>FLOH01000046.1_pt1 | contig 413148 bp, 340 predicted proteins | sample 756751 | NCBI WGS metagenome assembly FLOH01 (sample SAMEA4026879, study PRJEB14308) | marine metagenome | biome: coastal water; material: water | depth 74 m
CGTCAGATGTGTATAAGAGACAGTACGCTTGCTTATAACTTCAGCTCCGGCGGTATTAGCCAGTAATTGTAGTTCTTCCAGTTCTTTTATAACTCTTTGGATAGAATCATCTGATTGAATCAAAGCTATGGTGACTGCGGATTCCCTATTGATGTCTTTTGGCACCGTATACATTCGCAAGCAACATTTCTGTGATCATTAAAAGGATGAATAGTAATAGGAGCCATTTCCATAACTCAATACCCAGGTGTGCCATTTTTACTCCTTCGGATATTTCTTCCGGATGGTGAAGGATTAGAAGCTTGCCAGAAAATTTTTCAGATAATTGATCATCATCAAAAGAGGGGGAGATCAATTCGGATTCCGGTATTCTGACTGCAGCCTCATAAATAACTGATCCACTATCGTAAATGCGATGGAATCCAGGTTCAACAAGTTTAGTGATAACCAACGAACCATCTTTGCCCGGTTGGACAATATTAGTAGTTCCATTCGGTAACGAATGTTGGAGCACTTGTCCTTGCTGAAGATACACACGGGGAATTTCCCAAGCGCCATCTGTTTCGATTATTTTCAAAGATTTTCCACCTGAATTGGAATATAATAGTCTGTGCCAGAATGGGATAAAACTACCAGTGATCGGGAAATTGGTCCAGCCCAGCTCCATAGAAATACCGAATACATCTATCAGTCCAGCACCGATTGGGTACCGGTTCCAGACAGAGATATCATCATTTACAAACATGAGGGAATGTTCATCCGAAGGAAGTGGAATGAATTTAAAGGCTTTGATCATTCCCTTATCAGAATTAGAAATTATTTGACTAAAAGCCTTTGCGCTGGTACTGCTAAAATTCAAAATTTGGTAAGAATCACCGCCCAATTCAATAACAGTCTGCAGGAAATTCGCACTTAATAGGTTTTGAATATCCGGTAATTTTTGAGTATCTGTACCAGGTGAGATAACCAGATGACCACCATCTTGTACATATTCACGTATTTTCTGCTGAATATCAGGTGGGATTTCAGACACACCCTGCAAGACTAATACATCTATGTTCCGAAGATCCAGGTTAAACTGTAAATCCTGTTCAGTCCCTTGTGTAATAAGAAACAGATCTTCATCCTGATTCAAAGCTAAAATAGCATTTCTGATAAACAGAACACCATCAAATCGCGAACTGATGAGTTGGATATTCATCTTGTTAAGCAGATCGACGTGGAAGTAAAACCGATTATCTTCCATCCGGTCGTCATCTTCTAGTTCTATTATTCCTTCTTTTAGTCCGGTCAGGTGGAATGCCGTCTGGAATGCGTATGTCCCAGTTGCTCCTGGCTCAAGAGATACAACCTGTTGTCCTACATTAATCTCATCGAACGATAATTGCAACAGGCGGTTATCAGCAGATTGAAAACCCGTATTTGAAATAGTAACAGCGATATCCACCGGAGAATTGGTTACCGGGATTTCATTAATGACTTTCACGTCTGTAATCGCCAGATTATTGTCCAACCCCGGGAGTCGATAAAAATATGTGTTCCATTCAGCAATCTGGTCCCAGTCAAAAGTACCCTGAATAAAATTGGATTGTTGAGCATCCGATAAAATGAAAAGCTCGTGATTCAAATATTCCCTGTTAATTTGGTTCAAGATAGATAGTATTAGTACAGAAAAATCTCCTCCTAAAAAGGTAGAATATTCATCCAATAATCTATCGGGCAGATCCTTCTTCAATCCTGTGAATAAAACACCCTTCTCAATAGTTGAGATCACCATCATTGAGTTTTCATCTATTGTGCTAAGAAGGCGTTCAAAAGCAGATTCCAGAAGTGTTTCTCGGGTGGATAATTCTACTCTTCCTTTATTTGAAAAAGTATCGTCTAATACGATTACCGATAATGTGGATTCGGGGTCGTCAATCCAGTTAAACATACCTGAAAGCACGGGACGGCTAATCATAAGCACAATCATCAACACCATCAGAGTTCTGATAATTAACAATAGAATTTGTAATATTTTCAGTCGTTTGATGGATTCATGCTCCATCTTTTTCAAAAAATGGAGTGTACTAAATTCTATGATCCGAATATTTCTACGGTTTAAAAAGTGAATAATTACCGGAATACTGATCAGCGGTAACAACCACAGGAATAATGGTGATAAAAAACTCAAAAAGATTTTCCTTTATAAAACGGTAATAAGTAATCCTGCTGCAATGGGAATCATAAAATTATCATTCAACCACTCCGGCAATAATAGTTCCAAAATTGTACATGCAAAAGAAATAATCAATCCTTTGGATATATCCATCCCAGTGTAACCGTAAAGTATCAACAGAGTTACCAGAAAAAATGCAAATGATCCTTCAAGGGATTTTCTGCCAATCCGGGTATGACCATATTTCCTCCCAACGATTGCAGCCATGGCATCGCTTAACCCGATTATCAAAATTGCAGAAATGGCGGTGACAGTATCAAAAAGTAAAAGTGTGATAGATGCACCAACAAATGCAAATGATGCACCAGTCAATCGGCTGGATTCTTCGTTCCTCACCAAAATACCGAATATTTTTTTGTAAATCACTCCTACCGGTTGAAATTTTAATCTAGAAATATCGATCGATAAATATATCGCTGTGAGTACGAGAAAAAGAATAATAAGGGGTTTGGGTTCCCATATCACTAACGAGAACACAGCAATTGAAAGTAGCATATGAAGCGCTTTACGTAGCACCTCGTTTTTGTATGGAATCTGTTCAGGCATTTTGCAGGTCCCTGTACTGCTGCGATCGGTTATCTGCAGAAAATAATCCGCTACCTACTACTGCGATATCCGTACCGGATTGAAAAACATCAGCAATTGTTTTAATGTTTACACCTCCATCTACAGAGATTACGAAATTTCGATTTTTTCGATTTTCAGCAAGATATTGAATCTTTTGTAACGCACTTTTAATAAATTCCTGACCACCGAACCCAGGATGAACTGACATCACCAATACATGATCGATCAAATCGAGATAGGGTTCAACTGCCTTAATCGGAGTATCCGGGTTGAGTGAGATGCCTGCGCTACACCCTAATTTTCTGATTTTTGTAAATTCGGTTGTTAAATCCTCATGTGCTTCAATATGTAAAATCACAGTATTTGCTCCGGCATCAATAAACGCTTCAATATATTTATCAGGATTCAAAATCATCAGATGACAATCCAGAATGCAATTTGTTAATTTTCGAATTGCCTTAACGATGAAAGGACCAAAGGTGATATTCGGCACGAAGTGACCGTCCATTACGTCCAGATGCAAACGGGTTGCACCTGCCTGCTCTACATCTCTGATATCCTTCTCCAGTCTGGAGAAATCAGCGGATAGTAATGAAGGGGAAATGATTCTTGACTTATTCAATTATTATTTTTCCTTACTGACCACCAGATCGATTCTGGCAGGGATTGCTAATTTCATACCTGCCGTTAAACTTTGGTCGATAACCGTATCATTTACAAGGTCGGTATTAATCTCATAGATGACATTTCCAACCTTTAAGCCCGCATCTACAATTATCTCACGAGCCTTTGCCAGACTGATATTGATCACATCGGGTACTCGGAAAAAATCCGGCGGAGCTCCTTTGCTCACCATGAATGTCATCGCACTTCCGCTTTTTACCAATTTTCCTGATTTTGGGGATTGATAAGAAATTATATCATTCGAGAAATTGGAATTAAATTCTTCCATCACTGTATCGATCACCAAACCAAGTCTTTGGGTTTCGAGTATGGCGTTTCTGATGGATTCACCCATAAAATTCGGAACCGTTAACTCTTTCCGTTCACCAGCCATCGTGAGGACAATAGTTCTCCCCTCTTTTACTTTGGTAAATGGCCGTGGAGACATGCTGATGATTGTGCCAGGCTCATGTTCAGTAGAGAAATCTTTGACAATCACTTCAGTACTGTACCCCAATTTATTTAATTCAATTTGTGCTTTATCTAAATAATGATCTCTTACATCCGGCAAATAATGCTCGTTGTTATAACCCACGTATAACGGGAGGCCAGCATACTCTAGAAGAACCAAAGCACAGACGATCATTGCCAATATTGCGAGAAAATATTTACCTATTGTTAACATCTTATATCTTTTTATTACGTTGTCATATGACGAAATTCATCCGAATGATATTCAGATTATTAACAAAACTGTAGGAGATTCCATAGTCCATTTATTCATGAAAATCTTGTCCTTCTTCAACAGTATATCCATTTAGGAACTGACTGATCGACATTCTTTGCTTTCCCGAAATCTGTATTGACCGGATTGCAATTACGCCATTTCCAGTACCGATGTGAAAAACGTTTTTTTGTGATTCAATTTTCCCGGGTGCAAGCTGATATCCTTCCTCGGAAACGATTTCAGAATCGAAAAGTTTAACACGCTGATCACCTAAAAAAGTATAAGCGCCTGGTTGAGGTGAAAACGCCCGAATTTGATTATGAATTTTTTCAGATGTCAAGTTCCAATGAATTAAATATTCAGATTTATCAATTTTTCTTGCTGAAGTAGCATTGGAGTTATCTTGCGCTATTATTAATATGGCGTCTGAATCCAGACCGTCAAGTGTTGGAATAATTAACTCTGCACCTAACAATGATAGCTTTTTCCATAATTCACCACAGGTTTCATTATTACCAATCGTTGTTTTTTTCTGTAATAGAACGCCCCCGGTATCTACTTTTTTGGCGATCTGAAACGTCGTGACGCCCGTTTCTGTTTCTCCATTCAATATTGCACGATGGATAGGTGCAGCACCACGGTATTTTGGTAGTAAGGACGCATGAACATTCACAGCACCAAACTTGGGAATCTCATACACAGATGGTGGTAGAATTTGAAACGCCACAACAACAATGATATCTGGGAAACAATCCTTAATATGACCGACAAATTCAGAGGTTTTAAGTGAATCCGGTTGAAGGATTGGATATCCCAACTCTGTCGCTGCCACTTTCACTTCTGACGGATGTGTTTTCAACCCTCTCCCTGAAGGTCTATCAGGGATGGTTACAACAGCTACCAATTGATGCGGTGATGCATGTATCGCTTTTAGAGTGGGTACAGCAAAATCCGGTGTCCCCATGAATACGACTCTCATTGACTCACCTCAAACACGGGATTGAGACCATCCGTTTTACCGAAATCTCTAAATAAAACAATCATAAAATTTTTACTAAAAGTTAGGTTAATATGATCACGAGAGAAACGGTGTTGTAGATTGAACGCGATGGAGATGAAATGACTCACCCTATAAAGTGACGGAAACTGATGGAAATCCTGTTTCTGATATCTCTTTAAGACGCTTTTGAATGATCAATTTTTTGGCTGTTGCCAGATAATCGGTGAAGAATTTTCCCTCCAAATGATCGAATTCATGTTGAAGGACTCTCGAGGATAATCCGGTGAATTGTTTCGTATGCATTTCTCTGTTCAGATCTTGATATGAGATGGTGATTTTTTCAGGACGAGTGATTTCTGCTCGAATATCCGGGATGCTTAAACATCCCTCTTCCATCATAATTTCGCCATCAGTTTCGACAATTTTAATATTGACAAATATCCGGGGTTCTGTATCCGTTTCATCTTCAAGGTGAGACACGTCCAGCACCATCAAATTCATATCTTTTCCAACCTGATTCGCAGCCAAACCAATTCCATCCTCATGCGACATGGTTTCAAGCATATCATTTACAAGTTTCTCCAGATTAGTAAAATCCGTTACCGGTTTCACTTTTTTCCGAAGAATAGGATCGCCGTATTTAACAATGGAAAGTAGGGCCATTATTTGTCCTCAGGGTTCTCCGGAGCTGTTTCTGCTAAACCAGCAACATATGCACGCGCAACGACGATTTTAACATTCCCACCTACATCAATAATCAACCTACTATCGCCTTTGCCGGTAACCTCGACGATTTTACCATAGACACCACCTCGAGTGAGAATCTTATCGCCCTTTTTTAATTCTACCAGTGTTTTGGCGTGAACTTTTTTTTGTTTCATCTGTGGACGAAATATTAAAAAATATAAAATACCAAACATTAAAACGATGGGCAAAAAAGCCCCTATACCGCTTCCTACAGGTGCAGCTTGATCCGCTGCGAATAAAATATCCAAAAAATACTCCTGATTAAGTCACGAAATTTACAGAAAATGTCGACTTGAAGCAGTGTAAATATTTGACAATCGTTCGAATAGAATATTTGGATTAAATAAAACATAATCCTTCCATTTGAAGGTTTTTGCGGTTACCCTAACTCCCCTAAATTTGACGTTATGCAATCATTATTTCTATCATGTGCCGGTGGACTCGAATCTGTCTGTGAATCTGAACTCGAACAATTAGGTATTCAAAATACTCGATCCCTACCGGGAGGTGTTCGTTTTTTCGGAGATTTAAAAACCATTTACAATGTGAATTTACACAGTCGTGTAGGTATCCGACTTTTACTCAAACTCTCTGAATTCGAATGCCAAACCAAAACTGATCTACTCCGAGCAGTCACTCAAGTTGACTGGAAGCTTTATATGAATGTCAGTCAATCCTTTTTTATCAATGCATTTGTTGACCGGACACATCTTGAGCTTAGAAACAGCCAATATGCGGCGATGGTAGCAAAAGACGGTATCGCAGACAGGTTTAGAAAAGATACCGGATCCAGACCATCCGTAGATAAAGATCATCCTGATATCCGAGTGTTGATCCATGTCCATCATAACAGAGGCACCATTTATTTAGACAGTTCAGATACACCGCTGTCAAAACGAGGATATCGTCAGGGTGTCATCCATAAAGCCTCAATGAATGAAGCATTAGCAGCCGGAATCATCAAATTGACGGAATGGGATGGAATAATGCCATTTTATGATCCGATGTGCGGATCAGGCACCTTCCCCATCGAAGCTGCAATGATCGCTTCAAATTACGCGCCTGGGCTGAATAGAAAAGACTTTGGATTCATGCGCTGGAAAAACTTCGATCCTATCCTGTGGAAGACCGTGGTCAGTGACGCTATTAAATCTATTAGAGTACCAAATAATTCATTGATATTTGGATCGGATATCCGGGAAGATGTTCTTCACATGGCAATACAAAATGCCCGTTCTGTTCCTAAAATAGGATCTCTCATACAATGGACAACTCAATCAGCAGAGGATTTCACGCCCAGCGGTGAACAAGGAGTAATATTAATGAATCCTCCTTACGGAATCCGTACCGGTGAGATCGAAATATTATCAAACCTGTATGCAGGTATAGGCGATACTTTAAAACAACGATGCCAAGGACATACCGCTTTCATTTTCACAGGGAATCTTGATCTCGCAAAAAAAGTGGGACTTAAGACCAGCAGGAAAATCCACCTTAGAAATGGCGGACTCGATTGCAGACTTTTAAAATATGATCTCTATTCCGGTAGTCGAAAGCAAAAATATAAGAACCCAGACGATTGAAAATTTATTTTAGTGGAGCCATTCGAGGTGGCCGGGATGATGTGAATATTTACCGACAAATCATCCAACATTTGGAAAAATTCGGGACAGTGCTCACTGCGTATATTGGTGATCCTAATCTTGATCCCATCAATGGTGAAGGCAGATCCGATACATTTATCTGGGAAAGGGATGTGCGGTGGGTACGTGAGTCACAAGTTCTCGTTGCCGAAGTTACTCAACCCTCTTTGGGTGTCGGATATGAAATCGCCATCGCTCATGAAAGTCGCATCCCCGTCCTAGCTTTTTATCAAAAAGATTCCGTCTCGCGCATTTCTGCTATGATAGCTGGTGACCCCAATGTTCATGTTTCCTCCTATACTCTAATTGAAAATGTCCTCCAAGAGATTGATGTATTTTTTGAACAATTACAATCAAAGCAGATTATCCAAGAATAGATGAAAATCGGTAGTCTCAACATCGATCATCCCGTTTTTCTTGCTCCAATGGCGGGCGTAACCGATCATTCGTTCAGAGTAATCAGTAGATCATTAGGAGCTGGAGTCGTCTATTCAGAATTTGTCAGTTCAGAGGGAATAATACGTGAAAACATAAAAACTCTGGATATGATGAATTTTACTGAGAATGAACGCCCTATCGGTATCCAAATCTTTGGACATCAGCCTGATGTTGTGGGCACATCCGCAAAAATGATCAGAGAGAAATTTAATCCGGATATTATTGATATCAACTTCGGCTGTCCTGTTCCTAAAGTTGTAAAAAGATGTGCAGGAGCAGGCGCTTTGAAAGATCTGGGACTGATGGAAGATATCGTCCGGTCAGTGATTGAAAATGCAGAGGGAACACCCGTAACGGTAAAGATGAGAGCCGGAGCAGACAAAACAAGCATCGTTTCAACTCAGGCAGGTGAACTTTTGGAAAAATGCGGGGTATCTGCCATTACCCTCCACCCCCGAACAATGAAACAACTCTATACCGGATCTGCAGACTGGAATCTTATCCGGGAATTAAAAGAATCGATCGGTATCCCAGTTATCGGCAATGGCGATATTCAAAATGCAGACGACGCATTGAGAATGTTTGACGAAACTGGATGCGATGGCATTATGATTGCGCGGGCAGCACAGGGAAACCCATGGATATTTAGATCTGTTTCCCGAGCTCTGAAGGGAGAGCCGGCAATATCTGTGACGTTGGAAGATAAAATTGAGATGTGCTACACCCACTATACTTTATTAAAAGCTGACAGACACCCAACGATTTGTTTTAATTTGACTAAAAAACAAGTGAGCTGGTATTTGAAGGGATTTTCGGGTGCTGCTGAATGGCGAAAACGGTTTATGGTAAGCCAATCCATTGAGGAGATTGAAACCCGATTTGAAGAAATATTTACTGCTTATCAGATCCCATTTGAAGCGCCAACTGCTTCAGTGGTTCATACCTAAAACAATCTACCATATGGTCATTCACCATCCCGGCTGCTTGCATGAATGCATAACAAATAGTTGATCCCACAAATTTAAATCCTGCCTTTTTGAGGTCATTGCTCATTAAATCTGATTCATCCGTTTTTGCAGGAATTTCGCTCATTACACTAAATTGATTCACTAAAGGTTTACCACCTGTAAATTGCCAGATATAATGATGGAATCCATCGTACTTGGATTGGATTTCCAAAAATAATTGAGCATTTCGGACGGTAGATCTGATTTTTAGTTTATTTCTGATAATTGATGGATCTAGAATTAACTCCTGAATTTTATTTTCGTCGTAGAGTGCAATTTTTTCAGAATCAAAATTATCAAATGCCTGCGCAAAACCAATTCGTTTATTCAATACAATTGACCAACTGAGTCCAGCCTGAAACGCATCCAGAATCATAAACTCGAATATTTTGCGGTCGTCAGTTACCGGAACCCCCCACTCTTCGTCATGATAACGAACCATTAACTCATTATCACCAGGCCAACCACATCTTACGGGAGCTTCGATCATAACTCTTTTCCTTCTACTAAATCAGGTATAGAATTGATCTTTCCAGCTAAAAGTCCACCGGAAATGATGGCTTTCAAACCATCCTCAATTGTGAGATTTGTTTCGACTACATCAGATTTTGGCACGATTAACATATATCCGGATGTGGGATTGGGTGTTGTTGGTACGAATAACTGATAAAATTCTTTGCCACTTTTATTCTGAGAGCTTCCTGTAACCATCATGATAGTCCAAATCCCAATTCGCGGATATTCTACAAGAACTACTTTTTGAAATGCCTGTTCTCGGGGTTCACTAATAGTGGAAGTGATCTGTTTAATTGTATTGAAAATAGAATTGACTACCGGGATTCTGGAAATAGCATTTTCCATTTTAGTAATCAATCGCTTTCCCAGTACATTCCTAACGATCAGACCTAAAATGTAGATAAACAGAAATGTGAGGATGAATCCCAGTAATTCAGGGACGTATTTTGGGATTTCCTGCTTTACAAAAATGTACTCAAGGATTCGGGCACCAGGTTTAGCGAAAAACCGGAATAGCCACAACAAAATCAAAACTGTCAAAGCAAAGGGTAGGACAGCCAAAATCCCTGCAAATACGGTTTGTTTAAATCCTTTTTTCATTAATCTGTTTTCCAATCGTAGAGTGAACTACTTTTATAACTTACATCACAATCTAAAATCATATCAATTGACATTTTGTTCATCCAGGTAATCTGTTTTTTCGCAAATTGTCGTGTTTTCTGCTTAATAATCACAATCGCCTCTTCTAATGAGACGGACCCTTGTTCTACCTCCACCAATTGTTTATATCCCAAACTTTGCATGGCATGAGATGTACGGCTTACTCCTGAAGCGAGCAAATTATGAGTTTCCAGTTGCCAACCGGCTTGAATCATATCATCTACACGGTTTTCTATTCTCTGGTATAATTTGGCTCTTTCGCAGGTCAGTCCAATAACAAAATACTGGTTCTGCAACTCTTGATCTAATTTCTGTTGTTCGAGAAATACTTCACTGGGGGGTTTACCTGTAATTTCATAAATCTCTAATGCTCTTACCAGACGTTTCACATCATTTGGGTGTACGATTGCTGCATAGTCAGAATCGATTTGGTGAAGTCTTGACATCACGGCATCAATCCCTTTTTCGTCGATTTCCTGCAATATATTTTGTCGAATCTCCGGATTTCCATCTGCCGTCCTGATAATCCCATTTATGATAGACTGAAGATACAAAAAGGATCCACCAACAAGCACCGGGAGATGACCACGATCTTTTATTGCTACGATAAGAGCAGAAACCCAATCAGCATACTGTCCTGAATTCACGATTTCGTCCGCATTTAAGGTACCAATGAGGTTATGTGGAACAGATTTCAACTCTTCATTTGTGGGTTGAGCAGTTCCAATGATGAAATCACGATAAATTTGTCTGGAGTCAACAGAAATGATTTCACCATTCAGTTGTTTTGCAAGCTGTATAGAAAATCCGGTTTTACCCACTGCAGTAGGTCCAACGACAACAGGAATTTTACTTCCAATCGATGAAATGATTGAATCTGGAATACTCAAATTCGTTCAAATCGTTTGTCCAGTTCATCAATCCCGAGGCGAACGATAATCGGCCTTCCATGAGGACAATAGTAAGGATGGTCCGTCGCAAATAGCTTATCCACCAGATTTTTCATTTCCTCTTGTTTCAGACGATCACCTGCTTTGATAGCAGCTTTACAGGCATAGGTCGCAGCCATGTGATCCAGGAACGACGCATTCATTTCCTGTTTCTCAATGTATTTATCCAATATCTCATGAACGATTTCTTCAACAGAACCAGAATAAATGTCCGATGGTACACCCTCGACAATGATCGTATTTACACCAAATTCGCGCATCCTAAATCCGATTTTTTGCAGGTATGGAATAACGCTTAAAAATTTTGAGTATTCTTCTGGTAAAAATTTGATGGTCTGTGGAAATAATACGGTTTGAGACGGGATACCATTTCCTTCAAGTGCTTTTTTTGCAGATTCAAATAAAATCCGTTCATGTGCTACGTGCTGATCGATAATGATAAGACCTTGATTCACTTCAGTAAGAATATATTTATTCTGAATTTGCCATAGATTGTCAGTGGGGATTATTTTGTCATCTACTTGAGACGATTTTGTGAGTGCCTCAATCCGTTCATGCGCTTTCCTGATTGTGGATTCTGTGATAACACTGGACGTATTCCCCAGCACTTTTTCCTGATCTCTGTGATGTGGCGCTGTTTCAAATCCTGCCGGGAATTGTCCTGGGATAGATGGTGATAACTTTAGTTGTCCATGATCTGATGTTACAGACTTGTCTGCACCATAATAATTGAACGGTGTGTAATCAGGTATCGTCTTCAGCAAATCTGTAAGTGCCTGAGTAACTGCAGATTTAACCACATAAAAAACACGCCATTCATCCTTAAAACGAACTTCTGATTTTGCAGGATGGACATTGACGTCAACCATATCTGGTGGTATTTGCAGATTCAGAATGAAAAACGGATATTCTCCTCTTGAGAGAAGAGATTTATATGAGCCAAAGACAGCTGAATTGATCAATCGGTTTTGGATAGATCTTCCATTTAAAAAGAGAAACTGCTCACCCATTCGCTTTTTTACCAGATTGAGATTCCCGGTAAATCCGGAAACCATGAAATGATCTTTGGTAAGTGTAACTGGTAAAAGATTTTCGCAGAATTTTTTCCCATAAATATCGCTGATACGTCCAGCAAGATCATTTCCACGAAGCTTGTAAACATGTTTTTCTGCATCTGTCAGAGTGAAGCCTATTTTAGGATAGGCTAGAGAATAAGTGCGCACCACAAGATAAATATTTCTTTTCTCAATTTCTGTAGTTTTCAGAAATTTCCGACGAGCGGGCGTATTGAAAAACAAATTTTTAATCTGAATTGACGTCCCTGTATTTGATGGCGCGGGTCGAATATATTGAACTTCACCACCTTTGAGGCTGATTTCATTTCCTTCTTCACCATTTATTGAACTTCTGGCATTGATATGAGAGACCGAAGCGATACTGGGTAAAGCTTCTCCTCGAAATCCAAGGGATGTAATATTTCTCAATTCTTCCTGATGTCGGATTTTACTTGTCGCATGCCTTTGAAAACTCATGCCCAGATCTTCTGAGTCCATACCGTCTCCGTCATCAATAATCTGGATGAGGGATTTACCACCATCCTGAATAATGATTTCGATATTTTTTGCATGAGCATCCACCGAATTTTCGATCAATTCTTTCACGATCGATGACGGTCTTTCAATGACTTCACCCGCAGCAATCTGATTAATCAGCTGAGTCGGTAACAATTGGATTTTAGAAGGAATCATTTTCATGTGGCCTGTATGATCAATTGTTGAGTTTTCCGTTTACGATTTGTCTTAATGATGCCAGATCATTATCCACTGCTTGGAGAATTTGTTCAGTATTTTGACGCATACTGTTGCAAAAGTTCTCCTCCGAAATGCTATTTAAGTTTATGATCACATTTAGTGCTGCGCCGTGTGCACCTGCATGAGCCATTTCTCCTGCTACACCGGCATCAGAGACTGAATTAGGATTACCAAATGACGCAGCTTGTGTTGCCAGAGTCATCACTTCAGCACAGGCTTTCACAACTTGGAACGGAATGTTTGTTGCGTGCTGATTCGCCATTTCAATGGCCTGCTCCTTTTTAGCAGTTTCGTCTTTATCGCCGGCGGGTAATCGATATGCATTCATTACCTCGTTGAAGGCATTGGTATCCTCGTCGATCAATTTTAGTAATCTGACTTTCAGCTCCTGTCCCTGAATTCCCAGCGTCTGCATTTTATCAAAAACGCCTCGGAATTTCTTTTTGCCAGTTGTGAGATTGGATACCATAGCTGCTAAAGCTGCACCTAAAGAGCCAGCTAAGGCGGATACACTTCCTCCTCCCGGTGCTGGAGATTCTCTTGATAACTCATCCATAAACTTGTCAATTGACATAGTTGCTAATGATCCAAATTCATGACCAATCTGGTATTCGATAATTTTTTCTTTGGGATCAAAAGGTGACAGATCATCTAGTCCAAGTGATTTTACGGCAATATGGATGATGTCCTCTGTGGGGATACCGATGGATCGGTTTTGTTTTTGTAAGTAATAAATGCCGGCATCCAATATGGCTTGCAGAGGGATCAGTCCCACCAATTCGCTTCCTGTAACTCTGACTCCTCTCAATCGGGCTTGCTCGCGTGACTCTTCGAAAGCACTATGAACAGGGGTAATCTTGTAATTTGTCAGATTCATGGATAATTGAGCAATTTGGTATTCATCGATATACCACCCCACCGCCTTCACAAATTTTAATTTTCCGAGGGTCATGACAGGATTACCTTCCTCATCGGAGATAAATTTGCCTTCTTCGTTTCTAGCGCGTCGACCGGCTTCGCGAATATCCAGAGCAATATCCGAAGCGATGGCTTTTGATTGAGTATTCAGATTCACATTATAAGCAACGAGAAACTCTCTTGCTCCAATAGCGGTAACTCCTGCTTTTTCATCCATTACGACAGGACCAAAATCAGGGTGCCATTCCGGGTCTTTCAGTTTTGTCGCCATCCCCTCATATTCTCCGGAACGGACATTGGCTAAGTTCTGACGATCCGGTTTGGACGCCGAGTTTTCATACAGAAAAACGGGGATGTTCAGTTCATTTCCCACTCTTTTTGCCAGCCGCTGGGAAAGTAAAACACATTCTTCCATCGTAATATTTGCAACCGGTACAAATGGACATACATCCGTTGCTCCCATTCTGGCATGAGCGCCATGATGTAATCTCATATCCAAAACAGAAGCGGCGGTCTTGATGGCTTGAAAGGCTGCTTCTATCACATTATCAGGTTCACCCACAAAAGTGACTACAGTACGGTTAGTATCCGCACCCGGATCCACATCCAATAAACTGATTCCCGAAACCGAACTAATAGCATCGGTGATAATCTTGATTTTATTATGATCGCGTCCTTCGCTAAAATTAGGAACACATTCAACGATTTTCATGGATTTCCTTTATCAATGATGTGAGTGATTAAATCGTGTTAATGCTGAAGTTGTAGACATTAAGGATTAATACTAACTGAGTTTGATGATCATATAAATGACCAGAAGTAAAATAACTAAAAATTTCAGCGTCTGCAAAGGAGTACTTGCATTTCTGTAATGTTGACTAATTAAATGTCTGAATTTATGAGGCATATCCGTTTTCTTTTTAATAACCATAAATGACTATTGAATACCTGCAAAAAGATACATAAACAGCTTTAGAAATGGTTGAATGATCCATCCAAGGATATGAATATTAGTCAAATAACCAACCATGATTATTCCCATCAGAACCCGGGGACCGTATATTTGTAAATTTCGAACCATGTCCGGAAATTTTCTTTCGAGTAATCCTGAAAATATTCGCGAACCATCCAAGGGAGCCAGCGGAATCATATTGAAAACAGCGAGCATGATGTTGATTTTCATAAATATTAATAGCAGAAATGGAATAGTCCCACCAATTTGTAATTCCACACCTGTTTTGTATCCGGTCAATCTGATGAATATACCTGCGATGAGCGCTAATATAAGATTTGATAGAGGACCAGCAAATGCAACTTTCATCATGTCCACCCGCATATTTCTCAAATTCATGGGATTTACCGGTACTGGTTTTGCCCATCCAAATCCCACAAACAAAATCATCATTGCCCCCACGGGATCGATATGAGAAAGGGGATTAAGCGTCAATCTCCCCATCCTTGCAGCGGTATCGTCTCCTAATCGATATGCCATATACGCATGCGAGAATTCATGAAAGCATAGCGCAAATAATAAAGTTGGCAGCAGTAGAACAAGTACTTCCATTGGTAAGCTAAATAACATTTATCCTCTTGGGTGATATTGTTTATGAATTTCTTTCAAATGGATTTTATCCATATGAGTGTATATCTGTGTCGTGATGATGCTGGAATGCCCCAGCATTTCCTGTACCATACGTAAGTCTGCTCCACCCTCAAGCATATGGGTAGCGAAACTGTGTCGCAATGAATGCGGACTGACTTTTTTTAAGATCCCTGCCTTAACGGTATGCGTATGGAAAATGTTCCAAATACTCATTCGCGATAATGGCTTACCTCTAATATTAAGAAAGACTGCACCCCGGGCATCTCCTTTTCTGGCGAGACGGGGTCTGAGCATCTGTACGTACGTAGTAGTGTCTGCAAGCGCGATGTCACCAATTGGTACATATCGTTCCTTGTTTCCCTTCCCCATAATTCGAATCAAACCTTCTTCGGAGAAAATATCCATAAGCTTTAACTGAATTAACTCTGACACACGTAATCCTGAAGCATACAACAGGCTGATGATTGCACGGTCTCGGATACCCGTTTCAACTTCCAAATCCACCGAATTAAGGATTAGCTCCACTTCATTTACCGTCAGCACTTCAGGTAATTTCTTTTCAATTTTTGGACTGGCTAAAAGTTGAGTAGGATCCTTTTTTGTATAATTTTCATCTAGCAAGTATTGATGAAATCCCTTCAACGCAGAATAGGATCGGATGATGCTGCTCTTTCGAAGTCCGATATGAGTAGAATGCTTCATTGGCAATAGTGTTAACATCTTCACAAATTCACGAATTTGTTCTAATTTTATATTTCTCGGATGAGCGATATTAAATGTGGTGTACAAATAATCCGTATATTTTTTCAGATCACCCCAATATGCGGTTACAGTGTTTTGAGATAATCTTCGTTCAAACTGCAAGTGAAGTAGGTAGTGTTTCACATATTGGTGCAAAGGGTTTACCGGCTGTATTCCTTGCTGATCGATCTAATTCTCCTGGTAGTGAATAGCTCGGACGATAGAGTTCAAGACGCTTTGATCCTTACATTTTTCAAGGAAATTACCAATAACCACATAACCCGCACCTGCTGAAACCATCTTCGCTGCGGTGTGCTCATCACGGACTCCTCCTCCGACAATAACTGGAATTTTTAAATTTTGACAGACATAATCCAGCAATTTAATCGGTATGGATTCCTTTGCCCCACTTCCTGCCTCGAAAAAAACGAATTTAGATCCCATATATTGGCCAGCAAGAGCATGTGCAAGAATAATATCATGTTTATCAGGTGGTAATGGCGTTGTATTGCTCATGACCTGTACAGAGGATTTTACACCTCCATCAATCAGCAAATAACTGGTTGGAATAGCTTCGATTCCTAAATTGCGAATAACAGGAGCAGATTCAACATGCTCTCCGATGAGATACTGAGGATTCCGACCGCTGTGTAAAGACAGGAACAGAACTGCATCAGCTTTTCCTGATAATTGACGAGAAGATCCGGGGAAAATAATGATCGGAAGAGATGTAAGTTCACGTATATGACTGATACGGTCCTCAAATCCGTTATCCATTATTAAACTACCACCCACGAGGATCGCATCAAAATCAGCATCAACTATACTTGCAGTAATATCGATTAATAACCCATCATTTTTTAGATCAGGATCAATGAGAGCTAATGCACCTGATCCCTTCGCTATTCTGGTATTTTCTAATGTCTCAAATATTTTCATAATTTTGAATGGGTACTTGCTATCTTATCTATTATCACGTATTATCAAAATATGCTAAATGTTATACTTCATTAGGAATTGGACAAATTGATCCATTTCCTCTTTACTTCGTTTCTCTGTCACAGCCAGCAATAAAAATTGATCTGACATATCACCTTCAACTTTAGAAATATAAATTCCTTCCTGTTCTGCATCATTTACAATTTTTTGGGCAGAGACCGGTGTTTTCAGGACGAATTCTTTAATAAATTCGTAGCCAAATGGAATTTCAAAACCAGGTATTTTTGAGATTTTATCAGCGAGATAATGTGCTTTATTAAAACAAAGTTCAATCATGGACTTTAGATTAACTTTCCCCATCAACTCCAAAAATATCGTCGCTCGAAGCGCCATTAAACCCTGGTTGGTGCAGATATTTGAAGTTGCATTTTCCCTTCGAATGTGTTGTTCTCGAGTTTGGAATGTTAGAACAAATCCTTCTTTTCCATCGAGGTCAGTCGTCTTACCTGCGATTCTGCCGGGCATTTTCCTTATAAGATTCATGCGAGTAGCCATCAATCCCAAATAGGGGCCACCGTAAGAAATTGGATTCCCAAGAGATTGCCCCTCGCCAACATAAATATGAGCGCCACTTTCGCCGGGTGATTTTAATAACACCATATCCATTGGATTACTTACTGCAACGAGTAGTCCTTTTTTACCATCTAATAGTTTAGATGTGGCCGTCCAATCTTCGATTACTCCATAATAATTAGGCGATTGAATTACGACACATGCAATATCGTCATCATAGGATGCTAGTGTTGTCAAATCTGTTTTGCCATTTTTGTGAGGGAGTATGATAAGTTCAGTACCACGATTTTGAAGATAAGTTCTTACTACCTCTATGGATGACGGATGAAGAAGCCCCGACAAGATAACTTTTTTATTACCTGTGACGGATAATGCCATCGAACATGCTTCTGCAACTGCTGATGCTCCGTCATATAATGAAGCGTTTGCAACATCCATCCCAGATAATTCGCAGATCATGGATTGGAATTCGTACATCACCTGCAATGTCCCCTGACTGACTTCAGCTTGATAGGGAGTATACGCAGTATTAAATTCTGAACGACCTGACAAAAAATCAACAGCTGTCGGGATAAAATGATCGTATGCCCCACCGCCAAGGAAATGAATACCACTGGACATAGAGTGATTGGCATTGGAAAATTTTGTACTTTTAGACAACAATTCTAATTCAGACAGTGAATCACCCATGTCGAGATTTTCTTTTAATCTTAGCGATTCAGGGATAATACTCAGTAAATCCTCCACAGAAGAAATGCCCATTTCACTGAGCATTTCTTTTTCAATTTCAGGCGTTATGGGTATAAATCGCATTAACCGATATGTTCTTTATAAGATTTGGCATCCATCAGATCATTAAGTTCAGATTTATCCGTAATGCTTAATTTTATAATCCAGCCTTTATGATAAGGATCAGCATTTACGATTTCGGGATTGTCTTCAAGAGTATTGTTAATTTCCACAACTTCACCTGACAACGGTGTAAATAGATCAGATACCGTTTTCACTGCTTCTACCGTTCCAAATGAGTCACCTTTTTCAAACGAATCCCCAACTTCAGGAAATTCGATAAATATGATATCTCCAAGTTCTCCTTGTGCAAAATCAGTTATACCTAATGTTACGATGTTATTTTCGATGGTTACCCACTCATGGTCTGTTGAATATTTTAAATTATCCGGTATATTCATAGATTTTACCCTTTCCCAGGTTTGTATTCAAAAGTTTCAAGAAAGCCAGTATGGATATCTCCAGACTGAAATTTAGGGTCATTCAATATTTGTTTTTGGAATGGAATACTGGTATGAATTCCCTCAATGATACATTCGTCTAATGCACCTTTCATTCTCTGTATTGCTTCTGCTCGGTTTGGTGATCGAACGATGATTTTGGCAATCATTGAATCATAATTTGGAGGAATGCTATATCCAGCATAAGCGTGAGTATCGACGCGAACTCCCTTGCCTCCCGGCATGTGAAAACTGGTTATGACTCCGGGAGATGGCATGAAATTTTTATCCGGATTTTCAGCGTTGACTCTGCACTCAATAGAATGTCCGCGAAGTTTCATATTACCCATCCATTCCGGGATTTTTTCACCACGATGGCAACGAATCTGTTCCTTGATGAGATCAACACCAACGACCATTTCTGTAACTGGATGCTCCACTTGAATTCGAGTGTTCATTTCCATAAAATAGAAATCACCTTTAGTATCCAATAAAAATTCGATGGTCCCTGCGCCCAGATAGTTAACCGCTTTTGCACCTGCAATAGCAGCTGCGTATAATTTTTGTCTCAGCTCTTCGTTTACTGCTGATGAGGGTGATTCTTCAATCAACTTCTGGTGCCTGCGCTGTATGGAGCATTCACGTTCACCTAAAGCGACGGTGTTTCCATGGCTATCTGCCAATATCTGAACTTCAATATGTCTGGGTTTTACCAGATATTTCTCAAGATATAAATCACCATTTTTAAAAGCAGACATTGCCTCTTGCTGAGCCATATTATATCCATTGATCAATTCATCCTGATCATTTGCGCGTCGCATCCCTTTTCCACCACCTCCTGCAGTGGCTTTCAGAATTACAGGATATCCAATTTCTTTAGCTAAAGCCATAGCCTGAGTATGGGAGATTAAAATCCCTTCAGAGCCAGGAATAACCGGAACGTTTACGGATTTCATAGTGTGTTTGGCGTTTGCTTTATCTCCCATGGAATTGATTGTTTCAGGAGGAGGTCCAATAAACGTCACTTTGTGATCCCGGCAAATAGAGGAAAATTCAGCGTTTTCAGCTAAAAATCCATACCCAGGATGAATAGCATCGGCTGCAGTGATTTCAGCGGCTGACATGATGGCGGGAATATTTAAATAGCTTTTTGAACTTTCAGCGGGTCCGATACAAATTGCTTCATCAGCGAATTTTACATGTAAAGAGAGAGAATCTGCCGTGGAATAAACCGCTACAGTAGGGATGTTGAGTTCCCGGCATGCGCGAATGATGCGAAGAGCAATCTCACCCCGGTTTGCAATAAGGATTTTTTTAAACATGTATCTTATAAGGGTTCGATAATAAAAAGAGGCTGATCAAACTCTACCGGCTGTTCATTCTGTATCAACACTTCCGTCACGCGCCCAGTTATCTCTGATTCTATCTCATTGAATATCTTCATTGCTTCAATGATACAAACAACCTGTCCGACGGATACGACGTCACCTGTTTTTAGATACGGTGCATCGCCTGGTTTCGCTGCAGAATAATATGTCCCCACCAGCGGTGCTTTTATCTCAAGTTGATTATCAGATGGTTTCGGTACTTCCGTTTGTAAATTGGTAGCTGGAGGTCCTGATTGAACCGGAGTATTTGCAATAGTATGAGATACCATTTGCGCAGGTAAATGAGTGGATTGATTCTTTGAGATTTTTAATTTTGTAAAACCCCAGAACGACGACATCTCAACCTCTGATACACCTGAGTTCTCTACTAATGTGATCAGTTCCTGTATTTTATGTTTACTAATCATTGTATCCCCAAAATCTTTGTTTTATTATTAAAGAATGGAATTAGGATTTAACCCGTTCAATGTATTTCCCGATTTTTGTATCAACCCGAATAGTTTCACCCTGTTGAACAAAAAGCGGTACCTGAATAATTACTCCCGTTTCCAGAGTTGCAGGCTTTGTACCTCCCGTAGCAGTATTCCCTTTTTCACCTGGATCAGTTTCAATTACCGTCAGATTCATGTGTTGAGGAATGCGTACTTCGATGGGTTCTGTACCGTTAAAAGCGATGATCGTTGGAGTATTTTCAATTAGATAGTCCAGAACGTCATCAATTTGATTTTTGTTTAGCTGGATTTGTTCATAGGTCCCATTATCCATGAAATAATAGAATTCGCCATCATTATACATATAATTATAGTCACGAGCCTCAAGTCTTACAAATTCAATTTTTTCGCCTGCGCGAAAGGTCTCATCTACTACTTGTCCAGTTTTAACACTTTTTAGTTTTGTACGAACAAATGCAGGCCCTTTTCCCGGCTTTACATGCTGAAAATCAACAATTTTCCATAAACCATCTTTCCACTGAAGGATTGATCCATTTTTAAAATCAGAAGTCGTTGCCATAAATTCCTTTAATATTATTACGTAAAATAGCTAAATAATTTACAATCAGGCTGTCATCTCAAACAATAAATGGAGACCGATCATCCGAAGGAAATTCACCAATCATTCACAACTAATTTGACACTTCATATTAGATTGCAGTTTGATATCTGAACTTCAAGCGTTCTCAAGGTAATTTTCAATATGGAAATTCTCCTAAATTCACCTGACAATCTTCAATTTCTTCCTTATTTGTTTTTGTATGCGGAAATGCACTACCGCTTTAAATTTACAGGGAGCCGATATTTCAAACGAGAACCTGAGATACTTGTGGATTCCCCCCACCTGGTCAAATTAAAAACGCACATACCTATAATGCTGCTGGTGAAAGACGCAGATCAGTATCCAATTATTTTAGAAAAAATTGAAATACAGCTTACAACGTCATCTGGACAAAAAACAGTCAAGTCGGTTGATTTTCATCAAAACATCTCTGATCACTTCTGGTATCAATCAGTTGAAATTGACAGAACTGATATATTTGGTCAGGTGACCTTGAACGTCCATATTGATTATCAGGTTAATGGAAAATCTAAATCATGTATCAACCATAATCTTGCATTGCTTTCCAGTATTCCTTTTCAGGTATACTTGCCTCATGAACCTTTACCAGGCGTTGATAAAATTCATTGGGGAGATCTCCACTATCACAGTAATCTGACTGAAGATATGGTAGAATTTGGCGCTCCACTTATACCGACTCTCAATGCCGCAAATGCATTGGGATTGTCGTTCTTTTGCCCTACGGATCATTCATATGATCTGGATGACCTGCCCGGATCTTGGACAATTACCGATCCTTTATTGAAGAAATGGAAGAATTCACGAAAGGACATCCAGGCAATAAATAATTCACATCGATCCTGCACGATAATCCCCTCTGAAGAGGTTACTGTACGAAATTCGAGTGGGAGAAACGTACATGCCCTTGTTTTTAACAACCCTACGTATATCCCCGGTTCAGGAGATGGTGCTGAAAAACGATTCAAAACCCGATCAGAACATTCAATCGATGAACTATCAGATCTAATTTCTAAAGATGCTCTGGTTATCGCAGCACATCCTTTTACACCTACTCCGTTTCTTCAGTGGCTCCTGATCAAACGAGGCATTTGGAATCACCTGGATTATGAAAATCAACATGTCGCTGGATTCCAAATTATGAATGGTTGTTTAGATTCCGGGTTTGAACGCGGCAAAGAACAATGGTTGGAATTATTAAAATCTGGAATACAGAAATTTATTTATGCCGGTAACGATGCACATGGCAATTTCAACATTTTCAGACAAATCAAAACACCCATGATGTCCTTATGGGAAAAAAATGAGCAAATATTTGGAAAATGGAAAACAGGTGTTTTTGCAGAGGACAATTCTATTCAGGCGATTGTAAAAGCGCTACGCAGAGGAAATTGCATTATCTCTAATGGTCCATTTATACACTTTATAATCAAAGATGAATTTGGAATAACTCAAACTGGAGAGACCTGTTCTTCATCAAAGTTTACAATTCGGATTGAGTGTGAATCATCTGTTGATTACGGTGGAATATCTTTTATCAAAATATTTCAAGGATATCGAGGCGAAATTGAAACCTGTCTTCAAAATATTGCTCCTGATACTCAAGCATATAATTATGTTTTTCAACAGGATATTTCAGAAGAATTGTCTTGTTATTTCAGAGTGGAATTGGAAACAAATTGCTCTGGCAGATTCTATTTTGCTATGACAAATCCGATTTGGATTAACCCTGTCAGAGTGCTTTAGAGGACTGTCGCTGAAAGATTAATCCAGAAAACTTATATCTCCTTTACCTTCTCTTAAAACGCCTATCTCACCATCCTTGATTTCAATGACAGTTGAGGGTTCTGATGCACTTATACCAGACGAAAAAACATATTTGATCTGTGTTTTATATAATTCGTGAATCGCGTCTGGGTCTGATATTGCGATCTGGTCATCAGATGTCAAGGTAGTGGAAATAATGGGTCCCCCAAATTCCTTGACCAACGCGAGCGCAAATTCGTTATCGGGAATCCGGATTCCAACGGTTTTTTGTTTTGTGACCAGCATTTTGGGGACTTTATTGGTGGCAGGCAAAACAATGGTGTAAGGTCCTGGAAGAATGCTTTTCATAACCTTGTATACGTAATTGGATATTTTTGCATATTCAGCAATTTGAGAAAAGTCATGACAAATAAAACTGAGTGGCTTTTTCCGATCCATTTTACGTAGAGCATAAATTTTTTCAATGGCGGTTTTATTAAAAATATCGCAACCTAATCCATACAATGTATCCGTAGGATATACAATTAACTCGCCTTCCTTAAGTGCATCCACTGCATGACGGACATGCCTTAAATTTGGATTTTCTGAATGAACCGAGATAATCATTACTGTCTATTCCCTTAAATATTAATTATTTAGAAGGATTAATCATTACTTGATTTGACATCACCTAAATCCATCGAGAGATTGACGTTGAAATGCATATAATGCTCTCCACCGCCAATAGCTGCAACATTCACTTCAGGAAAACTGGTAAACGGAATTCGAAATTCCTTCATATAATCTCTTAATGACAATTCCAGATTCAGACGATCTGCAAGTTCAATTTGCAATCCAATCCCCAGCATAAAGTAGATTTTATCATAACCGTCTATGGTCATACTTGCTCCCCCCACAGATGCCATTCCTTTAACACCATTATTGTCAAATTGCCTGAATTCGTGATACCTATTCATAAACAGGGAAACAAGGCTGATATTTTCATCCGTAAGGAATTCTTCGTAATCAGGTGATGGTGAATTGTGGAAAGTTTTGTATTCCATACCAATGCCAATGGAAGGATTTAATTTATATTCACCACTTACGCCAAGGATTTTTGTGTCCTCATATTGCGACCCTCCAATATTCCGCCCGAAAGTGATCCCTGCACTGATAGGACGATAGTAATTGAGTTTCCCAAATGAAAAAGATGCCAGTATGATCAAGGCGATTATGTATTTTTTCATTGTTTAATCCTTTGGTTATGAGTGAATAAGTCTTTTTCAATTTTTTGATGGAATGTATCGATGATCGTGCTGATCCACACTTTATCATTCTGGAATTTTTCTCTTTCCGGGATATGTTTTGCAAACTTCGATAAATCTGAACTGCTCAATAACTGATGTGTATCCTCTAACAATTGCTCGTCATCCGTCGTTGCAGATAAGTATGTATAAATTTCTCCTGTTGTCATCTCCATTGCTTTGAAGAAAAATTCGTTCTCAAGATACTCTTTAAAAATAGACGTAAGTTCCAGATAAAATGTCTCACTATTTTTATTGGTGATTGGATAAGGACAGTTCAGATTTTCCAGCCTTTTTCTTGCACGGACTCTTGGAGAATCTTTAGGTTTTTGCCATTTTTCTGCTTTTACGACTGGTTTTCGTCTTTTCCTTATAATCACCCATATAACAATTGCCGAAAGAATAATACCCAACACAAAAAGGTACTTCAGATATGGACTGTGCAATTGAATTTCATGCATCCCCTTTATATCCCGGATCTGTTCATTCTGATCTGTCAATATACTTTCAACCAGAACAACTTCAGGATCAGTCATCAGCGTTGATTCAATCTGTCCATGATATAATATATCAAAGGAAATTCCTGGAATTTTGAATTCTCCCACTTCCCAGAATACAAGCGTATACGTAATTGACTCTGGTGTGATCTCTTCACTTAAAACTGACATTCCATTGGATTCCGGAGTCAATTCACTGAATTTTACCGATTTATCCTTTGGACAGGTGACAGAGATTGTCAGCGTAAGTTGATCACCGACTCGTACCGTTCGTTCGGAGATTTGAGTTTCAACGGAAACCTGCCCAAAAATCATAAATGGCAACAATATGATAAAGAGGAGTCGCTTCACTAATACCTTGCGATTCTTTTGTTCATATACGAAACCAGCGGGTCAACATAGCCATCCTTAGTGTTCACACTAATTAGATCTACTTCGTGTTTCTGACAAAATTTATTAAAATCATTCATTTTTTTTGTCAAATTTTCTTTAACCATTGATCTCAACTTAACTGAGCCTGTATCAATCCAATGCGAGGATTGGAGTTCAGGATCATGAATTTTTACCAGTCCTAAATTTGGAATTTCCAATTCGGCATTGTCAAGTACACGGATACAAATTAGTTCATGTTTTCGATTAGTTATATTTATTGCTTTTTCAAAATCTTTATCGAAAAAGTCAGAGATTAAAAATACGACCGATTTTCTCTTTTGAGTTTCCAGCAAATGTTCAAGAGCTGCTGCCATATTGGTAGTGCGATCCTGAGCCTGATAATATATCAATTCACGGATTACCCTCAGCACATGAGATTTCCCTTTTTTAGGAGGAATAAACTCTTCAATTTTATTGGAAAATAACAATAATCCCACTTTATCATTATTTTTGATAGCGCTGAATCCCAAAACAGCAGCAATTTCGATCATGACATCTGTTTTAAGTGAATCTCCAGTACCGAAATATCCTGAAGCGCTTACATCCACCAATAGCATGACTGTGAGTTCGCGCTCTTCTTCAAATTTTTTGATATGTGGTTTCCCGGTACGAGCTGTCACATTCCAATCGATATTTCGGATATCATCCCCTGGCGTGTACTCACGGACTTCAGCGAATTCCATTCCCATGCCTTTAAACGCAGAATGATATTCTCCACCGAATAGATCGTTGACTATACGACGAGTACGAATCTCGATCAGCTTAACTTTTTGAAGTATCTCTGAAGGGATCATCTAATTTTTATCAACCTGGTTTACTCAAGGTGTGGGAACAGATTCAAACATGCGTGTGATAATGTCTTCGGTTGTAACATTTTCAGCTTCAGCTTCATAGGTAAGGATGATTCTATGCCTTAAAATGGCTCTCCCCACTTCGCGGATGTCTTCAGGGATCACATATCCTCTATGAGACATAAATGCTGATGCTTTTGCCGCAACCGCCATGAATATTGTTGCACGCGGTGATACACCATATTCTATAAATCCCTTTAGATCTTTCATTCCAGCTGCTTCAGGATCACGAGTAGAAAAGGTGAGCGCAACGATATACTTTTGAATATTTTCAGCGATATGAATTTGATCTACGAGTTTTCGAGCTTTTAAGATTGAATCTGCCGTCACGACAGGTTTTAACTGTGAACTTTCAGCAACCATTCCCATAGTTTGAAGAATTTTCAATTCCTCATCAATAGTTGGATAGCCAACCAGCACCTTAAACATGAACCTGTCAATCTGAGCTTCAGGTAACGGATATGTTCCTTCCTGCTCGATAGGATTTTGCGTAGCCATTACTAAAAATGGTGCATCCAGCTTAAAGGTCGATTCTCCAATAGTCACTTGTCTTTCCTGCATCGCTTCCAATAGAGCACTTTGAACCTTTGCGGGTGCTCGGTTGATTTCGTCGGCAAGAATTATATTCGCAAAAATAGGACCTTTTTTTACCTCAAAGGTTGAGTCTCTGGGATTATAAATCAGCGTACCTAAAAGATCTGCAGGTAGCAAATCAGGTGTAAACTGAAGCCGTTGAAATTTGGTATCAATCAGGCTTGCCAATGTTTTAACTGTTAGTGTTTTGGCGAGTCCGGGTACACCTTCAAGAAAAACATGCCCATTGGACAACATGGCAATCATCAATTTATTTATCAAATCGGTCTGACCGACAATTACAGATGAAAGATTGCTTTTGAGGATATTGATAAAAGCAGATTCCTGCTTTATTTTTTCATTTAATCCTGCCAGATCAAAATCAGTCATTAATTAGTCACCTCCGAATGCGTTTCGTTCGCAGTTGACAATTCTAAAATCTCTTTTTCGACGTCAGCTAAACTTTCCAGCTCATACTTGACTGCAGCAACCAATTCACTTTTGGGGTATTTTTCCAGAAACAAATTATAATACTCTATGCCATCGCTAAATGCTTGCAGATAGTTTGTGTAAATATAACCGATCATGAAAAACGCTTTTTCCGCCATTTCGGATTTTGGGAAATCATGAATGACAGTTTTAAACTCCTCAAGTGCGATTGGGTAATTTTTAACATCATTCAGATAGATTTCACCTACCATGAATTGAGCTTCGGCAGCTTTTGGGTCATCGGGAAAATCCGTTTTTATATCCACAAGTTTAGATATTGCAGCTCCAAGATTTTCCTGTTGTCTTAAATTCTCTGCTTTATTCCATAATTGGTCAACGATCTCACTGTTTTTTGAACACCCGACCAATACTAACATAGCAGTTAAAAGAAATGTAACTTTATTCACTAAAACGATTCTCCTGTATTAATTTTCAAACGAAATTTATGAGTTCAAGACTACTTCCAAACAAGTTCGTTTTTCTTTTGTTCCTTCTTGAAAAGCAAAAATTAGAATAAGTAAAGAATAGATAAAAGCACCATAGGATCTGACCAATTACCTTGTGGAAATGCCACATCCGTTCTGACTGGTCCGATAGGTGAGTTGACCGTAATTCCAGTTCCTACATCCCAATACCAACCGTCAGATAATGTTTTATCAAACTGATCGGCTAATTTGCCCATGTCTAAAAATAGTTCCCCACCAATGAGCCAAAATAATGGATAGCGGAATTCAAAATTCGATTGAAATCGGATCATTCCCCCATCAGAATTTATCTCATCAGTATTTCTCCAGCCTCTCAATGATGTACTCCCTCCCAATTTAAATTTATAAAACGGAGGTAACGGATCAGAATTTTCATTCTTGTAATTGATCGAATGTAAATAGCCAACCCGATGATGTATGCCGAATGTGATATTTTTATCCAATGGATAAAACTTTTTATACTCCAAGTCCAATTTCAGGAAGTGAACTTCTCCCCCAAGGACAGTGCCATTTAATTCAGTGTTAATAGAATAAAAATACCCTGTTGAAGGATAGATAAAATCGTTTAGCCTTTGCTCAATATAATTAATCTGGACACTTCTTTTTTGATCAGATTCAACCAGAGATTCAATAAATTCCAGATTGATACTACCGGATAGTTTGTATCTCTCTCCTGTCCGATAAATGAATGAGGATGATACACCGTCAAGTTTCTCATCTATTTGTTCATTATGATAGTATCTCATCCGAAGAGGCAGTCTAAAACCCAATACCCAAGGAGTAAACCAAGTGATATCATAGTTGAGATTGGGAAGTGTAATATTTTCATCCAATCTTACCGCAAGATTGCTACCAAACTCAATTCGGCTTGTGGTTTTAGGAATAGTACCTGGTTGCCATTTAACATCCAGTTCCAATACAGAGGCAGGAGGTGAACCTTCTCCCAAAGAAGATGGCTCCTGTCCTAGCCCAATATCTGTTTTTATCTGCTTTGATGAATATTCCCTCACCTTGATTTCAATCGTCACATTCTTATCCAGCAAGGAACCTATCACGGGGCGAATTTCAACAGAGCCGAATAATCCTGATGAAAAAACCCTGGATTGTGATTTTTCAATTTCTTTGATATTATAAATATCACCGTTTTTAAATGTCAACTCTCTTAATATAAATTTTTCAGGATAATTTAGAATTCCAGAAATTGTGACATCGGAGACGTAAAAAGTATCTCCTTCTTCAATTTTTATATTTGCACTGACAGTATTTTCACTTCGAACAACTTCTGTATCAATTTTAACGAGTACTTTACCTTTTGAAAAGTATAAATATTCAATTTCAGAAATGAACCTAGACATTTGAAAAGGATTATATGCATCCCCCATATTGAATTGAAGGAATTTTAATAATTCTTCTGTAGAAAGAACCTCGTTTCCTGATACATTAATATTTTGCAAATGGTACCGAATTCCTTCAGAAATGTGGTAAGTGATGTCTATGAGACGATCATTAACTATGTTTGTTTCTGAATTGATAGTTACATCCAAAAAGCCATTCGCAATGTAATTGTTTTTAATGGACAATACATCCAGTTTAAGTGCTCGCTCTTTAAAAGGATACCCTTTTAGAAACTTTTTTGGTTGCAGATGCAAGTCACTGATAAGTGTTTTATCGCGAATATTCTCATTTCCCGTAAATGAAATATGGTTTACAAGTCTTTTCCCTTGCGAAAAAACGATACCTGAAAAGATTAGTATCGGGATAAGTAAATGTTTAAACCTGATATTCATTAATATTTGAATTTAATCCGGTAATTGAGGTGAGGATATCCTTCATCATCCAAACGGACAACAATCGATTGATTCTTGTCCACCCGATAGGTTATCTCATACTCATTTTTGATTTGGTCAGAAAATATGTCACTTTTAATATTCATATACAATTTTCTTGACATCCGTTTGCCCATGTAAAGATTGACATCCATATTATTAATATCTCTGAATAAAGCACCCTGACTCTTTAATTGAAATCGATCTACCGGTCCTTTTGCCGTAATCAACCTTTCCAGTTCTGTTGCGAGATAATTTGAAATGATGTTCGTACCAGCATCCTGTATTTTGAAATCTTTACCTGCGACAAGAGACTCATCTCCCGCCAGTAATATGCGCAGAATTTCATCTTGAGAATATGAATCTGTAGGATCTTCAGATTCAAATCCTAAAACGGGGTTGTTTAACGGTCCGGAAAATAGGACTTTGTATGATTTTCCAGTGATGAAAGTATAAGCAATTATGTCCATTTCAGGAAAATCCGAAGCGGGATCGAACGTAATTCGTCCTTCCGTATCAGTAAATTCATTGCCGTTTAGGAAAAATGAACCGTCCACAATATTTACATTTCCAGACAGGACAAAATCATCGCTACCAATAGCTGTGAGAGTTATCTCACCTTCGATTTCTATATCCATAAAATCATTTTTGATAATGACACCATTATCCAGAGGAATATGAATGTCATAAAACATCATTATCCCACCCGGATCATATGCAGCGTTAGTTACGGACTCAGTAGTCATGACAGGGCTAATGGTAAATTCGTAAGGGTCCGGTTCAAAGGTGCCGGAAATCAGAATAGTATCTTGCCCTGACACGGATATTTCAGTAAGTCCGCTTCCGATAAATTCATCTTGAGAATCCTCAATGTACAAATTTTTTCCCGATGCTATCAGTTGAAAATTTGGATTGAAAAATTCAGTTAAATCTATCGTGCCATTTACTGAAATATTATTTGACTCTTGTTTCGTTTTTTGAGAAATGTGGAAAATTTTGTAAATATAATCTAAAGGCGTTTTTAGGATGTCGCCCTTTTCAAGTTTTCTCGATTTTCCTTCCATTGTTGATATATCTAACAGATTGTTATCAATCGTGGCAAGTCCGGTTATATCTGTAAAAGAGTTATTAAGTGGAGTGACGTTTACTTTACCATTATTGATAATTAGCTGGCCATTCCTAATAGGATTTCTAAAAGACCCACCAATAGAAAGCTGCATTGAACAATCGCAAATCAGAGAATCAATAATATCGAAGTATGGATAAAAGAATTCCATTTCAGATGCTTTTCCACTGATCATCAAATCAATAGGATTGCTCCAGACTTCCGGTCTATTTTCTGAAAAATAATCCAGATCCAAAGGAATAAATCCACTAATGAAATAATCTCCATGTTGCATATTCATCTGTGTCTCTTTAAAGAATAGTCTTTTGTCGTCATAAATTAATTTTCCATTAGCAGACTTTCCTTCTAATTGATCAAAAATAGGGTTTTCTATTTGAATATCGGATGCCATAAATAGCTTAGATAATTGCCCGGATATATCAATTGTACCAGATAACTTTCCTTCAGTTTTAAAATTCCAAGGTATGTATTCTTTTATAGATTCAATTTGAAATCCATCTAAGGATGCCTGTATTGACAATGAATCTTGTGGCAGAAATGAAACAGTTTTTTCTGAATCAATTGAAGAATTCACCCACCCGGATAATTCAATGAATCCCAAGTCCGACTGAGCTGACATTCCTCCGATTAACCATCTATGATCAAAGTAGGATACTTTTCCTTCTAATTCATCCATTTTGAAATCACTGATTTGACCATCAATAATTCTAATATCTGAAAATAGAACAGGCTTTGAATTCCATTTTGAAAATTGGGAATTTCCATTAATTTTTCCCGATAATGTGGATTCTTTTCTCAACATTTCAAAAATATCAACAATATCCACATCGTCCATGCTCATATCAAATTCGAATTTTTCCTGATTTGCGTATTTTCCACTTAGGGCAATATTTCCATCATTTATGGAAAGGTTTTCGCAATTAACAAGATAGATGTCATCTTGTTTTTTAATATCCAAGTTTCCTGAATAACTTTTTACTCCATTCAGATTTAGAAAAAGTGAATCTACAATAATAGTTGCCATGGATGAGTCTGTAAATCCGGAGACAAATACATAGTCTCCATTTTTATTTAATCCATAAATATGGTTTAATATAATATTGCCATCATTATACTGTGCGCTGATCACTGACCTGTCAAGCGTCAACAGAGGGAAATCCATTGATTTAGCGCTTCCGACTAACTTCAGTTCGCTTAGTTTGCCATTAGTACTTTCGACAGATGCTTCCCAGAAGCTATCACCAAAATTTAAATTATGATAAACTATTGGTTTTAAAAATAGCTTCGACTGTAAATCCATTATTCCGAATTTACTCACGATATTGACTGAACCAACGCCCGTTAAATCCAATAATGGAAGTCCCTCGATGTATTTACCGGGAGAGAATTCGTTTAAACCTACCTGAGCAGAAATTTTATAATCGTTCTTTTTAAGAAAAATCGAATCAATAAGTCCGGTAACACCTGCAAATTCGAATTCTACGGGTTTTGTGTTCATTAAAATGGAATCAGCCAGTGAAACATTTCCTTTAATATTACCAATTTCAAATAATCCGTAGTTCAGTTTTGAAATATCAGTGGTAAAATGAATACTGTCTGTTTTGCTTGAACCAATAGAATTTATACTACCCGATATGAGTAATGAAATAGAATCCATATAGGTTGTGAATTCATCAAATTTCAAATCAGCATTCCACCTGCCGTCTGTATAAAAATATTGACCAGATAAATCAAAGTCAGATTGATCTACACTAATCTTACCTCGCTGTAATTTTACTTTATCGGAAAATATGGCACCTGTCAGTTCCAACTTATTCAGATTCAGTCCTTTTCCAACAGCTGATCCGGTTACATTGAAATCGACAGGGAATCCCCACTGATTAGTCTCAAGCGTAAATGCCATTACCCCAATAACGGCATCTCCATTGTTAAAAGTATAGTTGAAAGATTCAACCGTAACGACCTGATTATTGAATGTCAGTATTGTGGAATCAATTGAGCTGATGATTCCATTTGTTTCTACTTCAAAATAATCGAGGAATATCGAAGCTTCCTCCTTCGTTGAGATGAATCGTAACTCTGAAGATATGATGACGTCATTTGATTCTTTATGTAATTTAAAATTATTCAACTTACATTGTTGAATTTGAATGTTTTTGTGCCTGTTGGATTTCTCTGAGTTGGTGGTATTAGATTTTTGAAAATCATTGTATTTATCCAAATCTAATCTGGAGTTTTTTATAGAGACATCGCTGAAATTAAATTCCCCCGAAATTATTTTAAAGGGATTAATACGAATAGACATTGAGTCTGAATGGAAGATTTCTCCTGATGGAACATGGCATTCCATGTTATAAATATTAAACCCGGTTAAGAAATTCCCATCCAAGTGAGAGAAAGAAATTTGTACTGATGTTCTGTTTGACAGATATGACAGAATATGTTGTTTATATTTTAAAATTATTTTATCCGTAAAATAATAACCACCAATAATTGCGAATCCCGCCACAACTGCAATTAGGGAAAGTGCCCCGAGTGTTACATGTTTTTTACGAATTACAGACATAATAATCTAGAAAAATTACATGTGATAGATAACAAAAACGGACAGTTTTAACTGTCCGTTTTTGTATGTGAATTATAATCTTCGATTTAAATTATTTTTCGTCGACAACTTCAAAATCTGCATCTTCAACGTTCGAGTCTTGGCCAGCAGATTCCGATGAACCGGCATCAGTCTGTTCAGAAGATGTTTGTTGGCTTTGCTGATATAACTTCTCAGACACTGAGCTCCAGGCTTTGTTAAGTTCTTCCATAGAAGATTTAATTGCATCTAAATCCGTGCTTTTATTCTTCTCTTTTAAATCATCAACGGCATCCTGAATGGTTTTTTTATCATCTTCAGAGATTTTATCACCCAAATCTGTTAATTGTTTTTCAGTCTGGTAGGTGAGTTGCTCTGCTTGATTATGCGTTTCAACCAATTCCCGTTTATCATGATCTTCCTTTTCATGATCTTTCGCATCCCGTTTCATCTTTTCAATATCTGAGTCACTTAACCCGCTCGAAGCTTCAATACGAATACTTTGTTCTTTGCTGGTGGCTTTATCTTTTGCAGATACATTTAAGATGCCATTTGCGTCAATGTCAAAAGTAACCTCAATTTGTGGAATCCCTCGTGGAGCAGGTGGAATACCATCAAGATGAAATCTGCCTAATGATTTATTATCTGAAGCCATTCCTCTTTCACCTTGAAGTACATGGATTTCAACTGACGGCTGTCTGTCTCCAGCAGTAGAAAATATTTGTGATTTCTTGGTCGGAATTGTCGTGTTGGATTCGATTAATTTGGTTGCTACCCCACCCAACGTTTCAATTCCTAATGACAATGGAATGACATCAAGCAACAGAATGTCTTCCACATCTCCGGAGAGCACTCCACCTTGGATAGCTGCTCCAACAGAAACAACTTCATCGGGATTTACACTTTTGTTGGGTTCTTTATTAAATACTTTTTTTACCATATCCTGAACCGCTGGAATTCTGGTAGATCCACCAACAAGTATGACTTCATCTATTTCACTTGTGGAAAGTCCTGCATCCTTCATTGCGTCGAGACATGGTTTGCGAGTTCTTTCAATCAAACGCTCAACTAATGATTCAAACTTTGCACGTGTGAGAACAATATTTAAATGTTTCGGTCCACTGGAGTCTGCAGTAATAAACGGAAGGTTTACATCCGTTTGCATAGATGATGACAATTCAATCTTTGCTTTCTCAGCAGCTTCCTTCAACCTTTGTAAAGCCATGGGGTCTTTTCGGATATCAATTCCATCGGATTTTTTAAATTCTTCTGCAAGCCAATCAACCATCATCTGATCAAAGTCATCACCACCCAGATGAGTATCACCATTTGTAGATTTGACCTCAAATACGCCGTCACCGATTTCTAGAATGGAGATATCGAAAGTACCGCCACCCAAATCGAAAACTGCGATCTTTTCATCGTGTTTTTTATCCAGACCATACGCTAATGCAGCAGCAGTGGGCTCATTAATTATTCTTCTAACATTTAATCCAGCAATGACACCTGCATCTTTTGTGGCCTGTCTTTGCGAATCATTAAAATAGGCAGGGACTGTAATGACGGCATCAGTAACCGTTTCACCTAAATATTCTTCTGCGGTTTGTTTAAGTTTCTGAAGAACCATAGCGCTGATTTCAGGCGGTGTGTATTTTTTCCCTTGAATATCAAAAAGGACCTCGCCCTTCGATCCTTTAACAATCGAATACGGCATCTCTTTAATTTCCTGCCCAACCTCATTGTACATTCTACCCACAAATCTTTTGCTGGACGAAACTGTGTTTTGAGGATTGGTCACTGCCTGACGCTTTGCAGGTTGACCAATTAATCGGCTACCATCTTTAGTAAATGCAACCACAGATGGAGTGGTTCGTCCACCCTCGCTATTTTGTATAACTGCCGGGATTCCACCTTCCATTACGGATACGCATGAATTTGTTGTTCCCAGATCTATACCAATGATTTTTCCCATTATAACTCCAAATTATAAAATGATTTAATTTTAGTTATTTTAAAACAACAATGATGCCGTTTGGAAAATCAGACGTTTTGACAGCAGTGATAAACTCACGGATCTTTATGTCAGGTGGCGTACTTTTTTCGGATGGATTTGTCCGGTGTTGATTTTGAAGTTTGTGAAAATACAAAACTATCTTTCTGAATTTTAACGGAAATTCGTCCACCATCAGTGAATTCTCCGGTTAGAAACTTTTCAGAAATCGTATTTTCTATCTCTTTTTGAATCATACGTCTCAATGGTCTTGCTCCCCATTCCTGGTAATTGCATTTATTAATAAGATGCAATTTCGCTTTTTGAGACATTTTAAATTGGATATTTTTCTCCAGTAGATTTGATTTTAGATCTTTCAATTGTAAATCAATAATGTCAGTGAGGTCATTGACATCTAGCGATCTGAAAATAATTAATTCATCGAGACGGTTAAGAAATTCAGGTTTGAAGATTCTTTTAACTTCTGCATTAATATCGGATTTGACTTTTTCCTTTATATTGCTCGAATCGCTTTTTGAAAATCCAATGGATGTTGAGGTTATGTTTTTTGTCCCGAGATTTGAAGTCAGGATAATGATTGTATTTCGAAAATCCACAATTCTGCCAATACTGTCGGAGATTTTACCTTCATCAAGAATTTGAAGTAATATATTAAATGCATCCGGGTGAGCTTTTTCAACTTCATCAAATAAGATCACAGAAAAAGGATGACGTCTGACTTTTTCGGTTAACTGTCCTCCTTCATCGTAACCAACGTATCCCGGAGGAGCGCCTACCAAACGAGAAACGTTATGTCGCTCCATGTATTCAGACATATCAATTTTGATCAGGGATGATTCGTTATTAAACAGGTATCTCGCAAGGACCTTTGCCAGTTCGGTCTTCCCCACGCCCGTAGGACCTAAAAATAGAAATGAGCCGATTGGGTGATTAGGATTTTTAAAACCCGTCCTAGCTCGTTTAATCGCCTGACATAGGATATCAACCGATTCTTTCTGACCAATGATATACTTTTCAATCTCTTGATTCATTCTAATAAGGCGACGTGATTCAGATTCGGCTACCTGGGTCACGGGGATACCCGTCATCATAGATATCACACTCGCCACATCCTCTTTATTCACTTCGGGGAGAGATTTACTTTTTTCAGAATTCCAGTTTGCCTCAGTTTCCTGTAATTTTTTTACCAGCTTGCGCTCTTTGTCCCGGAGACTCGCAGCATCTTCAAATTGCTGGTTCTTGATAACTTCCTCTTTTTTCTCACGCAATTCCTTAATTTCTTTTTCCAATTTCAGGATATTTTCGGGTACAAAAATATTCGATATATGGATTCTCGATCCCACTTCGTCCATGACATCAATCGCTTTATCTGGAAGAAATTTATCTCTGATATACCGTTCACTGAGTTCAACACATGCATTGATAGCTTCTGGGAGATATCTGATATGATGATGTTCTTCATATTTAGATTGAAGTCCCGTCAATATTTTAACTGTATCACCGATTGATGGTGGGTCTACCAGTATTTTCTGAAATCGCCGTTCGAGTGCTCCGTCTTTTTCAATGTACTTTTGATACTCATTCAGAGTAGTAGCACCAATGACCTGTATTTCTCCTCGTGCTAAGGCTGGTTTGAACATATTTGCGGCATCAAGAGAACCAGACGCGGCACCGGCACCTACAATTGTGTGTAACTCATCTATAAAAATAATGACATCTGTTGTTTTTTCAAGCTCCATCATTACTTTCTGCATTCGTTCTTCAAACTGGCCCCGATATTTTGTCCCGGCAATCAATCCTGCCAAGTCTAATGCCAAGACTCGCTTTCCCCATAATATTCGAGGAACAATTTTCTTGTGAATACGAATAGCAAGTCCTTCTATGATAGCTGTCTTCCCAACACCGGGTTCTCCAATTAAAACCGGATTATTTTTCTTACGACGGGCGAGAATTTGTGCTACTCGTTCAATCTCAATGGATCGACCAATAACCGGATCCAATTTATCATCTGCTGCCAAAGTTGAAAAATTCCTACTAAACATATCCAATGTAGGTGTATTTGATGTGGATCGTGGTGCTGTTTTAGGGTCAGAGGATTCCAATGAACTGATATAAGTAAGAAGTAAGTCATAATCAACGTTGAAGTCTTCGAGTACTTCTTTTACTATTCCTTCATTTTCCCGTGCCATCGCTAATAATAAATGAGTATCGTCGGCGACTTTTTTATTCAATTTCTCTGCTTCTAAAAACGTATTCCTTAAAATCCGCTCTGACCTTCGTGTCAAGGGAAGATGCCCCAGAGTTATCGTCCCACCAACTGATTTTAATAGTGCTTCCAACTTATGATGTAAATCTAATAGAGATACACCGATGGATTCCAATAATCCTGCAGCTTTGCTGTTATGATCGAGGATGATTCCCAATAATAAATGTTCTGAACCCACATAACTGTGTCCCAACCTGATGGCTTCATCTTTGGCAATTTTAAGAATGACCTGGACACTTTTTGATAAATTTCTTTTCATATTGTCTTTCTACTTTTGACTCAGTTTTCCGTCTTCCAAAAATAATACTCGTCCTGCAATGTCAGCAACTCTATCGTCATGGGTAGCAATGATGAAGGATTGGTCCCCTTTTTCATGCAATTGAGTGATAAGTGATAATAATCTCTCACGATTTCCGGCATCCAGATTTCCGGTAGGTTCGTCCGCAAGAACAATTTTGGGATTATTGATTAATGCCCGTACAACTGCAACTCTTTGTTTTTCACCACCTGAAAGCTGATTTGGGTAGTGTGATCTCCGATTCCATAAATTGACATGATTTAATAGCTCTTGTGCTCGGTGAACAGATGACTTATCGTCCTTACCTAACAAAGATTGAGGAATGATCAGGTTTTCTAATACAGTAAATTCTGGTAGCAGATAATGGTGTTGGAAAACGAATCCAATTTTTTCTGATCTCAATTTGGAAAGGTTTGTTTCGGGACCAACGATGACACCGTCAATCTGGATAGTACCCTCAGTCGGTGTGTCTAAGGTACCCAGTAAATGAAGTAATGTGGATTTTCCGCTACCGCTGGGTCCCATGATCGCTACTATTTCATTTTCAGTAACGGTCAGTTCAGCTCCATCTAGTACCGTAATACTTTCGTTTGCGGTATGATAAATCTTCTTGAGATTTTCTGCTTGAAGAATCATTTGATATAATCTATTGCGTCAACAGGGTTCAATTTACTCACCTTTACTGCGGGATAGAAACCCGCCAACATGATGATCATACTTGCTCCGAAAATTACAGCCAGAGCACCTTGCCACGATATGATCAATGGAAAATTTGAAAGAGGGAAATCAGACAATAGCATTTTTAATAACTGATATTTTTCATTAAGCCTGAAGACCAGATACGTTAAAATACCGCCCAAGGTACTCCCTACTAAAACGGTCAGACCTGCCTGTACTAAAAATATCTCTGATATCTTTTTTGAGTTCATCCCCATTGCCATCAGTATCCCTAACTGCGGGATTTTTCTCATTACCATCATACTCATTATACTCAACAAATTAAATGCCGAAATAAATATGATTATAAATCCAAAAAATGAATACGCAATTTTCTCAAGTTTCATAGCTGACACTAATGACTCGTACTCATCTTCCCAACTAATATACTGAACAGTGGGAAATCGTTGCTGGATATTTATCAATTGTTTCCTGTCTAGTTCAGTGTCCAGTAGCAGGTACTCGTAATCTATTTTATCGAATAATTTTTTACCCGCTTCAAGCGGAATAATAGCATAACTCATATCAATATTGAGGATATCAAAATCAAAAATCCCATTTACCTGAAATGACGCCTTTGGTACGGAACCCGTTGCCAAATTAATGTCTACGGGAGAAAGTAATTCACACTCATCATTCGGTGACAAATTCAGTGAGTATCCAAGTTCATTACCAATGAGAAGAGGGTTTAGAGGAGATCTATTTAATTCAAGTGAGGATATCCCCAATTGATGATCGGCGAACTTACCTATGTCATCAACGGCAATTACCGATATGAATCTAAAGTCATCATCCTTTTTAATCACTGCATTTCTGTAAATAGTGGAAAAATATTCAACATCATGAGTATCCAGAAATGTTTTTACGTTTTCGATTTCACCCAAGGATTTGGAATCAAACTTCAGTTTGGCAGGTGAATGAAAATTGCGGAGTTTCGAAAATACTTCCTCCTCCATTCCATTCATTATGGCGAGGGTCAACAATACGATCATAATTCCCAGGGCCAAACCGATTACAGGTAGGAATACAGATTTGCTCCGCTTTGCTCCTGATCCCTTTGCGGTCACAAATTTTATGATAAAAGATAACTTATTCATTCGTACCGGATCGCCTCAACAGGATTAATTCTCTTTGTCCACCTTGCAGGGAAATAGGCTGATATTATAGAAAGTAAAATCGCTAAAACTGGATAAATGAAGATGTGATTTATGGACCAATCGACAGGAAGAAAATCAACAAAATAGATATCAGATGATAATGAAATAAATTTAAACTTCATCTGAAGGACAAGCACTACCACGCTTAATATCAAACCGGATACAGAACCGATGACTCCGATTAGTAACCCTTCTATCAGAAATATGGATCTGATTTGTTTACTGCTGAACCCAATAGCTGTTAGAATCCCCACCTCACTGGTCTTTTCTTTAATGGTCATCCATAAAATTGCTGCAATATTGAAAACAGCAATGATGATAATAAATCCTATGACTAATTTGATGGGGAGATCATAGATATTCAACCAATTGAAAAGCATGGAATGTCTTTCCAGCCATGTGGATGTTACATAAGGGGAAAACCCCAGTATATTGATAACTTCTTCGTCAACTTGAGATGCCAGTAAAGGGTCTGATAGCATCCCAATCAAACCGGTAGCACCATCCTGAACTTCAAAAAATGAACGTGCTTTTTCCAGAGATAAAAAGACTAATAGTTTGTCGTATTCAGAAAACCCACTTTTAAATACGCCAGATACATGGAGTTTTTCGCCTTTGGTGATTCCCTCATTAATATATCGTTGAATATCAAACAGAAATACCGATTTATCAACCTCTGACTCCAGGCTTTTAGCTAATCCTGTACCGACAATCATTCCTTTATTAAAATCCATTAGATTACCATCGATGATCAGATCGTCAAGGTTAAATATTTCAATGAGTGATTTTTCTGGTACACCGTAAACAATCACCCCTTCGGAATTTCTTCCGGACCGGATGATGGCTTTTTTTTCAATGTAAGGCACAAGTGTCAGCAAATTCTTTACTGATCCAAGTTCCGCTTGGATGGATTCGATTTCATCTCCAGATAACATTTCACCAGAGTCAGACTGATATTTTGTTATCCGCAAGTGTCCATCGAGTGAAGCCAATTTATGTTGAATGGAATTTGAAAACCCAGACGAAAAAGAGGAAATAACATTTAATGATGCCACACCCAACATGAGTCCGATAATGCTAAGGATGGATGTGAATGATATAAATCCGAACCGATGGCCCGAACGGATATGCCTGAATGCAATTTTTGGGATCAATCTCAAACCGATTGTATCCTGAACCCTATTATTGGTCTTTAAGTGATTTCATTGCCGGAAATAAAATGACATCTTTAATTGAGTTCTGTCCTGTGATCAACATAACTAACCTATCGACACCTATACCAACACCGCCTGTTGGTGGCATACCACACTCCAAAGCTTCAAGGAAACTTTCATCTACCGGTTGTGCTTCTTCATCACCAAGATCGCGCAGTTTTGCTTGATTTTCCAATCGTTCACGTTGATCAACTGGATCATTCAATTCAGTAAAGGCATTTGCAAATTCGGTCTGTCCGATGAACAATTCGAATCTTTCGACGATATTTTGATTTCCGTCTCTACGATGCTTTGCCAGCGGTGAAATTGCTGTCGGGTAATCGTAAACAAATGTAGGTTGAATGAGAGTCGGTTCTACTAACTCACTGAATATTTCATCTAGAATCTGTCCGTAATTCATTTTTTCATTTATGTCGAGATGTTTTTCCCGCGCAATTTTCAGGAGACCATCGCGATCCAAATCTTCAAAAGAATGACCTGTGCAGTCCTCTAACAATGAAAACATTGATTCTCTTTTAAACGGCTTATTAAGAAATATTTCATGCGAATTATACACCAGTTGGTTCGCGTCAACACTTTTTGCAACGGTCTGAATCAATTCTTCTGTGAAATCCATCATATCGAAAAGGTCAGAGTATGCTCTATAAAATTCCAAAGATGTGTATTCTGGATTATGACTGCGATCCATACCTTCATTCCGGAAATTTTTCGCCAATTCATAAACTTTTTCAAATCCACCAATGATCAGTTTTTTGAGATATAATTCGTCAGCTATCCGGAGAAATAATTTTTCATCAAGGGTATTGTGATAAGTGGTGAACGGACGAGCAGACGCACCTCCATATTGAGGTTGCAATACGGGAGTCTCCACCTCAATGTAACCATGATTGTCCAGAAATTGGCGAATAGCCCCAATGGTTTTTGCTCTTTGGATAAATACAAGTTTCCTTTGTGGATTTGCGATAAAATCTAAATGTCTGTATCGATAAGTATGATCCTTATCTTCGAAAGCGTTAAAGGCGATTCCATCTTTCTCTTTTAGATTTGGAAGCGGACGCAGGTTCTTTGCTAACAATGTAAGAGATTCTACATGGATCGAGATTTCTCCCATTTTGGTTTTGAACACAAAACCACTTAGTCCAATGATGTCACCTAGATCGAGGTTTTTAAATACGTTATTATAAAATTCAGCACCTACGTCATCCCTGCGGACATAAAGTTGAATCTTGCCCAGTTCATCCTGAATATGGACAAAACTAGCCTTGCCCATGATTCGAATTGAGATAATTCGCCCTGCAACAGTGACATCTCGTTGAATATCGGGATTATACGATTCTAATATTTCTTCAGAGAAATCACTTCTTTTAAATTCATGTGGAAAAGGATCAACACCAAATTCACGAATTTTATTAAGTTTTAGATGGCGATGTTCAATAATTTGCTGTAAAGTTTTATGTTCAGTTGACAATGTTGCTGCTCTCCATATTCATTAGTAAAAATCCCCGGATGAATGAGCGAATTTCACCATCCATTACAGATTGGATATTTCCTGTTTCAACTTTTGTTCGATGGTCCTTTACGAGATTATACGGATGAAAAACGTACGATCTGATTTGACTTCCCCAAGCGATATCCATTTTCTGATCTTCAATTACTTGTTTATCCTGTGCCTGCTCTTCTTTTCTTTTCTGGTATAGTTTTGCCTTTAACATTTTCATCGCTACATTTTTATTTTTTAACTGACTTCGTTCGTTTTGACATTGAACCACAATTCCGGTTGGTAAATGTGTGAGTCGTATTGCTGAATCTGTTTTATTTACATGCTGTCCACCTGCGCCACTGGAACGGTAAGTATCTATGCGAAGTTCTTTTTCGTCGATTTCAATGTCAAGATCATCCTCAAAAATGGGATAAACAAATATGGATGCAAATGATGTATGTCTACGAGAATTGCTATCAAATGGCGAAATTCTTACCAGTCTATGAACGCCAGCTTCGGATTTTAAATTGCCGTACACAAAGTCACCAATTATTTCAATTGTAACATCTTTTAATCCGGCTTCATCCCCAGGTTGAAAATCAAGGATTTTAGTTGAAAATCCCATTCTTTCACACCATCTTGTATATAAACGGTATAACATACTCGCCCAATCCTGAGATTCTGTACCTCCTGCACCTGGGTGTATGGTCAGAATTGCTCCCCGAATATCATCTTCGTCATTCATCATCTTCCGGACTTCTACCTCAGTCAGGTATGTCTCAAATCGAAGAAAGGCTTTTTCTATGTCCGGATCTGCTTCATCTTCTGTTTCATAGAGTTCCACATGAATTTCAACTTCCGAGTACATATCATCCAGTTTTTCCCACAGGTTCTTTTCATTTTCTAGTTTACTGATATCTTTCAGAACTTTTTGAGCGGATTCATTGTCGTTCCAAAACTCTGGATTGACCGTTTTTTCTTGTAATTGCGTAATCGATTGAATGAGTGTATCCCACTCAAAGATACTCCCGGAGTTGGTGGTATTTTTCACTGACTTTTTTGAATCGTTCTTTGTATACTTGAATATCCATATTATCCGTTCGTAATTAAGTAGATTGTGGCCAGCAGCTGTAGTACATTAAAAATAGTATTATTCGAATTTAATCGGCCAATGAAAGTTTTCTGAATGATCACTGTATCGTTTGGTCCCAGATCAGGGATGTCCGATAATTCGCCTTTTGTAAAATATTCATCCATGTTCACAGTAATTTTTCCTGCCTCACCAGCATCATTGTCTGCTCTAATGATAATTATTTTTTTAAAATTGGCTTCGGGTGTGGGACCACCTGCCATGGACAATAAGGATATAATATCAACTTTCATCGTGTACGGAACCAAATATTGTCCTGGATGCTTAACTTCTCCCCATATATTGACTTTCATTGTCAAGGTAGGTGGATCTGATACAATGTATTGTGCTACTTCACCCTCTCCTGAATTGGAATTATACTTACTTACCTGGGGTGATCCGGCGATCATCAATGAGCATAAAATATATAATATGGATATTTTCTTCACCATGTTTATTCAGAATTAATTCATTGAAGGGTGATTAAATTTATTATAGATGAATAGAGATTTAACGGTTTGGGATACATCATGAACCCGTACAATACTCGCACCATTTCTTACGGCAATAATTGCAGTAGTAATACTGGCACCAAGACGATCTTTAGGATAATCATCCTGGACACGCAAAAAAGATTTTCTGGATGCTCCGATTAAGACGGGATACCCCAATTGAGCAAATCTGTCAATCGAATTAATTATTTCAAAATTATCTTGTACACTTTTTCCAAAACCGATGCCGGGATCAAGGATGATATTTTTATCTGAAACGCCTAGTGATTTTGCCATTTCTATACGCAAACTGAAATAATGAATCAGTTCCGGGATCAAATCCAAATATTTCGGGTTTTGCTGCATCATTTCAGGTTTACCCAACATATGCATAATGATTACCGGGACATCATATTCTTTGGATAGATTAAACATATGTCCGTTGCTTCCTCCACCAGTGATATCATTTAACATACGAAATCCATTTTTCAAAGCAAACTCGGCAACTTCTACTTTCCAGGTATCAATAGAAAAGTAAACATCTGGATATTTACTGATAACCGGAATTACAGAAGATATTCTATTTATTTCGTCGGCTGCAGACACCGGTGTAGAACCCGGTCGGGATGATTCAGCACCAATATCTATCATTTGTGCGCCGTCACTCACCATCACATCAATTTGAGTGGATATTTCTTTTTCATTTTGATACCTGCCTCCATCATAAAATGAATCAGGAGTGATATTTAAAATACCCATCACCGCAGGAACGCTGATTTTAAACGTTTTCATTATTATGGAGTAGAACCCTCATTCACCGGTTCCTTGATATCTTCAGTATTTTGAGGTACTGCATTACTGGATTTTCGCCTGTTTGATCGACGTCGTCTCTTTTTCACAGGTTGATTGCGAAGAGTTGAGATGTCTCCTCCGTTAAGAAGCAGTTCCATTTCGGTTCCGCTTATGGTTTCATATTCCAAAAGTGCTTCTGCCAGAGAAACAAGTTGATCACGATTTTCTTCCAGAATAGTACCGGCTTGTTTTTCTGCATTCCGTACGATTAGAGTAATCTCGCTGTCAATTGTTTTAGACATATCATCACTGTAATCACGAGAATGACTTATTTCTCTTCCAAGAAATACCTCTTCTGATTTTTTACCGAAGGTTAAAGGTCCGATTTTATCACTCATTCCCCATTCACACACCATTTTTCTGGTGATGTTGGTAGCCACCTCAATATCATTTGCTGCACCTGTGGAATAATCGTTAAATATCAATTTTTCAGCCATCCTTCCGCCCATGAGAATGTACAATTGCCCATTAAGAAAGTTTTTACTGTAGTTATGTTTTTCATGATCCGGCAATTGGGCTGTGAGTCCTAATGCACGACCTCTTGGAATGATGGTAATTTTGTGTACAGGGTCTGATCCTTCAGTATGAAATGCAACAAGTGCATGCCCTGCTTCATGGATAGCGGTAGTATTCTTTTCTTCGGGAGTTAGGATCATGCTTTTCCGTTCAACTCCCATCATGACTTTGTCTTTTGCTTCTTCAAAATCCATCATCGTAACAAATTTTCTGTCTTTCCGAGCGGCTAATAATGCAGCTTCGTTGACAAGGTTTTCCAAATCAGCACCAACCAATCCGGGTGTCCCTTTTGCAACCGTTTTTAAAACAACGTCTGGACCTAATGGAACATTTTTTGAATGGATTTTCAGGATGGCTTCTCGTCCATCAATTCCTGGAACATCCACAACGATTTGGCGATCAAATCTTCCTGGTCTCAAAAGCGCCTTGTCCAACACATCAGGTCTGTTTGTGGCTGCCAGTAATATCACATTAATATCTGTGTCGAAACCGTCCATCTCCACGAGAATTTGATTCAGGGTCTGTTCTCTTTCATCATGACCGCCTCCGAGACCGGCACCACGATGTCGTCCCACAGCATCTATTTCGTCGATAAAAATTATTGATGGAGAACTTTTTTTCGCTTGATCAAATAAATCTCTTACCCGGCTGGCACCCACTCCCACAAACATTTCGACAAATTCAGCACCACTGATGCTAAAGAACGGAACTCCCGCTTCACCTGAAACTGCTTTTGCCAGTAATGTTTTACCGGTTCCAGGAGGTCCCAAAAGCAATGCACCTTTTGGAATTTTTGCACCGAGTTTACTATATTTTTTGGGGTTTTTTAAGAACTGGACAATCTCTTCAAGTTCTACTTTAGCTTCATCACACCCCGCGACGTCTTTAAAAGTAGTCTTTGGTTGATCTGGAGGGATCAATTTAGCACGACTTTTAATAAACCCAAATATCCCGCTTTGACCGCTTGAACCCTGCATGCGTTTCATGAAAAATATCCAAAGAAAAATGATCAAAATCCATGGTGAAAAATTGATTAAGTAATCTATCATACCAGGAGACGATTCCTTGAACTGATACGGAAATTCTTTTTCATTCCACTTATTTATCAGTTCGCTATCCACATAGGGAAGCGTGGTTGAGAATTTTTCGTAAACCTGTTTAACCGACCGAAATCTTTGTTCCTCTGGTTGTTTTAAAGTACCAACGAATTTATTCCCAACGATCTCTGCAGATTGGACCTTATCGTCTTCTACATACCTTATAAATTCAGTAAATGAAACGACTTTTGTCTTCGATTCCCCACCGTAGAACTGCATTATGGAAATAGCAGCTAAAACGATGATCAACCAAATAATTGTTGTTTTTCCACCGTTTGACCAGAAATTCCAAAATTTCTCGTTACCCCCAGGTAATTTTTTATTTTTACTACCGGTTTTTTTCGGTGTAGTATATTTCTTCTGATGGTCATTTTTATCATTCGCCATCAATAATGTCTCCCTCTTTAAACGCCAAAATATGTTTTAATCCTCTAAGTCCCTGATTATAATCCAAGCCATATCCAACTACAAACCGATTCGGGATATCAAAACCAACATAGTCAATATCAAAGCTTACTTTTGCAATATCTTTTTTAAGTAACAATGTAACAAACGTTACAGATTTAGGCAATGCATCTTCCAAACGATGTTTAAGAAACTGTATGGAAAGTCCTGTGTCAATGATGTCTTCCACGACCACAACGTTGCGGTTGGTAATATCTGCGCTGATGTCTTTTAACAGTCGAACGGTACCTGACGATGATGTTCTACTTCCATAGGAATCTATTTTAATAAAATCCACTTCAAAGTCAATGGTCAATTCGCGCATTATATCTGCAAAAAACATGAATGAACCATTCATGACTCCAACAAATATTGGAACCGTACCTTTAAATTTTTCGGATATCTGCAAGGCTAATTCTTCGACTCGTTTTTTAATTTCGTCAGCGGAGATTAAAATATCTAAAGATTTTCCTTCAAAAGGATATCCTTCAGGTATTATAAATTCTTTCATGTCCATACACACTCTATTTTTATGTTATTTTTTGTATTTGCCTTAACATCTTCTTTCAGTGAAGCATGCTTCAGACCCGGGACCCAAAGGATTTCATCATTCTTATTAACAACAACAGGATAGTACCATTTCTTAAAAACAGGTATCTTGTGATTAATAAATAAGTCACTGATTTTGACCTTATGTGTTCCCGAATTTATCTTCACGTTGTCGCCACTTTTCCATCGACGAATAAAAACCCCTTTGTCAAACTCATTTATAGTAATTACAGCAAATTTTTTATCTGTCGATTTCGGAATATGCTCACCGGTCAATAATTCAACTTTAAATCGATTATTGTACCAATTCGTAGTACATGTACTTTCGATTTTTTTTCTATCACCTACTTCTTTTTTATTTTTTGCCAAGTATAGTGACTTTCTATCCATTATTGAGAACACATCTTTAGAAAGTTCAAAAACCGTACCAGTTGATGCATTTCGGATAAATTGCCAAAATGATGCCCAATGACTGCCACTCAATGAGATACTCGCTTTACCAAGATAATTTGTCATAAGCAACTTGATTACGATTTTCATTTTATCGTCACTCATTTTCAAAAATTCAGATTTCGAGATTTCAACATGATCTAATTTTTTATATTCTATTATCAGATTTGCTACATTTATCTGTTTTACCAACCGGTCAAATCTACGTTTTGCATTTGCCGATAATCTGAATAGATAATCAGGTAGTCCTGGTTCATTTCTTAACGCTTTTGGAAGAGCAACATGCCGAATTTCATTTCTTAAGAATACTAAATCCATATTAGTTGGATCATCAATCCATTTTAGATCATGTTCACGAGCATACTTTGTTAGCTGGGATTTATCTACATCCAGAAATGGTCTTTTAATCTTTCCTAATTGTTCTCGGATACCCTGCATCGTAACCCAATCAGCCTTTTGAGAATATCGCATAAATAGGGTTTCCAATTGATCGTCTTTATGATGGGCAGTCAATATCCACTGATAATTATATTCATGTGCAATTTCTGATAAATACTGATATCTCACATCACGTGCCCATTTTTCAAATGATTCTCCCTTCGAAGTAAATTCGAAATTCACATTATGGAATTGGCAATTTGACTGGTTAGCAATTTGACTACAAAACGCTTCTGCTTCATTGGCATCGGATCTGATTCCATAGTTAACATGTGCGAGTCCGATTGTGTTAGAGGTTCCCAATACAGTTTTTGACATGACATCTGTTAATACAACACTATCTACACCTCCAGAAATTGCAATCAGTATATGATGTGTGGACGAAGGATCGTTAGAGTATTTTCTGATTTTCCGCTTTAGATGAGTAACCAGATCCATCACTGTAAAAATGGATTTTGTTGTCGTTCAATTCCTATCACAGTGTCAGGACCGTGACCACTATGAACAATTGTATCATCTGGTAAACTAATCAATTTTTGTTTTATTGAAGAAATTAAAACAGAGTAATCACCACCAGGTAGATCAGTTCTACCGATTGATCCACTAAACAGTGTGTCACCTGAAAATAAATGTCCTTCTACCAAAAAACACACTCCGCCTTGCGTATGACCCGGTGTTTCGATGACATTGATGTTAACGCCACCCATGATGATTTTCTCCTGATCTGAAACATATCCTGATATAATGGGAACTCCCGATTCCGGTAAACCAAACATTTTTTGAACTTGCGGAAGATCCTTAACCATTGATTCATCCCTCATATGAATCATAAATGGAACATTGAATTTATTTGTTAATTCGCAGACAGCTCCGATATGATCAAGATGACCATGTGTTGCAAGAATGAATTGAAGATTTAACCGGTTATCTTCTATAATGTCTGCAATTCTTTTTGATTCGTCACCCGGGTCAATTAATATCGCATCTCTACTATCGGTATCACTTATAATCCATGCATTCTCCGAAAAGGGACCATTCTCGATTTGTGTTATTTTTATGCTGATTATTTATACCTCATCAAAAAATAGTGGTAGTAGACATTGTATCTTGCTTTCATAAGAATGCGGATATAAAAACCACATAGCAGCCGATATGGATGACATCAATGAATTACCATCCTGTGGAGTGAAGCAAAAGCCGGTAATATCCTTACCATCTGAACTGACATGCAAGCTGGGGACTGCAACCACCGTATGATTCAAAATTCTGCCAAAATGTCCCTGATCTCGTCCGAATGAAAACACCTGACAGGCATCTCTCTTGTCTGTGGTGGCGATTCGCTTGTTCCCATCCAGCTTCGCAAGCACCTTTTGAAGCGTTGTGGGATTATTAATTTTTAAATGAAAATGGAGTGAATGCATGTATTGGGTATTCACTTTCATCGCTGAAGAAAATAAATTTAAATCCAAACCAACGGTTTTAAAAAGTAACGCAGCATCACGTGCATGATGAGTTCCGTAAATCTGATCTTCATGCTTGCCAACTTGTGGTGATGGGACAAATGATGACGACTGACTTACATCATTTGACCGACGAATCATTACAAAGCGACCACTTATCAGATTATTTTCAGGTTCATCTTCGATAGCTAAAGTTTTGATAATAGCACATAGGTTGTGAGTGTTGCAGGAAACTACCTGAATATACTGATCCGATTTTGTGTCAAGAACCTCATCGTTGATTCCTCTGGCATACATTTTTCCAAAACCAAACTCACTTCCTTGAGCAATAAATCCCAACGTATTATGTTTGAAATTTTCATAATACTGGGTTTTATTTTTGTGGCCCACTCCACTGGGAGTACAGTCAATGACCACACTGGCTCTTTCGATGGCTTTCTCCGTCGTAAATTCAGGACGAAGGCCAATCGCATTGAATCCATCAAAACGATCTTCCAGTGTAGCCAAGCGAGCTCCGCGTTTAAGTAAAGCCTTCACTTTTGCCCGATCAGTTGTTAAAGGCGTGTTTTTATGGAATGTGACTTCATCGATCCCCAATTTATCCCGAAAATCGCTAAGTAACCCGATCAGAGGCTCCCCAATTGTACCTGTACCAACAATATGTACTATTTTTCTGGGCATAATTCTTTCCTTATAATAATTTTAATCTTTCGTAATCTGGATTCATTTGAAGTGTGGTCTGATGTTAATCTTCAATCTGAAATTCTGTTTTATCCATGAGATATTTCAACAGTTTTGACATTCCTTCGTTATCGAAAACGGTGATTTGTTCACCTGCTTCTGACCCGTTATTCAAAATCTCTTCTACTGTCTTTAGGACTCCCTGATTTCCAAAATGGATAAGAGCTGGCTTGGCATAGTCTATTAAACGCAGAATAAATTCTTCCATTGTAACTGTATCTAATTTTACAGGGTCTACAATTTTAGAATCAAACTTAAACCGAATGGCTTTCCATAATCCGTCTTCAAGAAATTCCATTGGTAAATCTTCGATTAAAACACCGTTCACATATTCGTCATATGCTTGAAAAACCAATGCTTGAGACAGAGCTATTAGCAATTTAGTTCGTTTTAATGATCTCTGAATGTCGAACATTCTAAACTCAATCGTCCCATAATCCATAGAGGGGCGTATTTTCCACCAAATTTGTCGAGGTTTTTCAATGCTTCCAATTTCGATCAATCTGTTAACAAAGCTCTCGTATTCTTCATAAGATTTAAAGGTAGCAGGTATATGAGTCCGTGGGAATGTTCCGAATTGAAAACATCTGGATGATAATATTCCGGTTTGAACACCTTCAAAAAAGGGCGAGTTTGTACTTAACGCAAGAAGCGGAGCAATCCATCTTCTCAAGGCGTTACAGATGCATATAGCAGACTCTGCATCCGGAACAGCAACGTGCACGTGAGTAGCAAATGTAATGTTCCTTTTCGCATAATATCCAAGTTGATTTGCGACCCACTGATATCCGGGTGCAGTTACAAATTTTTGATCAAGGGGTTTTGCAGTGGGATGCGTACCGCTAATCCCAATGCGGTAATTTTCGGTGCGTCCGATATCAGCTACCAGATTTCGGAGATTTATGACTTCATCAATGGCTTCATCGACGGATTTACAAACCTTCGTGTTCACTTCAATTTCTGTCTGAATCAGTTCAAAACTAAAACGATCCTTAAACTCTTCAGGTACTCTTTTTAAAATTTGATCCGCTTTAGGTACTAATTCTCCTGAGACCGGATCACAAAGCATATATTCTTCTTCAACGCCAAGCGTAAACGGGTGATTATGATTAAATACTTTTGAATAAGTTTTCACGATGTTTTGGACTCCCTGACCGTGCTAAATCACTGTGGATTCAGTCCACTCTCCGTACACAACTTTCATTGCATCAACCATTTCTCCCAACGAGGCATATGCCTTTGCACATTGAATAAGATGAGGCATAACGTTATCACCAGTCCGGGCGGCTTGCGTAAGTTCGGCGAGGCATTGCAATGTAAATTGATTATCTCTTGATGCCCTCACATCGTGTAATTTTTGAATTTGTTTTTTTTCCACATCATCACCGATTTCAAGAATTGGAATTTCGATATTCTCGTCATCTTTTATAAATTCATTTACACCAACTACTATCCTCTTCTTTTCATCGACTAATCTTTGATATGCAGATGCGGATTCAGCAATCTCACGCTGCAAAAACCCTTGTTCAATGGCTGCAATGACTCCACCGAGGTCATCGATTTGTTTGAAATAGGATTCAGCCTTTTCTTCAAGTTTGTCCGTCAATTCTTCAACATACCAAGATCCTCCCAACGGATCAATCACATTGGCGACACCAGTTTCAAATGCAATCAATTGTTGAGTGCGAAGTGCTATCTCAGCTGCTTTTTCAGAAGGCAATGCCAGAGTTTCATCCATGGAATTGGTATGCAAGGATTGTGTCCCTCCAATGACTGCTGCAAGCGCTTGAAAGGATGTTCTGGCAATATTATTTTCAGGTTGCTGGGCTGTAAGTGTATAACCTGCAGTTTGCGTATGGAATCTCAATTTCCATGACCGCGGATCTTTGGCTCCATATTTATTTTTCATCCGTTTTGCCCAAATCCGTCTCGCAGCCCTGTATTTTGCTATTTCTTCAAAAAAGTCCAGATGTGAGTTAAAGAAAAAGGATAATCTTGGTGCAAATTGGTCAACATCCAGTCCTCGTTCGATGGCATGTTCTACATAGGTAAATCCATCAGCGAGAGTAAACGCCAGTTCCTGAGCAGCTGTAGATCCAGCCTCACGAATATGATATCCGCTGATTGAGATAGTGTTATACTGAGGAAGATGTTCAGTGCAGTATTCGATCATATCCGTAATGATTTTCATGGATTCTCGAGGAGGGTAAATCCATTCCTTTTGAGCGATATACTCCTTTAAAATATCATTTTGAAGTGTACCACGAAGGATCGAGCTATCAATTCCTTGATTTTCTGCTACTGCAATATAAAATGCCAACAGGATTACACTTGGTCCATTAATCGTTTGTGATACACTGACTTTATCTAGTGGAATTCCGTCAAATAATTCTTCCATATCTTTCAGTGAACTTATTGAAACACCACACTTGCCCACCTCCCCATCAGAAAATTCGTGATCACAATCATATCCCATTAGCGTGGGCATATCAAATGCCACAGATAAACCGGTTTGACCTTGTTTAAGCAGAAACTTGAATCTGTTATTCGTCTCCGATGGAGTACCAAATCCAGCAAACTGCCTCATGGTCCATAGACGACCTCTGTACAAATTTGGATGTACCCCTCGAGTGTAAGGGAATTGTCCGGGAAAACCCAACTTGTCCAGATATTTTTCATCTCCAGTTTCTGGATAATAAAGCAAATCTACTGTTTCGCCGGAAACCGTATTGAAGTCATAGTCACGATTTTTTGACTTCGTTGCTTCGTCAAGCCATTTATCCCTGCATTCATTGTATTTTCGATTCATGATTGCCTCAAAGTTTACTTATTACTTCTTTCAATCCATCAACATTTAACTTTAGGTCATCAAGCAATTCTTGTCTCGTACCCTGTTCAATATACTGATCCGGTATTCCAAGACAGTGTACTGCGACATTTAATTTTTCCTGATTAAGATATTCGAGAAGCGATGAACCAAATCCACCTGACAGAGCGCCTTCTTCCATTGTGATGATATGAGAATGCGATTTTGCGATTTTGTTTAACATTTCCACATCGAAAGGTTTAATGAATCTGGCATTGATAATCGTTGGGTTTACGTTTAGTTCCTGCTGAATCTTTGAAACAGAATTTTCCGCTACCTTGACCATGCTACCCACTGCAATCACAGCAATTTCGCTACCATCATTCAGAATTTCCCATGATCCTATTTTCAACTTTTCAGGTTTACGATTCTCATCATATGAATGGCTCGTATCTTTTGGATAGCGAATGGCAAACGGTTTACGTTCCCGGACGGCTGTAAACAGGAGGTCAAAAAACTCGTCGCCATCTGATGGTGCTGACAGGATAATACCGGGCAGCATTCTTAAAAGTGGAATATCAAATACACCATGGTGCGTTGGTCCATCCGGTCCTACCAGACCTGCTCTGTCCATACAAAATATCGCTGGGAGATTTTGAAGTAAAATATCGTGGAAAATGTTATCGTATGCTCGTTGAATAAACGTTGAATAAATTGCAACAATGGGGAGAAGACCCGAGGAAGATAATCCGCTTGCATAGGTGATTGCATGCCCTTCAGCGATCCCAACATCGATATATCGACCCTTAAATTCATCCACATATTTGCTCATTCCAGTACCGATCCCCATGGCAGCAGTAACACAGAAAATATCTTTTTCTTCGGTTAAAGACCTGAGGCATTTTCCAAATATTTCAGAGTAATCAGGAGCAGGCTTAACAGCCACCTTATTTTTTTTGCCGGGCATACTGTAATATTTGACCGAATCCAATTCTGCAAGTTCGGAACTTCTACCTTTTTTAGTATAAACATGTACTAATGTAGGATTTGGGAAATCCTTAACAGAATTAAAAGTCTGAATCAGAAGTTCTAAATTGTGTCCATCAACTGGTCCAACATATCGCAATCCAAGTTCTTCAAAAAGTGCACCTGGGGTGAAAAATCCCTTTATCCCTTCCTCTGTTTTGCGAAGAAATTTTCGAATAACTTTTGATGGGAAGGTTGGGATTTTACTGGTAACATTCCAGATATCATCTCTGATCTTATTATAAGTAGGGTTCGTTACAACCCGGGTCAAATATCCGGATAATGCACCTACACTTGGTGATATTGACAATGAGTTGTCGTTTAAAACTACCGTCAATTGCGTCCGATGGTATCCTAGATTATTGAGTCCTTCGTAAGATAACCCTCCCGTCATGGCGCCATCACCTACGATCGCAACGACTCTCTCATTAAGATTTTTTTTATCCCTGGCATGTGCGATACCCAATGCAGCGGATATCGCCGTACTGGCATGTCCAGCACCGATAATATCATGAGGACTTTCATCGCGCTTCAGAAAGCCACTAATCCCGTTTTTCTTACGTAACGTATTAAATCTGTCTCTTCTACCAGTGATGATTTTATGTGCATATGCCTGATGGCCTACATCCCATATCAATTTATCGGATGGAGAATTATAAACGTAGTGAAGAGCAATCGATAGATCAACTACTCCAAGTGGAGAAGAATAATGTCCACCGATCTCTTCAATAGTGGTCCGCATGAAATGGCTGAGTTCGCTTGAATATTCGAATAGCTCCTCAACACTTAATTTCTTTAAGTCCGATGGATCATCGATTGTATTTAAATATTTGTATGGTATCATTTCAATAATCTCAGATAATGTTCGTGAATCCGGTAATCTGTACCGATTTCAGGATGGAACGAAGCTGCTATATGATTTCCATCTGTTAATAGTATGGGCTCACCGTTAAACTGTGCAAGAATTTCAATTTTTTCATCAGATGGAACCATTTTAGGTGCTCTGATAAAGGTGGCATAAAACGATTTGTCAGGATCAAAAGTTAACTGAATCTCTGATTGAAATGAGAATACCTGTCTTCCCCATGAATTTCGTTGACATTCAATATTCATAATTTTCAAAGGTGTTACACGTGGATCATCAACATCGTTCCCCATCAAAATCGCACCTGCACAAGTACCCATTACAGGATGACTTTGCGAAAATTCATAAATCGAATCAAATAATCCATTAGAATGCATTTGCATGGTCATGGTAGTAGATTCTCCTCCCGGAATAACTAATCCGTCACAATCTTGAAGCTGATCGGGATATTTGATCAAAACAGCTTTTTGTCCCAGATTTTCGAATACGTGTCTATGAAGGTCAAAACCACCTTGTAATGCTAATATGCCAATTGTCAATCTTACCAGCCTCTTTCCTGCATTCTCTGATTTTCGGGAATATCCTTTATGTCCAAGCCCTTCATTGGGCTTCCCAAACCTTCTGAAATTTCGGCTAATTTCAGGAAGTCATTATAATAGGTTACGGCTTCTACGATGGCTCTTGCTCTGGGTGCAGGATCCTCAGATTTAAAAATCCCTGAACCTACAAAAACTGACTCTGCCCCCAGTTGCATCATAAGTGAAACATCTGCCGGAGTTGCAATTCCACCCGCACTAAAGTTTGGCACAGGTAGCTTTCCCGTTTTGGATATTTCCAGTATCAATTCAAGTGGAGCGCCTAATTTCTTCGCTTCAGCCATTAGCTGATCGTATCCTAATGTAGTCAAACGTTTCATATCGTTCTGAATAGTTCTCATATGTCTAACTGCTTCAACAATATTTCCAGAACCAGCCTCACCTTTGGTTCTAATCATTGCTGCACCTTCGCCAATCCGTCGAAGAGCTTCACCCAAATCCCTCGCACCACATACAAAAGGAATTTTAAAATCCTGCTTCCAGATATGATTGGATTCGTCAGCAGGCGTCAAAACTTCGCTTTCATCAATAAAATCGACTCCCAGCGCTTCAAGTATTTGAGCTTCTGCAAAGTGTCCAATCCTACATTTTGCCATTACAGGAATTGACACTATAGCTTGTATTTCTTTGATCATTTTGGGATCTGATGCCCGGGCAATTCCACCGTCTCTCCGTATATCCGCGGGAATTCTCTCCAAAGCCATTACTGCAACAGCGCCTGCATCTTCAGCAATTTTGGCTTGTTCGGGTGTGGTCACATCCATTATCACACCACCTTTAAGCATTTCAGCCAGGCCTTTTTTAACTTCAAATGTTCCTGTTTTCATTTTTTATTTCCCAATTCTTTTAATTTTATTTTAACTTCATTGATAATATAGTCAGGTGTTGACGCACCGGCAGAAATTCCGATTGTTTTTGCACCTGTAAACCAGTCCGGATTGAGATCATCGGCGCAGGTTACCTGATAAGAATTTTTATTTATATCACTTGATAGCTGAGTCAGCCTTTTTGAATTTGCGCTGGTGAATGAGCCAATAATAAGCATGATATCACACTTTTCAGCCAGAATTTTTATTTGCTCTTGATTTCTTTTTGTGGGGAAACAGATAGTATTCACGAAATGAAGATCAAATACTTTTGTCATCAGAATATTTATAATTTCCTGTACATTTTCAATAGTTTGTGTGGACTGGCAAACTACACCAGCTCGTTTCATTTTTGGTAATTTAGAAGCTTCTTCGGGGGTAGCGATGACCAGCGCATTTTGTACCTGACTTGAAATTCCAAGAACTTCATCGTGCCCGTGGTCACCAACAACGATAATGTGTCTGCCCTCTTTATCAAGTTTTTTAACTTCATTGTGGATTTCGTGCACTAATGGACACGTTGCATCGATGATATCCATATTCCTGGATTTTGCTTTTTCCCAAATGGGCGTTGATGTGCCATGTGCTCGGAATAATATCGGACTGTCCGATGGAATATCTTCCAGATTTTCGACAACCTTTGTGCCTGCTTTTGCCAAATCGGCCACAACTTTTTCATTATGGACGATATCACCCAGCATATAAACAGATCCGTACTTTTTGGTGGTTTCATACGCGATATTTACCGCATCACGAACACCAAAACAGTAACCGGCATCTTTTGCAACGATGATTTTCACATCAATTGTCTTTCATTTTGGGGAGGGTGATACCGGTTTGAGCCTGATACTTCCCAGCTTTATCTTTGTAAGAAATCAGACACTCTTCATCACTTTCAAAAAATAATACCTGACATAATCCTTCATTGGAATAGATTTTTGCAGGTAGAGGTGTAGTATTGGAAATTTCTAACGTCACAAATCCTTCCCATTCCGGCTCAAAGGGAGTTACGTTTACGATGATTCCACAACGGGCGTAAGTGGATTTTCCCACGCAAAGGGTCAAAATATTTCTGGGTATCCGAAAGTATTCAACACTTCTTGCCAACGCAAAACTGTTTGGGGGAATGATGCAAATATCTCCACGAAAGTTTACGAATGAACGTTCATCGAAATGTTTTGGGTCCACAATGCTGTTGTTTACATTTGTGAATATTTTATATTCATCTGATACTCTTAAATCGTAGCCATATGAGGACACGCCATACGATATCTTCCCATTATGATTCTGTTTTGATTCAAACGGTTCAATCATTTTGTGTTGGATAGCCATCTGCTCGATCCATCGATCACTTTTAATTGACATCACTACTTCCGCAAAATTTTGATTTCATTTCTTCAAGTACTAGATTTTCTGCATCCCTCACATCACAATTTTCGATAACGGCACCTGCGGCAAAAGGATGTCCGCCACCTTTAAATTTCCCAGCAATATCATTAACTGAATATTTTCCCTTTGAACGAAAATTCAATCTGATGTTATTATCCGGTAATTCAAGGATCATGCATGAAATTTCCACACCTTGAATAGTTCTGGCAAAATCGGTAAATCCATCGATATCCTTGTGAGAGGCACCACATTCACTCATCATTTTCGAGTTGACAATGAACCAAACAAATTGCTTCTCGAATTGGAATTGAAGTCCATCAATGATTTTACCAAGCAACTTCACCTGAACCATTGGTCTGCTTTCATAAACGTAGTTTTGTATCTCATTTGGTTTTACGCCTGATTCAATTAGATGAGCGGCCATATGGTGAGCTTCTGAATTGGTGTTGCTATACCTGAATGAGCCTGTATCTGTGATCAATGCAACATATAATGGTACGGCAATGTTTAGAGGCAGCTTTTTATTATTTCGCGCATGAATAAGATATTTGTACACGATCGAACCCGTTGAAGGCTCTTCTGTATTAATCATCGTGTATGTGTACACCTTTTCATCTCTTGCGGGATGGTGATCAATACAAATTGAGATGGATTTATCAGAAAATAAATTCCTCATTTCACCAATACGATTAATATCACCGATATCAAATATGATAACGAGAGCAGCTTTTTTTATCCACTCATCATGATCCGCAGAATATGTCTCAATGACTTTATCTTCATCCAAAAATGAATACACTTCCGGTGTTTTCGATGTGTTGATGATCCTACAATCTTTTCCCATTTCAGATAAATGATAATAGAGTGCAAGCTCTGATCCGATGCCATCACCATCCGGATTGATGTGTGATGTTAATAAAATTGTACTTGCCTCCAGAATTTGACGATCAAGAATGGCTTGGGATATATTGTTGCTTGTCTTCATAAATTTAGTCTGAAATTTACCCGGATTGAGTAAATATTTCCAATCTCATACCAATCAATTTGCATTCTTACTTTACTCCCATAATGAATGGATTTCATCCTGTTTTAATGGATCCAATAGACATGAACTTAAGCATAAATAATTCATGATTTAGGAATTACTTCTTCTTCGTTTTGTGGCTGAGCGAACACTGGAAATTCTACCACTGTTCATCGTAATGAAGATAGTAACCATTTTTTTCAGTGCTTCAGGATTTTGAGTAGAAACAATGACGGTGTTTCCATCATAATTACTTTTTTTGTACAATATTCTGACTATGTTCATCAGTGCATCTGGTGACAAATGTTTTTCTATCTCATCAATCAACAGAACTTTTGTATCTGCGGCGATGTTTGCGGCTAATATCACCCATCGTAATTGACCCGGTGTGAGTTGTTTCATCGGTCTTTCAAGTAAGTGAGAGATTTCCATTTGTTTAGCAATTTTTTCGATCCGTTTTTCTCTATCTTTACTAGTATGTTCATAACGGCTTAGAGTTTTTTCCATATATTTTTGGACAGTACCCCAAGGCGCTTTATCGATCTGTGAAACAATTGCTAATTGACTAGCAAATTCTTTTCGAGAAACAGCCTGGATTTTCTGACCTTCAAAATTAATTTCACCTGAATTTGCTTTCAATTTATTTGATAAAATATCAATAAAAACAGATTTTCCCGAACCGGGTTTACCTGAAATTGAATAGACGGTTCCCCGGTGAATCTCGAATTTTTTAATGTCTAGTGCCTTAAAATCGCCTGATTGATAAGCAACTTCTTTTAATTCATAAAGTGGTAACTGCATAACTATTTTTCCTTTTTTAACGCATTAAGAAAATTAAATAATACCTGCTCGGACACTGTCAGGTCAGGCAATATCTTATGCCCGTCTTGGGCGGTATTATCTATCCGATAATAATCGAATAAAGAGCACATCAGTCCTGAACTAAATTCAGGATGATATTGTACACCGAAAACGTGCTCATCGTATTGGATAGACTGAATTCCATATTGGTTCTTGGCCAATATGACAGAACCCCTGGGAGGTTCTATAACGGTATCTACATGGGATTGGCAAACAAAAAAGCCGTCGAGATTATCCTCGTACAAATACGATTTTCTGCCTGCTTCTGTCAGATGGATTTCTGAGTATCCGATTTCCATTCCTATCGGATTGGGTATGACTTTTCCACCCATTGATGTGGCCAATAATTGATGCCCAAAGTATACACCCAAAATGGGGATATTTGATCGGATTAACTCTCTCGTTTCATCTATTAATGTTTGCATCCACTCGGATGTATCGGTGACTGAAGAAAATGAACCTGCAATTATCCAACTATCTGATATTTCTTCAGTTAAGAATGGTTTCCCTGAGTAATTGATGATATGTGATTCCCACTCAGTGGGAATCACTTTTCGAATCCATTCTCCTGTACTTCCAAATGTACTTTCTATCGGGATTGGGAGCTTCCCAACTGTGAGAATATTCACTTTCACAGAGTCACCCAATCATTTTTCAAAAGATTGAAATCGCAAATTTCACGCAGTGTACACTCACCACAATCCGGTTTTCCAGATCGACAGAACTTCTGTCCAAATTTTAAAACATTCCTATACAGAAAATGGCTTTTCCCGTATGGCATGACTGAATTGATGGACGAAAACAACTGCTCGGGTGTCGATTTTTTACCGGATACTCCTATTCTTGAGAACACGCGATGTACACAGGTATCCATGGGAAAAATATCTCTACCTAGAGAGAAGCACATCATCCTGGAGATCATTTTGAGATTCATCCCTTTTATCTTTGACAAACTGGTAAGGATTTTCTCATCTGACCACGAATCAATGCCATCAATTGAGTATTTTCTGAAGGTTTGGTAGGTCCAAATTAGCAAAGATTTAATGATTGAAGCCTTGTTGAATGCGAACTTGGTAGGTTGTATCCAATTCGCAATAACTTCGGAATCAGTTATTGCAAGTGTCTCATAATTATTGGAGTAGTTGATGAGTTTTTTGAATGCAATATTGTGTATTCCAAAATGTACTCGTTGTGATACAATCGTAGTGATGAGGTATTCCAGCGGATTACTCAATTGGATTTCAGGATGTATCCCTTCCGTTCTGAAAACGGTCAGAATGTATCCTAATTTATCTTGTCGTATTGCTTCCATCCATTTTCAAATGGACGAAAAGCCATCAGGTATGTACTGGCGAGATTAGTTTTGTGATTCCAGCCATCGTTCTGCATCTATCGCAGCCTGGCATCCGGAGCCGGCGGCTGTGATTGCCTGACGATAGATAGAGTCCTGAATATCTCCACATGCAAAGACACCATCAACAGAAGTGTAAGTTGAATTGGGATTGGTTTTTATGTACCCTTTTGAATCTAAATCAATTTGACCTTTAAATAAGTCAGAATTGGGTTGGTGACCAATGGCAATAAAAACGCCATCACATTTAAACACAGATATTTCACCGGATTGTGTGTTTTTTAGTCTCACACCGGTTAAACCACCTGCTTGGGGGTCACCCACCATCTCTTCAATTGTTGAGTTCCATTGTACATGGATTTTAGGATGATCCAAAACCCTTTGCTGCATAATTTTAGACCCACGAAGTTCATCACGCCTATGTATGAGTGTGACTTTGGATGCGAACTTCGTCAGATAAAGGGATTCTTCAAGAGCGGAATCTCCACCGCCCACAACTGCTATTTCTTTGCCTTTATAAAAAAAGCCATCACAAGTTGCACATGCAGATACACCATAACCCATCAACTTTGACTCGGAGTCTAAACCAAGTAATTTGGCAGATGCTCCTGTGGCAATGATGATGGCATCGGACTCAAATAATTCATCACCCGTCCAAACTTTAAATGGTCGGCTAGAAAAATCAACTTTGTCCACGTATGTAAATCGGGTATCCGCTTTGAACCTTTGGGCTTGTTTTCTAAACAAATCCATTAGATCTGGTCCTTGAATTCCATCAGGAAATCCAGGGAAATTTTCAACTTCGGTAGTGATGGTTAACTGTCCACCGGGTTGCATACCTTCGAAAATAATTGGTTCCAAATTTGCTCGTGCTGTGTACAATCCTGCTGTTAAACCAGCTGGACCTGAACCAATAATTATAACTTTTCGTCTCATAAACCTCGCCTAAGAAATATATTTATTTAAAGAGTCTTGCAAACGTGCTTTTGGCACCGCACCCACAATTTGTTCTTCTACTTTCCCATTTGAAAATACAAGCAAACTTGGGATGCTTCTGATCCCGTATTGTGACGCAATAGATGGATTTTCATCTACATTTACTTTTCCGACGACTACTTTGCCATCATACTCTTCAGCAAGTTGGTCCACGATTGGTCCAACCATCCGGCAAGGTCCACACCACTCAGCCCAGAAGTCAATCAGTACAGGCTTTGTGGATTTTAATACTTCCGACTCAAAGTTTGAATCAGATATTGTTATTGTATATTTTTCCATTTCCTACTTTCCATATTAACAACATTTCGGAAAAAAACATTGCGTTAATTTATCCAGAGGGATTTCCCAATTCCGAACTCAAAATTATAACTTTTGATGGTAATTTCTTTATTTGGTTACAAAAGAGTTCAAATTCCCGAATTATTGAATTTGTTGGATTGATCTGATAATTTATCTGCATATTATGATAATTTTGATGACGTAAATTACTATCAGTTCATAATGAACGATTTTTGAAAATCAACATCTGTTTTTAAGGAAGGAATTCCGGTGAGAGTCCGGAGCTGACGCGCAACTGTAAATCTTGATAGATAAGCCAGATACTTCCAATTTCAGGTACCTTCGCGAAATGAGGTGCGAATTGAAATTCCCATTCTTCGCCCATTTGATTTTTAACCAAATGGGTTTTTTATTTCTTAATCTAGATCGACCGAAAGTAACATCGGCACGATGATTCGTTATTTACATCGAACCGTTGTCGGATTCAAACCCCCGTTAGCTATTCTGCTTTTAGTGACCATATCACTTACCTTTTTAATGGCTGTTGAATATTCAGGTCTGGTGGTTGATTCAATTACTCAAATACCTTTGCAGGATTGTATCATAAAATCCTCGGATGGTTTTGAAGTAGTCACGAATTCTCATGGCCAGTTTTTAATTTCCATCCCGAGGGAAGAGTCATCCGAAATTGTTTTAATGGAAATCAAATTTTTAATCGTTTCTCACCCAAATTATCATACTCAACAAATTGAAATTACTCAGGCAGATCAATCCATTGTCATTAGTTTGGAGCCAGTTGTTTATCCCTTCTCACCAGTTCACATTGAAGGAAAATACCGTAACCCGTCTGATATCGGGTTTCCTTCCGGTAGTTTTACACTTAATACCGTTCAAGTGGAATCATCAATTTCAACTGCAGACGCAATCAATCAACTCCCGGGGATTATCACGAAATCTTATGGCGGTCCCGCGGGTGTCAGTACTGTTTCTCTATTTGGTGGCCAGGCGGACCGAATAGCAATTCTATTGGACGGTGTGATGCTAAATAACGAACAAAATGGAAGCGCCGATATTTCACAAATCCCGCACAGTCTTTTGGAAAACATGAGTTTTTATCCACAGGGTTCATCTGCTCGATTTGGGTCATCCGCTATCACAGGTGTGATCAATCTAACCCCGAAACATGGGAAAAACTTTATCTCTCACACGGCGGGCAGTTACAATTTGAATGATGATATAATCCAACTTTCCTTTAAGAAAAATTGGTTCTCTTCCTCAGCTTCTGCGGGACGTTTCAGATATAATGGCTTATATAAATGGAAAGAGAACGGGATAGAATTTGATTACTTCGAAAATTCGATCGATCAACAGTATTATTATTTTAACAATAAAGTAATACTCCCCGATTCAATTTTGATAAAAGCACAGGTACTGGATGTAAAAAATATCAGACTTTTATCAGGATACATTTATTCAGGTCGTGATATTGCGCAAATGAATGATCGTTTGCAGATTGTTTCTTTTGAAATACACAAAGCACCGATTACATTTCAGTGGAATCAAAAATTAAATATCATAGATTATAATAATCCACCTGGACCCGGACCTCCAGTATCAGCGCATCATCGACTACGTACATCTGACTTTATTATCAGCACAAATCACCATGATCTGGGATATCAACTAAAAATCAGATCTGAAAACAGCAAAAGTACAAATTCAATTGATACCACTAGAACCATCATGTCTTCAATCATCGACTTGGATATTGAACTTTCAAAGTTTGAAATAGTATTTGTGTTTCGTTCAGAATTTGAAAAACATCATCAGAGTCTTGCTGCAGGTGAAGGTACGTTGATTTTCAACCAAGGAACGTCGTGGCAACAATCTTCGCTGACCTTATCCAACAATTATAAACGTCCGGGATTTAATGACCTCTACTGGATTCCCTTTGGAAACCCAAATTTAAAAATAGAGCGATCTCTCAATATTAGTTTCAGGAACAAATTTGATGTTTATAATACATGCCTGGATTTGAATGTGTTCTTTATTAAATATGATGACCTGATCCAATGGACACCAATGAATAACGGAATTGTTTGGTCACCTGAAAATATTCCTAATGCGGAGTCTTTCGGTTATAATTTGTATTGGACAGACCAGACGAATCCACTGTTTCGAGTAGCTATTAGTTTGTTAAAAAATGATACGTATTATCACTCCCCTGGGAATGCTGACCTGGAATCAAAATCACTTCGGTATTCCCCCAAGTATATTTTTTCGATAAATCACAGTACACTTTTTAAAGGATTTATTCTGACTACTGATTTTAAAATCATTTCGAAACAAGTATTTTTTTATGACTATCCCAAAGACCAAACAATCCCTGCGTACAGTCTAATAAATTTGGGTTTGTCAAAAGAGTTCAGGATGAAATACGCGAACGTCTCATTTGTATTTACGATCCACAATCTGCAAGATATTCAATACCAATCCATTCACGGATACCCTGAGCCAGGGCGTTCATTTAGCTTAAAATCAACTATAACACGAAAATAAGGAAAACAATGATTTCGAAAATCATCGCACTTTTACTATTTACAGCGATCCTGACAGGTCAACCGATTGCATACATTCTATGCGAGGGGAATTTTTCGGTTGGGAATTCCACACTTTGGCGAATCGATGAACAGAATGAGATATCCGGGGTCGGGGAAAATCCACTGGGAGATACAGGACAATCTTTGACAATCCACGATGATAGATTATATGCGATCATGAACGGAACCGGAACGATCGAAGTTTTTGATATCCAAACTTCAGGTAATTTGGCTTACCTGCAATCAATTAATTTGAATTTTTCCGGGCCGCGCGAAATGGTTGTTCTAAATGGTAAAGGATACGTTACGGAATGGTACACAAACAGCATCGCTATTTTGGATATCACTACTCTATCCATTATCGGCAATATCGCTGTTTCGGGTTTGCCTGAAGACATCGTTACAGACGGCGAATTTTTGTATGCCAGCATCACCATGAATCCAGACTGGACTTCCTCAAACCTGATCGTTGTCATTGATCCGGAAACGGAATCGGTCATCACAGAATATCAGGTGGCAGACGGCCCCGGTCCCTTAATATTAATCAATCAGGATCTCATCGTATCCAGTACTTATTACGATGCATCATGGAATTCATATGCAGCGACCTCCAAAATAAATTTGTCAACTGGTGTTATTGACATCAATGACTACGGTCAATCCACCTTGTTTGGAACAGATATTATTTATTACCAGGGCAGTGTTTACCGTATTTATAATAACGGGATTATCAGATTGGATAACAACCTCTCCCCCATACCTGAAAGTCATTTGGGTGGTTTCCCCGGACTGTATTCAATGAGTAATTACCAGAATTTTCTTTATCTTGGGTTATCAAATTTCGTTGCTCCTGATGATGCTAAAATCATCGATTTTTCTGGAAATGAAATCGCCTCATTTCAAGTAGGTGCCATTCCTGGCTCGTTTGCATTTCATCAACACACCACACCCTGTGAACCAACAGGAGATACCAATAATGATACATCTCTTGATATTTTAGATCTGGTACAGATGATCTCTCACATTCTGGGCTCTACTGAATTACCTGATGATGAATTCTGTCTCGCTGACAGTAATTCAGATGGAGTGATTGATATTTTGGATGTCGTTTACTGGGTAGATCAGATCCTGGCTAATCCGTAAATAACCAGGTTATCCGAAGATAATTCAGAGGTTCGATTGGCATAATATATGGAGAGGCGGCACTGACAGGGACTATAAACTGAATCCAATTAAAACTGATCTCAAACTTTTCGAACAATAGGCCTACAGAGGCATTGAGTGTGCTATGTTCAAATTCATCATAGTTAATAGTGGTAAATTGGTCCGGTGTCAATAAATCGAGCACTTTAAAACCCGTGGATTTCATATAAATTCCATCAACTGCAATAAATGGTCTGAATGGTTTATTTTTCAAATAAGGAATCAGTTTTACCTTATACTGAGAATAGTTCGTAAAAAGGCTGGAATCCGCAGAATTAATGCTGGACTGTAACGATATTGAAAGCCAGGGCAAAGTCAGGTCAATTTTTGGGTTAATTATCCAAACATCTTCTCCTTCAAAAGTGATTTGATGTGAGGCAATTTCCGTTTGAAATACGGCAGTCTGAAGTCTGATGGTTGCAGAATTGTCGAACCATTCTGACGTTTTAACAAGAAGATCTGAACTGTGATAAAATGTGTTTAAATATTGTCGATGCAGATCAAATAAAAATATTCCAAATGCAAATTGATAACCACATTCCAATGAAATTTTTGAATTGTTTGAGTATTTGATGCCAGCTGTTAAAATACTCGGTTCAGATATTTTCCATTTCACTCCATTATAGACCGTTGAATAGGTCAATTTCTGCGTATCACCTGTTGGGTTTTGAAATTCCAGACTTTTATAGTTTACCTTGAAATGATAATCGAGATTCTTATTTAATGAATATTGTGTAGTATTTGTGAACCATTTACTCATGGTATTTTGGATATCCCAAAAACTGATCCAGCCTTGATTTAGAACTTTAGATACCTGAACAGAACTGGTTACTTCACTTTTAATATTATCTGATACGTACTTGTATGCCCCACCAATAAGAAATGACTCAACTTGTCGGTTAAAATAAGTAAAATCCGCGATAGGCAGTCCGGTATTCTCTTTATGATAAAACCAATCGAACTCAAGTTCGTGGTGTTCGTCAGCTCGTCTGACACTCAAAAGGTAGTTTTGAAGCACATTGTCTGTGGAAGTTCCTTCAGGTCCGAGATGAGAGTATCTGCCCGGAAAAGATCTGCTCAATCCAGCCAACTCTATTGATTTATTTTCCTGGATATGTGTTTGAATTCCCAGCTGAATTTGACGAAATTGATAATCGCCTTGATTCCAGTTGAAATATGTTGTCAGGGATGTATCCATTTCAAAATGTGACAGTACATCTGGTATTAGTGTACTTCCTGTGGGCAATCTGAAATTTCCCTCAAATCGAAGTGTTCGGTATTCCAAATCGTCAAAGATGTAAGGGTTTGAATTCGAGATAAAGAACGTAGACTGTCCTAATTGATCTGGATTAAACTCAATTGAACCGCCGGTACTTTGAGTATTACCGAAAGCAATTAAGACAAAAATGAGAAGATATTTACTCATAATTCAGAGATGCAATTCCAATGACACAATGATATTTGTTGAAAATCCGATAATGCCTTTGGCCAGATGATTGAGATTATGAATGATCAGTGATGAAGTCAATCCTATTCATTCACAGGTTTGGTTAATTGAAGAGCAGGCACAACTCTGCATAAAATTTCATAGGCTCCAAAGAGTATCCCGGAGTACAATACTGTGCTTGATAAAGTGTTCTGAAAAAAGGGTATCGCATCAATGTAGCATAACATTAATCCCTGAAAAGATAAGGGATGAGCAAATCCACCACCTGTTATCCACACACCAAAATTAGTCACGATATAAAAAAGAACAGATCCGGAGATCGAACCGCCGATGATGGAAGTAATTTTAGATTTCTTCGATAGTAGAATGCCTATTGCCACGATTAAAATTATGGAGCCATATACCCATATCATTGTGGTGTGAAATCCCAAAACAACATCAGAAATGAGCAAAATGAGAAGTGGAACAATGAATGCCCATATTCTACGTGAGATGTATGCACCTGCAAATAACCCAACCCCGATAATAGGGGTAAAGTTTGGTGGGTGCGGAACAAATCTGGATGCGATAGCAAACAAAATTAGTAGAGCGATTGATATAATACGAGTATTCATAAAATTGACTTTCTGTTAAATTTGGTGAGGAGAATTTAAACCGATTATTGATTTGACTCTAATCTAAAAAAGTCCTTTTCTCATTAAAGATTAGAACTTCTAACAAGGATTATCCTTTCCAGAGTTCTGTTCGAAAATAATTTCGATTATCGGTCCATTCACCGGAGTTAAGGTCTTCCTTAATCGATCTCTCCATCATTTCAACTTTTCCATCCATCTCATCAATGTAATGAACAAGTAATGCTTCCGGGAATTTTGGAGTAATGGGTGATCCTTTTGAAGATGTTCCCTGATGGGATAATATGATGTGGAGTAGTTTTAACTTATCTTTTTCAGGAAATTTTTCCATATTTCCCACTTCTTCCGCAATGATGTCTCTTCCCAGAATGATGTGACCTTCAAAATGTCCCTCATCAGTGGAAATAAAATTAAGGTCATCTTTTGTCCCATTCACTTTACCAATGTCATGCAGAAGGACGCCACAAATAACAAGATCACCATCCATATCTGTAAAATGAGCGCTTAAAGCCTGTGCGATTTCTCCACATGATACCATATGTTTTAGTAATCCGCCTCTTAACGGATGATGATATGATACCGATCCCGGGAGAATGGAAATTATGGATTTATATTTCTTAAAAATCGTTTTAAGCAGTTGACGATAATGTGTCGTTTTTACAGATTTAATGATGACACCTAATCTCTTCTGTAACTCCTCAACAGATTCATTAATTGAGGGGACCAAATTTAGAGGATCAAATCCGTATTTGCCATATCGGGCAGAATCCGCTACGCTGATATGAGAAATGGTTAGTTGCAGTTCATCTTGATAAGTAGAAGGAATTCCTTTTACGGCTACCGGATCACCCTTAAAAAAGAGATCGAGGTACTTATCGGTCATATCCCACAGTTTTGCATTTATCCGTCCAGTTGAATCTTGCAAAATCAAATCGAGATATAGATCACCTGATTTTGTGGTACGCAGATGTTTTTCGAGACAGAGAAAGAAACCTTGGATTTTCTTGCCAGAAGTAAAATCAGTTATTTTCGTAATTTTCATCATAGTTGAAAATACAACCGTTACAATTATCTATACTATGATTTTTATAATGATGTCAGTTCCTGCTCTTTCGGGTATTCCTTACTCTACAGATTGATGATTGGGAATCTTTCTATTCGTTAAATTTTTACATAAGGGATGTAATAAGGCCTATACATTTTCTTCTGAACAAATGAAAATAAATCTGTTGGACGTGTGATATTTGCAATTCCTTCATCGAATGCGACTTCACAAACAGCAGTTGCAATTTTTGCGGATATATCTCTGATGTCAGATAGTTTTGGGAATACGTTAGATTGACTTAACGCATGATCAGAAACCATTTCTGCTAGTGTTTTTGCAGCTGCGTAGAACATAGAATTGGTGACTTTAGACGCTTTGCAAACGCATGCCCCCAATCCAACTCCCGGGAAAATGTACATATTATTACCCTGTCCCGGGACTAATGTTTTCCCCTTATACTCTATGGGATCGAATGGACTTCCACTTGCAAATATAGCTTTCCCGTCAGACCAATGATATGCCTGTCCTGCAGTGCATTCCGCCTTTGAAGTTGGATTTGACAATGCAAAAATAATCGGACGTTCCGAATATCGGTTCATGCTCTCAACAACTTCCTGTGTAAATGCTCCGGTTTGTCCACTTAAGCCCATAAGGATTGTAGGTTGCACCTTGTTCAGCACTTCCATCAGAGAAGTTAATGGAGGTTCATCTCTGGCATATGCGACCTTATGTTGAGCGAGCGTATCGCCCCGCAAATTAGAAACGAGACCCTTTGAATCTACAAACCAAAATTGCTCACGGGCTTGTTCCAAAGAATACCCTTCTTCAGCCATCCCCGCAGTGATCATATCAGCGATACCGATTGCAGCTGAACCAGCGCCCAAAAATACGATTTTCTGATCAGTTAATTTTTGTCCGGTAATTTTTAACGCTCCAAGAATACCTGCTAACGCAACGGCTCCTGTCCCTTGAATATCGTCATTAAAGCACAGAACTTTATCTCTATATTTTTCAAGTAAAGGAAATGCATGATTGTTGGTGAAATCTTCAAATTGGATCAATGCCATTGGCCATCTTTCATGAGCCGCCTGAATAAATTCATCCACCATTTCATAATACTCATCACCAGTCAGCCGATGGTGTCCTTCTCCTAAATATAGAGGATCATTCAGTAGGGATTCATTATTCGTACCCGCGTCGAGCATGACAGGCAAAGTCTTGCTGGGATATATCCCTGCACAAGCCACATACAAAGCTAATTTTCCAACGGGGATACCCATTCCATTTGCTCCAAGATCGCCCAGACCAAGAATCCGGCTGCCGTCTGTCACTACTATAATATCGATTTCATCACGTTTCCAGTTTTTCACCATTTTTTTGAATTTACCGCGATTGCCCGAAGACAGGTACATTCCCCTTGCACGGCGATAGATATGGCCATAATGCTGACAAGCTTGTCCAACCACTGGCGTGTAAACAATAGGCGTAAGTTTTTCCAGATTATCTATTAACACACGATAAAATAAGGTTTCATTTCGGTCATGTAATGCTTCTAAAAAAATGTATTTTTCCAACTCACCGGGGAGACGATTATAATTTTCCTCAACTCTGCTGATCTGGTCATCAATACTTACAACTCTGGGCGGGACCAGTCCAACCAAGTCAAATTCATCTCTTTCACTAGCTGAAAAACCGGTGCCTTTATTCAAAATCGGATCGTGGATCAAATCGGTTCCGGTTTTATTGACGTACATCAAAGGATGATCTAAATCATCAACTTCATATCGATGCATTGGCTTTACAAAGCGTGTCTTCTCTGTCATTTTAGCTCCTGGCTGTTAAAATTTGTTTTTTCCATACGCCAAAATTTACGATGGTTGATTCTTACCTTATTTTAATTACCGGATAAATTATTTAATATCGGATATAATAGTCTTATTTTATTATTTAACATGAATTTGGGATAAATCTGTGGTTTTACCAGAGCGATATGACTAATTAACATAAAAAAGAAATAGCTTTGATATGGAATAAAATTCTAAATTTAGACCTACGATTCTGATAAAATTACTATTCTACATATAATTTTTGCATATAACTTATTGGAGGATTAAAAATGGCTGCTAAACTTATCCTTGATGATCAAAGTATTGATCTTAATGTAATCGAAGGATCCGAGCAAGAACGTGCGATAGACATTACCGCGCTTAGAAATACAACCAAGCATATTACACTTGATCCCGGTTATGGCAACACGGGCTCCTGCAAAAGCTCAATAACGTTCATTGATGGTGAAAAATGCATTCTTCGTTATCGTGGATATCCCATCGAAGAGCTTGCTGAGAATGCTACTTTTCCTGAGGTCATGTACTTATTGATATACGGAAAGCTGCCAAATAAAGAAGAGCTTGGTAATTTTAATCATGATATGACATATCATAGCATGATCCATGAGGATATGAAACGATTTTTCGATGGATATCCAAGAGATGCACATCCAATGGGTGTGTTGGCGTCCATGGTTGCTGCGCTCTCCACGTTCTATCCTGAAAATTCACCTGAAGATGTTGACAAAAATGTCATCAGGCTACTTGCTAAGATGAAAACATTGGCTGCTTTTGCTTACAAAAAAACAATGGGTCAACCTGTTATTTACCCACAAAATCATATGACATTCGAAGAGAATTTCCTGAATATGATGTTCGCTGTACCTTGTGAACCATATGTTATTGATCCTGTAATTACAGATGCACTCCGTCTGTTACTCATTCTTCACGCAGATCATGAACAGAACTGCTCAACATCTACCGTTAGAATGGTTGGTAGTAGTCAGGCTAATCTGTTCATTTCCATATCAGCAGGGATTGCTGCTCTATGGGGTCCGCTTCATGGTGGTGCGAATCAACGTGTAATCGAGATGTTAACTAAAATCGATGCAGATGGTGGTAACTTTAAAAAGTACGTAAGTATGGCCAAGGATAAGTCATCTGGATTTAAACTAATGGGCTTTGGACACAGAGTCTATAAAAATTTCGATCCCCGAGCAAAAATCCTCAAAGCTGCATCTGATAAATTGTTGAACAAACTGGGTGTTTCTGATCCGCTGTTGCAAATCGCCAAAGAACTGGAAGATATTGCACTAAAAGACTCCTTCTTTGTTGATCGAAAACTTTATCCGAATGTGGATTTCTACTCCGGCATCATCTATCGTGCATTAAATATCCCTACCAGGATGTTCACGGTCATGTTTGCTCTGGGCAGACTACCCGGTTGGATAGCACAATGGATGGAACTTCGGAATGAACCCGGTGGCCGGATTTCTAGACCACGGCAGGTTTATACGGGTGAAAATGTCAGAAAATTCGTTCCCATCGCTGAACGTTAACTTTATTGGAGATAAAAAATGGCTAGAAGTAAAATTACCTTAATTGGCGGTGGACAGATTGGTGGAAACCTGGCTCTGCTTGCTGCTCAAAAAGAACTGGGTGATGTGGTGATTTTCGACATTCCTCAGGCTGAAGGGATGACAAAAGGAAAAGCGCTTGATATTTCCCAATTGCTCCCACACGACGGCTATGATACTACTATTACCGGAACAAGCAATTACGAAGATATCAAAGGCTCGGATGTCGTTATTATCACCGCCGGTATCCCCCGTAAACCGGGGATGAATCGGGAAGATCTTTTGGATATTAACCTGAAGATCATTACTGATGTTGCAAATAACGTTAAGAAATATGCTCCAGGTGCATTTGTCATAGTGGTATCTAATCCATTAGATGCAATTGTGTACGCATTTTATAAGGTATCCGGATTTTCCAAAAGCAAAGTTGCAGGGATGGCCGGTGCTTTGGATTCCAGCAGATTTCGCTCATTCATTGCTACCGAATTGAATGTATCCGTTCAGGATGTTCAATGCATGGTGATGGGTGGTCACGGCGATACGATGGTGCCTATTATCCGATCAGCCACCGTTGGTGGTGTTCCAGTCACAGACCTGATTTCAGCCGAACGTTTAGAAGAAATCCTAAACCGAACGCGTTTTGCAGGTGGAGAGATCGTGAAACTTTTCGGTAATGGATCAGCTTATTATGCCCCGGCTCAATCAGCGATTGAAATGGCAGAATCCTACCTCAAAGATAAAAAGAGAGTAATCCCTTGCGCTTCACTATGTGAAGGAGAATTTGGTATCGACGGATATTTCATTGGTGTTCCATCTGTGATTGGTTCCAATGGTATTGAAAAGATCATCGAATTTCCTTTGACGGATGAAGAAAATCAAAATCTGCTAAAGACACTTGAAGCAGTTAAAAAGACTGTGGCCGAGACAAAACTGTAAATAATATCTTTATGATACTAAAAGGGCTGGTTTTCCAGCCCTTTTTTGTTTCCGGGTGAATTCGGAATGGTGCGGAATTTTATAGAGATATTAAATTTCATCATTCACTACAACAATCATTACTGTTTTTAACAAAGGAAGTAAATGAATAAAATCCGAAATATTTTAAAGATCATTGGTCCCGGAATATTATTTGCCGGTGCTGCTATTGGAGTATCTCATCTGGTGCAATCGACTCGCGCCGGAGCCAGTTACGGTTTTACACTGGTATGGTTGGTTATTCTTACAAACTTCTTGAAATATCCATTTTTTGAGTATTCACACCGATATACATCTGCCACAGGTGAAAGTCTGTTAACCGGATATAAAAGAATGGGCAACTGGGCGATTATTTCCTTTACGATACTATCGCTGATCTCTTCGTTTATCACCATTTCAGCCATTGCATTGGTGACTACTGGATTAACAGAAAATTTGTTTAATACCGGTCTTTCAGTTATCCAGCTTTGTACAATACTGTTGGTGGTCATTGTGGCAATTCTGTTGATCGGGAAGTACCATCTTCTTGAAAATATGATGAAAGTGATGATCGTTGTGTTAAGTGTAACGACGATCATTGCATTGATTGCAGCCATTCAACATGGTTCAAATGTAAAACCTGATTTTATTCCCCCTGATCTATTCTCCACTGTTGGTCTCGGCTTCATGCTAGCGCTGATGGGTTGGATGCCCGCCCCCATTGAGGTTTCGGTCTGGCCGTCATTATGGGCGTTGGAACGGCAGAAGAACACCCACCATACTGCAACACTAAAAGAATCGCTGACGGATTTTTACGTCGGTTATGCAAGTGCTTCTGTTTTGGCTTTGGTATTTTTATCTCTGGGTGCGTTGGTTATGTACGGAACCGGAGAAACGTTCTCAAATAGTGGAACGGTTTTCGCATCACAACTGGTTCAACTTTATACGCAATCTCTGGGTAAGTGGAGTTTTATATTTATATCCGTGGCTGCGTTGATCACCATGTTCAGTACGTTGATCACCGTCATTGATGCCTACCCACGTGTCATGAGCGGCTCATTTTCTCTCATTTTCAAACATCCATTTTTTAAGAAAATCGATCGTGCATACTGGATGTGGGTCGTCCTGTTCACCATCGGCACCATCACTATTATTATGTTTTTCACCAGCAGCATGAAAAATCTGGTAGACATTGCCACCATATTGGCTTTCTTAACCGCACCTCTGTTCGCCTGGTTGAATCTGAAGACTGTCACCGGGAAGAACGTCCCCAAAGAATTTCAACCGCCCGCATGGTTAAAGGGTATCAGTTATGTGGGACTGGTTTACTTATTGGGTTTCGGATTCTACTATCTGTACATTCGGTTGATGTAGTTACAAATAACGATTAAACAAAAAGGGGTAGTTGAGCTACCCCTTTTTGTTTGCGTTTGAATGTTATTCTTTTATGAGTACTGCCTGATTTGTGAAATAGTAAGGTTGTTACCGTTGAGTGATTCATCGGGTCCAAACATTAATATTTCAAACTTGATGGGTAAGCTTACTCCCCCACTCCTTCACCTAATATAAATGGAATTAAACAAACAATGTCCAATACATCTATAGTGCCATCCGAATTACAATCCCCATGGCAAATAAGATGAGATGGAATAAGGTATGTTTCCAGAATGTGGGCTACGAGTGTAACGATATCAAGAACGTTAAAGGACCCGTCGGCGGTCACATCACCGTCTGCTTCACACATAAAAAGACATTCTAAAGCATTCTGATAATCTTCAACCAATAATGGTGGTTCTTCTGTCCAAATATCTACGGGAAAGTTCCAATTATGCCACACTCCACTTGTTGGACACATATACCGCACTCGATACTTACCATAACCCGATCCCCCACCTTCCTGGATTGTCGTGTCTGCATTTCCAAATTCCCAAACATAAATCGTATGCCAGGGCGCAGGACCTGTCAGCGTCACTATTGCAGTATAGGTACCGTCACCATTATCTGATGCAACCGTCGAAGACTCGTCACCAAACCCTTGCAGATAATTTGTCCACTTGTCCTTTAAAACTAATCTTACTTCATCCCCGGGTACAAAACCGGACGTGCCAGCGTCACTCATATCAATAGTGTAAGTGGTGATAATCTGCTGTCCTGCGGGGATCGTTCCGCTTTGTGGGAGGTCGTAATAACTCGCTAGCGGCAATGTGTAGATGTCCTCTTCTGTATCATCGAGCGTAAATGACCGAGGTAATCCTCCGAATTGAAGTGGTTCTTCCATACCCATATCAGTGTACATTGGACCATATTCAGATTCAAGTTGCGCCACTGATTCTGCACTATGCTTTATAAAATATTTATAATCGATGGTGATTCCTGGAAAGTATATGATGGGTACCGGTAAACTAAACAAGTTGGTGCCCGGCTGTCGGATCATCACGCTTCTGGCTGGGTGATTATCGTTCCATCCATTGAAGTTACCTCGTATTTCAAGCGAATCGTTGCGGGTAATGCTGAATCCAGGCATTCCGTTTGCGCCGATTTCGTCTAACCACTCCGTCATGTCAGCCTGGAAAATTAATGTAGTCGAATTTAAGCAACATGGTGGTTCTTGATTATTCCAAAAAACGAATGCAAGTGTAGTATCCTGCGTGATATCTGCGGTCCGATTCTCAATACCTTCCCACCCACCGATTCCATGTTGAAATACGTATTCCACATGAGTAGGGACATCGAAACTGTAAGATAATCCCCAGAAATTACCTGTGCCTTCATCAGACATTAATGTTCCTGACCAGCCTTCAAAGGAGCCAGCAACGTACATATCTTCACCGGCATAATCGGCAATACCCAGAGTACAGACTCTGAAATACACATCCAGCCCCTCGGTTTCAAGATAGGGTGGTCCGTCAGCGTTGAAATACTCCATCTGTCTGACAAGTTCTCCTTCATCACCGGTAATTTCCAAGATCCGGTTATCGATTGATTCCCAATGTTCATACCACGAGGTAGTATTCATGTATTTGTATTCATAGTTCGCAGGGTATAATGGAATCGGTGAAGTGAACGTCCAGTAATCACCGCCCACATTCACCATTTGCCAATCGGTTTCGTTCCATCCATTGAAACTACCCGATAAAATTATATTGCAATTAGAATCCGTGAATCCCGGAACTGTAGAAGTATTAAGGTGAAATGTGACAGTGGAGGGTGAACCATTGATATCTCCCTGGTCATTATAATATACCGAGTAAAAAATGGTGTCAGTATCAGGTATAATGATATTCCGTAGAACGGTCTCATCCAAACCCCACATATTCCCGTTTACGTATAAATACTCATAGTAATCACCAGGAACCAACTCAAATGTGGCGGCATAAATCGCATCGTTCACCAGCGTGCACTCGCTGTATGCAGGATTCCACCCTTGGAATGTAACAGCGATATGAACACCATCCGGGGAGACGTCCTGAAATTGCATATCTACTTGGAAGGTGATCTGGACTGCAAACGAAAACGTGCTCATCACGATCATAAGAACTACCGCAAGTTGCTTTGGGTATATTGATGGAGTCATATAACCACTCCTTCGTGAATTTTGGTGGTGACCTTGATTGCGCTCCGTGAAATTGTCATAGAAATTGAAAAACAAGAATTCTCAAATCGAATATGAGGAAACATAAAATGAATATTCTTTATAAACACAATGAATGAAAATACGATATTTAGGGAAATCCTTGAAATATTAATTCAAGAATTCGATGATGATGCCATGTGACTTTGATTCTGATTCATGCATTGAATTATTAATGCCACATGGATCAGAAAAGCTGTCCGCAGTGTCCGGGTAGATTGCGAGGCTATTCGAATATTTTTTTCATCCAGAGGAGATGTATTCCGAATTGTTTTTATTATATCTTCATCAGACTTGGAGATAATTCCGTGTAATATGTGTTTGATTTCCACACAGGAATATAGAGCGAGGTGTATTTGCCGACCTTGCCAAGTATTTTGTTGTAAATTATTGATGTGTAAATTTTTATTTTAAATTGAAATTATCAAAATAATCATCAAAGGGTATTAATATGAATTGGAAAGAGAAATGGAAGGATATTGAAGAACTACCTGGTGGAGGACAAGGAAAAGTTTATCGAGTTATAAATAATTCAGATTTTCTTACGAGTACACATCAGTTGTTAGAACAATTCAGAAATTTGACTTCTTCAATTAGTGATCAGACAAAATATCTTACCAGAATTGAAGCTCTTCGTAAAAATTTACAAGATTTTTTAGCGTTTTCGGATATTCATAATCAATTTGTTTTAAAAGAATTGCTTCCGCCCGAGTTAAGAAGAGACTCTGGATTAGCAGTGGAGAGAATGGAGCGTGAGATACATGCGATAAAAATTCTCACTGATGCTGATAGTCCAAATATCATTAAACTTGTTGACCATGATGATACTAACCTTTGGTTTGTCACAAAGTATTATCCAAAAAAATCACTTTCAAATAATCGTAATATATTTATCGGAAATGCATTATTTACTTTAAATAAAGTAAAAGAGCTGTTAACTGGTTTATCAATCTTACACGAGAAATTTTTTATTCATAGAGATATAAAACCAGATAACATATTTTTAGATAACTTCGACAGATTAGTTCTTGGCGATTTTGGATTAATTTACTATGGAGAAAATAAATCTAATCGACTTTCGAGAAACTATGACAACGTGGGAAGCCGAGATTGGGAACCACTTTGGGCACAAGGGAAATTGTTACTTGAAGTAAAACCTACATTTGACATTTTTTCAATTGGAAAAGTTATTTGGTATATGATATCTGGAAAAGAAATATTGCCTGCATATTACTACGATGATGATGAATATAATCTAGAAAATTTATTTCCTGATAAACCTGAAATGGAATTTGTGAACCACTTGTTTAGTAGCATCATCGTTGAACGTGAAAAAGATTGTATTGAATCAGTAAAAAAATTAGATGAATTAATTCAATTTACGATTGAAGAAATTGAAAAATATACTGAACCATTAAACTTTAAAAATAAGCGAGTATGTACAGTTTGTAAAAAAGGATATTTTATACCTATATCAAAAGGTAATCAAATAGAAACAGAAAAGTTTGGTATAAGTAGTGGTGGTATGAGGAAGCACCTAGTGTTTGAGTGTTCATATTGTGGTTATGTACAGATATTTAGCTATAAAAACTATGTGCCAAGTGCATGGATAAATGAAAAGTCACTGTCAATAAAGAAAACAGTAACGCCATCTGAGCATCCGGTAGGAAGATGAAATGATCGATTTTAACGTTAAGGGTTTAAAATCGTCGCAATGGTAAATCATGGCCCTTAGCCTTTTGGTTTGCACTTACAATCCTTACAAGAATTTTCTCACCCAATTTTCTTCGCAAGTGTAGAACCTTTTTAACCTTCAACTTGTTCTGACAAATAATATTTAAAGGGGAACCAATGTGTGACCTTACTTCGGATTTTGTTTTTAGTTTTTTAATTGTGATTATTATGTTATTTGCTTTTCTGAATGGTAGGGAAATGAAAATTATTACAGAAGAGATGAAAAAGTTACAGGAGTATAATTTAAAAGTTGCCGTACACCCAAATATAAAATTATTATTATATAATATTAATAATTTGCTCTCCGGTGTCAAGTTTTTCGACGGGGAAAAATCTTTTGAAAACATTAACCCAATACTTGGAGAAATTAGACAGTTAGAATTCTACTTTGACCCTAAGGATGAAATTTATGTATCGATTAAAAACCTTGAGAAGAGGCTTATGGTGTTAATCGAGAATATTTCCCATAGAGAAGTTCTTAGACCTCCAGGAGGCAAAATAGATAAAAACGACATGCCTGAGTATATGAGGTGGTCCAAAAATATTTCAACGGAAGTTAAAATAATAGCAGATGAAATTTATAATATTAATAAATCTATTATTAATAAATTTCGCATTGTCATTAAAACAACCGACCACAACTCTACATAATCACTAACATAGGTATATTTTTTAAAGAAACTTCCTCACCCAATTTTCTTTTTAGGTGTAGATACACTTTAATCCCCCATTCTCCTCCGATACATCTTTCAGCTTTATCACCCAGCTTTTGGGGTACCACTCTTTTCGCCCGCTAAACTCGATCAGATAAGCCTTTGGGGTTTCTGCCAGTATCTCCACTGGTACGTCGATGATCTCTTTTGATCTATTGAAAAACCACATTATATTCATTTCTAATAGAAAATAATTTGTAAATTAAAATATTAAAGTAATTTCATAAATATAATTTATTATAAATAAATCACTCAACAAACTGGAGTATTATGTTGGATAATCTGACGATTGTAATATTATTACTCCGGTGTATGATAGTCGTATGAATCATGCAGCGTAAGTGATATTCGGATTTTTAAAATAACTGGCAACACGAGAGGGTGTTTTTTGTAGTTTCCGCATGAATGAAGAGACTTTTTTATTTAGTTCTTTTTCTGATCTGGATGGAGACTGTGACAGGACACCTCGCTTCAAATCACCATTCAAATATTCATCCGGATTCAGTTCTGGTGAATAGGATGGCAAATAAAAAATTTCAATATCAGATTCTCTTTCTTTTATCCAATCCCGAACCTTATAAGCATGATGAACCCGTAAGTTGTCCAGTATCAGAAATATTTTACGATCGTTGACTTTTGTCAATCGTCTTAAGAACTTGATTAGTACATCAGCATTCATACTCTTCTTGTACATCATAAATCGAAGCTTGCCCTGGTTGGTAACCGTGGAGATCATGTTTACACTCACCCGTTTAGCCGATAAATTGATCACCGGAGTTTTCCCCTTCGGAGAATATCCCCGTCCGAAGTGAGCGTCACTGCGCATACCCGTCTCGTCTCCCCAGTGTATCTCAGCCCTCTCCTGTTTTGCACGACGTTCTATCTCTGGATAGGTGTTATCTAACCATTCCTTCACTAGTTTGGGCTGTTGCTCATAAGCACGTTTCAGAGGTCTTTGGGGGGTATAATTCCAGCGCTTCAGATAATCTCCCATAGTACGGATGGCTAATTTGATCCCATAGCGATCATAGATTAATTGGCAAATTGCTTTTCTGTCCCATAAGGCAAAGGGTAGCTTTAACTGGTCAGGGGTCTTGTCAACAATCAGTTTCTGAATCTCCTTTTCCTGATCTTTATTCAGGTAACAGTTTGACCCTTTGGCTGGCCCGGGGTTGGTTAGTTTCAGCGCTTGTTTACCACCAGTCCTGTAGATTTTCCACCACACTGAAACTGTGGCGGCACGTACACCTAATATCTGGGCTACTTCTGCTTGAGTCCGACCTTGTTTAATCAGTCGGATACCCTGGTTGCGAAGCATCTCCAGATTCTCTTTTGATAATATCCTTGCATCTTGTTTTTCCATGCCTATAATTTACTATTATTATAATATAATATCATACTGTTATTAGGCGCCGGATTAATAACTTCATTTTATTTTCTCCAATAAAATTATCATTTTGTTGTTTTCTATAACAATAATAAGTAAAAGTATCACCGAATTTATTTTACTCATTTATTTGACATGTATAATAAAACCACACATTAGTATTAAGCAAGATAATCATTCAAAATCAGAAACAAGGAGATCACACTGCTAGCTGAAAGTGCAAAATGAAGAATATTGACCTTGCAGGTAGGTAATTGTGACAATTGGGTTTAGTTCATTCTTCAAATTGGAATAAAAAAGGGGACGATCACTCGTCCCCTTTTTCAATAGCTTTAGTAAGATACGCTTATTTCAGCATCACCATCTTTTGGGTTTGGACTATTCCTTCACCCTTTAGACTGCAGATGTACAATCCGGCAGAGACGGAATTCCCTGCTGCGTCTTTTCCATCCCAGACCGTGCTATGATATCCGGTGTTGACCATCTGATCATTGATCAGTGTTCTCACGAGTCGACCTGTAATGTCATAGACTGCTAATTGGACCTGCATTTCAGAAGGTATCGTAAAGTTGATGGTCGTTGATGGATTGAATGGGTTCGGATAATTCTGGCCAAGCGTAAAGCTTGTTGGAACCGATTCCTCATTCACAACCACGATTGAACCCGTAGTCAGAGGAGCAACACCATACTGGTAATTGTCCAGATCAGTAACCACGCGGAGTTCTTTATTCTGCGTCTGGCTCCATACGCGAAGCTCGATCTGATCTCCAGATTCGAATCCGGCAACATCAGCATCAAATCCTTCGATAGCGCCCCATGCAGAAATAACAACCGGCATGTTCAGATCAACAATTCGGGATGCACCCACCAGCTCACCATTTGCATAAGCAACCACTTCATCACCAGCAGAAACAATACCTTCTAATGCGGTAAGAATGATAGCGTATGGGTTACCGGTTTTTACTACATCATACTGTTGTGACTGGCTTTCGGCTTTATATGCTTCTATTGCAGCATAGTCGAAGTTCCTGGAAACGCTTGTGGTCATGTCAGGATACGTAAACCCGATGGTAGTTGTGCCATTGATGAATACAGAGTATCCCTTTCCAGCAACCACTTCATTTAAGGTAGCGATACCCAATGAAGGTACATAAAATTCACCTTCATCATTACTGATAATAAGGATATCGTCATCTACAGTACCGAATGCCATTGTTGATGACATGCTTTCTGTATATGGGTATCCAAACATATTCTTCATGAACGGATTCCAGTTATACACGGTGCCAGGATCCATCATCACTCCTGAAATTGACAGAGTCAATGGATCTGATCCAGCGACGAATACTTTATATCCTTCGGTGTTTTCAAGTGTTCCAATACCATCAATACCATAAGATGGAACATAGAAGTCACCTGTGTCATTTGTAGCCACAAGCACGCCATCACCAAATACGGTATTTGCGGACATGTCGTCACCCACCACATAGAATGAAATAAGATTATTCATAAACGGATTCAAGACGAGGGTTTGAGTGGCACCCGCTGTCACATAAGGATATTCAAATACACTGCAATCTGTCATGGTGAAGAGGGGTTCTCCGCCTGTATCTGATATGATATAGGATAGGAAACATACATCTGTTTCAGAATCCATGGGTGCATTCACATTCATGGTGACGGACATGATAGCGCCGCTACCTGCATCGATAGTACTACCGTTGAATGAGAATCCAAGTAACCGGAATGATCCGTCGAATTCACTACCTGTAACGGTCCATCCGTCAGGAAGACGATCTGTACCTACTCCAGACACAAAAGAATAGTTATTTGGAATATCCTGGATGTCCATTTGGAATCCGGCAACCGGAGTATTATTATCCATGATGAGATCAAACGTATTATCACTTGTCTGCTGCAATGAGAGGTATACATCCGGCAGTCCGATGTCGATCGTACCTGTATTGGATGCCCAGAACATACTTGAACCCATCTCATCGGAGAATACGGTCAATGTTTCCTCCAGCGAGATAGTAGTAGTTCCGTTAGGAGCATTATCATTTACCTGATATGTAACTGTAAACAGTTCTCCAATTCCCGGTTCTATCGGTGTGAGTGTGAAACTGAACCATAGTACCGTAAGTTCACCATTGTTGTCGCTGAAACTGATGACACCTTCAGGTATGCGGTCAGTACCTACCACTTCAATACCGGTTACGGATTCAGGCATATCTGCCAAATGAATCTCAAACCCATAAATAGGACGATCAGTATTATCGACAGACAAATGAATTTCCGCAATACCACCTTGGTCAACGGGTTCATCAACACTGGAAAGCGTGACGTCAATTCCTTCGACAGTCAAAGTAATGGTGCTGCACCCTGATGTAGCGCCATATCCTACTCCATCAGCATCTGATATCACTTCATTCGTTGTACACAGAGCAACATCTGTTGGCTGTAGAACCGTTTCAGATGCAAACAGAATACCAAAGATTGGCCCGGTACCAGCAGCGATGACTGTGTTCTGGAAAGAGAAGCCCAAGATTCTGGCACTTCCATCGGGCTGTTCAGAGAAACTCATTGCCCAGTCAACAGGAACTCTTGCCGTCCCCGTCAATCCTGCAATGGTAAGATGTTCAGGTAGATCCGTAAGGTCGATTTGAATTCCGCCCACCTCACCTCCATTGGTCATGGATAGTTGAACCATCACCTCTTCACCGCCCAGTGTTTCTCCATCAGAAAGCGATAGCATAATAGTACCCATCGGTGTGGCAGATGCTTCATTGGAGTTTTCAGATTCCACTCCACCTTCCCACACTGCAGTAACGACGTAATAATAGGTGATTCCGTTTGATACATTCGTATCCGTGTATTCAGTTGTACCTGCGTCTGTCGTTGCAATCATTGAATAACCGCTGCCAGATGTAAGTGATCGGTAAACATTGTAATTTTCCAGTACTTGTCGGGTTTCTCTTGGAGTACCGGGTGTAAATACCTTGTTTTGTGACGAATTAGTATCCGTAAATCCGATAGTTCTGTCCCCACCACCAGCACAGTCTTCCGGACCAGTAGATGCGGTAACGATATCACTTTGAATAGCATCGACTTCTACCATAAACATGTATTCTTCATTTGGACCAAAGCCATAGAAGGTGATTCCGCTACTGAATCCCTGACCGGTGACATCGAAGAAATTTTCACCAATATCATTCACGCCATAGTAGAGCGCAGTGAGGGTACATCCGGAATTCCATGTAATTGAGAATGCATTGGAAGATGCTCCGCTGCCATCTGTGTAGCATCCGTAATCACTGACGGCAAACTCATCCAGAGATGAGCAGTCACCCGTATCACAGTCGCCGTAGTCAAAGAAATATTCTTCACAGTTAAAGTCTAAGCCATAAGCTCCATCATCGCAAAGACCGTCGCCCAACCATGTATTTTCGCCTTCAACACAGCCGTCGTAAGTACCATCGGCACAGTCAGAATTGTCGAAGCAGGTACCCACACAATCAACATATTCTGCGGAACCGTTGGGACATGGTGGGAATCCACCGGGTTCAGCGCCCTGTGGTTCAATCCATGCCAAGTCTACAAATGCATCACCAGCAGTAGCCGTCAGATCTGTAGGCTCGTAAGGAATCAATTCCTGAGGAGTAGCTGATGCTTCATTTGAATAATCGGATTCTGTCACATCATCATAAATAGCAGTAACCACATAATAATAGGTGGTTCCGTTAACCACATCAGGATCATCGTACATTTCTACCGTCGTTGATGCAAGATAATCATATGGTGTCCCAGTTGAGAGTGATCGGTAAACATTGTATCCGGTAAGTTCTTCACGTGTGTTGCTTGGATTAAATATCTTAATCTGGTACGGATCAGTTTCGGTAAATCCGATCATTCTGTCACCACCACCAGCACAGTCTTCCGGACCAGTAGATGCAGTAACAATATCACTTTGAAGAGCATCGACTTCTACCATAAACATGTATTCTTCATTCGGACCGAATCCATAGAATGTGATTCCGCTGCTGTATCCCTGTCCGGTAACATCGAAAAAGTTTTCACCCACATCATTTACACCATAGTAAAAGCCTGTAAGCGTACAACCAGCATTCCAAGTAATTGAGAATGCATTGGATGAATCACCATTGGAATCGGTATAACAGCCATAATCGCTGACCGCAAATTCATCCAGAGATGAGCATTCACCCGTATCACAGTCACCGTTGTCAAAGAAATATTCTTCACAGTTAAAGTCTAGACCATAGGTTCCGTCATCACAATATCCATCACCCAACCATGTATTTTCACCTTCAACGCAACCGTCATATCCACCACTGGCACAGTCTGAATTGTTGAAACAGACACCCACACAGTCCACGTATTCTGCGGAGCCGTCGGGACATGGCGGGAATCCACCTGGTTCAACGTCTGGAGTGTTCCATGCAAGATGAACTATGGTATCTCCACCTTCTGCTGTTAAATTCGTAGGAGGTGAGGGGATAAATCCAAGTGGAGTGGCACATGCAGTGTTTGAAGGCGATGATTCACCTGCATCGTAAACTGCAGTGACAACGTAACAGTACTCCAGTTCATTTACTAACCCGTCATCATGATAATTTGTGTTAACAACGATTCCGGTATTTGCCTGAACGCCATCCCGAAATACATTATACCCCAGCAGATCACGTTGACTGTAGAGATGATAATCCGGATAAGTTTCTGGACCATTTTGTGCAGGTAATGAACCGTCGTGAACTGAATTCACCATTGTAGGATCAATCTGATTATAATTAGGTAGTTCATCAGAATATCCCATAGAACTGACTGTACCGTAGGCGTTGATCAATGCAGAGAACATATAATCACCACCATACCCAAGCGGATCTCCTGTGGACCAAACTCCTGCATTTAATGTCACCATATTATTGGGATAATCAACACTGCCATCTATACCAAATCCTTCGGCATCGCCACCGGTCTGCCAATTTACAGAGTGAGATACGACCACATAAAAAGTACCGGACAATCCGGTTAAATTTGGATAAACTGTTGCCCATCCTCCGTCTTCTACTGTTTCTTCATCATAGATCACGTCACCAGGCATTCCACCATTATCATTAAGGACGATCACACGAACAGGTCCATGAGTCGAATTCGGCCATGGCCAGTAAGGATCACCTGCTGATAATATTTTTACAGATGCAGCCATGAGATCAAAATTTGCGCCCACATCAAATTTAGTTCCGTGCGCATAGCCATCTTCAAATGTAGTATAGAAATAAAATGCATTGGATAAAGGACCTTCATAATACAACATTTCCTGTTCACCACCTGCCATTGGCTCGCTCCATTGCAAGTCAACGAAACCGTCACCACCTGTTGCGGTAAGGTTAGTTGGTGGTATAAGGTCTTCTGCGTCAAAGGTTGTTGCACATGATTCATTAGAATGATCGGATTCGTTTGTGCCATCTGAAGCTGTCACCGTATAGCAATGAGTTTCAGAAAAACCAAGACCCATGTCAGTATAGTCGGTCATATCAACATCAGCAGCGATGAGTGTTCCTTCACGATATACGTTATACGTAATGACTACAGGTTCAACACATTCACCGAAGCAATAGTGAGCACCGGTTTCTGTTGAAAGAGCGCTGCCACCAACTCCCGCAAAGTTATTGATATCCAGATCCAGAAAGGCATCCATTCCTGTATGAGTCCATGCAACGTTGATTAAAACACCCTCACCGGCAGGTATGAAAGCTCCCGTAAATGAAAATCCCAGGACCAAACCGGATGGATTTGTAGATACAACAAACCCCGCATCCTGTGACATTCCACCTGAAGCTGTATCAAATGATGCACCCAAATCAGCTTCTGCTGAAATATTAAATTGGAATCCGTAAACATCAGCTGTGCTGTTCATTGAAATCTCAACATTACTTTCAGTAACATTGGATACCCAAAGCATAACGTCACTTCTTGAGCCTTCAACTGCATCCCATGTGAGAGAAATTAAATTATTACCACCAACCGTCACCAAATTCGCAGGAGCGTCAATAAGAGTGTCGTATTCACAACAGCTATTATCACCATTACAAGGTTCAGTCGCTTCAGGATCATAGTTAATAGCTGTCGGATCGGTACAACCCTCTAATGCATAAGTGGTTGCACATGCTTCGTTGGACATCTCAGAAACATTGGTGCCATCAGTTGCAGTGACTGTATAACAATGAGTGACGGAGTATCCAAGACCATCATCCATATAAGAAGTCATGTCCAGATTGTCTGCGATCATCGTTCCATCACGGTAAACCGCATAAGTGATGACCGTGGGTTCTAAACAGGTGCCGTAACACATGGGGTCGCCAGTTTCAAAAGACAAGCCAACTCCACCAAAACCTGCAAAATTATCTACTGCCAAATCTAAATAAGCATCCATTCCAGTGGGTGTCCAGGCAATATTGGTCAAGACACCATCACCCGCAGGGATGAAAAGTCCACCCATTGAAAAACCAAGTACCAGACCGCTTGGATTGGTGGATGTAAAAAATCCATTTGCCTGAGCACTTCCGCCACTACCACTTCCAAAACTGGCACCTAATACAGGATCGGCCAGAATGGTAAATTGAAAACCATATACATCTGCTGTGTTAGTCATGGATATTTCGACACTGGTGGCAGTGATGTTAGAAATCCAAGCCGTCACATCAGCACGAGTTCCACCAACGGCATCCCAGTTAAGTGTGATCATACCATCACCACCTTCTGTCATCAGATTCGCAGGAGCGTCAATAAGAGTGTCGTATTCACAGCTACCATCGTCGAGTGTGGCATCAGGATCAAAATTGATAGCAGTGTCATCTGTACAACCATAGCAGAAATCTGCTGTTAAACCAGTGCTACCTTCAACACATCCGCATTCATTATCATAGGCAGTACCAAAACATTCAATGTTACAATCCATGTCGCTGTTGGGATCGTGTCCACTGGTCCCACCAGAGCATACACCACAATCATCAAGGAAGGCACTCCCTCCGGGTTCTCCCGCACAGTCATTCGGTTCCGTGTCCGGGTAGCATGCGTTGGAATCTATCGTTAAAGATGAACCACCTATGCCAGCCATGGTTGCTTCCGTATAGCACATCTGTGCCTCGGGATCAACTAAACCATCTATAGCAAGATTGGTTAGTACACCTTCCCCTGCTGGGATGAAGGCTCCGCCCATAGAAAAGCCAAGCACAAGTCCACTTGAATTAATGGATGTAAAAAAACCGTTGGCTTGAGCAGAACCGCCTGATGCGCTAATGAGAGTAATATTAGTGACAATAAACTGGAATCCATATACAGGTTGAGAGTTTTGCATATAAACTTCTACAGTTCCAGCATCTACATCGACACTTCCAAAAGTTAATATCACGTCTTGACCAAAAGACAAAGATCCAATCGTCAATAAGATGATAAAAAATGATCGTCTAAGTAAATTCATAGGAGACCTCCCTAGTTGGTTATTGATTTTGTCTGAATTTTATAATTTGAAGCTAATTTTTTCATGTATTTCATGCAGATTAAACTATTAATTAAATTTTGCTACAAGGGCTGAAAATTACAACTTCATCCATATCCGAAGGTGTTTTTTTTGTTTCAGGATGTTATCATTTGGGGATGGTAACGGTGTGTTCTATTAGCGGTATTCAATCTAAATCATGGGTGCAAAATTTATATGAATATTTTTGATTAATACGGAAACTGACTAACAATCAACTATAATTCAATTTTACCTGAATTATAGCTGATTGTTGGGACAAATGATTAGTCATTCGCCAAAGTGGCATTCATTGAGTAGTATAAGTATTTTGGAAATTACTTAAAGACTAAAATTAAATTTTCCAGGATTGAATTTGATTTCAGCACGAATATAATTTTTCCAACATGCCGAACCCAGTTTGATATCTGAATCCCAATTCATATAAAGAGGAAGGTAAATTGAAACCAAACCCCCGAAATCGACGGATACACCTGTTGAAAATAATTGCTTGTAAGATTTACCATCAGAATTGATAAATGCCACGTCGGGTTTCATATAATCAAAAAATAAACTCGATGATTGGGAGAAACCAGATACGCTGACATCAAATCCAACAGCGTTCTCATAAGGATCATAAGATATTGGAGCAATTCTCATTGCTGTACCCTTGCTCATCACTTGGTTAGTCAGCATGATCAAAGATCCGCTTGCAGATCGGTTCCACACCCAATTTTCAAAATCAGGGTCCGCTGATCCGATAAATCTTGAGGAATACTGGGTGAGTTCATCAGATTGAGTACTAATAAATGAAAATTCGCTATCAATTTTTAATTTTTTCAAAGGTCGATATGCAGCTGATATCGATCCATTAATGGCTCCGTATTGATCGGATCCATTACTAGCCATATGGTAATTGACGTTCAATTTCCCGGAAAGGATAGGTGAGTATTTCCGATAATATTCAGCGCCTGTTTTCACTGATAATACGGGATCATCTACGTTCCAGACATCCGAATTAAAAATGTCTTTTTCTTCGAAATGGTGATAATATCCATCTAAAAACAACCTGATGTACGGATCTCTGTATATTGGTTTTCGAAGGTACGATTCATTCCCAAAACCAATGGTGTTTCTCCCTTGGTTTCGAGTAATAGATACGTATGTTCCAATTTCGTCAAAACCAAACTTACGATACAATGTCTGTTTGACTCCAGCACGACCAATTAATTCATCATTCTTAAAATCCCATTGAGGTGAAATTGAGTAAGAATATGTTTCGTATGGAATTTTTCCTCGGTACAGTAAAATCCCAAATGAAGAATTATAGTTGTTAATTGTGCCCATTGGTAGAAGATTACCCAAGTATTTTTTTGAATAATCCGGTTGATCAAAGATAACAGGTGCTTGGATTCCTTGCTTTTTTGAATAATTGTTGGAGGGTACCAGATCAGGCAGGTATTCATCTGGGTCCAATGCAACTGATGATGTACCTGTAGGAAGCAGGATCGTTTTGTCACCGGTAAATCCAGATACCCAATCCCGGGATATTTCATCTCCATTTCCATCGTAAAAGGCGATTTCCAAAGGTGCCATGAGTTCACCGGAATTTACAATTCCTACCTCGCCGGCTGATACTCCGGTAATACCATATTCAACGAATTTGGTGGAATTAAAGACATCATCCAGATACCAGGATAAATCTTCATCTACGTGCTGGTGAAAGATGGTTACAAAATCTTCCGGTTGCGGATGTTTGAATTTCCAGGTCTCATAAAAATCCTGCATCGTTTCGGTCATTTTTTCTTCACCGAGATAGTGTTTCAAAAAGTACGTATAAATACCCGTCTTCGAGTAAATGATGGAGCCGTAATTTCCTGAATAAAATTCGGTGGATGGGAGTTCGATAGGTTGATCATCTCGCGTGAATGTTCTTTGCTGATAGCCCAAATAACCACCTAGCCAACGCATGGAGGCATTTCGTAAGATTACCTTGTGAAAAACATCAGGCATAACTTTCATCGGTGCGTTTACGTCGTATTTTTTCTCCCAATACCAGAAGTTTGTAAATTCATTCAGTCCTTCGTCCATCCATGCATGATCACGTTCATCGTTCCCCAGTATTCCATACAACCAGTTATGCCCTACTTCGTGCATGATCACCATTTCCAATACATCCTTTGATGGCATTTTTGAAATGATGGTGATGTTGGGATATTCCATTCCGCCACCTGCAGACATGTCGCCATCTACAGCGGAGATGTGATCATAGGGATAATCTCCATAAAATTTGCTGTACCAGTATCCCGCATCATGAATGTATTCAATTGATTTCTTCCACAATTCAGCATTCTTGGGCAGGTACATGCTCCACAGAGTTACTTCACGGCCAGAATATGGAAGTTCGAGCGTCCCTTTCTGAACTATATAATTCTTATCCGCGAACCAGGCAAAATCGTGTACATCACTTTGGTGAAAATGGAGGGTTTTAAATTTTTGTGTGTCATCCGAATCTGTATCTTTTTCCTCCTTTTCCTTTTTCTCAATCTTTTTCAATTCCTTAACTCGTTTTTTAAGGATTTTTTTATCCATGGTTCTGAATTCTTCTCCAGTATCGGAAAGTGAATCCAACCAGGCATATTCATTTTCACCATTCACCATGGTTCCGGTAGCCATTAAAACATATTTTTCGGGTAGAGTAATCTTCACATCGAAGGTTCCGAATTCGGAGTAAAATTCGCCCATGTTCAGATAAGGCATCGGGTGCCATCCCTCTTTGTCATACACTGCAGGTTTGGGATACCATTGAGTAATTTCGTAATGTTTCCCCGAATGCCCGAGTCGAGAAAATACTTTGGGGAGTTTTACTTTAAACGGAGTGTCAATGGATACCTTCCGACCAGGTGCCAGGGGTTGGGGAAGTACAACTTTTACCACGTCAATCCATTCAGGATGAGCGATAATTTCTAAAGCTTCTCCATTGATGGAAAAATTTAAACTGTCGATAAATCCTCTATCTTTTTCCTCGGAAAAATAAAATCGTGTGCTGCCCGTTTCCCACATCTGTTTAGCGAAGGCTGTATTATTATCCTTATATGCGTTTGGCCACAGGTGTATCCAGATAAAATCTAATGTATCCGGTGAATTGTTTGTGTACACCATATTCTCGTGTCCACGTAAAATGTGCTTGTGATCATCCAGTTTTACGTCAATATCGTAACTCACATGTTGCTGAAAATATCCCGGGCTCAACGGACCAGAAAACATCCAGGTAACAAATAATACAATGGTTAGTAATCGTTTCAATGTTTCACTCCTTAACTTTTTTTATTCCGGAAATGGAAGAAAATAATGATTGGATATAGGCACAGTTACTGCAATGAATTATTCTAAAACTTTTTTCAGAAATCTACCCGTATAGGAATTCTCAACCTGACAGATCATTTCAGGTGTCCCCTGTGCGACGATGCTACCTCCGGCAAATCCGCCCTCAGGTCCCAGGTCAACTATCCAATCTGCGGTCTTGATAACATCCATATTATGCTCAATCACAACGACCGTATTTCCTTTATCCACAAGGCTATGCAGTACCGTCAACAGCATGTTTACATCAGCGAAATGCAAACCTGTTGTAGGTTCGTCCAAAATATAAATGGTCCTTCCCGTCCCTACTTTTGATAACTCTGCGGATAGTTTCACGCGCTGTGACTCTCCGCCGGATAATGTGGTTGCCTGCTGACCCAAATTTATATACCCTAATCCCACTTCAAATAAGGTTTGCAGCTTTCTGGAAATTCCAGTATGGTTTTTAAAAAATTCCAGAGCCTCTTCAATAGTCATGGCCAACACATCGGCAATCGACTTTCCTCTGAAGGTAATTTCAAGGGTTTCACGGTTGTAGCGTTTTCCCTTGCAATCGTCACATTGAATGTACATATCCGCCAAAAAGTGCATCTCAATTTTAATGAGTCCCACGCCTTCACAGGTTTCGCAGCGACCGCCTTTTACATTAAATGAAAATCGTCCGGGCTTATATCCTCGGATCATCGCCTCAGGCAACTGACAAAATAGATCGCGGATATGAGTAAATAATCCAGTGTATGTGGCTGGGTTCGATCGTGGTGTCTTCCCGATGGGAGACTGATCGATATTGACGACTTTGTCCAAATGAAGCATACCTTTGATTTCCAGAAAATTCAACGGTTTTTTAAACGATGTGTAAAATTCACGAGACAGTATAGGATAAAGTGTATGATTTATTAGAGACGATTTCCCAGAGCCTGATACACCGGTTATACATACAAATTTTCCAAGTGGAACATTGAGATCCACCTCTTTTAAGTTATGTCCACGGGCACCGTTTAATTGTAAAATTTTGCCATTCCCACGACGACGATTGTGTTTAAATTCAATCTTTTTAGAACCACTCATATACTGTCCGGTGATTGAATTAGGATTGCTGATAATGGAATCTATTGGTCCTTCAGCCACCAACTCACCACCGTGTATACCGGCACCCGGACCCAAATCCAAAACCCAGTCTGCAGAACGGATGGTCTCTTCGTCGTGTTCTACGACTATGACGGTATTCCCCAGATCGCGCAAATGATTGAGGGTCTTGATCAACCGGGCATTGTCCCTCTGGTGCAAACCGATGGAAGGTTCATCCAACACATACAGGACACCCATGAGCTGTGAGCCAATCTGCGTGGCCAATCGGATTCGTTGCGCCTCACCTCCCGATAGTGTCCCTGCGGATCGATTCAATGTCAGATAATCCAGTCCAACATTGACCAGAAAATACAGTCGCGATTTGATTTCCTTGATAATTTGCTCGGAGATAATCGATTGTTTTTCTGTCAGAGCTATTTCTTCAAAATATCGGAATACCGAACCAATTGTACCTTCGGTAAGATCATGAATATTTTTTTCGCCCACATGAACTGCCAGCGTGGATCGTTTCAATCGAGCACCGTGACAGGATGGGCAAGGCTGCATAGCCATATATTTTTCGATCCATTCCCGCATCTGTGAAGATTTAGTCTGGGAATACCGTCGTTTTAAATTCGGGAGCACGCCCTCAAAACCACCCTTATACTCACCTTTGAATGAATCCGAGCTGTATTGGATGGTGATTTTCTGCCCCTTATCCGTACCGAACAACAGAGTATTCCGTACTTCCTCGTCTATGTCTTTCCATGGGGTAGTAAATGAAAACCCATAATGCTTTGATAAACTTTTCAAAATGGAGCCGTACCAACTTCCCCTGGGCTGTTCCCCGATAGGTTCAATGCACCCCTGGATAATGGACAACGATTTATTGGGGACTACCAAGTCAGGATCAATGGACATCTCGGACCCCAGACCGCTGCACACCGAACAGGCACCAAATGGTGAGTTAAATGAAAAAGCGCGAGGGTGTAGTTCCTCGAAGGAAATGTCACATTGTGGACAGGCAAAATGTTCGCTGTATTTGTGTTCCGTCTTTCCCATCTCATCGATAATTACCAGACCGTTCCCCACTTTTAAAGCCAACTCCAATGAAGCTGTCAATCGATCTTTGATATCCGGTTTGATGATGAGACGATCCACCACCACTTCGATGTTATGAGCGATGGTTTTCTTTAGTATGATTTTGTCAGTAATATTGCGGAATTTTCCGTCAATCCGTACTCGCAGAAATCCCTCACGAGCGATGGATTTCAGCACATCTTTGAATTCACCCTTCCGACTTCTGATGACGGGAGCAATGATCTGAAATTTGGTTTCTTCTTCTATCGTGAGGATGCTGTCCACAATTTGCTGTACCGTCTGCTTTTGAACAGGTCCACCACAGTTATAACAGGTTTGTGTTCCAATGCGGGCGTATAACAGTCGGAGGTAATCGTAGATTTCGGTGATAGTTCCCACCGTTGACCGCGGGTTTTTACTGGTGGATTTCTGTTCGATGGATATGGCTGGGGAAAGACCGTCGATATGATCCACATCCGGTTTCTCCATCAAGCCTAAAAATTGACGAGCGTAGGACGATAAGGATTCCACATACCGTCGCTGACCTTCTGCGTAAATCGTATCAAATGCCAGAGAGGATTTGCCCGATCCGGATAATCCGGTGATGACAACCAACTTATTCCGTGGGATATCTACGTTAATATTCTTAAGGTTGTGCTCACGCGCCCCTCGGACGGAGATGAATTCCTGTTGGTGAAAAGTCAGATTATTGTCAATTTTCATAAGCTTGAAAGGTAAAGGAATTACCACCTGTTTGCAAAGGATATTTTTGAAATATTATGTGTGTAATTGTGAATGATTCTAGCGGAGGCGAAGGAGGAGGAGATGAGCACTCAACGACATTCTCGCCGTTGGTGACCAGCTTCGAGAAATAGTAATTGTAAATTATTTCTCCACCATCTGTTGCTGTCAACTCCCACTACTTTTTTACTTCTTACAGTTCGACGATCTCACTGCTACGCTTCTAACTTCACTCGTCTTGAAATTCTGCCCATTGTTTATACGACTTGTCCAATATTTCACGGTTAGAAGAAATATCATCCAATATTCCTTGTAATTTGGCAGGACTACTGCCCACTTCTGGTCGGCTCATTTCAGTTTCCAGACTGCTGATCTTTTCTTCGAGGTTGGAAATTTCTGTTTCAAATTTTAAGATACGGCGAGCTTTCCGTTGTTCTGCACGTTTAATAGCTTTCCGTTCTTCGTACGTCAATTTCCCATTGATTTTAGTCGTGTCGGCGGAATTCTTTCCACTCTCCGTTTTCCGGATTTGCTCTTTTTTCCAAAGATAATAATCGTAATTACCGGGATATTCGGTTAGTTTCCCATCGACGACTTCCACCACTTTATTACAGACCGCATTTAAAAAACGACGGTCGTGACTGATACACACCAGTGACCCACTGAAATTCCTCATGGCGGAAATTAGCACATCCTGTGATGGGATATCCAGATGATTTGTGGGTTCGTCCAGTAGCATTAGATTCGCCGGTTTCAGCAATAATTTTGCCAGAACCAGTCTCGCTTTTTCACCACCGGATAGCACCTTCACTTTTTTTTCCACATCATCACCTGAAAATAGAAACGTTCCCAAATAAGACCTAAGCTGGGTATACGCCATACCTTCTGCTACGGATTCCACTGTTGCCAGTACCGTACTCTCGGGGTTGAGCACTTCCAATTGGTGCTGGGCGTAATAATTCATATCTACGTTATGTCCAATTACAAAACTTCCGGCTTGATACGGGATGGTTTTCGCCAGCAATTTCATTAACGTTGATTTCCCTGCACCGTTGGGCCCTACCAGTGCGATCTTCTCTCCCCGTTCGATGCGAAAGGACATGTCTTTATACACTTCCACCTTACCATAGGATTGATCGATATTCTTCATTTCCATGACTACCAATCCACTACGGCGGGGTTCGGGAAAAGAAAATTTCACTCTTCTAGCGGATGACCCCGGCACCTCGATGCGATCGATTTTTTCCAGTTCCCTGATCTTACTTTGCACTCGGGTTGCCAGCGTATTTTTAGATCGGAATCGTTCAATGAACCGTTCAGTCTGTGCGATCTGTCTGGATTGGTTTTTTGCTTGCCGGGTACGGATTTCCCGATTCACTTCTTTTTCCGTCTCGAATGTAGTGTAATTCCCGGTGTAAAGGGTCATCTGACGGTACTCAATTTCTCCAATGTTGGTTGCCAAACGGTCCAGAAAATAACGGTCATGACTGATAATGAGAATAGCACCTGAATAATCCATCAGAAACTTCTCCAGCCAAATTAGAGATTCCAGATCCAGGTGATTCGTGGGTTCATCCAGCAAAAGCACTTCCGGTTTTCGAAGCAGAACTTTCGCCAGCGCAACCCGCATTTTCCATCCACCGCTGAGGTTATCCAGTTGAGTCGCATACTGTTCTGCAGGGAATCCCAGGCCGGATAAGATGATCTTCGCCTGATTCTCGAACGTGTATCCTTGCTTTTTTTCGTATTCGTCCTGAAGTTCAGCAAGGGATTGCATCAATGACATATCATGGGGGTGGAGCGCCAGTTTTTCGGTGGTTTTGATGATGTTTTCTTCCAGATGCAGGATTCTAGGAAACACGGACAGCGTTTCTTCCAGAACTGAACGCCCATGTAGGTTTTCCACTTCCTGCTCCACAAACCCGATGGCGATCCCTTTTCGAATGGAGAGATTTCCACCATCAATACCTTCGGTACGTCGGATCATGTTGAACAGGGTAGTCTTTCCCGAACCATTGGGACCGATGATACCCAAACGTACACCGGATTTCACATGAAGCGAGAGGTCATCAAATAATACCTGGTCGCGAAATGACTTTTTAATAGAATCTAATCGAATCATAGCCCAAAATTTACCCCCTTGAAACGGAAGGATTTTGTGCATTTTTCATTCAAATCAAGTACTTTTAAATACTTAATCCCGCGAGAGCATGGTGCATGGGCAATGTGGGTTGCGCCGCTGATTTTAGGGATCATTTTTTCCAAGATCACACTGAATGCTATTGTTTTATCAATAGCAGCATTACTCCTGTTTATGGCGTACAGTCCATTGTCCATGTTGATGAAATCATCTCGAAACCGGGACGAATATCTACAGGCTGTGGTGATTTCCGGATTATTATTTTGTATCCCGGGAGTGTATCTGGCACTATCCTGTTTTTCTCCCTTATTGTTGATTTTGGGGATTGTTTGTTTTGTACTACTGGGCATACATCTGGGGACGCAGCGCTTCAGAAAAAATATGACACTTCCAGTTCATATGTTGGGGATTGTGGGACTTACCATGACGGCACCCATAGTGTATTTACTGAATACTGGGAATTTTGATTCAACTGCTGGATGGTTGTGGGCGATTAATTTTTTCTATTTTTCCACGACGACGTTTTATATTCGGTTGAGGATACGGATCCAATCTCGTTTATCAGGGTTTGTTACCATTGCTGAAAAACTCCGGATGGGGGCGCCGTCGATCCTTTCCGCATTATTACCCACGGGTATCGTCATAATTGCAGGACGTCCTGATCTGGCTATTCCATTTATCCCGGGATTTCTGAAAGCGTTTTGGGGAAGTGTGTTTTTCCAGCCTGGGAAGAAATCTAAACCGGTTGTGTTAGGCGTTACTGAGATCGTATTTGTTCTGATATTTATTGGGTTGACCGTATGGATTTGGGAGAGACAATAGGTATTATACGCGGTAATTGTACTATTTTTTGCAATATGATAACGTATATCGCCAACCACTTATTGGCAAAACTTCCTTATCAACTCCCAAACATTGTTATCCCCTAATTCGCCTACTCTTCTAAAGTCTTCACATGCTCCAGAGTTATCTTCTAAATTAGCTTTCGCCAATCCCCGACCATAATATGCGTTAGGATCATTCGGATTTAAATTTATGCAATTTGTATAATCAGATATCGCACTTGAGTAATCCTCCAAATTTGCCTTTACCCACCCTCGACTGTAATATGCATCTGAATTTTCTGGATCCAAGTCTATGCATTTTGTGTAATCTGATATCGCACCTGAGTAATCCTCCAAATTTGCCTTTACCCACCCTCGACTGTAATATACGTCTGAATTTTTCGGATCCAAATCAATGCATTCTGTGTAATCTGAAATTGCACCTGAATAATCATCAAGATTAGCTTTCGCCAATCCCCGACCATAATATGCACCAGAATTTTCTGGATCCAACTCGATATTTTTTGTATAATCAGATATCGCACCTGAGTAATCCTCCAAATTTGCCTTTGTCCAGCCCCGATTGTAATATGCACCAGAATTTTCTGGATCCAACTCGATACTTTTTGTGTAATCTGAAATTGCACCTGAATAATCATCAAGATTAGCCTTTGTCAATCCTCGATTGAAATAGGCGTTTGGATCATTCGAATTTGAATTTATATATCTTGTATAATCTGTTATCGCACCGATATAGTCCTCAAGTTTTGCATTTACCCACCCTCGACTAAAGTATACGTCTGAATTTTCTGGATCCAAGTCTATGCATTTTGTGTAATCTGATATCGCACCTGAGTAATCCTCCAAATTTGCTTTTGCTATGCCACGATTGAGATACGCTTCTGTATCGTTGGGATTCAATTTTATACATTCAGAATAATCTGCAATCGCACCATGAAAGTCTCTATTTTTATTCTTAATTAATCCACTTTCTAATAATTCTTGCCGTTTATTTGCATCACAAGAAAAATAAATAAATAAAGTAATGATTACTATTAACACCTTGATAACATTATTATTTTTCATCTCTAATCCCAAATTTTTAACTAAATTCTTCTGATAGTCACTTTTATTACAATTCGATAGGTCGTTCAAAGATTTTTTCAGGTAATACGGAGTTGGAGCAGAATTCCTATTCGAATAAAAGACAAAAATGCTAAAAACAACTGTAAAAATACACAGTTTTTTTAAATACATGAAAGAATAATCAAATTAGATAATTAGATGTTATAAAATAATCATCTCTTCTGAATTATGGATTTTTCATCCCTATTGATTACCACCAACTTTTTATTCTAAACGCAGAGGGCACGGAGCGATCAATTACTGATAAAATTACTAAAGATCACCAACTATCCATTGTCAATTATCAATTGGTTAGCTCACAAACTTGCTAACTATGAACTTGTAAACTAATGAACTCCCCAATTCTTGAACTCTTTTCGTGTTGATCCGTGTAAATTAGTGGTTTAATAACAAAAAAGGGCACACGAGGCGCCCTTTTTCTGAATTATCAAGATATGAGAAATCTACTTAAAATCCACCAGTTCAACTTCGAAAACGAGGGTTGAGTTGGGTGGGATCGGACCAATTCCCTTTTCGCCATATCCCAGGTTTGGTGGAACGACGAGTGTTCTTTTACTGCCCTTCGGCATAGTCAATAAAGCTTCGTCCCAGCCGGGGATGACTCTTCCGGTACCTACTGCAAAACTTAATGGCTCTCCGCGATCGTAGGAACTATCGAATTTAACCCCGTCCTGAAGCATCCCTGTATAATGAACAAAAACGGTCTGACCTGTTTTGGGTAACTCACCGCTTCCCTTCACATGCTCAATCATCAACAAACCAGAATCTGTTCGGAATTCTTCTCCGGGCAATTCAAAATCATGATCCACAAATGGCTTTTTGATATCCAGCAATTCAACTTCAAACACCAATGTAGAATTTGCAGGGATTGATCCTCTTTCAGCGCTTCCGTATGCGATATCAGGAGGAATAACCAGTTTTCGTTTTCCACCGATTTTCATTGTGGAAAATGCTTCGTCCCAGCCTTTGATCACTCTGCCCATACCGACGGGGAACTCAAAGGGAGTGCCGCGATCTACTGAGCTGTCAAACTTGTTCCCGTCCAAAAATGTACCTGTATAATGAACAACGCAAATATCACCCTTTTCAGGAGTATCTCCGGTGCCTACACTATGATCAATGTACTTCAAACCTGATTCTGTTGTAATGAAATTATCCAAATTTGTGTTATCCTCTCCATTTTGAGTAACCGATGTCTGGACCGGTTCCGTTTCTTCTGACGGAGAGCTATCCATTGCTGCAGTGTTTACGACCGCTGTCGCTTGATTATCAATGGCAGCATCTTCCGAAGTTTTCTCCTGTTGCCCACACGCGCCGACAATAAATACGCATGCCAGCAAAAGTATCAAATGTTTCATATTCTCTCCTATAATGAACGGTAAACTTATCCCCCTTCGTTCTTATGGGACTTACGGTTTTTTCACCTTTTCGCTTACTTCTACCTGTCCATGTAAATTGTCCTTTGTAAAATTGACGTGAGCAGGATAAAATTCCACCATTCATATTTAATCATTTCGAGGATATCATGAGTTCAACCATTAGCAATCAAGCAATACGAGTTTTTAATCCTGCTACGCAGGAAAAACTAGCGGATATCCCCATCACCTCCACTGACGAATTGAATGAGATTCTCACACGTGCAAGTAAATCCACAACAATGTGGAACTCAACATCCCTCCGTAATCGCATCACCATACTTAAAGGATTTCGAAAAGCCATCGTTACTGCGTCGGAAAACCTGATTCTGACGATCTGTAATGAAACGGGTAAAAAACATTTTGAAGGATTGCTGGAAGTGATCACTTCATTGGAGCACCTGAAACAAGCAGCGGTTTCTGCACCTCAAATATTAAAATCCCGATCGCGAAATTCTGGTTTTCTCAAATACAAACGTTCACGCGTTCAGTATGAACCATTGGGTGTTGCCGGAATTATTTCACCGTGGAATTATCCTCTCATCCTTTCACTGTCACCGGTTGTGGAAGCGTTGCTTGCGGGGAATACTGTGATTTTGAAACCCTCCGAGCAAACCCCGTTAACGGCAAAATTACTAAAGCAGATTTGGGATTCCATAGATGTAAATCCTGATATTTTTCAAGTGATCTATGGTGCAGGCGAGACCGGCAGCCACTTGGTCGATTCACCGAAAACAGACATTATTTGCTTCACCGGCAGTACGCACATCGGACGTAAAATTGCAGAGGCATGTGCCCGGCAGTTAAAACCGGTGATACTGGAGTTGGGGGGGAAAGACCCCATGGTGGTACTCAATGATGCTCCTCTGGAAAGGACCCTCCAAGCTGCTATCTGGGGGGGGATGAGTAATGCGGGGCAAACCTGCATTTCTGTAGAACGGATTTACGTCCAGAAAGATCTGTATCCTGAATTCTCCCACCGAATCAGTGACATGATTTCGGACGTTTCAGCTGGTCCTGATGAATCGAATACCATAGGTCCTATCACTATCGCAAATGGATATGACAAGATCATCAACCAGTTAAACGATCTGCCTGAATCCATAAGAATTGAAAAGGGAAAAACGTCTACCAACGATCTGTTTATTGCACCAACGGTGGTATTTGACCCACCGCGGGATTCTGCTCTGAATTGCGAAGAAACCTTTGGACCGATCATCACTGTCACACCATTTAATACTATTGAAGACGCAATCCAACTTGCCAATGACACCGGGTACGGATTGTCCGCATCCGTGTTTACCCGCAATAAGAAACATGCCAAATATCTGGCAGAAAAGATAAATGCCGGATCGGTGGTGATCAATGATGTGCTGACGGGTTATGGGATTGCTGATCTGCCCTTTGGCGGACGAGGTTTAAGCGGTTTTGGACGTGTGCATGGCGAAGAAGGATTGAAGGCATTTAGTCACGTCAAAAGTATAACCGATAACCGGTTCATGTTCAAATCGGAACCCTGGTGGTATGTAAACCAGAAACGGGTTCAAAATCTACTGAAGAAATTTATACGATGGTATTATGGTTAATGAGCCAATTTTCGATGTGACCTGAAAACACATCAGGCTGTTCTAAATGTGTGGTGTGGCCGGAGTTCTCAACTGATATCCATTGACACTTCGAGAGCTTATTCTTTATTTCCAATCCAATTTCCGAATAATTACTATCGTTTTCACCGGTCATTACCAGCACCGGAAATGTCATCTTCTTCAAATCTTGCCAAAGATTGGATTGTCTACCGACTGAAAGTGTTCGGAGGGCGATGGCCAATTGCTCATGGTTGGCATTTTTTCGAATATCTCGAAGCTTCTCCCATTCTTTCTGATTTTTTGAATGCCCTTTAAACAAGGGATGCGATTCCCACAGTTTTATAAAACCAGGGAAATCATCGCTAATTTTTTTTGATAATGTCAGATCGGATTGGTATCGCAATTCTCTCAACTTAATGGATTTAATTCCGGGATTCATGCTCTCAAGAATCAGCGAAGTGATCTTTTGAGGATACCGAAGTGCATATGATAACGCCAACCTTCCCCCCATAGAATACCCCAGAAAATGGATGTGTTTCAGATTCAACGATTCGAGAATAAATTCAAAATCGTCACACCAATCCTGAAAAGAATATTCGGGGATTTTTTCAACGAAACTGCTTGACCCATGTCCCGGTAAGTCGATGGCAATAGTGGGATGTTTCAGCTTTTGCCGGTGAGTATCCCACACATGGTGGTTGCCTGTAAATCCATGTAATAGAACAAGGGGGGCTATCGAAGAATGGATGTCTCCCTGCACGTCACAATGGAATTCAACTCTCGGTGTGTGAATGATCATTTGTCAGGATAGCGCGCTGTGGATGGCAGCTAAAGCCTTGCCATGTCGGTCCACGTTTTCAGAAATATTAGTATGGACTTCGATGATGGCAGGACCGCTTACATGTCGAGATTCAGAAATGGAATTGGCGATTTCCAAAAACGATTCTGCAGAGAAATAGGCGCAGTCATAGCTATCGGCGATTTTTTCGATGGATACTTTGGGTGGGGTTGTCCAGAATTCGTCAAACTGTTTCGCATTGTAATGAGTAATGGGTAGAAATGAAAATATCCCTCCTCCACCATTGTTGATGACAATGATAGTGATGTTGACTCCGTATTGACAAGCAGTATGAAGGGCATTCACGTCATATAAAAAAGAAACATCTCCTGAAATAAGAAATGTGCGGCTTATGGATGAGGATTCACCTAACTGTACATGATTAAAACCGATACCTACAGCGGTGGACGTGCATCCATCAATCCCGCTGGCACCTCGGTTCACGTGTAAATGCACGTCATTTTCCGATCCTGTGCAAAATGCATCCGCATCACGGATGGGCATGGAATTCCCTAAAAACAGATGATCTCCAGAAATCAGATTTTTAATGCATGCGTTCACGATAGATGCTTCAAATATGGGTTCTGAATCCATGAAAGAGCGAATTGTCACTCCTGTCGAATTTTCCAGATTACGGATATGTTGCAGCCAGTCTCCGGTGCTTTGCGATTCATGTGAAGAATTGATTACCGATCGAACAAATGTGGATATCTGGCAAGGGATAACCTTCGGACAATCGTCATTATAACGTCCTATCGGGTCTATGAGAATGGACCGATCCTTCCACTCATCCAGTACCTGACACAGAAGCTTTGACGTAGGTTTTGCTCCGAACCGGATGACGAGATCAGGTTCGAGTTCCTTCACTTTCAGGAACAGATCATAATGGCAAACCACATTGGAATGGACTTTCCCAAACCGCAACTGTGATGCGATGTCCGCAAACACCGGTGCGTTCAGGTGATCCGATAATTGGTAAATCACGGCCCGATCGGAAGCATCCGGAAGTCTGCCGCATACGATCAAAGGACGCTCATAATTTGAAAGCAGATTGGCATCAGGAAGTGTGTCAATGCTGGTGATTGGCGGAACTGTCAGCTTGGGTGGCTCCAAACTTGCAGAATCCTCGTTATCTCTGGACAGTGGGTGCAATGGTTCATCAAATGGGAAGTTCAGGTGTACGGGTCCGGGCGGATTTATAAACTCACCTTTAGCGTTGATCCCCATCGCCATGGAAAGCGCCGATACCAGAAACTGATTCAGATCCAGAGTTCTGTCCGATGGTTCCCCCACATCCCGGAAATACCGAACGTGAACACCATATAAATTTTTCTGATGGATGGTCTGGTTAGCGCCGGACCCCACCAATCGTTCGGGACGATCTGCCGTGATAATGATGAGGGGAACCCGGCTGTAATTCGCTTCTACAACTGCGGGAAGATAATTAGCAGCTGCCGTACCTGACGTGCAACAAAGTATCACTGGCTGCTCGGATGCCTTTGCTACACCCAGTGCAAAATATCCCGCCGAACGTTCATCAAAATGGCTGGTACAAGTGAATGACAAGTTCTCTGAAAATGCGATAGTAAGAGGTGTATTTCTTGACCCGGGAGACAGGCAAACGTGTCTGATCTCTGAGTGCGCCAACATGCTTGCAGTAAAACGCGCCCACTGAAGGTTGGTCTTTCCTGTTTCGAGTTTCATAATTTTATATCTGTCCACCGGATAGCGCGGATATGACTGGCATCAGCTTCAGTTCGGTTTCCTTCCATTCGTTTTCCGGGACGGACTCTGCCATGATACCACCGCCCGCAAAGACATGGGCTTCGTCATCGTTCACCAAAGCGGATCGAAGTGCCACCCAAAAGTCACCGTCACCCTGTTTATCGATCCAGCCGATGGGTCCCGAGTACCATCCGCGGTCATGAGATTCAAATTTTGTGATCAATTCCATCGCCCGGTCGGTGGGAGTTCCCGCTACTGCAGGTGTGGGGTGTAACCTTTTGATTAGATCGAGAATATTCTTTCCGTTATTTAATTCACCGGATATTGCGGTTCGCAGGTGCTGGACGTTTTTCAGTTTAAAAATACCGGGGAAATCCTGAATGTCCAGATTTCGTGTTAATGGTTTGAGTTTCCGTATGATCTGGTCCACAACGAAGCGGTGTTCTTCCTGTTCTTTATGGCTATCCAAAAGACTTTCCATGAGAAGGCGGTCCTCCTCCATGTTCTTTCCCCTGCCGATGGTACCCGCAAGCGCTTCGGTATTAATCAGGTTACCCGATTTCTGGATAAGTCGTTCAGGTGTAGAGCCGAAGAATGTCCCTTCACCTGGGAAGTTGAACATGAAACTGGTACAATCGTGGTAAGCGTTTCGCAAAACCTGTAGCGCGGATACCGCCCGAAAAGCTTTACTCACCTTTACGTGATGTGATCGGGATATTACCACTTTATCTACTACGCCAGGTTTTAGTTGCTGAAGAATTGACAGAATGATCTCGTGATACGTTTCCTTATCGGGAATATCACGGAATTTATCCACGGGAAAATAACGGATCGGTGGCAGGGTAACCGGTAGCCGGTTGGAATAATGAATAGCAGTACGCGAAAATTCTTCAGATATCCGGTCAATCGAATCGGATTGTTTTATCCGTCGGGAAATGATGAGTTTGGTGTGACCATCCTTCCGAATCGCCAGACATTCCGGGAGAATAAACCGTCCCCGAGGGAAGTTCTTCCAGGTTGGATCGGAAGGCTTTGCCAGATTAAAGGAATGTCCACCCACCATGCATGGTTCGTCATCTTGGTCTTCATTGCAAGAGATGAATCGGTTCAGTATATTCATCATGGTGTTTCCAGCAAAATCCAGATCTCTCTTTTCGGTGATATCCACTGAAAATACACATCCCAGACCCGCCATTGAGAATCCTGCTGTTGGGTGCTCCCAATAAACGCGCATAACACTACGGTCCGCCGGATGTGTCAGGATGGGTAGCAGGTCGGTGGATTCAAAATCAACAGAACAACTGATGAATGTATCTTCATTTGACGTTTTCGCCAGTTTGATGGCTGTAGTCACGCCATTTTTGATTTGATTTTGAAGCGCTTTTGATGATGCTGACATAAATGGTACTGAATTTTAGATATGAAATTTACCGTGAAATCCTTCGATTTTACACAGGTTGATTATGTCTTCATAGGGATGAAGGGAACCTCTGATAGGTGCATACAATTCGTGGTTCATTGCACTCACTGCTCAAACTTACATCCTTTGCGTTAACCCAAGGTCGGGATAAAAAGCAAGCGAGTCAGACTTTTGTTGGTACCCTCGTGTATAGTGCTGGAAATTATCAGCGATATTTTCCCCGTATTTAGTGGACTATATCTAATGATCAACTCAATTGTGATTCAAAAAATTATACATGACAGAATTTAAACATCGCGGAACAGAGAAAAAAGCATTCGTCCAGAAAATGTTCGATGACATTTCAGACAGGTACGATTTTCTCAACCATTTACTGAGTCTCGGAATTGACTACTACTGGCGCCACCGGTTGGTGAAGATGTTGGAACCCCGACCAAGCGAGATCATCCTTGATGTTGCTACGGGTACCGGCGACGTGGGATTTGCCATTTTGAAGAAATGTGACGTGACAATTATCGGACTGGATTATGCCTATAACATGACCCATTTGGCAAAACAGAAAGCAGAGAAACGAGGTATCCGGTCATTTAAGTTTGTGCAGGGAGATGGCGAGCAACTCCCGTTTTCTCCCAATTCATTTGACGCCATTACCATCGCATTCGGATTCAGAAATATCGGTCATTTTGAAGTGGCATTGCAGGAATTTTTCAGAGTCCTGAAACCCGGTGGAAGACTGGTCATTCTCGAATTTTCACAACCCACATCTGCATGGTTTTCCGCGATCTTTCGGTTTTATTTCAAATATATCCTGCCCAAAATCGCTGCGCTATTCGCCCGTTCAGATGCCTACCGTTATCTTCCAGAATCTGTAGAGCAATTCCCTGAACGCGACGTGATGACATCCATGATGGATCAATTCGGATTTATAAAGACACATCATACTGACCTTACATTCGGAGTATCGACCTTATACCTTGGATGGAAGTCCTAATCTGTCTTTGATAAATTCAACGGAATCGTGAAATGAGCTTTCTAAATTCCAGTCGATTCGCACTGATCGGTCTAATCCTCGCCACAATGGTATGGGGATTTACCTTTACAATTGTAAAATCTGCACTCGTCGATGCCCCTCCATTTGGCTTTCTGGCCTGGCGATTTTTGTTGGCTACAATCATGGGAGCCGTAGTTCTCAGTCGGAGGTTTTCTGCAATAACCGCAGTTGAAATTTTTGGCGGAATTGTTTGCGGCATCTTTCTGTTCTCCGGATTTAGTTTTCAAACTTTAGGACTTGTCACCACCACTGCAAGTAAATCTGCATTTATCACTAGCATCAGTATCATTATGGTACCCGTGATTTTGATTCTGGCAAAAGTCCAACATGTTCGCCCGAAAATATGGATATCCATGCTAATGGCCATTGCAGGAATATACCTGGTATTGAATCCAAGTGGTGCAGGCATTACCCTTGGAGATATTCTCACATTTGGATGCGCTATTTCGTTTGCAGTACACATCATTTTCCAGGATCGGTATTCCAAACAACGAGTGGACACATTCAGGTTTTTCGTTATCCAGGCGGCTGTTGTATCCATATTATCATTCGGAAACCATTTCATGTTTGAATCCCAACCCATCATTTGGAGTACACGCCTGATCACTGCCTTATTCATCACGGCATTGGTAGCAACTCTTTTCGGATTCGGAATGATGATCCAGGCTCAGAAAGTATTGAGTCCCTCACGAACTGCCATCGTTCTAAGCCTCGAACCCCTCTTTGCCACACTCTTTGCTATAATAGTTTCCGGGGAGATATTTACCCTCATGGGGTGGATCGGTGGTGGGATGGTGATTGCAGGTGTCATTCTAGCAGAATCCGGCGAAATTGCCTGAAATACGAGCTGATTGGTACACACACAGGTTCGTAATTTTCACCATCTGAAATAATTAATTTATTCTCGATTTTGTGAGGATAACATCTGATGTTAATCCGATAGACTTTCAAACAATTTTCAATCAATTTTATTAAGGAGCCATTTTGAAAATAGGATTTAGAATCGCACTTATAGCCGGCATGGTAATTATCATTAGCACCGGATGCGAAAAAAAGCAGGAATCAACTATAAATACAAGTACGCCATCAGAGCAAATTCCAACTACGAGCGACGCCATATCCGGAGCCATTGCAGAAACGATGAATGCCGGTGGATATACGTATTTTCTTATAAATACAGGCAGCGAGAAAATCTGGGGTGCCGTGACACAGCGCGACTTGCCCATCGGTTTGGATGTATCATTCGGACAGTCTATGAAAATGACCAATTTTCGCAGTGAAACATTGGACAAAACATTTGAAACGATTTATTTTGTTGAAAATCTACTCCCCGGCAAAGGTCCTAAAACGATGTCTACCGAAATGGTGAAGGACCAGATGAATCAGGCAAAACAGCACACCCAGGCTCCCTCATTTGAAGACATTGATTTCAGCGATTTATCTGTCCCTGAAGATGGCATGAAGGTAGTAGATATCTTTGACAAAAAAAATGATTTTGAGAATAAAATGGTTCGCCTTCGTGGGAAAGTAGTGAAATTCGTAGCAGGGGTCATGGGCAAAAACTGGATTCACATCCAGGATGGCTCCGGCACTACCGGGACCAATGATATAACCGTCACCTGCGATGAAACAGTGACCGTGGGTGACTTGGTATCAGTAGAGGGTACTCTCACCTTAAATAAAGATTTTGGATTCGGTTACAAATATGATGTCATCATCGAAAACGCATTGGTCATTAAAGAGTAGCAAAGTTTCGAGAATTTACTTTTCATAAATTGTCCTAATAAGAAGTTCTTGTCAACTGCAGCTTTTCAGCGTCATTTCAAGAGGATAGATTACTTACAAATTGCTTAACCTTTTGGAGAGCGTTCAAATCCGAAAGAAGCCTCATTATTTCATCTTTTGTCATTCTTCTTCAGGTATTTATCCTCAAGTCCAAACCTACTTGTTATCTTTGAGTAAATTTGTATGATATTATTTTGATAACGAACGGATTTGATGAATTTGATCCAAAAAAAAAGAGCCACCCCGAAGGATGGCTCTAATAATGGAATCATAAGAAATTTAATCGTTACCGACCGAACATTCTTGATCTTGATTTTGTAGATTTTTTTGCTGCAACCCTTTTTTCTTCGCTGGGTTTTAGGTAGTACGATTTGCGTTTTACATCCCGTAGCACACCTGCTTTTTCGTATTTCTTCTTAAAGCGTTTTAGCGCTTTTTCAAACGGTTCGCCGTTTCTAACATTTACGATGATCAAAAATATTACCTCCCCTCACTGATCCTAAAATCATTAATCTTTAGCCTAAATATGAAAGAAGTTTTTTGCTTCGTGATTTATGTCTAAGTCGCCTAATGGCTTTTTCTTTAATCTGTCTGACTCGTTCTCTTGTCAGGCTGAATTCTTCACCGATCTCATTCAGAGTCAGCGCATAGTCTCTGCCAATGCCGAAGTACATTTTTATGACGTCTTTTTCACGATCTTTTAACGTTTCCAGTGATGCAATGACTTCTTCCCGAAGCGAATCTCTCATGAGATCTTTGTCAGGAGATTCCTGTGAACTATCTTCAATCACGTCCAGTAGACAGTTTTTATCTTCATCAGAAAAAGGCGTGTCCAAAGAGTGATGTCGACGAGATATACGTACAGCGTCGGACACTTCGTGAGGTTGCATAGTTAGCTGACGACCTAATTCGTCATCCCGAGGTGATCTTTCGTATTCTTGCTCTAAACGCTCTGATGTTTTATTGATCTTGCTGATCGTACCGACCCGGTTTAATGGGAGTCTGACAATACGTGAATGTTCTGCCAACGCCTGTAAAACAGACTGGCGAATCCACCACACTGCGTAGGAGATAAATTTAAATCCACGGGTTTCATCAAATCGTTCAGCTGCTTTAATCAAACCCAAATTGCCTTCATTGATCAGATCAGTAAGAGGAAGTCCCTGTCCCTGGTAATCTTTCGCAACACTTACAACAAATCTTAAATTGGCTTCCGTTAACTCTTTTAGTGCCAAACGGTTACCTTGTTTTACAAGCTTGGCCAGTTCAACTTCTCTAACCGGATCAAGTGGAGAGAATTTACCAATCTCCTGTAGATATCGGCTTAATGCACGGTTGGCATCATTACCGATTTTCTGCATTTTTCGATCTAATGCAGACTGCTTTTTAGATTTTTTCTTTTCTTTTTCTAATTTTGCTAGTTTTTCAGATTGGAGCAGTTCTTCTTGTTCTTCGAGTTCATCCTCAGTATTTTCTTTTTCAAAGGGGGATTCCTGAACCGAATTTTCGATTTCAGTTTCTATTTTTTTCTTGGTTGTTATTTTTGTTTTAGTCTCTTTTTTGGCCATGTTTTTTCTCCAAATAAATAAAATTGCAGAGCACTAATTTTACGTTTATTTACGTTCTATTGCAACAGGTAGAAATTTCTACAAAATCCTCAACGGATAACGTCTCCGGACGCATTTCGCCAAATTTAATCATCAATTCATTTTGTAAGTAATTTGTAATAGTATTGCGTAATTTCTTTCTCCTTTGCCCAAATGCAAGACGGACGATTTCCGAAAATAATTCCGTATCAATATCCAAGCTGCTACGACGCATCATGGATATGACTGTGGATTCCACTGATGGTTGCGGATAAAAAACAGTGGGAGGCACAGAAAATTCTTTTTGAATCGCAGCGCCTGCCTGTATCATTACACTTAATCGGCCATAATCTTTCGTTCCGGGTCGTGCAAACAGACGATCAGCAACTTCTTTCTGTACCATAAAAATACTTCTTACCCATCCTGGATGTTCCAACACTTTAAACAGAATCGGAGTGGTAATGTAATAAGGTAAATTTCCAACGACGGTATACGGATCTTTAAATTGATCCAAATCAAATTTCATAAAGTCCTGATGGACTACTTCCACATTTGCTGGCAGATTCTTTCTAAGTGGTTCGATAAGCAGTGGATCAATTTCAACTGCAACCACACGGGAAACTTTTTTTCCCAGTTCGCTGGTCAAAGCTCCCAATCCAGGACCAATTTCTAACACCACATCTGTGGATTCTATATGAGCGATGTCGATTATCTTTCTGATAAAATTGGGGTCCTGTAGAAAATTTTGCCCCCACCTTTTCCGATATGTGTGTTTCAATGAGATATTCTTGAAAAAAGCTGTAATGTATTCTGTGAGGATTGTTCTGCAATTTCTTCAGTGGAAGTTCCTCGGAGATCAGCGATTTTGGCTGCAACTTGTGAGACAAAGGCGGGTTCATTCCGTTTCCCCCTGTGAGGTACCGGAGCCAGATAAGGTGCATCGGTTTCAATCAAATATTTATCTGATGGTGCCCATGTTACCACATCCGTTAGTGGAGATTTCAGAAAAGTTACCATCCCTGAAAATCCCAGGTGTAGGTCCATATCTATTGCTTGTTGTGCCAAGGACAGAGAACCACTGAAAGAATGAAGTACTCCGGTTCGGCAATTCGATTCACTTATATTAAGGATCAGATCGTCATCCGATTTTCGATTATGGATGATCACGGGAAAATGTATTGATTGAGCAAATTCCAATTGCTCACGAAATCGTCGAATCTGTATCGGCGGATCAGAAAAATTATAATGGTAGTCCAAGCCAATCTCACCGATGGCAACTACCTTATCGTGTGTAGACAGTTGCTGGATTTCCTGAAGGTAATTTGATGGCGTTTTCCCTGCATCATGAGGATGTATTCCTGCGGTGGCGTATACCATTGGATATCTCTCTGCCAACCGAATGCATTTTTCTGAAGAAGCAATATCTACACCTACTGCAACGATATAAGTAAGACCAGCTTCCTGAGCGCGATCAATGACGGATTCAATGTCATCCGAAAATTTGCGATCATCAATATGGGAATGCGAGTCTATCAACGTCATTCGTCCAGAACGATTCGTGGAAAAGGTGACCGACTTTCACCTACAATCGTGCCCGGTGTCAGCAAACCAAATTCATAACCTGCCTGATTATCTGATGTTGAGCCAAGCAGAGACAATATGTCCTTAATTCTCGATGGCATGACTGGCGATAACAATCTAGCCCCTATCAGCAGAACGTTCGCGGACACATACATTGTCGTGGCCGCTGAACTTTTGGGTGAATGATCTTCTTTCACGGCTTTCCATGGTGCTTTTTTCTCCAGATAAACATTTAGTTTCCTGAAGAGAGAAGTGGTGGTTTCAATGGCATCAGATAGTTTTAATGCATCAATGAGCAGATGGATTTCCGCTGGTATTCTACCGGCTTCGTCTATAAGCTCTTTATCAGTCAGGTTAAATTCTCCGGGTTCCGGTATTTTGCCATCAAAATTCTTTTTAATCAGAATAGTTACTCGATTGATCAAATTACCAAAATCATTAGCAAGATCAGAATTATAGCGCCGGATAAATGCATCCATCGTAAAAGTGGAGTCCAGCCCCAGAACCATATCTCTCATGAGAAAATATCGCACCGGATCTACTCCATATTCGTCTATCAGATCCAGTGGTCTGACTACGTTGCCTAATGATTTTGACATTTTACTCCCGCCAGACAGCCACCATCCATGAGCAAGAATGGATTTTGGCAAAGGTAATCCCAAGGCCATGAGCATCGTTGTCCAATACACAGCGTGTGTTGTGATAATGTCCTTCCCCATCAATTGGAGATCAACAGGCCACCACTTATTGAAACCCGCTTCGTTCGTTTTCCACTCAATTGCAGTGATATAATTTAAAAGCGCATCAAACCACACGTAGGTGACGTATTCTTTATCAAATGGGAGTTCAATCCCCCACTTTAATCGGGATTTTGGACGAGAAATACACAAATCACCCAAGGGTTTTTTCAGAAATCCCAAAATTTCATTTTGCCGAGAAGAAGGAATGATGAAATCAGGGTTCTCTTTGATATGACGAATGAGAGCATCCTGATATTTGGACATTTTAAAGAAATAATTTTTCTCTTTGAGTTGAATGACTTCCCGGAATCCACCTTCTTCGACTTCCTTTTCTGTCACGAATCGTTCTTCTGAAACCGAGTACAACCCTTCATACTCTGCCATGTAGAATTCACCCCGTTCATAAAAATCATTCAGAACATCCTTAACACGGTCAGTATGTCGCTTTTCAGTCGTGCGGATAAACCCATCATATTTTATGTGGAGTTTTTCCCACATGGACGTAAAGTGCAGGACATATTCGTCGGCATGTTGCTGTGGATCCACACCGCGTTTTTCTGCTGCATGCTGGATTTTCTGTCCATGCTCATCTGTACCTGTGAGAAAATAAACATCTTCCCCCAGAGATCGATGGTACCTTGCCAGCACATCTGCAAGAATCGTTGTGTAGGCATGGCCAATGTGCGGTTGATCATTCACATAGTATAGTGGTGTTGTTATGTAGAATTTTTTCATGTGACTCAATATTATAAATTTTCTTAATAAATAGGCTGCTATTTTACCGAGAAGTGTCAATATGGTGTTAATGGATTTCAGACGGTCTTGTGAGAAAAAATAAAGTCCACCGTCCTGAACTTCAATCTGGCTACACTAATGTACTTAATACTGTAGCGAAAACCGCTTCACTTCATCACCCTTCAGTACTTTTCCCATATCCATTAGCATCGCGTTGATCACCAGAGGCAGATACCCGTTCGCGCGGATAAAAGACAGGGCGTCTTCCATTAATTGGATACATTCTGCCCAATTCGACTGAGGAAATTTCTCCAGAACACTCTGGTACTTTTGGAGATTATCCACGAAAACCACGTTCTCCGTATTGCCTGTCTCTGCGAGAAAAAGTAAATCTCTGAAGGCAAAAATCCCAGTACGGAAGAAGTAATCCATCTCAATCCGACCGCTTTGTTTAAGGCGGCTCACTTCTTTGTGAAATTTAATCCACAAGTCCGGTTGTTTTGTGAATACGGCGTTCAGAATGGTTTTCACATTTTCGTAAAGTTGAGGAACCATTCCTTGAAAATTTCGGGCAAGGTGCATATTCCCTTCGGATAATCTGGCAATCAGGTGGGCATCCAGAGGAGATTCACCTTCATCCACCAGAAAGGATTCTATTGCATCTTCAGGCAGCGCAGGAAAATATATTTTCTGGCATCTCGATAAGATGGTTTCCAGCATCAAATCCGACCGGGAGGTGACCAAAATGAAATATGTTTTTTCTGGTGGTTCTTCCAGTATTTTCAGTAGTGCATTGGCTGATGTGGCATTTGGGATACACAGATATTCAGCATCCAAAATCAGAACGATTCTCCCTCCGGCATCTGGGGGGGAAAGATATAATTCATTCTTTAGATCGCGAATACTGTTGATGAGGATAGTGTTGGCATTATTCAATGCAATTTTGAAATAAGGTTTCATCCCCATGGTTTTCATTTGCTCTTGGAGAGATGTTAAATCCGCGTCAGTTAGGGCCTTGATAGACGGAGAGCTTTTATCCAAATTCGTCTTCCGGGGAAACGGTAGCACCAATCTCACATTTCCATGCTGGAATGATCTGACTTTTTTGCATGATGGACAGAGACCACATGGATTTGATGATGTGGAATCCTTACAATTCAATGTTGCAGCCAATTCGATGGCATGGGCTGACTTCCCTGTTCCTGATGGCCCGTGGAAAAGAAGTGCGTGGTGTAATCTGCCAGTTCGAAACGCTGTGAGTAAATTATCCCAGTTCCGTTCATTGAGGATCAAATCGGAATAAATCACTTTTTAACCAGCCATTTTTCAGGATCCAACTTCTCATTATTCCCATAAATTTCGAAGTGCAATTCTTCAGGTTCTGATCCGTTTTTGGCGATTTCTGCGATAATACTCCCAGCACTTATGTATTCTTTTTCACTGACTCTGATTTGATCTACATGCGCGTAAACAGTTTGGTAACCTCCGCCATGATCGACGATGATCACATTTCCGAATCCCCGTAGAAACGTAATTTTTGTGACAATCCCATCTAAAACTGAACTGACTTCGGTCCCTGCAGGCGCACTGATATCAATACCGGGATTTTCCGTGATCGTATTCAGTTGTGCGTTTTTGCGCATCCCAAAGTGAGAAATGACTTTCCCGGTAACAGGCCAGGGTAACTTCCCTTGTAAAGTTGAAAAATTTCCGGTGGTGGCCATATTCTGTAGAGCTCGCATCCTTATCAATTCTTCTTCCCGAATCTTTGCCGCTTGTTTATCATTTAGAAGTTTTTCTATCATCTCTTCCATTGCATGAAATTGGGCTTGTTTTTGGGATAATTTATCCTGAAGAACGGTTTTTTCAGATTGAACAGTTGCAAGGAATTCATTCCTTCGATGAATATCGGATTGAAGATTTTTAATTTCTCTTTCCTTTTCTTCACGAAGCTTTTTTTTATCTGCTAATTCTTTCTCATATTTGACATTTTCAGTTTCCAAGTCTATGATGGTGGTTTCGATACTATTGGATAGCACGCCCTCGCGGTCTTTTAAAATTTCCAGATATTTGATCCGGTACACCATATCATTCCAGTTCCGGGAATAGAAGATGGTCTCCAAGAGTGAGGGATTCCCATACTGATACAGATAAATGACACGTGTTCGCATTTGATCTTTCAGTTTAGATAGTTCATTTGATTTTTGGGTGATTCCCTGTTGAGCCTGTTCGATCCGCTCGTTGTACAATCTTTCTTCCCGGGTGAGGGATCGGATCAGCTTTTCAGTCAGATCAATTTTCTGGTTTAGATCAGAAAGGATTTCTTCAGCATTCCTGGTTTCATTCTCTTTTTGAAGGATCCGACGCTCCACCAATTCAATTTCTCTTCGAAGTTTCTCCAAAGAGTTGCTCTGGGCTTCAATCTCTGATTGGATTTCATCAGAGGTTTTTTGTCCGGATATAAATGCCAGAAGAATTATGAAAATTGTCAGGATTTGCTTCATATAAGGCTTCGAATTTACAAGGCTTCGTGGAAAAATATTAGCTCAATAAATTATCGGTAAGCGCTTTCCAGTCTTACCCAAAATGAGATGAAATATTTTATCGGGCAGTATGGGTTCAGATATTAAAGTTGCAATCGCCAATACGATCGGACCGTTCCTTCATTTCTTGCCATATGCCATCCCCTTGAATTGCACGGAAAGCCATCGGATAAAGGATCATGTCCTCTTTATGAATGTGAGCCCGGAGGAATTCCACGATAAAATTGACGGCTTTTGCAATATTTTCTCGGTATGCCGAAAAATTTCCCACAGATTCATCAGCAAGTAAATTATTCAGGTGGTGTTTCCCTTCTCTGAGTGTTTCATGTTCAGATCGCATCACAGAAGGAGGTCCGTTCACTCCCTGGCTTTCCATCATTGGGAAAAGTATCTCCTCTTCACGTTGATGGTGAGGCTCGGCGTTTAAAAGATTTTTTACGCCTTTTTCCAGCGCTTTGAGTACTGACTTTGCCTGCTCAAAATTATCTGCCTTCATCAGGGACGCAGATCCAGATTCCATAGAATCCAGGACAGATTTGATTACCGCGTGCTCGCTGTACAATTTGGATAACAGATGATCCTTTGGCAAGATATCTTGAATTCCAGGTTGATTTGATATCATGATGATGTCGTCCTATAAATTTATTTTTAAAAATATTGATTATTTGAACAGGCGCGTTTCGATGGCAGCACTGCTGTTCCCTGCGAATAGTTCACGTATGGATGTTGTCGTGAATAAATTGACAATCTCCTGTTTAGTATCCTTCCAGTAGTCGTGAATCGGACAGGGATTTTCAGAATCGCAAACTGACAATCCCAGGATGCACCGGTCAAAGATATTTCCCGTTTCAAATGGTTGAACAACCTGATGCAATGTGGTGTCGGCTGGATCAAAATCAGTTTTTACTCCACCATGCGGCCCTGTTCTGGAGATCAATATTTTTTTTCGCATCAAAATATTGGCTACTTTCGCCAGTTGGTAATAGGGAATTTGCAACGTTTCTGCAGCATTCTTCAACCGGATAAACTGATTCTCGTTTTCAAGAATCAGAAAAACCAGCCGGATGGCATATTCAGAAGATTTTGATAATAGCATGGATTTCTTACCTGATATAATTTATGCTGTTCACATCATAAATTATGAACGGGCAGAATAGAATTGAAAGTCATTTGTTGAAAATGAACTGGTGAATGCGATACTGATATTATTCAGAGACAGATATTCCGCTGAGTTTTCCGGTTTGTTGATCATTGAAGACAGAGTCCAGTATGCCATTGATGAATGCACTACTATCGTCAGTGCTGAATTCTTTGGCGATTTCCACTGCTTCACTAATAGAAACTTTGGGCGGAATATCCTCAACAAACAGTAATTCTGCAATGGCGATTCTGAGGATCAGTTTGTCTACCAAAGTAATCCGTCCCATTTCCCAGTTTTTGGACCGCTTCTGGATCAACTCATCGCACAATGTCACATTTTTAATGGCCAGTCTGGACAACTTTCCCGCATAAGAGATGACGTCTGGGAGAGAGTCATTTTCGGTCCATTCGGTGAGATATGCCAACGTTCCTCCCGGATCATTCCCAGCGAGTTCCCAGGCATATAGTGCCTGAAGTGCGGAAATGCGCGCTTGACGTTTTTCTTTTCTATTCACTTATGATTTTCGAATAACAAAAGATTTTCTTTTTGCCAGGTAAAACGACTTCAGCTTGGCAATATCCCGGATTCGTTCTTCAGCCAATATATCTGATGCGATATTGGTGGGAATATCTTTTTCCTTTGCCCGTTTGAAGATAGCCATTAAAATATCATAAATGCCTTCGGCTTGATTAAATGCGCGCTCACGATTATATCCTTCCAGTTCATTGGATACATTGATCAATCCGCCGGAGTTTATAGCATAATCAGGTGCGAACAAAATGTTACGTTTTTTCAACTGCGCACCATGTATATCGGGTACTGCCAACTGATTGTTCGCGGCACCAGCAACAATAGTACATTTTAATTCCGGGATGGTTTTATCATTTATAATCGCACCCATAGCACATGGCGCGAACACATCCACGTCCAATGCATGGATTTCATCCAATCCCACAGCTTTGGCATCAAATCGTTTCACAATCGCCTTTACTCTTTCTTCTTCAAGATCGGTGACAAATAATTCTACACCATCCTTGTGGAGATATTCTGCCAGATATTGCCCCACATGCCCCAGACCCTGGATGGATATCTTCAGTCCGGAAATTGAATCAAGTCCTAGTTTTTCTTTAGCAGCAGCTTTAATACCCACATATACACCAAGCGCAGTAACCGGTGATGGGTCACCACTGCCGCCCAGTGCTCGTGAAATACCAGTAACAAAATCTGTTTCTTTTTTTACATGCTCCATATCTTTTACAGAGGTATTCACATCTTCAGCGGTGATGTATCTGCCTCCAAGACCTTCGATAAACCGACCAAAGGATCTGAAGAATTTCTCGGATTTCTGGGTTTTGGCATCGCCAATAATGACTGCCTTACCGCCACCCAGATTCAAATCCGCAATAGCTGCTTTGTAGGTCATACCCTGTGATAGGCGAAGCACATCGATCAATGCTTCTTCTTCAGACGCATAATTCCACATCCGAGCACCGCCAAGTGCAGGCCCAAGTGTCGTATTGTGAATGGCAACAATTGCCTTTAATCCACATGTAGGATCATGAAAGAAGTTAACCTGCTCATGTCCCATTTCATATGTCTTCTCAAATATATTCATATTGATCTCCGTTATTGAACAAAAATATTATTTTAATAAATTACGGGCGATGACCACCCGTTGAATTTCTGATGTGCCTTCATAGATCTGTGTGATTTTTGCATCGCGCATCAATCTTTCCACACCCGATTCACGGATGTACCCGTACCCACCATGGATCTGAACGCACTGTGTACTCGCTCTCATAGCCACTTCGGATGCGTACACTTTTGCCATGGATGCCATATGACCATAAGATATGCCACTGTCTTTCATAAAAGCGGATTGTCGTATCAGTAATCGAGCAGCTTCTATTTCCATAGCCATATCTGCAAGTTTAAATTGGATGCCCTGATTTTCAGCGATGGGTTTACCGAATTGAACCCGTTCTTTTGCATAAGAGATAGATGCATCCAGTGATGCTTGGGCAATCCCCAATGCTTGTGCAGCAATACCGATTCTGCCTCCATCCAGTGTAGTCAGCGCAATACGGAATCCCATTCCTTCATCCCCGATACGGTTCTCCTCCGGGATGAATACATTGTCGAAATACAGTTCACATGTATCTGACGCCCTAATACCTAATTTATTTTCAGGCTTACCCTCGGAAAAACCTTCCCATCCTTTTTCAACCAGAAAAGCGGATATCCCCTTATGTCCGATGCCCGGTGTGGTGACCGCAAACAAAATGACATAATTGGAATTGGCACCGCTGGTCACCCAGTTTTTCGTCCCATGTACCCGGTAACCGTTGCCTTCTTTTCTGGCAAGTGTTTTCATATTGGAAGCATCGGACCCGGATTGTGGTTCTGATAGCGAAAATGCCCCCAGTTTCTCACCGGAAGCAAGTGGTTTCAGATATTTTTCTCTGATGTGATCACTGCCGAATTTTTCCAGTAGATAACAGACAAGGGAGTTGTTTACAGACATGACGACTGCCGCAGATGCATCCACCCGGGCGATCTCCTCCATGGCAATTGTGTATGAGATGGCATCCATACCGCCACCGTCCCATTTGGGATTGACCATCATGCCCATGAATCCCAGTTCACCCATTTTTTGCACACCTTCACGTGGCCAAATCTTTTTCTCATCCCGTTCAATCACGCCATTGGCCAATTCTGCCAAGGCAAATTCCCGTGCTGTTTTTTGTATCAGTTGTTGTTCGTCTGTCAGTTCAAAATTCATCTACGTCCTTTTCAGATGGATGGATTAATATGATGTTTTTCATGCTTCACCCAAGCCGGATAGTGGTTTCCGCTCCTGAAAATAAAAAAAGCCTTCCCCCCATCAGAAGAAAAGGCCTTTTATATCTTATTTCATGTCATAATTCTTTCCATAAAGCACGCAAATTTACGACGTTCAAACTGCATCTTCCAATTTGGAGTTACTTGTCTGAAGATACAATTTGATTGTGAATTAAACAGGAAGATTGTGGTGATTTTGACAAAGGAATTTCCCTTAATAAATATAAAATCCTCTGCCCGTTTTTCTGCCCAGTGCGCCTGCATCCACCATCTTTTTTAATAATGGGCACGGACGGTATTTGCTGTCGCCGAGGTCTTTGTGTAAGACTTCCATAATGGCCAGACATACATCCAGACCGATGAGGTCTGCCAGAGCGAGTGGTCCCATGGGGTGTGCCATTCCCAGTTTCATGATATCATCAATGGCATCTTTCGTAGCAACACCTTCCATGAGTGCGTAAATAGCTTCATTAATCATGGGCATAAGGATTCTATTTGCTACAAACCCGGGATAGTCATTGCATTCTACGGGGGTCTTCCCAAGCGATTGACAAATGGCGTTGACCTGTTCGGTAGTCCTGTCGTCTGTCAGATATCCGCGGATGATCTCCACCAGCTTCATCATGGGTACCGGATTCATAAAGTGCATTCCGATGATTTTTTCAGGACGAGTGGTCACAGCAGCGATACGTGTGATAGAAATGGATGATGTATTCGTTGCCAAAATCGTTTCAGGTGCACAGATTTCATCCAACTTTTTGAAGAGATTCGATTTGATATCGAAATTCTCGCTGGCGGCTTCTACCACTAACGCAGCGGCTGACAGATCCTCGATATTTAGACTAGTGGTGATCCGGCTTAGTGTGTTGGATTTATCCGCTTCGGTGATCCTTTCTTTCGCCACCTGTCGGGACAGATTTTTTATTATTTGTCCCAATCCGCGATCGAGAAATTCTTGTTTAATATCCACCAATATGACATTATATTCTGACATTGCGCAAACGTGAGCGATTCCGTTTCCCATGGTCCCTGCACCGATAATTCCGATCGTTTTCATATTTTAATCCAATTCTTCTATTTAATTAATCGATTTTCTATCTTTTAAAAATCTTATTTTTAATTTTGAGACCTGTGTACATTTAGTAGCAGGAGCAATAGCAGTGGCAGGATTTGAGATTACCATGTGATGCAATGTAGCGGAGCCTATTGTAAGATCCACGCTAAGGTTGTTTTTGAGAATTTGGTGATCATATTTCTAAAAAGAATTAAACATCGTCTTGTGAACCAACTTTCGGTAGAAATTTTTCTGGATATTTTACCATATTCCCAAGCATTTTCCCAATTTCAGCGCATGATTGTTTCCATGATTGATAAGTATCTGAAGGGATGTAGCCACAGTCATGTGCGAATTCTATCCATACTAAAGTTTCACTGCATTCTCCATCGGCTGTAGAAACTTTTGATACAAAGTGTTTGGGATACATTCGTTTTCGATAACTTTCTGCAATATTAGCACACACTGAGCGGGATGATCGTCGAATTTGATCAGTTAAAGAATAAATCTCTTCTTTTGGGAATGTTTTCGAGACTTTAAAAATATCCATCGCCAATTGATATGCCATATTATATACAGTTAAATCCTGAAAACTCCCGCTCATCCTATATCCAAACTAATTTTTTTTCCATAATTCAAATTCATGTTCCCATTATTTCTACCACCACCTGCTACTGTTTCCACCACTGCTATTGTTTCTACCACAGACACTGCTTCTCCCAACTCATTTTACTGCAACTGCTACTTATCTTGTTGACTTTAATCGCTACTGCAACTGCCCTGCTTACTGCCACTGCTACTTCCAGAATCCATCTCCTGCCAACTGCCACTGCTACTTCCAAAGTTACATCTTCTCTACAATCACGGCCGATGCTTCTCCACCGCCAATACAGATGGATACCATCCCGTACCGGGCATTTTTCTGATTCATGACATTTAGAAGGGTTGCCATTATGCGAGCACCTGACGCTCCGATAGGATGACCCAGCGACACCGCACCTCCATTGACGTTCACTTTTTCAGGATCCAAGTCAAATTCTCTGATGGCTGCCATTGTCACTACTGAAAATGCTTCGTTGATCTCGAACAGATCAATTTGATCAATCGTCATATTTGCTTTCGCCAGTGCTTTTTTCATGGCAATCGAAGTAGCGGTGGTGAACCATTCAGGTGCATGTGCACCCGATGCATGAGCAAGTATTCTGGCTATTGGTTTGACGCCAAGTTCACTTACCTTATCTGCAGACATGATCACACATGCCGCAGCGCCATCGTTTATCTTGCTGGCATTAGCAGCGGTAACCGTACCTTCTTTGTCAAAGGCTGGACGTAATTTTCTCATTTTGTCAAATTGAACTCTACGGGGTTCATCATCCTTGTCCACAATAACGGGGTCACCTTTTCGCTGCGGAACTTCAACCGCAATAATTTCATCGGTAAATAATCCTTCTGCCTGTGCCCACTGTGCCCGTTTATAAGACCGTTCCGCAAAGTTATCCTGATCCTCACGCGTAAAATGGAATTCCTTCGCACACAATTCTGCACAGTTGCCCATGTGAACATCATTGTACACATCCCACAAACCATCTTTGATCACACTATCTGTCAGTTGTCCGTGACCCAACCGATAACCATCACGAGCGTTGGGCAGAAGGTATGGTGCCTGTGACATATTTTCCATACCACCGGCAACGATGATGTCCGCATCCCCATTGTTGATGGCCTGATCTGCCAGCATGATGGCTTTGAGTCCAGACCCACACATTTTGTTGATGGTGAGACATTCAACGGAATTGGGTAATCCAGCCGCAAGTGCTGCTTGCCGTGCGGGTGCCTGACCAAGTCCAGCTGGAAGTACGCAACCCATAATGACTTCATTTACTTGATGGGGGGAGATTCCTGCACGGATAATCGCTTCTTTGACTGCGACAGCACCCAACTTGGGAGCGGGTACCGAGCTTAGGCTTCCCTGAAATGCGCCGATGGGTGTGCGTACACCGGATACAATAAAAACATCTTTTTTCATGATTAACTCTTATTCTTTATCGCCGTTTGAGTAGGCTTTGATAATATCTTTTACTAATTTGTGCCTCACTACATCTTCCTCATGGAAGTACACAAAGGCAATACCGTCAACAGTTCGAAGTACCCTAGACGCATCTATCAACCCGGATAATTCATCCCTCGGCAGATCAATCTGCGTAATATCGCCGGTGACAATGGCTTTGGATGTAACCCCCAGTCGTGTGAGGAACATCTTCATCTGCATCCGGGTACAGTTTTGAGCTTCATCCAGAATCATGAACGCATTGTGGAGGGTTCGTCCCCGCATATACGCCAATGGGGCCACTTCGATCACCCGTTGATCCAGAAAACTTTTTAACTTATCCGCTGGAAGCATTTCATTCAGGGCATCGTATAGTGGTGTTAAATATGGGTCCACCTTTTCTTTCAGATCACCCGGCAGGAATCCCAGCCGTTCCCCAGCTTCCACTGCGGGTCGGGTAATGATGATCCGTTGAACTTCGCGGTTTTTCAGGGATGCCACCGCACTGGCCACCGCTTGATAGGTTTTACCTGTCCCGGCGGGTCCGATGGCGAACACAATATCATTTTCCTGCACCAGTTGATGATACCGGAGTTGTCCCGGTGTGCGAGGCTTCACCGCGCCTTTATGAGTGAACAGAATTACAGGTTTGTCACCGTTAGTGTGCAACGGATCGCCCGGTTCTGTGGGTCCCAAATTAACCAGCACATTTACATCATCGGAATTCACAAATCCTTTCTGATTTACGGTCACCACCATATCTTGTAAAATATCACTTAAGCGGGTAACCTCTGATGCATCACCATCCAGCATAACATCTGTACCCCGGACGACAATTTTAACGGGGAATTTAGATTCCAGCAGTTTGATATTATCGTCGTTGGGTCCCAAAATTGATAGAGAGTCTATGCCGGTAAAACTAATTTTCTTTTTCAATAAATTCCTTTTTGTGGGATATAATTCTTGTTTTTAGATGTGTCCAACCGTTCGGGATCATCGATTCACGAACGCTCATTTTTGAGTAAAATAATATTGTTCATCAGGTGTGCAAATTTACGGATGAACACTGTTGATTCAAAAAAGAGGAAATGGAAAAAACACATGGGATATTAGTAGTTATCTATTCTTTCGCCAAAACGCAAAGTTCGCAGAGATATAAAATATTTAGGCTGGTTACTTCTGATTGTCACCCTTCCCATGACAAGGGGAAGGGCCGGGGATGGGGTTTTTAATACGGCCACTGCCATCATTTTTTCTCGCAAAGGCACAGAGTTCACAGAGATGAAAATAGAGGATAAATGGCAACCTAACCGTTTCAATCGATTCAATTAAATGATTATACCTACGCATCGTTTTTAAAAACAAAAGTATGTTTAATTGCTTTCCCTTTTTTTGGTATTGATTTTCTCGTTTCACTTCTTACTAAGAAAACATAATTAAATATAGCTGAACGCGTAAATTGTAACATTTGTAGTGTCTTATTTACAAAATAGTTTTGATTTTCAATTTGTAAATTTGAGTTATTTTTATAAATATCAAAGATATCTCCACCTATTTCATTTTCACTTATAATAGATAGTTGATTATGCTCAATGTCATTTCGCCAAGATTTAAAAAACTTCCATTCTCCAGTATTAGAATTCAAATCAGTAGCCTGGGCATATAATGCAATAAGAGAAATGTTTTGTATAGAATTAATTTTATCCCATCGGCTTTTTTGCTTCGGCGAAATATTCTTTTTTTGAGGTTTCCAAAACCTTTCAAAAGAAATATCTTCATTTTTATCACACAAGTCAAACATTAAACAAATTGCGCCTGCAATTTTATCTAATATTCCAAAACACAATCTGAAACTAGTGCGAAGCATTTCTGATTTGGTACCTAAGTATTCTGAATCATATAATTCTGTAAACATAACTTCAGAATCATAGTAAGCAGTTTCATTTATATTATTGTCAACGGAATAAAAATATAGCAACCTTGACAAAGAATATTCAGATTTTAGACGATTTAATATTTTTTCCATTAGAGGGATATAATCAGAGTTGAAAAGTTGAGATGGAGTACAAATCGTTAAATCATCGCGTCTTGAACCAATACAATTACAATATAATGAATGCTCTAATAATGTTAGGTGGTTATCAATACAAAATCGTCTATAAACAGAAAGTGATTCGTATTCTTTTTTTGTTTCCTCTATATCTTGATGGATATTGTTTTCATCAATATCAAGCTCAACAAAAAAATTCTTTAATTTATTTGCCTCTGCCTTCCAAATTTGGATTAACCAATTGGGAAGGTTATTAGCTTTAGATGCCTTTTTGTAACCATTATAAGCTTGATAAATCAAATTTTTAGTATATTTACCTGAAAGCTCTTTTAACCAAATTAGTTCTTTTGCACGTGAAGCATTTGCTTGAGGAAAATTATTATGTTTTTTTAAAACCATATCATAGTATTGTAAAGATTCTACAACACGTCCACAATTACTCAAAGCATTTGCAAGATTTATTACTAATTGTGGATTAAACGTATCTCTTTCATCAATATCTATTTTGAAAGATTTCCAATAATGATTTTTTGCTTGAATTATATATTCAATATTTTGAGGAGAATATTGGAATCCAATTTCTTCTCTTTGTATTTTGAATAAAGTACTTTTTGCATTCCCTAAATTGTATTCTATACTGCTTTCTAAAATAATTCCTTTTATTTTTTCTCTCTCATTCTCAATTATATTAAGACCATTGAGAGCAGCTTGTTTAATTTTGCCTTCTTCGCCTATATCAATTAGAAAACCAGCTAATTCGATTTTTAAAAAGTAATCTTCAGTTTTTTTACAATTTGATAATTTTTCTAAACGTTTATTTATTTTTTGTATAGCTAGACTAGAATCTCTATTATTGCATAAAGAAGTAATTTCTTCAAGTAATTTCTTGTCTACTTCTGAATAATATTTGTAAAGACAATTCATATTTTATTGGTATAACTTTGTCTACCTACTATTGATAATCTTTTATAATGCCGAGTTTATCCGATAACACAATCTCTAATGCCCACCAATTGTTTCATCCCTCACCTCTACCGTATAACAATACTCCCCTTCCGTATGACGCCAGTCGATAGTTCTCGGGTATCCTGGAGGTGGTGTAAATCCATTGGGTTCAAATGAATCGGTCAGAAAAGTAGAGCACAGAATGTATGTAGTGGAATCAACAAAAGTATAAGCAGTCACATGCGCAAAGGGATCAATCCGAAAATCACCTATCCTGATTTCACGAATTATGGTCTCCAGATCAGGGGGGAGAGTCTTGTGGACTCTCCAATATCGATCTATTGAATTGCAGATCATTCTGAGTTCACGCACCGTATCCGAATCGATTTGCCGGTGTCGCATTTTTTGGGGGGCTTCAATAATGATAATCCCGATGATGATGACAGTAATCACCGCTAAAACCGAGAGTCCGAAAATGATTTTCCCAATGGGTAGTTTTTTCATTCGCTGAATTCATCCCGGTTTAAATCCCAGATGTAATACCCAAAGATGGTCCCGGATATTATCCCCACCGTCAGGATTTTCAAAATGAACTCGACCGTCATAGCACCACTGAGGAATCTGAATACCAGAGCGGTTAAATCCCCGATGACAAACCCTGCGGCGATGAATAATGTGATGTAGGTCAACCATTTCCGGATCTTCGAGCTTCGGTTACTGGGATCAGCTTTAACCCGTCGATGAATTAGCCAGGTGAATAAGACATAGATGGGGAAAGCGATGATGGTCAATGCCAGAGACATTCTGATTCCAGTGGTGGAAAAATGCCTCATACCGGATCTTCCATATTGAGGAAAGACTCTGTCAATGTACTCTATGATGAGATTTCCCACTGAAATTGCTGAGATGATCAGCGTGGTAAATAATACCAGATAAAGGAAAGTTTCTTTAGCAGAGGTGTATGCTGCCGGTTTCGGGACTGGGATGGGGAAGTCTACTTCGGCATAGACATTGACAGCCTTTTTAATTTGATCATCGGGCCATTGAGCCTTTCTCAACACATCCTCAACGTCCTGTCGGGATTGTCCATTTACCAAAGCCTGGTGAACAAATTGTTTGAGGTCCTCATTTACATTTGACACGGTTGATCTCCTTTCCATTAGGTCGATTCTGTTATATCAAAAATATAATAATTGATTGGGTTTAAATATAAATAAATATTTTCGGTCGAATTGCAGAAAATTTTACGGTCAATAAATCGCACTATCCTGAACTGACGATAAACTTAACGAATTGTGAAACAGGCAAAACTATCCTAATCCATTATTTCTGGTCCTCTAATTGTTCAAATTTTTCTCAACTCATGGGTGGTGTCCTTCGACAGGATCAGAAACCGAATGTCTAACCATGTTGGTGAGCTTGTCAAACCACAACGCTTAAACTCTTTTCGTGCTCATTCGTAAAATCCGTGGTAAAATATCCCCTGAATCAGTAGGCAGAAGAACAGTGCATTGATTAAATTTCCAAGACTATAACAACTTTATTTTTAAGGAAATCCGTCATGAGAATGTCATTTGTAAATCTCATTATATTATTTTCATTCCTCCTTCCGGGAGTTCAAACCTCTTTAGCCGATTTATCTCCAAATACACCAGATGAATCCCGTGGATTGATCTACCTCCCCGGTTCCCACAACGATTGGGACCTGGACGCTGATAATCTAGTGCCGACGAGAGAATTTTTGGGTGGAGCTATCGCTTATTACGGAACAACCATTGCTGCATCATTGGATGGTGAGTTCAAGATCGTTGACGGCGACTGGGCTCACAACTGGGGTGCTGGATATTGGATCACAGACTACGATATCCGCTGGACCATCGGCTGGGACGGTACGAATGCCGCCTGGAAAGGATCGCCCGGAACCTTTCTTCACATCACTATTCAACAACCGGAAGATTATTATAATTCCGTATTGCCTGTGGGTATATTGAGCCTGTCAGCAATGCCTGTGACCGTCGGTCAGGTCAGCGAAGCAGGAGAACCATTTAATGACGGACTTATTGCACCTGGTGAACAATTGATTCAGTGCAGCCTTTCGGGCACACCATCGCCGGAAGAGATCATCTATCTGCGCTATTCCACTGATGGGTGGGCAACTTTTCACTTTTTGGAAATGATGGGATCTGGTTCTGAACGTTCTGCTACAATCCCGGACTATCCTATTGGGACCGCCATCGCCTACTACGTGATGAGCACAACGCTATCCTTTCAGACAGGGAATGCACTGGATAACTATCCTGATCTCATGACAATCAGCTACAATACCAATTTAGGAAATAATTTCAATTACTCGGTTTGCGGAGATTCCGATGGTGACGGACTCTGCAATGACCTTGACCCGGAACCGGACTGCATAACTAATGATACCGACGATTGCGGTGTGTGTGGCGGAAATAACATAGACATGGATTGCGCCGATGTATGCTTCGGAAATGCGGTAGATGATTGCGCAGGAATCTGCAATGGTTCGGCAGCCATTGATGATTGTGGTATCTGCGCGGGGGGAACCACAGGTCTTATTCACAACGCCAATGACTTGGGGTGTGGATGCTTTGAACTGGCACCCCAACCCTGGTGTTCAGACGTCGATCAAGACGGACAGGGTGACCCTGCATCACAGACAGATTATTGTCCAGCAGACATACCTGATGGGTGGGTAACTGACTGCAGCGACACTACTCCATCAGGCAGTTTTATACTCGAATATGGCGCGTTGGATATCTCCGGTTATCCCACCGGATCCTTGCAGATCATGTATACCAGCTCATTTTCGGTTTCCCTTTTAATCTTTAATTTGTCTGGTCTCACATTGTCAAATGCCACAATTTCACCTGATATTGCAGGAATGGATGCTGGCGGATCAGGGACGACCGTGACTATTTACTCACCTTCCGGTACGGATTACCTTCTCCCCGGGTCCGGACTATTGGCGACCGTGTATTTTCAGTTTGATTATGTGGACGGTTCAGAATCCTGCTTGAGCATCCAGGATATTTTTGACGATATGGGAAACTCCCCTGAAACATTTGTTGGCAACTGCACTTACCTTACTCTACCACCGCAAGATTGCGCCGATGTGCCTAATGGTCCGAATGTATTGGACGACTGTGGTGTGTGTGATGATGATCCTGCTAATGATAATGATGCACAGGATTGTACAGGTCTCTGCTTCGGCACCGCTGTCATCGACGACTGCGGATTCTGTTCCGGTGGCGACACGGACCTGATCCCAAATGCGGACAAAGATTGTGCCGGAGTATGTTTTGGAGATGCCGTCGAAGATTGTGCCGGTGAGTGTAACGGTCCCGCTGTGGTTGATCCAAATGAGGACTGCTGCCAACCGGATGAATTGGACTTGTGCGGCATCTGCAACGGATCGAATCTGAATATGGATTGCAATGCCGATTGTTTCGGTAGCGCTATCATCGACGATTGTTTTTACTGTGTGGAAGGAAATTCCGGGGATAACTTCAATTTTATGATGGACGACTGTGGCGTATGCGAAGGCAATAACGAAGCCATGGATTGCACCAGTACCTGTTTTGGGGATGCACAGGAAGACTGTTTGGGCATCTGTGAGGGAACCGCCCTGCCCGATTGTAACTATGAATGCAACGGTATTGCGGAATTCGATGATTGCGGTATTTGTTCAGGCGGCACAACCGGACTCACCCCCAACGCTGATTGGGATTGTGCCGGTGTATGTTTTGGAGATGCTATTGAAGATTGTTCAGGTACTTGTAACGGGGTATTCGTCTTTGACGATTATGACGGTTGCTGTAGTCCTGATGCCATTGACGAATGCGGTCAGTGCTTTGGTGGAAATCAATTGTGTTCCGGTTGCATGGACCCGGAAGCCTGTAATTACGACCCTGATGCATGGGTTCCCGATATTTCAGACTGTGAATATCCACCTGAAAATTTTGACTGTAATGGGAATTGCCTAGTCGAATTCGATTGCCTAGGTGAGTGCGGAGGAACGGCAGTCTGGGATGGTGGTAGCTGCTGCCAACCGGAGGATTTGGGCGAATGTGGTCTATGCTGGGGTGTTGGTGACGGAGATATTGACTGTGCGGGAGTATGTTTTGGCCAGGCTTTCGTTGATGATTGCGATGTCTGTTCCGGAGGATCAACTGGTATAGAACCGAATGCATCCATGGATTGCAGCGGCGAATGTTATGGTCTCGCAATCGAAAATGAATGCGGATGCGTAGGTGGCACAACAGGATTTGATACAGATTTCTGTTACGGATGCACCGACCCCGAAGCCTACAATTATGACGAAATCGTTACTATCGATGATGGGAGTTGCCAGTACCAACAGGATTTGTATTTGTACTTTGGCCAAGTAGATGAACTGGCACACACAATAGAAGTCTGGATGAATGCTACAGGCGAAGTCAGTGGTTTTCAATTTAATATTTCAGGAGTATATCTTTCGGACTTCGTCATCGGATTTCCAACTGAATTCAATGTATTCCCTGACTTTGAACCAGCAAATGGCTATGTTTTTTTCTTTCAAATATCCGATGAGTCTCTCCCAGCAGGTGAATATTTGTTAGGTACGGCTTTATATTCTGATATCCTGGAAATTGAAACATGTTTGTTAAATAGTTTGTTTGCATCTCAAATTGGTCAGCCCCCTTATAATGTCATCATCGGCGACTGTTATACATTCCTTAACATCGAAGGATGCGTAGACCCTTTAGCCTGTAATTATAATCCTGATGCCTCTATTGATGATGGTTCCTGTGAATACGCATCAGAGTTATTCGACTGTGATGGTAATTGCCTTGTGGAAATTGATTGCTTGGGTGAGTGCGGTGGACTCGCTTTTATTGATGATTGTGGAGTCTGTTTTGACCAATGTGAAGAATGTGATTATGAACCCAACTTTGACTGTAATGGTGACTGCATTGAAGGCACACCAGGGTGGGATGGTGGTGCCGGTGGAACTGCTTTCTTTGATGAGTGTGATTCCTGCGTCGGCGGTAATACCGAATTAATTGCTGGCTGGGCAATGGATTGTGCCGGTGTCTGTTACGGTGAGGCAATCATTGACGACTGCGGGGGCTGTGTACTCCCAGGATTTCCGCCAGGAAATGCGGACTGTGCAGACGTCTGTTATGGTAACGCCATAATAGATGATTGCGGAGTATGTGCTGGCGGAACCACCGGACTGGAACTCAACGCAGATATGGATTGCAATGGCGAATGTTTCGGTGGAGCCATCGAGAATGAATGCGGGTGCGTGGAGGGAGCCACAGGTCTTGATGCGGATTTCTGTTATGGATGCACCGACCCTGAAGCCTACAATTTTGACGAAACAGCCACCATCGATGATGGGAGTTGCGTGTACCAGCAAGACTTGTATCTGTACTTTGGCGAAGTGGATGAACAGGCGCACACTATGGAAGTCTGGATGAATGCACCAGATGAAGTGTCTGGATTTCAGTTTGTGATTACAGGGATCTATCTCACAGGTGTGTATGGCGGAGTCACTGACTTTTCTCCCCATTGGCCTATAAGCACTTCCTACAACGGATCGGTTATAGGGTTTGTATTTTGGAATAATACATTACCTGCAGGAGACTATTTTCTAGGCATTTTTACCTATTCAGAAATACTTGACTTTGAATCCTGTCTCACAGAACCTGTCTTTTCTACCCCTCCGGGTAATCCACCATATAACGTCATCGTCGGTGACTGTTACACATTCCTCAATATCGAGGGATGTACCGATCCTGAAGCGGACAATTACAATCCGGATGCGTCCATTGATGATGGATCATGCGAATATGACCTCCCCGGAGACATCACACAGGACGGCCTGGTAGATGTGGTGGATGTGGTTTTCATGGTGGATGTCATCCTACAGGAAACCTTGTTACCAGAAGCACAAATGATAGCGGGAGACCTCTATCAGGACGGGGTCATTACCATTCTCGATCTGGTCTGGCTCATCAATATTATCCTGGGGGATGACCTAGCATTACAGGTCCCCATGACTGCCACAACTTTGACTAATTTAGAAAACGAAATATCTGTTGACATTCCCGACGGTATTTCCGCGATGCAAATTGATTTTGAGGGTGATTTCTCCATCACGCAAAGTTTTCTACCGGCTGGTTGGCAATTCACGAAGAATGATCACCGAATAATCCTGTTTTCCATGGACGGCTCACCTCTGACACAATCGAAGCTAATCCGGTATTCAGGTGATGTAACAATACAGTCTGCACTCGCAGTAGATCGAACCCTGAATCAAAGGCAACTCTCCCTCCCGACGGAGCCCACCCGGTATTCACTGGTGGAAGTGTATCCCAATCCGTTTAACCCGGATGTATCCATTCGGTATTATCTGGAAGCATCCTTCCCCGTTCAATTGATGATCTATGATGTGTCCGGCAGGTTGGTGGAAGAACTGTCTCCACAAGACAACCTTCGTTCTCCCGGCTGGCATCAGGTACGGTGGTCCGGTGCGAACCTCCCTGGCGGAATTTACATTGTAAAAATATACCTTCCAGAGGGAATCGTCTCCAAAAAATTGATTCTCCTGAAATAACGTGATCGATCCAGATGAAGTTCAGAACATGGCTGTGGCGCTGTATGTGTATTCCCATTGTGGTGTCCGCAGGATATGCAGCGGTTCCGCCCAATCACGATGATGAACCGCGGGACTATGACGAGGGTGACCTTCAGGTATTACAGAACATCATCGAACTGAATGATCTCACGCTTGATCCGCTGGAATTAGGCGAACAAATCTGGTCAAATGATCGATTAGTATATCTGAACATATTGGGAAATTCTGCATTCGAACTGACTCAACTCCCCGAGAGTCTGGGTAATCTTGAGCAGCTTCTGGAATTGGCTCTGGAAGAGAATGCACTAACGGAACTCCCCACATCACTGGGTAACCTGATACAATTGGGGGGATTATCCGTAAGGCATAATCAATTAACATCGTTACCAGATGAGTTTGAAAATCTCACTGCCCTCATGAGTCTGGATGCCGCCTATAACGGGCTTTTGGCGATCCCTGAAAATCTGGATAGTCTGTCTTTGTTGCTCATCATGGATTTGTCCCACAACCAAATAAGCGATTTGCCTGCTTCCATCGGGAGTTTGTCCAGCCTCTTCTCGTTAGATGTGAGTCACAATCAAATCATTGAATATCCTGAAGCCTTGTCCCAAATTCCAAGCCTGGGCTGGCTTGATGTATCGTGGAATCTGATCACAGACATCCCCGCATCCATTACACAAAATACCGGTCTCCAAAATCTGGACGTATCCGGGAACCAACTGACAGAGTTTCCCGAGGGAATGGAAACGTTCAACCAACTGTACACCTTTAAATGTCAACACAACCAGCTTACGGAACTCCCCTACTCACTCCCTTGGGCTACGACTCTCAATTATATTAACATTTCCGAAAACATGATCGGTTCTCTGCCCTACGGGTTTGACCTGCTCCAAAACCTTACCCGGTTGAATCTTGCGGGAAACGAGTTCATGCAATTACCATTGGCGATCACATTGTTATCCCAACTGGAATCACTTGATCTGTCCGGTAATCAGATTGAGTCTATTCCTGATGGATTGTGGACGCTACCGATGCTGCGGAACTTATACCTTCGCGGAAATCAGATCCAGAATTTATCCGAAAACCTAGGAATATTGGTCTCATTGGAAAAGTTGAATGTTTCTGAAAATCCCATTTCAGTGTTACCTGCATCCATCAATTATCTCACCAATCTCATTGAATTGCATGTCTCGGATTGTGAACTCTTTGAACTCCCTGATGTTTGGGACGGACTGACCGGCTTGCACTTTCTTGACGTATCGGATAACTTTCTATTTCAACTCCCTGATGACATAGGCAATCTTACTTCTCTGCTGGTATTGGATCTTTCAGGGAATTTTTTAAACACCATCCCTGTGACAATGGGGGAATTGGAAAATCCCTGGATATTGTATCTGGGTGGGAACAGCCTGTTTTGTTATGACGGCGAAATGATCATCGAAAATATCCCGGATTTTTTGCTAAACAGTGGATACACATTAGTGGATGGATTGTCTCATCAGGATTGCTCCATTGCAGGATGCACCGATGCCCAGGCATGGAATTATTCCCCTGATTTTATTGTTGAGGATGGAAGTTGTATCTACCTAATCACCGGTGATGTGAATCTGGATCAGACGACAGATGTTCTGGATATTGTGTTGATCGTGTCCATTATCATCAATGATGAGGATCCTTCTGAAGTGCAACTGCTCACAGGTGATATCAATTTCGACGGCAGTCTGAACGTATTGGATGTAGTGCTCATTGTTCAGCTCATTTTAAACATCGGATATTGAACGTGTTTTCAATCGCCATCTCACAGGAATTGAAGGAATATTGCGGTGAACTCATCACCAACCACAATTTCGGTAACCGTGGTTTCGCGGATGGAAACCGGGAAGAACAATACACAGGATTGATCGGACAAAGTATGATCTGCCGATTATTGGGGAGCCCGCTCCCCACAGGTGAAGGCGGTTTCGATGAGGGTGTGGACATTGAGATCAACGGACTGCGTGTGGATGTAAAAACTATGGGAAGGACCACCCCTGTGCGCGAGTATTATGTGAATAATTTCATCGCCCTGCAAAAAAATTATCAGACGGATGTGTACCTATTTTGCAGCATTGACAAATCCACATCAAAATTCACGGTTTGTGGATGGGTCACAAAAAAACAATTACTAGATCGTGCAGAGTTTTACAAAAAAGGAACGAAGCGGTACCGGTCCGACAAAACCTGGTTCAAGACCAAAGCCGATTTGTATGAAATTGCCAATAACAAACTGAATGATGTGAATTCACCCGATGAATTGAGATGTGCAATAGAAGAGTTGAATTCAGAAAGGAAGTAGCAGTCGCAGTTAGTAGTGGTGAGCTTTTTTCACCAACAGCCAATGGCGAACAGCTAAAACTTATCCCTCTTGCAGCAAGTAGCTATTGACCCACTATCAAATTCACCATTTGCACCACATCCAACACATTCACATAACCATCCAGATTGAAATCGGCTGCCCACAATTCATAGGATGAAGGATTATCACCCACAGAAATAATAATATTCACGGTTTGAACAATGTCCAGCACATTGATCTCGTTGTCTGCATTCACATCGCCTTTCAGCATTTGTCCGATTTTTTGAACAACAATCTGATCAAAGTACGCCCAGTTTGCCATTGGTCCACCAGTCAAGCCAGTATCCAACATTACCTGAAGGTCAGTGTTTTCATTCACAAGAAGTGTATCAGTAAACGTGATGAGTATCCAGTTCAAGGCATCGGTATTTTCTTCACAGAATACCGTTTCAGGGTCGTTTGTAGGTGTGAGTCTGATCCAGGCACCAACACCTTCATAAGTTTGGTGCATCCACCCTGACACCTGAAGAATATCCCCAGGTTCCGACGGGAGAGTTAAGTTTGATGTAGCAGTACCAGGGAAGCACCCCTGTGTATTTCCGGACTCCACTTTCAGGCTCCACAGCCCACCACCGACAGGTGCATCTTGTTCAGATTCACCAATACATGTGATGTCCCAACCTCCAATCCCGGGTTCTGCTCCGGATTCAAAACTGCCATTGTTGATCAGATTATCTTCGGTGATAACGTTGACGAATCCCAATATGAGAGCACTACACTCCACACAAGTGATTTCCACACCGATGAATTCTATGTGATGATCAGCATAAGGCAGCAGGATCTCTGGTTCACCCATAGTGGTGACCCATGTAAAATCAAATCCGTCGTCCGGATCAATGCCGAATTCTACACAAGCATCCATGCAATCGCTACCACCGGTATTTTCCCATAATATGCCACTGGTGACTGTTAAATTAGGTAAGTCACTGATGATCTCGATAGAGTGGACGTTGAGGGCGCCGCATTCAACACACCACACCTCCTCACCGGTGATTTCAACATGTTCATCGATGTAGCCTTCCAATATCCATGGATCGGGCAAATAGGTGATGTTCCCCCCTTCAAATCCGGGATCAGGCTCCAAATAAAACATGGAGCATGCATCCATACACCAACTCATTTCGATGGGATGTAAAATCCCGCGTTTGGTGATTCGATCTTGCGATAACAGTGCAGAAATAGAGATGATTGACACGACGATTAACGTTACTTTTTTCATGATAATCCTCCTGATGAACATTTGTTTTGTGTTGCACGGACTTTCATGCCACCCTGAATTTGGCAAAAATGTGAGATTCTATAAAAAATTAAAAAGTATTAGCCACCTGTTGGTATATGAATCATCCAGTCTATCAGGATCACCACATCCAGCACATCGATGATTTCATCCAAATTCATATCGCCCGCCCAAAGCTGATAAGGTGTTGTATCAGAAATCGATAAAATGATAGACACCATGATTACAATGTCCAGCACATTGATCTCATTGTCCGCATTCACATCGCCTTTCAGCATTTGTCCGATTTTTTGAACAACAATCTGATCAAAGTACGCCCAGGCTATATCGGACTCATCTGTGAGGCCTGCATCCAGCACTACCTGAAGATTGATGGATTGGTTCAGCAACAGAGTGTCGGTGAAGGTAATGAATGTCCAGTCAGCTGTATCGGTAAATCCTTCCCCAAGGATGGTGTACGGGGCATCCGCTAAAAATACGCGGATTCCGGCACCTAACCCGTTATTATCCTGTTTAGCCCATCCAGATACGGTGAGGATATCCCCACCTGATGCTGCTGCAATTAATGTGGATGTAGCGGTTCCCAACCAACAACCCTGCGAATATCCCGTCCCCAGTTTAAGATTCCATCGGCCAGTGCCTGTGATGGGTGTCTCTTCAGATACTGTAGCGACACAAGGGAATGCCCACCCCCCTAATGCAGGTTCTCCACCAGATTCAAAACTGCCATTTATCACCTGATTGCCCAAATTGATAACATTAACGAACCCCAATTCCAATGGATTACATACATCGCAAGAAATTTCTTCGCCGATGAACTCAATCTGCTCACCCAAGAAAGGTATGAGTATTTCAGACTCTCCTTGTGTCGTGAGCCAGGCGGCAGGATATCCCTCGTTGGGTTCAATCTTGAAATCCGCGCAGGCAGCCGGGCAGCTACTATCATCGGTGTTTTCCTGCAATGTACCCATTGAAACAGTGTAGGTCGGAACCTCCACTATGATGGTTATCGATTGTATGTTAATTGCGCTGACCGGATAAATACCACAAGATGTGCAAGTTGTTGTCATGCCGCTCACTTCAACATGTTGCCCGGCATAAAATAATAAATTCACACCAAAATCGGATTTTAATTGCCGATGTTCAAATCCCGGATCTGGTGTTAGTGAAAACCAGTAGCACATATCCGGGCATATTAGAGATGGCTCAAGGTTTACAATTCCCCTTGCAGTAATTCGATCCTGTGGGTACAGTAATGTAGACATAACAATTATTACTCCAATTACTTTTGATGTGTTCATGATAATCCCCCTATCATTGCTCTTTAGAAATTCGGTGTCATCCCTCTAAAAGCCATATACTATCGGTCACCAGCTTTCAGTCTGTCCTCCGCTTTTTGGCAATATTCATCAGAAATATCGATTCCCAGAAATCGTCTTTCCATTTTTTGGGCGACGGCAGTGGTGGTACCTACACCGTTAAAGGGGTCCAAAATGATATCCCCCTGATAGCTGAATAATTTTAAAACCCGACGGACAAGTTCCTCCGGGAACATGGCCGGATGTCCCATTTTTTTCATTTTTCGCTCGGGTGCTATGGACCATTTCGCCACCACCCATGATTTGAATTCTTCGTCGGTAATATCGATGTTTTCCCGATCACCGGACTTTTTCAGATCACCTTTGCAGAATATTTCCAGAAATTCCCAGGTGTATTTCAGGTACGGACTGGCAGGACTTTTCCAACTCCCCCATGCTGTATATTTACAGTTATAATTGTTTTTCTCCCAGAGAATCTCTCCTTTCCAGATCAGTTTTTCATCCAGGAAAAACCTGCTAATCATGTGATGGGTGGGGATATAATCCGAAAACAACGGTTGGATATTCACGATAATCCGTCCACCGAATTTCAATACCCGGATGCACTCTCCAAAGACACGAAACAGCTTCTCGAAATAATGCTCCCAGAAATGTTCGTCCTGTTGCCGATCGTACTCCAACCCGAAATTATAGGGTGGTGAAGTGAACACCAGATCGACGCAGTTGTCCGGTAGAGATTTGAGTGTGGATTCGCTGTCTCCACAGATGATCCGGTTCACGAATGAGTCAGGTACGTCGTTTACGTGTGTTTTAAATGGGTGACCGGACGTGTAAAAGTATTTCCCCCGGCCTTCTTCTTTTCGCTTCCGGTTTTGTACTTTCCGTTCTGCGTTGTAATCCACAAAGATACGCTTTTTCCCTTTAATACCATAACTTTTGATAGACTCCACGGATTCCACCACTTGTGTCAGAACCGATTCGGGGAAACGGTCACGGATGGCAGTGAGCGTATCCATATTCGCCCGATTCAGGTGGAGGATCACATCCTCATGGTTCACTTCAATGTACAGGTCATCGGTGGGGATTTCTAAATTAAGGGTTTCGATTGCGGTGCTGTGATTAGAGGGGAGTGGAAGCTCAACGTTCAACGGGATTTCTTTATATTTGACAGGATTATTCATGTGATAAATTTAATACATGATTTATTGTTTCTAATAAATTTACATTGGAATATATGATTTGATTCAGTCATGTTCCTTTCGAAATATTTATATTGAAATTTATAAACAGGATATTATATGACATTCCTAAAGAGTTAAACCTTATTCAGGCATAGTCAGTTTGTCAATTATTTCCTGTTTTTTGCTTTTTCCATGATTTACCCAATTTGTAAACTTGCGAACTTCTCTCCTCTCTCCACAGTTACTTTGATATGCTCATTTAAATGCCGGTAATTTTCCTGCCATTATGAAAACCAAATTTACTCTTTTTGATTCTTTATTGAAGACCTAATTTCGTGACAACAGACTTGATCATGATATTTCTGCTGGGATTTACCAGTGGGTTCGGTCATTGTGTGGGAATGTGCGGCGGTATTGTTCTCACCTATTCTGTCAATCTGACGAATAATGATCCATCGTCATCCGGCAGATTCAGCCGGATTTGGCCACATGTATTGTATAATGGCGGACGGATGATCACGTACATGTTTCTGGGGGGGATATTCGCACTGGCTGGGAGTACCTTCATGTTCGCTTCCACCGCCTTCAATTACCAGAGTGTGCTGCAGATTTTCGCAGGCGTGGTTATGGTCTATATGGCATTCGATCTCCTCAACTGGATTCCTAAAATTCTACCGAAATGGTCAACCGATGAAAACCCGTTTCGACGATTGACTCATAATCTGCTTCGACAGGTGGATCGATCGAACATCTTCATATTAGGTGTGGTGTTGGGATTTCTCCCATGTGGTGTGGTGTATGCTGCGGGGGTAAAAGCGGCCTCCACTGGAAATATTGCGCTTGGGATGCTCACGATGATGACTTTCGCTTTGGGGACGTTTCCAGCGATGATGTTGATGGGTATCAGCGCTCAATGGATCACCGGAAAGTTTAAACGGAGAGTATTCAAATTTTCTGCCATTATGGTGCTGATTTTGGGAATATTGACTATCCAAAAAGGAGTCATGAAATTCAATCGCACCGTCCAGATGAATGACGGAAAGAACGCCATCCCCGAATGTTGCGAACCTGGCGGTCTTCACAATCAATCCACACACTCTGATACTTTGTCTGGTCCCCGGAACCCCTGACCGATGAATACCCGACTCGCTACTCAAACCTGTTTCCATTGTGGGGACGATTGCGGACAATTTCCCATTATTCTGAGTGATAAACCATTTTGTTGTAATGGATGCAAACAGGTATATCTCTTGCTGCAATCCTCTGATCTTTGCCAGTACTACGATCTGAATCAGCAACCGGGAGTTTCACCACAAACCGTCACTGTAACAGATCAATTTTCTTTTTTGGATAATGAGGAAATTACCCGAAAGCTCATCGATTTTCAGGATGGTACCGGTACCCGTGTTCGGTTCACGCTACCAGATATGCACTGTAGTTCGTGTATTTGGCTTTTGGAAAAATTATACAAACTGAACGATGCTATCTCAAATACACATGTAAACTTTCTGCAAAAAGAGATTACACTTCATTTTGATCATCGTCGTATGTCTCTTCGGGAAATTGCAGATCTGCTAACGTCCATCGGGTACGAACCGCGTCTGAATCTATTCGACGTTGAAGAAACCTCCACTTCAAAATCCCGCAAAACCTTGTACATCCAGATCGCGGTCGCCGGATTTTCATTCGTAAACATCATGCTGTTGAGTTTGCCTGAATATTTTTCAAGCGGTAAACATCTTGGTGAATCCTTTCAACATTTTTTTGGATACTTGAATATCCTGTTAGCTCTACCTGTCCTATTGGTGAGTTCAAAGGGATACTTCTCTTCTGCCCTGACTGGTTTGCGTCAAAAAGTGATCAATATTGACGTGCCTATTGTTCTAGGTATCCTTGCATTGTTTACACGCAGCGTCATTGAAATCGTTTTGCATACGGGTGCGGGATACATGGATTCTTTTGCAGGACTGGTTTTTTTATTACTGACTGGGAAATTATTTCAACAAAAAACCTTCGATTCTCTATCATTCGACCGGGATTATCGAAGCTACTTTCCGGTATCTGTTCATCGTAAAACTGCAGACGGCACGGAGGTAATCCCTTTATCGAAGTTGGTAGTAGGCGATCGAATTCTCATTAGAAATGGTGAAATTGTACCTGCAGATTCCATCCTGTTAAAATCTACTGCTATGATTGATTACAGTTTTGTCACGGGAGAATCCCAGCCCGTACGAAAAGAGTCTGGTGATACCATTTTTGCCGGGGGTATTCAAACCGGGGGTATGATCGAGCTGGAGGTGATCCGCGAATTATCTCAAAGTTACCTCACCGGACTGTGGAATAAGAGCGACGATCAAAACCGTACCGATGGTAAAATTCTGCAACTGACAGATAGTATAAGTCGATATTTTACGCTGATCGTGCTTGCCATCGCTATCATCTCCGCCGGCTACTGGATGATGCACTCACCTACACTCGCCTGGGATGCGTTCACTTCTGTTCTGATCGTCGCTTGTCCCTGTGCGCTGGCATTATCTGCACCTTTTACATTGGGCAATATTTTACGTGTGTTCAGTCGAAACGGATTCTATCTGAAAAATGCCAGTGTTATCGAGTCCCTTGCAAAGGCGGATACCGTTATTTTTGATAAGACAGGAACACTGACATATGGAGGACGGAGCAGACTCAAATTTATGCCTGTAAACGGGCAACAGATAGATCTATCATCGCGAGAATTGGGGTGGATCAAGTCCGTCGTGAACCAGTCAAGCCATCCCAAAAGCCAAGCTATTGACCGTGGATTGTCTTCATCTGCGATCATACCAGTAACAGACTTTCTGGAACTGCCTGGCGAAGGAATTGCCGGTACTGTGGATGGACATCGAATCCTCGTTGGATCATCCTCATATTTACGACATGACCCAGATGGGGATTCTTCAGATCAAGTGTGGGTATCCATTGATGGACAGGTGATCGGAGGTTTTAATCTGGAGGAAATATTCCGTGATGGATTACTGGACGTGGTGAGTCGTATTCAATCCAACCATCAGGTTCATCTGCTTACCGGTGACAATGATCGACAGAAAAAAAATCTAATGGATATCTTCAGCATCAACGATATGCACTTCAATCAGACACCATTTGATAAGTTGAAATTTGTACAGGATCGTATCCGCGACCATCGAAAAATCGTGATGATCGGTGATGGACTAAACGATGCCGGTGCATTGAAACACAGTCTTGTAGGTATTGCAATATCAGAAGATAAAAATGCTTTTTCTCCCGCATGTGACGCCATATTAGATGCCAGTCAATTCAGAAAATTGCCAGTATTGATAAACCTTTCTAAAAAGGCAATTCGCGTAATTATTGCCAGCATCATTATTTCTTTCGTCTATAATCTGGCGGGGTTGGTTTTTGCCGTAACCGGTAAACTATCGCCATTGATCGCCGCGATACTTATGCCCGTAAGTTCGGTAACAGTAATACTATTTGCAACCGGTGCCAGCAATTTAATTGCCATGAAACTGGGGTTAGCTCGGAAAGTAGTACGATCAGAAGATTATGTTTCTCTAACATCCAAGTAAGAAGCACGAATATTATCTTCAATTTACTCTGATTTTAGTACAAACTATTTACAATTTGCCTTGACTTTATGACATTTACTATCAGTTTTACCCTGACTATAATACAAAAATGTACTAAATTTGCCTTGACTTTACAACAAACTATTGAGACAATTGGAATTCAACCGAAATATTATTAATGAATTAATCCTCTGGGCAAACCGTGAAAACCGTAAACCCCTAATCCTGCGTGGTGCCCGACAGGTCGGGAAAACAACTGTGATCAACTTATTTTCCCGGCAATTTGATCAATACCTTTATTTAAATCTGGAAAAGAAGGAAGATCGGGAAATTTTCTTAAATGATATGCCATTCAGCAAAATTGTTGATGCGATTTTCTTCCTTAAAAATGTCACCCGGAATCCTGGACGTATACTGATCTTTATTGACGAAATCCAAAACGTTCCCCAGGCAGTTTCATATCTACGGTACTTCCTGGAAGATGAACCGGATTTGTACGTAATTGCCTCTGGCTCTTTGCTTGAAACCATTATGGATCGCAAGATCAATATTCCGGTTGGCAGAGTGGATTATCTTATGATGAGACCCGTATCATTTTCGGAGTATCTTTCAGCCACCGGTCAACAAATGCTATCAGACGCACTTACCGTTATGCCCTGTGAAGAGTACGCTCACCCAAAATTGCTTGAAGAATTTCATCGATATGTTTTGATGGGTGGTATGCCTGAAATCATTAGGCAGTATTCCAATACCAGAGACCTGACGGAGCTATCTCCAATTTATGAGACCCTGATCACTTCGTATATTGAAGATATGGAAAAATATGCAAAGAATCTGACACAGGCAAAGATCATGTCACAAATATTCGAGAGCATATTATCGTCTGCCGGAAGTCGAATTAAATTCCAGGGTTTTGGACATTCCCCTTACCAATCTCGCGAAATCCAGCAGGCGTTCTCACTTCTGGAAAAATCAATGCTAGTCTCTCTGGTATATCCTCATACACAGTACACATTACCAGTTCAACCTAATATGAGAAAATCACCAAGGCTTCACTTTCTAGACGTAGGATTGATTAATTATCAGATGGGGATCCAACAAGAGTTGTTTATTTCAGAAAATTTGGACAACGTATATCAGGGGAAAATTGTGGAAATGGTCGTCGGACAAGAAATCCTTTCCACCTCATTCTCGCCGTTGAAAAAATTACAATTTTGGATAAAAGAAAAAAAGCAATCATCAGCCGAGATCGACTATTTGATCCAATTTAGCCAGATGTTGATACCGATTGAAGTAAAATCGGGTAATGCGGGTCATATGAGATCTTTACAGCAATTCATGGAACAATGTGATCACCCGTATGCGGTTCGGTTTTATTCAGGAAAAATTCAGATCGATACCCTTGAATTACCGTCTGGAAAATCGTATCACTTATTGAATTTGCCCTATTATTTGGCTGGGAAACTCAACGAATATCTGACTTGGATTACAAAAAAAACGAACTCATGATAAACGGTTGATCGCTTATTGTGGGAAATGATTAATCTTCTGAAATTTGCTCCAGTAGAACTTTTAACCCTTCCAGGTAACTGGCTTTACCTAATCCGGCTATTTGATCTATGCAAACTTTTGAAATCACAGATATCTGTCGAAATTCCTCCCGATGATGGATATCTGATAAATGGACTTCTACTGTTGGAATATTCACCGCAGAAATGGCATCCCTGATGGCATATGAATAGTGAGAAAATGCTGCAGGATTGATGATAATCCCGTCTGCCCAGTGCCTTTCATCATGTAGGGTATTAATGATTTCACCTTCATGATTGGACTGATAAAATTTAAAATGATGTCCTGTGGCTTCGGGACTCTTTTCTAACCACATCATAAGTTCTTCAAGGGTATTTGAACCATAAATCTCCGGTTCACGTTCACCCAGTAAGTTTAAATTCGGACCGTTTATCACTAAAATATTCATAGTTGCTCCAAAGAAATTTTGATATAATCATCTGTTACCTGATGGGAAATCACTGGTTTTCCCAATGCTTCCAGCAGCACAAAATTACCCATACCCATCACATTTTTTTTATCCCGTTTCATTATGGATAGCACAGAATCAATGTTCAGGTCATCCAATGGCGGAAGTGGCAGCTTGCATATGGCTTCTTTAATTTCCTCCCAATCGGTAGTAGACAGATCAATTGATAATCCAGACTTTTGTCCAAAACGGTATGATATGTATCCGGCACATAACATCCCATAGGCGATGGATTCCCCATGTGTCATATATTCATGACCATAGAATGTTTCAAGTGCATGTCCCACCGTATGTCCGAAATTTAAGATTCGGCGTATTCCAGATTCCTGCTCATCCTGCGATACGATCTGTGCCTTAAATCGGCAAGCGGAAATAATAGCTTTTGAAAAATCAACACTTGAGGGACTCTTTTGATAGTCTGATAGTTGAAGTGAAAATTCTTGAAAAAATACAGAGTCACTTATGGCGGCTGTTTTCAATATTTCAGCAGCTGCCGAAAAGACTTGCCGAACAGGCAAGGTCTTCAGAAATGTCGGATCAGTCAAAACGATTTTGGGAGGATAAAATGCCCCAATGAGGTTTTTACCTTGGGGGGTATTTACACCTGTCTTCCCCCCAACCGATGAGTCCACCATTGCGAGGAGAGTGGTGGGTATCTGGAGGTATGAAATCCCACGCATGAATACGGATGCAACAAAGCCCCCCAGGTCACCGATCACACCGCCGCCGAGTGTTATGAGCCAAGTGCTACGGTCACAGTGATGATCCATCATGGATGAAACCACTTGTTCTACCCGGGTTAAAGATTTAGACTCTTCCCCTTCCGGGACCTGAATGATAACAGGATGAATTCCTATCTTCTCAAGCACATCAGACATAGGTTTTCCATAATGATCCCAAATTTCCGGGTGGGTCAAAACCACCCATTGCTGACCATGATGATGCGATTCCAAAATGTTATGGAGGTCAGTCAATAATCCGGAATCGATCATGATGGGATAATCCCCAAACCGGGATGTGATATCAATTTGAGTCATCGTCCAATTCCAATAGATGAATGATCTCGTCACAAACCTCATTAGGCGATAGATTTTCCGTATTGATCTCGTGATGAGCCGTAGACTGATACAGGTCTTTCCGCTCATACCATAATTTGGTAAGCGTGGAATCAGGTTGTTTAGAGGAGGATAATAAAGGTCGGTTTTTCAGATTTCTCATTCGCTGTAGAAGAACTCGCGGATGTGCGAAAAGTAAAATGACAACACCAGTGGATCTCAAAATTTGTCGGTTTAGCTCCTGTAAAATGATGCCTCCCCCGGTTGAGATAACGTGTCCGGAATTCACAGATATTTGTTTTAACAGATGTGTTTCCTGGTCTCTGAAGTAGTCTTCTCCCCTCGTCTTGAACAGTTCTGCTGTACTCACCCCCGCTGTTTTCATCAGCTTTGTGTCGGTATCAATGAATGGTTGCCCCAACTTTGCCGCCAGTATTTTTCCAACGGTTGTTTTCCAAGCGCCCATCATCCCAATGAGATAAATCGTTTTTTTTGAAGCCATTAAAACTTCCCGGTGGCATGGATGTGTTGTGTGAGCTGATCCACAGAATCACCACCGAATTTTTCAAGCAGGGCATCTGCGAGGACGAATGCCAGCATTCCTTCAGCAACGATTGATGCTGCTGGTACTGCGCAGGTATCTGTTCGTTCTTTATGAGCGGATTTTGATTCTTTTGTAAGGATATCAACAGATTTCAGCGGTTTGATCAATGTAGGGATTGGCTTCATCACGACGCGAATATCCAGCCATTGTGCGTTGCTCATCCCGCCTTCAATACCTCCTGCGTGATTGGTGGATCGCGTATAAGTTTTTCCATCCCAGCCGATTTCATCATGGGTTTCACTACCCCGTTTTTTGCTGTATTCAACAGCAGGACCGAACTCTATGCTTTTAAATGCATTAACGGACATCAATGCTTCGGCGATCCGTGCATGGAGCTTTTTATCCCAGTGCGTATAAGTCCCCAGACCATACGGCAGTCCCGATGCTAAAATCTGAATTTCTCCACCGACTGAATCTCCCGCCTGTATCGCCAAATCGATTGCCTTGAGCATCTGTTGTTCTGCATGACTATCGAGGCAGCGAACAGGAGATTGATCTGCATGATGGTTGAGGGTTTTAAGAGACATATCTAATGGATTGGTAGTTGAGTCAGTAATATTATAAATCCGGGTGACCCGGCTGGCAATGTGAATATCAAACGTATCCAGTAGTTTACGGCAAATGGATGACAGTGCCACCCTCATGGCAGTTTCACGAGCAGAAGATCGCTCGAGAACATTTCTGATATCGGTAAATCCAAATTTTTGAATCCCGGCAAGGTCGGCGTGACCCGGTCTGGGGAGGGTTATCTGTTTACCCGGATTATCCACTTGATCAGAAGACATGACCTGTTCCCAGTTTGCCCAATCTTTGTTCGGCAGGATCAATCCTATAGGCGATCCCAGTGTTTGTCCATGACGAACTCCGCAATAAATCTCCGCTCGGTCCTGTTCAATTTTCATCCGTTTACCACGTCCGTATCCCATTTGCCTACGGGATAATTGTTCGGCAATGAGATTTTCGTTCATTTCTAAACCCGCGGGTATGCCTTCAATAATCCCCAATAAACCTTTTCCGTGAGATTCACCGGCGGTGAGGAATTGTATCTTTTTCATCATAAGTGTGTTTCCAGGATTTTTTTCAGATCGTTAATGTCCACTCGGGGGGAAATTCGGTCCTTCATCCAGATATCCAGCGATGCTAGTCCCTGATAGATGAACATGTCCAATCCATTAATAATTTTTGCACCTATCCTTTCGCCAAATTTAAGAAATTCCGTTTTCATGGGACTGTAGATAATATCAATGAGAATTTGTGAAGAAGTAATGGCTGTTTTGGGAGCGGGTATCTCGTCGGGATTCGATCCCATACCTACAGGTGTTGTATTGACAATAATGGATGCACTATTCATTGCAACATTCAATTGTTCAAAAGGGATGGAGTGTAGCAAGCAATCATTTTGAATGACAGATAGTTTCTCTACCAACTTTTCTGAATTTGTATGTGACCGGTTTGATACAGCGATTGAGTTAGCTCCCTCCCGCAGAAGTGCATAGACAATTGCGTTTGCCGCCCCGCCTGCACCGATAACAACGCAGGATTGCCCCTGCACAGAAATCTGGTTTAGTTTTAGCGACATACTGAATCCAAACCAGTCCGTATTGTATCCGATGAGCGCTCCATTATCGTTTGTTACACAGTTCACTGAGCCAATGGAATGTGCTCGTGGATTCAGTTTATCCAAGAGTGGAATAATTTTTTGTTTGTGGGGAATAGTAATATTAAGACCATCCCATTCACCAGACCTGAACCGTTCCATCATTGCAGACAAATCTGATTCTGGACACTTCAATTTTGTGTACTCTGCATCAATACCTAGCTGATCGAATACGTTTTTATGAAGTTGTGGACTAAGGCTGTGATCCACCGGATCTCCGATGACGGCAAATTTTCGGTGTGGATGAATAGACATCAGTTCAAAGTCAGATAATTCAGCACATTGTGAAATTCCGGGAAGGATATGGCTATGCAATCCGAGTCATCGAGGGTTGTTTCTCCGTCTGCGATGAGGCCGGCAATGGTAAATGCCATGGCAATACGATGATCATGAAAAGTTTGTATATGAATGCCCTTTAACGAAGTAGGTCCAGATATGGAAAATCCGTCAGTGTGTTCTGTTACCTGTGCGCCCATACGTTCTAAGTTGATGCAGATGGCATGTAATCGATCCGATTCTTTTACCCGTAATTCGCCTGCACCTTCTACAGTCGTTGTACCTTCCGCTTGTGTTGCTAAAATGGCGATGAGTGGTAATTCATCAATCAATGCAGGAACGTCCTCCTTTGCAATATGAACAGCATGTAGTTGACCTGATTTAATCCGGATGTGGGCTACTGATTCATGGAGTTCTGTCCAGTGATCTAGGATATCCACTTGAGCGCCCATCATTCCCAGACTTCTGAAAAAGCCAAACCGGGTGGGATTGATCAGCATGTTTTTAAATATCACTTCCGAATCATGAATTATAGCTGCTCCCGTTGCGAAAAAAGCAGCAGATGATGGATCCGCAGGTACATGAAAATGAAACCCCGGATGACGAGTATTGGAACCTTTGATGACGATCCTTTGACCATTGGTGGTGATCGGATATCCCAGAGCTGACAAAAGAATTTCTGTATGATCACGGGTCGGTACTGTCTCATGGATGATCGTTTCACCCATAGCATGTATCCCGGCTAACAGGATAGCAGATTTTACCTGCGCGCTGGCAACGGGCATCGTGTATTCAATACTGTGCAGGTCTGATACTTGGATGATCACCGGCAATTTACCGTTCGTGCTTGATATTTTTGCGTTCATCTTTTGGAGTGGACTAACGACTCTGTCCATTGGGCGTGAGGATAATGATTGATCTCCGGTAAATGTGGCTTTGATCTGCTGTCCGGCAATTAAGCCTGATAATAATCTAACGGTAGTTCCGGAGTTGCCACAGTCCAGTGGTATCTCTGGTGATATAAATTGCCTGCCTTTGATGTTGATTCGTTCCCCGTCCTGGTTCCAGTCCATTCCACATTTTGCCAGACAATCGCGGGTGGAGATCACGTCCTGCCCCGATGACAGATTTTCAATGACACTTTTATCAGAGGAAAGTGACGCCAGCATGATTGCCCGATGCGATAGGGATTTATCCCCGGGGAGCGTTACACTACCCTTCAGTACCATCGGATTCTCCTGTTGAATTAAAGAGTTTGTGGGTTTCGCGAATTGCTTCTTCCAGGCGATAAATGGTCTCATCTGTGTAGGGATTGAATCGTTGCAGGTCCTTGAAAAGCTCCAGACTGTCATTGCATGTCTGCTCGATCACACCAAGGAGATCATTGAATCCCAGAGTGTTGATGGGTGTTGACCGAACTCCGGTTCGTTCAAGGGCTCGTCCAATAAAATGCGTAATCCCCTGACTCACCGCTGCCAAACGGTCATGCGCTTCCGGGGACAATTCTACGATGCGAATGGAATGATTTTCGAAATAGGATTTCAGGTTTTCATAATGATGATGAAGGTCTCTTAAAGGATGCATCACCATTTTTAGTTCGCAATACGGACTATACGAATCCGGTCCAAACATGGGGTGACTGCATATGATTCCTGCAGATTTGGGTAACTTGGATTCCATGACTTGTGCAGGAAATGATTTCACTGAGCATACATCAATGACAGTTGTGTGATCTCCCAACATGGGTGCGATTTTTACAATAGTTGTTTCAAAATTTCGAATCGGGACTGCGAGGAATAATAACGATGATTGTGTGACTTCAGCCAGATTTTCACATCTAATTTCATCTGGGATGTCACTCACATTGGGATCGTGTACTTTGATTGCATAACCATCAGACAGGATTTTATGAAGTACTCGCCCAAATCTTCCAAAACCCAGAATTCCAACGGTGAGCGGATTGTCGATGTGAGACGTATTCATCCGCAGTGGGTACTTTCGACAAAGTTTACTGGTTCAATTTGAAGTGTGCAATGCTCAATCTTAAATTTTTCACGGAGGAGTGTTTTGGTTCCATTGAGGCAATCCGCCCAATGATGAGTCTGGATACATTCAGGAGATACCTGCAAATGAGCACTGAGTCCGGGTTTGTGTTGTGAGATAGACCAGATATGCAGATCATGCACGTTCTCCACATGAGGTTGATCCAATATGGCTTGTTTGATCAATTCATAATCCAGATGATCCGGAACCGTATCCATTAATAGTTTGATGCTTTGTGTTAACAGAGATTTGGTTCCAACAAGGATCAGCAACGCGATTAATATACTGGCAATCACATCGATCAGATAGAAATGCCAAATCCAGATGACCACAGCAGATAAAATTGCAGCTACAGATCCAAAGGTGTCTGTCATTAAATGGAGGTATGCCCCTTTGGTGTTCAGGTCATGTTTTTGAGTATCTGCCAGTATCCACGCACTGACGCCATTGGCAGCCAGTCCTAATGTGGCAATGATCAACATGGGGCCACCATCAATAGGTTGAGATGTACCCAACCGCTTTACTGCCTCGAAAAGGATGAATCCACAAATAAATACCAGCGTTCCTCCGTTAATAAACGCACCCATGACTTCAGCTCTCACGTACCCGTAGGTCCACTGATTATCAGCAATACGTTCACTGAGTTTGGAGACGAAGATAGCAAGTCCCAACGCCAGTACATCCATCACCATGTGTCCCGCGTCGGATAGTAACGCCAAGCTGTGTGTAAAAATACCTCCGCCAAGCTCAACAATGAAGAAAACAAGATTGATCCAAAACGCCCACCACAGTCGTGTTCGTATAGAAGAACCAATTCCTGAATGCGCATGCGTGTGTAATGACATGATTATTTTTGCACCTGTTTTGCGGAGTGAAAAACCGCCTTGAAAATTCGGATCAATTGTTCTTCGGAAAGGGTACCACCTGCAGAACGGGTCAGGCGATCGATGATCTCTTTTTCTCTGTGCTGGTCTTCTACAGGTATGTTTAGCTCTTTTTTTAAAGATCCCATTTCGCGGGCAGTCAACATCCTAGTCTTCAACAGTTCGATAATTTTCTCATCGATGCGATCAATTTTGTCTCTTATAAGTTTGATTCTTTCGTCCATTTTCAAATCTGATTCATTCATGAGTTCATGAATATTTCTGGCTAAATTATCACTGATAACGGGATGTAGAAAAGGGATTTAGACAGTACTGGATATACTGTGATTGACCCTGCATCTCTTGGAAATTTAAATATCATATTGAGAGGGTCCCATGTTTATTTTTGAAAAGAAAGTCCGGTTCAGTGAAGTGGATGCTGCCGGGGTGGTATTTTTTGCTCGGGCAATTGAATATTTCCACATGGCCTACGAAGATTTTATGAGCTCGGTCGACTTGGATTTGCATCAGCAGTTTATAAAAGCTGGCACAGCTTTACCCGTCGTTCACGTAGAGGCGGATTATAAGCGACCTATGAAGCTGGGTGAGATTCTCTCTATTCATGTTGGTGTAGAATCGGTGGGGACCCGTTCTTATACTATCCAATACCAGATCGATGGCCCTGATGGGACACTCCGTGTTATCGGGAAAAGTAAACATGTTTTTGTTGATGCGAATTTTAAATCAGCGAGTCTGCCCGACAGCATGAAGCAAAAGCTGGTAGAATTGAATAGTTAACCAGTTTATCAGTTAACAGGTTGTGGTTCGACAAACTTCACAATTCATGGTTTGTTAAGTTTACGAGTTGGCAGTGGCAGAGACAGTCTCATCACTTCGTAAAATCTCCGAGGAATGCTTATATTGAACCTGGCCATTAGGTTAGCCTCGACGTTTCCGGCTATGGCGAGACCGGCTGTGGAGTGTTTTAATATCCAAAATCCTTTGCTATAATTTTTTCACTATTTATTAATCGGTTAAAAGTAGGTTCTGACTGCAAATTCAAATTGATTTATGAAGATCTTTTTAAACGCGGTAATATTGTTTTGCTCATAGAATAATAACATCGCTTTTTTGTATTCTACGGAATCAATTGTTCTGAATGAAATAGGGCAGTATCCATGCTTTATTAGGATAGCATTACTTATAATTCTAGCTGTCCTTTTGTTCCCATCGGTGAATGGCTGGATGTAGGATATTAACATGAGTAGAAGTAAAGATTTTTCAAATATAATTTCACGATTGTTTATCAATTCACACATGTCTCTCAATGTTTCTTTAATTTGATATACATTATCCAGAGGTTTATAATTTGTTCCTGTAATACCTACTCTCCGTTCTCTAATATTTCGATCAGTACCCAAATATTTTGTTAATATATTATGTATATCTTCAATTTTAGAGATGGTTAATGGTGTCAAATAAGTTGGATTTTCTATAATAAATTCTAATGCTTCCTTATGATTGAGAAGCATTAACGCTTCATCTTTTGTTTTACCCTTTGCAGTTTCTTTTTCTTTCAATAATCGTTCTGTTTCTAAAAGAGAATAAGTATTTCCTTCAATTTGTGATGATTTCCAACTCAGGTCGATAGCTAAACGTTCCAGTTCCTTTTGGTATTCCGATTCTGTCAGTTTGGAAATATTTTCTTTATATTTATTTTGAAGATCGGTTAAATGATTTAATTCATCTTCAGTAAACAATTTCACTTTGCCCAAAACCTCAGTGATCAACGACATATTGAAAGTCTCTTTGATGTCTCGTTCATCAATTTCTTTTTCGAAGTATACTTCAATATCGATTGGAAAAAACAATTCATATGCTGGTCCAACTACATATTTTGTTCCTCTGCCTTTCCCTACAGGTAATATCAAATTATCTGATATTAATTTTGTCAAAATCCTCTTTACTGTTGCATATCCTACATCCGATTTCAATCCATCATGAATTTCTTTTGAAGAAAGGGATGGATTTTCTTTAACAAACTCAAGTATTTCTTTGTATTTATTGTTAAACATTTTCTTCCTTCTTCATATTTTGTAGCTCACAACCATATTTATTTTAGATCGAAATGCCATACAAATGAGCTATAAATTCATTTGTCTTAAGCTTTAATTTAACTTTGTAGAGCTCGTTTAAGACTCATAATAATGAAAGATGCATTTCGAAAACACAGTGGCATATACCTAAAATAAATAATTTTTACAATTTCGACTATGTGTTGTGCGGGATATTATTACACTATTTTTTTGAATATCGATCACTGATAAAAAAAAATTAACCTATTTATGCATTATGTTTTTAATGAGCCAGTTTGCCAAAATGGCGAATTGCTAATGGCTAAAAACCTACCCTATTAAAATGAGTCCACCGGGAAAAGAATAACCAAAATGAACCCTCTGCTGCTACCATGGCTTCGGCGACTTCTGCTTTCTGCATACTGCCACTGCATCTGTCCTCCACTCTACAATTTGTTACAATGTCAATAAAAGTATCCGATGTAATTTGAATCGAAAAATAATCTTCATTTTAATCATTTTTAAGGAGTTCAATTACACATGCGAAAATTATTAACTATGGGTATTCTGTGCCTATCATTCACGTTTGCCGTTGACAACATCTGGATCGACCACGACGGAACAACTATTTCTGCCAATAAACTTATCATCAAATTCAAACCTGAGGTTTCACCCCTTCTGGGTTCGGAATCTCCGCTCACACTGACATCACGTTCAGAATTTGCAGATGCCGTTTCTGCATATCCGGTAGCAGAATTTAAACCTCTTTTTGTTGACTATGAAATGTTCTCATCCCTTCATTACGAGCACCATCTTCATCAGTACTATTCCATTGAATTTTCTGAAGCAGTTGACCCGATAGCTGTACGATCTGCACTCAACGAATTATTGGATGTGGATGTGGTTGATTTGAATTATCTTGTCCGACCGACGTTTGTCCCTAATGATAATTACTATCCAAATCAATGGGCGCACGATAATACGGGCCAGGCACAAAGTTATGGCGGAGGTCAGGTAGGCACTCCTGATTGTGATATGGATACGGATGAAGCTTGGGACATTACCACCGGTAGTGAGGATGTGATCGTGGCGGTTCTAGATACCGGCGTGAATGATCACGATGAGTTTGGTACCCGATTGCTTGACGGCTGGAATTTCTACGACGGTAACAGCAATACTGCGGATGTTTTTGGGCATGGAACCATGTGTGCAGGTATCGTTAGTGCGCAGGGAGATAACAACATCGGAGTTGCGGGCATATCCTGGGATTCAAAAATTCTGCCAGTAAAAGTACTGAGTAATTCTGGAAACGGAGACCAAGGCATTCTCGCTAATGGTATTGTTTACGCTTCTGATAATGGAGCAAATGTGATCAGTATGAGTCTCCGATGGACAAGTCCGGATAATTCCTGTAGCGATGCCATTGATTATGCTACTGCTAACGGAACCGTCGTTCTAGCTGCAACGGGAAACGAAGATAGTTCAACCATCGGTTATCCGTCCGCTTATGAAAATTGTATCGCTGTCGGTGCGCTTTCTCCATGTAATGAGCGTAAAAGTTATAATTCTTGTGACGGAGAAAATTTCTGGGGCAGCAATTATGGAACCGGAATGGACTTTCTTTCTCCGGGCGTTCGTATTCATACTGTCAATAATAATGGCGGTTATATGACTGATTTCAACGGAACATCTTCTGCCTGCCCGTCTGCTGCAGGTGTAGCGGCGTTGGTGTTATCCGTCAATCCTGAGTTGACCCCTGTCGAAGTTCGGCAGATCATGCAATCCACAACCGTTGATTTGTATGATGCCGGCTGGGATGCCCAATCTGGATGGGGTCGAATCAATGCATTGAATGCTGTTAATATGGCTATTGAATTGAACTGCGGAACCAACAATATTCTTGGAGACACGAACCTTGATGGCGACATCAATGTTATTGATATTGTCATCGTAGCTAATCTCATCACTGGGGTCTTACTGGAACCAGATTATTGTCAGGAGTGGGCTGCAAACGTAAACGAAGATGACATCATTAATATTCTGGACATCATTTTAATTATCAATATGATCGTGGGAGTCGAATAGTTCCCGAACCGATTTCTGGTATAATAAAATTAGTATATTTCTCTGCTTTACCCGCAAAGTAGTAAGTCCGTTTTTACAAAGGAAAATATCATGAATAAATATTCAGTTTTTGCACTGTTAATGGTTTCGTTCGTCTTTTGCACGGACGTACAATGGACAGCGATGGGTGGTCAGCAGATTTCATCTACGAAAATTGTGATTGAAATTGACAACGAAATTGCTCCCCGATTGGGGGATGCAGCACCGCTATCTAAAGATTATTTTCCTGAACTGGTGACGCTTTCAAGACAGATACCGGAATTTAACTTTCGACCACTGTTTACAAGTACCAACTCTTTTAACGAAAAACACTACCGTCATCAACTACACCTTTATTATGTCTTGGAATTTACCGAACCGGTAGATATCCTCTCCATCATGGATGAGTTAAGTATCATCAATGGAATCATCTCCATTGAGCCTTCATATCGGGTTGATGTAAATCTGGTACCTAACGATCCCCTTTATCCATTACAATGGGCGCACAATAATTCGGGGCAGGCTATTTCTTATGGCGGCAATGATGTAGGTACTCTCGATTGCGATACTGACACTGAAGAAGCCTGGGACATTACCACGGGTGACAGCGAAGTGATCATTGCAATTTTGGATACGGGTGTTAATAATCATGAAGAATTTACAGGCCGGATGGTCCCCGGATATGATTTTGTGAACAACGATGATGATCCTGCAGATGATTTCGGTCATGGATCTTCCTGTGCCGGGATAGCCGCTGCTGCCGGTAACAATGGTGTGGGGATTGCAGGTGTAGCTTGGGAATCTTCAATCATGTCTGTAAAAGTGTTGGATTCCGGTGGCTCTGGGAATGATACCGATATTGCCGATGCCATTACCTGGGCGTCAGACAATGGTGCAGACGTCATCAGCATGAGTTTGGGTGGTGGTGGATACACGGGTTACCTCGACAACGCCATCAATTACGCGGTAGATAATGGAACGGTCGTATTTGCAGCATCCGGAAATGATAATAATGGAACCGTCAGTTATCCTTCTGCCTACGATAATTGTATCTCTGTTGGAGCATTATCTCCCTGCAACGAACGAAAGAACCCTGGTTCTTGTGATGGTGAAAACTTTTGGGGCAGTAACTATGGAGATGAACTGGATTTCCTTTCCCCCGGTGTACGGATACATACTACTACAATGAGTGGCGGATACACTTCAACATTTAACGGTACATCATCTGCATGTCCTCACGCCGCAGGTATAGCTGGATTGATTTTGGCTGCAGCACCTGACCTGACACCGTTGGGGGTCCGAAATGTGATGCAGGCAACGTGCGATGATCTGGATATCCCCGGATGGGATTCCGAAACAGGATATGGACGATTGAATGCATTTTCAGCCGTGTCATATTCGCTCAGCCATCCCACTATCGAATTGGATGTGGAATTATTGACATTTGACTTGGAAACCGGTGCAACTGACGAATCTCCCGTTTTTATTTTAAATACCGGGGACGAAGAACTCATTTACACCATCGATACACAGCGGTACTATTTCGTGGATTCCCAATCCGATTATACCGATTATGATTGGGTTGACATTTCTCAGGACAATACCACTCTCACAATTCCGCATAATGATCAGGCTGCACCTTCCTTTAATATTGGATTTGAGTTTCCTTTCTTCGGAGAAATGTATTCATCATGTATTGTAAATGCCAACGGATGGATGGGTTTTGGCGAAGACAACACCTCCTGGCAGAATACAGGACTACCTAACCCCGATGCCCCAGCTCCAGCGATTTTCGGATTTTGGGACGATCTAAATCCCGTCAACAATGGAAATAGTGCTGACATGGCTGGATACGTCAGGATCAACGCTTCACCAGAACGTCTGGTCGTGTGGTTTGATAACGTGGCACATTGGATCGGCAGTGGAAGTATCTCTGGTACTTATGATTTTCAGATGGTTTTGTATCCAAGCGGTGCAATTATATTAAATTATAGATCGATGGACGGGGATGTGCATTCTGCCACAATTGGCGTGCAGGATGGACTTGGACAAAACGCATTGTTAGTTCCCTATGATACCGATTTGATCACCAGCGATTATGCGTTTAAAGTTTTCCCTCCAGCAGAATGGGTAACTATTTCGGCTCTGGATGGAATTGTTCCACCCAGCGAAGCTGAAGAGATCACTGTCACCGTCGACGCAACAGGGTTTTATGACGGATCCTATTTTGCTCCCGTTACATTTTTGACCAATGACTTTGCTCACCCAGTTGTGACAATGCCTGTGATCATGAACGTGTCAGGTGCATTTTGTCAGGATTGGGCAATGGGCGATCTGAATAATGATTTGGCTCTGAATGTCCTGGATATCGTGCTAATGGTTAACATTATCATTGGTGAGTTACCGGATCCGGGTGAATGCGCATTATGGACGGCTGATATGAATGCTGATGGTGCCATCAATGTGCTGGATGTGGTGCTGGTATTGAATATAATTATTGAAAATAACTAATAACCAGCGATCCCTCCTACATCTTGCGTTAGAGGCGCACCTATCCGGGATTGATCGACCCTGCTTAGAACAAATCAGGAATGTTCGACCTTTTCTTCTGACTGATCCTCACTTACAACCCTGATTGGGAGCGGATCGGTTATTGATCCGCTGTACAACGATAGATGTGGGAATGGAATTTCAATACCTTCTCTGTCAAACGCTACTTTTATCTCTTCCATAATACTATTTTTCAATTTCAACCACTCTGTTTTTTCAGCCCATACTAAAAACTTCAGATCGAGGGATGAGCTTCCAAAATCTGAAAAAACCACCATCGGTTCGGGTTCATTTAGACAGGTGGGGTTATTTTTGGCGATTTCTAGTAAAATTTGTCTGACCCTGGAAATATCTTCTTTATATGCGACTCCAATTCCAATATCAACACGACGGATAGGAAATCTAGTCACGTTGATCACTTCACTTTTAATGATGGTTTCATTTGGTATTCGAACGAATTTATTATCAAATGTCCTCATTTTTACGGAGAGGACATCGATGGACAACACCACTCCGGTAATTCCTTGAACAGTAATGATATCGTTTACCTGAAAGGATTTTTCAGTGATCAGAAATAACCCTGATATAATATTTGAAACACTGGTTTGTGACGCAAAACCAACAGCAATACCCACAATTCCTGCTGCTCCCAACAAATGGGTAAGTTTAAATCCCAATTCGTTCAAAACAGAGATTATAATGATCACGATTCCTGTGTAAGAAACCAGTTTGCTTAAGATCATCCCGGTCTGTGGTGAATATTTTTGAGTAAAATATCCTCTTGCCCATTTGGCGGTCATTAAAATTGCGGGGAGACCTATGATAATTAAAATACCAAGTCTCGCTAGCATATGCATATTTTCTGAACTCAAAATTGATTCCGAGTTAAAGTATTCAAGTATTTTCATATTATTGCCCTGTTATTGATGAAATCCCGATTCCGGGTAATTCTAGAATTGACGCAAATGTTCTTGCCGCGAATCCTTTTTTCAGAGTTGTTTTGGCAGAGGTTATTCGTTTTGCATTAGACGATATCTGTGGTGGATTACCAGTTGAAATGATCTGGGTTGTATCTTGTGAACCTTTGTAGGAAACCGTAATATCATCGGACCATAACTGCACACCATCAAAAAATAAAGAAAATCCGTCGGTATGAAGGCAGATCTTTTCTATTATTAATTCTTCACATGAATCATTTACAACCGTTAATGGGCAAATTGTTGAATGATTCCGAGAGACATCCGGTTCGGTTTGCTGTCTCATTCCAGAGGATATCCAATAACATAACTCACCCGAAGTAAAACCTCCAAACCACGTTCCGGAAAGATTGACTGACGGGATCATAGATAAATTAAGTTCCTTCTTTCCGATCAATATGATCTTTAACCATACCGGAACACGAATAAATATTTTTGCTTTAGAATTTGAAGGTAATCGAAAAGAGGTCTCGGGTTTCACTACAACTGGTCGATCAGGGAATACAGGTTTCATTTTTATTGATGCCGTTTTTGATGAGATAGGCCAGGTTGTCCAAGTGATATTATCAGGAGGAGATTCTAAAGATGATTCATCTTTTCCTGATGGATACGAATTTGCCAGGCACAGGGTATCATCCTTGATCTTTGCCCAAACGGACACTTCTCCTAAGGACCACCGATGTGGTCTTGCAGTTTTAATCTCCACCTGATCCCAAACCGAGTTAGAAAGATTATCAGTCATTTTATCTGTTTCCAATTTCTATAACCACTTTTTTTTACGAAAAAATAATAGCATTCCGAATGTGATCAGCAAGATGATACCCCAGACAGCAAAGTATCCATATCTCCATTCCAATTCTGGCATTAATTTAAAGTTCATTCCGTAAATCCCTGCTACAAAGGTAATGGGTATAAATATGGTGGCAATGATCGTGAGAACTTTCATTACTTCATTCATTTTATTACTAACGTTCGTCATGTAGGCATCCAACATTCCACCGACAATCTCGCGAAAACTATCAAGAATATCAACAACCTGGATGATATGGTCTTGTAAATCTTTAAAATAGACATGCGTCAATGGATGAATAATTGGGGATTCTTCTCTTTGTATTGACCCGATAATTTCTCTTAACGGCCAAATGGACTTTTTAATTTCGATGATCTTTCGTTTCACATCATAAATTCCATGTAATGTTTCTTTTGAAGGGTTTTCAAATAAGTCTTCATCCAACTTGATGAGTTTATCATCTAATCTTTCCAGTATGTAGAAGTAATGATCCACAACTGTATCGATGAGTGCATACGCTATGTAATCTGATTTCCGGTTTCGAATTCGGCTTCCTTCTATTCTCACACGTTCTCGAACCGGATCGAATAAATCACCATTCTGTTCCTGAAACGTGATCACATAATTTGGACCCAACACTAAACTGATTTGTTCTTCCAGAACATCATCAGATTGGTCTCGAAACGTAAGCATTTTGATTACAAAATAATAGTATGAATCATAATACTCTCTTTTAGGACGTTGACCAGAATGAACAATATCTTCTTGAACGAGTGCGTGAATATCATAGTGATTACAGATTTGCTCAATTACTCCGGTATTATGTAAACCGTCAATATTGATCCAGGTAACACCGGGTTTATCTTTAAATGTAAAACAGGATTCAATATCTTGAAATTCAATTTCCTGAAAATCATTTTCTTTGAAGTGGATGATTCTGATCCGTGTATGTTCTTGTTTTTTTTCACCCACATGGATCAGTGTACCAGGTGATAGCCCAGCTTTCTTTGCAGTGACATATCTTTTTCTACTCACTTTCTATACTCCCTCTGAAAGTGTAATTTTGATCAAAATCAATGTGCTTAAAATAGATGAATTTTTATTCAATGAAATACCTCATATACACTCTGCTGTCTGAAGGACGATGAATTTCTTTGAATCCATGTTTGGTAAAGACAGACGGTATCCCCATATAGCTGGAAACCGGCGGTAATTTTCCTTTTCACACAACGGTAGGATATGCTTCGATAATGGTTCCATGATGCAATTTTACAAATTCAATTGCTCCTTTTATCAGTACTTCGCTTACTCCAAGATTTCTGAATTTAGGTTGGATATAAAAACAAACCAGAGACCAGACTTTTTGGTCATCAACCGGTTTCAAAATTCTGGATCGACCCAATGAATCATAATCCTCTCTCGGAGCAATCGAACACCATCCGATTGGAACTTCATTTTCATATGCCAGAAGTCCGACAGATTTTCCGGATTCTACCAGTGCTTTCATTGCGAGACGATTGTTATCTCCTTGATTTTGGGTAAACTCATTCCTCGTGCACCGCCACCACATGCACCAACAGCCACCGTATGCGCCTTTTGGACCAAACAGTCTCTCAAAATCCTGCCATTCTGATGGGCTCAGTGGTTTTATTGTGATGTTGCCCAGCGTTATTATTGGATTACCTTTCATGTCACTGCAAGATTAATTTACGTAGAATGATGATTACCAATTAATTAATTGAATTCGGTTTTGACTGTATTTCAAGTTTGAGTGAGTATGCATGGTAAAATAACAGCAAATAATTGTCCATCAATCCCCTCAAATTACAACAATGAAAAACTGGACAATTCTACTTATTATACTGACTGTAATCCTGGGACTCACAATTACTTCCTGTCGGAGAGATCCTGGAAAAGTAACGTCTCCTCCCCCGGAATCAGTCATTTCAGTTATCACAACGGGGGAAAATGTTTTTCGATCGCTAATTACCGGATTATCCGGAAGATTAAAAGCAGCGATTGCAGAGAAAGGGATAGCCGGAGCAATAGATATGTGTAGTGTAGAAGCGCTGCCTCTGACCCAAAATATTGCTGATGCTAATGATCAGATCACTCAGATAAAACGAACATCCAATCAATATCGGAACCGGAAAAACAAACCGGATAAATACGAACAGGATGCACTGGATTACTTTAGAAAATTCATCAATACCAACGAACCGATTCCCTCATATTATGTACAGAAGATCGAACAAAAATCAGGAGATTTTTACCGATATTATAAGCCTCTGACCATGATGCCCCTTTGCTTGAATTGTCATGGAATGGTTGAGAATATAAATCCTGATGTGATGGAATCGTTGAAGGAGAAATATCCTAAAGACAAAGCCATCGGATATTCATTAAATGATTTCAGAGGCGTGGTTAGTATTTCAATTTCTGAAAGTATCAAGGGGTACTGACGCTGAACTCATTCATATCCACCATCCTTCCAATCCAAATAACCAAAAAATATTGGCACTAGAATGATATTCCAAGAATACTATGGTGAAATCTTTTCCTTGCTCAGTGCGATTTTGTGGGCATTGGCAGTTATTTTATTTAAAAAATCCGGTGAATCCATATCTCCAATAGCGCTGAATCCGTTTAAAAATGTTCTGGCGCAAATCCTATTTTTAATAACCATCCTGGTTCTTGGACAGCCCATCCTTCAAACCTTCGATCCAACGGGGATGAACGGGTTTTCTTCATCGGATTATGTGCGTCTTGTCATCAGTGGTGTGGTAGGTATCGGGGTCGCTGATTTGCTATTTTTTAAATCCCTAAATATTCTGGGTGCAGGATTTTCTGCTATCGTGGATACCATGTACAGTCCATCGGTAATATTTTTTGCTTTTCTAATGCTGGGAGAGAGACTGAAGTTCATACAAGTCGTTGGTGCAGGCTTGGTGGTCTTAGCCATATTGTTTGCATCCTTCCAATTTCGAAATCTGCCCGCACCTCCAAAAGAAATGAAGTATGGAATATTATTGGGTGTTCTGGCACTGGCATTGATGGGCTTCGGGATTGTTCTGATAAAACCGGTTCTCAATAAACTACCACTGGATTTTGGTCTGCAGATGTGGGTGGCAGGTTTCAGACTGCTACCTGGTACCATTTTTTCATTGATCGTATTTTTTTATGTGAGTCGTAAGCGTGACCTGATCACCCCGTTTTATAATCGAAAGGTATGGTTTCCACTGGTGGGGAGTTCAGTATTGGGGACGTTTTTGGGAATGACCTGCTGGATTATTGGAATGACCTATACTACCGCATCCATTGCCAGTATTTTAAATCAAACTGCCACAATTTTTATTCTATTATTCGCTTGGATGTTCTTAAAAGAACCTATTTCATGGCGTCGGATCATTGCAGTTATCCTGGCTTTATCAGGTGTGATGTTGGTCATTTTGGGAGACAAACTGACGAACTGATTTTTTTCTTATTTAATTTAGATTAGGTTTTTTTATCCTTTTTCTTGGCAGCAGGAAATAACACATTATTCAAAATTAGCCTGTAGCCTGGTGAATTCCGGTGGAGCGAAAGATCCGTGGGTGGGTCACCCACATAGTGACGGTAATCTTCCGGGTCATGCCCTGCTAGAAATGTATATGTCCCCTTCCCCACATTCCCATGGATATATTTGATCTGCTCATCGTTTTGCACTTCACCTAAAATCACCACACTTTTCTTCAGCGTACTTCGACGAAAACCGGTGGTTTGTCCCATAAATCCTTTTATCACACCTACATGACATTGGGTGAGCATAGTGGGCACCGGGTCCCATTTTGCAGAAAACTCAAATAGTGAAAAATAATCTGCCTCTGCGCTTTTGGTTGTGGGCATATGGCTGGGTGGGATGTCAATTGTAGAATACTCGTAAACGTTGGGGTCAGTATACAATCGATAATTCTCAAAGGCGATCCCCCGGTTGAAATCCATCTTTTGTGCATAAGCCGGATCAACTGGAGTGCCATCATATACTGAAGAGACGATATCTGTTGTACCGGCTGCCAAAGCAATATCGAATGAATCAGTGGCAGAACACATAGCGAACATGAATCCTCCAGTTTGTACATAATCCAAAATGACCCGCGAAACCGCTTTTTTCAATTCATGAACGGAAGGAAATCCATGCTGAGAGGCGATCAGTTTTGAATCTGCCTCCTGCTGCTTGTACCATTGAGCGTTGTGATAACTCCGGTAGAATTTACCATACTGCCCCGTGAAGTCTTCGTGATGGAGATGCAGCCAATCGTAGTCCTTCAGTTTTCCAGTGAGGACTTCATGATCGAAGATCACATCGTATTCGATCTCCGCATACTCAAGAGCAAGCGTGACGGCATCATCCCAAGGCTGTTTATCGGGCGGTGAATAAACGGCAACATCAGGCGCTTTTTCAAGGAGAACGGAATCCATATTTTGTTCGTCAATCGTACCGTAGATCGTTCCCATCATGCCCGCGTCCACCGTTTCATATGTGACCCCTCGCAGAACACACTCTCTGTCGATATTGGCGTAATAGTCTATTAAAAATGATCCGCCACGGTAATTCAATAACCATTCAATGTTGATTCCCTGATCCAGTACCCAGAATGCAATGCCATAGGCTTTCAGATGGTCGGTTTGAGCCAAATCCATGGGGATCATTAATTTTTGTGCCCACATAGGCATGATCAATAAACACAGTATAATCGCTTTTTTCACTTCATTCCTTTTGATTTCGGGATATTTGTCCTATTCACCAACCCTGCAGGTTATGGAAAATGGGATTTGTTAAACGGGTCGAAATTTATCAGTTACCAGAGCGTGGATTTAAGCACATTCTGAAGGGGAAGTTCCGATCGTAAATGGTGACTGCTTGTTAACGAGATAAATTGGTGTAGCAAAACTCACCGTGAGAAGGTGGACTCCCGTAAATATAAGTACGTTTATCTAAAATTATCAGGAACAGCAACTTAAATCAGGTGGATTATCCCAGTCAACCGGACCGTTGTCAAATCGGTATTTTAATCGGGGAAACACAATCTTTAGCCATGCATCGGTAAAATAATCAAATGCCTCGTCCCATTGACCGCCAGTGCCCCAGCCGTCGTGATGAAGGGTGACCTTCGTCTTTTCTGTGCTGATCTCTTCAAATCGGATCACCACATGCGTCCACTGTTTGCGAACTTCGGATAGATGCGGTGGTGCGTTCCAGGTAAATGCCAGCATTTTTTGTGGTTGAATCGCCAGTATGCGTACGCCTTCTGCGCCTCTGAATCCCGGTTTGCCGTTGGGATTAAATAATATTTCGTATTTTCCATCGACCATGAGATCGATATTAGCCACTGGGGCAAAGAATGAGGTAATCCCTTTTTCGGTCGTCCAGACATCCCACACATCCTGGATGGATGCATTGCAAATCGTCTCCCCTTCGATACTTCGGTTATAATTCATTGTTTTACCTCCAATTGATTTGTCTCATTATGGTTTACTCCCGTCCTTAAAGTCAGGGAATTTTTTTCTCAATTTTTTGTTCTCTTACCAATGCCAACTCGTAAACTTGCCACTTCTTGCTATATTTTACTCAAACTAGCAATATTCATTTTCTTTCAAGTCAGTTACAAAGGCACCCTTCCCATGACAAGGGGAAGGGATGGGGTTCCTGCACCCTGCCACTGCTAACTGCTTCTGCCGTCTACCACTGCCAACCACCACTGTTACCTGCTACTACCTCTGCCAACTCGTAAACTCTTTAACTCGTCAACTCATTCACTCTGTTCGTGCCAATTCGTGGTTAGTTCAAGTTTGCTTTGCTACCAACTGCGCCCACGCATGTCGTTCCGGGGTGGTGTCCCCATGTTGATGCCAAGGTCCCAGTCCCTCCCAATGATGGATAATATCTACGCTGTCAAATAAACGAAGTATCTCCCCCGGTGCCAGAAAGGTGCGGATCTTTCTATCATCAAGTTCAAAAGACAAATCGCCAATCTGTTTACCCTGTTCTCCATACCGGACGAAAGACGAATCATCAGAGGTAAATGCAGTCACAAAAATGAGACTGCCGGGTTGTGTCCATTCCATCACCTTTTCAGTGAGCAATCGAATGTCATCCCGGGTCAGTATTGGGATCAGTCCGAATGCCAGGACAGCACCAAATGCAGGAACCGCGGGTGCATAATCTTGAATCGATGCTACAGATGCGGAAATCTCTACGCCCAGTTGTTTTGCATTTGCCAACGTCTGGTCAACAGCGATCTGATACGGATCGATGGCGGTCACTGATAATCCTTTACCAGCAAGATACAGGCTGTTTCTGCCCTGACCACAGCCCAAATCCAGTGCCGGGGCGGTCGTGGGGATCTGCGATACAAAGTTCACCAACAAGGGTTCAGGATCTTCTCCAAAAATCGCCTTCCCAGAATGGTATAGCGTTGAAAAATCTTTACTCACGGGTTTCCTTCTCGTACACACGCACTTGCCAAATAAAGGAATGTCGAACCTGTAACAGTTGAAATCCGTTCTGCTGAACGATGGCATCCACGTCGTTGGTGGAATGAACATAAACTCTGAAGGGTATCCGTCGAAGCTTCAATGTCCAATGCACCAATGGCAGGCTCCATTTGATAAAAAATCTTTCACGGGGGAAGACGACAGCATAGACACGAGTCGCCAAACTTGATGACTTTTCCACCAGCGTCTTCATATCCGGGTAGCAGCAGATCACCCGGTCGAGGGTCACAATATCCGCCATGTCCGGACGGATGCTGTCATCAGTGAAATCACCATGGGTTCGTTGAATTTTATCACCGACGCCCCGTTTCTCCGCCATCTGCGACGCCAGATCGTGATAGGAAGAGGACGCATCAATGCTGTTTACCTGTGTCACACCATGCTTCAGCAATTCGTATTGAATGGCACCGATCCCGCCACCGATATCGATGAGGGACGATCCCCCATTTTCGGTGCTCTTCCGCACGCCATCGATGAGCCACCGGGTGGTTTTTCTGGGTCCGCGTTTTTCATAGCGACGAATCTCCTTGCGGGCTGTTTTGGCATTAAATATTTTTTCAATTCCGGTGCACTGGCAGCATTCGTACATGTGGGGTTCTCCCGAGTTATAAATGTCTTGGTGATGATGAAGATACAAAATATCAACACCGTTTTCAGAAATTCAGCGTGATCTGATCAACGGATTCCTCCGCCGTTTCCGGTTCTAAATTTGAAAAAGAAACTCCTAACAGTCGTACCGGTTTTTTGGGTGGATGCGGTGCATTGAGCAGTTCCAGGGATTTTTCCAACAATTCAGCATATCCGATAACGGATTCACCAAACGTGCGGCTTCGGGTATTGACTTCGAAATCGTGGTATTTGATCTTCAGTGTGAGTGTGCGTCCGGCGAACTGTTTTTTCTCCATACGCTCCCACACCTTTCGGCAGATGATTCCCAATTGGATGACCATGGATTCCCGGTCTTTCAGGTCAGTATCAAAAGTTCGTTCGGCACCCAACGATTTCCGGATTCTGATGGAGGATACTTCCCGGTTATCCTCGCCACGTACTGCATGAAAATAATATCCACCGGATTTCCCGAATTTCAGAAGCAGATCTTCGCGGGACCATTGTTTTAAATCCATACCGTTGTGAATACCCACGGACTTCATTTTCTCGGCGGTGACTTTTCCGATACCATAAAATGTTTCGATGGGTAATTTCTCAAGGAAATCGATGGCTTTTTCCGGGGGGATGACAGTGAGTCCGTCAGGTTTATTTATATCGGATGCGATCTTTGCCAGAAATTTGTTATACGATACACCGGCGGATGCGGTGAGTTGAGTCTCTGCTTTTATTCGGGCACGGATCTCTTTGGCGATTTGTGATGCAGAATTGAACCGTACCTTATTGCAGGTCACATCCAAGTAGGCTTCATCCAGGGACAAAGGTTCAACTTTATCCGTATAATCGCGGAATATTTTCATGATCTGCCGGGAAACTTCGGTGTACACGTCGAAATGAGGTCTCGCAAAAATGATGTGTGGACATTTTTTATATGCGGTTCTCGAGGGCATAGCAGAATGGATACCAAACTTTCGCGCTTCATAACTTGCAGCTGCCACCACACCACGGATTTTCGATCCGCCCACTGCCACGGGTTTTCCGCGATATTCGGGATGGTCTCTCTGCTCAACGGACGCATAAAAGGCATCCATGTCAACGTGTATGATCTTTCGGTGATTCATGAGGGTATAATTTAGAAAAGAATGCAAATCCGGAGCTGTGAATATCATGGAGGAAATAGGAGTTCGTGAAGAAATAATTATTGTATTGAGAATGATTCTCAATTTAATATTCGATGTTGGAACATCATTTTATTCACTTTTTTTGGAGACATCAATTATGAAAAATATCACTTTGGTATGTATCGGATTCTTACTTTTACAAATTACTCAGGCTGATCAGCGCCATTTCGTTTGGACCTACGAGAGTAAATTGGTTCAGCCTGGTGAAGTGGAACTGGAAACCTATTACACTACTTCCGCACTGGATGAAAACGATTGGGAAAATACATCGTCCACCGAGCAGCAGTTTGAGTTCGAGATCGGCATGAATGAAAAATTCGATTTTGCCATCTACCAGACATTTCAAACAGATCCGGGTCAGCCAGTGAAATACAAAGGATTTAAACTTCGCTGGCGGTATCAATTGAAAGATGTCTTTTTTCCTTCCTTATCACCTGTTGCGTATGTGGAGTATAAAGGAACACCCGGATTTTCGAATCATGAATTAGAAACGAAGCTGATCTTTTCCCACTCCACGGGAAATTTGTCATTTTCAGTCAACCCGCAAATCGAGTGGGAATATGAAGATACCTGGGAATCGAAATGGAAATTCACTTCAGGTGTGAACTATCAATACCGTAAGCTGATGGGTGTGGGGTTGGAATTTTTTGCCGATGAAAACAGCCAATTTGCCGGACCTGTCATTTCCCATGGTAAAGGGGATAAATGGGTTGCTCTGGGGAGCGCCTTTCAACTTCATTCCACATCTAATACTGCTCCGAAAATCCAAATCCGGTTGATCATGGGATTTGGCTTGTAAACTTCTCTTTGAACAAAACGGGAGCCCGTCGGTTCATCGGGCTTCCTTTTTCTATGTGTACTCCCCATCTGATTTTGCCGCCATAACAAAATCGTTTACGTGCAGTCCTTCGATTTTGTGGGTCCACCACGTAACCGTGACCTTCCCCCATTCCGTCAGCAGTGCCGGATGATGACCTTCCTCCTCGGCAATTGCACCAATACGATTGGTGAACGCCAATGCCTGTTCAAAATCGTCGAATGAATAGGTTCGGGTCAGTTTGTTGATTCTGCTGTCTTCGATGATCTGCCACTCCGGGATCATCGGCATGTATTGCTCGATTTCCTCCGGTGTGGCTTTCGGTGCGCCTACCCGGCAGGCTTCGCATTTAATTTGGGTCAGTTCGTTCATGAAATCATGTCCTTAATTTTCTGTTCATCTGGGTTTAAATCGGCTGGAAATTTAAGACGGAAGAGATGGATGTGAGATATTGGATTTCAGAGTGGAGGCTAACAATTCAACAAAATTAAATTGTTTGCTAATTTTGAATATGGTTAAATTCGTTATGATGAATGGCTCTATGAATATAAATCCCAATCAGCATAATACACATTTCGTGAGTGTTAAACATCGGAAGTGCGGGACAAATACTAGTTAGAAAGAAAATTTAAATGATTAAGAAATACTTACTACTTCTGTTGGCTCTTTCAATTCAAGCTTGTCAATTGCCGACTACTGGTCTCGCGCTTGAAAATGACGAGATTGATAAGGCTATATTAGATGAAATTTATGGTCTTAACGAATCTATCAACCATGCATACACTATCGGAGATGAAGAATTTATTAATTCTGTTTGGCTTAAGATGATTAAGGATAATCCACAATTTAATAAGGATGCCGTCGCACTTAAATCATTTTTTGACTCAGATTATACTCTTAAACATTGGAACGATTATTATAGCATTCTCAGCCGAAAAGGAAACCGGTTAATTTATTTCCCTGCTGATAGCCTTTGGACAATATATGTCAATTATCGAACCGAATATGATACAACTTTTGCGTCCTTTCTTGTGACTGAACAGGATGATTATGGTTATATGTTCTCGTATGTATATGCAAAGTCACTTGGACAGTGGAAGGTACAGAATTGCTCAATTAGTCCTTTTTCTATTATTGGAATGGATTCAAACCAACTATTCTATGCTGCTGACTCTTTATTAAACATGGGTTATGAACTACCTGCAATACTCTATCTCGAGTACGCGGCCCAATGCTCGCAACCATCTCAAGTATTATCCTATTCAATTGAAGATAAGCTATCCGAGTTTACGAATAAGGTTACTGAACAATTTATTAAGAAGAACACCTTTCCAATCGCCATACCTGATTTAAAATTAAATTACGGAATATATAAATGTACGTCTTTCGTTTCTGATGAGCAGATTAATCCTCACATATACTATGTTACTAACTTTTCACTAATTGATGTAGAATTAATCGAAGATGAAATGCACAAATTAGTACCCATCGTTGAGAAATTATTTCCTGGAATTACGAAGATCTCTGAAAAAATAATTTTCTTTGCATTTGAAGATCCGCCAATCGATCCTAGTATTGAATATTCTAGATACGGACGCGTGATTGATCTAAATACCGATTAGTTATCTTTCTCTCTAACTACCTCTGCTTCGTACACCTAATGCTGATGCACGAAACTTGGGTTTGGGAGATAAACATATGTTAGGTTTAGTCATTATGAATATTACCGAAAACATTCACAACCCGTTGGGGCCGCATGGGCACGCTGATCTATCTCGTTATACATTTTTTGATTTGTAAATGACTAAACGACTAATAATAATTTCATTATTGTTGTTTTGGGGCTGTGGAACGATGCAGCCATTCGTTCCGGGACGACCGCTTAATAGAGGTGAGTATGAAAGTAGGGTCGGACTTTCCTTTTCTTCAAGTGATATTAGTAGAATTTCTCTCCAAGGCGGCATTTACTGGGGACTGTCTAATCAAGATGTTTTTGGGTTATCATTTAATAATTTTATTATCCCAAGTCATATTACCTATGCCAGATATTTAAAAAAGGATTTCAATAGTTCATGGAATGGGAATTTTCAATTTCATCTCGGTAATATCTTATTAAATGAATACAATCCAAATTATGAAATTGATTTTGCCACAACTAGAAATTATTCCAATAAAATCCATAGCCTTAAAATTGGTGTGGGATATTATGGGAAGTCCATTCTTGATTTCATAAATGGTTATAAAAAAACACCAATTAAAATCGTACCTATAATGGGCTATCAATTTCAGAGTAGTTCTTTTCAAGCTGAAGCGGAAGTAGTTTTTGGATTATCTGATTATCATGTGTTTCTATTTAAAATCGGAAGAGAACCCGATAGTACATATGGCACAATAATCAAGCATGATGATATAAAAAACGTAATTCAAAATGGAAATGAATTTCAGAATGCCACATGGAAAATATACCTTCAATCTGGTGACTCATTAATGATAATGAATCGTGCACCTTATGCAGATTGTATTCGTTGTGGTGAGAGAAAATCGAATCTTGAATCTTATTTACCATCCGGCGAATATAGAACACTGTGGATTTATGGCAATAATGTTGAAGTTATGCTATTGGATTTAAACATGAAATCAATATTAGAGAAGTATTACAATGGAGGAAACCTAGAAATACTTGAGGAAATGAATATCGTACTCAAAAAACAAAAGGTCGCTAGAACGGGTTATGACGATATTGGCTTATCTATTGGGTATCGAAAACGCCAGAAATGAAAATGACTAACTTTCAATCAAGCAGACGTGAAATGCACTTGTATGAATTTAAAAGGTATTTATATTTCGCCAGAATTTTCAGAAATGGGAGTGACTTTCTGTGACAATTTTCACGCAGGTTATTTCAGATGTTAAAATGCATTAAAATTAATTGGAGAACCTAATGGAAAAATTAACCAAAATCAATTCAATTCTATTTACTATAATGGCATCATTACTAATTATTGTAGTCATTATTCTTTTGTTCAAACTTGTCACCGAATTCCTTCCAAAAGATCGATTTTCCACATACGGCGAGATAATTTCAAATGATGAAATTGCAGAATTGATAAAAGAAAATAAACGTGCCGGTATAATCACTTATCAGTCACCTACTTTAATTGATTCAGCAAATCAAATTTATCTTATACCTGTTTCCCAAATCAAATTGAAAAATGCTGAGATTATTCCGGAATCAGATAACACTGTGATGGCCATGGAAGTATTGTCAAGCGAATTCTCATATCGCCATTCATATAGAGGGGATCAGCTAAACAATATTGTAATTGTTGATTTGAAGAATAGCAGTTCAGACATTTTATTCGAAGAAAGGACGTGCATTGTAGAGCATGAGTCAATCAGTATAGAATCTAATAAATACATATTAATGCTTGCCTGCACGAATGATTCAAATAATGATAGACTATTAAATGGAGAAGATTTATTGGATGTGATTTTGTACGATGTGAAAAATAAAGAAATGATTAAGCTGAATGATAGAGTGGAGCATTTTATACATTTTAGTCTTTTTCACAAATCCGATGATATTTTCTTAAAAGTAGGAATAGATCGCGATGGTGATAATGAATTTGATGAGCTAAATGAGCCAATTGAAATTAGGCGAGTTGATGTAAAGAATAGAAAAATTATTAGATTGGTCAATCCGGAAATAGAGAATCAACTTCAAAGCATTTTAGACGGTAAATAATACTAATGCATTCTAACACCCACTGCCTGTTTGCGGTAGGCGGGCTAGCCTTTAGAAATTGACGATTCTTGCTGCAGGTAAACACCGGCAGTGCGAAACTTGGGTTATGGAGGTTAAAATCTGTTAGATTTAGTTATTATGAAATGTATCAATAATATTCCCGATTTATTGAGGTTGGAAAGACACGCTACAACGCTATGTTAGAAATACTTGGTTTTATGAAAAAAGTACGGATAAATAAATGAGACAATTTTTAAACTTAAGAAGTTTGTTAATTTATTGCTCCACATTTGCAGTAATGATGATTATACATTTTCTCATCCTCCATTATTTTGGCATTGGTTCGGATTATTATTTCGTAGTGAATACAATGGAACATATTCTGTTTTTATTTCTATTCTATTCCTTTCCATTTATTTTATATCAGTTCACTAAATTTATAATCCGACTAATTAAAAATGGGTTTGCGAATATAAATTTTAGAAAAGAAATCAAAGGACTCCTAAAACTTTTTCTAATTTTTATTAGTATTGCATGCACCTTCATTATAATCGATATTTTTTTATTTAGAGGGTTTTATTCAACACCTGTAATTATTGATTATAAGACAGACTTTGATTCTATTCCAGGGGTACCAGACTTCGATTATTCTATTCATCAGTCAGAAAATGGATGGGAGTTTAAGCTAATAAATAAAGGTTTATCATTTTATTATTTTAATGCTTATAGATTCATTGGTAATAATGTAATTTTCCCTGATAGCTCCATATTTTTGTATTCTTCAATAGAAATAACCAATATTGATGGAAAAGAATTTTACGATTCTCCTATCTTTGGCTGTAATGGTTCAAATTTTATTGAAGCAATTATTTTTCCAAAGGAAGAGATAAAGTGGACGTTTAAGGATATTTATAATCTAATTCCTGAACATTTTTATTATTTTCTGATAGAAAATTTAGACCTTCCTGAAAAAATTAATTTTCGATTTTATTTTCCATTGTCTGAATTGGTAGGTAATCGTTCAGGACATATTGGATCAAATTACTTTGAGTTGGATACAAAACAGCTAATGACTATATTGGAAGAAAAGACCGAAGAAAAAAGATCCTTATTCAGAGAGACTGAATAATTTATATAGCTGGAGGATATTGTTATTTTGAATCAAATTTTATAACCACAATATCAATTGGACACTAAAAACATTCACACCTATGAAACCAGACGTTAGCGCAAAAAATAATAAAACATTTTCACAATGAAGATACCATGAGAGCAGCAGTTTACAACGAATTCCAAAAACCATTAAGTATTCAGAATGTGCCCGATCCCACACCTTCAGAGGATGGTGTGGTTATTCGTGTAAAAGCAACCGGCCTTTGTCGAAGTGATTGGCACGGCTGGAAATTTAAAACGGAAGGGATGAATGTGATTCGGAGTGGATGTGAGATATTGGATTTCAGAGTGGAGGCTAACATTTCAACAAAATTAAATTGTTTATCAATTTTGAATATGGTTAAATTCGTTATGATGAATGGCTCTATGAATATAAATCCCAATCAGCATAATGCACATTTCGCGAGTGTTAAGCATCGGAAGTGCGGGATAATTACGAGTTAGAACACATAATCTTAATGGATAACTTATCTCAAATTGTAAACAGTAGAGAGATGAGTGCGATCATTTGGATCACATTATTTCTTATGTGGGTGATATCAGATTTGAAAGGACTACTATTGTGGTTTTTTGGTATCGCTATCATCGTATTTGTAAATCTTGCGGACATAAAGGATAACAAAAAGTTCTTCAGAAATATTGTTCTTGGAAGTCTAACTATTGCCGCGCTCACAGAATTTATAGTTAATTGCTATTCTTTTTCGTTGCCTGTCGAACTAGTATTGTTTCCAACGATATCCTTTTTAACATTGACGAGGGCATTTTCCGAGAATAAAGATGGGTATAAAATTACTTTAAAAGTTTTTGATTCAATATTAGCGATATTTGGATTTGTAATAATCTTCTTCACATTGAAACAATTATATATTAACTACTTGACAATGTTGAATCTCGAAAATGTGAAATCATTCCTATTACCGATTGCCTACTCAATATTATTAATACCATTAATATATTTTTACGCACTCATCGTGAATTATGAAACTATTTTTATTCGGATAAAAATAAATAATCCGGAATCTGATTTGATTAACTATTTCTTATTCAAGATTTTTATCACCTTCAACATTAGATTATTTAGTCTAGTCAACTGGAGTAACAGTGTTGGGTTTTTGAAGGTTAATGAGAAGCGAGAAGTGAATGAGCTACTTAATAAATAGTGTTAGGCGTTCCAACGAATTAAGACTTCGCAACTGACAAACTACTAACCGATACCGATTGTCAGATTGCAAGTCATGGTTGTGCTTGACCCCTGCGGTACCTATATGGAATTTGAATAATTTAGAGATTGACCTTTGCAGAACTGTTCAACCACCACTTCAACGGACGCCAAACGCTGATGTCACGAAACTTGGGTTTGGGGATAAAATATGTTAGATTTAGTTATTATGAAATGTACAAATAATATTCCCGACTCAATGGGATTGGACTGGCACACTACAATGCTACGTTAGGGACACTTGGTTTTATGAAAAAAGTACCAATGATTATAATCTTGCTTTTCTTTGTATGCTGCGCAACTCAGCAAGTTATGATACCGGAGAAATGTTACAACACTCTTGAAATGATCGATTCATTATCAACATCTTGTATTAATGATGGAGTGACATTAATTATTACGAAGGAGATATATCAAAATCCTTTTTCAATAGAGGCAAGATATGAGATTGAAGTGTGTGAAGATGGGGAATATTCAATCGGATTTTATGATATCAGAGATAGCCTAGTGGTAAGTATCCTTACCGGTAATCTAGATCAAGGTCAGTACAAATTTTTGCCAAATCTTTCGAATCAGAGCTCTGGTATTTACTTTCTAAACTGCTATCAGGAAGATGCATTAATCACATCTTCAAAATTTATTTTTTTAAAGTGATGTTGGTGCCTAACTACCGCTGCTACGGACGTCGTAGGAAGGAAGCGTGGAAAACGGCATCAGAAAGACGAAATGAAATTTAGAATAAATTTTCCCGGCCCATTGGGTCGGACAGGCACGCTGCAAAACTTAACCACTTTCCACATTTGGAATATAATAATTTTAGTAATTTTTATAACAACCATCGTTGGGTGTTCAAGTGAGGACACACGTCGAATCCATTTTGATAAACTCTATACTAAATGGCTTAACGAATCGGAAGTGCATACACTAAGTTTAAGAAGCGATATACATCCAAAAAATGATAATCCATCATATCGTGAGATGATGTCCTTAGGGCGTGAGTATACTCCATATCTTATTGATAAAATGAGGAGTGATCCGCAAGGGACATCGTCCTTATGGCCCATTGTTAATCAGTGGTCGAAAAAACATTTTTTACCACATTCTGAATATCTGAAAAGAGTTCCCTTACCTGACGAGATAGTATATTTATTTGTAAACTGGTGGGATTTTGGTCGGGATAGTACAAAGGTCCAGTTTGAAAGATATTATAAACTACTATTAGAAGATGCAGCACAAGGTAAGATTGGTTATTATAATAGCTTAGGACAGACACACTTTGGACATGCTCGCTTAAGATGGCTCGGTGTGGATGCCCTACCTTTGCTTATAGAAATGGTGGAAAAAGGTGATACTTTAGTAATCCAAGTTATCTCTGAAATTATCTATGGTGGCTCTCCAAATAGTCCAAGAACCGAGTTTCAAAGTAGCAAAGAGTTATTAAATTGGTGGGCAGAAAATAAAAATGAATGGACGCTACCAAGTCGATAGAATCTAACAAACTCAGTCGAATCAAACTAGACCACCTCTGAGTTATTACATTAGCGTACAAATATGATAAAGTAATATCAAAATGAAGATACCATGAGAGCAGCAGTTTACAACGAATTCCAAAAACCATTAAGTATTCAGAATGTGCCCGATCCCACACCTTCAGAGGATGGTGTGGTTATATGTGTAAAAGCAACTGGCCTTTGTCGAAGTGATTGGCACGGCTGGATGGGGCATGACCCTGATATTCGTTTACCGCACGTGCCAGGCCATGAACTGGCTGGAGTGATCGAAGCCACTGGAAAGGGCGTCGTCCGATGGAGTATCGGGGACAGGGTAACACTTCCTTTTGTTTGCGGGTGCGGAAATTGCCCTCAATGCGCATCCGGGAATCATCAGGTTTGTGACCGACAATTCCAGCCGGGATTCACGCATTGGGGTTCTTTTGCTGAATACGTGGCAGTCGATTACGCAGATATCAATCTGGTACAGTTACCGGATGAGATCAATTTTGTTACCGCAGCAAGCCTGGGCTGTCGTTTTGTGACATCGTTTCGGGCAATTGTAGATCAAGGAAAGGTTTCTGCCGGGCAATGGGTCGCCGTGCATGGTTGTGGAGGCGTTGGTTTATCCGCTATCATGATTGCCAGCGCATTGGGTGCACATGTGGTTGCAGTTGATATCAGCGAAGAGAAGCTCGCTTTTGCACGGTCGATTGGTGCAGCAGTAACCGTCAATGCCACAAACACAAAAGACGTTGTGGAAAACATAAAAGATATTACCGAAAGCGGCGCTCATGTTTCTATCGATGCGCTGGGGAGCCGGGATACGTGTTTCAACTCGATCGCCAGTTTAAGAAAACGTGGTAAGCATATTCAGGTTGGATTGATGTTGGGAGATCATAGTCATCCTACTGTACCCATGGGAAAAATTATTGCTAATGAACTTGAAATTATTGGAAGTCATGGTATGCAAGCCCATAGGTATCCTGCAATGATGGCAATGATACAGGCGGGGAAGCTATCTCCGGAAAAGTTGATGGGAAAGACAATAAGTCTCGACGAATCATTAAATGAACTCGCTAATATGGATAACTTTAGCGGTACAGGTGTAACGATAATTGATAAATTTTAACGATGACTTTGAAACGGATATGTACTTCTTTTCCAATAAAACAAAACAGATAGAAAAATATACACCGGCGAACATACAAGTGTACTCGGATTGCAATACTATCCACCTCACCACGGGAATTATAAAAGGTGATTTAAATATGTGCTGGCTTAAGAGATAATTATGGGATCCTGTTGTGAAAATAACTGTGCTGTTGAAGCACTACGCGAGAAGCAAAGTAGCACTCTTGTCAAAGTACTATGGATCAACGCTGTCATGTTCATTGCTATCGCAGTGGCAGCGTTTTATGGTAAGTCCACCGCATTACTTACCGATAGTTTAGACAACCTGGGTGACGCACTGACTTATGGATTGAGTTTGTTCGCTGTGTCTAAAAGCTCAACTACAAAAGCGCGGGTTGCTCTGTTTAAAGGTGGCCTAATCTTCATCACAGCCAGCCTTGTTGTTGCTCAGATAATCCATAGACTTGTTAGTCCAGTAGTTCCTTCGTATGAAGTAATGAGTATCTTCAGTCTTGCCGGTCTGGTTGCAAACGGTGTGTGTCTATTCCTGCTTTGGCGCCATCGGCACGAAGACATCAATATGAGCTCTGTTTTCGAGTGCTCACGGAATGATATAGCTTCAAACTTGTCTGTCTTCGCGGCGGCCATCTGCGTTTGGGCGTTCAACTCAGGATTACCAGATATAATTATTGCAACACTCTTGGCGGCGCTTCTTTTGTATTCCTCTGCTCGCGTAATAAAAGGAGCATTGTCTGAACTATCGAAATCAGCCTAATGTGCATTTCACGAATGTTAAATTCCGGAAGTGTGGGATAATTTCTCTTTATCTGTAGAATCAACTTTACTTAATAATGAAGGTATCAGAAATATGATAAATCGAATTTCCGGAGTGTTATTGATTGTCATCCTATTCAGTATGACTTTTTCTCAAGAAGTTGCAATTGACGAGAAATTCTATCCGCTAACGTCGATTGAAAAACTTGAGCTGATTAATGTAAATGGGGCAATTGTTGAACACCAGGGCAAAAAGGGACTTCGGGTTACCTCAATAGATGAATTATTTGCTACTGAAGACGGTGAAACCATGGTGTTACTTCCTGAAATAAATTTTACAAACGGTATTATTGAACTTGAAATCTCTGGAGAACCTGCACCTGGAGCAATTGCACAGGCTCGGGGATTTGTCGGGATTGCATTTCGCGTTGATAGAGAAAAAAATGATCACTATGAATGCTTTTACCTTCGCCCCTCTAATGGTAGAGCGGATAATCAAATGCAGCGAAATCACTCAATCCAATATGTTTCACATCCTGAATATCCTTGGTACAGATTACGAGAAGAGGCACCAGAAATGTATGAATCTTATGTAGATCTTGTACCTGGTAATTGGACAAAAATAAAGATTGAAGTTTTGGGGTCCACTGCAAAATTATATGTGCATGACTCAGAACAGCCCAATCTAATTGTAAATGATTTGAAACATGGTGAATCTGAAGGCACAATTGCTTTGTGGCTCCACTCATCGACATTGGCGCATTTTAGGAATTTAGTAATACGGTCTAGCGAGTAGTAGCTAAAACACCTGTGCAGTGGAGAAATTATAAGTTATAAATTTGAAATTTTGAGTGCACTGGTGAGTTTACACGTTAGAAAAACCAATTGAAATGAAGGAGTATGAAATGACAAAATGGGACACTACTGTCCCAACGTTGCTAAAATTATTTCCCCTAACCCTATGTAACATATGAAGAAATCACAAATTATTTCTGTTGTCGACTTGAACTCTGATTATTTCTCTAGAATGCCGAAATTTTGGCTAAAATCAGAGGGAATTAATGTACACCGGTCAACTTGTCTTTTCTCAAATAATGGCGCATCTTCCGATGCACATCTTTCATCGCTGTGTTGAACGCTACAACGGAAACCACAAAGTCAAATCTTTCACTTGTCTAGATCAGTATCTCAGCATGGCCTTTGCACAACTAACCCATCGAGAAGGTCTTCGAGGTATCGAGGTATGTCTTCGGTCGCAGCAGAAAAAACTGTACCATATGGGATTCCGTGGTGGTATCTCTCGCAACACTCTTTCAAATGCCAACAAAATAAGAGACTGGAGAATCTACGCCGATTTCGCTCAAGCACTAATCAAGATCGCACGACCTCTCTATGCAGAAGAGGATCTTGGGCTAGACCTCGACAATACCATCTATGCTCTCGACTCATCTACAATCGATCTCTGCCTATCAGCATTTCCATGGGCTTTGTTTCGTTCTACCAAGTCCGCTGTGAAACTTCATACACTTCTGGATCTACGGGGGAATATTCCAACCTTCATCCATATCTCAGATGGAAAGCTGCATGATGTCAATGTCCTGGATATTCTTCTAACAGAGCCTGGGGCATTCTATATCATGGACAGAGGATACCTGGATTTCAATCGGCTTTTCACCCTAAACCAGACGGGGGCATTCTTCGTAATTCGAGCAAAAAGCAATACCAAATTCAAGCGACGATACTCGCGTCTCGTCGACAAATCTACAGGTCTGATATGTGATCAAACGATCGTTCTGACGGGTATCAATTCAAAAAAGGATTACCCTCTACCGTTGAGAAGAGTCAAGTACCACGACAGCAGTATCAACAAGACATTCAATTTCCTGACCAACAACTTTATTATTCCTGCACTGACGGTAGCAGATCTCTATCGTTATCGGTGGCGGGTAGAACTCTTTTTCAAATGGATCAAGCAGCACTTGAGAATCAAATCCTTTTTCGGTACTTCAGAGAATGCAGTGAAGACACAAATCTGGATTGCTGTCTCGGTTTATGTTCTGGTAGCTATTATCAAAAAACGGCTTAATATTGAGTTAGATCTCTACACTATTCTACAGATTTTGAGCCTAACCCTATTTGAGAAAACTCAATTAAATCAACTACTTATGAAATCTGATTACAAAAATGAAATAACCTCTTTTGATAACCAATTAAATTTATTCAACTAACGTTGGGACACCAGTGAAAATGGGAATATATGTTGATCGATTCTAAAAAACTGCCTAAAGTAGAAAAAGGCATGTTTAAACAATCAAAGGTTACTATGGAAGAAGCTGAAAAATATTTAAACAAACTCGGTGAAGAGGGATGGGAAATCATTGATCTGGATTTTGATTTTCTGATTCATGACACCGGGGCATTTGTGGGTGTTGCTAAAAGGCCTAAAGTGTAATATTTTTTGCTTCCAACGATTGTCAACAATCAATCTAGTACTTCGATGTTTTAAAAAGGATATTTATGAAACAGGTTCACATCCAATATCACAAAACCAGGATCGCCGAATTCATTATGGGATCATTTGAAGGGAAACTGTGTCTTTTAGATTTCCGATATCGCAAAATGAGAACGACCGTGGACGACAGAATAAAACGGGGATTGACCGCTGATTTCGTCGAACAGTCTGATGAGAGTATTGAGAAAGCGAAAATCCAGTTGGGTGAATATCTTACCGGAGATCGCCAGGAATTTGATATCCCCTTGTTACTGGTGGGGTCGGAGTTTCAAAAAATCGTCTGGAATGCCCTCATGAAGGTACCGTACGGAACAACCTCAACCTATCTGCAACTCGCTAATGATATCCAAAATGAAAAGGCGGTTCGGGCGGTTGCAGGGGCGAATGGTGCCAATGCTATCGCGATTATCATCCCCTGCCATCGCATCATTGGGAGTGATGGTAAACTTGTGGGCTACGGTGGCGGATTACCGGTGAAAAAACGATTGATAAGTCTGGAGCAAGGACTCATGCAAGGAGCCTCATCCACCATACCATTAGATTTATAGGAGGACGTGTTTCATCAGATCCCACAAGAGATATTAACCCAAATGCATCTATTGGAACAATTGGATGCACAGGACAGACATGACGGAACGCCTCGATTAAAGCGGCTGCGCCAAATCCCACCTGAAACCGGTAAATTTTTGGCTTTACTTGCGGTGAATATCCCAGATGGTGAAATGATTGAAATTGGAACGAGTGGAGGATATTCCACGCTGTGGTTATCTTTGGCAGCCAAAGAGTTGGGACGAAAGATCGTTACTTTCGAAATTTTGGAAGAAAAAATTCAATTGGCTAAAGAAACATTTCATACGGCACAAGTCGAATCGATAGTCACATTGATCGAGGGAGATGCAATTGAACATCTCAAATCGTATGAGAACATCGCCTTCTGCTTTTTAGACGCAGAGAAAGAAGTTTACCAGACATATTTCGATGCAGTCATCTCCAACATGGTGCAAGGTGGATATCTGGTTGCAGATAATGCCATCAGTCATAAAGAAAATCTGGATACGATGATTGAGAATGCTTTAACTGATAGCAGAATCGATGCAATGGTGGCATCTATTGGGAAGGGATTATTGATTTGCAGGAAGTTATAATTTTTACTTGGGGGTGTACCGTATTTTGTGTAAATGGCATTTAGAGGTATTGTTCAATACGTTCTTCATAGATGATCGCAAAGTGGTTCATTGCAGCTTTCCAGTCCCTAATTGGCATTGTCCATTTCTTACCGGCATTCCTTAACGCCAAATATAAGATTTTAAACACAGACTCTTCATTAGGAAAAGATCCTCGATTCTTTGTCACCTTCCTTAATGACATATTCAAAGATTCAATCGCGTTTGTGGTGTAAATAACTCTCCTGATTGCAGGAGGATATTCAAAGAAAGTTGAGAGTCTCTCCCAGTTGGAATACCAGGATTTACTAACCGATGGATGAGTTGCGTCCCATTTAGCAGCAAAGGCATCCAGGTTCTGCCGGCCTTCCTCAATCGTCGCAGAAGAGTAAATTTTCTTCAGATCTTCAGCCATCTCTTTACGTTGCTTCCAGGACACATAACGCAGGCTGTAACGCACCATATGCACGATACAAAGCTGAACCTGTGTCTCTGGGTAAACAGACTCAATAGCGTCAGGAAAACCCTTTAAGCCATCCACACTGGCAATCAGAATATCCTCCAGTCCGCGGTTCTTAAGTTCTGTCAGTACCTGCAACCAGAACTTAGCTCCTTCGTTCTGAGCAATCCACATTCCCAGAACCTCCTTTAAACCATCAACAGTGATGCCAATTGCCAGATATACCGCCACATTACGGATATGGCCATCTGTACGAGCTTTAACCCTTAGGGCGTCAAGAAAGACAATTGGATAAATGGGCTCAAGAGGACGGCTCTGCCAGGCTTTTACCTCCTGCATAATCTCGTTAGTTACATTGGAGATCAAGGTTGGTGATACTTCTACACCGTAGAGTTCTCCTAGGTTGGCTTGAATGTCTCTGGTGGTCATTCCCCGGGCATACATGGCAATAATCTTGTCATCAAAGCCATCGAAACGGGTCTGATGCTTTTTGACGATCTTTGGCTCAAATGTACCCTCCCTGTCTCGAGGTACTTCAATGGGAATCTCGCCAAGGTCTCCCTTGATGATTTTTGGGCTTATACCGTTACGTGAGTTGCTGCCCTTCTTTCCAAGGATGGAATGTTTCCTATGTCCCAGATGATCGGTGATCTCACCTTCAAGGGCTCTTTCTATGATGGATTTTGTGAACTGTTTTAGGATCCCATCTTTACCGAACACATCTTCTGGATCCTGGTAGTTTTCTAAAAGTTCGTCCAGAAGCTCTTTTTTGATTTTCTTATTGGGCATTGCGTTTTCTTTCTTTTTTAAGGTTTTAAGTTTAACCTCAACAATGCCATTTACACAAAATTATTTACACCCCCTTTTACTTGGTTCCGGATATGCTATATTGGAATTGATCACAATTAGATTTGATTCATTGTGTATCACATCTCACTTCTGACTTCTTACATCTCACTTCTCACTTCTTACTTCTTACTTCTTACTTCTTACTTCTTACTTCTTACTTCTCACTTCTGACTTCTTACTTCTCACTTCTCACTTCTTACTTCCGCATCGCATATTGCTGCCAGAACCTCACTGATTCTGCCCATTCTTCAGATGAATAGTGAGCAGCGGTGCCACCCGGAAGTTCTAACTGGTTTCTCATCATCGTCACCGGACCCATGGGCATGTGTTGAATTCCTTCCGGGATCACATTGAACGCAATGAGTTCCCAGTCTGCGTTGGTTTCGTGCTCGTTATTTTCTGCCAGGACATCGTGGCGATAGAGGATCAGCTCCACCCTCCCCGTTTTCATGGGTTCACCTATCAATGCCCGGATACGAATATACGGCTCTTCAAATTCGCGCCTACGATGGACTTCTGCAATAAGCGGTGTATCATCCGTTATCCGGATCATCGGTGAAAAAAAGTATTTAAGCTTGTCATTGGCAACATCCACCAGAACTACGCCATCCCGATATCCAGAGGTAAATTTTCCACCATTTAATTGAGTGTGAGCATGACTGGCGATCTCTTCAAATGAGATCCCTTCCGCCCAGGATTTCCCTGATCCTTTTATCTGGCGGGTGACAAAACAGTTTACTGCAACGGTTTTCATTCTTTATATCCCCTTCATATTTTCGTCGGTAAATGTAAGTAATTATGCTCAATTTACACCATGAAATTCCACTCCATATTGTCTTGTGCGCATGACTGATTCCGTCAAGGGAACACTCTCAACAACGGCGGCATTTTTAATCTGGGGTACGATCCCCATTTACTGGAAATTCCTTCAAAGTCTGCCTTCCCCCCATGTGATGGCTCACCGGGTAATTTGGTCGTTGGTATTTGTTTCCATCATGTTATTTATCCAACAGCGTTGGTCGGAAGTAAAAGCCGCTTTGACATCGATGAAGGTGGGGTTCACGTTGATCCTCACGGCATTACTCATCGGTACCAATTGGCTCGTTTATATCTGGGCAGTGAACAATAATCATATCGTCGAAGCCAGTCTCGGATATTTTATCAATCCATTAATCAATATGCTTCTGGGTGTTATTTTTTTGAAAGAGAAACTTCACCGCTGGCAGATTTTATCTGTTATTCTGGCGGTCATTGGTGTTTTCTACCTGACCATTCAATATCATCGCTTACCCTGGATCGCATTAACATTAGCGTTTTCCTTTGGAATTTATGGCTTACTCCGAAAAACTGCAAATGTGAAATCCGTGCCTGGATTGTGCATTGAATTGATGGTTCTCCTTCCACTTGCAGGGGGTTACTTATTCTGGTTCACAGATGCTCCAGGATTTTTTGGATCGTCTGAATTAAATATACAGACATTGCTGATGGGTGCCGGTGTGATCACTGCCATCCCCATGCTTTTATTTGCTCACGGCGCCAAACGGATTCAGTACATCACCGTTGGATTTATCCAGTATTTGGCTCCTACCGGGCAATTACTATCGGGTGTTTTACTATTTGATGAGCCTTTTACCCAATCACATCTGGTGGCGTTTGCGTTCATTTGGTCAGCGCTCGTCATTTATTCAATTACAGCCGTGTATCAATTCAAACGGATGAAATTGAAAACTGATTTCGTATCAACATAATAAGGCAATACGGAACTTCTCACCACATGTCGGCTGGATAATCAAATTACATATTATCTGTAAATAGATGCTAATCCGTTGAAACACTGAAGGAAGCTGTTCTAAATTTGCGAAATTTATAAGGAGAGAATATGTCTGACTGGGCAGTTATTTTGGGTTCATCCAGTGGGTTTGGTGCAGCAACTGCTCGTGCCCTGGCCAAAAAGGGAATTAACATTTACGGTATCCATCTGGATCGACGTGTAGCCATGGAATCTATTGATCAATTGATCTCGGATTTGAAATCCGAAGGTGTTGAGGTGATCTTCAATAACATGAGTGCAACTGATGAAGAAAAACGAAAAAACGTCATTGCAGAATTATCCAGTAAAGGAGATGTGCAGGTGAAAATCCTCATGCACTCACTGGCATTTGGTGCGCTAAAACCCATCATAGCTGAAGAGCCGGGTCAGTGTTTGTCACAACGTCAGATAGAGATGACTCTGGATGTAATGGCCAGCAGCATCCTGTATTGGGCACAGGATTTGTTCTTCGCAGGATTACTCCAAAAAGGGAGTCATATCTTCGGTATGACCAGTTCTGGTGGACATCGGCAGTGGAAAAGTTACGGCGCAGTATCTGCAGCGAAAGCAGCCCTGGAGTCATATTGCCGTCAGTTAGCGGTGGAACTCTGTCCTCACGGGATTTCGAGCAATGCGATTCAGGCAGGTGTCACGGATACTCCGGCACTTCGAAAAATACCCGGAAGTGATCAAATGCTTGACTATGCGGTAAAACTCAACCCGGGTGGACGATTAACCCTCCCAAGTGATGTTGCCCAGACCATCGCCCTGTTGGGTTTATCAGAAAATACCTGGCTTACCGGAAATACGATTCGCGTCGATGGTGGCGAGGATATCATGGGGTAATGTATTTATTGTTACCCTTAATAATTTTACAAATTAGGAGAAGTACTCCTAATTTGTAAAGAATTTAAACCAAATAAAAAAGCCCGCCAAGAGACGGGCTTTTTTAGTGTTAAAAGAATACGGGGTTTAAAAGTTAATTGACAAACCTGCGTTGAAACTGCGTTCGATACCCAAATATACTTCTGCATTATCTGCATCGTGTGGTGTACCACCCCAACCGTTGTATGGACTATTATCAACTGCATCTTGAACATAAACTTCATCTGTCAAATTAAATATATGACAGAACAGCTGAACATCTGAACCACCAGCATCTAATGGTAAATCATAATATAGATGTAAGTCCATTTTTGAATATTTAGGTGCTTCCCAAACCTGTGCCCTATCAGCATCATCATCTGTACCATCATATTCGCGTGCATCCGGACTCCAGTCGGCATAGTTATTGTCATACATATTGTATAGCAATTGTGCCCTTAAACCATCAAATGGATTAAAACTAAATCCTAATGCATAGGACGTTTGCGGCATATCTCCTACATACAATCCGTCAAGAGCATATGAATAATCAGTTTGTACCGTACTAGTATCAGTATAATCGGTATAGGTTCCCTCAGCATCACCATCAAAGCTCCAGTCACCCAAACTTATAGCGGCATCCAAACGCAATTTAGAATTCAGCTGAACGGCTAATTCCATTTCTATACCGGTGTGTACTTGATTTACACCACGTAAGTAGATAATGTCAGTGTCGCCACTTGAACCCTGTCCGGGCGTTACGGATTTAGTCAAATTACGATCTTCCCAATACGTATTGTAATAGTTGGTTTTTACAGCTACATTACCGGAAGTGAAGCTTAAACCCGTTTCAAAGCTCTTGAACTTTTCATTTGCCGGATCTGAAGCAACATAGCCATCCAGATTAATCACATTGTCCATGATGGGTGCTTTTTCAACAATACCGGCGTTGGCAAAGACACTGATATTTTCATTAAGTGCATACATTGCGCCACCTTTGAACTGCATGGCGGATATAGGATCAGCTTCTACAACAGCATCTGCTACCGTAAAGTGGTCCTGATATGAATATTTTATTGAAGACCATCCTAGCATACCATAAGCTGATAATGGACCGCTTGTATAATTACCTTGGCCAAAGAAACCAAACCAATCAACGGTGGTCTCATTATGGTAAGCAATAATATCACCCAATCTGACTTCTTTTCCGTTGGGTACATTAGCGTCAGCAAAGTCAATATAATATTCACCACCCAAGAGGTCGCGGACTTCACGGGCATGTTCAATGCCAGCAGTTCTCCAATCAATACCGAATTGGAGTTTTATTTCGTTGCTGTAGTCATAATTTAATTTGGAGATGGCACCTAAGGTCCATTGTCGATTGACACTGTTTCTCAAAATACCAACGGATTGCTGATCACCTTTAGTTTTTGCAGACATATCTACGTAATAAGTACCGGCATCTGCAGCGTTCATGGCAATAGTAGCATCCCAATCTCTAGTCCATGGATTACCACCATAGTAGTATTTATAGTTATCGTCACCAAGATTACCTTCTGCGTCTCTCGTGTATACAGAACCGTATGTTCCGGTACCACCACCGGATCCACCAGACCAATACAGAACCGTTGATAGTCTCATTTGATCATTGATCGTGAGATAATGGTTCAAGTTAACCAGTGGTTTATGGAAATAGTTTTCACGCTCATTAATATAATTAGGATCGTGCCTATCTGTGGTTCTGTCACCATACATGTACCAATACTGTTTTCCGGTATATGATGCACTTACCGGAGCTGCATTCTGATTAAAGGTACGTCCTGCTTCGTCATCGTATTTTGCACCAGTAGCGAAAGCAGCTTCGTCATATCCTTGGACATCTTTTGCAAAATTTTGATCATATGTCGCAATATTCTGCTTATACAGGTTTTGCCCATGACGTTGAGGAGCACCAATGGCATATAATTCAAAACGATTTTTCGAATCATATGCATAGCTGGCACCAAAGTAATATGCCCACGCATCTGTCCATGTATAATCAATTATGCCATCACCAGTTTTCCTTACAATTGTACCACTTAATGCATATTGATCAGCAATCAAACCTGTATTATAGTTCAAGGTAGTTTTCATAAATCCACCTGCACCAACTTCCTGTTTGAATTTACCACCAGTTTTGTGACCTGTAGGGTCAGTGATGATGTTCATGGTTCCACCAATTGAAGGTGTTGCCAGATTTACAGCGCTGAGACCTCTCTGCATCTGGATAGATGAAGTAGCATCACCAACACCATCCCAATTAGACCAATAGACCCAACCGTTTTCCATGTCATTTTGAGGAACACCGTTAATCATTACTGCAACATTTCGTTGGTTAAATCCGCGCACATTGATCCTGGCATCACCTGCACCACCGCCACCCATTGTTGCATAAACACTTGGTGTAGTATTTAATATCATAGGGATATCTTGTGATCCCAACCGTATTACCATATCTTCTTTAGAAATATTGGTATATGCAACAGGTGTGTTTTCTCCTGCCCTAGATGCGAGAACTTCTAATGCACTCATTTGAAGAGTAGAAGAAGCCAAAGCAAAGTTCACACTGACCATTCCACTCACGGTGACGGCCTTGCTCATTTTTTCATAACCGATCATTGAAGCGGTTATGGTTACGGTTCCGTTAGGAACATTTGTGATGTGATACATTCCGTTTGCGTCAGCTGCACCGCCAAGACTGGTTCCATCCACCATTACATTAGCGCCGGCTAATCCACTCCCGGATGAAGCATCAGTCACTTTACCGGTAACGGTACCGGCAAATACGCTCGTTATGACTAGTGCTACAACCAGAATTTTACCTAGGAATTTATTCATTATATCTCCTCCGATGTTATTTAGTTGATTTGAAAATTTTTGAGGTGGGCGAATGATTTTGAAGATGACCTTCCCGCTGTTGTTACAATTTATCACAAAATCACTCATGATTATCATAGTCGAAATTATAGATTTCTATCGGAAAACTGCAAAGAAATATTTATTTTCTTAAAATCTGTTTTTGACACACTAATAATTCCAAATAAATATTCAATAATCAGTGTGTTATACGTAATTCAGATAATTATGTCTTAAAGATTTGTACTGCATCAAAATGATCTGTTTTTAGATGGAGTTCCATTAATAAAGGGAGGTACTCCATATCACGATCATCCCCATGAATGTTGAGAATTTTAAAATATGAGATACCGTACTGCACCGTAGGGGAGTCATTTTTTTTGATAGCCAATATAGACTTAACAGCAATGGGATTTCCACACCGACAATCAACAGACCAAAGTACACATATCCGTACCGAAGTTGAAAATATGGGATCAATGCGTATGAACACAGGCAGATGGTGACCAATAGCAGAAGATAAAACGAATTTCCCATCCCAAACCTCACGGGAAATGTTTGAACGCCAACTTCCGTATCCCCCCGGATATCCTCCATATCCTTCGCCAATTCACGAATGAGTGATAATCCAAAAGCAAGTCCTGCCGGGAACCACATTTTATCAGCGATACCAGTGAGGGCAACTTCCGAAAAAATAAATACGATTGCTAACAGTGCAGCGATGAGAACATTCCCTATCAAAGGGATTCTTTTGAACACTGGTGTATACAGTAATAAAAGGGGTAGGATAAACACCAATACCAGTGTCCGGGCAGAATAATTCAGATAAAATGAAAATCCTGCCCCGACCAGGAATAAGATAGATGCGTAAATCACAGCAGCTATCAGAGGTATTTTCCCCGATACCAGCGGACGTCCTGGACGGTTAATCCGGTCAATGGGAAGATCAAAAATATCGTTTACAACATTTCCTCCCGCCGTGAAAGAGGCAATGACAATCGCTGAAGCCACTATCGTGAAGTTTAGTGAAAATAGATTAAGAATATCCGCAGTGATCGCCAGAGATAAAACGGCAAACACCACATTCAACGGTCGGATGATCTTCAGATACATCATCAAATTACAATCCCGCTTTTTCACGAGTGATCTCTACCACACGCGGATCATGCTGAAGATCATTGTGGAAGGTAACGTGATATCCGGCTTTCGAGAATATGGTTTCGATGCTCTCCTGTTGGTGCGCTCCGCCAAATTCCAGAACCATCACGCCGTCAGGGAGTAGCAAATCGTGGCCAGTTTCTGCAAATCGACGGTAAAAGGATAATCCATCACCATGATCTGTCAACGCATCGATAGGGTCGTATTTAGCCACTACAGGGTCTAAACCAGCCACTTCACCTTTACCCACATATGGAGGGTTCGATACCACTACATCGAATTTGGAAGAAACAATATCTTTCAAAAAGTCATGACGACGAAATGAAATATTGTCGGTCTTTAATTTGATAGCATTTCCTCGTGCAACATCCAGTGCGGATTTGGAAATATCGGTAGCGATCACCTTTTCAGCAAGATTTTCTTCGATAAGTGTAATTGCGATACAACCACTTCCGGTACCTATTTCCAGCGCCTGGGACATTTTTCCACGCTGTTTTAGTATATCGATGATGATCTCTGTTTCTGGTCGGGGAATCAGAACGCGGGAATCCACTTCAAAATCCCGTCCATAAAATGGCGCTTTGCCAATAATATGTTGAAATGGTTCACCTTTCAATCGCCGATGTAGGAAGGATTTAAATTGCTGAAGTTCCCCCCCGATGACAGGCTTTTCAAACTCAAGATAGAGGTCGATCCGTTGGCAGTTTAGAATATCACACAGCAGCCATTCAATCTCACGTCGAGAATTTGGAATTTCCTTCGATTTGAAGTACGATTCTCCCCAATTGATTAAATCAATGACTCGCCATGTTTTGGGTTGTATTTGTGTCATTTCTCCGATGGTGGAATAATTATTCAGGGGCAAATTTATGATATTCATGTCCAGCGGTCATATACTTTAACGATTTACCGGACATTGGGGGGTTTGAAAGATCAGCGAAACGGGATTCTAATTATTGTAAACTGTACTTTACAATTTCTTCATTTTATTGTTTTGGATAGTTGATAATTTTGTGAAAGTTGTATCAAGTTTGATTCAAGCAATTCATCTCTGATATTAGATTTGATATGGAAATGTAGTTTGCTGAACCGGGAATTTTACCCAGATCAAGAGGGGGATTTTATGAGAGGGTTACGCTTCACCCATCCTGAATTGCAGGTCGGCGATTTTTAGCGCTTCGATAATTTCCGCAAGGTCACCATCGATAATATTATTCAATTTGTAGAGGGTCAGATTGATTCTGTGATCAGTGACTCTGCCCTGTGGAAAATTATAAGTACGTATCTTAGCGCTACGGTCTCCTGTTGAGACCATTGATTTTCGCTCCTGCGCTCGTACTTTGTGCAGTTTTTCCTGTTGTACCTCATACAGCCGTGATCGGAGGACCTTCATCGCTTTATCCCGATTTTTATGCTGCGAGGTTTCATCCTGACAAGTCACTACCAGACCTGTTGGCAAATGAGTGATGCGAATAGCGGATTCTGTTTTGTTCACATGCTGACCACCTGCACCAGATGCGCGGTAGGTGTCAATTTTCAGATCAGCTTCCACAATCTGAACATCCACCTCTTCCGCTTCAGGTAGCACAGCCACCGTAGCTGCACTGGTATGTAATCTGCCACTGGATTCCGTAGCAGGTACCCGCTGTACACGGTGAACACCGCTTTCAAATTTCAGGTCACCATAGGCACCATTTCCTATAATACTGATCACCGCTTCCTTAATCCCACCCGTTTCAGATTCGTTCAGGTTCATCAATTCTATTTTCCAACTCATACGTTCGGCATAGCGCATGTACATCCTGTAGAGATCACCTGCAAACAGTGCGGCTTCTTCACCTCCTGTACCACCACGAATCTCAAGAATCGTATTTTTATCATCATCAGGGTCTTTTGGGATGAGCAGTACTTTTAATTCTTCTTCGAGTTTGGTGATCAACGCTTTTAAATCTTCCATTTCATCCTGGACAATCATTTTCAAGTCAGCATCATTCCCGGATAAAATTTGTTCAAATTCCTGCAATTGATCATAGGCATTCAGATATTCCATGCTTTTTTCGGCCACCGGTGTCAGGTTAGAATGCTCACGAGATAATCGTGTGTACTCCTTCAAATCAGATGTGACATTCGGATCGCTGAGCTTCTCATGTAGTTCATTATAGCGTTGAATGATCTCTTTCAGTTTTTCAATCATTAACCGATTGCCTCTGCCTCATACTCCCTGCCTTCATACTGAGGCAGTTGGTCACCGAATGCTGATTTAAGAGATACGATAGCTACTTCGAGTTGGGTATCATCTGGTTCTTTGGTAGTGATATTCTGCAGCCAAATGCCGGGTTGAGAAAAAGCACGAAAAATGGGATTTCCCCGGTGCTTTGCGGTTAACTTCAGAACTTCATAACCAACTCCAGCTACAAAAGGAATCAATGGTAAATGAACAACAAGTCGCTTCAAAAAAGTGAGATCTCCGACCACCCGAATAAACAGAGAATCGGTGATTGCAAAAAATATAATAGCAACGATCATAATAATGAAAATGAAGCTAGTACCGCATCGAGGATGCTGAGTCGGAAATTTCCGCGCACTTTCTACATCCAGCGGATCGCCATTCTCAAATGTATAAACGGTTTTGTGTTCAGCACCGTGATATTGGAACAACCGCTTAACATCTTTCATCATGGAGATAGCCAACAGGTACACAAGAAATATGGATATGCGGACAATCCCAGATAAAATGTTGAATAAAAAAGGTTCGTTATTTTTGTCGAACAACCAACTGGTAATCCCGATTGGGGCAATGAAGAATAATCCCATGGCGATTACCAGAGCAAATATCGAAGACACGGTTTCCCAGAATTTGTTAGTGTCCTTGGGTTTTTCGTCTTCAGGAATGGCAATATCTGCTGACCAGGTAAGTGTTCGAATACCGATCTTCATGGCCTCAAACAGGGAGATCATCCCTCTAATCAACGGAAGTTTAAGGTATCGGTACTTCTCAGCCAGGGAAGTAAATTCATGTCGGTCGGTATGAATGTCACCCTTGGGGTCTCTCACAGCCGTGGAGTATGCACCAGGCACACGCATCATGACGCCTTCGATGACTGCCTGCCCCCCCACAAGTATGGAGGATTTGGACAGAATTATGGTAATCAATCGATAAATAAATTTCATATGGATAAAAGAAAAGGCGGACTTATTCGAAATAAGCGCCGCCTTTTCTCAAGAGATAGTTGTTTATAAATCTTTTTGATCGAGATTATATTTTCTCATGTACTTTTCGATACGTCCGGCAGTATCCACAAGATTTTGCTTGCCGGTAAAATAGGGATGGCACTGATTGCAGATTTCCACATTCATTTTGTCCACCGTCATCCGTACCTGGAAATCATTTCCACAGGCACAGTGGACTGATCCTAATTTGTATTCTGGATGTATGTCTTTTTTCATCTTTTATCTCCGATTTGAGCCCATAAATTTATGTCAATCATCCTAATTTTAAAAACTATTCTCTAATAATTGTGGGGATTAGGAGTTGATAAGTTTGCAGTAAGTGATTTTCAATGTTTCAAAGGCAATGAAATCACTGATTCTGGTTTCAATCCAGTCGATTATTGAGATGTGAAACCTACTAGTTGCTTGTTTTGTTAAGATACTTATCTACTTCGATTCAATTTTCTTTTAGCAAAGAATTCCTGTTTCCTTTGTTGTTTCTCTTTTTCCCATTCCTTTTTTTCCTTTTCAGTCATCGGCTTTTCAGTTTGTGGAAAGGGATTTTTACTAACAACTTTAATTTTCTGATTTATCAATTTTTCAATGTCTTTAATGTAAGCATTTTCTTCAGGTTCGCAAATTGAGATGGCAGTGCCTTCTTCTCCTGCTCTACCGGATCTGCCTATTCTATGGACATATGTTTCAGCTATGTTGGGTATGTCGTAATTGATGACATGCTTTAGTTTATCGATGTCGATGCCTCTTGCAGCAATATCTGTCGCTACTAACACCCTGATTTCTCCGGCTTTAAACTGCGCTAAGGCTTTTTGTCTTTGATTTTGGGCTTTGTCACCGTGTATCGCAGCTGATTTGATTTTTTGGTTCTTGAGGTTACGATCGATTTTGTCAGCTCCATGTTTTGTCCTTGAAAATAACAATACCTGATCGATTTTTTGATCCCGAAGTATGTGGAGAAGCAAATCTTTCTTGTTTATTTTATTAGTATAATACAGATATTGCTGTATGGTATCAGCAGTAGATGAAACCGGACTCACTTCAACTTTTATCGGATTCTTCAGAATTTTCTTCGAGAGTTCTACTATATTTTTCGGCATTGTGGCTGAAAAAAACAAAGATTGCCTATTCACTGGTAATTTAGCAATGATCTTTCGAATGTCGTTGATGAACCCCATGTCCAGCATCCGGTCAGCTTCGTCCAGTACGAAGTATTCAATGTCGTCCAGCCTAATGAAGCCCTGATCCATAAGGTCCAAAAGCCTTCCAGGCGTTGCAACGAGAACATCCACACCTTTGCGGAGAGCATCGGTTTGAGTGCCCTGTTTCACACCTCCAAAAACGACGGTATTTTTAATTCCGGTGAATTGTCCATAAGTCGTAAAGCTATTTGCTATTTGAATCGCCAATTCGCGTGTAGGAGTGATGATGAGCGCATTAATCTTGCGCGGCCTGTTATTTTTCTGACGGTCAAGATAGAGATGCTGCAGGATCGGAATGGCAAAAGCTGCTGTTTTGCCTGTCCCGGTTTGAGCGCTGCCTAATACATCATTTCTTTTTAGAATGAGTGGGATCGCTTTTTCTTGTATTGACGTAGGCGTATTATAATTTTGTTTTATTAGAGCTTTTAAGATTGGCTCTATAATTTCCAGATTTTTAAATCGATTATTTTCCAATTACTATTTCCATTATTATTAAATATTAGAGAGTGATGTTGCCTGATGATACATAAAATAGGTTTTTGAGAGAATTACCAACTCTGGTTTCTCTACAATTACGCTTTGAGTCGCTTACCTGCCCACTAGGCAGGTATGGTGGAGTCGAATTTAGGTAAGCTATTAGCCAAATGCGACGGAAAGTTATCGGTTTTAATCTATAGCAACCAAAGAATTAAATCTTATCAATCGGTAACCGATACCCGTTCTGATTAATTGAGTCGAATTGCATCTGTGGTCTGTAAACTTGCATCAGATAATGCACTCGTCTAAGTTATAAACCGCTTATGCCTGGTTAATTGGATGGAGAAAAGAGACAATGTGATCAGTTCTTGATCCGAAGAAATTATGTGAAGACTTTTAGTAGATTTTCTACCAGAATTTTTTCAAAAATAACCGTCTTTACACTCTTGTAATACATAAATAAATTCTTGACCAATCGACCCCTTAACCATATTAAACAGGCCCTCATTTAGTTTGCAAAACGGCGATAGTCAAATGATCGATTATTGAAGCAGTTTTAAGGCGTCCTCAACTCTGTCCATCGCTTTGATCAAATCGCTCTCTGATGCGGCATACGAATACCGGATATTCTTTTGAGAACCGAAACTTTCACCAGGCACAGATACCACTGATGTCTTATCCAGCAGGAACATCGATAGATCATCCGGGGTTAGGATCTGCTTACCATCACCGGTTTTCCCAAAATAACTGCTCATATCCGGGAAGACATAAAATGCACCATAGGGCATTTCACATTGTACGCCTGCCATGGCGTTCAAACGCTTCACCATCACATCTCGCCGAGTTTGAAATGCTTTTCGCATTTGGCCAACTGCGGACTGATCTCCCGTGAGCGCTTCGATGGCTGCGTACTGGGCAATAGCATTGGGGCAGGATGTGCTTTGACCCTGCAATTTCCCCATGGCTTTGATGACTTTAGCATCTCCGGCCGTGTATCCGATTCTCCAACCTGTCATGGCGTAGGTTTTAGAACAGCTCTGAAATGTGAGTACTTTTTGGTTATCCGGTGAAAAAGAAGCAATACTCTTGAAGGGTACATCGTATGTGAGTTGCTCGTAGCATTCATCCGAAAACACCCATAGATCATGTTTTTCAGCGATAGCAAGTGTCTGTTTAATCGCTTCATCACTCCAAACTCCTCCTGTGGGATTGGAAGGTGAATTGATGATGATTCCCTTTGTTTTTGAGGTGATCTTTTGTTCAAAGTCCTCAAATACCGGCTCGTATTGTCGGGTTGAATCGGTAGAAACGATCACCGGTTTCGCTCCGGTTACGGATACAAAATCCGGGAAAGATACCCAGTAGGGTGAAAATATGATTACCTCATCCCCAGTTTGAAAAAGAACCATGCATGCGTTGAACAACGAATGTTTGCCCCCACAGGAAATGAGAATTTCATCCGGTGTAAAACTGAGCTGATTATCTCTGATCAGCTTTGTGCATACCGCCTCGCGGAGTGGAAGCATGCCTGAGCCGTGGGTATATCGGGTATAACCCGTTTGGATAGCTTCTATTCCGGCATTCCGGATGTTTTCAGGTGTGGGAAAATCCGGTTCGCCCACACTTAAATTGATCACATCCAAGCCCTTGGCTTTTAATTCTGCAGCCTTCGCTGTCATGGCAAGTGTGGCTGATGGTTGAATTCGTCCGATTCGATCTGTAAACATTTATGTTGTACCTATGAAAGATAAATTTCAATTACTATGATCGGAATGATCATCATCTATTTCAATCCCGATCGATTCATTCTGATCCAAATGCTGCGCATATTTCCATTTGATTATGGTACCCAGACCCTTTGTGATATTATTTCCCAAACCGATATAATCTGGCAGAGATACATTCGTAGTGAAATAGCCTTTAAATGAGCCTAATTTGCTGTAGGGAACAATTTTTGGTGTGAGGGAACTGGCACGGAATCTGACTTGAATTGGTGCGATAGGTTCCACACCCAAATCCTTAACAATAAATTCTAGATTTTTCTCTAAAACGGAGTTCAAAAATTCCCGACGTTCGTCAGTAAACATGGGTTCATACCTGTAAATTTGTAACTCGTTCAGAGCAACCCATGGAGTTATAAATTTATATTTTTGATATTTCTCGGGAGTGACAATAAAATGATTGGGGAATTCTTCTTCCTCTCTGGACGAAAATTCGATCTCTTTTCCATTGAGAACTAATGAATCCAGTTGACGGACGAGGGCTAACGTAGGTAGGATTCCTTCATTGACCGCGAAAAAGCTTAACTGCCCGCGAAGTACTTTGACCTGTACACGGGGATAGGCGATAGTCCCCCTGAATTCACCATTAATAAATGAGATGAATTTTTCATTGGGAAAAGATTTGATAATAGCGCCCTTAATCACAAAAGGTGTGACTAAAAGAGGTTCGTCACTTTTACATCTGATAAACACTGCGCCAGGTTGTTCAAATATTGAAGCATCAATCATAATGGGGGGAATTCGAGTATAATGATTATGGTGTGTACTTAACCAAAAAGGTTAGGTGCTCATTGAATCCAAAAATTCACGATTGCTTTTTGTGCGACTTAGTTTATCCAAAAGGAATTCCATAGCTTCATCGTTTTGCATTTCGTGCAATAATTTCCTTAATAACCAAATACGGCTCATATCTTTTTTACTCATCAATTTTTCTTCACGGCGTGTACCAGAACGTGAAACATTGATAGCGGGGAATATCCTCTTGTCACTCAAATCGCGAGAGAGTACCAGTTCCATGTTTCCAGTTCCTTTGAATTCCTCAAAAATGACATCATCCATTCGGCTGCCAGTATCAATGAGAGCGGTGGCAATAATAGTCAAACTTCCACCCCCTTCAACATTTCGAGCGGCACCAAAAAAACGTTTAGGTTTATGCAACGCATTTGCATCCACACCGCCGGAGAGAATCTTTCCACTATGTGGAATCACCGTATTGTGCGCCCGAGCCAGACGGGTAATTGAATCCAACAGAATGACCACATCATTGCCACACTCTACCCATCTTTTTGCTTTCTCAATAACCATGTCGGATACAGTTACGTGTCTATCAGCAGGTTCATCAAAAGTAGATGCCACAACCTCTGCATTAACATTCCGCTGCATATCTGTGACTTCTTCGGGGCGTTCATCAATTAATAGGATGATCAATTTGATATCAGGATGATTCTCCGTGATCGCATTGGCGATCTTTTGCAGCAGGATCGTCTTACCGGTTTTGGGTTGTGCAACAATTAATCCTCGCTGCCCCTTACCAATAGGTGACATCATATCAATAATGCGCGTCGAATAATCAGTGGCTGCGGATCGTTCCAGTTTAATTTTATCTTCCGGATATAATGGAGTCAGATTATCAAAGTGAATGATGTTTCGGGATTCTTCCGGCTGCAAATCATTCACCTTAGACACTTTCAACAGAGCGAAGAATCGCTCATTATCTTTGGGGGGACGAATTTGTCCGGAGACTAGATGCCCTTTTCGTAAGCCAAATTTTTTGATTTGAGAGTGCGACACATAAATATCATCAGGACCCGGGAGATAACTATAATCAGGTGATCGTAAAAATCCATAACCGTCTGGTAGTATTTCCAGAACTCCTGTTGAATAAATATTACCATTGCTCTGTGCCTGAATTTCTAGAATAAGCTTTATCAGCTCCTGCTTTCGCATTCCGGAAAATTCGTTCGCACCGATATCATTAGCCAGTTTTTGAAGTTCTTTAACTTTTAGTGCTTGCAGATCATTAATCTCCATCGCGACCCTTTTATTTTGATTGAATAGTTTTATGAGTTAAAAGTGAGTATGAAAAAAATAATATTTCCCGAGGAAATTTTAGGATTGTCCTTTGCAAAACTTAATACTGTTTTACATTGTATGAAAAGATAATTCAAAAATTTTATTCACTGCCGGTCCTAAGTAATGACTCCCGAGGATTACCAAACTATCATTTTCACTTAAAGTTTCCAATACAGTTCGGATTGCGTCGTCAGGATTTTTGATCATTTTCAAGTGTTCCGTCATCGGAAAATATGACATTAACTGGTTCACATCCATCGGTTTCCCTCCAGAGGCTTCAGTACATATGATTTCATCAAAATGCTGTTGGAGATCAAAAATCACATCTGTGATATCCTTTTTATACTGTAGTGAGATAATCATCACCTTTTTTCCGGTTACGGTGAACGACTCCCATTCTTTAAGAAATGACGCAATCCCGGATGAATTGTGAGCCACATCAAAGATGATCAACGGTGATTGTCGGATTATTTGAAATCTTCCATACCAGATCACCTTTTGTAATCCATTTAGGATATGGAACTCTTTCATTTGAAATGGAAGATGGTGTAACGCCTGAATTGCCAAGCTGGCGTTTTGTTTTTGATGCTCACCGCGAATACTGATATCCACATCCGTCAAAGAATCAATATTTGTGAATGAAATAGCCACATTTTTCAAATCAGCCTGATTTTTTAGTACTGCCTCAACTTCGGGTTCCTGATGGACAGATACGCATGGTACTCCCGATTTAAAAGCACCTGCTTTCTCAAAGGCGATCTTCTCCAAGGTATCACCCAGAATGTCGGTATGATCGAATGAAATCGAGGTCATCAGCACAACAAAGGGGTTGCATACAGAAACACTGTCTAATCTCCCGCCAAGACCTGTTTCCAGAATAGCAATGTCTACATTTTCTTTAACAAAATACCAAAAACCCAACGCTGTCAGAATCTCAAAAAAAGAGGAGCCAATCTCTTCAATATCCGGCTGGAACGTTTCTACAAATTCTTCGATTACCGATGTGGGTATGGACACTCCATTGATCCGAATCCGTTCATTTACATCTACCAAATGCGGGGATGTTGACAATCCAACTTTATATCCAGCTTCCTGTAAAATTTTAGCGAGTATCGCAGATGTGGACCCCTTACCGTTGGTCCCGGCTACCTGAACGCAAGGCAAGTGATCCTGTGGATTACCGCATCTCTCCATTAGAGCATAGGTCCGTTCCAATCCAAGCTTGATGCCCAAGTTTTGTTTTGAAAATAAGTAATGTAAAAGATCGTTCATGAAAAAATGTTTACTTGTTCAATGTTGGGAAGATCTCTTCCCAGAAACCTGCTACCGATCGAATCAAATTGTTGTGGAAAATCAGTCACAAAATAATTTTCATATACATGATTCCCCGAACCACGTAGATCATGGCCATCTAAAAAAGTTTCCACATGTTCAGCCACTGCCTCGCCTGATGACAATAGTCTGACAGATTTCGGCAATATTCTGGATAACGTTCCCGATATCATCGGATAATGAGTGCATCCCAAGACTAGCGAATCAAGTTGAATACCTTCAAAAGCTGATAAATAAATTTCAGCTACCTGTTGGGCTACAGGTGTGTCTCCCCACCCTTCCTCGATGATGGGTACAAATAGTGGGCAAGCTTTCTCAACAATTTCAAGTGTACTGGATCGCTTTTTGAAAGCATGATAATAGGCTTTGGAACTGATCGTTGCCCGCGTGCCAATGATACCAACTGCCCCGGATTGATAATCCATCATTGCCTTCTCTACTATGGGTTCCACTACACCGATGATTGGGACCGGAAACATTGCTTGAAGTGATTCCAGGGCAATGGCAGAGGCAGTATTACAGGCAATGACAATCAGTTTAACTCTTCTTTCGACTAAAAAGCGGGTAATTTCCGTAGAGTATCGGATCACCGTTTCACGACTGCGCGTACCGTACGGAACATGCGCAGTGTCCCCAAAATAAAGAAATGATTCTCCAGGAAGTTTTTTTTGAAGTGAGTTTAAAACGGTTAATCCCCCCAGGCCACTATCAAAAACACCGATGGGGGCGTTATCGAGAAGGTTATTGCGAACCAATTATGGGACTTTCGTATTTATCTTTAAAAGTAACCAGCGCGTTAAATATCGCTTCAGACACTTTCTTCCGGTAACTGGATTTCCCCAGATTTTTACATTCGGTTTTATTGCTTAGGAATCCAACTTCTACCAGAACATTGGGCATAGATGCACCTACCAATACATGAAATCCTGCCTGCTTTACACCCCTGTTGTTGGTTGTGAGCATTTTGTCCAACTCACTTTGAATAGTAGCAGCAAGGAATTCGCTTTCCTGCATGAAGGAACTTTGTGCCATGGTGGCTAATATGAGATTTTCCTCTCCATATCCGGCGAAATCAGGAATATTTTCTTCTAGTCCAATCACACTATTTTCTCTTGATGCAACGTCTATTGCGTCATGGGTTTTCCCAGGCCTGAGAAGGAAGGTTTCGAAACCATTGGCAGAAGATGCCCTGGGAGTGGCATTAGCATGGATACTCACAAATACTTTTCCACCAGATTCATTGGCAATTTTCGTTCTTTTCCAAAGTGGAATAAAAACATCCTCATCACGAGTGTAAATCACTTTGACACCCATCTCCTTTTCGATCATACTTCCCAGTTTTTTTGCAATATCCAGGGCGACGGTTTTCTCCATCAGATTTGATACGCCAATAGTACCGCTGTCTTTCCCTCCGTGACCCGCGTCGATGACAATAGTATCCAACAACCAACGATTCCGCATTTCCTTAATCTTTTGGGCATTATCGGTAATATTGGTTCTTAAGGTTACGATGATCTGATTATCCTTCTGGTCAAGATCGTAATCATCAATTTGATACCTTAAAAGGAAGGACAATTGACATGATTGGTCAGATTTCATTGTTCTGATGCGTACCACCGGTTCCTGAACTTTAGATTCAGTAACACTAATAGAATCTGGTTTTCCCCCGGGAATAGTCATATTCATCCAACCGCCCCGAGAAAAGGAAATCCCAAACGATCCGGTATTAAATTTTTGGCTGGTATTGATTTTTATTTGGCTGCCATTCAATTTCTGGCTGAATTCCACGGAGTGAATATTATATTGTGGTGCCGTAGCAATAATTACGGACTGTGAAACATCCAGACTGACATCAGATAAATTTTCAAGATTTAGCAGACGGGAAAAAGTCTCTGCTGCAATATAAAATTCCTTTCCATCAAACATCACTGCATAGGGTAATTGATACACGGTTTCCTCAATTTTGATGAAAGAACAATGGGCAGAGATAACCGTTTTTTTTGATGGGAATCGAAGAACTAACTTATTATTGTGATCATAGAATTCTGTACGTACCGACTGGCTGGAAGCAAATTCCGTAAGCGCAATGTATTTCCTGCCATTGATTGTATGTAAAGGAGACTTGGTTTCTTCACCGGTCTGGCTCCAAGCGACGGTAATAAATCCTAATAAAATGCCCCATACAATGGGAAGCAAAAATCGTTTTTTATATGTATTTTTCAAATTTATTGAAACTGATCAATGTTAAAATGTTGACTCGAACTGGAACAAAATGTTGTTCGCTCGTAAATTGGTGTCGTTTTTCCACGTATAAGAGTGGCGAAAACTTACATTCGTTTGTGTGGTTAATTCATAATTCCATTTTGAAAAAATTTCTATCCCCGTTTCATAGAAAACTGGAAATCGAAATTCACCATTTAAGCCGGGACTCCATGTATACAATCTGCTATTCCAGCTGTCTGAAGAGAAAATCACTGTACCGGTTTTAACTTTTAAGTTATTCATTTTTATTTCCGGTGAGTATATGGCTAGCAATTGACCGGATTCGTTTTGATCAATTTCTGGTTTCAATAATAGTTTTTGCCATTGCACTTTCCAGACTGGCGATGAAGAAGTCCATGTTAACATTACTTGGGTCCGCGTAAGCCGACTTTGAACCTCCCGAACTAACCCATTCATAATAAAATTCTGAACAGTGCGATGTTCCTTTTCGCGGACCTGGAACGACAATGTACCGGAAGATCTCACGGGTGTATCAATTCGGATCATCCAATCTCTCCCCCTGTCCACAGGATATCCATTTTCATTTTCCAACTCACGAAAGAGTTCTAGCCAACTGGTGAAGATTGTTTCTCTGTAACGATATCGGATGATACCCATTAGACCGGTTTCATTACTTCCGCCGTGAAGGACAGAGTAGGGTTCTCCAAATATCTGTGACCAACCTATCGGATAGTACCGGTAATGCACTCCCCAACGCAAATTTGAATTTTTCTGATAAAAATTCAATACGGTTGATCCATGTTGTCCATCATGTGCGTATTCACCTGAAAGTGATCCCGATGGACTATCCATGATAAAAAAGACTGATGATGATTTTTTCACTAAACTGCTATCGTTTACTTTCCCTGAAGCCACTATCCCGACTTTGGTATTAGGAGTATTTTTTATTGAAGTATAACTAAAAATCTTTTCGTTTCCAAAAGATGATACTATTCCAGTGTGAGATATGTTAAAAAAGGGTGCCGTGACTGATAATCCGATCATTGGACTATCAATTACTGCTCCGAGACTGTAACTAATTTTTTGCTGACTACTGAAAACGGAAAATGGCTGTGAACTAGATTTGGTTTTTCCAAAGGAATTCCCAAATACAAGCCCCTGTCCTAGTTCCTGACGTAAATGTCCGATATTGATTTGAATACTGTTGATAGTGGTATTGAATGCATATCGGGTGATCTCCCAATTCTCACTCTCGGCATATTTATCCAGTCTGTAACCCAATTGCCATTGTCCCCTATCGACCCAACCTCGGTGATGCCATCGATCCGAATCTGCCTCTGGATTGATTCTGAGACGAAAATGACCCGTATTTTTTTCAATTTCACTCACTTCCTGGTTTTCCATTTGACTCTGCACAGAATTAATTTCTTCCGGATCAATTTGAATATCAACATCCTGCCCCGATAGCTGGACTAGTATACAGGTGAATATCCATATCACAGAATGGCAAAAACGATTATAAAATTGCATGGTTTTCGATCAGACTTTTTATGACCAGTAAATCAGAGTTGGATTGCAGATAAATGATAAATAGTAATTTCCCCATTTTATTTATATATAAATATAATAGAGTAGAAAGGTTACTCCATAAGGAATTTTTCAGCTTGCACAGTATCTACCAATTCCTGTTCTTTGTTCTATTATTTCTAAATAAAAATCCGTAATTATGGTACTTTAACAATTTCACGAATTTTCTATCTTTGTTACATCTTAGGTTCTTATTAAATTGACAGGCTTTTTCCAGAGCAGATTTTTCGAAATTTGATAACAATTTAATCATTTAAATTAAAAAGTAGAAGTAAAGTATGTTTAAATCATCAGGATCCCGTTGGATCATTATTGCAGCCGTAATACTGTTTTCGGTGTACAAATTATTTCCCACACTGCAGTATTACACAATGAGCGAGGAAAGAAGACAGCAGCTTGAGCTGGACGATCCATCTGCATTAAAGGCATTGCACAAGCAGGCCATTAATCTGGGGCTCGATCTACAAGGTGGAATGCATGTAATCCTTGAAGTGGATATCCCAGTATTGGCACGAAATCTATCCGACGACAAAACCGGTGAATTGCTACAAGCAATTAATACCGCCGAAAATGTCTCAATCGCTAACCGAACTGATTTCTTTGATGAATTAGAACTCATCGCCCTAGCCAATGATATAAAACTGATCAAATATTACTCAGAACTGGATGGGCTAGCTGGAAAATCCAATGACGATGTAATGGCTGCACTCAGAGAACAAGGCGACTATGCGATTAATAGTGTATTGGAGATCATTCGAAACCGCGTAGATGAATTTGGTGTATCCGAACCAACGATTCAGAAATCCGGTAAAACGAGGATCATCGTCGAATTGGCTGGTGTGAAGGATACAGATCGAGCGTCAAGTTTGCTCCAAAGAACAGCCCTATTGGAATTTAAACTGGTTAAGACCGGTCAAGAATTTCAAACTATTTTAGACAAAATCGATGCAAAACTGGTTGAAGTTGGTTTTTTACCGGAAGAATCCGAGATTGAAGATATCGCTCTAGTTGAAGATGTACCCACAACAGAACCGTCCCTGTCGGATGCTGACACACTTTCGGTTACAGACACCACTCAAACGGAAGACATCGAAGATTTATTTGATGATTTAACGAATACTGAGGCCCAAACGGATCTACTGACAACTTCCACGGAAATTCTTAAAACAAAACCATTTTCCGGGTATCTTCGTGGATTTCCAACAGGATTGGGAGTTCTCTCAAACGAGATCAATAAATTCGGTGCTTTAATTAAATCAGATGATGTACAATTAGAAATCCCGAAAGATAGTGAAATACTATGGGGTAATAAAAATCAAACTGCTTCACTGGAAGACGGCACGACGATTGACTACCGTAATATTTACTTTTTGAAAAAGGAGGCAGTTCTTACCGGTGGCGTTGTCACAGACGCCCGGGCGTCTACAGGGCCGATAGGTTCAGATGTATCAGGAAAGCCGGTAGTCAATTTGACAATGAATGCTGATGGTTCAAAAACTTGGGCACGGTTCACCGGTGCGAATGTTCAGAGAAACGTAGCCATCGTTCTTGATAAAAAAGTGTACATGGCACCTGTTATAAAAGACAGAATTCCAGGTGGACGAACCCAGATTAGTGGATTGGATGATATTGAAGAAGCAAAAGACATTGCTAATGTCCTCCGAGCTGGTAAGTTACCCGCACCAGTGAAAATTCAGGAAGAAAGAACTATTGGTCCATCTCTTGGTCGCGACTCTATTAATGCAGGAACCAAGGCAATGTTTATCGGATTCATTCTTGTAATTGCCTTTATGGTTTTTTATTATAAAGGTTCCGGACTGATAGCAAATCTGGCATTACTCCTAAACATCTTCTTTGTGCTTTCTGTGCTGGCTATGCTGCATGCCACACTGACCTTACCCGGTCTTGCAGGATTGATATTAACCATCGGGATGGCAGTAGATGCCAACGTCATTATTTTTGAACGAATCAGAGAAGAGTTGGACAAAGGTAAAACAGTTAAAGCATCTATCGATGCCGGTTATGAACGGGCATTCACAGCTATCTTTGATGCAAACATTACGACCCTCATTGCAGCATTTGTTTTGGCCTGGATTGGTTCAGGACCCATTAAAGGATTTGCAGTCACATTAAGCGCGGGCATTATTTGTTCACTGTTTTCTGCGGTGTTCATCACGCGATCCGTCTATATGTTATTTGGAAATAAAAAACCATTAAATGAATTGAGTATTTGACATGAGATTATTGAAAAACACGAATATTAATTTTATCGGGAAGAGGAAATTAGCCGCAATCCTATCCGCATTTTTGATTTTTGTCGGCGTTGCGTCCATGATCGTGAACAAAGGACTGGCCTTATCCATCGACTTTACCGGTGGAACAATAGTACAGTTGAAATTCACTGATGAGATTACGACTGGTGAGGCAAGACAGATCCTGAACGATTTTGGAATTGAAAATCTGGATATTACTACCATCAGTTCCCCCGGGTCTCATGATGACATTCTGATCAAATCCCAGCTCAGTGGCAGCGATCTTCGGGATCAACTTAGTAGTGCATTTAGCAACAGATCATTTGAAACCCGACGGACAGAACAAGTTGGGCCAAAGATTGGAAGCGAATTGAGAAATGACGCAATTCAGTCTATTACAGTGGCATTGGCGCTGATTCTTATGTACATCGGTTTTCGCTTTGATTTTTATTATGCTATCGGAAGTGTGGTGGCGTTGATTCATGATATTCTGATCACTCTGGGTGTTTTCGCATTATTCCAATTAGAAGTGGATTTGGTAACTGTGGCGGCATTCCTAACCATTGTGGGATATTCATTAAACGATACCATCGTGGTCTTTGATCGTATCAGGGAAAATATTAAATTGAACGCCCGCGAGAAACTTGAAGACACTGTAAACCGATCTTTGAACAGCACATTGAGCCGAACATTGATTACTTCTTTGACTACGATGCTGGTTGTATTGATCTTGTTTATCGGTGGATTGGAAACCATTAAAGATTTTGCGTTTGCCATGATCATCGGAATAGTCGTGGGTACCTATTCATCCATATTTATTGCAAGTCCAGTGATGATTTTGCTTGAAAATCGAGCTGGTCGCAAAATCGTCAAGAAAAAATGATAAAATGATAGCTGATCAATTTGAGGAAAGCTTTTTTCAGCTTCCTATGACCAATGATTCAGTAATTTTATAAAAATATGATCATAAAAAACTCCGGTAACCCGGAGTTTTTTTTCATTTAAACACAGGAAATAATATGGCAATCACATCCATCATTGGAGGTCAATGGGGCGACGAAGGTAAAGGAAAAATCGTTGATATCCTCAGTGACAATGTGGATATCGTAGCAAGATTTCAGGGTGGCGCAAATGCCGGACACACCGTCATCATCCAAGATCAAAAAATTATATTACACCAGATTCCATCGGGGATTCTTCATCCTGAGTGTCATTGCGTCATGGGTGGTGGAATGGTAGTTGATACTGTGGAGTTGTGTAAAGAAATCGATATGCTACACAGTATCGGTGTTTCAACCACTGACCGGCTATACCTCTCACTTACCGCTCATATTGTAACTCCCATCCAAAAAGCCATCGACCGATCTTCTGAAGAAAGTTCGGGACAGAGAATTGGCACAACCTGTCGAGGTATCGGACCAACCTATACCGATAAATTTAATCGGATAGGTATCCGTGCTCACGATCTCATGGATGTATCAATTCTGAAAAGTAAAATCGAAACTCGGATATTGCGGGCTGAGGATTCCCGGGAATTAACAACCGGAGAAATTACAGCAATGCGTTCTGAGCTGGATCATTTTTACCAGTGTGCAAAAGAATGTTCAAACCTGGTACAGGATACTTTTACTTTTTTGCACTCGAATATCCAAGAGGGTAAAAATATCATCATTGAGGGTGCGCAAGGTTCGCTGCTGGATATCGACCATGGCACTTATCCGTTTGTTACGTCTTCTTCACCCAACTTGGGCGGAATCACCACCGGACTCGGGGTCCCCGTGAGTTTATTGGACCGACGGATTGGAATATTTAAAGCCTACACAACGCGAGTCGGTAAAGGTCCTTTCCCCACTGAACTTCACGATGAAGCAGGTGAAAAACTTGGCGAAATAGGTAAAGAGTTTGGTGCCACGACAGGTAGGTCCCGTCGATGTGGATGGTTCGATGGTGTTGCCGGAAAATATAGCTGCCTGTTAAACGGATTTACCGATATTGCACTGACGAAATTAGATGTGTTGGACTATTTTGATGAAATCAAAGTTTGCGTTGCCTACATTGTTGATGGTGTTGAAACCCGGGATTTTTCTCAAGTCATTCATCGTTTAGAGGATGCGGTTCCTGTTTATGAAACTTTGACCGGTTGGAATAATTCCGTTGCTCCGGCCGAACATTCAAACGACTTATCAAAACGTGCCAACCAGTATATCCAATTTCTGGAAGAATTATTAAATACACCGATTAAATTCGTTTCAAACGGTCCTGAGAGATCTCAAATCATCGTCAGGTGAAGAGGGAGCTACCATGATTCACTATTCAATTTTGAAAACAAGATTTGGTGACATTACTCTGGCTTCAGTTCAAGAAGGTGTTTGTTACATTGGTTTACCCGATTCGGACCCCGAAGAAATGAAATCATGGTGTAGAAAACATTTGATGGAAGATGAATTTGTACTATCGCGGGAATGGAGCTTCTCCGCAGAAAAACAAATTTTGGAATATTTTGAAGGAAGAAGACAACAATTTACATTCCCGGTGTTTCATCTGAATACAGTATTTCGGAAAACCGTGCTGGATGCAGTTGCCCAAATTCCATATGGAGAAACGGCATCATATGGAGATATCGCTAAAAAAATTAACAAACCCAGGGCATCACGGGCAGTAGGATCAGCGAATGCGACCAATCCGCTCCCGTTGATTTATCCATGCCATCGGGTCATTGCAGGAGATGGTACGCTGGGAGGATACGGTGGAGCATTGGAATTAAAGCAGGCACTAATAGATCTGGAGAGGAACAATAAACTATCCGGTTTATGATTGAATTGTAAATTCTACTCGTTCAGTTCGATCCAATTTTCTCAAGTATAAGTAAAGTATCCGCTGAATGCACACGTTCAGCCTATTTCAAATATTAAAAAACACGAATCAAGTCATTAATTCACTTGGAGGTCATCTATCATGAGGCATTTTTTCAACATTGCCCTGTTTATCATTTTTACTTTCTGGATATTTCCCCAAACGATGAGCCAGAAACCAATGGAAGAACCCAGCGACTCATTGGCCAAAACACCCAATATATCCGTCGGTAAGATTGAAAAACCAGAGAAACCCGATCTCCCCGTTTTTCAGGAACTGATTAAAGACTTTGAAGAGATTACCGGAATGTTTGATCTCTATTGGAATGCAGAAAAAAACCAGGCATATCTCTCGGTCCATCCGGATCAATATGGGACTGTTTATTTGTGCAACCTCACTCGGCAATCGGGAGATGCCGCTTCTTTTGACAGTGGTGCTATGATGGGAGGATTTCCATTTATGCTAAAAAAACTGGGGAGTAATATCCAGCTTATCGAGATCAATACACGGTATCGGGCTGAAGATGGAACTCCTATTGCAAAAGCAATCTCTCAAGCCCTACCAAATTCGATTATCCTTGATGCAGGCATCTCCAGTGAACCAGACTCTACTTCGGGAAAAATACTGCTGGATCTGAAAGATTTATTTCTCAACGACAAAATGACGATGGTGGGATATGTAACCGGTGAATGGAAAAGAAAATACAACTTTGACAAAGACAACAGTCATATTGAATCATTGAAATCCTTCCCGGAAAATACCGAAATCGGTGTTGCCCTTCACTTTAAATCTGAAAAACCACATAAAAGTACGACTTTAGCAGACTCCAGATCCATGCTTCACCGATATCATTTCAGCCTGTCTGCCATCCCGGAATCTGATTATGCACCCAGAATTGCCGACGATAGAGTTGGACATTTTCTTACGTATTATCAGGATTATTCGACTGTCGAAACGGATAATCCCTACAAGCATTTCATTAATCGATGGAATCTGGTAAAAATGAACCCTGATGCTGATATCTCCGACCCGATTCAACCCATCGTATACTGGATCGAAAATACCACACCGGAGAAATATCGGGATGCCATCGCCAAGGGTATTCTCATGTGGAATGAGGCATTTGAACGTATCGGTTTTAGGAACGCCGTTGAAGCTCGTGTTATGCCGGATGATGCCGATTGGGATCCTGCAGATGTTCGCTATCACACAGTTCGTTGGATCGTCCAACCAGGTGGTGGATATGCGGTAGGTCCATCTCGTGCGAATCCATTTACGGGCGAACTTTACGATGCAGATATTCGGATCAGTTCGGACTTTGTCAGACATTTTTATCGTGAATACGAAGAATTTATCACTCCGCTTTCCATGGATGAATTACTGTTACCTGAGGAAAACATTCATGATGAGAATGAGATGTGTAATTACGCTGACGAAAAACAGAGACAAATGGCATACGGTGCAAATTATCTCATGTCAATGGGACGATTTACCGAAGGCGATCTTGAACAATTTGTGATGGATGGTCTCGCCGATCTCGTCGTTCATGAAGTGGGACATACATTGGGACTTCGCCATAATTTCAGAGCCAGCCATATCTACTCACTGAACAGAATGCAGGATAAGGAATTCACCGATGAACATGGAGTGACCGGTTCGGTGATGGATTATAATCCCATTAATCTTTCCCCCGCAGGTGAACCGCAAGGCTCATATTATCACACAACATTGGGATTTTACGATTACTGGGCGATCGAATATGCCTATCGTCCCTTTGACTCTTCAAAATTTGAGACCGAAGATATGATGTTGCAGGACGTGGCAAGCCGTGTTGCAGAACCACTCCTGGCGTATTGTACAGACGAAGAGGCCAAAGGATATTCCATCAGCGGAATGGACCCCAGTTGCAGTTTATACGACATGACCAGTGATCCATTGGAATATTATCAACGCCGAGTGGATATGGTTAAAAACCTATGGACGATCCTGCCAAAAACATTTGAGAAAGAGGACGAACATTATTCCAAACTTCGGGCTGTTTTCAGCCAGGGAATTGGAGAATACAGCAATATGAGTCGTAATGTTCCCAAATACATCGGTGGTATTTACGCGTATCGCGATCATGTGAGCGATCCCAACGGACGCATACCCTTCAAGGTTGTGCCGGCCAAAGAGCAACGACGAGCACTTAATTTTCTTATCCAAAATCTTTATCAAGCCGATGCTTTTCAGTTCTCTCCTGAATTGCTCAATAAACTCGCGCCAACATATTATCCGGATTTCCAGGGTACTATCTGGAGCCGAAAACGATGGGACTATCCTATCCATGATGTGGTGTCAGGATTACAGGCAAATGCTTTGGGCAGGATCTACTCTGAAAGTGTGTTGAACCGTGTACAGGATAACGAATTGAAGTTCCCTGTAGGAAGCGACATATTTACCATGGCAGAACTGTTTGGAACGATGACGCAATCCATCTGGTCTGAATTAGATGATCGGAATAATATCAATAGTTATCGTCGTCGGGTACAGCAAATCCACTTAAACATCCTGATAGAAATACTGCTGCATAAGGAGAAGGATTATCCCCGAGATGCTATTTCGCTGGCGCGTGCAGATTTAGACCTTCTGTCAAAACAAATCAAGAGATTGAAAAACCATCCGGCATTTGATACCTATTCAAAAGCACATCTGGCTGAAGTAGAAGCCAAAATAGAGACAGCATTGAAAGCAAGTGTCGAACGGGACATGTAGTGGAAGTGTGAAGTAAGAAGTAAGAAGTAAGAAGTAAGAAGTAAGAAGTAAGAAGTAGGAAGTGTCACGGTGAGCTAGAAGACTGCAGTGAGTAAATCGAACTGAACTGTAAGAAAGCCTGCTATCGAACTTCAAATTTCAATTATTTATAGCCAACGATGATTGGCCAATATCTGATAACGATTTAATAGCCAGGGAATCCATGTCCAAATTTTCAATGAAAGAGTACGAAAATACCATTTACCATGACGCGCAGCGCTATGACGATGAACACTGGTGGAAGACAGACGATTTCCCTTTTTGGAAAAAAATGCTGGTGGAAGCATCCGGGAATAAAGTCCTTGAACTCGCAGCCGGCACGGGAAGATTGGCAATCCCCCTTATCAGAAGCAGTGCAGAATACACGGGTATCGAAATCTCACCTGAATTCGTTTCACATGCCAATGACAAACTTCAGATGGAGAACGGTCAGGGGAAAATCATCCTCGGAGATATAAGATCATTTGACTTGTCCGAAAAATTTGACCTTATCTTTATCGGATTCAACTCTTTCCTTCACCTGCTAACGGATAAGGACGCATCCGCCTGTCTCAAATGCGTTATCGCTCACATGCATGACAAAAGCAGGTTCATAATTGATATTTTTTACCCAAGTCCGCTGTTTCTGTATAGGCCCGAAAATATGCGATTCCCCACGATGGAATATCGAGACTCGGTGACAAATGAAAAAACTTGGGTGGAAGAGACAAATGATTATAATTCAGAAACCGGTATCAACAAAATCCGATGGTTTTATTCCACGGATAAAAATAAGGATATCCGGACTTATGACTTTACCATGCGAATGTACTGGCCGGATACTATGAACCGGCTACTTATCGACGCAGGCCTCTCCATTAAACATGTGTGGGGCACCTACCGAAAGACAAAATATTCAGAAAATAGTAACTTGCAGATTTACGTAGCAGGACTAAAATAGGTCTTCTTCATCCTCTTTCTCCCAGCTCGGACTCCATTGAGCCTGTGGAATTGCTTGTGGAAAAGTCCTCGCACTTGGTTTAATGTGAGCGAGGTGAGTTCGAACCAAGGGAATGAAAGTAATTTAGTCCACGATCGTATTGATATCACCTTGTAGCACTGCCAATGCGATCGGTAATCGCAATATAACGATAGCATCGACCAAAGCGATACCATCGTATAAAATCTGTTTAAGTTGGGAGCCCATCCTCTGAACGGAAACATCTAACTATTGATTTGAAATTTTGCTCATTTCTAATGTATTTCGTAATATTCGTTTAAATCAATAAAGGAATATTCTGAAATTGAATAATTATAAACGACACAATCGACTAAAACCTTTGAGCTACCCTTATGACTTGAAATCAGGAATCATAATATTTGTAATAGTACTACTATTTAACAATTGTAATACTGATTACGGCAAGATATTAAGTGGTGGCTACATTTTTGAATATAAAGCTGGGCATAACCAGGCGATTATGTTGATATCTTCAAGAAGTGGAGATAAATATATACCGTGTGATGTAATTGCATATGCTTTCAATGAGGAATATATTATTGCTGCTCAAAATCGAGTTGATGATTGCTGTTGGGGAGATTCTATACCCCCTTGGGCAGACAAAGGACAAATTAACTTTTGGATAATAGCACATAAAACAAATGAATTTATTGGACCACTATCACTAGAAGAGTACATTGGTAAGAGAATAGAATTAAGTATTCCTGATAATTTAAAGATGAGCGTTTACCTTTAACTTGTGTTGTTGTAATATATTGTATTAAGTTATTTATCCTATATCCATAGCTATGGTATGTTTTAGCTAGACGAACCCTAATTACAAACTAATAAAATGTATTATTATATACTATGACATCTTGAATACTATTTTCTTGTAAATCATAAATTGACAGTCATGATTATTGCTATTAGGAACCAGCGTAGCCAAGCGTTTATGGTTTGATAATAAATAGAATGAGTTAATTTTTTGTGTTGGAGCAGATTAGAGATCGATGTATTAATTAAGTGTCAACCCTGACAGGGTTCAAAACCCTGTCAGGGCTTTAAATCACACTTAACGAAAAGCTCAAAACTTGGCATATATCGAATTACCCTAAAAACGTCTTTGTAGATTCTCTTGCCAGAGAAAGTATTTCATCTTCGCCTTTCACGATTCGGTCCTGCATCAAAATCTGCCCATTACAAATGGTGGTATTCACAACTCCGGTATTTGCAGAATAAACCATATTTGAAATGAGATGGTGACACGGGATCATTTCGGGAAGGTTCAAATCTACCAAAATAAGATCTGCTAACATTCCTTCTTTCACCTCTCCACCGGGGAGGTCGAAACACCGATACCCATTGATTGTGGCCATATTAAAACATTCGGCTGCGGGTAAGGTTTCGGGAGTTCCATAATGTTTTTGCAGGAGTGCTGCTACTTTCATCGTGTCAAACATGCTCAGGTTATTATTTGAACCGGCACCGTCTGTACCGAGGCAAATATTCACACCAGCATCCTGAAATTTTGTATAAGGAAAATGCCTGTTCACACTCAATTTCATGTTGGATATGGGATTATGCGCCACGTTCACGCCATTGGTTGCGAGGAGATCAATATCTTTATCCGTCACCCAGACACAATGAGCAGCCACCAAACGAGGACTCAATAATCCCAAACGATGCAGATATTCCACCGGACTAACGCCGTGCTTATCATGACAGTCCTGCACTTCCTGCTCGGTTTCGCTCAAATGGATGTGGATCATCAGATCATGTGTTTCGGCAAAATCTTTTATCCACAGCAGTGATGATTCCGATACAGTATAAACGGCATGAGGTCCCAACCCCACATGGATACGTTCCCGCCCCTTCAGCTCGTAGTACAATTCTTCATTCATGGCTATTTGTTCTCTTGCCTTTTCCGAATCATTCAGATCAATGAACACAGCATTAACCTGTGCACGCATTCCAATATCGGAAACGGCTCTGGCAACTCCTCTGGGAAACCAATACATGTCATTGAAAAACGTGATTCCTGACTTGATCATTTCCAAACATGCCAATTTTGCACCGGCATAAACCAATTCTTCATTCAATCGGATTTCATTTGGCCAGATATTCTTCTCCAGCCATTCCATCAACGGCATGTCATCTCCAAATCCTCTAAAATGAGTCATGGCAGAATGAGTGTGGGCATTGATAAACGAGGGCAGAATAGCCTTGTCAGTTCCATCAATAATGTGGTCGGTGTCAGGATTCAGATCCGTTCCAATTTGGTGGATTATATTCTCAACAATAAACACATCTGTGGATGTATCATCCAACAAAACATTTTTGATTAGAATTGACATAACAACTGCCTAGAAAATCAATCTATCCCGGGCGATTTGAACCAGCGCGGAGGCGCCTATTAGCAGTGCATTTTCATTAAAATTGAAGTGGGAACAGTGATGTGGCACATCCATCAGATTATCATCATCTGGTGCAGAGCCCACCATGAAAAAACATGCGGGTACCTTTTGCGCATAATATGCGAAATCTTCTCCACCCATGGACATAAATGGCGATCCTACTCCTTCTTCGACGATTTTTCGTGCGGATTTATATACTCGGTCTGTTACCCTGTCATCATTGATGGTGGGAGGATATCCATCCTGATAATTCAGTTCAATGGTCACACCAAAGGTGACTTCAGTCCCCCGGATAATCTCGTTCATCCGCTGTTTGATCATGAGTCGGTTATCCTCTGTGTATGCCCGCGTGGTTCCTGTTAGTTTCACTTCATCGGCGATGATATTAAAACTATGTCCGCCATTGATTGTCCCCACAGAAACTACGGTGCTTTCCAGTGGATTGGTATTTCGACTCACAATAGTTTGAAAGGTGGTGATGAGATGAGCGGCTGCAATGATTGTATCTTGCGATCCTTGTGGAGCAGCGCCATGTCCACCTTTACCTCGAATCGTCAGATCGAAAATATCAGCAGATGCCAGAATTGCGCCGGGTTTCACACCGATGGTTCCATATTGTTGGTAATTCCACAGGTGCAACCCATACATTTCTTCAATGCCATCCAGCACACCATCTGCAATCATGTATTGTGCACCTCCCTCGCCTTCTTCTGCAGGTTGAAATACAAATTTAATGGTACCAGACAGCATATCCTTTTGTGCAGATAATATTTCTGCTACCCCAAGAAGGATCGCCACATGACCGTCGTGACCACAGGCATGCATCACACCATCGGTTTGTGATTTAAAAGAAAGGTCTCCCGTTTCCTGCATGGGGAGGGCATCCATATCTGCCCGAAAGGCAATCGCCGGACCTTTTTTTCCGCCAGTTAGCGTGCCTGTGACGCCAGTTTTTCCCACCCCCGTTTTTACCTCTAGCCCTATCGCTTCCAAACGTTTTGCGATGAGTGCTGAAGTTCTAAATTCCTGAAAACCCAATTCCGGATTCTGGTGAATATCCCGTCTGGTTTGGATGATCTTTTCACTGATCTTTTCAACTTCCGGTAGAATATTGATGCTCATTACGGCCCTTCTTCAATGTGATTAATATAAAAATTGTTGTATGTCGTAAGTGGAAATTATAACCCCTTTGGACGTTATTTCTTGTATTTGCGATTTGAAGTCTAACGTCATTTTCCGAATGTCCTGACGGTTAGGTTGCAGAATTCCTTGCTTTTTTAAGACCGTTTCGTATTCCGGGTTGGTCTCGTAGAATTCGGAAAGATAAATGATATCTCCTTTTCCCAAGGGCAACTTTTCCAGTAACGCTTGAGAATTGTTCATATGCTGTGCATGATAATCCCATCCTCCTGCGCCGGTGAGAAAAATGACACCCAGTTGAACTCCTCCGCGTTTCAAATTTTCTGCCAGGTCGATAATATCATCGGTAACTTGAGGTTTATGCAATAATTCAAGTAGTTCCGGATCTCCTGACTCGATCCCCAGATACACTCTTTTCAGTCCCAATGCTGCCAGGTTCGAAAAATCTGCTGCTGATTTACGGATCCCGGTAAAGACATCGATAAAGGAAAATATCTCCCGCGTACTACCAATCTTTTTTTGGATTATTTCCAGAGCACCCATCAACCGATTTTGAGGCATCACTAACGCATTCGCATCTGCAAGAAAAATGGATTTGCGCAGTTTTATCCCTTCACCCAAAAAATCCAACACACGATCAATGTGAACTTCGATTTCATCAGCGGTCTTTATTTTAAACGGTCGGTCACGATAGAAATTGCAAAAAGTACAGCGATTGTAATTGCATCCTTCTGTAATTTGAATGACCATTGCCATGTACTGATCCGGAGGCAGTATGGATATGGGCAGGTAAATATCATTGAACGCCTGACCGTTTTTTTCAAGAACCGGCATATTCTGGGATAAGATCCGATCGATCATCGGATGGATTTCAAGTGGGAGCTTTGGCCGAATATCAGATAGTAGCTTGTGAGCATTTACTATTAATCCTTCGGCGATTCCCAAACCGATGGGGTTCACATTCCGGTAATCTTCGCCATCAATACAAATTCGATCTTTCTGGAAATAGTGATTCGAAAGGGTGCGTCGGTAATTCACGCCATCTATAAACATCCCTATGGGTCTTCCTTCCAGATCAAATGTCCAGAGATCATTGTCAGGTTGGGTAAACAAATTGACGGCATGGGGTTTGATCGTTAACAGGATTTTCCCGTAATCCAGACTGTCAAATTGATATATTTTTGCGGTCTTGCTCATGGTTTTTGCCGAAACATAACGAAATCAATGATGATCACAAGATGATGGAATCACACGCCCATCCATAAGAATGGCATTTTTCCAGATCGGAACATCTTTTTTTAGTTGAGAAATGAACCAAGTCATGGCGTCGATGCCTTCTGATCGATGTTTAGACCAGATGATCACCTGTAAAGAAATCTCACCAACCGGGATTTTACCTATTCGATGAACGCAGGATAAATGTGAGATGGGAAATTTTTGAGTAGTTTTTTCAGCAAGTATTTGAAGTTCATTTTCAGCCATCCCGGAATAGTGCTCATATTCCAGAGCAACGATGGGTTCACCATGTTCCAACTCTCTTACCCGGCCATGAAATATGAATTCAGATCCCATATCTAAATAGGGGGATTGCTTTATTTCAAGTGAAATAGGTTGATCTGTAATTTTTGTGATAATCTCCATATTAACCCCCGGACACCGGCGGTATAAGTGCAATCTCATCACCGGCTTTTAATGTAATGGTCTCTTGCAGATACTCACGATTGACTGCCATACGAATGGGCAAATTCATGAGCTTGGGATACAGACGGTAAAACTGTTGAAGGAAGTTATCGGAGTTCGTCCCTTCTGATACAGTCATGATTATTTCAGATGTCCCGGTTTCCTGTTTTACCAGCGAAAAACATTTTATCCGTAGGGTCATTTCACTCACTGTTGAGATCCTCCAATTTACAATGAGGTAAAAAACTTACATCCACCTGGTCGCCCTCGAGAATCATATTTTCTGAAGGAGGCACATCAATGATGCAGTTGGAGTTCAGAAACGATGTCAGCATGTGGGAACCGATTCGATTGGTTGCACCGCATACCAACCTGCCATTTGAAAGATAACACGTCCCAAACAGAAATCGATGCTTATCCCGTTCGACTGGGAAATCTCCCACAAGTGGAACCTTTACTTTCAGTCCACTAGTTCTCCCGGCCATTTTCAGAAGCACTGGATAAACATACTCATAAAAACCGATGATAGTTGAGACTGGATTTCCTGGCAATCCAAAGATCATTTTCTCATTCAGAGTACCAAAGAATAATGGTTTACCGGGCTTCTGGGCTACTTTCCAGAAATGCTCTATAATGCCCAGCTTTTCGAAAATATCTTTCGTGTAATCGAATCGTCCCATAGATATTCCACCGGATGACAAGATAATATCCGATTCATTCAATGCCTGGCGAAGGAATGTTTCTATTTCCACCGGATCATCTTTTAACAGAGATGAGAACGAAATTTTGGCCCCACTCTGTTGCAAAAGGACTTTGAGAACATGCAGATTCGAATTGAAAATTTTACCGTCCTCGATCGGTTGACCCGGCTCGATCAACTCATCACCCAAGCCAAAAACGGCCACACGGGGTTGTCGAAAAACCTCCACTTCGTTCATCCCAAATGTGGCAAATATTCCTATTTCTGCTGCTGATATTACAGTACCTTGTTTACACAGAAATTCACCCTTCGGTAATTCATCACCCGTTTTTCTGATATGTTGCCCCAATGCAGAAGATTGATAAAAAAGCACCTGATTTGTGCCAAATCCATTGGTGTCTTCAACCTTCACAACGGTGTCTGCTCCTTCGGGAATTTTCCCGCCGGTCATGATCTGAACACATTGCCCAGACTGAATGATAGAAGCCAGAGGTTCACCTGCTGGTATAACTCCAACCGATTTCAGAGTTATAGGATGATCCCGGGATGCGGATTGGATATCTACCCATTTGACAGCATACCCGTCCATAGCAGAATTATCAAATCGGGGTTGTGGAAAGGGAGCGGTCACATCCACTGCCAGAATCCGGCCTAAGGTCTGATCAAATGGTATTTTCTGTGTTCTCCCCGAGGGGATACATTTTTTTATAATTCTTTTGGCTTGGTCTACACTGATCATGACAACATCATCCTTTGCGCTAACATGACGATGGCGATAATAATTACAACGCCCAGTAATTTTTTCATAATTTCCGGTTTCAATCTGCCTGCACCGAAGTAAGAACCGATGAATCCTCCCACGACCACGGTGACTGCCAGGGGTGCGATCTCCATGAATTGGTAGTTCCCGGAATGGAAACGTCCAAAAATACCCGCGAGTGAATTCACAAAAATAAATACAGAACCGCTTGCGGCTGCTTCCTTTTCATTGCCCAAATCGAGGATGATGATCAGGGGGATCAGATATACACCGCCACCTATCCCTACAGCTCCAGCGATAAATCCCAATAATGCACCGATTCCGGTAGATGTCAGAATTTGCAAATTATTTGAGAGTTGAAGTTGCATTTTCAATTGAGGAACTGCATAAATTCGAATGGCAACTGCAATAAGTGAAATCAACAACAACAGATAAAAAATATGGGAAGAAAGATGAATCCGACCGCCAATATACGACATAGGTATTGAGGCCAGAATAAATGGCAATATCAACGATAACCGAGCATGTCCGCGTCGAATATAATTGATCCCACCCGAAAAAGTGACCAGCAGATTGAGGGTCAGAGATATCCCCGGAATAACCGTGTATGCCACACCAAAAATGGCCAGTAATGCAGTATAAGCGGATCCACCCCCTAATCCCACTGAAGAATACAGAAGTGCAATGATAAATACCATTGCCAGCAATAAGGGAAGATTTATGGAGAGACTTTCCAAAATCATTCCTCGTGAGATTTTCCGTGGATCATATCAAAAGCATGAAAAACAGCTGGAATCAATACCTGAATTGCGTCCCTTGCAGCGCCTGAACTGCCAGGCAGACAAATGACAATGGTGGAACTCATCGTTCCAGCAGCTAATCGGGATAGCATCGCCCGTCGGGTATTTTCCTGCCCATACCTGTGGAGTGAGCTTTCGATACCGGGAAGTCTTTTATCAAATAATGGTTCAAGGGTTTGCACCGTAATATCGCGGGGAGACAAGCCTGTACCTCCGGAAGTAATGATCAATTCAATACCAGCTTCACACCATTCTTTCACGGTACTCACGAGTTTTTCAGGGTCATCCGGGATGATTTCAAATCGTGATACCTGGCAACCTGATTTTGTGAATCCAGTTTTCAAAATTTCACCCGATTTGTCTTTCCCTATCCCTCCGGAGATTCTGTCAGAAAGCACTAGTATCCCGGTCACAGGTCGGTATTTGGAACCGAAATCTGATTTTCCTCCTGTCTTTTTAATCAGACGAATATTTTCGATCGTCATGGATTTATCCACTGCTTTGCACATATCATAAACCGTCAATGCCGCTACTGATACTGCTGTCAACGCTTCCATCTCAATCCCCGTCGTATCACGAGCACTCACATCTGCGGTGATCACAATGGACGAAGGTTCTATCCGAAAACGAATATCTGCATGGGTAATCCGCACCGGGTGGCATAAAGGAATCAAATTGCTGGTGGATTTCGCCGCTTGAATCCCGGCAATTTTTGCGGTGGTTAGGACATTCCCTTTCGGTACTGAATCCTGATCGATCATTCGGATGGTTTCCTCTGACATCATAATCGTAGCGGAGGCTTGAGCCTTTCGGACTGATGTGGCTTTGTTTGTAACATCCACCATTTTGACCATTCCATTTTTGTCTAAATGTGAGAATTCTGTCATGTGTTGACTCCTTGAATCATTTGATCAGCCACCAATTTGTGTCATGCTGGTGCGTTTGTGATTATCCTCATGTTCTGCCTCGAAACCATCTCTGGCTTTTTGGTGCATTGCAGATTGTACCAATGAAATGATATCTTCATCTGAACATCCATTTCGGATCAAATCCCGGAGATTAAATTCCCGGTTTGAGTACAGACAATTCCGAATTTGCCCATCTGCAGTGAGTCGAATCCGGTTACAGGCGCCGCAGAAACTCCGAGCAAAAGCCGGAATGATAGCCACCCCACCAGCGAAGCCATCCGGTTTAAAATAGTATTGTTCTGTGGGTGTGCCCACTTGCCTTTTATCAGTTGGGATGACCTTATCTAACGCTTCCATGATCATGTCCACGCCCATAAATCGACCGGTACGCCAGATCTGATGATCATCAAATGGCATGAGTTCAATAAACCGAACGGATACCGGATATTCACGGGCTAAATTTACAAAATCGGGGATTTCATCAGCATTGATCCCTCGCATGAGAACTACATTGATTTTTACATGGATCTCAGGCAGTTCTATTGCCGACAAAACGTTCTTCCATACACGAGGAAAATCATTTCTGCGCGTGATCTCAAAAAACCGATCTTCCCTTAAAGTGTCAAGACTGATATTCAATCCATCCAAACCCGCATCAATAAGCGGTTGCAGGAAAGTATCCAGATACAAACCGTTCGTGGTCAGATGAACTGATTTAATGCCGTCAGTATGAGATATAACGTTTACAAGTTGTGAGATACCTTTCCTGATCAATGGTTCGCCGCCGGTGAGTCTGACCTTTGTGACCCCGTGCTTCGCCAATACGGAAACAACACGGAAAATCTCATCATCAGATAGAAGTTGATCTTCAGGTTTGAATTGAATGCCTTCTGTTGGCATACAATACATGCACCTGAAATTGCACTTTTCATTGAGCGCAATTCGAATATAATCGAATGTTCTTTGATGTAAATCTGTTATTTTCATAATAAAAAACTCCACCGGATAAGTGGAGTCGTGGCACAATGTACCAGCAATCTCCTTTCCAAGTCGGGAGGCTGACCGATTTCTCTGTCAACCCTTCATCTGTCTGAACAGATGGGAAATAGTTCCATCGTTTTGATCCCCATGGGAATTCGCCTTTAGGGGGTCAAAATCGGAGAAATATCGCTATAATTAAAAAATAATTTACAATGTTTGATGAGCTAACCGGAAATAACCAATCAGCATTTAGAGGAGGAATTTACTCAAAAAATGAACCGATCTCCTTAAATCTCTGGTTCATTTCAAGCCATCGATTGTCATCCGTAATGACCTTCACAGCAATGGGAAATACAGCTGTATTTTCAAGATAAATATGTTCCCTCAGAATTCCAATGATACCGTTGGCCATGAAATTCATTTGCAATTTATACGATTTGAAATCCATTGCACTTAAATCGTTGATGTGATTGAAAAACTTAAGTTTGTATTCCGTAAGAAAATGATGTTCAGATGTCAAAACTTCCAGGTGATTCCCCGCATCTGCTTTTAATAATTCAGGGAAAAGTACTTTTTCTTCCCGGTCGTGGTGTTTAGAAACCGTCATCAGTCGTTCTGTTAAAGAGATTAGCTTCACAAATAATTCGGGATGGTCAACGGGAGAATTCAGAGAATATATGTCTTGTCGTAGGTGATCAATCCCATCCAGATGAGCCAAAATGGTTTGATGCTCATTATTGAGAATTCGAACTAAATGATCTTCCGGCAGATCGTAAATGGAACTGTTTGTTAACATAATTTTTGAAATGAGTTAATTGTAATTAGGAAATAATAATATGCAAGTAGCGTCAGACTTGTAATCTCAACGCTTCTCTTTTTCTAATAACTTCATTCGCCAGGTTTTCTAAATTTTCATGTCCTAAAAGTACTCGAATATTTTCTTTGATGATTTTCCAGTTGTTATGGAGTGGACAAGCTACAGAGTCAGAACATTCGTCCAGGCCAATCACACACATTTCTTTTTCAGGCGGCGGACCGTCAACTGCATATACGATATCAATAACTCTGATGTCATTGGCAGGTTTATTTAATTTTATCCCGCCGTTTCTTCCACGGAAAGATCGGATAAGGTGATGTTTGGATAGCGTTTGAACTATTTTTGCCAGAAAATAAAGAGGAATATCATATTCACTTGCAATTTTGTGTACCATGATGCGGGTATCTTTTTGGTAAACCGCCAAGTAGATCATTGCTTGGATAGCATATTCAGATGATTTCGAATACAACATATATTTTTCCTATGAGATTTTTGTAACCCAAAAATACGGCGACATTTTGTAAATTAATATTAGATAAAAATATCCTAAAAAAAAAATAAAATTTTACAATCAAGTTGTAATTACTTTTCCCCTTCAATAATTCTGAATTTTCGAGTGTTTTATAATAAATGAAATATCTTGCATTTTCAGATTGATCTAAATATAATAATTTAATCTGTTAAATTAAATGGGAGAAAAAGATGAAAAAATCCAGAGACATTATTGATATTGGTTTGTTGATTTTGAGAGTTGGAATTGGAATTATGTTTATTTTACATGGATATCCTAAAATCATTGGCGGACCCGAAAAATGGTTTAGTTTGGGTGAAAAGGCGATGACTGCACTTAGCATAGGTTTTGGGTTCACTTTTTTTGGTTTTATGGCTGCCCTGTCAGAATTTCTTGGAGGAATTCTCCTGATCCTCGGTTTGGCAACTCGGTATGCTTCTGGATTTTTACTTTTCACCATGTTTGTTGCAGCATCACTCCATCTTGCTTCAGGAGATGGCATCATGAGTGCATCTCATGCCATTGAAAGCGGCGTTGTATTTCTGTCACTGATCTTTTTTGGATCAGGGAAATTTAGCCTGGATCATTATATCTGTGATAAATACTGCTCGACAAAAAAATAAATATTTGAATTTTTAGAGGATGAATCCCATCATTTATTATGCCGTCCCTGGCTTTGTCATCTTACTTTTTTTCATGACAGAAATTATAAATGGTGAAATTTAAATTTGGGGTATTGTCTGTTGTTCTCCTTTCATTCGGGATCTTTCACCTGTGTAGCCGGGATCAACCCTGGAGTAATATTGAAATGAAACCCCATCATTCCAAGTCCGGTTTTACGAATGTGGAAATTACCAATCCACAGCACGGATTTAAAGATTTCTGGAAATGGCAAACGAACAAACCAGATTCACGTCCGAAGTTTAAAGAAGTTAACGGATCGCTTCCTGTTGTCATGCCTGATTTTGAAAAATACGGATCAAACGAAAACCTCATCACGGTTACATGGTTAGGACATTCCACCCTTTTGTTGGAGATTGAAGGAAAAATTATTCTTACCGACCCCATATTTAGCGACCGATGTTCTCCGGTTCAGTGGGCGGGACCAAAACGTTACACCAAATTTCCTACCTCAACAGGCAATCTACCGCCAATCGATGCCGTGTTGATTTCACACAACCACTATGACCATTTGGATAAATCCACGGTGCTGGAGTTAGGTAATACTCCACTTTGGCTGGTTCCACTTGGATTGAAGACCTGGTTTGAATCTCTGGGCATTACCCATGTGGTGGAACTGGATTGGTGGGATGAATATGATTTCGATGGTTTGACCATAGCCAGTACGCCCTCCCAGCATTTTTCAGGACACGGTTTATTCGATCGGTTTAAAACTCTATGGTGCAGCTGGGCTGTAATGGGACAGAAGACACGGTTCTGGTATGCTGGAGACACAGGCTACTTTTCTCAATTTAAGACTATCGGAGAGAAATACGGGCCTTTCGATCTGTCAGCTATTCCCATTGGGGCATACGAACCTCGGTGGTTCATGAATCCCATGCATGTGACACCTGAACAGGCAATATTTGTACATCAGGATATCCAAAGTATGCAATCTATCGGGATTCATTGGGGGACATTTATTTTGACGGATGAACCTGTTTCCGAACCATCTTTATTGCTCCAACAGACATTACACAATCACCACCTGGCTCCTGAGGCGTTCGTCTCGTTTCAACATGGCGAAACCCGACAGTTTCAGACAGATACTACTTCATCAAATCAAAATAATGACTAAACTAGCACTGGAATTCTATCTACAGCCTGATGTGGTAGCTATCAGTCGTGATTTGCTGGGTAAGCTGCTCATGACTCGGATCGATGGCATCGAAACGGGTGGAATCATAACCGAAACTGAAGCATATGCAGGTCCTGAAGATCGGGCATCACATGCATACGGTAATCGTCGTACAGAACGAACTGAAGTGATGTTTCAGAGTGGTGGTCTTGCATACATTTACCTGTGCTACGGAATCCATCATCTCTTCAATGTGGTAACTAATGTGGAGGGGATTCCACATGCGGTACTTGTGAGGGCAATCCATCCCATAGTTGGCGTATCCAAAATACTTGCACGACGCAATAAAGATAAATTTTCGAACCGTCTGTGCAGTGGACCCGGTACCCTGTCTCAAGGTTTGGGACTGCGCACCCGGTTCAGTGGCATGTCTCTATTAAGCGATACGATTTGGATTGAGGAAACAGGCATATCCATCACTGATGATCAGATCATCACGGGGAAACGAGTGGGAGTTGAATATGCAGGTGTGGATGCTCACCGACTGTGGCGGTTTAGAGTGAAAACACTAAAAATCCCCCTTCCGAAGGGGGTGCAGGGGGATGTGAGAATATTGGTATGAACCAAACTCATTAATTGCCATACTCACAGCCCGAAAGTTATTGTTGATTTTCAAGCAATCGTGGATATCCCTCTCTGTCCCCCTTTCCAAGGGGGATTACAAACTGGAGGTTTCGGGTCGTCAGCATAGAACAAAAACCGGTGTGAAGAAAAATTCATCAGTATTTACTGTATTATGAATCAGGGCGAAACCATTCGGAGACGCATTTTTTTGAAATGCAAACCATAGTAACAACTTATATTATGACAGGTTCAGAACAGATGGTTTTTGAATTTTTAGAATTTGACTCTTATCTATCTGCCGTTATGCATTGAAAATAGATCAGGAAAATGTGACACCTCATATACTTCATCACAGTTTCGCTACACCCCTACTGGAAAAGGGAACGGATTTGAAATATATTCAGGAGTTATTGAGGCATAATGGCACAAAGACAACAGAGATTTATACTCATGTTTCAAGAAAAGAGATTGATAGAATCAGAAACCCTGTCGATGATTTTTTTATGGGAGAAAATAGTAAATGCCAAAAGAAAAATAAACACAATTGTGTTTATCCTCCCAATATGGCGGGATAAGAACAATGAGTATACACATACGTTATGTGCAATATAAAATGGATTAAATTAAAGAGATAAATATGGCAATTCCCTCTATTCAAGAAAAGGCAATTAAATTAATTAATAATCAAATTAATAAGCTAGATAAATTTAGCATTTGGAATTCTTCAACTATACCTCAGTGGAAAGACAGGACAATTCGTATGTTAAAAGGACTAATTGTAAATGAAGAACTTGAATTGTTTGCAAATATTGAAACCGACGATTGGGAAACTGAGGTAGAAGCTTATAAAAATATGTTGAAAGAGTTTATTGAAGGTGTTCAGGAGACTCCTGATTTTTTTTTTAATTCAAAACCAACTTCCTACAGTTGAGAAAAAGCAGCAAACAACTTCAAAAGAACAAAAACGTTCTGTTTCAACTAAAGTCTTCATTGTGCACGGTCATGATAGTCTAGCAAAAACAGAAGTAGCAAGGATTATTGAAAAGCTAGGACTAGAAGCAATTATTCTCCATGAACAAGCAAATCAAGGAAAAACTGTAATTGAAAAATTTGAACGAGACGCCTCACAAGTTCAATTTGCAATTATCCTTCTTACGCCTGATGATGTTGGCTACCCAAAAAACAAACAAGATGATGCTAAACCTAGGGCTAGACAAAATGTAATTCTTGAACTTGGATATTTCTCAGGTATATTAGGACGTTCAAATATTTGCGTATTATACAAAGAAGGCGTAGAAATCCCTAGCGATTATCTAGGGGTTGTTTATATTCCATATGATAAGGCTGATGCTTGGAAATTAGGTTTAGGCCGAGAACTTAAACAAGCAGGTATGGCTATTGATATGAACAAATTAATATAAAGCACATAACAAAGGCTATACCCAATAAGAATATTTTGTGTAAATTGAAAGCAATTACAATTTATGAAAATTAGAAATAAATTGAAACTGAAGTGCTTCGAAATCCCTTACTGGGCATAGCCAAACCGTTATTCTTAATAATGATACTTTCTGAAAAATATCAACGTAAAAAAAAGGGATCCAGAATTTGGATCCCTTTTTTATTTTCAATTAGATAAAGTTAATCAGACGACACCTTGATCCAGCATAGAATCTGCAACTTTGATGAATCCGGCGATATTTGCGCCTTTCATGTAATTCACATAGTCACCTTCTTTTCCATACTTCATACACTGGCTGTGAATAGATTTCATGATACCTTTGAGTTTCTGATCTACTTCCTCACGTGTCCAGCTGAGACGCATACTGTTCTGACTCATTTCCAATCCCGAAACTGATACACCACCTGCATTTGCCGCCTTACCCAATCCGTAAAGAATACGGTTATTCAGGTAAACTTCGATTGCATCAGGGTCTGATGGCATATTCGCACCTTCAGACACACAGATACATCCGTTTGCAATTAGCATTTCGGCTTCCGCTTTGTTGACTTCGTTTTGGGTTGCACAGGGCATTGCAACATCACATTTTGCTTTCCAAGGACGTTGCCCTTCCCAATATTCTGCGTCGTATTTAGCTGTATAATCTTTGATCCTGCCTCGTTTGACGTTTTTCAATTCGAAAATGAATTTCAATTTTTCTTCATCAATTCCATTTGGATCATAAATGGTACCTGAAGAATCGGACAGCGTTACTACTTTTCCACCCAGATGATTTACTTTTTCAGTGGCATATTGTGCCACATTACCGGAACCTGATATAGCAACGGTTTTTCCCTTAATGGAATCACCTTTAACATTCAGCATTTCTTCTGCGAAATAGACGGTCCCGTAACCGGTTGCTTCGGGTCGGATAAGGCTTCCACCCCAGTTTAATGCTTTGCCAGTCAATACACCGGTAAATTCATTTCTGAGTCGCTTGTATTGCCCAAACAGAAATCCGATTTCTCGTCCACCCACACCGATATCACCAGCTGGAACATCTGTGTTCGGTCCGATATGTCGTTGAAGTTCAGTCATGAATGATTGGCAAAAGCTCATCACTTCATTATCTGATTTTCCTTTGGGATCAAAGTCAGATCCACCTTTACCACCACCCATGGGAAGAGTGGTCAGGCTATTTTTGAACACCTGTTCGAATCCAAGGAATTTCAATATCCCTAGATTGACGGATGAGTGGAATCTGAGTCCTCCCTTGTATGGTCCAATGGCAGAATTAAATTCTACACGGAAACCACGATTTACCATGACCTCGCCCCGGTCATTTCGCCAGGGAACTCTGAACATGATGACCCGTTCCGGTTCAACAATTCTGTCCAAAATATTCGCGTGAAGATAGTGCGGATGATCCTGCAGGTAATCCCACAATGATTCAGTTACTTCCCGCACTGCCTGAAGGAATTCTGGCTGTGCCGGGTTTTTTGCGGCGACCATATCCATGAATTCTTCGACGGACTTGTACATTAATATTTCTCCTATTAAAGTCTAATAAATGTATTTATTTCAAAACTGCAAATTGCAGGCGGGCAAATTTACACTGATTCAAATTCACGAGATTAAATATATTTTCACTAGAGTCAGCACGACCTCATCGCAAGCTTTTGGAACTGTAAAATTACTCACATATTTAATTCCAAAGGCTCAGTAAATTTGTCCTTTAATATTCTGGAAATTCATGCTTCTATCTTACATTATCGCGTTTAGCCTTTTGGGCAGTGTGGGATCCGTACTCATCAGCGGATTGTTCCTGGTATTTCCTGACCGAATACAAAACAAACTGCTTCCCGGGTTGGTGAGCTACGCTACAGGTGCAATGTTGGGCGCCGCTTTTCTCAGGTTGATTCCCCATGCCATTGAAGAATCCACCGGATCACAGGTATCCGCCATGGTGCTTGCCGGCATTGTCCTATTTTTTGTACTGGAAAAGCTCGTTCTTTGGAGACATTGTCATGAAACGGATTGTCATGTCCATAACGCGTCCGGTCCGTTGATTCTCATCGGAGATTCATTCCACAATTTCGTAGATGGTGTGGTCATCGCTGCTGCTTTTTTCATCGATGTCCGGTTCGGTATTGCCACGTCTATCTCCATTATTTCTCATGAAATCCCACAGGAAGTGGGAGATTTTGCAATTTTATTGAGTAACAATTATTCAAAAAAGAAAGCGTTCTCCCTCAACATCATCTCGGGACTCAGTGCGGTGGTGGGAGGAATTCTAGCCTATTTCTTCATGTTGGAAATCCAATCTGCAATACCGTTGATCATGGCGGTGTCTGCGTCCAGTTTTATTTATATTGCTGTGGGGGATCTGATGCAGGGGATGGCGCAAAATTATACACTTAGGGATACCACTTTTCAATTACTGCTGATGTTAGCAGGCATCGGCACGATCCTGGTGTTAGACGTTCATCCATAATAAGATCGGGATTGTCCAATGCATTGTGAGTAACTTTCGCCCCTTATTTATTAACTCAATTCATGTCACAAGTTCAAAAACAAAGCAGATTATCAGAATTTATCACTAACCCGAAAAGGGCGATGTGGAAACTCTCCATCCCCATGATGTTAGGGATGATGGTACAGGCTATTTATATGCTGGTGGATACTGCATTCATAGGGAAATGGGTCGGTGGAACTGCATTGGCAGGATTAGGCTACGTCTTCCCCATTATGTTCATTATTTTCGGACTCACCTTCGGTTTGGGCTCAGGCGTGACCACTGTCATTGCTCAGTACATCGGTCGAAATGAGAAGCGAAAAGCGGACAATGCCGCCGAACATTCTGTTCTGCTGGGCATTATTTTGAGTATCGTCGTTTTAGTGTTGGGTTATTCTCAGGGAGATCATTTTATCTCCATCCAGGGAGCAAAACCAGAAGTTATCGGCGATGCACTGAACTATTTCCATATCATGATTGGCGGATCATGCTTTATGATCTTCAGTATTTTTTTCCGGTCCATCCTCTCCGGTGAAGGTGAAGCCATGTTCCCCATGAAAGTGATGGCCATCGGAACCATATTAAATGTCATTCTGGATCCACCATTTATCCATTTTTGGGGACTATCAGGTGCAGCCATCGCTACTGTCATCAGCCAGGCAGTGGTAGCGCTTATCTTTTTCTACATGATGTTTTTCAAGCAACATACCTATATTCGGTTTTCCGTTCGTGATTTTTCTTTCGATACATCCATTATAAAATTCATCTTTAAGCTGGGTATCCCTGCTTCATTGTCCATGGTGATTATGTCGTTGGGTGTTTCCGTATTTAACCGGATATTGAACTCCACGGATGCAGTAGCGGCTTATCAGACTGCCGGAAGGATCGAGCATTTATTCTTCCTGCCCCTCATCTCCATCGCCACCTCGTTGGTAACATTGGTAGGGATGTTTTACGGCGCCAAACGGATGGACCTGGTACGAAACATCATTTCGTATGGAATGTCCCGATCTTTGATGGTATCGGTATCTGTGAGTGTAATTTTCTTCTTTTGTGCAGGGTATTTCATGCCCCTGTTCACCAATGATACGGAGATTGTCCGAATATCGGTTTCGTATTTTAAAGTTCTGGTATTTGCCTATCCATTTATCACCGTGGGATTAAGCAGTGGCAGGATCATGCAGGGCTTGGGCGTAGCCTATCCCATGTTGGTAGTGACTTCCCTTCGGGTTGTGCTCATCAGTGCACCATTGGCTTGGTATTTCACCCGCGTGCTGGATAAGCCCGTACACTTTGTTTGGATCGCCATACTCATATCTTCCATGATCGCTTCTACTACCAGTTTCGTCTGGATGCTGACCATCCTCAGACGAAAAAGCCGACTGAATCCCACTTAATCCATATCTTTCAAACTATTCTTTAGGTTACGGAATCTCTCGTGAGTTGAATAATCTTTCGGTAGCAGATAAGCAATCCTCACTCGAGTTAATCTGTGATGCATCATTGGATAAAAATTCAATATCAGGTTGATCAATAACGAACTGGTTACTGTCACAATCTCAAAAACACAAATTTTAATATTCTATCGCCAACACAATGATAAAACATAAGAACTTTTGTTTCCATATCATCAATTCTAATTATCGGCAGCTTTTTTTATTTGCTGCCGTATTATAGTAGTTGTAGATTTGCTAAAATATTGAGCCACAATCGCAACTGACAAACTAAATATCGATAAATTAAAAGTTTGTTTCAGAGACATGAATAGCTTTGAAACGAAGGATATTGCCGCCTTTTATGAAGAGTATGAAACTGGAATAAAGCAAACAACAGTCAATTGGAGAGTGTATACTTTAATTCAACGGGGGATACTTAACCGTATTGGCAGAGGACGATTTATTCTTGGAACGAGTAAATTGTTTATCCCCGAAATTTCTCTAGAGATGAAAGCCATCAATAAGAAGCTTAACCAGGAATTCCCCTATCTGAAAACGTGTATTTGGAATACATCTGTTTTAAATGAATTTATGCACCATCAACTCGGACGCTTCTATTTACTCATTGAAGTTGAGAAAGTAGCAACCCAATCCGTATTTTACTTCTTAAAAGAAGCTAAAAAATCGGTATTCATAGAGCCCACAAGCGACATCTTAGAAAAATATTTACCCAGAGAAAAAGAAGCATTAATTGTTAAGCCACTTGTTTCAGAAGCACCAATTCAGATAGTAGAAGGAATTCATACCGCGTCGCTAGAAAAAATGCTTGTTGATATTTTTTGCGATAAAGTACTTTTTTCAAATCAACAAGGCGCTGAAATGCGAACTGTTTTCAGAGAAGCATTACATAAATATTCGGTAAATCAAAGCAGAATGCTGCGTTATGCGGACAGAAGGAGAAAGAAGAAGAGCTTCAATAAATATCTGATTTCAATTACAAATTTACGGCAGCAATAAACATTTGCTGCCAATTTATAGTATATGATTAATAGAGAAAAACTGTCATTAGAGTGGATTAACAAAGTTTCTAGAGAAAACCATAATGCAGATAAAATTCTCATAGAAAAAGTGATCCGTGCTTTGCTGTTATTGGAAGGACTTGTAAAACAAAATTTACCTTTTGTTTTTAAAGGCGGTACAGCATTAATGCTTCACTTGAATTCCACAAAAAGACTTTCCATTGACATTGATATTATTCTGCCAAACACACCTGAAAAGCTAGATGATATTTTTGATAGTGTTGCAAATGAACAAGGTTTTCTTCGAAAAGAAATGCAACACAGAAAAACTCAATTAAAAATTATTAAAGAGCACTATAAATTTTTCTATACGCCCATTCATAAATCGAATAAGGCAGAAGAATTTGTATTACTCGATATTTTATTTGAAGAAGTGAATTATGCTAAGGTTGTAAAAATTCCTATCCAGTCAACATTAGTACCAATTCTGGAAGAACCGATTTTAGTCGATGTCCCTTGTTTGGAAGATATGCTCGGTGATAAGTTAACAGCTTTCGCCCCAAACACAACTGGTATTCCATATTTTAAAAACGGTGATAGTATGAGTATGGAAATCATCAAACAATTGTATGACGTTGGAAATTTACTGGATGTGGTAAGCGATCTTCAGATTATAAAATCTACATTTTTTCGCTTTGCAAAAACAGAGTTGGCTTACAGGAATAAAGCTGATAAGAACGAAAAAGATGTATTAGATGATATTCTGCAAACTTCTCTTTGTATAGTCACCCGAGGCACTGACGGAAACGGCGATTATAAACAGTTACTAATGGGAATACAACGAATATCGAGTTTCATATTTTCCGAAAGTTTCCATTTAGAAAAAGCGATCACTTATGCATCGAAAGCAGCTTATATATCTGCTATGATAATGTATAATGCAGAAAAAATTGTGAAATTCGAGAATCCGCTACAGATAAAAGAATGGTTGATTGTAGAACCAATGAATACCAAATTGAATAAACTCAAAAAATCCAATCCAGAGGCATTCTTCTATTGGTACAAAATTTATGAACTCACTGTAAAGAAAATGCCAACCGTCATCTTGAGGAAAACTGGTTTTGGAGATAACATCAAACGATCTTGAAAAATCTTCTTCTCATAATGTTCAGTTTACCTGACTTTTACGATCGGTAACAGCTTTCCTTCACATTCCTTCGTGACAAGATATTAGGGTGTTTCAGCTCCCCAGTTTTCGCCCAGTGAGTACAGCAAGAATGACCACACATCGGTGGCTTTAGCGATGGCTTTAGTCGTAGGCATCCCGGCACCGTGCCCTGCATCAGTCTCTATCCGTATGAGCATAGGATTGTCGCTGCTGTTATTTTCCTGTAATGTGGAAATGAGCTTGAAAGAATGCGATGGCACTACCCGGTCATCGTGATCTCCCGTGATGATCATGATGGGGGGATAAGACGCACCCGGTTTAACGTTATGCAATGGCGAATATGCATACAAATACGGGAATTGATCCGATTCGTCTGCGGACCCATATTCGTTCACCCACGCCCATCCGATAGTAAATTTGTGATAACGGAGCATATCTGCAACGGGAACTCCGCACTCCACTGCGCCAAACAGATCCGGTCTTTGCATCATGACTGCAGAAACCAATAGTCCACCGTTACTGCCCCCGGCGATGGCCAGTTTTTCTGGAGATGTATAACCGACGTTGATCAGATATTCCGCGGCAGAAATGAAATCGTCAAAGACATTCTGTTTTCGATCCAGCATCCCTGCTTCGTGCCACGCCTCGCCATACTCACTTCCTCCACGCAGTGATGGAACCGCATAGATACCGCCATGCTCAAGCCATACGAGTCGACTAAAGGAAAAGTAGGGCGTTAAACTAATGTTGAAACCGCCATATCCGTATAAATATGTGGGGTTTTGCCCATCCATTTTCAATCCCTTTTTATGAACGATGAACATTGGGATACGTGTGCCATCCTTGCTTTCGTAAAAGACCTGCTCCGATTCAAATAAGTCTGGATTGAAATCAATGAAGCGGACTTCGAATATCTGACTTTCATCGTTTTGATAATTATATTGGTAGATGGTGCTGGGATAAAGGTACGAGGTGAATTGATAAAATATTTCGGGATCGTCATACCTACCGGATAAACTTACTGACCCCAGATCAGGTAATGTCATGGACCGGAGATGTGCCCCGGACAAATCGTAGATATTCACTTCATCCACTACATCCCGACGATAGGTTGCAAACAAATGGTGGTCGATCATCTTTACAGAGCGTAATACTGCAAGGTCTTCGGGGATCAGGGTGATCCAATTTTCCGGATGACGAAACTGGGTGTCGATGGTGATGATCTTTCCTGACGGCGCATTAAAGGTGGTCATCACATATAATTGGTGATTTTCGTGACCGATGACTGAAAACTCACCGATCCACTCATCTATAATGGGCTGAAAAGGATCTGTTGAGTTTAGGGGTTTAATGTATAAAAGGTTTTTGTTTTCGGTACCTGCCCAGACAGTCATGATGAGATATTGCTCGTCTTCAGTGGCGTGAGCTGAAAATCCGTATTGGGGATGTGCAGGATCTTCGTAGATCAGCTCGTCTTCATCCTGAGATGTGCCTACTCTGTGGAAATACAATTTCTGATTCAGGTTCACATCTTCAAATTCATCACCGGATTTCGGTTCAGGGTACCGACTGTAGTAAAATCCAGATCCGTTTGGATGCCAATGCGCATCTGAAAATTTCACCCAGGTCAAATGATCGGGATAGTCTTTACCTGATTCGATATCTCGAACGAAATATTCCACCCAGTCACTTCCCGAGCGAGAAATTCCGTAGGCAGCTAATTTCCCATCTTTGCTGATATCCAGAGATGATAGCGCCACAGTGCCGTCGTCACTCAGCAGATTGGGATCGATGGCTATTTTTTTATCACCATCAATACCGTCTCTGTAATACAGCACACTTTGATTTTGAAGGCCGGAGTTTCGGTATTGGAAATATCGTTCTCCCCTTCTGAACGGCAGGGTTGATCGGGGATGATCCCAAAGTGCTGTGAGTCGTTCCCTGATCTTTTCCCGGAAGGGAATCTTCTGTAGAATCGATTGCGTGAGGGTATTCTGTTCGGTGACCCAATGTTTTGTGGCGGGTGCATCCAGATCTTCCAAAGGTCGGAACGGATCAGCAACGATATTGCCGTGATAGTCGTCCACCTGTTCACTTCTGGGTGGAGTCGGATAATTGATCTTGTCAAACTTGTGGTTATTGTGGATTAAGGTTCCGACACAACTCATGACGAAAAACGTAATGACGATAATCATTGATAAACGCTTTATCTGCATGGGTTCTACCTCCTGTGGTTTCTTATTTTGAGTAAATCTGATATGTGAAAAGCCAGCTCCAAACTTTGTTCGTTGTTCAACCGCGGATCGCAGGCTGTTTCATACTTCTTTTCAAGCTGGGGCACATCAATTTCCTGCGCACCGCCTACACATTCCGTCACATTGTCACCGGTGAGTTCAAAATGAACACCTCCGGGAATTGTGCCTTCAGCATGATGGATGATAAAAAATTGTTCGATCTCTTTCAGGATGGTATCAAATGCGCGAGTCTTTCTCCCGGAAGCGGTCTGGTAAGTATTGCCATGCATGGGGTCGCAGATCCAACCTACATGTTTACCTTCGCGCTGGATGATTCGGATAAAACCGGGCAGCTTATTATCCACTTGGTCTGCTCCGAATCGGGTAATAAGCGATATCCTGCCCCAGTCGTTAGAGGGATTCAATTTGTCCAGGAGGCGCAATAGTTCATCTTCTGTAATCCCGGGTCCTAATTTAATACCCAGTGGATTTTTTATACCGGACATGAACTCCACATGAGCACCATCCGGTTGACGAGTGCGGTCACCGATCCATAGTGTATGCGCGGAGCAATCGTACCAGTCGCCGGTGAGTGAGTCCTGCCGGGTGAGGGCCTGTTCGTAACCCAGCAATAATCCTTCGTGAGAAGTGAAAAAATCCGTTCGTCGCAGTTGGTCAGCGTTATCGGGATTCACACCACACGCCTGCATGAACTCCATCGCGCTTTCGATCTGATTGGCGAGGGTCTCGTATCGCTTACCCTGACGAGATCGTTTGATAAATTCCTGATTCCATACATGAATTTTTTTTAGATCAGCGAACCCTCCTTGAGTGAATGCACGCAGAAGGTTCAGTGTGGCGGCCGATTGGTTGTACGCCCGGAGCATCCGTTTCGGATTTGGAACTCTCACATCTTTTCGAAGCGCTACATCGTTGACAGCGTCACCCCGATAGGCAAGGTAGGTCTCACCGTTTATGGTTTCCGTTACCCGGCTACGCGGTTTGGCGAACTGACCGGCGATTCGTCCCACTTTCACCACACGCATCCCTGCGCCGTAGGTGAGAATCGCTGACATCTGAAGAATAATCTTTAGCTTATCTCTGATGTGATCAGCAGTGAAATCAGTGAACGTTTCAGCGCAGTCACCGCCTTGTAGCAGAAAGCCCTTCCCCTGGGCGACATCTGATAGTTCACGGGTGAGAGATCGCACTTCACCGGCAAATACCAGTGGCGGATACGTGGCTAATTCCTGATGTACCTTGTCCAAACGCTTCGCATCCCCCCAATCAGGGAGTTGCTCTGCCGGGAAGGATTTCCAAGAATCCACCGTCCAGGATGAGGAAATTCTGTCAGTTGTTTTTACTCTGTTCATGGGTACCTTAAATGAATTCGGGATTTCATACGCTCAACCGTTTATCAAAGGAAGAGGGGAAATCCACTTGATATAATCACCTGAAATTTATCAACACACAGCAACGGGATTTAAGTAGAATCTTGAATGAAAGTTTTGGGTGGATCGTCTGGATGACTCCTTGAATTAATTGGATCCAGCGTATTGTGCCTATCCTTTTTTCTTGTTCTTCAAATATGCTTTAATCGTTTTTCCAAATTGTTTGTCTTTCCTCCGCTTTTCAACAACACTTGATTGAAAATGGGTCTTTTCTCGCCCCAATCTTAAGTAGTTTTCATAAGAAGTTTTATTGATCTCCCCATTTTCAACTGCACTCAAAACACTACAGTCTTTCTCGTGTGTGTGTGAACAATCACTAAACCGACAGTTGTGCGATAATTCTATGATGTCATCAAATGTTTCTTCTAACCCACTCGTAGTGTCTGTTACTCCCACTTCTCGCATACCAGGATTGTCAATCAAAATTCCACCACTTGATAAAACGGTTAACTCTCTGTGGCTGGTAACATGTCTGCCCTTGTGGGTAATCGCATTAATTGAATCGGTCACCATAAGTTCTTCACCTGAAAGATTATTGATGAGAGTCGATTTTCCCGCTCCGGAGGAACCCAGAAAACAATAGGTTTTTCCTTTCATAAAAACGGTATCAAATAATTCGTATCCCTTTTTTGTCTTGTTACTAATGGGGATCGTCAAAATATCAACAACTCTCTCTTTGACTTCCTGCAGTATTTTTTTGAGTTCAACTTTGGTGATTAGATCAATTTTGGTGAGTACAATTATGGGTTCCACATTTGAGGAATTTGAAATCGTCAGGTATCTCTCTAATCTGTTGATATTGAAATCCGTTTCCACTGCCTGAATTATAAAAGCATAGTCCACGTTAGACGCAATAATTTGCTTTTTACCGAACTTCCCCACTGACTGTCGCTCAATGATTGATTTCCTCGGAAATATGTGGTGAATGATGGCAAGATCAGTACCCGATGGGATAACAGCTACCCAATCTCCGACGGCAGGATAATCCACTCTGTTTTCAGCTCTGTATCTCATGGTACCGAAAATTTCAGAATCATACACACTTTCAGCAGTTCTGACGATATATCGTCCCTTGTTTTCAATGATCACTCTCCCAATTTCATAATCGTCTAATTTTTGGTCGATCCGAAATTGCTCAAACGTATCATTGTATCCTAAATCATCTAATAACATTTTTGGAACCTATTTGTATAAATTTAAATACTCCCAACACTGGTCAACTTGTAACCTCGTTTTATGCATTTAGTTGAACTCTCCTCGTTTGATAATACCACAAGTATTCCTTTTTTGTCTGATCATTAAGAAAGGATCTTCTAATTAATTCTTCAACCATTGTTTGTTCTGCTAAAAACGGTTCAAGCAGTTTATCCCGTCTTTTGTCATTAATCCCCAGTCTTTTTGCAAACTCATGAAAATCATCACGTCCTGCATGTTTGTTATTTTTCATCTCCGTGGATTCAAACCCATCTTTAAATAATCCACCTTTTAATGCGAAATCAGAATCATCCACGTGAATCCTGGAGTTCACCAGATCATAGGCGGGGCTTAGGATATGATCTCCGAACGATGTCTCTAAAAGGGAGAAGTTTTTCAAGTGAGCATCACCATTTGAGAAAAGGTAATTGAAAATGATGAGTGCATATAATTTTTCAAGTTCAACAACAAATGCGGGAACGTATTTTTTAACGATTTCCGCCACATTTTCATAGCTGGTTTGATATTTGAAAGTAGCTCCGGCATTTTCCGCGGTTTTACCTGCAAGAGTTGCGAAATCTTCCTTTCCCCATTTAGAAAAACTTTTGCCTGATAAGTGGGAGTTATCTTTTATATCAAATCGCTTTGTGATGTAGGCTGGCTCACCGTTATTAAAAAAAATAATTGCATTTTCTGCAGTGGGAATGCCATAAATCTGTCGGGCAATTTGCATTGTCAAATGCTCATTTGCAGGTACCTGATCTCCTTTTTTCAGATCTCTGGGAATCGGCTTTAAAATGTAGGTACCCTGTTCTCCTTTGATAGTCAAACGAAGTTTGTTTTTATCAAGAACCAGGCTGAGCTTTTCCTGAACACCGGAAATGGAAATTCGTTTGCGATTTTCAATAAATAAAACAGCGTCTTCTTCGCTGAATTGTGATGGATTATAAGGCAAGACATGGCTGACTTTTTTTCCATGGAAAACTTTTTTAAGGCAGGTATTACTATAGGTATTAAACCCTTCAGCCAATGTCCCCGGGCAATATTTAATTTCAGGAAAGTTCATTCTTCATCGCTCATTTCAGGTTTAACGGTAATCGCGCCTACAGTATCAATGGATGCGGTGGCAAGTAGTAAACCGAAATAATCAGTTTCGTCAATTTTAAGTTGACGGCATTGAAGTTTACGGTTGACGCCCTCAGAAAGTATATTGAAGAAAAATGGAAATAAATGATCTGACGTATAAATTTTTTGACTTTTGGGTAACGTGAGACTGATGGCCGGTAAACTATCATTTGTAAACCAATCATTGCAATACTGAAATTCATAACTATCAGAAGTGTGCTGTGTCAAAATACCTACAAATTTTTCGTTCCGATATACGTTTGCAATTTTCATTTTACAGAATGGGTACTTTCACTTCCAGTTTCAATTCCATGCCCAGTATTTCGGCTAACTTGGTTACTGTCTCAAAGGTAGGATTACCTTTTCCACTTTCCAGTGCTTTTAGAGTTCTCAGACCAACCCCCGATAATTCTGCAAGCTGATCCTGGGTGATACCGAGTACTCCTCGTCTCTTTTTTAGTGATTCTATTAATTCTTTCAAGTGCATTCTCCTGCTCTTTTACTCGAAAATTTAAGGGGAATATTCGATTATTTCATAGAATAAAGCAATAAAACGCACTTTCAGTGGAATTGGCTGAGGAAGGTTTATAAAATAACAAGAATAGTGTTATCTAATGCACTATTATCCAGATTGCTGTGCAAATTCTCTATCGCCCCGCTGAAGTACATCATCCTTACCACTCCCACCACAGCCTACTGCCTTATGCCCTCAACACCCCAACTCATCAACTCACAAACTCAATAACTTCCCTGACTCCCATCAAATCACTGATCCATGATCTGTTTGAGGATCACTTTATCATCGGGCAGTAGTCCTGCGGGTACTAATCTGTTGATCAGCAACTTCAAATTGGGATCCTTTCGAAATACATCATGGAAAATAGGAAGTGATTCCTCAACCTTGCCAATACTGGCTAATGTTACCGCCGTCCAAAATGGCAGTTCGGGATTTTCAGGGTAATATTCTGTAGCCAAAGAGTACTCTTTCAATGCCTTATCAATGTCCCCTTTTTCCAGAAAAATATCCCCTGCATTGGCATGGATATATGCCCGGTTGATCCGGATGAGTCGCCTCAGTTCTTTCAACGGTTCAGGGCTATCGTCTACCCGAAGATCAAAAATACGTTCTTCCCAAGGCTGGTCTCCGGCGTTCCCATCCACCACCAACAGGGCTGCCGATTGACGACCGCGGATGTCTCCGCCTTCTGCCTGTGCCGCTTCTAACGCAGCCATCATCCGGTCAGCCAGATCGTCGCCTGCAGATTCATAGGCTCGTGCCATGGCATCCCATACAGTTGGGTTCGTCATGAGGTTCGCTTGAACGGAATACCCCTCACCACTTGTATGTCCGGCTGCGTAAATACAATTGTCGCCGGTGTGTGTAGCAACATTCCCGTAGGCATCAACCATTGCCACCTGACGGACCTGCCTGGCATCATCAGTAGAAAGCAACGAATCCAGCGCCTCCTGTGGTGTAAATCCCATCTCCATGAGCGCCAACCCGTCAGGACCATATTCCACTTTCACAAAGGATTGGGTGGCAACGGCGCCAACCCCGGCTTTCGCCCAAGGAACGACGGACCCAACTGAAAACCAATGGCTTTGAACCGCCACGCCCAACTGTCCAGTCGCTTCGTCATACGCCACGATAGAGTACGTGCTGACCGGGCGGGATTCCGTTGTAGGAGTTGAACCGGTTAGTATACAAATACCAGCAAAAAACAGTACCAGGTTTTTCATATTTTCTCCTTGATTCCATTGTTTGAAACTCAAATTCTGTTAGGGAAATTAACCCGGATGATATGAAGATTATTCGATGAATTTGTTTTCAGACTTTTGGCTTTTAGTCAATGGTCAGTGGCCCTTGACGCAAGGATGAACTTTGAACTTCCCCAACTCATGTTTGGTGAGCATTTCAAACTATCAACTGGTAAACTCATAAACTCTCATATCGAGAGGCATCCTTATTAAATTCACCTTGTCTGTAACTTGGCTAAAAACTTTAAGTTATTGGGTATAATCGCACCGCCAAACAACCTTTTAAAAACGCAAAACGGAGAATCCAATTTCCAAATTTAAGATATTGTGGCACCTTATGGCCGGTAATCGCTTATTATATACAGGGGCGATTCTGGCAATAGCCTTCGAAACCATGTTCACATACATGTCGCCGCTGGTTATTCGAACCACCATTGATTCCATTATCGGAGACAAGCCGATTGAGGCACCCGGGATTTTTCACCAGTTTATCGAATTTGTGGGTGGCGTATCAACCATCCGGGACCAATTGTGGATAGTGGCAATCTGCCTTGTAGCACTGGCGGTATGCCGCGGACTTTTCACCTACCTCATCGGACGGTGGTCATCTGGAGCATCCGAATCCATCGCCCGAAAATTGCGGGAAAAGCTCTTCGCCCAACTTCAGTCTGTACCTGTACATTTTTACTCGCGATGGAAGATTGGTGATCTCATCCAGAGATGTTCATCCGATGTGGAGACCATCCGGAAATTTTTAGGTGTACAAGTGGTTCAGGTAGGTAAGTCACTGATCATGCTGGCGGTAGTGATCCCTATCCTTATCATGTTGGATGCGAAAATGGCAGTGATTTCTATGCTGACCATACCTATCATTCTCATGTTTGCGGTGATTTTCTTTCTCAAGATCAAATCTGTATTTCAGGTTGCTGATGAATCGGAAGGCGCTATGTCCGCCGTATTACAGGAAAATCTCACGGGTACCCGGGTGGTGCGTGCGTTCGCCCGTCAGGATTTCGAAATCGATAAATTCGAAGAGAAAAACGCACAGTACCGGGATAATGTGTATCGGCTGATCCGCGTGTTGGGAGTTTATTGGGGGATTTCTGATACATTGGTGTACACACAATCCGGTATCGTTTTGATTATGGGAACGTACTGGACAATCAACGGACAGATCACTTTAGGTACACTGGTAGCATTTATCGCCTATGTGGAATTTTTGTTGTGGCCCATCCGGATGACAGGCAGAACCCTTACTGATTTGGGGAAAGCGATGGTATCTTTGGGCAGGGTGAAAGAAATTCTGGATGAACCAATGGAAAACCAGTCCGGATGGTCGAATGATACGGTACCGGTGAAAGGAGATATCGAATTTCAAGGGACAAGTTTCCGATATGATGAAGAAACACCCATCTTGGAGGATATCAACATCTCTATTAAATCTGGACAAACGGTCGTGATCATGGGTCCCACTGGATCGGGAAAATCCACACTGGTTAATCTGTTGCCCCGGTTATGGGACTACTCCAACGGATCTGTGACTGTCGACGGCAGGGAACTGAATACCATTCAACGAAAGTACATCCGGAACCATATCGGGGTTGTTCTACAAGAACCATTTCTGTTTTCAAAGACACTTCAGGAAAATATTCAACTAGGGAAGTCAGGCAATCCGGGCGAATCGGATATCATTGAAGCATCTCGAATCGCTGCCATCCATGAAGAGATTGAATCTTTTGAAAAAGGATATGACACGGTCGTCGGAGAGCGGGGAGTCACACTGTCCGGTGGACAAAAACAACGCATTGCCATAGCCCGTGCTATTTTGCAGAATCCGCCCATTCTCATTTTTGATGATGCATTAAGCGCATTGGATACAGAAACAGAAGCCCGTATCCGTGCAGCACTTATCCTGCGCAAAGGATCTTCCACAACCATCGTTATTGCACACCGAATAAGTACGGCTATCCATGCTGATTTAGTGGTAGTAATGGAAAAGGGACGCATTACTCAAAAGGGCAGGCACTCTGAACTTATCAAGGAAGAAGGATTCTACCGTCGATTGTGGGAGTTACAAAATATACCGGACAATCTTGCTCCCCCCGGGAAGGACGACTAAGCGTATGGACCACAGAGAAACCGATTATACACAGAAATTCCAGTTTTCAACCTGGCGAAAGGTATTGCCCTTTGCACGCCCATACAGAACGACCATGATTCTTCTGGCGGTCTTTATGATCGCTGTTGCCGGAGTAGATATTGTCATGCCTCTTATGACACGATATGCCGTAGATACTTTCATCGTTCCAAAAAATGCGGATGGTTTGGGTCTTTTCGCTATCGTTTATTTGAGTATCACTCTGTTTCAGGCTGTGAACGTTGCTATTTTTATTCTGTTTGCCGGCAAAGTAGAAACCGGTGTCAGTTACGGTATCCGAAAAGCTGGATTTTCCAAATTGCAGGAGCTCTCGTTTTCGTACTATGATCACGCTTCTGTGGGTTGGCTGATGACACGAATAACGTCTGATACTACAAAATTATCCGAGATTATTGCCTGGGGATTGGTGGACCTGGTCTGGGGTGGGTCACTGATGATCGGGATCGCCACGGTTATGTTCATCATGCACTGGAAACTCACTCTGTTAGTGTTATCGGTGGTGCCACTTCTTTTCTGGGTGAGCAAGAAATTTCAGGTACTCATCCTATCCAGTTATCGTGAAGTTAGAAAAACCAATTCCAAGATCACAGCGTCCTTCAATGAAGGAATTATGGGTGCCGTAACCACCAAAACGCTGGTGAGAGAGGCAGACTATCTGAGGGAATTCACGCATCTGACGGATAAAATGTACTCGTCATCTTTCCGAGCCGCCGTACAATCTGCATTGTACATGCCGCTGGTGCAGATCGCCTCTGTAATGGGTGCAGGATTGGCCATCTGGTTTGGGGGCAGTGGCGTCATCGCAGGGGATATTTCTTATGGGATGCTGGTCATGTTTTTATCATATGCCACATTTTTCTTTCAACCGGTGCAGGAAATGGCGCGGGTGTTCGCTGAGCTACAAAACGCTCAGGCAGCAGCAGAACGCATCACTTCTCTTATTGAGACTGATCCTGAAATACGGGATCACGAAAATACCATCCAACTCATCCCATCTTCTTTGAGAGGGGATATCCGGTTTGATAACGTAGGTTTTGAATACAAACAAGGGCAAAAGATCCTCAATAATTTCAATCTGGATGTAGAAGCGGGATCCTCTATCGCCCTTGTGGGTGAAACTGGCGGCGGAAAGACATCTATCATCAGTCTGGTATGCAGATTCTATGAACCCACATCCGGGAAAATTTCAATCGACGGGCAGGATTATACACTCTATCCCCTTCAATGGTTGCAATCTCATTTGGGAGTAGTATTGCAAACACCTCATCTTTTCAGTGGCACCATCATGGAGAACATCCGTTATGGTAAATTGACGGCCACGGACGAAGAAGTTATCCGTGCTGCAACCCAGGTTCAGGCAGATGCGTTCATTTCACAACTGATGGATGGGTATTCCACTGTCGTCACTGAAGGGGGGACCAATCTGAGTACCGGACAAAAACAGCTTATCAGTCTGGCAAGAGCCATTATCGCTGATCCCGCCATTCTTATCATGGACGAAGCCACATCATCAGTAGATACAGAGACCGAGCGATTGATTCAGCATGCCATCGATAAACTGGTGAAAGGCAGGACCAGTTTCATCATCGCGCATCGACTGTCCACCATCCGGAACGCCAATCGAATACTCGTTATCGAAAAAGGAAATATTACCGAAGACGGAAATCATGATGAACTCATCACATTAATGGGCAGATATTTTCAGTTGTACACAAACCAATTTCAGGAAGAAAAAACGAAAGAAATACTGAAGTGAAGTGACCTGTCTGCCGACAGGCAGAGAAGCGATGGAGTGAGCCCCGTCAGAGCCGGGCAGGCTGTCGAGCCGTGAGAAGCACGGAGTAACCAACATGACGAAGATGGGAAAATAGGAAGCGATAAGGTAAATCTGTCGAAATGCGATGCATTCAACTGTGTACTAATTATTTCCAGTAATTAGAATATTCTTTGCAATGCCTTATCGTAAAAAAAATTAATATCTTTAGTTTCTAATTCTTCCAATTGCAACCGCGGGATGATCATATCCATCTCTGATAGCCCCCGGAAGTACTAACATATCATCTTTCAAATCAATGTCAGTCCATCGAGAAAGACGCAAATTAGATATTTCACTAATACTACTATCAATGGTCCAATTTGAACCATCATAATGAAATATTTGGCCAATAGCATCTATTATAAATATATTGTTTGGAGCTTTTCCAATAATATTTACTGGTTCATATTCAACGCATCCAATTTGCTCTCGTGTAAAAAGCTTTAAGATATTTTGAGAAATACTATTATATACAAATAGACCATCACGTGTTAAAAAAAATACTTCATCTCCATAACACCAAAATGAGTAGATTCTGCCAAAATTACTCTCTGATTCAGGAAGTAAATAATCTGACAAAATTATCTCTGTGACATTATCTTCAACAATTTCTGCTAATATCGATTTTGGATTGTATTCTTCGCCATCACCATTGCCTAGAGCATATGTACGATTATTTGCTCCATGAATTTTCCATATAACAAGTGGAAGTGAGAGGGTTGCGATATGTCTTAGTTCATTGCCATCATATCTTATTATCTCTCCATCAGTCGTTCCTAAGTAGATATTTTCAGTGGATAATGCCCAACCACCGGGAGCCCAGAGATGAACATCCCACCAATCTCCAGGCGTAATTATATATTGCATAATCTCACCATCCCAGTGATTTAAAACATGTGGCATACCTTGAAACCAAATGTTATCTTCAGAGAATGGGAAAATATTCCATACTGGGAATCCAGCGATTCCATAAATTTCTCCTAATGAATTAGCAATTCCAATTGGTAGCGAATATTTTTCCCATCCTGTCCCATTCCAGTTAACTGCGTTATAAGTTGTGTCGCTTTGTCCAGAGGGTGATCTGTCATAAAAAAGACCGATTACCCAAATATCATTTTCATTCACAATTGCTCCACCAACAAAATTATTATCACCCCAGGTACCTTCAGGATTTCCAAATTCAAAAATTTCCCAATCAATTTCACTTGAAGTATTTTCACAACAATTATCAGGATTATCAGGGCATAGATGAAACCCATTATCGCAGGATGGTGATTGGGGAGTAGTGGAGGTTTTGCATCCTGTAATGAAGATTATCGTCAATACCATAGACAGAATGAAAAACGTAAATGTGATGCTCAATTTTTTCATAAAATTTTGAAGAAATACAACTCTGGCAGGGTTCAGAACCCTGTCAGAGTTTGAGCAATACCTTTTGCAACTGGTCATTGTCGGTATCCTCTTGCCACTAAGGCGTGACCGTATGAATCAAAAAATCCGCACATAACAAGCATATCATCTTTATAATCCCCTCCTTGTGAAGCACGTTGAGTATATAAATTTAATATTGATCTATCAGTTAGATACGAATGCCCGTTGAAATGGGTGTATATAAAACCAGCACCAATAAATAAGATATCATTAATTTGTTCTGCCTTTATCACTTTTACTATTTCCGTTTCAAAATCCACGGGGATATCCGGTATGTTAATCAATTCTTCTGTTATATAATTGTACTCCCATAGTCCCGTGCTTGATGTTAGATACAGTGTGTCATTTAGCAAACCAATTCCAAAAACGTACCCTGTTTGAGATTGAGGATCATCTGATGAAAATAGAATATTCCACGAGTCATTTAAAAATTCCAAAACATTTGTGAGCGCATAGTCATCAGGTTCTCGCCCCACCGCGAAAACATGGTTGCCATCTGGACTACCAACAATCAAATCCAAATCTACACTTGTTCCACTTTCCATTTGGATAAAATTTGAGCCATCATAATAGACGATAGCACCTTCCCAACCTACAAAATACATATTAGAAGATGAATTTCCCCAAAGATCAACTAGATGTACATCTATTCCATAATTGTGAAGTAACCAGTTCGTCCATTCCTCTCCATCCCAATGTTTTGGATACCCAGATATCACCCAAAAATCATCTTCATCAAAATAGAAAATTCCATTTAATGGAGCAGTATTAACAATTAATTGATATTCCCATTCATTGCCGTTCCAATGAGCAGCATTGTAATTTATTTGAGTTGGGTAAACTAAAGTTGTATCATCAATTGATAACGCACCTACTACCCAGATATTGTTTTCATCTACAATTACTATGTCGTTCAGATAGCTACCGTAAAGTCCGATGGTATCCAGTTGAAAAATAAAAGTACTCGACGTAGTGTCTATACAGCATTCATTCATGAGATCACCACAATTATGATATAAATTCTCGCAGAGCACTTCACAGCATTCGGTTATGTTGTTGTCACAGGGCAGATATCCGGTGTCGCAGTCCGCCGATTGGGGAGTGGTGGAGGTTTTGCATCCTGTAATGAAGACTATCGTCAATACCATAGGTAGAATGAAAAACGTAATGGTGATGCTCAATTTTTTCATAAATTTTTGTCCCGTGATACCGTAAATCATTTTATGCCTGCGGCTTGAAGTCCTGCCTGCCGAAGGCGGGCCTGCCTGCGGTAGGCAGGTTGTAGCCTACCTACACTGAAAAGGCTATGAGTAATTGGGCAATCATGTAAGTGACTAGTACCCATGCCCGTGCGCTTTTGAATTGAAATCTGAACCTGTTTATTGCGATAAGTGAATCGGACACCACAAAAAACAAAGCCCCTATTGCAGCTAACATTGTGTACCATTGAACGTTAATCTCCCAATGCTCCCACCCCTGCCATGCCATCACAATGATAGCCGCCAAGTACACCAACACCGGCAGTTTCATCTTGCCAAGTCCCGGAGACAGGTAACGGAACATTTGTCCACCAACGACTACCAATGGGAGAGCGATATACAGCGTTAACCCGAAGCCAATCCCCCAGGTAAACGCAAAGATATATGCCAAATGAGCAATCAGGAAACTCACCAAACCCGATAAAAATCGAGTATCAGGGAACATTAAAAAGATATCCCCGGCCAGTGAAAAAACCAATCCGGTGATGATGGCATAGCGATAGATATCAGGTTGACTGCCCGGTTGGATGACGGCAATCAGAATAATGAGAATGGTCATCAATGGTTTGAAAATGTACACCAGAATCCGAGGACCGGCGTACTCCGCACGGATGTGGATTGCAGTGGAAATAAGAGTGAGGATTAATAGAATGATTATAAACATGGATAATTTACTTCCCGTTTGAATGAGTAGAATATTTTGGATTTTATCAGTGATGAAAGTTTATGCAGGTGCAGGAAATGAGCGGAAAATTTAATCTTTGTCCTTTAGCACCGATTTATAAACGTCAACATTTTCTGGGTCCAACTCCATCATTGAATTCAATTCGTTAATCATTTTAACTGCTTTCAACATGATGGCAATATCATTGGCATGGGCTTTTAAAAATGGTTCGGTGTAACGATCATTTCCATTGGTTCCAATGGAAATTTCCAGATTAGTGTAAAAATTTGTCAACGGTTCCCGTAGCTCGGAAATTGTAACTTTCTGAATAGAAGCAGTATCATACGCTTGAAAGAAATAGAATTTTGCCCGGCGAAGCTCAAGATTTTCTCTTATTTCTTTTGCTCGCTTCTGACGGACATCCCAACCCCGTGAATAGGTTGAGGATTTACCTGAATCGGATATGTCTAATATTTTACTGTAATACAGATTTCCACCAAATTCATCATAAGTATCAAGTTCTGCGGCAATGAATAGAAATGCATAATAATCGAAAAAGGAAGTCAATGGCTGGAACATCTGAGAGAAAACCATCGATTCCCCTGCATCGTATTTGAATTCAAATCCACGGGCGAAATACTGCTGGTCATCACTGTTGGAAAAAAGCGCTTGTCCACTGATCAATTTCTTATTTCCGGTGATAGTGATACTTTCCACTACGAGCTGAATATCCATAATTAATCCCAAATCGAGGGCTTCCGGGGAGAATAGCGAAGTAAGGTAATATGATTGTACCTGTTCTTTCAGAGATTGTACCAGATATTCTTCCGTATTTCCCCTCAACATCCGGGTATCGATTGTGACGCTCACTTCACTGAATTGACTGAAAGCGAAGGATATCCATAGTGCAAGAATCAGGGTATTTCTATAAATTGGATTTAATTTCATGCCGAAATTTAATACGGTTGAAGGATAATTGGGTGTCATTCGTATCGTAAAGCGTCGATAGGGTTCAGTCTTGCAGCCTTTCTTGCGGGGAATAATCCGAACACAATCCCGATAAGTGAGCAATATCCGAATGCAGATATAACCGCCCATAAGGGAATATTTGCAGTTAGACCGGGTACTAGCTGAGTGTAAACTAAAGAAGTTATATATGCGAGGATCAGTCCAAAGATAGCACCGATTTGAGAGAGAATTATGGCTTCAATCAGAAACTGCCATAAGATAGCCGAACTTTTAGCACCTACCGCTTTACGGGTACCAATCTCACGTGTACGCTCAATGACGGATACCAGCATGATGTTCATGATTCCAATTCCCGCAACGACCAGTGAAATACCTGCAATACCCATGGTGGCAAACTGGATGTATATCGTCATGCTCTGCATGGTATCAATTATTGAATCTCCGGTGAAAATCTCAAAATCGTTGGGTTGACCGGGCTCGACTTTTCTGCGAATTCGCATCAATGCGATAGCCTCATCCATGGCTTCATCAAGAACTTCAGTGGACACTGCCCTTAACATCAATTGCATGGATTCAGATGACCAAGTGAATGTTTTTTGATATGTGGTTATGGGAATGATCACCATGTTATCCGGTGATTCAAAGGAAAATCCCGGCAGCGGATTCAGTACACCGACAACTGTAAATTTGGTGTTTCCGATACGGACTTCTTTTCCAAGGGGATCTTCGAATGGGAATAGTTCATCATAAATATCCATCCCTAACACCACTACATTACTATTTCTATCCTCGTCATTCTTATTAAAAACGCGTCCATCTGCGATGGTTGTGGCATTGGTGGAGAAAAATCCGGCAGTCGCGCCAAGCACTCCCACATCCGGTCCTGTTTTTTTGTCCTTATATTTGATGGTTTGAGCACCGGTTGACATATACGCGGAAACGCTTTGAATGTACAGTCCGGCTTCTTCAAGAAAATATGCGTCCTGATACGTAAAGTCTTTCCGACGATGATATTTTCGCCAGTTATGTCCCATGACAATGGCAGGAAATTTTTGAATGAAAAAGGATTCCGTACCAAACTCCGCCATCATATTTCTCATGGAACGGTCGAATCCTTCAACCACGGATTGCATACTCACAATCGCCCATACACCGATAAATATTCCTAAAATGGTGAGGGTAGATCGCAGCTTGTTGCTGATCAAAGAATAAATAGCTGATCTAAAATATTCAATCATCTAGCTAAACCTGAGTGCGTCGATAGGATCCAAACGGGCAGCCCGATTTGCCGGCCACATGCCAAATATCAAACCTACCAGGACCACGACGCCTGCGCCCAGAATCCCCCAGTTTGCCGGTACTTTTGCTGCCAGCGGAGTAAACGTATGAATGATATAGGCTGCACCCGTTGCCAATAAAAGTCCGGATATCACACCGATGGAACACACCGCCATACTTTCGAACAGAAACTGGAACAGTATCTTCTGCCGGGTGGCACCAACAGATTTCCGGATACCAATCTCCCGGGTGCGCTCGGTTACGGATACCAGCATAATATTCATCACGCCAATCCCACCTACTACCAGAGAGATGCTGCCAATACCAATGGCTACCGCCCATAACAGAGCTGTCATTCGGTTATACATATCAACGAGTGTGTTCATCTGATTGATAGCAAAATCATCTTCATCAGTTGGTTTTAAATGGCGGTAATGCCTTACCAGATTCCGCACTTCTTCTTTTGAATCATCCAGCATGGCAGTACTTGTAGATTTTACCGCAATATTCGCTCCCCGATTCCGCCGCTCGAATAGTTTACTGAACGTAAGGTACGGGACCTGAACCCGGTTATCCATATCATTGAATAACATTTTCCCCTTCTTTTCAAACAAACCGATAACCATAAAGCGATGACCTGAAATGTAGATTTTTTCACCCACTGGATTGGTATCAGGAAAAAACTCTTTCCGTATATTCTCTCCAATAACAACGACATTTTTTCGATGCCTGCATTCAGATTCGGAGAAAAACCGCCCTGCATCAATTTCTGTTCCTTCGATCATGGGCATTAAATGATTTACACCGGTAACCTGAACACTCTCAATGGATTTATCTTTGTACTTCAGAGTACGGTGCCGATTTACCATAGGAGAAGTTGCTGACACGTTAATTGCGTTTTCATAAATGTAATCTGCAAGATCCACGTCTACAGGTTTTCTTTTTCTGGCATTTATCCAACTCTCGTACCCACCGAACCAACTGCCTCTGCTGATATAAAATACATCCGACCCCATCATGGATATCTGGCTCTCGAATGAAGAGTTCAATCCTTCAATAATAGCGGTAATGGCACCCACAGTAAATACGCCGATAGTGATACCAAGGGTGGTTAAAACAGCTCTCATTTTGTGAGCCATTAATGCGGAAATGGACATTTTCAGGATATCAAACATTCACAGGGTTTTTTATCTTTTGATGATTAATTTCATCCCGGTCAATCTTCCCATCCAGGATATGGATCATCCGATGGGCGTGAGCGGCAATGTCGGGTTCATGGGTTACGATTATTACCGTATTATTCAGACGGTGCAGTTCATCCAAAAATACCATGATTTCACGAGAGGTTTCAGAATCCAGATTTCCAGTAGGTTCGTCCGCAAGGATAATTGAAGGAGAGTTGACTAATGCCCGGGCAATTGCCACTCGCTGACGTTGCCCCCCGGATAGCTCGCTTGGTGTGTGAGTCGATCTATCTGCCAGGCTAACATCCTTTAGGGCTTTTAGCACTTTTTCACGACGTTCATGTCTGGGAATACCAGCATATATCAACGGAAGTTCGACATTTTGAAATGCAGTCGCTCTGGGAAGTAAGTTGAATGTTTGAAATACAAATCCAATTTTTTTATTTCGAATACTCGCCAGTTGATTGTCATTCATTTTAATGATTTTCTCTGAGTTCATATCACAGACGATTTCATCTTCGAACTGGTACACGCCGGATGTTGGTGTATCGAGGCATCCAATAATGTTCATTAATGTGGATTTACCTGATCCGGATGGTCCCATAATAGAAATATAATCATTTACGTGGATGGTCAGACTGATATCATCCAGTGCGCGGATAGTCTCGGCCCCCATCTGATAAATACGGGAAATATGATCAAATTTGATCAACGTATTTTGACCGGTCATATTATTTTTTTCCTCGGTTTTTTCCGGATTTTCTCCCACCTTTTTTTCTGACCTTACTTCCATCGCTTAAATCTTTACTGATGGATTTATAATTCCCGGTTATGATCAGTTCACCCTCTTCAACTCCTGACAGTATTTCGTAAAAATTAGATGATGAGATACCAATCTCAACAGGTCTTTTTTCAACGATGAAAACGGGCTTTTTCTTGCCAAAACTGAATCCAGACTTCTCTTCTTCATCTTCAGGAATAGCAATGAAAACGATCTCCTCCAATTCTTCTTTCTCTTTTTTGTAGACAGATATTTCGACGAATTTTTCATCTTCGTCTTCATCTTCATCTGATTCAATATTATCTTTTTTGGGACGCGCTGTGAGAGATTGGATGGGCAGAGCAAGAGCGTTCTCTCTGAATGAAGTCGTAATGTTTGCAGTAGCAGACATACCCGGCAAAATTCTTGAGTCCATTGTAGACATATCAATCATAATACGGACTTCATAATTGACGATCTCATCCTGAGAACTAATACCTGAAGTTGCTTGCGCTGCTTTAGCGATTTGACTGACCGATCCTGATATGATCATATCTTGAATTGCATCCACTTCGATCTCCACTGGATTACCCAGTGCAATATCCACCACATCAGTTTCATCTACATCGATGAGCACTTCCATCGCTGATAAATCGGAGATGCTCATGAGAACATCCGCTTGGAACATGGATCCAAGCGCCATTTCGCCTGCTTCCTTTTTGATGGCCGTTACGGTTCCGCCAATAGGCGCTAACAGGATAGTTTTATGCAAATCATCCATTGTCTGATCCAACCGGGCTTGAGCTTGCTCGACATTGGATTCACTTAACTTAAATGAGGCTTCCAGCGATTCCAGTTCCTGGCTACTGATGAGATTATTTTTGAAAAGTTGATGCGCACGTTCATATTCGGCTTTTACTTTCCGATAACTGGCTTGAGATGCCCGCAATGCTGATTGGGACTGTTCAACAAAAGCACTGTATTTCAGACTATCCAGGATGACCAATGTCTGTCCAGCTGTTACCACATCTCCTTCAACTACCATGATATTTTTAATTTCGGCGCTGATATTCGCAGATATTTTTACCTCTGTAACCGGTAGGATATTCCCTGTGGAGGATACGATCTGTTCGATATCGGTACGCTGCAATTCTTCCATTTGAACCTCGAAAACCTTACTCTGATCTTTGGACATATTCTTCCAAACGATGAGTACAACAGCGATGATGACAACAGAAATAATAATAATTTTTTTCATTGATCCCTCGTAATGATATTAATTTTGGGTAACAGAGCCCATGAGCACTTCCAGCTTTGATTCTGAAACTTTCGCATCATATTTCAGCCGTACCAGGTCACTTTTTGCCTGGATAAGTGATACTTGGGCATTCAGCAATTCCAGAATGTCACTGGCGCCAAGATTGTATTTTTCTTCTGCAAGTTTGAAATCCATTTCAGCAGACAAAATGATCTCTTCATTTATGGGAATAAGCCGATGATATGTGTCAAGCTGTGTGAGAACGTTATCCAATTCGGTGAAAAGATTATCCTTTGTTTGCGATACGGCGACGCTGGATGCCAAGACATTATATTTTAAATCATCATACCTACTCACTCTGGAAAGTCCGGTAAAAATAGGAATAGAAACACTGAGCCGAGTGGTGGGACTGGCAGATGTGTATCCACCCAAAAGATCACCGAAATCACTTTTCGATGTGGAATATGAGGAGGAAATTAAAACTGTGGGGAAAAAGATACCCATCTGTGTTTTTAGCGCGATCTTCGATCCTTCCTCATTATATCTGACTGTCTGAAGTTGAGCATTCTGGGTGAGAATTGCTGATTTTGCATCTTCATAAAGTGGAAGGGTTCGTAGTTCAATGGGTGTTCTTTTTATTACTAACGGATTACCAGCCGATTCACCAATAGCAATATTTAGTGCGTTTAGTGCTGTTCTTTCTGCTTGTTCTGCCTGGATGATCTGTGCATCTGCCTGTCCTTTTCTGACCTTTGCTTTTAACAGGTCTGTCTCACTGACTGCATGAAGATCGAATTGTTGTTGCACCAAATCAAGCTGAGATACCGCTAATTCCAATGATAATTGTGCCACATCAGTTAATTCTTTCGTTCGGAGGTAGGAGTAGAATGTTGATTTTACAGAGTAAATAACCTGCTCTTCTACCGTTTGCAGATTTATCTCGGATAGATTGATCTGGTTCTCAACACTCCGATTTGCATACCAAGAACGAGCACCATCAAATACCGTCTGATCGATGGATATTCTTGAAGTATAGAAATCAGACAATTCGCTTTGACTCACTTCCTTATCCAAAGACATGTTCATGGATGGAAGAAATCCCGAATACGATCCCTTTTGTTGTGCTGTTGCCCCTTTTAGTTGAAGTCGGGCAATATTGACAGTATGGTTGTTTTTCAATCCTACGTCAATTAAATCCTTAAGTTGCCGATCATTACCGTCGATAGCAAACAATGGTAAGATAGCCAGTAAAGTCAGACAGAATATATTTTTCATCAACCCCTCATCATAAATAATCCGAATTTGTCCATTAATACTGCGGAAATCAAGGCGTAGACAACCCATAACCCGAAAAGGATGCTATACGTTTTGGTTCGTTCAGTATTATGCACGATAGACAAACCAAGCCCGATCAGAATGACTCTCCAGATTGAGAAAATATCGAATTGGTAAAGAAAATTATAAACGAATGTTTCGGTGAGTGAACTGGGGAGCAATAGAGATAAGCTGGTTTCTAGTATCAGATTACTCGATGAGATAATGATCGGAACTTTTATGGCCAGTTCAATCAGATTCGTGGTGTTGATCAGGATGATCATTGCCCAAATCGTTTTAAATGAGCTGTCTATTCCCAGGATAAGTGTACCGATTCCAAAAATGATACCAGACAGTAGCAAGTACTTAAACAAAGCACCAACGATAGAAGCAACTATCGCAAAGTAAACTGCGAATTCAGAATTCATCCGCTCCAGCATGACTTCCCGTTGATCATCAGAAATATCGGGATTTGACTGAATCATTTCCACCTGCATGTCTTTAATGTATGGTGTTGATATGTATGTGGTTGCAGACAGAAATACTAAAATGATAATCAGCGGAATAAGCCACTGTGGTGTGACCATTTGTCTGGGAAAAGTGTCAAATGTCTTTACCGGTGACAGCCAGATTCCCAATATTCTTTGTATATGTTCCATAAATTCTCCAGTTATTCTTATGGGAAATTTAGGAAGTTCTGCGATGCATTCATGATAGAAAGGTTGTGGTCATGATGGAGATTACAGAATTCCAAATTCAGTTTTACAATTACATTTTTAAGGAGTATTCCTTCGGGGTCCGTCAATAAATCAGCGCACCAGTCTTTCTAAATTAATGCCAAAAACAGTAAACACCATGGAGTCTATTCCACCCACATGCTTACCGCTGGAATGAAAGCCGCCTGAAAGTTGGTTCGGTGACTCAATATCCAACATAAGATATTTTGCTGAGTTGCGAACAATGCCCTCTTCCGTCACTAATGGACCAGAGAGATCTCCCTCCACAATAAATTCAGGGTTGTTCAGTAAACGGAGTAACCAATTATTCCGTCGTATGGTTCCATTTTCAAGAACGGAATCACCTATCATACCTGCAACTTTGCCATCGGAACTAATCGAGATGGAAAAATCCAGGCTGGCCTTTTCACACCACGATACGATGACTGTGCCTTTACCAGCCCATTTGCCTGTAAGTTCCGGCGGGGCCGTAAAGCCCGGGAGTGCTGAAAAAACTGCTCCCGAGGACATCCATAAAACCAATGTTAACTTTACCAGATTCATGTTGAAACTCCTATTCCGTTTTCCGGGGTACTTAGAGGAAATCCAAATCCTGACACCCATTTTCCCCCGATTTGTTCCAATGACATAATTATTAGTCTCTGTTTGTCAGCTTACCGGAATATTTTTGCGGTATGAAAAAAGTGACAGAGCATAGAAACCAGAGGCCAATACGATGGACACCACAGTCCGTGGTGTAGCCAGATATCCCCAGAATGAATTAAATATTTCAACTTTTGCAGGTAGCGCTTCCCACTTCGGGTGGACCATAAATTGTTCTAAAAGCATCTCTTTAATACTATTGGTGATCAGAAAGAGTTGTTTTATCATATCGGCATTTCCAAACAGAATGAACAGGGATATTGCAGCTAAAATCGGTGCTCCCAGTCCGATGATAAGAGGGCGTTTCTTGACACTAGCGGACACCCACATGAGAAAGAGAATAAAGGGACTGAGCCAGATTAATGCAACAAATTGAAAGATGATCATATCTGTATACAGGTCAAACAATTTTACTTTTCTTGTAATAGAAAACACCAAATCACCAAAATCTGAGCCGAGAATCCAGAGTGTCAGGTTTGTAAATATTAGAAAAACCAGAGACATCACCAGTGATACTCCCATGATCCCCAGAAATCCACCGGCTATTTTTGAACCTATGACCATGTGATCCGATACAGGCTGACTTCTGATGAACAGTGTGCTGAAGTTCATGCGCTCATTGTACAGAGAATCTGCGAAGTAAAACAAACCGATAAACAACAATAATACCTGTAATAATTGGATGCCACTGACCAAACTCATTCCATATACAACAACCGCTTTCACGCCTGGTTCAGCAAATTTCCAATTCTCAAAATGATGCTGGAATTTTGACGAATTTTGGTCGTCCCAGTTTGTTTCAACATTGTCAAAATTGAAATTTACTTCGCTCGGATCAATGTTATGTGACAGTTTTGTGATTGGGACCAAAAGCATTATCAAAATAAATGTGTAAATACCTGCGACCCAGAAAATCGTATTCTTCCACTCCCACCACTCACGTTTCAATAGAACTAAAAACAACTTCATGACTGACCTCCCATAATCACAACAAAAATATCAGAAATAGAGGGGGATTTCACTTCTCCCAGTTCCTCAAGCGTTGCTTTGTCGATATTTTCCATTAAGAAAACTGATTTACCAAAAAAACGGTTTTCTGAAACGGGATTCATTTTTCGGATATCCTCCACTTTATCATCTGATACCATCACCTGAAAATACCGATTTTTTAGAGTCTCCATGGATTCGAACAGAACGACCTTTCCTTCGCGGATGAAAATGACATCGCTCAAAATATGTTCAACTTCTTCAACCTGATGAGTAGATATAATAACGGATTTATTGGTGTCAAAATAGTCCTCAAGGACATTGGCATATAATTCCTTTCGGAAAAGGATATCCAGACCATGCGTCGGTTCGTCCAGAATAAGCAATCGGGTATTCGTTGCCAGTACCAATGCCAGATGCAATTGAGTCTTCATTCCTTTGGATAGATGCTTTACCTTGCTTTCCCATTTAATAGATGTTTTTTTAAGGATTTTCTGGCATTTTTCACGATCAAATTCCGATTTCATTCCTTCAACGAATTCTACTACCTGTCGAATGGTCATCCAAGGCGGCAAGACTGAAATATCATGGATCACCCCTGCATGAGTCATCAAGTCAGGTCGATTGGTTTTGGGCTCGATATCCATGACGGAAATATTACCTTCATACGAAATGAGGCCCGTTATTGCCCGCAAAAGTGTCGTTTTTCCGGAACCGTTGGGTCCGATCAGTCCGATGATTCTTCCGGCAGGAATTGAAAGTGAAATATCACTGAGCGCAGCGGTTTTTCCATAATTCTTGTTCACTTGAGTAATCTGCACCAGATTTTCCATCACTGTCCTTTCTTTGAAATAGTCTTGATAAGTGCACAAATATCGTTAGCGGTCATACCCAATCGCTTACCCCTGATGAGCATACCAGGAATATCCACTTCCGTAAACGTAATGGATTCTGTTTTGAGCAGAGCAGTCCTGGCTTCTTCAGTGATAAACATACCCAATCCTCTCCGTTTTTCAAGGATATTTTCACGAATCAGTATCTGGGTTGCATTCAATATGGTTTGGGGATTAATCCCATATTCCGAGCACATCTGTCGTACAGACGGTATTGGATCTCCCGGTTTTAGATCACCTGAAAGAACCGATTCCCGGATCATGTTGGCGATCTGCAGATAGATGGGCGTATGTGTGTTTAATTCTAAATTCATAGTTTTCAGTATTAGTGTTATGGTGTAGTATAACACTAATTGATAATTCGAACCCAACTTTTTTTATTATTTGTGAATTTATTCTGCAAAATAAAAGAAATTGATGATAGCTTGGAGAGTCCATGATGATCCAATATGTTGCTCGCCAAATAATAAAAACAGGGAGCATAAAGCCCCCTGTTTATTTAACAATTACCGTTTTAAATCACCCTGACAGTCTTCAAAACCCTGTCAGGGTTTTATACTATTTCAGTAACAATATCTTCCTGGAATGGCTGGAATTATCGGAAGTCAACATGACAATGTACGTTCCGGATGACAATCCTTCACCGTTGAACTCCACAGAGTGAGCCCCGATAGATTGGTATCCGTTCGCCAACTCTGATACAAGCTGACCCGTCACATCATACACAGAAATCGTCACAATAGTCCCTTCGGGCAAATCATAACTGATTGTGGTTACCGGATTAAACGGATTCGGATAATTAGGGTGTAAACGAATCTGGTTGGGAAGTAATCCCAAAGAGGTTGAAATCACATTTCCATTTTGATCGGACAATAGGATTGATTCTATCGTTATATCCCCGGTGGTATACAATTCTGCAGAACCGTGGATGAGTTCATCTATCGTATATGCGATCAACCGGTTTCCGGCAGTACGGACAGTCCATCCATTGGGTAAATTCCATCCATTCAGATGGAAAGACTCCTGTGCGATCAATTGAAATCCGGCGATACCATTTCCGTGAATGGCAATCATTCCGTTACCGGTGTCAATCCTGGCTGACGAATCCCTGCTGTCGAAACCACGTCCGGGGGGACCCAATATTAGGTTCACCAGTTGAACTACATCCAACACGTTCAGGGCATTGTCTCCATTGATATCTCCGGCGAAGAATTCATAATCTGTGGGTGTATCCATGAGTAGAATAAAATTCACCAGATGAACGATGTCCAGCACATTGATATCCGTATCCATGTTCACATCGCCAAGGACACCCAATGTAATGATCCCAGGTTGAGTCAAATATTCCATAGGTTCGCCATCAGGATTTGAGATGATCACATCTTGCGGAGTTAAAATGATGGCTTCTCCCGGAGGAGCTGAACTATCTATAACATACAGCAGATGCGCAAAATCGAGTGTTCCCGGGTCAATGGTGCATCCACCGGAGCTAAAGAAAATGGTGATAGCTGAACCCTCAACTTCATTGAAACTGGCGGAGAAGCATTCCATATGTGACAGGTATCCAATTGCGGTGGCATGATCGGGCACGTCAGTCAATGTGAATTGAATTCCACCCACCGGATGTTCTGTTTCCACAAAAATGGGGATTGCCACCGTATCACCGGGCATGGCTGTTGCTGATCCCACGTTCAGATGAACTACCAACATTCCGATGTCAAGTGGTTGCAGAAAGAAATTCCACTCAACCATTCCGGTTATGTTTACAATTACTTCCTCTCCAATATACCCCTCTGCTTCTACCATTACCTGGTATTCCCCTGGTTCGGGTAACCCGATCCAATAAGAACCTTCTATAGAATATGCATCGAATATCATTCCAAAATGATTCACCATAATGTGAGCGCCATCTAAAGGAATCGCATCTCCGTTTGTGGTCTCGCCATAAACCATTCCAAAAATAGCATACTCTTCAATGGGTTCGCCAAACCAGAAATCCATAACCATCATATCCCCAGCTTGAATCGTCACAGTCTGGGATTGAGATTCTCCACTGTCAGGCAAAGAACATGTGATCACATAGGTTCCTGCAATCATCTGAAGTTCATAGCTACCATAGTCATCGGAAGCAGTTTCGTACATCAATCCGATCTCATTTTGTGCTATTATCTGTGCTCCTGCAATGAGTTCAACTGCGTCTCCCCACAGATAATTCACAGTACCGTACAAAATCGCTGTCTCTGGAGGTGGCGAATAATTGCATACTTCAATACATTCATCAAAGGTGTCAAAGAAATACGGTGTATAATCCACACCATTAACTTCCCAACTGCATCCAGATATGGAAACACATTCCTCTCCATTCCAGCCGACACCCAACACCATATCGCAGTCACCAAAATCAATATCTGACAGGTCAAAACAGTCCTGAGGCAAAGTTTCAGCGCAAGCTACATTGGAAAATCCAGACTCCTCACCATCGATCATTGCGGAGACAGAAAAACACACTTCCGGAGGATTCCACAGTCCATTCAGATGATAAACGAATTCCATGTTTTCGGTGATCCCCAGTTCAGACCATCCACCATTGGGGTCTACAAAATTACCATACACTCTGAATACAGGGATTTGAGTTAGGTCCGGTAGTATTGGATACTGCCAATGTAAAATAATACCTCCCCATGGCGGAATCGATGCATCATAATTCGCTGATAAACCAAAGGGTGCTGGAACGGTGGGATTCTGCCATGTATCCCAATGGAAGTTCACATTCATCTCTCCACCGGGCAGCAGGAAAATCGTATGTGTTTGTGTTCCGTACTCGGTGGTGCAAGTGATGGCATATCCCCAATTGAGAGCTGGGAGTACCATCTCATATGAACCATCCTCATTGGTAATAGCGGTTTGCAGACTGTCATTGCTGTTTGGGAATGAAGCCGTGACTTGAGCACCGGCAATAGGGATCGTGGGACCATCTTCTGAAAACTGAACCGTAACCCACCCAAAAACAACTCCGGTTTCGGGGAGCGGACTACAGGAATCTACACACCCTTCGATTGTATCGAAAAAGTATTGGGAATAATCAACCCCATCCGATTCTGTGCTGCAACCGGAAATCCAGGTGCACTCTTCACCATTCCATCCGACGCCCAAGACCATGTCACAGGGTCCAAAATCGATACCAGACAGATCAAAACAATCCTGTTCATTGAAATTAGCACAGGCGGTATTTGAAAATTCAGATACCATTCCCATGGATTGTGCGTTGACAGTGAAGCAGAGCGTATTGCTGGGCATCGTATCATCCACGGGGAATACAAATTCCATGGCTAGTGTCGTCCCAACATGGATCCATTCGTCTGAATTCATTGCCATGAGGAAAATATGAAATTCAGGTATGATGTTCGGATCTGGTAAAGGTGGATATTGCCAATTGAGAACCGCAACTAAATTGCCCGCATCATCTGTTCCCGGGACGGCAATTAAATCAAAGGGCGCTGGGACGGTAGGTTCCCATGAGTTGAAGTGAAAATCCAGTTGGACTTCCCCTTCAGGAGAGATAACTATGATTTCTGTGAATATACCGTATTCAGAGGAACATGTAACCGTCCATGGGAAATCATTGGCTATGAGTACCAAAGAATACTCTCCTGCATCATTGGTTTCCGTGGACTCCCAGATATCATTCCCCCATTGTGGCGTGGCAGTGATCAGCGCTCCTGAAACGGGAAATACCGGACCCATTGGGGACAGTTGAGCTGTAACAACACCGAAAACGACACCGGTCTGTGGAGGTACTTCGTCCAGTACCAGGTAAATATCAAGGCCAATAGGCCAACAACGGTTGTTACCGGGGGCACAATCCACCTGTGGGACTTCCACGGTTTGTGAAATGTACCCGAACGCAGATACTTCTATGAATAATCCATTTGAAATAAACTGGTAATACCCGGATTGATTGGAATGGGTTTCCTCGATGATCTCATCATCTGCAAAACCATAAAGTTGAAGGAAGGCTTCAGGGATGACGATATTGGAATCCGGAGATTCAATATTGTACACATATCCGGCGATGTAAGGTAGCGGATCTTCACCTGGTACCAGTATAAAATCCATTTCCATGGGATATTCACCACCATAACCTGGCAGGGAATGTTCTTGTGAAATAAATCCCTCTGCGCTGATTTCGATAGCATATGCAGCAGTTGCCACATCGCCAAATTGGTAGATCCCGTCTTCGTTGGTGAGGACCTCATCCAGCAATCCTCCGGAGAATCCCCCGAAAATCTGCACTAACGCCCCACCAATGGGTAAATTTATCGTGGGATCATCGGATCCTTCAGCATACACATGTCCTGATAAGAAGAAATCCTCACCAGGAATCACCTCTAAATAAAACTCATGAGTGATAGGCCAATAATAAAACTGCATATACAATTCCTGGGTTTCATATCCTGGTGCAGAGACCTGTACCAATGCGTCCTGATACACAGGGAATCCCTGCTCAGAATCATCAACAAAAAATGAAAAATATCCCTCTTCATTTGTGTAGGTATCCACTGATGTATTGACAGAATCATCACTGTAGAAAACTTCAACGTGAGCACCGGGGAGTGGTGCATACGCCGGGAGCATCCCGCCAAGAGCTCCCATCACAATCCCTGAAAAGACTAGATTATCCTCAATTGGAGCCGGTTGAAGAATTATTGGTAAATGGACCGGCACGTTCCCAACCCAAAAGGAGGTCTCGAATAGTAGAAATCCCTCTTTGGCACAGGTGAGATTGTATTCACCGGGTCCAAATTCAAGTTCGTAATATCCGTTCTCACCGGACTCTGTGGTGAATGCAACATCACTGCTGTCGGCAGACCAGACGGTGATCAACGCACCCGGTACCGGTAACATCATTCCATTGGGTGAAGGAGCAGACACATATCCATAGACGCCGATAGTAGGTGCCGGATCATTGGGTGCCAGGAAGAAATTATGGATCGCACCATCCGGTCCAATCTCAAGTTGAACGGTCTGTGATTGAAATTCAGAATGATTGACGGTGACATTCCAGATAAATCCATAATCCGGTTGCAAAGGGAGTTCCAGCAGGTAATGCCCGTTTTCAGTAGATTCAGTTGAATACACTTCATCTGTGGGGGAATTAATATTAAACGCTTCAATGGTTGCACCGGGGATGGGACATTCTTCACATTCCGTTTGTCTGACAAATCCCGTCAGATGAGTAATATCCTCGTTAAGTTGTGGGAATAGCAGAAAATCCATTTCCACAAGATCGGAGTTGGGGAAAAATGTCTCTGTTACACTTTGGTATCCTTCCGCATGACATTGGGCGGTAACGGGACCGTTCCAGTTCCAGAAAAATGACAATTCATAGTACCCAAGAGAATCGGAAACTGCCTGTGCATCGGTACCCTGGATGTTCACATGTGCGCCGGGTAAGGGAAGCACAATACCGTTGATTTGTCCTGACATCACTTGTCCCGACATGGAGGTAATTTGAGCATTAATAAATGAAAGGGATAATAAAATAAAGACTAACAACATTTTGAATGTTGATTTTTGAGATAGGTTGATCTGAACCATTTTGTATCCTCCCAGGATAAAATTTTGATTACGAGCGAGAAATTATAACGAATTTAAAATTTAAAAAAGACCTTATCGTATTTTTTAAAAGATTGTTACAATTGAAAGTGGGAATCCACGAATTACACGAATTATTTATTATTAACAACTCTTAGGCTCGTGAACACATAAAACTATTTTCATCAATAGGTGGTTAAATCATTCACCCAGAAAAATCTAACAATACCTTTCCGAAGTTTTTACGGTCCTGAATGTATCGATGGGCGGCGGGTGCATCGATTGAGTGGTCTTCATCAATTATCAATTTAGATTCGACAAATATGGCATAGATGAAAACCGATAAATTCTTAAATCTCCAAGGCTTTTTCAAGATTTTCAATTGCCATTGTATGCTTTTTCTTCCCCATCCGTGAGATATTCATCAATTTCCATTTAACTGCTGGTAATTCATGGATATGATCAATCTCAAATAGTGCCCAATTGGGTTTGTTTTGTTTTATCGATAGTAAAAAGTGTTTATCATTGTCTGTTAGGTTCTTTAACATATTCTTCAACAATGTATTTCTGGTGCTTTCCAATTCCTCAACTAAAACTGAAGTCTCACACATACCAGTAAATTCTGCACGGAAAACATCGGAAATATCTTTAAAATTCGGGGATAACAATTCTGATATCGGTCTTGGATGGCTAATCAAATAGACGATAAATGTATTTTTAATTTTTTTCGTAATTCCTTCATTTTCCAACAATATTTTTATGTCGAATAAATCCCTTGGATGCTGTCTATCCAATGCCGCACAAATTTTGCTTCCATACAAATCAGAAACATTAAGCAAACGACATTCCATGGATATTTCAAACATTTCTTGTGCACGATTAGACAATTCTTTTATTTCAACCGGATAAACCATTCCTCTCAGGATAATATTCGGTTCAATCTTAATTGTTGATCCTCGCCAGCGTACAATTAGTTTCACATTATCTCTGGATTTAGAACTCATTGTCCTATCAATTATTGATCCAGGCAACATCCTCTTAATCTTATTTTGAATGATTGTAAAAGCTGTATTAATCCTAATAATTGTTCCACTGCCATCTAGTAAGGGAGTAAAACACAGGTCGATATCCACGGATAGTCGGGGCAAATTCCGAATAAAGAAATTGATAGCCGTTCCTCCTTTAAGCGCGAACTCCTCGCATTCCATTACTATTGGCAGACAACGTAGTAGGAGTTCCGCTTGGTGCAGGTATCTTGAATTGAGCATTAGATGGAGGTATCCTTTGGAACGGTAATTAGGTATTTTTTATCTAATATGCCACCTGATTGAATTACTCTCTTTCCTTTTCCCATATTAACTTTATTAACGTCCAATTTTGAAAACCAAGGTAGATTCAACGAATCCGCAAAATACAATCCCAGTCTCACAACTTTTATCGATTTACAGGCCTCAAACAGCTCCTGCAGCGCCTGCACACGTAAGTTTTGCAAACCCTCTAATATAAGTTCGGTTTCCTCAAATCCTTGATCTCCAGGAATATGATACAGCAATTCCAAAACTGCCCGTTCCAGTGAAGAAATCTTTATTGGTAAATTCTCTTTCTGGTACGTGGTGAAACTGAATTCTGTCATTTCAGGTAAAAATCTTGTTTTTATTATTTTCAACCGTCCACCCCAATTATAATCCAGGAACCATTTGGGAATTATCGTACCCGTAGGAGCATAGACATAGAACTGAGGTTTCCCGAATTTAGGATATTGAGCATATCCTTTTAACTCGATAATTGACTTCCCACCAAGATGTATTGGTGTTTTAAGCTGTGTTTGTAGAGCATTTATTGCTCCGTAAATATCAATAACATCATTTGATAAACGATACGCACCTCTTCCCACATTGGATATCCATTTATTACGACGATATTTTTTTACATTATCTCTTGTTATACCCAGCTTTGTTAAATAGGACTGGGTGTATATCATTCCTCGTGGCCAATTTCCGATTAGCGTGTTTAATTTGTTCTTTTTTATGACACTCATGGTACCAATATAATACTACTTATAAACCATAATCAATAATTGGTTTGTTAAAAATAAGATTTGGGTACCTGTGGTACCGTAATACTTGTTTATTTAAACTTCAAAGGCAAAAAAACCTCCCGTTGAGTATTACGAGATCGCTCTAATCGTTAATTTCACGGTGTATTGGAATAATCCTGTTTATTTGCTAGCATCGTCGGAGATTTTATTTTACCAAATACTTGAATTTGTGATCCCTTATTTTCAACACTGCTGATAAAGGAAAACCACTCAATCATCTCACCCAGAAAAATCCAATAAAACCTTTCCGAAGTTTTTACGGTCCTGAATGTATCGATGGGCGCTTGCAGCATCGGTGTAGTGAAAAACACGATCGATGACAGGGGTTACTTTCTTCGCTTCTGCCAGAGCGATGAGCTTCTCCACGGCGAATTTGATCTTATGTTCTGCACCTGCCAATTTCCCCAAGTGATACCCCATCACGCTTTTATTCTGACCCAGCATGAGTCCCGGGTTGAACCGCGGGATCGCCAATGCTTCTTTGATCAGAGTAACCGGATTTCGTTTGTAACCGCTGACAAATTTCTGATCACCATAGACGATGAGCTTCCCCATAGGGGATAAAAGTGTGTAGCCAGTCTTCCAGCTTTTACCTCCCAATGGATCGATGATCAGGTCCACGCCGGTGTTTTTTGTGATCTCCATAACCCGTGCGGCCACATCTTCTGAAGTGTAGTCAATACAGTGATGAACACCCATGGCTTTCAGTTTATCGTGCTTCCATTTAGAGGCTGTGCAGATCATTCCGGCACCAACAGATTGCGCCAGTTGGATGGCAGCTGTTCCCACGCCACCGCCTGCACCGTGGATTAAAATAGCTTCGCCAGATTGCAGATTCCCCAGTTGGAACATCATCATGTACGCTGTAATGTAAATCAACGGAAAAGCACCTCCCTGTTTCAGCGAGAAATTTTTTGGGAGGGGCATAACCATACTTTCGTTTACACAACAGTGAGTGCTGTAGCTACCAAAACGGCAAAAAGTCATGACGTGGTGACCCGGTTTGTACTGCGTCACATTTTCACCCACGGCTAACACTTCACCGCTGGCTTCACTCCCCACACCACATGGTGGTTTTGGGGCGCCGGGATAGAGTTTCATCCGTGCCATGATCTCGGAAAAATTGATTCCTGCATAGTGAATACGGATCAATACGTCATTGGCACCGGTTTCAGGGATAGGTGCCTGCCGTACTTGTAAAACTTCCGGTGGACCGTATTTTGTGATGATGACTTGTTGCATAGTATCCATGGATTTCATCCAATCGTTGGTGATGTGAAATGTTATTCTTGTATCATTTGTAAAAATTCGGACTCAGTCAATACAGTGACTCCCAGTGATTCGGCTTTTGCCAATTTCGATCCTGCACCGGGACCTGCTACCAGATAATCTGTGTTTTTACTGACGGAACTACTGGCTCTGCCACCTTGTGCTTCCACCCATGATTCTGCTTCTTTTCGGGTGAATTTTTCAAGGCTTCCGGTAAAGACGAAAACTTTACCACTTAATATCTGTTGGGTGGGACGATCGGGTAATTTGAATGATACTCCCGAATCAAGACACCGACGAATGATATTCCTGTTTTCATCGTCATTGAAAAAATCTACGATGGATTGTGCCATCACGTGACCAATCTCAAAAATGCCCGTCAGTTCTTCCGCATCCGCGTTCTGCAGTGGTTCTAAGTTACCGTTGAAATATTTTTCCAGCACTTTCCCTGCATGTTCGCCCACATTCCGAATACCCAACGAATGGATGAATCTTGCCATGGTTGTCTCTTTGGATGTTTCAATGGCAGAAATAATATTTGATGCAGACCGATCACCCATGCGATCCAGTAATGCCAATCGAGATTGGGTGAGTGTGTAAATATCCGCGATGGTGTGAATGACGCCCTCGTCCACCAACTGTTCTACCAGTTTGACGCCGAAACCGTCAATGTCCATACACCCCTTGGAGACAAAGTGTGTAATCCGACCCTTGATCTGTGCAGGACATGATATATTCTGACATCGGGCTACAGCTTCACCCTCAGGTCGAGAAACGACATGATCGCAGATCGGACAAGTATCCGGTAATTGATACGGTTTCGTATCTTCGGGACGATTTTCCAGAATGACCTTCACGACTTCAGGGATCACATCCCCTGCCCGTTGAATGAGAACCGTATCGCCGATACGAACATCCTTACGGCTGATCTCATCCTGGTTGTGGAGAGTGGCATTGGACACCACCACACCACCCACATTGACGGGATCCAGTTTCGCTACAGGAGTAACGGCACCGGTACGCCCTACACTGGGGATGATATCCAGAATAGTTGTGGTGACCTGTTGCGCTTTGAATTTACCAGCAATCGCCCATCTGGGAGAACGACTTCGAACTCCAAGTTCCTGCTGTAAATCAAACCGATTTACTTTGAACACCGCACCATCAATGTCATAGGGAAGATGGTTTCGTTCATTTTCCATTTTCTGGTAATAATCCAGTAGAAATTCGATGCCCGACCCAGTTTCAATCAACGGATTTACAGGAAATCCCCATTTGGGTAACATCTGCAGAAATGATGATTGTGACGTGATCTTCACACCCTCAACGATTCCAGGAGCATAACAGTAAATTCGTAACGGACGTTGAGCGGTGATTCGGGGATCCAGCTGACGCAGACTCCCGGCAGAGGCATTGCGCGGATTTGCAAACGGTGGTTCGCCATTTATCAGACGATCCTCATTCAGTTGGCCAAAATCCTCATGAAACATGAATACTTCACCACGGATTTCTAACACTGATGGCGCATTAGGAGATGCAATTGACAATGGGATAGATTTGATTGTTCTCAAATTTTGGGTAATGTCCTCGCCTACGGTCCCGTCTCCTCGAGTTGATCCGTGAACGAATAGTCCGTTTTCATAGACCAGTTCTACAGCGAGCCCGTCCAGCTTGGGTTCTGCCATGTACTCGATTTCTGTGTCCAGAAACCGTTCCAGCTTGAGTTCTGTCATGAACTCGATTTTGTTCCCGGTGTTAAGAAACCGTTTAACCTGAATGTCGAATTGTCTGAGTTCTTCCTCGTTCATGGCGTTTGCCAGAGACAGAAGTGGAATCCGGTGAGTGATCTGCGAAAACTTAGAGGCGGGTTGTGCACCCACGCGTTGGGTTGGAGAATCGGGTGTCACAAGTTCAGGCCAGGTTTCTTCTAATCGCTGTAATTCTCGCATCAACTGATCATATTCAACGTCTGATACCACTGGATCATCGTGGACATAATAGCGAATATTGTGTTCGTTGATCTGATCCCGTAAGGATTGAAGCTGGCGGTTAGTTGTTGGCGTGGAATTCAATTTTTATCTTTTTAATTCGTCCATTACCGTGCTGGGAATACAAAAATATTCTTCGCTGGTGAATTTGAATGTTTTGTGTTCATATTCGCCCCGATCATTGATCAAGTATTTGGATGCAAACTCATCTTTTTTCTCAATAATTTCCCGTAGCGAATTTGTGAAAAACTGAACGTCGTCTATCGTATTATAGATTCCGAAACTGACGCGGACCATTCCCATCCAGGGCTCTGCGTGCCAGTCCACCACATTTCGCTGTTGGGCATCTTTGATCTGCGATACATGAGTGAGTAGCAACATTTTTTCCACGTAGGGATGGGCACAGAAGCATTCATTTCTAACGGCAATATTGTAATAGTCATTCAAAACCGCCGCCACCAGTCCGTGGTTCATATTCTTGATATTAAATGAAATGGTACCCGCTCGAGGACACGTACACGTATCGGTCTCACCATAAATCACCACATTCTCCATATCGATCATTTCTTTCAGAGCTAAATTTGTTAGCATCTGATCTTCCTCAAGAATCACGTCCATTCCAATTCTGTCTAAAATTTCAATCGCTGCTCCCAGCAAAATGCCACCTATAATGTTAGGGGTTCCGGCTTCTTCCCGATCAGGGAATTTTTTCGTAACAATGTATGTTTCAGGGAAGACGCGATCCACCATACCACCGCCTACTTCCTCTGGTTCCATTCCTGCTAATATTGATTTTCTGGCGATGACTACACCTGGAGATCCCGGGGTATAAGTCTTATGTCCTGAAAACAACAAAGCATCAACATCCATATCAGGATCTGTGTTGCCGCTCATTTTGATGGGGACGTGAGCTGCCAATTGCGCCGCGTCTACTACGACCATCGCATCATACTGGTGTGCCAGTTTTGCCACACGATTGATGGGATTAATAATGCCTGTTACATTACTGATGCCGGTTACAGATACGTAGTTCACCCTACCCTTGTACTTTTTTAAATATTTTTCCAGAAGATTCAGATCGATACATCCCATTTGTGACTCATGGGTATCTACCGGGATGTGTATTACTTTTCCACCGTGTTTTCGATGAGGGAGGTCGTTTGAATGATGCTCCATAATTGAGACCAAAACGATATCGCGGTCAGGACGGTAACGTTTAAATGAACGTGCAATACGGTTCATTCCGGCAGTGACACCACTCCCTGTAAAAAAACAGGTGTACTCAATAGGATCTGCCTGAACAAATTGTAGAATCCGGTCATGTGCCCAGGCATAGGTATTTGTAGCTATTCTGGCGCTGAAATGAAGTTGGGAATGTGTATTTGCATAGTGTTCTAAAAATTTCGAAGCCGTCCTAAACGCAACCCCCATCATCAGTGTGGATGCGGTTGAGTCCATGTACCGTCGACGAGTGGTTCTCCCGGTGGCCAGTTTATATTGGGTATTATAACCCAGAAAGTCAGTTTTTACTTGCTGTAAAAGTGCACTTCCTGATAATGAATTGGTGAAAGTTTTCTTGTCTGTCATGCGAAATATTAGAATGAATTACACTTGTAAATTAAGATGATTTCCGTCGATTCCGGAAAAAAGAAAGGGTCACCGCGAAGTGACCCTTTCCAGAGTAGTATGAGATTTACTTAGGGCGTTAGAAGCCTATGGTAAATGCAAGGACACTATTGTTTTCAAGTCCTGTGGCATTTACCGTTCTGAACGCATAATCAACACCGAAGGACATATTTCCCATGGGTACTTTAAATCCGGCGCCGAATGATGTGCCAAACGTATTGTCAGTGTATTCATCGTCCCAGCCATCCGTAATATCATCAACGGAAAGGAAACTGAATCCACCACCAACCCAGGTATCAAGTCCATTCATATCCATAGCATATTCCGCACCCATATGTAATTCGTTAAATCCGAATGAATTGTTAACGAAGGAGCCATGTACATTTACGTTATCCATGGGTTTGTACGTTAGGGAGATATCCAGTTGTGCATGCAATTCGAAAGCCTGAGAGACAACTGACAAATGTTCATCTTTTGTCCCCGGCTCAGAGCCTGCCGGCTGGACCAGCTGTTCCAGATTACTTCCACTAAATTGCATTTTGGGACCCAGATTCCTCAGTACCACACCCAGGTTTAATGGCAGCGTACTATGTGTGTATTGTACACCCATGTCTAATGCAAATCCTCGCGTGTTTGTTTCCTGAATGGACTCATTCACGATTTTTGAATTTACACCAAACCGGATACGATCTGAGAACGCTTTGGAATATCCCACTGTCAATGTGACAAATGACGGTGAATAGGTTCGACCTGATATACCATGCGTATCATCAGCGGTAGTGAGTTTAATATCCCCAAAATCGAAGTTTTTGATGGACATACCCACTGTGCCTTTTCCCAGATGAAATGCAAATGCCGCATAGCTCATCCCAATATCAGCAAGATATTTGGTGTTTGAGAACTGTGCATCCGTTGGGGATGTAAAATTGGATATCCCCGCTGGATTATAGTAAATTGCATCTGATCCGGAAACAGAAGCACTGTAACTCCCATTTAGCGCAACTCCTTTTGCCCCCGTGGGGACGAGGAGTTCCGATGCACCTGCAGAGCCGATGGATTTTCCTGTGCCTGCCAATGAAAGTGACACGACTGACAGGAAAATCAATGTTTTAAACATGTTTTTTTTATTTAACATTCTTGAAACTCCTTTCTTAATAAACATCAATACGTTGTTCAGGCATCACTACAGCAATTTTTAAAACCGCATTGCAATTGTTAGCCTCAACAACAGCTATGTACATACCAGAGGCTACCGGGATACTGAAATTGTTTTGCAAATTCCAGATCTCGTTTTGTTCACCTGCATGATCTATTTTTCTCACCAAGTGTCCTGCCATGTTATAAATCCGGATGGTTGCCATATCTGGCAGATCCGTGAAATGTACTTGATAGTCAATCGGTGTTCGTTCCTCAGGATTGTATCCATAGTATGGATTCGGCCATACGTTGATATCTTTACAATCAAATGCATGATCTGATGCAACTGCTGATGATGTGCTGAATGCAAATTTATCAGCTATGGTGTTGGGTTTGTTTGTGATCCAGCGAATAACGGTACCCACTTCAGGCATCGCCAATTCAGCAGAAATAGAATCAAGTGTGGCAGGATCTCCACCACCACCCAGATACCGGTTCCAGTTCATTAATCGACTTCTGGCGATGACTTCAGTCCATCCGCCCGAAGGTGTACTACCAATTCCCGGAGCAAAGAATGAATTGTATCCCCCTTCTCCAGCTGACATATCATCGGGATTCCCCCAATATACCCAGTCGGAAGATGGATCATTATCTGAACCTGAACTTGGATCGTCACCACCAAAACCGAACGCATCTACATTGGGACTTCCGTCATTCAAGATTGCTGGCAACATTCGGTAATCATCACTGGCATCATTTACATCGGGACCCATATTCCATAATTCGAATGGAACTCCACCAATAATGAGTTCATCATCGAATCGTCGATAACCCAACCCATTTGCCAATGCATCGGTTGTGAACCTCATTTCAAAATCGTTTGGAATCGCCCTGCTGAAGTTTGCTCCCCTGAATACACGTTCATAAAAAGAGTCCATATCGTTGGCTGTGCCACCACCATGGGTGACAAAGACATACCCCCCCTGTGCCTGTTCCGTGGGATAACCGGGAGCAGTGAGGAAGTTGATCCACAAAATATTTTCATTCACATCATCGTCCACGCCTGCGATGGAGCCATTGGCATTTGCGGTTTGCCAAGTACCATGAATACCATTTGAGGGACCATTTACAATTACCTGAATGCCATCAAATACTGGATTCGAATCTTCTCCAAGTTCGGTTGTTTCTTCTACTAAGACTCCATCAACAATATTTTCAAAGTAGGTACCACTTACCATTGTTTGATCCACAACTACCAATTCACCGGTTGTCGTATTGAGCACATTCCATTGTTGCAAAGATTTAAACTCATAACCAAGTTCAGTAACCGTTGCAGCACCAAACGAATCTAAAATAGTAAGATCATATCCGTCATCATAAACAGTGTAACTAACATCAAATGGATAGCTTGCAGGGGGCGCAACGTTTACGGTCCATACCGCACCTCCCTCAAAGGCACCAAATGTGGATCTTGCAGCATCACCCCACGTAATCGTATTAGTTCCAGCATCTAGCGTACCATCAAGATTCACACAGTTTTGTCCATCTGATGGATAACTACAATCACCAGCCGATTCCCAACTGTTAATTGTAAAATCGTCTGGAAGATCTAATACAATACCGTCAACCCAGTTACTCCCGCATACCATATCAAATGTGAAGGTCAAATCAACGGTTCCTACGATAGACGAAGCCAAGGCTGCAGCGGTAATTGTAGAGCCTGAACAGTCCAGTGTTCTTCCAAGAAAACGTCCAACCGAATCCGCGTAAGCAGTTGGTTTCCAGACACCATCCACATCTCTGTAATAATGTCCGATATCGAAATAGACTTCATAACTATCACCCGTCACATCAAATGGATTCACGACGGACACTGAAATAGACCCATCCGATCCTCCCTCTGAATGAGTAATATCAAAGTCTGAATATCCAGTTTCTACTGCGGGCTCTACATAGGCATCTTTTTGTGGACGCACCATGAAGATATTATTGGGGCTTTCAAGTGTTCTGGGAATACCAATTTCATTATACCCATAGGCAGTCACCGTAAAGTAATACGCCCGATCGTTGATGAGTGGTAATCCACCATTGATTTTATCACTGCTAATGTGAATGAATCGCCTTATTCCCGAATCGGTCCCATGCTGGACTGGAACATCAATATTCACACCCCAATTGGGATCAAATGTATTGGGGTCCCAAATCTCTGTGATGCCATTTACCAGATCATATGTAGCGACAAGAGCTCTTGCACCGGTACCTGATAAATTCTCATGCTGCCAGACATTGTAGCCTTCAAAATGGAAATATGTAGGATCACCATTGTCATCCAGATCCAATTGATCTTCCGCTATGTAATCTTCAGCAGTAGCATCCCATTCGAGAATGATTTCTTCGAATGTTGATGTTACTGTTACTAGCGGTTGAGGTGGAGACGGCGGTAATGCAAAGTGAATATCGTATGCCAATTGTGCTAATTCATCCGTTTGTTTTAACAGAGAAATGGATGATAATGCATCACTTGCCTGTGCCATGATGATACCGAATACCAGTTCCAGAGAATCGCCATTCATAAAATCAAATGGACCTACATTCATGAGGAATCTGCGGTCTCCAGAAGCATGGTCATCACTATCTACCCAGCAATCATCCGATCCACCGGTATTATTATTTGGATCACATGGATGTACGAATTTACCTGGCAACCCTGTAGCTGAGTTGATAAATGGTGTTCCATCTTTTTTATAGCCGGACATGTAGTTATAGGCTTCTTGTGCATCGTTGGGATCTGTATACACATCATCTCCATTGATGTACTTGGTAAAAGAAGACATGCTAAGATTTTTCCAACCCGCCATTACTTCACCAAAAGCATATGTGGTATCGGTCAGAGCTCCTGGTACTGCAGCCTGAAAAAAGTCATAACCGATTGCCGGAGCAGCAGTACCATAATCATTATCTGCACCGTCATTATAACAGTATCCCAGACTAAGAGTGGTGTCGCAGCCCACAAAGTCATCACCTGCATAACCCAAATCCGGGTCATCCCAGAGTCCAATGTACATATCGGTCACATCGTCACCGCCTTTATTGAATGCCTGAACTTTTACAAACATCATGTCACCGAATGCGTCGGGTCTGTTATACCCCCAAATGGTCATTCGCACCTCAATACCCAAGGGTTGGGTACTAAAGATATTCGCATGAGTTGCCACATCACCATCATTCATCACATACCAGATGACCTGGTCACCGATGAAATCCGGGTGATCGGGACCGTTGGGAAGTGGTGAATAAACACCATCACCATCTACATCCACCCAGGGTGCCCCTAAATCAGCGGGCCAGTTTTGAAAATCACTGCTTGCGAGTGGGTCAGCTAAATCACTTTTATTAACGATGTACAATTGATGTTCATTTGCATTAAAGTCACCTGCCCAGGGACCTGAAACAAATTCAGGGCCATATTCACCTACAGCCGTTCTGATTGCACCATCTACCATTCCACTGAACCAGATGCCGGATGCAAAGTTAGAGAGAAGGTTTGTCCCTGCAGGCCATTCCATACCGGAATTTCCTGTGACTCTGTGTGATACGATCATACCATTATTTTCCAGGTAATCGTTAATACGATTACCGGTAAACTGCCCTGTATCGGTTCTCATCAACATTGTGGGGGAATTCTCCCCAACCGGCTCAGCGGCATTTACCCACATGACCATCATACCTAAAATCAGGAATGGGGTCATCAGTTTAAAAAACTTCATTAAATTATTTTTCATCAATCTTGCTCCTTTGAATATCTATTGATTAAAGATCGAATTGAACACCGAAACGAACCTGACGCGGTTCACCCCAGTTTCTCGGGTCACGTAATTGTGCGTTATAGAAATCTACCACGTCGGGATTTCCAGTTGCCCACACTTTTCCTTCCTGAGTACTGAGATATCCATCACTGGCTGGATCGCCGGTACCCACAAATACTTCATCTACATTTGATCTGTTTGTCAGATTTGTAACCCAAAGGTACACATTTGCAGAATAAGCACCAAATTGAACATCCCGATCGATTCTCATATCCAAAGTACTGGTCCAGGGTTTGTAAGCTGAATTAATACTTGCAATAGGTGAGTACCAACCTCTGCCAAATACATCCGATTCAACTCTTGAAGGTGTAAAAGCGGTTCCGGAACCGAATTGATACAGGAAGTTCACACCTGTATTTGCCAATAATCCACCTTCTTCACCCAATCGGTAGTCCATCATAACGGAACCGGTATGTCTTTGGTCATATTCCAATGGATTGATCATCGTAGGATAACCGTCGCTTTCACCTGTCCAGGCGATATTCCAATTGTCGAGAGGATTCGAACCCGTACCTTCTGCAAACGAAAGTGTGTAACTGGCATTTACCATTAGACCATTGACTCGTCTCATATTCAAATTGAGTGAGATGCCTTTAACAATACCAAAATCGCCGTTCACATATTGAGCCCAGATAAATTCAGATCCATTTTTCATTGCACCATTCAGATTGGTTAACATGGTATAGTCACGTACTTCTTTAAAAAACCCAGTGATATCCAAAGCGGCAAAACCACCTACCTGTTGGGTGAACCCAATCTCATATTGGGTTGTTCGTTCAGGTTTCAGACTGGGGTTTGGAGAAACAGTCATATTTCCCTGTGTCAAATTTGCCGCTAATCGGCTGTCCGCCAAATACAAACGGTTTAAAATGGGGTGCTGAGTGAATTTTCCGTATTGAGCATGGAACTTTGTCTGATCGGTCACCGGGAAAGAAAATCCTATTCTGGGACTGATATATGTCTCAGGATCAACATCTCTGAAATTGGATAGTTCGCGATCAATGTGACCATCCGTCAGCCAGATATCTCTCCAGTCCGCAGCTTCCTGAGTGGCGGCATCAAAAGAATCATATCTTAAGCCGATATTCACGATCATGTCTTCAAGTTCAATTTTATCCTGAATGTACATACCGAAAATCACCGGTTCGCCGGCATCCTGAAATCCAACACCGCTGTCTTTCCCGGTAATGGAATACCCAAGATTTTCAGTGTAAGCGTTCATGTATGCCAAATAGACCCACTGATCGTCAATTACAGTACCATTTTCTTCAGCGAGATGGTATCTCCCGGCAATTTCGATAGGCTGAGCAACACGATAATATTTTATTGTGTTTTTTCGATAATCAAATCCGGCTTTAATTTCATGTTTGTCCATCTGATTCAGATAATCACCTTTAATTGAGTAATATGCGGTGTTATTCAGTGTATAGTCATCATAAACTGCATTATAGCCGGTAATATTAGAAAGAGGTTGAATTGCGGTGGGGTTTTGTCCCCAGTTCACCAGATATGTATTATCTCCAATGGTACCATATTCCATGATGTTATCCCAGTATCTACTGTCACCGTCTTCATAATTGTAATTAAAGTTCGAGACATTCAATTTGAAATAGGATGTTGAAGACAATGAATAAGTCATGTTTGCATAAAGTGAAAGTGTGGACTCTTCGAATTTGGCATTATTGCTACTATTTACAAGACTGTATAAATGACTGTAATTATTGCCTTTATCGCTGTTGTATAATCCACCAACTTTGAACCGAATGCCAGATAGGTCAAATAATAGATTTCCAGTGAATGTCATTTTGTCGCTACCTGAGTTTGGTTTGGGTCCGTACATGGTTCGATTATTGGAATATCCACTAATGACTACAGCCTCATCATCAATATTATTGAATGAAAGATTGGTCCGGTTCACTTTGGTGATATCAAGGACTTGATATCCACTCAACCCAAGAGTATCAGCTCCACCACTGATAAAACTACCAATAATATTATCAAGATTTTCGGTTGAGCCATAGACTTCGGTAGAATCGTTGGGATCGAATAAATGCTCATCCCATCCAGCAACTGGTACGTTGTTTATTGTCAGGTCACCTGTCCAATAAGAGATATAAGTTTCTACTGAATCCCCTTCTGGAATATAATAGTCTTCCATCTTTGTGATACCACCCCACGCAATCTCATTTCTGTCAACCGCATGAAAGGGTTCCAATGAGGGACTCGGATCATCTGTGGTTCTTCCTTCAAAATTGAAGAAATATTTCACACCACTCGTTAAGGGTCCACCTGCGCTGATGTTGTACAGATTATATCCATAAGAGTATAATCCGTTATCTGTTCCTGCACCCGATTTACCTAATCCGGTTATAACTTCACCGGTTAATGAAAATTTATCTCCTCCTGTACGAGTCGTTGTATTCACAACACCGCCGTTTACATTTCCATACTCAGCGCTGAATCCGCCGGATTGAAACTGTACTTCTTCCATGGCGTTATTGGATACATTACTTGTATTCATAAGGTCCCACGAATTATTCATGTACACGCCATCCACATAATATGCCACATCACCGGCTCTGGATCCTCTGACATAAATATTATCATCATCAGAAACAGTACCTGTTTGAAGTGCGATTACAGCTTCGACGCCACGCAATGGTAGATTTTTGATGGTTTCAGAACCGATAATACGAGTCGTATTGGTAGAATTCTGATTGATCAGTGGTTTTTCATCAATGATTTCTACTACATCTCCGCGAATAGCTGATACCTTCAAACTGAAGTCAGTTGTGGTAGTGAGATTTGCAGAAACCGTCACATTTGAAACCTTTATGGATTGGTAGCCTATGTAATCCGCTCTGATTACATAAGTCCCAACCGGAACACCTAGAATGGTATAACTGCCATGTTCATCGGCAGCTGAACCAAATGAAGACCCTTCTATGACAATACTGGCGCCTGCCAATGCTTGTCCGCTTCCTTCAGCAACCACCTTACCAGATACCTTCCCAAACTCCTGTGCAAACAGGAATAAAGGCATCATGGTGACAAGGATTATTAACGCTCTTTTCATGTTATTCTCCCATGTTACTTTTTATTAATCTTGACAATCCCATAAGGATATAGAATTTGTTGTAAAGTTATTCCCTCGAATTCAGGGAAAAATTTACATGAAGTTTCCGTCGGATAACAAGAAATTTCTGGTTTTTGAAATTAGCAAACTACATTAATTATTTTTATAAGTTATTGTAATTTTGTTATTTGCTGATAATTTATGGCTTATTGATTATTAAACGATGAACAGTTTCTCAGGATATTTTCTATTTCTTTTTTAATTGTACCAGTGATCTTGTAATCAGATTGCCACCCATCCCAGTAACAAGGTACAACCCCCACTCCGGTGGACGAAATAAAGGCTTCATCCATTAAGTTTACTTTAGATAGGGGGATATTTTCTTCACGAAACTCCACGTTCATTGCTTGCACCACTTCTATGACTGTATCCCTCATAACGCCCGGCAAAACACCCAAATTTACTCCGGGTGTAATTACCGTGTTATCCCGAATGAAGCAAATATTCCGGATAGCGCCTTCGGTGATGAAACCATCCGGATTGACAAAAATGGGTTCAAATGCTCCCAATGCCTGTGCATCCTTTTTGGCCAGCATATTTCCCAGATAATTCACCGATTTTATTGCCGGTTTGAATCTGATTAACGGGTACGACGACTCCTGAAACCAAACGATTTTGACTGGGGACTCCGGAACTGGTGATAGAGATCTGGGAAGAATATACATGGATGGTGGTCCAGAATGCGTCCATGGAATACTGTCAATTTTACCCCGTGTGATGATCAATCGTAATAATCCGTTCTGTAGATTATTCCTTGTGATAGATCCATTTAAGAGATCCATCGACTGTTTTTCTATAACGTCCATGTGTAGCTGCAAAGTATTCAATCCATCTTGTAATCTCTTCAGATGCTTATCTGGTCGAAACAATTTTTGGTTTTGAAATCGAATCGTTTCAAATAAACCATCACCATATAAAAACCCGGCATCGGTAATCGATATCTTTGCCTGTGATTGTTTAACCCAGGTTCCATCCAGATATACAATGGGATCAACCATCATCATTTTCCTCCAATAATGTGGATAAAATTTTACTTTTCTGAATGGCCTCATTCCATTCATCTTCCGGATGTGAATCCCAAACAATTCCACCACCGACGGGATAAACTCCTACTCCATCACGAATCGTAAGTGTTCTAATGGCAATATTGAAATCCATATCGCCTGTGGATGTCACATAACCCAGGCTTCCCGTATAAATTTCCCGTGAATAATCCTCAAGTTCATCGATGATACGCATGGCACTCTCTTTGGGAGCGCCGGTAATTGACCCACCAGGGAATGTAGCTTTGAAAATATCCGTTTCAGTAATACCTGTGCTCAACTGACCGAATACTCTTGAAATCATATGATGAACACTGGGAAATGAATGAATGCCAAACAGATCATCGACTTTGATACTTCCAAAACGGCAGATTTTACCCAGATCATTTCTCATAAGGTCGACGATCATTAAATGTTCTGCATGGTCTTTTTCACTCCGCGATAATTCTTCTGCCAATGATCGATCGAGATTAATATCTTCACTTCGTTTTCGGGTACCCTTGATGGGAAATGTCTCAATCAGACTGTTATTTGTCCGGATGAACCGCTCCGGTGACATGGATAGAATCGCGAACCTATCCGTGCGGATGTACATTCCATTTGCCGGCTTTGCCAGATCACGCAATGTTAGATAAAGGGAAAATGGGTCTGTATTTACATGAAATTGTCTGGGAAATGTGTAATTCACCTGATACACATTCCCTTTTGAAAGATTCATCCTGATAGTGGATAAATCCCTGAAGTATTTGTCCTTTGTAATCAGTCCACCCGTAATTTTCAGACTTGCAGGATGATCGCATTTCGGATCGCTCCCTTTTCCTGGAGTGTACTCTCTCGTCTTTTTTGGTTTCCCAAACCAAATCTTTGGTACGCTACCGATGGCTTTTTTGAATGGAATGTGCGGATAAAAAATATCTTTTGCATCGTAACTGATAAATCCGATCGCAGAAATACCATCCGATTGCTCTTTCCATCGATCCAACTGATTCTGTAAAATCTGAAGTGCGTCACCCTCCATTACTTTCCCGGAGACAGTCAGCTTCTCCCCCGATAGTTCAATGGTATCCGTCCAGTCCCAAATGGCAAAACAGTTCGAATCAGGCGCGTGATGGTCAACCAATGCAGAGGGTTCACCAAACTGGGAAACAAGTGCATGAAGAGATTTCATTTATTTAGTGACCGGTGTTTTTGATGAGCCAAATGAAGTGAAGTTTAATATTTTCGGTGATGTAATGGCATAAGAAAAGACCTTGTTCTCTTTTAAAAAAGCATTGAGGCCTCTCCGTACCACAGATGCTAAAGCAATTTTGTGCCGTTTCCCTTCGATCACTTTTTCAAAGCGAGGAATTTTCGGAGGCGTCCAACCTGTAGCATTACCAATCAATGTGAACAATCTGTAAATCACGTCCGTATCCCAGTCTGGATTTACCTGAATCTGGTATGAACTGCGATTATTAAATTTTCCTGGGATTTTGCCTCTATTCATCATGGCGCCGGTTTCTATTAATCGCGGATATAATTTGTTATGGACATTTCCCTCGAACCTTTTTGTATTCAATTGATGAAATAGTTGATCCCAGGGATAATCCGATAGAATATTCATCCATTTTTTTGAGTTTTCGGGATATGTCTGAAATTTTAACCATGATGCATCACTTTGCAGAATCAGCATTTTAGATAAATCGTTCAATTTTGGAGAATAACCATGTAACCAAAATAAAAATAGAAGCGTTGAAAATGGATATTTATTTTGAAAATTATCTGATGTTAGTTTTAGCATGATATTTGGATTACACGATGTTTCGAATCCTGAAGGATGTTCCCCATCAATAGAAATAATATGTCCTCCAATCGCTTTACCCTGTTTTGGAAGGATATTCAGATCCACCCAAATTAGATCTTTCCTATCGTGTATACCTGCATCAGAAATCCAGATAGTGGATAGATCATAAAATCCTGCAAGCTGCCAGTTTAATACATGATGTAAATAAACCGCACATATAAGTCCGTCATAGTCTGCAGATGTGATAAACAGGCGCTCTTTTTCTGCAATCCATGGGAAATTTTGGATGACATCATTTCGGTTTAACATCGAGTCTAAATCTTGCTTTTTAATCATATAATTGGTTCAAAATATAATATTTTCTTATTAATTGGTGATTTGAATCATAAATTTTCACCATTAAAATCGATAAATAATACACACATCAAAACGAAGGAGAAAAAATGTTAATTCGATTTAAACGACAGGTTTTGTTTACCATAATTTTAAGTCTGTTTACGTTTGGTTATTCGATTGATTTATTATCAAACATACAGAATATGGGAGAGAAAAATGCCCGTGGATATGCACTTCCATTTGTTTCCTCATTTGGTACTGCGCTGAATTCAGGAACATATTACTCTGCTTCAACTCATAAATTTCTCGGGTTTGATATCACTGCAAACCTCGCCTATGTTCCAATACCAGATGGTGATATGACATTTCAGTTTTTTATCCCAACTCTTGAACCGATCGCATTTTATAACCCATTTGATGGTTATAATTACAATCTTCAACTTAACAGTGATGAATTGTATCCCAGCGACCGCACAGCATCCACAATTTTCGGTACCAACGAAGAAAAAACATTTTCTCCTAATCAAGACTATGTAATAGAAGCGCTTGAAGATCAATTCCTACTATCCTATGCGGAAGCTCAAATATTAAGTGAAAATATTATGGGTGAAATTCCTACATTTGAAATGGTAGGTGGTTTTGACTTCAGCACCATGGGAGCTGTAATGCCACAAATTTCTGTGGGTTTACCATTGGATATAGATGTCATGGCTCGAATGATGCCTAAAACAAACATTGACAAAGTGGGCGAGGTTTCAATGATAGGTTTTGGTGGGAAGATTGGCCTGAACCAATTCATCCCATTTAATATTGGACTCTTACCCCGTATTTCTTTCGGTTACTACATGACTAATATGGACTTTGGTGATGTCATCTCTATGAAAAATACGATGACCAATTTACAAATCAGTAAAAAACTTTTATTTCTAACCGTGTATGGCGGATATGGAATAGAATCCAGTAGTGTGGATGTTGAATATACTTGGGATGGAGGTGATTTACTTGGTACTGTACCCATTAAATTCAGCATGGATGGTAAAAATGAATCCAGAATTACCGCTGGAGTACGAATGAAATTATTGTTCTTCTCACTTCAAGGTGAATACAACATGGGTGATTATGACGCTTATAATCTGGGTGTGAGTTTTACATTTAGATAAACTCATTAGCGACACATTAATAAAAAGGGCTCCTTCGGGTGCCCTTTTTTATTTCAGGTGATTCGCAACGATGATTCGGGCATTTCCCTTCCACACAGATTTTGTCCAACTGTCTGATGCCTCTAAAATCAGTATGTATTGCCCTGTTTTGCAACGATAACCGGATTTCATTTTACCGTCCCACCGGAATATCCCTTCAGCCGCAGAGACCTGATCGAATAACGTATCGATCTCCCTGCCCCGAACATCATAAATCACTGCATGAATATATGCCTGGGTAAAGGGAACCCGGTATGAAATGATCGTTTCATCTTCATAGCCATCCCCATCTGGAGAAAATGGATTTGGATGAACCGTAATGACTCCGTCTGATGTGATCTGTTCTGCAAAAAGTGAGTTTCGAATTCCAGGTGTGGCTCCTGAATCAGAGACACAGGTTCCCCAGTTTTGAGGATAATTAGAATCCAGAAAATGCGTTACCCGCTCCAGCGAAAATCCGTCCCCACCTCCCCACCAGGACTCATAAAATACATGATCGATCATTTTCCCGGACGGATCGAACAAATACACATGATCCTCTGAGTTATTGAGTGTAGGAAAGTTACTTTGATAAATATTGTCAGGATTAAGGGTGTCTTTTGTGACGACTGCAAATCCAAATACCGGGATCGTGTCCATTGTAGAGATTCCGGAGGATTGAAATTCATCTTTATCATTGATCCTCCAACCCAAAACAGAGATTTCTGAAGATGATGCATTGGCGATTTCTGCCCATTCCGGGTTACCAGTGAGTGGGTCGTACATAATTTCATTGATGAGCATATCACCATAATCATAAGCAACCGACACCGTGATTGAAATTGTGTCATTTTCTGTGTTGTAATCTTCAGCAGCCAGCGCATCTATCAAAAACTGGTGGGTTCCGGATTCTCTGCTGGTATTCAGTAACGGTATTTGAACTGATTGAAAAGGGTCGATCCATAGAGAATAAACGACCTCGCCATTTACACTGATATTGGTTTGAGAGCCAACCAATCCTGAATTAGAGAATAGTGCAATGATATCAAATATTTCACTTTCTCGAGGGTGATCTGGCACCACCCAGACAGAATCAATCCCTACATCAATGAGCTGAGAGGCTATGCTGTTTTGACTGCCGGGTGTCCCGAGGAGATCTATGCTTTCTCGCCAATTTTCCGGGATATTGTCAAAATCCGGTACAATTTTTTCGAGGGAATGGCCATGTGTGATTCCGGCAGCCCAACTCACCGTTGATACCGTATCACCTGTTGCATTTATCAAATGGACTACATCTGCAGAATTTCCCAATCCATTCCCGATGCTGTTGTCGTCTACAAAAATATAATTTACTTCATCCGGGAACACCAAATCGAAACACTCTGAGTAATCCTGCTCCAAGATCACAGCGAATTCCCCCACTTCCAGCCAGGAGAAATCAGATACTAATTCATCGATGGAATGATTGTCCGCAAGGCTCCAACCTGTGATGTCCACGGGGTCAGGTCCCAAATTGAAGATTTCAACAAATTCTTGATTAGCAAGTGGACAGTCCGGATCGAACAGAACTTCAGTAATAACAACTTGACCAAACGCAAAGGTAATTGAGATGAAACTGATGAAGATTCTGACCGGGAGTTTTCCAGAAACGTTTTTCACTGTATCCTAATACCTGCTGCTTTATTTTGCCTTGACCAATAAGACCTGTACACAAATCCTGGATATCTCTTAAAAGGTTCTGATTCCAATTTATTGATAAATAATTTGGTCGCTCTCGAAGATTGTTCAATAGCCTTCAAGGTCAAGGACATCTTTTCATCCACTGACATTTCAGATGATGCTTGTAAATACCAACTATTCTCCAATTCACAGAATGTTTCTTGGACAGGTTTAATCCTACGGGAATAGTCCAGAAGGATAGAACGATGTAATTTTTCATGGTGCCACCACAAAGTATCATTGGACTGTTTTGCATCAGGTAGAGCCTGGAAAATTTGTTCAGGAATTGCCTCCAACCATATCGGTTTATAAACGGATGTACAGGGAGCAGATGTCATCGTTGTCCAAACAGTGGCGTTTCCCTTCGAAAGCTCCACAATCATAGAGTTACAAGTTTGAGCGGAATGACGAGTCACAGGATTCGCCGAATGTGCACAAATGCTATCCATGAGCGGCTGTCCTTTCGGGTCATAGGGGTCACACCCATGATCTCGAAGGTGGGACATTGCCGTTTGAACAGTGAAGCTCCCTTCGGAGGCTTCTAAATTACACCGAGATGCATCCAAGCGGGTCCGAGATCCTGTCAAACGTGTATAAATGGGTTCAGAAAAACATTTGGCAAAACTAAATGATTTTCGATATTTTACCCAACTTCGGGACAATGCAAATGAAATAGCCTCAGGATGGATCAGGTCGAAATCTTTTGTAATCGACAACCGGTTACTAATGGCATCAAATCCTGAAACTTTCTTTGCAGCCCAATATTTTCCAGCAGTTTCTAGAATCCAGGCATCATTATGATCTGCAATCATGAAGCTGTTGTGGTAGTATAATTTGCTGGTATATCCACAGTTTCCACCTTGACCAAATTCATCAATCAATTGTGTGATGGTATCCAAAGCCTGCCTTGAAGTTTGAGAGCGTTCCAATGCAAGACGCAGCAGATCCATACCTGTTAAACTATCGTTGCTTTCATGGGGAATTCGTGTAAATACAGCTTCGTTTCCAATAACGACCCCATGCTCATTAATCCCCATTTCTGCACCCCACATCCAAAATGGACGGCTGATGAGAATGGTATTTGTATGTCTGGCTTGAGGAATGGTCAAATACGTACACGTCACGGAATCATTTTGCGAAAAGTCCTTTGCCGGGTGAAATTCAACAGATTGGGCTTCATTTGGCTCCCGGTCACTGTTTTTACCAAAAATGAGCGAGCCATTTTGTGTCTTTTCAGGAAGGATTACAAATGTATCACACATAAGATTCTCTGGAATTATCGTTTAATGGATCCGGGTAAAATAAATTCATATCTTCCTCTTTTTATATTCGATACTCCCCATCGATGCATTCTTCGTGAAAACTGGACGATTTTCCATATTCGTTTATCTTCCTGATAATATGATTTGACTTCGTTTTGACTAATTGGAGAGTCAGAAAATCCAGGTAGATTATTCACCAATTCAAGTAACATCGGGATCAATTGTGGGCATTGCTCTTTGTAGAGATTCGCCACGAGATCAATCATAACAGATCGTTTATCATAGTACCGATTGATTACGTCTGTCAGGAAGAACTTACGAATAATCCAACGTAATCCTGGCATAGCGCTTTTTAAAAATAGTTCGGGGTTCAATTGTTCCTGGCCATTGATCTGAAATAAGGGCGTGCTGGTATCAATATAATAAATGGTTCCATCACTGGGATCGCCATCAATAATCCAATTTGACAGTTGAGCATCAAGAGCTATGCGGATACCGGGTGATTGTTTTTGGGAAAATTCCCAAACGTTTTCAATTTGGATTAAAATGCGTTTAAACATCGTGCGGATGTGGTCAAGAGACCAATGATGAATCAGGTGATGAGCTAATTTCTCCATTGGAAATTCTCGTTGTTTCAAGTACATTACAACCGGACGGTTTAGAATTTCAATGATTTGCGTTGAACTTTCAGGTAGAGTAAGCCCGGCTTCTTCCAGCAAACGGCAGTATGAATCATAAATGACAACATACACCTCGGCTTCCGCCTTGGAGACAAACAGCGGCATCCGTTTAAGTGCCAAACCTGGCACGTCTTTAAATGCGAGAACGGAAGAAATTTCGCCATATCCAATGATGGTTGCACCTTTGAAACCGTTGGTGAATGTGACAGGGTTAAGATCTTGTTCAAAAGATTCCAAGATGCTTTGAATATCAGAATGACTCTGCATATCTCTTTATCTAAGTAATTGATTCATCTATTAAATTTATTTTTAAGCTGCAGAAGAACCGACAATTTTCTTGCAGTATTTAGCGCGGCATCCAATTTAGATATAATATTTGGGATCATATCAATATCCAAGTTCAGGGGGGGAAGAAACTGGCAGACGGATGGATCATTGTTAGCATACACAATAAGTAGCCCATGATCATATGCTGCTTTTGTGAGCGCAGGCCCCGCGGATTCATTTTTCAATACCAGGCCAATCATTAATCCCAGTTGTCGTACGCCCACAAAATACTTGGGGTATTTTTGAACTAAGGTGTTTAGTTCTCTGGAAAATTCATTTGACAAATGGTTCACATGTTCAAAAAATTCAGATGAAGTGGAGATATCAAGAACTTTACTCGCTACGCAACACCCCAGTTCACTACCTCCAAACGTGGAAATATGGCTGAATGGGTGAGTTTCAAATACTGATCCTAAAGGTTTTCGAAGCACAGTCGCGGATATTGGATAAATCCCTCCCGAAAGTCCCTTACCCAAAACGACCATATCAGGGATGATGTCAAAATGTTCAAATGCCCACAATTTTCCGGTTCTTCCTAATCCGGTTTGAACTTCATCAAGTATCAGAAGTGCCCCAGCCTGGTCGCATATTTGGCGTACCTGAATCATATACTGTTTTGTGGGGATTCGAATTCCTGCAGTAGCAGGGATGGTCTCCATTATGACGGCAGCAGTATCTGAATTCACCGCTTGTCTTAAGGCATTCTCGTCAGCAAAAGGGATTTGTTTAAAATGCGGTAATCTTGATCCAAATGGTTCAATGTATTCGGAATCGCCAGTGGATAATGCTAGCCCGGTGTGTCCGTGATATCCACCGGTAATGGATATTATTTCTTTTCGAGATGTAAATGCCCGCGCAGTTTTAATAGCAAGATCGACAGCCTCTCCACCACTAACTCCGAAAATGGAAATGCTTAAATCACCAGGCATAGAATCTGCAATTTTTTTTGCTAATTGCGACCTGTGTTGGCTCATGAGGTGATGATTGCCAATATCAATGTCATCAAGCGCTGATATCAGTTCATCGATGATAACCGGATTGCGATGCCCCAGATTAAAAACGCCACCATTGCAATGTAAATTGATCAGATGGTGATCCCCGTCAATATCCCAAATTACAGAGTTTTTCCGACGACCCATGACAAAATCCATATTGTATTTTTGGAAAAAATCAGCTTTTCCTTTTGACACATGCTCGCTAAACAATGACATGGATGTTCGCTTTTCAGGTGTTGGAGTTTTTTTCATTTTAAATCATCATGTGAATTGTAGAACATTGTGGTTGTCAAAGTGGAGCTGATAAATGAATCATGTATCATTCAATCTATTTCGGAGATTTATATTTATTCACAGCCTTGTTTATGGTCTGTTGTATGACCTCAATTTGAAATGGTTTGGTAATGCTGAAATCCACAAGGTTTCTTAACTCCGGATCCTTTTGTAAATCCACATGCCAACCTGATAGCAGCACAACAGGGATTTGAGAAGAGATTTTTTTTACTTTTTCCGCCACCTCTTTTCCGGTCATTTCCTGCATACCCAAGTCTGTAATCACAAGATCAAATTTGGAATTATTCAACGCCATCAATGCTTTACTTGCAGAGGTAAATCCATGTACCTCATGACCCAGGTCAGTCAGCAGATCTTCGATCACATCCAAGACATATTGCTCATCATCAACGACAAGTATTTTGTATACTCCTTCTTGGATGGGTTCTGCATTCTCTTTCTCTTGAAAAGTATCAAGAGTTTGGGGAAAGTCCATCAATATTGAACTACCCTTTCCCTGCTCACTTTTAACCGATACATTGCCTTGTGCTCTATTTACAATTCCATACACTTCGCTCATTCCAAGACCATTTCCTTTAACACCTTTTGTTGAGTAGAATGGGTCGAATATGCGTTCTTTTGTTTCCTCGGTCATCCCAATCCCCGTATCCACGAATGATAATGTTACCTTATCGTCCACCAGAAATACTTTAATAAATAAAACGCCTCCATCCGGCATGGCATCCACAGCGTTAAAAATGATATTTGTGACGGCATTTTGCAAATCGTTATTGTTTCCTTTAATGTAAAGATCCGGATCAATTTTTTCGACAATTTGAATCAGAATACCATTTCTTTCGCTAAATTCTTTTAACTCATGACTCGTCAATTCCACAGCATCTTTAATCAGTTTGCTGATATTCACGGAGACCAAATGATCATCCTTGCTGATGCGAGTAAATTCCTGCATTTTCTTCACGGTAGCTGCACCACTATTTGCGGCAGATTCAATTATCCTCAATTGTTCAATGATGTGATCATCTTTGACCAGTTTTTCCAATAGTTTGACCCGCCCCAAAACGACCTGCAGTAAATTATTAAAGTCGTGCGCGACACCGGCACTGATCCGACCGATGGCGGATAATTTTTTTGTTTGTACTGAACGATCTTTGATTTCACGATCGTGTGTCACGTTCTTGCTTACCAGAACGAAACCTTGCAAACCTTCAGACGGATCTATAATCGGATGGGTTTTTTCCTCCATATATTTTCCTATCCGTTCATCGTAGTTTTCAATGGGAATTAGTCGTTTGTCTGTAATTGTTTCTTGTAAGGGACAGTCTTCGCATGGGCTGGATTTTCCTCGAATGACCTCATAGCATTTTAATCCAGTAACCGTTTCACCGGCACCATAGATTATATCTGCTGACCGATTGCTTATACTGATGGTATAGTCTGGATCACACAGTAAAATAATATCAGTGAGATAGTTCAGAATTTCCCGTGGAGAAATCTTGTTATTGTTAATGGTGGAAATACTTTGGCTGTCAGTGTGATTCATATTTAAACAGAATTATAATAATGATGTTGATCAATAATATTCAAGTTAACAACTTTTGATGATACCTTGTAAATGTTATTTTTTTTAGTCAAGAAATGAACCAAATAACTTGTTTTCTGCTCCAATGATAACATCGTTGGAATATTACATTTTAGTGGGATATCCACTTACGATTCAGATTTCGCAAACGAATTTATTCTTTAAAAAATGCAGAAAGTGACGACCTTAACGGCGTCACTTTCTGCTACGATAAACCACACTAACCAATTATTGATTCGCACGGCGGACTTATAAGTAGAATTGGAAAAGTACCCTTATTACTCCCTTAACTCTAGGAAGTAAACGGTAGTGTGTTTATGGCTTTCTCTACATAATCCGCCTTTTTACTGGCTTGAATCAATTGGAACTGCTTTATCGCCTCCTGGTAATTTGCAAGAGATTGATTTTTATCTCCCGTTTCTTTGTAATATTCACCAATTTCAAAATAGGTTTCTCCCAAGTTGAAATGGTTATTATACTCTTGGTTGATCCGCTTACTGTTTTCAAGATAAGCCAGAGCAACATCATATTTTTTACTCATTCTATTGATCATTCCGTAGAGTTTATATACCTCTGCTACGTGCATTTTAGCACCTAGCTCAGAAAAGATCTGGAAAGTGGTTGTTGCCAGTGCAGTCGCCTTGGCCATATCCCCCATTTGGGCAGTTACTTCGGATTGCTCCATATAAGATATGCCCTTTTGGTAAATATTGTTTGTCTCTTTTGCAAGCGAAATGCTTTTCATTAGATAAGCGCTTGCTTTCCCATAATCTTCCTTGGATTTATAAACAACCGCGATGTTATGTAATACGCTCGCACGCTGATTTTTGTTGTTTCCACCATTTAATACCTTCAGAGCATCATTATAGTGGTTCATCGCTTCGTCAAGTTCACCTAATCGGTGACTAACAATACCAAGATTGATCAATATTTTTATGTTCAGTTGCAAATCGTCAAATTCTCTTGAGAGCTTTTGGGCTTCCAGGAACAGAAGTTTTCCCTCAACGGGAAGATTCTTTTCAACTTGGATGACTCCCAGAAAATTTTTGATTCGGGAAATTTCAAGAGTGTCATTTAAATTGGTAAAATAAATCAGACTTTGTTCTAGTGATTCTTTTGCAGGAGCAAAGTTATTTTTATAAAAATTAATTTCTCCCAGTTTCTTGTGTGAATTTGCTTTTAATCGGTCATCAATTGAGCTTTGATTATTTTTAATAATTCGACTTAATAATAATCCAGCTTTTTCAAACTGTCCAAATTTGATGGCAATCACAGCTATATCAAATAATAGTTTGAAATAATCATCCGCATTCAATAAATAATTTTTTGAGTGGGTGACGATGGAGTCAAAATCAATTTCCTTGAAGACGAATTGCTTCATGTCCGGAGTTAAGTCGTCTGCAGGAATTTCCTGCCAAACGCTGTTTAACAGACGTTCCCGTTCTCGTTGGATGAACTTGAAATATGTCAGAAATTCATCCGTGCAAGCAGGAACTACCCGGTTAAGCACTTCTGTCAAGAAGGATTGGAGTTGTGTACTAGTCATAGTTTCTCCGCAATACAGCAATTAATTACCATTAATCCTATATTTCCCACGCAAAAATTGTGAAATGATCTGTCCAGAACGAGATGGTCTCATCGTCTTCATCAATTTCGAATCCATCGAGGGGGAACCAAAAATCTCCATCCTGAGTGAAGTAGATGTGCAGATCTTCAATTTCTTCGTCGTCAAGATCCAGATATTCAAAAGACAGGGTGATTAATACCGGAACATCAAAATCGGTGCTGGGCAAAAATTCTACACCTGCACCACATTGCTCATGATGGTCGACACACAGTACTTCTACTGAAAACTCGGTTTCTTCTGTAACAGCATCTTCAGGAATCTCAACCATATTCCCAAAAGTTCTATGCCCACCAACAGTCCCACCATCTTCGTCAATCTCTTCGCTATCATATCCATTACCATGACCATGACGAGCCAACGATAATTGAATCATGTTTGCCATTTCCGGTGTCCATTGAACAAACGACATTTGATCGGTGGGAATTCCCTGTGGTTGAGATGCAACACCCGTAATCGGGTTTTCGCTACAGCCGAATAGCATTAATAGTATAAACAAACTACCAGCTACGTGTTTACTAAATCCTGAATATGTCATGTCTTTTTCCCTTTTCCTTAATCTTTCAGTTTTTACAGTTTAGTTATATTCAAAAACTTATATCGTTTAACATGCTACTCAGTACATCATAATAAATATGTTCTTCCATTTGCACATCAAATGTTAAGCGAGTGTGCAGAATAGTTTCAATTACCGTACCAGATGAAAAATATTGCCTAAAAACCAGGCAATAAACTATAAAATGGTCTTAATATTTTAATTACATTTTAGGATAAATAATTCTATAACTAATTGTTATTATTATGTTTAAATAAATTACAAATAAAATATTCGAATACAAAAATAAAATAAATAATTTCTTCTAACACTGGAAACAGACCAGATATTAAAGCCAAAAAGAGTAAAAATATTTTGACATGTGTAAAATATTATTGACGTAGGTGTGCTTTAAAATTTTGACAGAACGAATAAAGGATATGTGGATAGGGATAGCAACTTCTGCTTATCCCCGGGGAGTTTTTACACTTTTGATTTGATTATAGGGCTGTTAAAATAAGCTCGAAGTCGTTATGATCATTGCTTAGTAATTTTAGATCTGCAAACTGAAAATTTGAATGGATGATCCGCTTCATGGTCATCAACGGGATTTCACCACAGCTGCCACTGGATTCCCGAGGGATAACCTTCGATTCAGCGTTCGCATTTTTTTCTGAAACTACACCAGACATCGTGAACTGTTTTCGCCCGCCATCCCATGATGTTTGAATAATCATTTCCGGATGTTCAAATATTTGCAGATTCATTGCATACCATGAAACCAATAACATTTGAATAATAGATGTATCAGTCTTAATATTTTCGCTTGTTTCACAAAATTTCGTCAATACTGAACTCTCGGATTGTTTGAATATCAAATTACACAAATCAATTGATTCTTTAATTACTGAATTGGGGCATACTGTTTCAGGCGTTATTTGCCAATTTATCTTTTGGGATAACTTTCCAGTGAAATCTGTGATATTGTTTAATGAATTCTCGATGGAGTCAAGACTTTTGACTGCTTTATCAATATTTCCTTTATTCAGGTTATTTTTCAGCATTGATATGTATATGGTTAAAGATGTCAGCAGATTATTAATAGTGTGAGAGGTTTCCCGATAAGCTGACATCATGGAATATGACACTAGTTGATCAATAAATTTTAAATCTTTTTGTTGAAGTGACCATTGTTGGTTTTGGGGGTGGTCGGTGGTATCCAAATTTCTATCCTAAAATCATTATAGTTATGTATTAATTAATCTCCGGGGTAATGCCTAGAACTTTTACCCTGTATGACATCCGTTGTCGAGATATCCCAAGAATTCCTGCAGCCTTGGACTGATTTCCACGGGTTATTTCCAATACTTTGAGAAAAAGTTGTTTCTCAAAATCCATTAATGAATACTGTTCATTTGCTAAATCAAAATTTAGATGAAGATTCTGAGTGTTTTTTGTGTTGTTGCCATCATGTAATGGTGAATTTTCGAGATCCGGTAAAGCCATAATATTTATGCTGTCCAAGCTGATTGTTGATCCTTTTTCAAAGAGCATCGCCCGTTCAATCACATTCCGAAGCTCTCTCACATTACCGGGCCACGAATATTTTTTGAATAAATTAATTACCGGCTCATCAAGTCCATGGATATTTCGCTTAAATTCAATATTGTACTGCCGAATAAAATGATCAGCTAACAAAAAAATATCATCTCCACGTTCACGGAGTGGAGGAAGTTTTATGGACGCCACATTTAATCGATAAAACAAATCCTTTCTGAATCTGCCTTCTGCAACTTCGCGCACCAGATCCCTAGAGGTTGCACTAAAAATGCGGGTATCAATTTTGATCTGTTTGGTTCCACCGATCCGTCGAAAGGATTGCTCTTCGATCACTTTGAGCAACTTCACCTGCAGCCCAATATCCATTTCTCCAATTTCGTCCAGAAAAAACGAACCGCCGTCTGCTAATTCAAGTAGTCCTTTTTTTCGATGCTTGGCATCAGTAAATGCCCCAGGTTCATATCCAAAAAGCTCGGATTCAAGAAGAGTGCTTTGAAAAGCAGAACAGTTGATCTCGATGAATGGTTTATTTGCTCTTGAACTGCCATAGTGAATTGCGCGGACGACTAATTCCTTACCCGTACCTGTTTCTCCATCGATCAATACCGATGTTCTGGAAGATTCTGCAACCTGATTGATGAATTTAAATACTTCCTGAATAGCCTGACTGGTACCGATGATCTCTCCGGAAAACAATTTTCTTTCCTTTTGGAGGTACACCAGTTGCTCATATTGTTTTTGAGCGGCGATCGCCTTTTCAACCACAACACTGATTTCATCCAGATTGAATGGCTTAGTCACATAGTCGATCGCACCCAACTTCATGGCTTTAACACCGGACATCACATCCACATTACCCGTGATGATGATCACTTCAATATCGGGGTGAGATTTTTTAATTTTTTCAAGGATTGCGAATCCGTCCAAACCCGGAAGTTTTAAATCCAATAATACGACATTAGGTAGATCATTCTTAATGGCAGAAAGTGCGGTTTCACCATTTTTATATCTAAATACCTCATATCCTTCATCCTCGAAGAACTCTGAAAGCGATTGCAGGACATTTACATCGTCATCTATGATTTGTAATGAATACATTACTTTTAATCTAAGCGTTATAAATCATATTTCATAACACTAGAAAATCTGATTTTCACCCTCGTAAAAGTCATTTTGATAAGTTAAATTCTATCTGTTAAGAATGGATTTTTCCACTAATTGGATTGCTCATTTAGTGGTAACTTTGCTTCTCTGTTTCATATAGATTTCCCACGAAAATTATGAGTAAAAAATGTCTGTACTAACAAATATTCTAACACGCGTATTCGGTAAAAAATCCGACAAGGATTATAAAGCACTTTCACCTCTCGTTGAAGAGATCACTAGTGTCTATCCTGATATGGCATCATTGACTGATGATGAGATCAGGGATAAATTCTTATCTGTACGCAAAGATATAGAAACCCGAAGAATCGAAGCCAGAAAACAAGGCAAAGCGGATGGATTATCCCAAACTGACCTGGACGAGTTTATTTATCGATCTGAACAGGACATGTTAAATGAACATATGCCGGATGTCTTCGCCATTGTGAAAGACACTGCTCGCCGATTAGTCGGGACGAAATTTAAAGTCATGGGGCAGGATGTGACCTGGGAAATGGTCCATTATGACGTGCAGCTCATGGGTGGAATTGTTTTACACCAGGGAAAGATCACCGAAATGAAAACCGGTGAGGGAAAAACGCTGGTCGCCACCTTACCGATTGCTCTGAATGCGCTCACCGGCAGAGGAGTCCACATCATAACTGTGAATGATTATCTCGCTGAACGTGACGGCCAATGGATGGGTCTTTTATACAAATTCCTAGGTCTGACCGTCGGGTGCATACTGAACCAAATGAACCCTCAACAGCGTCGGGAGATGTATAATTGTGACATCACCTACGGAACTAATCAGGAATTTGGATTCGATTATCTCAGAGACAACATGGCTATTTCCCGCGATGACCAGGTTCAACGTGGACATGTCTATGCTATCGTGGATGAAGTGGATTCTGTGCTTGTAGATGAGGCACGTGTCCCACTGATTATATCAGGGCAAGTGAATGCCCCAATGAACAGGCGGTACCAAGAACACAAATCCCTCGTTGAAAGCCTCGTTCGGAAGCAAACTTATCTGGTGAATGAATTGGTGGCCGAAGGAGAAAAAGTCCTTGATAGTATCCAAGAAGGTGAGTCCGGAAGGATGGGGATCAGCGAAAAAGAACGCGAAGCTGGTATCAAACTGCTCACTGCCAACAGGGGAATTCCCAAAAATAAAAGATTGATGAAAATGTTCCAACGTCAGGGAACAAAACAACTTGTTCGTACGGTGGAGAGCGAATTCATTAGGGATAAAAAGTTGGGTGAAATCGACGAAAGTCTTTATTTTAGCATCGATGAAAAATCCAACATCATCGATCTGACTGAGATGGGAAGAAACACCCTTTCGCCCTCGAATCCGGAAGATTTCATTATCCCAGATCTGCCCGAAATGCTGCATGATATTGACGTTGACGATCAACTCACTGATAAAGAAAAGCTCCAAAAGAAAGATGAAGCCCAAGCACTTCATGCCAGTCGGAGTGATAGAATTCATGCAATTAACCAGCTTTTAAAATCCTACACTTTGTTTGAAAAAGACGTGGACTATATCGTTCAAGAGGGTAAAGTTCTCATCGTGGACGAACATACAGGACGTACTCTTCATGGCCGTCGATATAGTGACGGACTTCATCAGGCATTGGAAGCCAAAGAAAATGTGAAGGTGGAAAAAGAAACGCAGACCATGGCCACAATTACTATCCAGAATTATTTTCGAATGTACGAAAAACTGGCTGGTATGACCGGTACTGCTGTCACGGAAGCAGCCGAATTCATGGATATCTACAAGCTGGATGTAGTAGAAATCCCCACAAACGAATCTGTCGTTAGAGTGGATAACGAGGACCAGATCTTTCGTACAAAGCGGGAAAAATACAATTCAGCCATAGCAAAACTTGAAGAACTGTTCAGAAAAGGACAACCCGTACTTGTGGGGACAACGTCGGTAGATGAATCAGAAACTCTCTCTCGCATGTTGAGACGAAATAAGATACCGCACAATGTACTGAACGCGAAACAGCATCAGCGTGAGGCAGAGATCATCCAACTTGCGGGACAACGATCCGCCATCACCATTGCCACCAACATGGCGGGCCGAGGCACCGACATCAAATTGACCGACACTACTCGTAGCGTTGGCGGACTATTTATCCTGGGTACCAGCCGTGCAGAATCTCGTAGAATTGATCTTCAGTTACGTGGACGATCCGGGAGGCAGGGAGATCCGGGAGAATCCGTTTTTTACCTCAGCCTCGAAGACGACCTGATGCGGTTGTTCGGCTCCGACCGGGTAGCCAAAATTATGGACCGCCTTGGCATCGAAGAAGGCGAAGTCATCACTCATTCAATGGTGAGTAAGTCTATAGAACGAGCACAGAAAAAAGTTGAAGGACATAACTACAGCATTCGGAAGCATCTGTTGGAATATGACGATGTAATGAACAATCAGCGGGAGATTGTTTATGACCGACGAAATTATGCATTAATGGGTGAGAATGTTGGCAATCTGATTAACGAAATTATGGATGAGTATCTTGATGATGTAGTAGCCGTCCATTGTGTTAAACCGGAAAGTTCCGGCTCATGGGATTGGGAAGGACTAAATAAAGAACTACTTTTTACTTTTTCTCTGGACATTCAATCTCACGAATTGGGCATTACGACGATTGATGAGCTGAAAGATATGATCCGGAATGCTGCCAATGCTATCCTATCTGCGAAAAAGGAAATGGTGGATCCCGTTAAATTTGAAGATTTTGAAAAATTTGTTATTTTAAAAACCATCGATGAAAAATGGATGGAGCACCTTCACGGCATGGATCAACTCCGCGAAGGAATCAACCTTCGGGCGTATGGACAGAAGAACCCTTTGATCGAGTATAAATCTGAAGGGTACAGCATGTTTTCCCAAGTGATGGAAGACACAAACCGTGAGACATTACGCAGGATATTCAGAGTTCAGATCCGGTCTGCCCAGCAAAGCCAGGCACCCACAGTTACAGCGTCCAATGTACAGTATAGACATGATGATTCCAGCGGAATAGTTCCCGTTGGTCCGCCTCTCGGTGGGCAGCAGTCATCTGGTAATATGCCCACTCGTCCGCAAAGGGTGCAGCCGATACACGTAGAAGAAAAAATCGGTAATAATGATCCTTGTCACTGCGGTAGTGGAAAAAAATATAAAAAGTGTCATGGAAGGAACAACTGATTTGAAAAAAATTAATCCCGGATTTTCCACTCGGGCAATTCATGTAGGACAGGAACCGGAGGAACTAACCGGTGCTGTTGTCCCCCCCATTTTTCAGACATCAACCTTCCAGCAAAGCGGTTTTGCTGAATACACATTTGACTATTCGCGGGCTGATAATCCCACTCGAAAAAACCTGGAACACTGCATCGCTTCTCTCGAAGAAGGTACAGGTGCGGTGGCATTTGGATCTGGCATGGCAGCCGAGTCTGCTATATTTAGCCTATTGTCAGCAGGGGATCATATCATCCTGTCCGATAACGTGTATGGCGGAACCTTTCGAGTTATGGACAAGATATTCAGTCGGTTTGGACTGACAGCCTCGTGGGTGAATACATCGTCAATTGACAGTATTCGGAGCGCCATTACCAAACAGACCCGGTTGATCTTTATTGAAACACCTACCAATCCTATGATGCAGTTAACGGATATTGCTCAAACTGCAAAACTGGCAAAAGATTCCGGGGTTCTGCTTGCGGTGGATAACACATTTATGTCCCCTTACTTCCAGCGCCCCCTCTCATTAGATGCTGATCTGGTGGTTCACAGCACCACAAAATACTTGAATGGACACAGCGATGTTGTCGGCGGTATCGTCATTAGTAAAGACGAATCCCTGTTGGAACGACTTCGGTTTATACAAATGTCAGTAGGTGCTATTCCCGGACCTTTCGATTGCTGGCTCACTCTTCGTTCACTGAAAACGCTGGCGGTCCGGATGCAGGCGCACCACCGGAATGCCATGGCGCTGGCTCATGAATTATACGATTCAGGCGCTTTCAAGCAGGTATTTTATCCCGGACTGATATCTCATCCACACCATGAACTTGCTAAAAAACAACAGGTTGATCCTTTAGGTAATCCGGGTTTCGGGGGAATGATCTCCGTCGAATTGAAGGACATCGATACTGCCCGGCGATTCGTGAAACATTTGCACATTTTTACCCTGGCTGAAAGTTTGGGCGGTGTGGAAAGCCTGGTATGTCACCCTGCCACCATGACCCATGCGTCAATACCAGCCGAAAAACGACATCGGTTGGGATTATCCGACGGACTGGTTCGCCTGTCAGTGGGAATCGAAGATACAGATGATCTGTTAACAGATATCCGCGGAGCCTTGGCGGCACTGTAGATGGGTTCTATCTAGTTTACTTTAGCAACGAAGCAGGAATCCCTAATATGTTTTCTCGGTAATATTTATCCAAAAATTCCGGTGTGAACAAATGACTGCCGGATATGGATATATCCTGTACGTGTTCCTTCCAGTTGATATTAATGAATTCTTTGAATATGGGATTTGCTTCTTCAGCAAAACTGTAATGCCATGGCTCGTATTTGAATCCCTTTCTGTTGGGATCGTCGGTATATGTGAGAAAGAATCCATATTTTTCAACATTGTCAAGCAGCCAGTACTGTAAATGCTCGTACACACCACCAGCCTTGTAATTCTTCACATCCAGTCGATCCAGCGGTTGAGGTTGAACAGCCATGTCGATAAAGTCCACTTCAGTTCCCCAATGATGGCGTGAAGTACCGGGTATTGTTGAACTTTGGATGAGTTCAATGATAGCCTGCATAGGTGTGAGTCCGTTCTGAATGGATTGCTTAATCTTACGATTCCATATCTGTTTTTGGTGGTCAAAGCTCCGGTAACTGGACTGTGAATACACATTGAGTCCTACTTTAAAGGCATCTACCTGTAAATCTGAAAATGCGTCAAATGAACGTTGACGTAGTTTGATGTCGGTACCGAAAAGCTCGGGTTTGCGCTTCCCCACCAATTCCATAATGGAGTATTTTCTGGAAGGTTGAGTTGTTTGTGCCCACATGAATTGAGGCAAGGTCGCCAAAACTCCCGCGCTGGCCACGCCTTTTATAAATGTTTTTCTATTCATAAATCTGATTTTCCTGTATAATTTCGGTTAAAAAGTTACCAAGTTTTTGCCGTTTGTCACATGGTCAAATGAGGATCGCCATCCACCATACTGTAAGAGGGATATAAGGTTCCTTTTCTTGCAACCAAAAGAAATTACTACCGGAGCCAATCTTTGAGTTAAGTTCACTTCGTGTTCTTAACTCAAGTCTTGGTCAGAGATTTTTGCCAATAACTTTCCTTTGTTAATGGGTTTGGCAAGGTAATCATCACAACCGGCAACTTTACATTTGTCACGGTCCGTGGTAAAGGCATGAGCTGTCAGGGCGATAATCGGAATATCACGCCATTTCTCGGTTGTTCGCAGGTATCTTGCTAAATCCAAGCCATCTTCATCGCCCACCAATGATAAATCCAACAGAATTAAACTTATGGGATGTTTCTTCAGTTGAGCTTTGGCTTCATGTACCGAAACAGCAGAACACATATCGTAATTCCCTTTCAGGAATATCTCCGTGAGTTTTTGGGAATTGAGGTCATCTTCCACCAACAGGATCATTGGCTTCTGAATCGGTTTTTCGGTTGATGTGACGGGGGTTTCTGTTTTTCCAGGTTGCTTTTCTAAAAGCAGTTTTTTATCCTGCTTAAAAGTAAGCGTAAATGTAGTCCCCATTCCTTTATCGCTGTCTACGGTAATGCTTACACTGTTTATATCCAGATGGCGTTTGACAATCGCCATGCCCAAACCAATTCCCTGAAACTGTTTAGTATAGCCCTCACTCTCTTGGGTAAAAGCTTCAAAAAGATCGTTTAGATATTCTTTAGCAATACCAATACCCGTATCAGAAATAGAAAGAATATATTGTTCATCATCTTGTTTCAACAATACTGTGATTCCACCTCTCTCCGTATATTTGATAGCATTATCGATGATATTATAGATCGCCTGCGTAATTCCATGTTGATCTGCCTGGATAAACGCTGAATCAAGGTTTGATTTGTACTCTAGCTTCAGAGATTTATTACCAGCCATCGGTTGAAATTCACGCACTAAATTCTGGACAAGGCTACACAGATCAAGTTGGTTCATGGTTACGTCGTAAGTCCCCGATTCAATCAGAGAAATATCCAGAATTTCATGCACGGTATGCATCAGACGCTTTCCGCTGTGAGCAACCATATCAAAGAATTCCTTTTCCTCTTCACTTACCAGATGACGGGTACTTGCAGCAATCAGATCGGTAAATCCTAATATTGCGTTTAAAGGTGTGCGAATTTCATGAGATATATTGGCCATAAAAAACGACTTCACTTTTTCCCCTTGCTGAGCATCCCCTAACGCTTGTTCCAATTCTTTTTGGGTCTGGATCCGTTTAGTAACATCATGCAATATCCCAAGGGTGGCAGGAGCATTCTGCCATATTACTTCCGTAACACTCACCTCCAGATCTCTTTTTGTACCATCTTTCCCAAGTCCTTTGAATACAAAACGGTCTGACGGTACTTCACCACGCTCACGCATTTCATCTCGTTCAAAGAAAATACCCATCCCTTCTTCTGCTATCAACTTTTGGAAATGAAAATCCGCACCACTTATCTCATCCAACTCGTACCCAATTATTTCTGTGAATCTGGTATTAATAAATACAAATCTATCATTTTGTAAAACATAAATTCCATCGTTGGATTGTTCTATGACACTGCGGAATTTTTTCTCACTTTCTTTCAGTGCTTCTTCTATTTGCTTGCTATTTGTGATGTCACGTGATACACCCATAATTCCAATTATTTCACCGCTGGAATTTTTTAGAGTAGATGCTGCTAGGAGAGCGGGGAAAATGTCACCATTCTTGCGACGATTAACAATCTCCTGAATATGCCTACCTTTTTTCAGTGTTATTGTGTGAACTTTGTCGCCTTGTTTAACGTTAGAATACAATAACTTTATATGTTTCCCTATTACTTCAGATGTATTATAACCAAAAGTTTCTTCGGCCGCTTGGTTGAACTCTGTAATTCTGCGCTTATTATCCACTGCAATGATCATATCCAGAGAACTATCAATCAGGTTCTGGGAGTATTCCTGAGATGCCCTCAATTTTTCTTCCGCCCATTTTCCAATTAATGCGTTTGTAAATATTTCACCAACAATTTTAAGTAATCCAATGATTTCTTCCGACCATGTTTTCTCTATCTTGACTGAATCAAACCCGAGAAATCCAACAAGAGAACCGCCATAGACCATTGGAACCACCACAAGTGATTGAATATCTTGCTCTTGCAGAATTTCTTTTTCGGCACTTGCCTCAGGTGGAAGGTCAGCAACCCGTGGGATATGAATTTTTTCAAATCGATTGAGTTTCTCCATCCACCACGGTAAAATTTCTACTGACAGCCCTTTCAGATTATCAATTTGTGGCTCAATCTCCTTTGTACACCATTCATGAGTGTTATCCATCTTGGATTTATTATCAGTTAGTAAAAACGTATAACTGCGATCAACTCCTGCAAATTCCCCAATTTCCTGCAATGCATGGTTTATGCTCCGATCGATTTCTTCGGGTGGGAGGTTAATGAAATTTGTGGATATGGCGGTGATAAGATTATCAAAATCGGTACGATATTGTAGTAATTTTTCTGCACGTTTACGCTCAGTGATATCTTTTCCAATACCCAGTATCCCTATCACTTCACCGCTCTTATTTAACCTTGGAGACAATGTCAACTGAGCCCACAGTTTGCGTCCATCCTTTGTTAGTTCCACGATTTCACCGGTTGCGCTTTTCTTGTTTTTCTGGATGAACGATCTCATATCCTTGACTATTTTAAATGTTTCCTTTTCATCCTCAGGATACAAGATTCCGATTTTCTGAAGACCAACAATTTCTTCAGATTTATATCCAAATATTTCTTCAGCACCCTGATTCCAATAAAGGATGTTACCCTCCCAATCGGTAGATATAATAGATACAGCCGAAGAGCTTTCTAAAATGTTTCGTAGAAATTCGTTTGTTTCTTTCAGTGTGTTTTCTGTTTTTTTGAGTTTAGTGATATCCCGTATGGTTCCCTCGTAGCCAATAATTTCCCCGGAATTATCTCTGCGTAGAGAGATGGTCTCCAGACAAGCGATGATCGAGCCATCCTTTTTCTTCATGGATACTTCCAGATCCTTTACAAATCCCTGTTTTTCAATCATCTCCTTAAACTGTAACCGGTCTTCCAGGTTAACGTATAATTCCTCAGCAGAAACAGTCAAAAGCTCCTCTTTGCTATAACCAAACAGTTCCGTTGCAGCTCGGTTGAAGTCAATGAGCCGTCCATCAATTGTTGCTAGGAGAATGGCATCCCGAGATTCTTCAAAAAGAGTGCGGTATCTTTGTTCGCTTTTGTTAAGGTTTTTTTGAATATCCTTTTCTACTGTTACATCACGTGCACTGCCTACAACGCCAATCATTTCACCCACATCATTGAAAAGAGGAGATTTTTGAACGTCCAAATAAAGAAACTTGCCTTTAACATAGCCGTATTCATCAAACCTACCCGGTTTTTGAGTATCAATGATCTCCTGATCGGAATCCTGACAAATTTCTCCAAATGTATGCCAGTGTGGATTCTCTGGGTGACTATTACGTTCCCGTTCAGCAAATTGTATGTCGGTTTTACCAATTGGTTCATCAGTGTCAATTGCGTTTAAGAGATTATCGCATATCGCTTTATTTGCAAAAACATACCTTTTATCCAAGTCTTTTGCCCAGAACAAATCGGTCATATTGTTGCTGATGGTTCTAAAGAGTCTGTGAATATCTTTATATTTTTGCTCACTTTCAGACAATTCCAGTTCAGTCTCTTTTCGGGCGGTGATATCCTCTTTTACAGCTACGAAATGGGTAATGGCTCCACTCTGATCGATGATGGGAGAGATTGAAGCTGATTCCCAGTAAATTTCTCCACTTTTTTTCTTGTTACAAAATTCACCATGCCACTCCTTACCAGAAGATATGAGTTTCCACATTTCAGTGTAAAAAGTTTTCGACTGAACTCCTGATTTTAGTAAGCTTGGATTTTGACCAAGTACTTCATTTGATGAGTAACCTGTGAGTAGTCCAAATTTGGGATTCACATACTCGATGATGCCATTACTATCTGTAATGACAACGCTTACAGGACTCTGTTCCACACTCCGGGACAACTTGAGTAATTGAGTTTGCGTTCGTTTATGCTCAGTGATGTCTCTGGCGATCCCCCTTGCTCCTATCATTCTGCCATTCTCAATGATCAACGTCGGTTTTACCTCGATAAAACCCTTACTTCCATCGTTCCTGATAATCGGGTATTCCATCTGTTTCGGAAACTCACCAGTCGTTATCACATGCTTGACGGTATTACCAACTTCCGTCTTCGCCTCTGGGTCTATGAACTCCATAAAATTCCTGCCAGCAAGCTCTTCTGCACTATTGAAGCCAAGCATCTTCGCATGAGAAACATTTGAAAATGTGAAGATTCCCATACTATCTAAGACATAGAGGCCATCGCTGATCTCATCTACCAACTTTCGGTATTTCTCTTCGCTTTCCTGCAGCGCTGCTTCTGCCATTTTAGTTTCTTCCCGGGCATACTTCAATTCCAGCGCTTCATTGATGGCCGGTATAAGACGGGTTAAATTCTCTTTTGTCACATAATCCCAGGCGCCTGCCTTGATACAATCAACTGCAGTTTCCTCATTGATGGAACCGGTAATGATAATAAAGGGAATATCGGGGGATTCTTTTAATACAATCTTCAAAGCATCCATACCTGTGAATTGGGGCATGCAGTAGTCTGATAAGATAAAATCCGGGGAAAAGGAAAGTAATTCCTGTTTAAGCGCAACCTTGGTGCAAATACACTTTGAAGTGAAGTTGAGGTTCCCCTTCTTTAATTCCCGAATAACTAACTCTGCATCGGTAGGTACATCCTCAAGGATTAGGATTTTATACTGTTTTTCCATAATGTATTTCTTTCATGACGATGTTTGGCAGGTGAATTGTTGAGATAATCTAAAACAGGGGCTTGTTAAAAAATAACTAGTATATTGCAATTTCGGAGGCTGATTTCAATACCAATCCTAAAGCCACGTCCACTTCGCGAAATGACTTAACTTATCAGCCGAAGGCGGAATATTCCTTCAGTCAAGTTTTGGTATTTGAATTTACCGATTAGGCAACCAGAAATAGAATGTGGCTCCCTTGTCCACCTCCCCATCAGCCCATACCCGGCCATTATGTCGGGAAATAATACGATGAACGATGGCTAAACCTATCCCCGTGCCTTCAAATTCTTCATCGCTATGTTGCCGCTGGAATACTTTGAACAATTGATTACTGTATTCCATATTAATCCCGACGCCGTTGTCTTTTACATAATAGGTTGATCCGTTAGCTTCGGTTTGGCAGCCAATTTCAATGACAGTTTTCTTTTGGGGGCGAGTAAATTTCACCGCATTGGTTATCATATTGATCATCGCCTGGTGCAATAAAGAGCGATCTCCCTGTACTGGTGGAAGTTTATGTATTTTCCAACGGATAGTTCGTTCCGTGACCTCTGCCATCACTTGGTTTTTTGCATCTTCCACCAACTTCGCCATATCCACCTTTTGGTTCGCCATCTCCCTCATACCCAGTCGGGATAAGGTGAGAATATCATTGATTAAAGCATCCATTTTGCAGGTGGCGTCGGTGATTATTTTCTGGAGTCTTTTCCCTTCATCATCCAGTTGGTCCTCATATTCATCCATAAATATCTGGGAAAAGCCACCGATGGCTCTGAGCGGTGCACGAAGATCATGAGATACTGAATAGGCAAAAGATTCTAACTCTGCTGTCCGTGCGGTCACCATTTCTTCCAGGCGATTCCTGTAATTTGATAATTCTTTCTCCACCCTTTTGCGTTCAGTCATGTCTCTAATAGTAAAAAGGAGAATATTTCTGCCATTAAATACCGTTACGTTGATCAGTATCTCTTCAGGAAAAGAGGTTCCATCCATTTTTAGTCCCCACCATTCGAATCTTTGGGAAACCCCATTAAGAGCTTTTTCTACATATTTATCAACGAGCTTGTAGTCATTCTTCGTTTTGTCGCCCAATGTTTTTTCAGGTACTCCCAATAGTTCTTCACGAGTGAAACCAAATAACTCTTCAGCTGCCTTGTTTACCTCAAGAATCCTTAGGTTTTCATCTTTAATAAAAATCGCGTCTGATGTCAAATTATAAATATTTTTAAAGTTAGTATTAGACTGTTTTAATTCTACCTCTGATTTCTTCCGCTCGGTGATATCCTCCACAGTTCCCTCGTAATATCGGATACTACCTTCTTCATCCCTTGATACTTTGGCGCTTTCTCTTATATGGATCCAGGTACCATCACTTTTTTTCCAGGTGCTTTCTAATCCGCTAATCTGGCCTTCCTTGTCAATACGATCAATAAACTCACCTCTTGAATACCTACCCTCAAAGCCTTCTTTGTCAAGATTCCTGTTACATAATTCCTCATAAGTTGTATATCCCAGCATATGGACCAGAGCGGGATTTGCAAGAAGGATTTGTCCATCCGGTGTTGTTCGATAGAGACCGATTGTTGCATTCTCAAAAAGACTCCGAAAGCGCTCTTCACTTTCTCCTAGGGCTACTACCGTCTTTCTGTGTTCGGTGATATCAAACATCGTCCCCTGGATAGTATCCTGGTCTAACAATGAGACATTTTCCATAATCCAGACTTCCTGCCCATCTTTTCTTTTCATACGAGACTCATAAGTAATGAGTTGGTTATGCTCAGTCAAATCTGATAAAAACTGCTTTCTATCATTAGAAGAAAAATATAGATCTTGAGATTTTTTCCCAATAATCTCATCAGGTGATTTGTACCCCATTATATGTACAAAATTCTCGTTACAATCTAGGATATTTCCACTCAGCGTGCTGGTATATGTCGCTGCCAGACTATCTTCATACAGTGACCGGTAACGTTGCTCACTTTTAGCTAATGTCTCTTCAGCTTGATTGAGATCGGCAATATCCTGCTCCAGCTTATATTTGGCTGCTACAAGTTCTTGGGTGCGTTGTACGACCAGATCTTCCAATTGATTACGGTATTTATTCAGTTCATCTTCTGTCTTCTTTTTTTCGGTAATATCAGTAAGAAAGACCGATAGGCCAGTAACTTTATGGGTATCATCAAAAATGGGGTTGTAAATATTTTCATAATAAAAGCGGTTGGGAGGTTCACCATATTCTTCAATCAGAGTAAATCGTTCTCCATTCAAAACACGATCAAAATTATGTTTGGCTTTCTTTTGGTCCTGGGGAGCTTTGATGATCTCTAGCATGTTCATCCCAATTTCAATATCCGCGTCCCAGATTTTTTTAATCGTTAGCTTATGGTTGGTATTAAAAGCGGTGTAACCGTAATCCCGGTCAAGGGCGAATATGACTATATTGTCCGGACTCTCAATAATAGAGGATAATAGAGAATCAGAGTGTTTTGATTCAGCGTGTATATTGTTGATATTGTCTGATGATCGTTTCGTTTTCATCTGTTCACATATTTATAAGATTGCTATTGGTAAGTTAGTAATTTATTCCTAATTCTACAAAGTCAATTGCCAAAAATCACACATTCAGGATGATATCCACCAGAATAACCACATCCAAAACATCAATTGAACCATCCGAATTCATATCCGCAGTAAGTAACTCCCAAGGGTCGGGGTCATACCCGGTCAATATCCAACTCACCATTCGGACAATGTCGAGAACATCGATAGCATCGTCGCAGGTCAGATCACCACTGATACAACCAAACACATCATTGTAATCACCGGGAGATGATTCCGGCAGAAATGCCCACTCTCCATCGCCATCGGGTAATCTTCCGAGAGAGACATCCATATTCTGAGCACCAAATTCAATAATGTCCAGTATATCCACTCCATTCGCTGCAGTGAGGATCACATATTCACCACTGGCGCTTAGTTTGAAACTGGCATGCAATGGACCTTGTGAGCCGTCTTCATCACACCACACAATGAGGAAATCTTCCGGTTCCAATTGCAGTTGAATTTCGGGGAATTGCCATTTGGTGAGATTGTCAGGATTATCGCTGAGGTACAGTCCATCTAATATTATGGGTATGTTGCTCATGTTATATAATTCCACCCAATCGTCGAACTCTCCAGCATTATCTGGGATGGTAATAGAATTGGATGCCATCAGTTCGTTCAAACGGAGGTTGGATTCGCCCATGCTTTCAATTGATATGGTGATCGTTCCACTTGTAGGAAAGTAAGCGATTTGTCCTGAGGCATCCATGGCTACAAATCGGATTTGTGCACTATTCACATCCATAACTGGCGGAATTTGAACCATCCAACGATCTGCTTCTTCAACAATTGTTGTTTCTGGCACAGGAGTATACTGTAAAGGAAATAGTTGTTGCGATCCACCCTCCGGGGTGAACTGTACCTGAACAAAAGTCAGTCCATTGGGATCAAATACCGATGCAGCAATAGTGAGTAAATCCCCCTCTACTGGATGTTCGGGAGTGATACTCCAGTCGTAAAAGAGAGGCGCCATGGGCACATAGTTGAGGCTACCCTCGAGTGAAGAGAGGCGCATCTCACGGTATTCGTAAATACTTCGTTTTACATGCTGATTATCGTAGTGATCATCATCGTACGAATCTGTAAAATCGCTCATTCCACCATCACTGTCAAAACCATAGTCCAATCGTCGGTATTGATCCATTTCTGCCCACGAAAAAAGGGAAGTCTTGATGTCCTCCACATTTGACTGCCATACCGGAGATATGAAGACCTCTTTGAAAAATGACAGATAACGTGTGTACAGGTTTCGGTATCGGTCGTTTGCAAGGATACGTTCCACTAAGGGTCTGTCGCCATCATTCATCACCGCAAACGCGTATGGATTCGACTGGGACCATTCAATATTGAACCAGTCAATTCCGAAGGAATTATCGTTATCAAACGGGATCCAGTGGAATTTATCCGCATCCGGTTCGTGGTAAAGGTAATAATTGTTCATGAGAAACCAATAATCGTCCCAGTTTCCGGTCAAAACGTCCATCGCCAGATATTTGAGGATTTCGTTTACATACAGAATATTGTCGAGAGAGTCAGCAAACAACTCATCGGAAGTGTTATTGATGACGGAAATGAGCCGGGCCAGCTGAGTGAAATCATTCGTGTCTTCATTGGTAGTCAGCTCGTACGGGCGGTATCCGTCAATCCATGGCTCATAGTTTGCTGGGTCATCACCACGATATGTGAGATCGCCAGGCCAGAGACATTTCCACAGGTTCCCCGAATCGTCATCGAAATTTTTAGACAGGAATTCATCATCGATATGTTCCACAGAAATGTACAGTCCATAATAATCATCATTGATGTACAGCGCTGTGTGAGCGGAGCGGGAGGCTGTCACGCCCACGTCCTGATACAGATCCCAACATAGTTTGGACCGAACTATGGACGGATCATTGTGTTCACCGTTCAAGTTTAGTTTGTCCACACCGTGAAAATTTCTGCCTGGCACGAATGTATTGAATGACACTTTAAACGACTTTTTCTGTGCCTCGCGAGATGTGTTCCCTCGAAGTCGGAAACCGATATCCAAGACCTCCTCATCGATGTGGGAATTGGTGAAGTGAAACTGCGCCAGGTGCAGGCTGTCACTCTGGGGATTTTCGTATATCCACTGCAACGTTGTGGAGTCAATAGTGATATGCATGACGGATACTTCCGAATTATCATAAAGTATCCACGAATCGTCGAGACGGTTATTTTGAGAGAAAAGAATCGCAACGAAGAAACAATTTATAATGGTGAAAAAGATCACTGGAAAAAATTTAGAAAAATATGGAGTGATTTTCATGATTATGGTGCCTTTTAATATGATCGAAAATTACGGCGGTTTACTGAGATGATGTTTAACCACGAATGGGCACGAAAGTTTGGGGAGTTAATGAGTTATCAAGTTAACGAGTTAAGACGATTCTTATCTGGATGTTAGTTGAAATTACCATTGTCAAAAAAAATTGTCAAATCAACATTGAGTTCGGATTCATACTCTACTCATTAATTGTAAAAAGTCCAAATGGAATAACGATATTTATTAACGCGAAATGCTTATCCAAAGAATACAATTCTAATTTATTTTGAATCACATTATCCAAAATAATTAAATCAGGGATTCCCACTTTATTAATTCCGTTTTTAATACAAATCGACTGGTATTCAATGATATTTTTCCAGTTAATAGATATGGGAATATTTGTGATTTCCCACAAAAGTTCGATGACATCAAATTGTTTTTTCACATTGAGATATGGCACTAATTCCGCTAAAATTAAATTATTAATGCACAATATGTTATTATCTATTAGTTCATCTAGAACTTCCGAATTAAGTCCACTACGAAAATAATCTATCCAGACAGAACTATCAACCAGAATGTTCATTTCTGTCTCTAATCGTATTTAATTCGATATCGAGGTCAAATGCACCTTTGTATTTTTTTAATGATTTTAATTTATCTTTCTGAATGATGTAATAAAGTGCCCGCTTGATCAATTCTGTTTTTGTGGGGGATTTTGTAATTTTCATTGCCTTATTGATCAAATCCTCAGGGATGTCGATTGTAGTTCTCATTATTCATTTACCTTTAAAAATATATGCATAAGGTAAAATAATTTTTATGCATAAGCAAACATAATTGATAGATGCAGGTTGAATCGACTTATTGAATATTTATCATATGACAAATGTGTGTAAAAAAGGCTCGAAAGAGGTTGTAGAAATTAAACTTTCCAAATCTCGGAGACTTGGAAAGAATGGGGGTTGGAATCAAACCTATTTTTCGTCAATCCAATAATCTGGTTTTCGGTGCTGATGTGCGACTGCGAGAATTAAAATGTGATCATTTTCAATGGAGTACATTAATTTGTATGGGAATTTATGAAGCAGACATTTTCTAATTCCACTTTTCTCTGAAGTCCATGAATTGGGATATTTGGCAATTCTCATTACTGCTGTTTTCACTTCTTCTTTGAACATTTGAACAGGCTACCGAGACCTTCATACTCAAGTTCGTAAAAATGTACAGCATCATCGATTTCAATTTTAGCTAGTTCAGAAATGAGAACTTCCATCATTTATTTGTTGAATATTTCATCCATTAATAATGACTTTAACTTGCCGGTTCGGTGGGCGTTTAGTCTTTTGATTGCTTCTTCTTCCCAGATTTCTTCAAGTGTTAAATCGGGTTGATCCAAACTTTTTAACAAACTTTCCACAATCATGAAGCGTTCTTCGGGTTTCAATGCCATCGCTTGATCTAAAATATTTTTACTCTTCATCTCTATTCCTATTTCTTTTTCCAAGAAAATTGTTATACAAACTTACTAAGTTTATGAGAACTTGAAAAGATTCAAAGTCTACTATAATTCCAGAGTAGTTTTTTCAAGCAGTACCGTTGCCATAGCGGCAATACCGTCGCCTTGGCCGATGAATCCCAAGTGGTCGGTAGTGGTGGCTTTCACGGAAACAATTTCCAGGTTGATTTGCAGAATATCTGCAATATTTTGACGCATATCAGGGATGTATGACTTGAGAACCGGTTGCTGCAAAAGGATTGTACAGTCTGCATTTGAAACCATGAATCCCTTGGATTTTACCAAGTTCATTGCATGGTGCAAAAACACTCGACTGTCGGCGGATTTCCATTTTGGATCAGTTGAGGGGAAATGCGTGCCGATATCCCCCTGGGCGATTGCGCCAAGGAGAGCATCCACCAGTGCGTGGAGAAGGGGGTCGCCATCACTATGTCCTTTCGGACCTTTGGGATAGGGCACGGTCACTCCACCAATGACTAATGGAACGCCTTCCACCAACTGATGTACGTCTATTCCCTGTCCTATCCTCATGTTCATAACTAGTGGTTTTTTTGAGTGAGTTCCCGGTTAGATGATCAGCATGGCATCGCCGTAGCTGTAAAACCGATATTTTTCCTTGATCGCTTCGTGGTAAGCTTCTAGAACGAAATCTTTTTTCCCGAACGCCGCGATCATCATCATCAATGTGGATTTGGGTTGATGGAAATTGGTCACCAGTTTATCCACCATTTTAAAATCATAAGGCGGGAAAATGAATTTATCCGTCCATGCTTTTTTTGCGGTGATCTGATTTCGGGAAACGGAAACGGTTTCCATTGCACGGACTGTAGATGTCCCAACCGCCATGATGGATCGCTTCTTTTTTCGCGCGTTATTAAGGGTATCGGCTGCTTCATACGAAATATGGAAAAATTCGGAATCCATGTTATGCCGCGTCAGATCCTCTACCATGATGGGACGGAATGTACCCAGTCCGATATGAAGAGTGACCTCCACTACTTTCGCACCCTTTGCACGGATATTATCCAGCAATTCGGGAGTGAAATGAATACCCGCAGTCGGTGCTGCTACAGACCCGCGTTGTGAGGCGTACACGGTTTGATAATTTTCTTTGTCATCCGGGATGGGGTCGCGTTTAATGTATGGAGGCAACGGGGACAAACCTTCTTTATCGATGAAAGGGTACAGAGAGTCCACCGAATATTCGAAGCGAACAACTCGTCCGCCGGATATGGTATTGTCAATAACATCGCAGGTGATCCCTTCACCGAAATGCAGTTTGTTGCCAATACGAACTTTCCGAGCGGGTTTCACCATGGCTTCCCACAAGTCTTTTTGCAGTTCCCTCAGTAGAAATACTTCTACGATGGAGTCGTTATTGTCTTTCCGTGCAAATAATCGAGCTGGATACACTTTGGTGTTATTGACAGCGAGGATATCGCCTTTTCTAAAGTAATCCGCCACATCTTTGAACTGTCGATGCTTAATCGAATGGTCTGATCTATCCAGTACCATGAGTTTGCACTCATCACGTTTTTCTGTTGGATATTGAGCAATCAGGTTTTCAGGAATTTCAAGTTCAAACTCTGATAAACGGGGTGGTTTTTCGGGTGATCCGATTAACATAATACCTCTTTAATTTTCAAATAATGTTGGACGATTGCCTGCCAATCCGGGTGGATTTTTTTCTACCCTCGGTTTGACATTCAATCGTAAATATGTTTTTTCAAGTGCGATTCTGCCACGTGGAGTTCGTTGGATGAATCCCTCTTTGATGAGGTAGGGTTCATAGACTTCCCCGATGGTGCGTGCGTCTTCAGATATTGCAACGCCAAGAGAATCCAGTCCTACAGGACCGCCACTAAATTTATTCACTAGCGCATCCAGGATACGTCGATCCATTTCATCCAGACCAGTTTCATCAATCCCCAGTCGGTCAAGTGAATCTTTTGCCATATGGATATCTATGATTCCGTTGGATTTTACCTGTGCAAAATCACGTGCACGTCGCAAAATACGGTTTGCGACTCTCGGTGTACCTCGCGAACGACGGGAGATTTCATGCCCCCCCTCTTCATCAATCCTCACATCCAGAATCGAAGCAGAGCGTCGAATTATCTTTAGCAATTCATTTTCATCATAAAAATCCAGCCGAAGCACTACACCGAAACGATCTCTTAAAGGAGAAGTGAGATTGCCCAATCGAGTGGTGGCACCGACCAATGTGAACGGATTCAGGTTCAATTGGATACTACGTGCGCTTGGTCCTTTGTCCAGCATAATGTCGATGGTGTAATCTTCCATCGCGGAGTACAAATACTCCTCCACAACGCTATTCAATCGATGGATTTCATCTATGAAAAATACGTCATGTTCAGCTAGATTTGTCAGGATACCTGCCAGATCACCTGCACGGTCAAGCACAGGGCCGGATGACAATTTGATGTTTACACCCAGTTCTCTGGCGATAATATTAGCAAGCGTCGTTTTTCCCAATCCGGGAGGACCAAACAACAACACATGGTCAAGAGCCTCGCCCCGTTGCTTCGCTGCCTGAATATAAATCTTGAGATTTTCAACTGTCTCTTTCTGCCCTACAAAGTCAGAAAATTGAGAGGGGCGTAAAGACTGATCAGTGAGAAAATCCTCTTCTAATTTTTCAGGAGTGTTTATCTTATCGATTGGCTGTTTTGTGGATTCTATCATATTAAAACGAACACGTAATATACGGTGAAAATCGCCGAAATTTGAAGAAATAAGGATATGGTCAGATTGCAGCCGGACCAGCCATCAAGATCAATTTTATTATGGTCTTAATTCGTGATAATGTTATAGATTATAAGCAATTATTGAACTGAACTTGGTTATTGAATTCAGATAGTTATATTTGTAATATTGTAAACAATTAAAGGGAAGAAGTTTTAGAAGTTGAAGTACGATTTGTCAATTATTCGGTTTACTTGTTATTTCAATATCTCCTGGAAAATCATTGCCCTGATCATGGTCAGTGTTTCTATTACAGTTGGCCAATGGTCATCAGACCCCTCAATTAATACAGTAGTAACAAATGAATGGGGTCTTCAGGTAGATCCATTGACTATTTCGGATAACAATGGTGGAGCAATCATTATCTGGTGGGACTGGCAGGCCGATTTTAATATCTATGCACAGCGGGTAAATAAATTTGGATTCAGGTTATGGCCAACAGAAGGATTGCCCGTTTGCACGATGCCGGGATCCCAATCTCAGCCAGTGGCTATAAGTGATGGAGCTGGAGGAGCAGTCATTGTTTGGCAGGATACCCGATCAGATATTGGGGATATATACGCTCAAAGAATCGACTCGACAGGTTCCCTTCTCTGGAATGGAGACCAAGGAATTACCATTTATGAAGGTCCAGGTGTTCAGAGATACCCTAATGTAGTTTCTGATCAGAGCTCATTCTATATTACCTGGGCTGATAATCGGTATGGTCTGAACCAGCCATTTTGTCAAAAAGTTTCCTTTTATGGGGAATTGATCTGGCCTGATGAAGGAGTTCAGGTAGTGAATTATGATAACCAGCTTGAGTACTTTTTCAGGGAAATGACACCCAATGGATTAGGTGGTTTGTATTTTATTTGGAAAGATACCAGATATTCCGGGGAAGAATATCATCATGAATTATGGGGGAATAGGATTGGAAGTGACGGGACTCGCCTTTGGGGTAATGGTGGGATTCCCATTGCACAGGAAGGCCGATCAAATGGAGGACAAGCTTCGATGGTTCGGATTTCTGACAATAGCATTATATGTGTTTACTTGAAACAAATTGAGGAAGATAGTATTCAAAATCTATATGCTCAGAGAATCAGTCCGGAAGGCAATTTAATTTGGGGAAACGAAGTTCCCATTTGCACAACACCAGGAGATAAATGGATTTATTATTTTTTTAGTGATGATTTTGATAATTTATATATGGAATGGCATGACCATAGGAATGATAATTGGGATATCTATGCACAGAAATTAAATTCGGAAGGAATTGTACAGTGGGCTGGAAATGGAGTTTCCGTTTGCTCCCATGAATCCGGACAGATGATGTTTGAGTATATTCTCGACCAAAATAATCACTTAATAACTGTTTGGAGAGATGGGAGAAACATAGCAACGAGTTATTATGATATTTATGCCCAAGTGATAAATTCAGACGGATCATACTATTGGGAAGAAGATGGTTTACCTATATCAATTGCGGATGGTGCACAAGAATACCCGACCCTTACGAAAAGTCAAAACAGTATCATTATTTCCTGGGTTGATAAGAGGTATTCACCAGAGCGCGATATTTTTGCCCAGCAAATTTCAATATTCGGAGAGCTTGGTGATATACCCGTTCCTCTGGGCGATTTGAATATGGACACAATCACGGATATTTTAGATATTATCATGGTAGTGGATATTGTTTTGGGAAACAGTGGTGGTACAGAATATCAACTATGGGCAGGCGATATAAACGAAGATGAAATCATCGATGTTCTCGATATCGTCATCATGGTCAATATCATCCTGGAAGGATAAGCGTTGTGAGTCAAACATGGTTGCCATCGAGACCTTACAATGTGTTCACAATTAACGATAGAAGAAATATGGAGACGTAGAAATTGAACTTCACTATTGCTAAATACTTATCACGCATAATTTTTCTATTGATATGCATTTGTTTTTGCAACGGACAATGTACAGGATGCAACACAGAATTCCACGATTGCGAATACGAACAATTAACAAGCTATGAAGGATGTAATGAAGGTGATGTTGAAGTCCTTCAGCAGTTTATCGATCTGAACTCTTTGACCAATGTATCAATGATCGATCTCGGTTGGCAGGCATGGGATGAAGGACAGATAGTTTATCTTAACATATCAATGACTGATGATAATATTATATTGACCCAAATTCCTGCAAATATCGGTTCTTTAAATCAATTATGGTATCTCGGATTAGGAAATAATCAAATTACATCCATACCTGAATCAATTGGTGAATTAACCAATCTCGTAAGTCTCTCTTTTTCAACAAATAATATTTCCGAGATACCTGAATCCATCGGGAATATTAATAATCCAAATCTTTATCAAATTGGTTTTGGGTACAATCAACTTACAACTTTGCCTGAAGGTATTGGTAATCTAACTTATTTATATAATTTGTATTTATCAAATAACGAACTTACACAACTTCCTGAATCCATCGGGAATATGACTGGCTTAGGTACGATTAATTTGGACAGTAATCATATCCAATCTTTACCTGATTCTTTCACGAATCTGACCCAGTTAAAACATATACAAGCATATGGGAATAGTATCCAATTCTTACCGGAATCATTTGGTGACCTTATTAGTTTACGTTCAGCCTATTTCGAGCATAACCTGTTGCAAGAGCTCCCTGAATCCATCGGTGAATTAGACAGTGTAAACTTCCATCTCTCATTTACGAATAACCTGTTGGTCGATCTTCCTGAAAGTATTTGTGATATTGAGGGACTTTCAGGCGGTGTTTCCGTATCGCTGCAGTTTAACTACTTGTGTCCGTATGAAAATATCCCGGTTTGTGATGAAGATAGTCAGGTTGGATTATGGCTTTCATATCAAAATTGCAACTGGTACCTCCCCGGGGATACATCAATGGACGGTGTCGTAGATATCACTGATGTATTGCTATCTGTATCCATCATCATAGACGAGGCAAACTTGACGCATCTTCAAGTTCATAATTCTGATGTAAATCTTGATGATTCGGTGGATGTGATAGATATCATTTTAGCGGTGAACATCATTTTGAATGAATAAACATAAATATTCTTCAAAAATTTGAGCTATTCGAGTCAATAACATGTAAAAATATCCATTATGATGTAGACTCACCCCAATAATTTCAACTCACCCTCACAGTTACACTTCCCAAGATATTTGGCCCTATTCTCCGTTACTCCGCAATATTAACTTACACTGTTAGAGAAATATTCTATAATTGAATAATTACCATTGCCTTTTGCTTCAATAACTACATCGTGATTACACACGATCTCCTTCTGACCATCCCGACCATTCTGCCCACCTCACAGATTGAATGTCTCGGTGAAGAGCGTGTAAACTTCAATCCTTCATATCCACAAGTCCATTCATTCACAAAAATTAATTTCATTATTTGTCCCCATACCTGTTTTTTCACTCATCCGTCCTCACTTCGGCATCATAAATTCGGCGTCCTTAACCAGAGTATAATTAAATAATTGAAAAAAATCACCTACACTTTTCCCATCCGGGAGCACCGCTTGTCAAACGGCATGCTGGTTTTGATCATCGAAGACCATTCGTTGCCCATCGTCTGCTATAACACCACATTTAAAGTGGGCTCGCGCAACGAATTCCAGAAAACTGCCAAATCTCACGGAATTACCGGTATGTCTCACCTGTTCGAACACATGATGTTCAACGGTTCAAAAAAATATGGCGAGGGCATATTCGACCAACTGCTCGAAGCTAACGGCGGAAATTCGAATGCATGGACTTCCAAGGATATGACATCATATTACGAGGTCTTCCCAACAGATTGTCTCGATTTGGTAATTGATATGGAAGCCGATAGAATGGCGAACCTGTCCCTCACCAAAAAAATGTTCACATCCGAACGGGACGTTGTGAAAGAAGAACGGCGTATGTCCATTGAAAATTCCATTCCGGGAACCATGTGGGAAGCCCTTTATAAAAATGCTTTCACAAAGCACCCTTACCACTGGCCTGTGGTTGGATGGATGGAAGACCTGAACGAAATAACTCTTTCCGACTGTAAATCCTTCTACCAGAAATATTACTCCCCTTCAAACGCAATTCTCATTATCGCAGGAGACGTTGTTTATCCAAATGTGATCGATAAACTTGAATCCGCCTACGGCTCAATGCCTGTGGCTAAATTAACCGATTCTCAATCAATAACAGAACCGAATAACGATGGTGAACGAATGGTTGAGATCCACCGACCGGCTGAACTTGAGCGTTGGCTGATGGGTTATTTGGGATGCGCGGGTAATCATCGTGACACCGCAACACTGGACATTATTCAACAGATCATGGGAGATGGTGATAGCTCCCGTTTAGTGAAAAAACTGGTGCATGATTCACAAATTGCCATTGACGTATCAGGTACATTTCACTGGGGAATTGATCCGGATCTGTTTTTATTTGATTTCCGGGTGCGTCCCGGGATTTCCGGGGATCGGGTTTTAGGTCAATTTGATAAGCAAATCGATCGTTTATCTGAAACACTTGTTTCTCCACGCGAATTGCAAAAAGCAAAAAACCAGCTAGCCTCTCAACTGATTTTCGAGATGTCAACACTATTGGGGAAATGCACGGAAATCTCCAATTACTACATGATTTTTAATGACTACCAAATGGTCTTCAACATGATTGATCGATATATGAATGTCACACGACAGGATGTGTTGACTGCTGCCCAAACATACCTGAGGCGCGACAATCGAACCATCGTCAGAGTGATCCCTGAAAAAAACGGAGGTACTGAATGAGCACTGATCAAATTCATATCCCTCCATTTCAAACCGAGGTGATGGATAACGGACTCACCGTTGTCATGATGCCTATTGATAAAATGCCACTGGTATCTGTGAAGTGCCTGATCAAAGCCGGGACATCTGCTGACAAAAAGGGAAAAACCGGCAGCGCCTCATTGACGCTGGAGTTATTGAAAAAGGGATCCGGTGATTATAATGCCGCTAAATTTTCAGAAGCCATTGACTTTTTGGGTGGTACAGTAAATACGGGGTCAGCACCGGACTATTCAATTATATCCGCTGATTTTTTGCAGAAAGACCTAGCCACGGCATTGCAATTTATGGGTGGAATGGTAATGAAACCTCATTTTCTGGATCATGAATTTGATTCGGCACAACAGCGAATTTCTGCTGCCATCAAAGGTATTATGGACAATCCCTCTTCGCTGAATTCCTATTTTTTTCAAAAATTATTCTTTGGCGAATCTCATCCATACGCTAGTCCTGCAAATGGAATACTTCAGGAAATAGACTCGCTGCAATCGCAGGATATCCGGGAATTTTTTAACGAACATTTTATTGCAAATAATGCTGTGTTGGTGTTGGCAGGTAAATTCAAAATCCCTGATACAATGACAACTATTCAGAAAATATTTTCACCGTGGGGGACTGGGCAGCTACACAAAACATCAAGAATCCTGATACCGGTTCAACAGAAAAATAAATTTTTTGTGATGGACAGACCGGATTCTGTTCAAACGTATATTCAGATGGGAGTCCCTGGTATCTATCAGAATCACCCTGACAGCATTCCATTAAACGTTATAAATTCGCTTTTCGGTGGAGGATTCACTTCAAGATTAAATCAGGAAATCCGGGTAAAAAGAGGGCTGACCTATTCGATCTCTAGTGGGTTTACTCGCATGTTCCATCAGGGTTCGTTTGCTATTGGTACATTTACAAAAACAGAATCGACAGGAGAAGTGGTTCAGGTAATTTTCGATGAGTTGCATAAACTTCATGATGAAAAACCGAGAGACGATGAGATTAGAGATACAATCCGGCATTTATGCGGAACCTATCCATTGTCCCTTGAAACGGCAGAACAGCTATCTGAAAAATTAACTCGAATGGCATTGTATGAGTTGCCCTCTACGTGGATTTCCGATTACCTCTCCATTTTGCAAGCACTGTCAATGTCAGATATACTAAAAGTTGTTGACGATTATTTCCCGGTATCCGGATATACCTGTGTCTTATCCGGTAATGGCAGGGAAATCGAATCTCAAATTCAAGGATTTGGAGAAATAACAGTTATGCCAAATGAGGACATCCATTTATAAATATGAAGCCGGTGGAATGATTCCTCTGGACCTTCATTTCTCATCGCTCCATTATTTGACCAACTGTTCATTTTGGGATAATTTGTAGAATATTGTAATTTACATAAACTGATTGGAGAAAATATGTCTCATGTCATTACTGCTCATTTATGGTTTGCCAGTTTGTTCTTTTTGTCATCAATTTCGTTGACAATCTATTTATTGGCGATGAAAAAAAAATGCGGTATTTTTACCCAGCTCCCTGCAAAAATAATATTCTACACTGAATTGACTTTATCCGGGATTGTACCATTACTGGGATTGTGGATCGTTATTGGACAATCTTTCTGGATGAAATTCCCTAATTTTCACTACAAACTGACTCTGGCCATCCTTTCTATTGGACTCATCCATTGGGCAAATGCAAAAATGAGAAAGGCATGTAAAGCAGAGAGTTCATCTTTCAATTTCATCCTGTTCCTCAGAGTGAGCGCTCTAATTCTATTAGCACTGGCCTATAATCTGGGGCTAACATTGCTTCCCTATTCACTCAAATAACCAACTACAGCCTTTGATTAGCCGGACAGGAAAATCTCATGAGTGATATCATATCCTTTACGAAAGCACATGGGACGGGAAACGATTTTATCATCTTCATTGCGGAAGAGTCCCCTGATTTGGTTCGGGATCGATCTTTCATTTCAAGATTATGTCGTCGAAGAACCGGTGTTGGCGCTGATGCGGTGCTGGTGTTATCCAAAGAACCGGGGTATGACTACAAAATGGACTACTATAATTCCGATGGTACCTGGGAGACAATGTGTGCTAACGGCGCCCGGTGCGCAGGACTTCTGATGAAAAAACGGGGTCAGGTGACAAGCAATCATATACACTTTTTAGCCGGTGACGGACCCCATGAAATGGAAATACTGGATGACGGTCAGATTCGGTTGAAAATGACTCCGCCAGAATATAAAAGTGATATGTTGACGGTAGAAGGATTTTCCGGATGTCATGTGGACTCCGGTGCCACTCATTTTGCGACTGAGGTTGAACGATTCACCATGAAACAAGCATCTGAATTTGCTCCAGGTATCCGGTACGCCTCCGAATTCGCCCCTCGTGGAATAAATGTAGATTTTTTTGAAGTGGTAAATTCCCGCACGATCAAGGTGATTACTTTTGAAAAGGGGATAGAAAAAGTCATGCTATCCTGCGGATCTGGATCAGTGGCTGCAGCTTTCCATGCGGCAAAATTAAAAGAACTTGAAAGCCCATTGGATATCATCGTTCCCGGAGGAAAACTCAGCCTGGTATTTGATTCTGATTGGCAAAACGTGTGGTTGAGCGGTCCAGCAGTGATCCTCTATACTTCGCAGATCAATCCTGATAATCTTCATTAACCTTTAGCACCACAGGAGGAACCATGCCGTTTCAATTTCGACCCGATGGAACCTATGTAAAAAACCTGTCTTTGACGCGCCGGATCATGCCGTTCATCATGAAAGGACGGAACGAATCCATCGTTTTTTTCGAACAGAAGATACCTGTGGATAACGCTTGGAAATTTCTCACATCGTTCAGAGAAAAGACCAATCAGAAGGCATCTATTTTTCATTTGCTCCTTTGGGCTGGTGGACAAATTTTAAACGAACATCCACGCCTGAATCGTTTTGTAGCCGGACGCAGAATTTTTCAGCGACATGGTATCTGGGTCTGTTTCAGCGCCAAGAAAAAAATGGATGATACTGGACCTGTCATTGCTATAAAGCGAAAAATTGATCCGAACTTGGATTTCCAATCTCTTGTGAAGACACTCACGCACACGATCGCAGAAGAGAAAAGCGACAAATTATCCCATACCGATAAAGAACTTTCGTTGATCTTCAAACTCCCAACTTTCATCATAAGTCCCATGGCACGGTTGCTTATGAAGCTTGATCACTTCGGATTATTACCCGATATATTTATCAAAGACGACCCGATGTTTGCCAGTATCATGGTAGCCAATTTGGGCAGTTTTGGACTGGACGCAGCTTATCACCATTTGTTTGAATACGGAAATATTCCCATTTTTATAACCATTGGGAAAAAACATAAAGAAGTGGTGGTGGATGACTCCGGTGAAATACGAGCTGTATCCATGATCACATTGAAATTTTCATTCGACGAACGGATCGCAGATGGTTTTTATTGCCTTCGTGCATTGGGCATGTTTAACGATATCCTCTCGAACCCGGAGAAGTTTATTACGATATGACGGATTCTATTTTAATACGACCGTTCTCAATAGAAGACTATCCTGCTGTCCGAACGCTGTGGGAGGTTGTGGGTTTACCCTTCAAACCCGGCGGAAGAGATTCTGAAGAAACAATCCGCCAGGAATCAACTGGGCAAACAGCTCTATTTTATGTGGCAGAGCAGAATCACCAAATCATCGGTGTCGTTTTCGGTACTCATGACGGGCGAAAAGGATGGATCAATCGGTTGGCGGTTCATCCAGATTATCAACATGCCGGAATAGCCCGACAATTAGTTGATCAGGTTGAAGCAGTTCTTGAATCCCGAAATATTCACATCGTTGCATGTTTGATTGATGATGGGAATGATTCTTCAGTGACTTTTTTTAAGAAAATGGGCTATGTCCCTCATCATGATATTCATTATTTCTGTAAAAAAAAGAATAGAAACATTTAGCTTGAACCATTTGAATTCGATAAAATCAAAATTTTTCAAAAAATAAATTTATAAGGAAATTAGTAATGAAAAAGTTTTTCAGATTTCTAATATTAATAATAGTTGCAATCATCATTTATATATTTTTTAATGCCCAAGATATCCCCACTTTGAAACCCCTGGCATTCAATCCACCTCCTGCACCTGAAATGACCGGCAGGTTACAACCCAACGATCTGCTTCAATCCGCTGTACGACTGCTTGAGGGGCAAGTATCTGGTCCTGAAGATGTCATCCGTGACTCGAAGGGAAATTTATTTATTTCCAATTCCGATGGTACAATTTATAAATATACAAGTACTGGGGAGTTGATCCCATTCTTTCGTTCTGCAGGACGTCCGTTAGGTCTGGCTCTGGATTCAAAAGAAAATCTCATCGTCTGCCATACCAGCCTGGGGTTGATCTCTCTGAGTCCAACTGGAGAGATGAGTATTTTGATCAATAATGGAAATCAGTTCCACCTGATAGACGATTTGACCATTTCTTCAGATGATGTTGTTTATTTTACAGACGCCAGCAGCTTGGGTGAATTGGAAAGTTTTTATTTTGACATCCTCCTACACCATCCCCTGGGAAGTGTTTGGGGATACGATTTAAAAACCGGTGAGTTATCTAAAATTATTGATGAACTCTATTTTGCTAATGGAATCCAGTTGTCAATTGATGAGTCATACCTGTTGGTAAATGAAACCAGTGCATATCGAATCAGAAAAGTCTGGCTGCATGGGTACAAGCGAGGCGAAAGTGAAATTTTCATGGACAATCTACCCGGGTTTCCTGATGGGTTAGATAAAAGTACACCAGGCACATATTGGGTATCAATGGCATCTCCGAGAAAAAAAGAAGTGGATACAATTTATCATCCACGACCATGGCTAAAAAAAGTGCTTATGTACCTCCCGGATCTATTGAGACCCAGCCCCACACCGTACGGGTTAATTCTTCGGATTGATATGAGTGGGAATATTTTGAATAGTTATCATGATACAACAGGAGAAATTCTGTGGTCAATTACAAATGTGTTTGAGCACGAAGGTTATCTTTATTTAGGCTCACTTTTTAATGATGCAGTGGGTGTTTGGGAGATTCCGCAGAACACATATTGATTTGGATCCTACAGACATCGAGTATAAAAAAGACCCCGGTTGCCCGGGGTCTCATGGGAGAAGAAAATCAAAGCGTCGGGGGAGCGTTACCCTAACACTTCGACGGTTTCCGTATGATAAATCCAACCTTTTTCAGAATCAAAACTCCAACCTACTGTCTCAGACTGTGGTGTGACTTCAATGACTGGCGCCAGATAGATCCAACCTTTTTCCTGATTATATTCCCAACATTCTTTTTCAACATTGTTCTTGCAAACTGTTTCATGATTTTGAGCTGCATTTAATACGAAGAACAATCCTGCGATTATGATGCTTGTGGTAAAAACTTTTCTTAACATGGTTATTTCCTTTCGGTAAAATTTTTCTCTGGTAAAAAACAAATTCACTGTTTAAGATACAAAGGGCATGCCCAAATTTCAATTTCGGTGAATTATTCTTGAAAACGAAGGATAAAAAATGAGATAACCTATTATCTTTATAAAGGTTGTTGATTAATGAAAATATTTTTATGAATTTCCAATAACACAAAATCAGAATCAATATTTATATCATTTTGGTATAATTAAATTGGGTAGTGATATGGAGAGAGTGCTAATTCATTTGAGGATTATTCGGGAATAAAAATTGAAAATGAGTGGATAAAGACTAACGGATATCAGACAAACTCCGTCTAAAAATTATATTCCATCCCCACTCGAACATGTGAGAAATCTTCTAACTTTGTAAAGACGTTGTCAGGCTGAGTGTCTGCTCCGATAAATTGGTTAAGCGCAACGTGAAGAATCCAGTTTTCTACGGGCGAATAATTGACTTCACCACCCAGCATCATTCCTTTCCCGTCCAAATTCTGGAATGTCATCCCTTTCAATTCCAGACGGCTGTCAAATAAATTTCCAGAAGCGGACATTAAAAGTCCACTGTCCGTAATAACCGCAAACGGCATCCCCATCCCCATCTGAAAATTATTTTCTATCACTGGGACAAATCCACTTTCAGGATCAATGGTTGAACCTGAAAACCAGAAGTATTGATTACCAATCAACTGAGCATTCAGTGTAATATCAGATGATGTGGTGTATTCACACTGAACAGCGTATTGACTGTATTCAGCGTTAATTGTGAAGGGGGTTTCAAAATCTGTTTTTGTGAAAAAATAGGCAGCCTCTCCCCGAAAAGTTAGGTCGCCTAAAAACATTACAATGTCAGCACCCAAGATAGATGTTCTCCGGTATCCTACGGTATAACTTACAGGATTTGCCATTGAAAAGCTGCGATCATGCCCCTTGAGCCAGGACAATGAAATGTCACTTTCTCCAACAATCGTTTGTACTTTTAACCCATACTCTATGGGATCGCCCACAGAAATGTAATGGTTTGGGGTAGGTGGTAATTCCAACGGGAAGTCCGGTTCGTTGAATGGAAGTTTATTTGGGACATGTTCTCCTATAATCACCCCAGTTAGTTTCCAGTCCCCTACATAATAATTAACCATTGCAGAAAGAGACCCAACCTTACGATCAGTTCCCGTCATGAACATGTAATAATAATTGTACGCATTGAGATTATCCGTGGGATTATTTCCATCTACAGCGCCCCAGGTCAAGATCTGCTTACCAACAGAAATTTCCCCAAATGATGGATACCACACCACATACAGTTCTCTCAGTTCAGCTTCTGATTTTGCAGTTGACCATCTGTACTCAAGGGCAGATGTGAGTTTAATATCAAAATCACCTTTTGAAAATCCCAGCTTCAGTTCAGCCAATCTAAATGGAAGTGCGATTTCTTTGCCATCTGATGAGCTGACCATTTGTGACGGATAAATATACCCGGAGTAGTACCCCTGTGCGAACATAATTGTCGTTAGAAATGCTGCTGTGAGGATTGTTTTCTTCATTTAGATCTCGTTAGTCCCGTGGGAGTCGTTTTAGATTTTTTTCCTGAAACAGATCGTCTTCTATTTCTGTATCGAGTTGAATGTTTGTAAAGGTGAGTCGTGTATTATGATTTTTTTGTACATTGTCCACATAGATTTCTATGGGTGTGTAATATCCATCCAATTTTATGAAAGTGAAGTCTTTCGTTTTTAGAAGATTTCCGGTCCGGTCATAGGATTCTTCTTTGATCGGATACAATCCATCTATAACCACCCAGGTGATATGACTGCTATATTCAGATTCCGCTACTGATTTGGGAACCGTTTTCAGCACATAACATGTGTGTCCTTCAAATATCTCTCCTGATTTTACCAGTTCGTAATCATTCTCATCCAGATTACGGTTGGTCATATCCTCATAACTTAAATCAGATCCCATGAACGCTTCTGCTTTTTTACTTGAGGAAATCTTTCGAACTTTTTTAAATGCAGGCAACCAAAGACGCATCTCATCGTCTTTATCGTCATGTTCGATCTTTAGAAAAGATACCCCTTTATCATCTGCTGGAGAGAGAAACCACAACATTTGTTTTTCACCACCATTTACATTCACTGTTCTTAATGACGATGTTCTGGATTGTCCTTTCGAATTGGTAAGCACCATGGTCATATCCGTTTTCATGTCCTTCGGTTCCAACCGTTCATCTACGGATTTTGCAACTTCATATCCAGTCTGGGCAAATGTCATTGCGGAAATTAATGCGAGTATTCCTAAACCTATTGATATTGGGGATTTTATAAAATATTTATTAATCATTTGTTTTCCTTTCGAGCCAATATTTTGATTTGATAGACGATCATTATCAATTATTGTCTTAATTTTTTCTTAAAGATTTCTACAAGTGCAGCCAGGAGGGTAAGTGTTCCTATCGAAGTTGACACCATGGCGAAAACCATCAATCCACCAATGTGCATTACCGGAAGAAATACAGAAAATAAAAGCGCACCAAAAGACATGTTGGAGACTGCATCTAACACGATGGGATACCCTACTTCGTGGATAACCTGCTGACTGATCTCACTATCCGGTACACCTCTTGCGGCTAAATTTCTGAATTGACTGATGTAGTGTAGCGCAAAATCCACCCCCACTCCGATAATGATGGAAGATAGGATCGCCGTAATATGGCTGAGATGAATTCCGAATACACCCATGAGTCCGAAATTCATTATGACTGCGCCGGATAACGGAACAACCGCCATTATCCCCCAATGGAACCGCTTGAAAGCCACCGCTGCCATGATAGCAATTAAAATTATTGATACTGAGATGCTGATAAATGAAGACTTGACCAACAAATGAACCAGATCATTGAAAATGACTAACATTCCGGTAATGGTGATAGACAAATCACTATTGATGTGTTTTGACGCATATGCCTTAATCTCGTCAACAAATGTCACGATTTTTTTTGTAGACATATTTTTCATCAGCGATGTTACAAGTCCGGTTTTATATTCATAATCCACCAATGAGCTGAAATCATCAGGATCACCGGAGATGGAATACAAAGTAAACAAATTATTCACTTTATCCCGTGTATCTGGAATCGTTTCATAAAGCGGATCATCATCCATGACAGTCCTGTGCATCTGTTTAATAACATCTGCAATTGAGATGGTAGTGGTAGTACTGGGATGTTTTTCCAGAAAATCCTGGAAAGTGATCATGTCATTTAACGTTTTGGGCGATTTAATATCCCCCTGAATCCGTAGCTGGAGATCCATTGTGCCGGTCATTTCGGCATCCATAAATTCAAGACTATCTCGGATTTCTGTCCCCGGTTTGAAAAAAGTAATAATATTTACTTCAACGTTGAGAAGAAAAAGTCCCCAGAAACCGATACCCAAAACCACCACGCCTGCTCCAAGCACCTTTTTGGGATGATGGATAACAATTGATCCAAATTTATCCGTGACTCTTTCGATGAAATTTGATTTCGAGATTGCACTTGAAGATAAATTCCATTTTTTTAATATTATCAAGGATGGTAGAAATGTAGCAGATAATATCCACGCCCATATAATCCCTGCGCCGATGGTGATTCCATAACCCATCATCTGCCGGATTGGTGCAAAAGAGAGTGATAGAAAGGCTACAACGGTCGTGGCGCTGGTTAGAAAAATAGGGAGCAGCAATGAGTTCATTGTGCCTTCCACTGACTCTTTCACATTACCGGATAGTCGCAATTTGCTAAAAAATTTCGTGATAACATGGACACCATCAGAATTGGCTATCGTCAGTAGAATGATGGGCATAGATGTGTTCATAAGTGAAAAATAAAAGATATCCAACTGAGTAAAATGACGAATCCATCCCATAAATCCCATCATGGAGGTCAGAGACATAACAATGACAGACAGCACCATGGCAACGGCAGATATGCTGCGTAGACTTGACAACATGATCAATATCATTACGACCAGTCCGATACGCATGAGGCGAATCACATCCCCTCTCATCAGCATTGGAATTGAGCCGGTCAGGTATACCTCTCCGCCAAAGTGTACTTTGTAGTCTTGTAAATTCTGATTACAGGTATTCACAACGTTGTTTCGAAATTTATCTGAAGCTACGTCTATCACCGGTCGTACAACAACATTTAGGAAATCTCCATTGGTTCCCACAACCCTGCGCATCATATCCGGAGTTTTTTCAAGGTATGTTCGAATACGATCTACTTCAACATCCGTTAGATCTTTGGCTGGTTGTAAATCACTCACTTCCATAAATCCGTCATCGCTATCCATCCGGTTCAGAGTCGCAATACTGATAACCTCATCTACTTCTGCCAGACTTTCGATTTCATTGGTGATGGTCCACAGGTCAGATAGTGCTTGGGTGTTAAATACGGATTCCCCGGTGCGACCAAATGCCACAAACATCAAATTCGTATTCCCAAATTCTTCCTGAACTGCTTCCCACGTCATAGTTGATTCGATATCATCTGGAAGCAGCTTCAACATGTCGTCTTCCATTTGTACAAGCCATAAGCCTGAAGATAACAACATGGTTAAGATCAGTGAAATAATGATGGTCCTCTTCGGGTGATTCAGTGATTGATTTAATGCCCATTGTTTCATAGAATAATTCCCTGTTTGACAAATAATTTAATGTACCGCTTCACATCATCAGGATCGGGAGTCGGCAATCCCAACTTCTCTCTTAAGGCTATTTGGATAGGACGACTCAAAATTGAAAATAATATTATACCGATAATAAACATAAGAGATAATAATTGTTCAGTCTGAACATTCGAAGTTCGGATTGCCCTTTCATATATGGGTATAATGGTGTCATACTTTTCCGCTACGATGGATTTGATAAAGGATGCGCCATCTGCAAGCTCACGGGCAAGCATCGGAGGAAGTATTGTCGACTTCTGGTCGAATAGTGAATAGTAGGATTCAACAATGACATCAATAGCACTTTCAATGGAAAGGTCATGTTCAAGACCACTGAGTATAGCCTTAAACACTTGATCAACATTTTGGGTAATAATGGCTTTGTATAGCTCCGCTTTTCCTTTAAAATAATAATGGATTAATGCATTATTTACCCGCGCCGCTTTTGCAATTTCACGAGTAGTTGTGGATGTAAATCCTTTTTTAGCAAACAGACGCTCTGCTTCTTTCTGAATACGATCACGGATTTGAGTGTCTGATGTTCTATCTGATTTTTTGGGTCTTGCCATGGATTAATATTATTAAGCAATTGGTTAATAAAAAAACAATTATTAATCAATTGGTTAATTATTTTCGTTGTGCAAAAATGCTATTGGTCGGGATTTTAGCAACTAATTGATCCACGAAATTTATTTTAGGATTAATTCATGAAGGGTTGATGGAAGTATGGATAAATTTCATGCTTATTATCCGCTATTATTTATATGAAAGGCCAACTGACTACCAAAAAAATTAACCGCTTTCGCAGGTATATCGCCTGGCGAAACATTATTTTTTCCTTTTTACAATCCACGCTTTCGGGTATCAAATCCTTTGATCAATTATTTGTCATTACAATTGCAATCATAATTGGTGTTGCTGCCGGATATGTTGCCGGTGGATTCCGCACACTCATCTCCTATTTTAGTGATTTATTCTGGGGAAACGGACCGTTCTTGGAAATGGTTATTTCAGCTCCTATTTATCTAAAGGTACTGATTCCGGTTATCGGGATCGTATTCGTTGCCATTTTCGTACAACGATTTGCCCCGGAAGCTAAAGGACATGGTGTTCCCGAGGTCATGAATGCGATTGCTACGCAAAGCGGATTTATCCGAATGAGAGTAGTTCTAGTGAAAGCTTTTGCTTCTGCTGTATCAATTGCTTCAGGCGCAGCTGTGGGTAGAGAGGGCCCTATTGTGCAGATCGGTTCTGCATTCGGGTCCATCGTTGGACAAATTTTTCAGGTTTCCCAACGCCGGATGAAAACGTTTGTGGGATGCGGTGCTGCTGCAGGCATAGCCGCTACATTTAACGCACCTATTGCTGGCGCCATATTTGCCAGCGAAATCATTTTGGGAGATTTTAGCGCCGGTGCTATTGGACCAATCATTATATCTTCCGTGTTTGCCACAGTTATTTCCAGAGGTATGTATGGTGATTTTCCTGCTTTTGTGCCACCCGTCTATTCACTACATTCCCCTCTTGAAATATTGTTCTATATCATCTTGGGAGTTGTCACTGGTTTTGCAGGATGGTTTTTTGTCCGTACTCTGTATAAGTCAGAAGATATCTTTGATCAATGGAAAGTCCCTGTTGGAGTAAAAGCGTTGGTCGGCGGCCTGATCATCGGACTGATGGCGATCTTTATCCCAGAAGTGATGGGCGTGGGATATGAATCCATGGATCGTGTTTTAGCAAACGATCTCTCATTTCTCATTATTGGCGGATTACTTATCGGGAAAATCTTTGCCACCAGCATATCGCTGGGTGCCGGTGCTTCAGGGGGTATCTTTGCTCCTTCCCTGTTCATGGGGTCTATGCTTGGCGGCGCTATGGGAAAGTTCTTTAATGTTTTTTACCCGAATATTACCGCAGACCCGGGTGCATATGCGCTGGTGGGTATGGCGGCTATGGTTGCTGCCACGACTCATGCTCCGGTAACCGCAATCCTCATTATATTTGAAATGACGGCAGAGTACAGTGTTATCCTTCCATTAATGGTTACCAGTATTATCGCGATCGCCATTTCATCACGACTTCTCGATGGGAATATTTACACATTAAAACTCAAACGCCGCGGTGTTGATATTTATGGCGGCACAGATATTAACGTATTAAAAAAATTGAACGTAGATAAAATCAAGCAGCAACGAGTGGAGATTATCCGGGAAGATGCATCCATAAATGAATTATTGGTAACTATGGCCGGTAGTGAGCAACCAGTAACTTATGTTTGCGATGAAAGAGATAAACTAACAGGAATAATCACACAGGGAATGGTAAGACGGTTTCTTAACCATATGGAAACCATCCCGGATGATGCCGTAATTAAAGATATCTACCAAACGCGTTTTCCCAGTGTTACCGATCGCACTCCCATCAATGATGTTCTGCAAAAATTACTGGACGCAGATATGCTGGCAGTGCCGGTTCTGGACGATGATGGAAATTTGACCGGCCAGGTTTTCCGTAGGGATATCCTCCGTGAGTACCAGGATATGCTTATTCAAACCCAAAGCGCCGGACATATGGCAACTGAGATGAAATACGTTCACCATTACCATGAAAAAACCGAAGTTATACCAGGATATTTGATGGCGCGGATCAATACGCCCTCCGAATTTGTGAACCAATCGTTTCACCAGTTAAATATCCGCCATAAATTCCATGTGGACGTGATTCTTATATGTAAAACGCATAATGGGGTATCGATCAATTTAATGCCTGTTCCCAAAACCATTGTAGGTCCCGACGACCAGCTTCTTATCTTTGGGAAAAAACCGCACGTTGAAACACTCTGTGGATTATCCTGAACATCCAATGGAACAAACTTTCCGATTCGTTGTACGCTAGCCAAACATGAAAAATGAAAAAAAATATTTGACTACATCAAAGATAACGTATAAATTGATCTTCATGCGAACAGTCGTTTACTTATTATCTCTGGCAATTGTGTTTAATCTGGGCACCCACGTTAAAATAATGTGTGAAACACCCACATGCGCCATGACCAGTTCTCAAACCTGTTCCTGCGACATGGGGAGTAATGTTACTGATTCTCAATCTAATTCCTGTTGCAAAACAAAAGTAAAATGCCAGACGAATAACTTTGACGGTAATTCCGCATCCAATTCGGTAGAGGTCATAAAGTCATTGACCGTGGGTTATACTCAATTGACAATATCACATTTTACCATTAAACAAAATTCTCAAAAGTTCTTCGTACCTGTTGATTTATTACCAAATCTCACCATACAACACACCCATACTCCCCTTTTAATTTAGATATAAAACTCCCTTTTTCCTTTTTTCAGTTCTCACTTTAATAAATTAGGAGTTTTGTATGTTTCGCAACCGAAACGTCATGTTTTGTGTGTTTGTTCTTCCATGTTTGGTTTTCTCTAAGCTACCCGAAACAAACCCTCAATTGGATCAACTGATCCGGAACGCCCTTGAAAATAACAGAGCGATCATGGTACAGCAACAAAAGGTAATTTCACAATCGAATGAAATTATTACCGCCGGGAGCCTCCCGAACCCATCACTATCTGCAGGATATTTCATATCACCAGTGGTGACCAAGGAGGGACCTCAGGAGTGGAAGCTTGCCATCACTCAAAATCTGCCCTGGCCCGGCAAACTATCCGGAAAAGAAAAAATTGCCCGTCTTCGATTGGACATTGAAAATGAACAGTTGAGGCAGGTGACTTTACAGGTGGTCAGTGACGTCCGGGCAACCTATGAACAACTGAGGTTTCTTGCATCAGAAGAAGCTATCACCAACGAGAATTTTGATATTCTGAAACAACTGGAATCCGTTATCAGGTTAAAATATACCACCTCAAGAGCCAGTCAATCTTATTTGCTAAAAGTTCAAATGGACTTACTCAGACTCGAGGACGATCTAATATCCATCACTGCCAAACGACCGGTACTTCTGGCGAAACTGAACCGGCTTCTTGGCGATGGAGCATATGCCGATAATCTAATTTTCGATAACATTCTTTCCTTTGAAAAAGATCTACCTGCAATTGAATACGCTGGGATTGAGAAGAATCCCCAATTATTAACCGCCCAAAAATCAATATCGATTGGATCAGAAGCCGTGCGCCTTGCAAAATTATCTGCCAAACCGGATTTTTCTGTAGGCCTCGATAATATCATACTTAAAGATGGTACCGGTAAGAACCCATTGATGGTCAGGGCGGGAATATCCCTCCCCATCTGGTTTGGTAAGAATAAAGCCATCAAAGAATCGGCAAACGCCAAGCTGGCAGGCGCTGATTCCCGGTTGCAAGATGTACGGTTATCTCTTGATGCCCAGCTTGAAAGTCTGAATTATAAACTGGACGATTCCCGGCGGAAGTATAATCTTTACATCCATGATCTGATACCGCTGGCAGAACAAAACTATAAGGTAGCCGAATCCGCGTATTTATCCGATGAAGTTGATTTTGAAACGTATCTCAATTCGGAAAAAAATCTGCTACAAGCCAAACTCGAAGGGGCAAAAATGCGTCTTCATTATTTTACATCCCATGCAGAATATCTTGAATTAACTGCACAAGAATTTTAGGAGAAAACATGAAAATTACATCAAAGAAAACAAAATTAATTTTATCCATTGTTGGAGCCATTTTCATATTTGTTATCGGTTGGCAAATGGGCAATGATCCCGTGACGGCTCCGGCAGCAGTAGAGGCAGCCACTGAATCCACCACCCCCACTATATGGACGTGTGCCATGCATCCACAGATCAAACTGCCATCAGCTGGTCAATGTCCGATCTGTTTTATGGATCTGATCCCATTGGAGGCACATGACACAGATGTAGGACCCCGTCAATTAAAATTATCCGAGTCTGCGGTTGAACTGGCAAAAATATCAACGACAAAGGTTTTGCGGCAAGTGGTTGAAAACCCAGTCTTATTATCTGGCAAGGTAGAATACGACGAAACCCTTGTAAGCCGAATCACCGCATGGATACCCGGCAGACTGGAACGGTTGTATGTTGACTATACCGGGATCAGGGTGAATAAGGGAGACCACATGGTGGAATTGTACAGCCCTGAACTCATCACTGCTCAGGAAGAACTCATCCAGGCATACAAACAGGTGAATCTGGGTGGAAACCAAAATCAATCGAAAAACGAAACAGTCATGAAAACGTTGGATGCTGCACGAAAAAAATTCCTGCTACTGGGTTTGACAGAAGACCAAATCCGCACCATTGAGAAGCAGGATTCTCCAACGAACCATGTGATTATTTACAGCCCGGTTTCCGGGATCGTCATTCACAAAAATGCATTTGAAGGCATGTATGTAACAACAGGCACTCCCATTTATACTATCGCTGATTTGAGCCGGGTATGGGTGGTCTTGGATGCCTATGAGTCGCAGGTTCCTTTCCTTCGATTTGGTCAGGAAGTCACCTTTTCCGCTGAATCCATTCCGGGGAAAACATTTACCGGGGCCATCGCTTACATTGATCCAGTATTGGATGAGAAATCCCGAACGGTGAAGGTCCGATTAAACGTTGCCAATGACGATGGTCTGTTGAAACCCGGGGCATTTATCCGTGGGACCGTACATTCCACCCTTGATTCAGATGGGAATGCCATCAATCCTGATATGGCGGATAAATGGGTTGGACCCATGCATCCGGAGATTGTTAAAGACAAACCGGGGAAGTGTGATATATGCGGTATGGACTTGGTGCCGGCAAAGGACTTGGGAATTGTAAATATGCCGAAATCTGATAAATTGCCTCTTGTGGTCCCCGCAAGCGCAGTATTGAAAACTGGAAAGAGAGCCGTGGTTTATGTGAAAGTTCCTGATACGGATTCACCCGTGTTTGAAGGCCGGGAAGTGGCTGTCAGTTCGAGAGCAGGTGATTATTATATTATCATGTCAGGTCTTGCAGAAGGTGAAGAAGTGGTAACAAACGGTAATTTCAAAATCGACAGTGCGTTGCAAATTTCAGCAAAGCCCAGCATGATGGCCCCTGAAGGAGGAATGTCAGGAACTGGTCATGATCATAGCGGAATGTCTGCGAAATCTCCGGGAGCTAAACCGAAGCCCGAATCTATCAATAAGGACTACCACCTGAACCTCACGCCTGCATTATCCGAAAAAGTATTAGCGGCATATATGAAATTGCAATCCACGCTGGCAAAGGACGATTACGACAAATCCTACTCCGCGCTGATGGAAATCCACAAGCTGACCATGGGAGTTAAAGGAGCAGAAGAGATCATGAAACCCACAATGAAATCAGCCGATAACATCGATGCACTTCGAGGTGCTTTCGAGGAATTATCGCAGGTGATGCGGTTTGCGGCTGAAACGGGGCTCTTCTCCGCTCCTGTAAACGAAGCGTTTTGTCCTATGGCATTTGATTTCAAAGGAGCTTACTGGCTGCAGACGGGTAAAGAGATCAACAATCCCTATTTTGGTTCAAAGATGTTACGCTGTGGAGAGATTCGACGTCAGTGGAATTCACCAGCAGAAAACAAATAAGGGGAGAATAAGCACATGATTGAAAACAAAAATCTCTCCTTTTTAGACAAGGCAATCAAATATTGCCTTGAAAACAAACTGATAGTCATTATGTCTTTGGTAGCATTGATCGGATGGGGAGTTATGGTCGCGCCATTCGACTGGAATATCCCCGGTATTCCCAGAAATCCAGTTCCAGTAGATGCTATCCCCGATATTGGTGAAAATCAACAGATCGTATTTACCAAATGGCCCGGCAGATCGCCTCAGGATGTGGAAGATCAGATCACTTATCCCCTGACAGTCGCATTATTGGGCGTCCCGGAGATCAAAACGGTCAGATCATATTCCATGTTCGGATTTTCTACTATTTATGTGATATTCAAAGAAAAAGCGGAATTCTACTGGACGAGAAGCCGGATTCTTGAAAAACTGAATTCGCTACCATCAGGCACACTCCCTGGAGGGGTCCAACCCACTCTGGGACCTGACGCAACTGCTTTAGGGCAGATCTTCTGGTATACCCTTGAAGGTAAAGATGAAGATGGTAACCCTGCAGGCGGTTGGGACCCACAGGAATTACGATCCATTCAGGACTGGTATGTGCGCTACGGGCTACAGTCTGCCGATGGTGTGGCAGAAGTAGCATCCATCGGGGGATACGTAAAAGAATATCAGATCGATGTGGATCCAGCGGCAATGAGAGAACACAATATTTCCCTCACCCAGGTTTTTGATGCGGTAAGAAAATCCAATGTAGATGTGGGCGCTCGCACCATTGAAGTGAACCGTGTTGAATACATGGTTCGGGGGCTTGGATTTATCAAAAATCTTGAAGATATCGAATACACAGTGGTTAAATCGACGGACTCTACTCCCATCTATATCAAGGATGTTGCCGTAGTCTCATTGGGTCCGGCACTTCGTAGAGGAGCGCTTGACAAAGAAGGCACCGAAGCGGTAGGCGGTGTGGTGGTTGCGCGGTTTGGTGAAAATCCACTTGCGGTCATCAAAAACGTGAAAGCAAAAATTTTGGAGTTGAATCCGGGACTGCCCTCAAAAGTTCTAGATGATGGACGAACTTCTCAGGTTAGTATTGTTCCGTTTTATGACCGAACCGGACTAATCAATGAAACGCTTGGAACCCTGAATCACGCTTTACGGGATGAAATCCTTGTTACCCTCATTGTGGTCATCATTATGGTGATGCATCTAAAGACATCCCTTCTCATCGGAGGGCTGCTTCCACTCACCGTACTGATTGTTTTTATCGGAATGAAACTCTTCAACGTGGAGGCGAATATCGTATCCTTGTCTGGAATTGCCATAGCGATTGGTACCATAGTAGATATGGGTATTGTGGTCTCTGAGAATATGTTGAAACATCTGGACACAGCCGATGAAGATGAAGACAAGATCAATGTCCTTTTTCGTGCTGCATCAGAAGTTGGGGGCGCGGTAATGACGGCTGTGTCCACTACTGTGGTGAGTTTTCTCCCCGTCTTTGTCATGGAAGGAGCCGAAGGAAAACTCTTCCGTCCGTTGGCATACACAAAAACCTTCGCTCTCATCGCCTCATTGGTAATTGCTTTGACTGTACTTCCGGTATTCGCTCACACTCTGTTTTCCGACAGAAAAAAACGAAAGCGTGTTTCGGGAATCCCCCATCTTCTTGTGACAGCAGCGGGACTGGTGGTCATGTTTACCTTTAAATGGTGGATCGGATTCCTTATTATTCTGGTGGGCATTTATCCATTCCTTAAAAAGGCAGCACCGAAATTCGATTTTAATTCCATAATCCCAGATCGATACTCCAATAGATTGAAAAAGCTGAAAGCGGTTCTGCCATCTGCCGGGAATTGGATCGTGGTATCCATCGTCGCGATTATCCTGGCGGGGACGTGGTCACCATTGGGATATGACAAAGGGAAATTGATAAATGTGCTCTTCGTTGCCCTGGTTTTAGGATTGGTGATGACGATTCTCATCCTGTTTATGAAAGGGTATCCCAGAATGCTGCGATGGTCATTGGATCACAAAGTAGCAACACTATTGGGACCCACAATTCTGGTATTCATGGGATTTGTCGCTTGGCTCGGATTCGGGAATATTTTCGGATTTCTCCCCAATTCCTTGAAATCCAATCGGGTATTCAGCGCATTGAATCACGAATTTCCGGGGTTGGGTAAGGAGTTCATGCCCCCTCTAGACGAAGGATCGTATCTTTACATGCCTACTACCATGCCCCATGCCGGTATGGAGGAGTCCTTAGACGTATTGCAATTATTGGATATGGCTTTATACTCCGTCCCCGAGGTGGAAGTAGTCGTGGGGAAAATGGGTAGAGCAGAGACACCCCTTGACCCTGCGCCCATATCCATGATCGAAACCATTGTTGGCTACAAATCCGAATTTAAAACGGATAAAGATGGTACGCGTATGAAATTTTTGGTAGATGATGAAGACAAATTCGTTCGTGATGAAAAAGGGGAATTGATCCCCGATGACCACGGTAAAGTCTTCAGACAATGGCGAGATCATATCCGAACACCAGACAACATCTGGGATGAACTGGTGAAAGCAGCCCGGATACCCGGCACCACATCCGCCCCCAAACTGCAGCCGATATCTGCCAGACTGGTCATGCTGCAAAGCGGCATGCGGGCACCCATGGGGATCAAGGTCAAAGGTCCGGATCTGGAAACCATAGACAAGGTGGGACTGGAACTTGAACGCTTACTTAAGGAAGTTCCTGGTGTGGAACCCGCTGCCGTGATCGCCGACCGGATCGTGGGCAAACCTTATCTTGAGATCGAGATTGATCGTAAAGCCATCGCTCGATATGGTATTAACGTCCGTCAGCTACAAAATGTGATAGAAGTGGCTATTGGCGGCATGCCTCTCACTACTACTGTCGAAGGCCGGGAGAGATATCCCATCCGTATCCGGTATCTACGTGAATTACGGGATAACATTGAATCTTTGGAAAATATTCTGGTGCCAGCTCCGGGTGGTGCTCAGATCCCCATAGGACAACTGGCACAGATCAATTATGTAAAAGGTCCGCAGGTAATCAAAAGTGAAGATACCTTCCTGTTGGGATATGTTCTATTCGATAAAAAAGAGGATTTTGCTGAGGTAAGTGTTGTTGAAAATGCGCAGCGTTTTCTGCAATCAAAAATTGACAGTGGTGAGCTGATCATCCCCGCAGGTGTCAGTTTTGCTTTTGCGGGATCGTATGAAAATCAAATCCGTGCAACCAAAAAATTGCGGGTTATATTGCCGCTGGCTCTGTTTGCGATCTTTCTCATCCTCTACTTCCAGTTCGGAAAAGTATCTACGACCCTCATCGTTTTTTCAGGGATTTTCGTCGCCTGGTCTGGCGGATTTACCATGATCTGGCTATACGGGCAGGACTGGTTTATGAATTTCAGTCTTTTTGATGTGAACATGCGGGATCTATTCCAGATGCATACGATTAATATGAGCGTGGCTGTTTGGGTAGGATTTCTAGCACTGTTTGGCATTGCCACCGATGATGGTGTGATCATCAGCACATACCTGGAACAAAGCTTCAAAAAACAATCGCCAAAAACCATCCGGGAGATCCGGGAGGCAACCGTCATTGCCGGTAGCCGCAGAATACGTCCTGCGATGATGACTGCAAGCACCACCATCCTGGCACTGATCCCGGTACTCACATCCACCGGGCGCGGATCAGATGTGATGGTACCCATGGCAATCCCCTCATTTGGAGGGATGGTATTCGTCATCCTCACTACATTTGTAGTCCCCATTTTGTACACAGCAGTAGAGGAAAGAAAATTGAAAGTGGAAAATCGAATTTTAACAGATGAGGATCAATGATTAATGAAATTCATCTGGGTTGGTGGTGGGCAGCATGCGTAGGTATGATCGTTTTAACAGTTGTAATTATCTATTGTCGAAATGAAAACAAACGCGATGATAGTTCATTGGAAAAACCCCAGAGCGATCAGGATATAAAGTCCGGATTTGATAAAAATGCATAGAATTAATAATACAGAAAAATTCAAAAGGAGAAACACAATGTATATAAAAGTATTAATTGCCAGTGTTTTGAGTATTGTGGCAATCGGATGTAGTTCATTCCAAGACAACTCAACACCATTAATCATTTTGATCACTCCGACAGATGGAGCGACCAACGTAGAAAGAGAAGTGAATATTAGGGTTACTTTCGATGAGTCAATGGATATTTCCACATGCGAGAGTAGGTTCGGTTTTTTTGAAGGGTCAATTACTGAAATACCTTCGAATATGGCTGACCATATACCAGGTGAATTCTCCTGGAATTCCGATTATAGTGAAATGATATTCCACCCGCAGGATGATCTTATTGAAACCCATGACTACTCCATTTGTTTGACGGAAGGAATGCAGAGCGAACACGATCATGATGGAATGATGATGGACCACGACGGTGGTATGATGTCGGAGGAAATGGGATCATTCGGAACGTTTGTCAATAATGGTGTGATTGTCTGGTTCACGACACAGTAAACCAGGTTACACAATGAAAAAATTAAATTAAATAAATAATAAGGAAATAAAATGAAAACAACGAAAACCATACTAATAGTGGGATTGTTACTGGCTATCGCCTTTACCTCTCCGGACAAGCAACATGATCATATGAAGATGATGAAACAGAAACAAGACAAAATGACGCAACCCGCAGAAGAGGGAATGATGCAGGTGAATCTGCCTTCCATTCAATGTGGCATGTGTAAAAACACGATTGAAACCGGGATGAACAAGGTTCCAGGCATTAAGTCTGTAACCGTGGATGTGGATACCAAAACAGCCAAGATCATGTATGATCCAGCTCTCATTGCTACACCGGAAATTGAACAATCAATTTCTAAACTGGGTTATTGGGCAAATAGTACCCCTGCCGATCCTTCTGTTTATACGGATCTACCGGGATGTTGTCAGATGTCTGATTCTGAATATGGGCAAATGATGAAAAAATCCAAAATGGAACATGACGCCATGAAAGAATCCATGCCGGTGGACCATCAGCCAAGCCATACAACTATGGCTATGATCAGTCTTCCAACCATCCAATGCGGAATGTGCGAAAGCCGAATTGAGCGTGAATTGCCCAAGGTAGCAGGCATCGTCTCGGTGGACGTGGTCGTGGAAAAGAATATGGGGCACATCATGTATGATTCAGATTTAATAACACTTAATGGAATTGAAACAGCAATTGCCAATATTGGGTATCAGGCAAACGAAACGCCTGCTGATGCCAAAGCATACAAGAAGCTTCCCGGTTGTTGTAAGGTCAATTAGAAAAACTGAATCTAAATTTACTCCGTTGGAATTAAATGAAATATCGAGAGTAACCGAATTCAAACATAAATTTTATTAATGACACACAATTGCAGATACCTGTAAAATCTGATTAACAAAATGATGAAAAAAAATAGCATAAAGGAATAAACATGAAAATAATGATCCTGATAATCACCGCAATGGCAATTATTGCCTGTGGAAAAACCGAAAAACATGACGATCATCAACATAATATGGGTGCTGCTATGACAGAAACCCAACAGCATGAAGGCATGGAAATGGCCGGAGCCGATGAACCTGTCCTCGCTGATGACGAAACACTCATTTACTTCACCTGCCCTATGGATTCGCACAAAGACGTGCATCACGTGGACCCTGGAGAATGTGAAAAATGCGGGATGAAACTCGTTGCCGGTGTGGTTACATCAAAAGAAAAACTGGACTACTATGGATGCCCCATGCTGATTCACAGTCATGTTCGGCAGGATACTCCTGGTACATGCGATGATTGCGGCATGAAACTTATGCCAATGCGAATGGTAAAGTCTTAGGATTTTTCATCATCACGGATCCGGGAAATGCAATTTAGCTGTTCCCGGGTCCATTTTCAATTTGGAGGAAAAATGGCTGATCAGATCATCTTTAAGGTGAACGATATGACATGCGAAGGATGTGCTTCGAAGATCCGGGCAGCATTGGAAGGATCGGATCTAACCCAGACTGTGGACATCAATGTGGCAGATAAGGAAGTTCGGGTATCAGGTACATTATCCGAAAATGAAGCTTTCGATCTGGTAAAAACCGCCGGTTATACACCCAGTCCCAAAAAGAAAGGCTGGTTGGATAAGATTTTGTAAAGCCGTTCCATCAATACGATTTGCAATAGAGAGATCTCGTTCAACCAGAAATCTCCATCCACACAGAGGATGAACTCCAATACGTCGTATTCTGGACTACGCTATTTCCATGAACGCAACGTTACCGCACAAAGTCAAGGTTGTTGAGTGTTCCAAGCGAAGCGAGGGAAGTTTGATATATGAGGAGTGTCTGGTTCGAGTGGGGATGGGTTATGTCAAGGCCGTATGTGAACAAGCTGATTAGAAAAATTAGAGAAATAATGAATAATAATCGATTTGTAAAATTATTATCACTTTACTTTCTGGTATCGTCACTGTCTTTTGCGGAAGAATTATATGTTATTTCGGGTAATCCGTTTACTTTGGGGACGGTGCAGTTCTCAACCAAATTATTCAAAATCAGTGATGGGGGATATGTAACTCAACATATACTGTCAGAAGGGAGAGGTCAAAACTCAAATGTGAATACCCAGTTTGTAAAAACATATCTGGCAAAAAAGCTAGTAGTAGAATGTGAGTACAATTATGATAACAATGAATTATTATTAAATTTAATTGATTACAACGATAATTTTGAATATAAACAAATTGTTGTGCCCAAACCTGACAATTATTATTACATATCTTCACAAATGATTGATAATCCAACATCTGGACTACAGTATTATTTCAAACTTGGTCGATTTAATTCACAATTATATTATTTGCATAAAGTCTATGATTTTAAAACCGGGAGGTTCATCAACGTGAGAGATCCCTTGTTACAGTATACACTTTTTGAAGGATTTGAAGGCGGATTTATTGGTAGTTCTGAACCTTTATTTATACGTATTTCTGAAAGCGGACAGCTAATAAGTTATGTTGAAGGACCATCATTATTTGATACATTTGATATTTCATTTGACAGTACCCAAATGAAGTACAAGGATAATAAGTTCTTACTGCTAGTTTCAAATGATCACTATTTAGTGATGAGTTCCCTTGACCTTGCTACCCAATCAACAACAGGACTCGGTCAGTCTGAGATATTTGTGTATGATAAACAAAAACACACGTGGAAGTCAATCATTCTGCCGGGAGGTTATCCAATTATACGCGGATTTGGTCACTGGATTGGTGGGAATACAACTGACATAAAAGGCGATCGTCAAAACGTATTACGTCGATCAGATTATTATATCAAAGACACGGGATTTCCGACTTCAGAAAAAATGAATGATTCTGAAATATACAGTCATGGAATCATTTTTCTTTATGATTTACAAAATGATACCTATATTGAATATGACACAGGTGAATCAGACTGTGAGGTGCTGTTGATAGAAAATGAAGTATTGTATTACAGATTGTTTGACACAATTTACAAAGCAGAGATACAAAATGGCTCCCTTTTAGACCCGATACTATTGTCATCTGGTCCGGCGATCACGGATGCACACTGGGCATTCATCAAATAATATTATAATAAGGATCATTCGTCTATCTGCGATAGTATCGCCAGTCTGCATTTCCAATACTATCGATAACCAGTTCAGCTAGAAAGTCTCGTTAGCATCTTTATGAACGATACCATCTAAAAAAATATGGGTTATAGCAACCTTGTCCGTAACGAAAATATTTTTTAATAGATAAAATAAACGAATAAAAAGACTGGTTACAACTCTACTATCATTTCGTTACATCTAAAATATGTCTCATATTCTTTCGAAACAAGGTCCGATTGCTGATAAATTCAGAGAATGAATTTACAGAAAATATCCCTGAATGTCTCATCTGTCTGACGCATTAAACCTGAAGCAAAACGTAGTGATCCGTGCCTGTGCAGGTGCCGGAAAAACCTACGCCCTCACCAAACGGTACATCGCCATTTTGGATTCATTTGCAGAAGCGGCCGCTCATGTCCCGCGAAATCAATGGCAGGGTCCTCAAAATATCCTCGTCATTACGTTCACCAATAAAGCCACTGCTGAAATGTCCGGTCGTATTTACCGGGATATTCACAATATTTTATCTGGCAAAACTATCGAAGATGATCATCCCGGCACTGCCATCCTAAAAAGTACGGACTATGGTTACGACCAATGGTTGACAGAATCATTCAACCGTGCCCAGATCATGACTATTGATGCACTGTGTAGTAAGATCATCCGTGAAAATCCGATTCAGGCAGGGATTGATCCATCTGTCACTGTTGGTGATGAACTGTCGGTGACGGATATTTTCAATAGAACGCTGGATTCATTTCTACAGACATTATTCAACCTGAATGATATTCGTTTTCATCGCCTGTTTACCCGGATGGGTTTGCATCATTTAAAGAATGTCCTGTCGTTTTTCTCACAACATGAGTTTGAACTGACCCAATGGAAAACCCGGTGGTCATCCATGTCTCCTGATGAGATCCTTCAAGCCTGGCGAGTAGCCTACGAACCGACACTCCCTTTCGTGCCCATATCGGAGCAGTATGCTATCATGTTGGATCAACTCATCGCTGGCGAACTTCCCTCATCCATCCGTGGGAATCTCGCGAACCACCAAAAAACTATCACTGAATTTTTCGGCGTGCCAGAAATGCAACAACCGACATTTTACAAAAAACGCATCCACCCGTTTTTTACTACCAACGCTGGCACTTACATCCAACGTCTTACGCCCATCCTGGGAACCGTTGCGGAGTGGAAATCAGAATTGGGCAAGGATAATCAAAAGAAAACTGCAGATGAGAGATTGAAATCCTTTCTTAATAATTTGGCTGATCAAATCCCCACAGAAAGCCTGGATTTCATTTTTACTGAAGATGATCAGCAATCCGCTGAATGCATTGTGGATCTGGTGAGCCTATACCGGGAATTCTCACCCATACTACAACACGCAAAACGGGAAAATAATATTCTGTCTTACCAGGATGTAATCGATTATACTTATCAGCTGTTGAAAGACAATCCGGGTATTGCCCGAAAATACGGTGAAACATGCGCCCATATCATGGTGGATGAATTCCAGGATACTAACCAATTGCGTTGGGAAATCATTCGAATGATCACATCGGAAGATGGCAATCTCCGTCATCGGGGCATATTCATTGTGGGGGATGGCAAACAGTCTATTTACCGATTCCAGAATGCAGATGTGAAAGTGATGCAAAATGCCATATCAGACTTATCACAAACAATGGATACACGTCCTGTCATCGAATTCAATGACAATTACCGATCATCCGAAGCCTTTATTCAAAAGGCTATCAATCCAATATTTTCTCAACTGTTCAAATCTCCAAATGAACCGCATCAATCCTTTGAGTCTGTTTTTCTTCCTACATCATATCCCGAGAATAAACCGGAATCTGATCGCGAGCGAGATGAGCTTATGGATGGAAGTATTCAAATTCATTTAATGACCGTGGACTATGAGTATCTGCAATCCCCTGAAAAAATTTACTCAAATGATACACTTGCTTATCCCCTGCAAGTGGCACGGTTAATTAAGCGGTTTCAAAATACCGAACAATATCAGCGATTAGATACTGCCCCCGGGAGCGCCAAAATCGGTGTTCTGCTGCGAACAGTAAAAAATAATATCACCGAATTTCGTGAAGCCTTCCAGATAGAAGGCATTGATTTCGAAGTAGTGAGCGGAAAGGGATTTTATACCCGGCAGGAGGTTGTGGATATTGAGATGCTTCTGGCATTGCTTATCAATCCTAAGGATGACGTGGCAATGGTGGGTGTTCTCCGATCTCCTCTCTTTGCAATTGATGATGATTGTCTGACAAATATCTTCGCACCAGAGAGGGGCGGTCAATCCGTGTATGAGGTTATGGCGCTGGTTTTGGAAGATGTAAAAACTGAAATTGACCTTTGGCTTGAACAGATCACTCGACTCCCCGTTGATCGCGTGCTGGAAACCATATTCAATACACAAGAACGAGAATTGGGATATCTTTCCGAACCGGATGGTTTTCAACGATGGAAAGACATCCAGAAATGTATCCGACTCATTCATAATTGGTCGGTGAACGGAGATGATCTGACAGAAATACATCAGAAACTCCGCACTCGGATTGATCGCGATGATGTTGAAGATCTCGCGCCAGTTGCCACGTCATCCGAAGTAGTAATCATGTCCATCCACAAGGCAAAGGGACTTCAATTCCCCTTTGTGGTCATCCCAGATATTCATCGAAAATTACAGTACAGTCAGAGAGATTCTGTTCTGGGTGGCGAGCTGAACGGGGGAGTTTCAGCGGGTTATGAATTAGGCATTGCTATGTCCCGGATCGACGGTACTTCAGGTAAAAGCGTAATGATGAATCTGCTGAAATCTCAACATAAACAGGAGGAATTTGCCGAATACGTTCGATTGTTTTACGTGGCTATCACCCGGGCAAAATATGGCGTTTTACTTTCCGGTGTAGTGACAGAAAACAGAGATAGCACATTTTCAGAACCGAAGTCGATCGATGATCCCTCTGGTAATTTTATGGATTGGATTCGTCAGGTTTTTGGATTGACGTCCGATATTCTGAATGGCGCAGATTTTCATCATCCTTTTGCTGACATCAACGTGGAATCTTACCATCCCGTCACTTCCGGGACCAATGATAAACCCCTTGTCAGTGTTCCGCTCCCCATGCCAGACAACGTGGTACAGGTACATGCTCCAATGATCCATCGAATGAGCGTTCATGAATTATCAGAACAGAATGCTCAAATAGAGTACACTGAACTTGAAACTAATACTGAATTTTACGGGAAAGCATTTGGCACATTTATTCATTGGGTCATAGAGAATCAGTATTGGGATATTGAAAAATACGGTGATATTTTGCGTGGAAAAATTGCGACTTTCCCAGAGGGAGCAATCCAGTTAAGCGAAACCGACTGGATAAACTATTTGATCCGATTTTCAGAGATGGATGCCATCCAAATGCTTCAGTCGATACCGTCAGAACATCTGTTTACGGAACATGCCGTGGAGGGATACCTGATGTCCGCCGATGGTCACACAAAAATAGCGCTGTCCGGAATCATTGATGCGCTTTATTTTCACGATGATGAGTGGGTAATCCGGGATTATAAATCGGATACCACCGATCACCGATTGGATCAGTACCTGACCCAGATTCAAACGTATATGCATCTGGTGAAAGAGTGGTATCATTTCCCAAAGATTCGTGGAGAACTGGTTTTCACATCACAGCAAAAAGTGGTAGCATCTCCATTTGATCCACATTATTATTCCAAGATATCGTTGTTGGAAACGACTGGATGGACCGTATCTAAAATTCCTTCTATTGGAATTGAATTACCTGCGGAGTTGGAATTTCAACATGATGAAACTCTGGTTATCTGTCCAACCCAATATCGGATTAGTCAATTAAAACGAGAGCTTTCTCATCGGAATTTGCTGCATCCTTCTATGGCATTTGAAACCGTATCGTCTCTGAACCAGAAATATAATTCTGCGCCTGCACCTGCATCGTTGGTTCGGATACTGTTACGGAAACATCTGAAAAATGAATTCCGCGGACAATCTTTCCGTGAATTCCCGGGACTGCTCAATTCTCTTTATCGTGCATTTGAATTGGCGGACAAACATGGATATTCTGATGATTCTCCACTGGAATCTCATTTTCATCAGGCTCTGATTGACCTGCTGGGCCGTGGCTATCATCCTTATCTGTCTCCTGATCTATTCAGTTGGAGTATCTTTTCCGGGAAACGCGTCATTATCGATGGATGGTTACCGGTTTTCCAGAAAGACATAAATCTTGTTCAGAGCATTGAGAAGTATGCTAATGAAGTGATTGTCCAAAGCATACCCGAATATCCTGCTGCTCCTGAATCGGTTTGCTGGTATCAGCCATTTGATATGGATGATGAAATCCGGTTCATGGCTGCTAATATCAAACAAGAGCTTGAATCCGGCCGATTATTTGATGATCTACTGATCATCCTTCCATCGATGGAAAAACTAGTGCCACGACTCGTCCCCATGTTTAAAGCTGAGGGGATCCCCATACAACTTGCAAAGGGTGAACCGATTCTTGAACGGCCTGTTGTGCAGGCATGTCTTCGATTGCTGGAGATTTTCCCCGCACATGCACTGACGTGGTCTCAACTCCAAGCCTGGTTCCGACATCCCATCGCATCGGCATTCGCCGACCCATCCAAAAACCAGATTATCAAATCGGGGATTTATCAACTTGACCTTATCTTCCGCCGATCAGAAAAATCCAAAACGCCACTGGATCCCACGAAAGTATTTGATTTATTGATGTGTGATACGCGTGCAAAGTCACTACTCACATCCGAGTTGGAACTTGCAATGGAGTATATCCAACAGTGTGTGGATGAATGGCGTGCCCACACCGAGCCTATTCACACAGAGTATGCTATTCAACTCGAAAAATTATCCCATCAGTATGACGAACCAGATGAAATGAATCGTCAAGCCTTGGATACGTTCATCTCTGTCGTGAAAGAATTGAACCGTTATATCCACGAGGATTTCTCTGAACCTGGAGAACATGAATACCGCGTTGAATTGATGGAAACACTGCGGAATCGGGATATCCCCACTAGAGCCCAGGCTGAAGGAATTCCAGTCGTATCGGTGATGGAAAGTGTGAATCATGTGGCTGGCAAAATCGTTTTTGTTCCGGGATTAGCAAATGGGGATTTCCCCACAACTACCTCCACCGGATTTCTCATGCCCGATATTCCGGATTATCATTTTCAAACCAATCGGAAAATATTTGACGCATGGCTGTCTCAATCCGGGAAGATCTATCTGTCCTGTGCCACCCGTGGTGCAGATGGCGAAGAGCAATCTTATTCCCTGTTCCTGGAAAATTTAGAGATGGTGGTGGTACCGCATACTCCCATCAGCCCGTTCATTTCTACGCTGGGGAAGATCATCGTACCAGACAATTTATCCACTTCTATGAATCGACAAGTGCATCGTCATAACGCCTTGGTGGGAAATCCCATTGACAGTCCCTTTTTCGGGAAACTGGGCGCTGGAATTCGAATCCCTGAAAAACGGTATTTTTCTGCTTCTCAACTGAAGGACCTGCAGGATGCGCCATTGCTATTTTTGATGAAACATATTTGGAAGATCCGGGAGACGGACCCGGTCACATCTGTACCTCTCATATTGGGTAATTTGATTCACCATATTCTGGATTGTTTCGGAAAGGATCATCCCGATGGATGGACACTCAATCGTCAGGACCATTTGTCTGCATGTAAACTACTTCATCAAATTGCTATGGTGGAGATAGAAAGATTCGCTGCCCAGCATTACGAATTACAGTGCCAATTGCAGCCATTTCTGATGGGACTGAACAATGCCAACGAACCAGAAGGTCTTTTCAAATTGATCCTAAAGGAGGATTGTCAGCAGTTATTGGATTTTCAGTTTTCCGATTCCGAACGACAATTCGGATATCCAAATGACGATTCGTTCCCAATCCTCACCATCCAGCATCCCAAACTGGGTGAATTGAAATTCAGAGGAACTATTGATCGATTTGATATTCACAAATTAGATGGCTTGATACTGGGTATGGATTTTAAAACCGGGAAAATTGAATCCGCGTCATCTTTAGAGGATCTGCCACCCCAATTGAAACTTTATTTTCTGGCACTTAAACAGGAATATCCTGAACATGATATTGTGATGGTGTATCGTCAATTGCATCGATTAAAAGACAAAAAATGGGGATTTACAGCTCCCTGGTTAGGCGACATTCGGGAGAATGCTTCATTGCTTCAGGTTAAATCGAAAGATGTGAATTCTCCTCTCGCTTCCCAGACGATCGCGCAGGAGATTCTCCAAGATATAATTTCTGTCTTCGAACCGTTGGTCACCGGGTATTTTACGCCATGGACGCTCCGAAGTGCCGGAAAAACTATTCCGTATTATTACCTGAAAGGACCATCTCGGATTGATACGATACGGTTTGAATCAGCCAGTAGCGACAATAGCGAATCATCTGAAGATTGATTTGGCACTGGTTTATTTCCGGTGGGGTTGAGATGATTCATTCTAATTTACTCCGGGAGATTTCATGAATATTTTATACGTTTCTGCTGAAGTATCACCATTTTCGAAAGCAGGCGGATTGGCTGATGTATCCGGCGCCCTTCCCACCGAACTGGCTGCAAAGGATGAACAGATGTGCGTCATTACACCTCTCTATTCTATCGTTGATCGCCAGAAGTATGGAATCTATCCAACCGGGATGAGAGGCCAAATCATGATGGGAAATACCCGATTTCAGTACCACGTTTACGAATCGCACAGGGAAGAAAATCCCAATCACCGGATCTATTTTATTGAAAATACTCAATTTTTCGACCGATCCGGGATCTACACACACGCAAATGGCGAGGGATACGAAGACAATACACAGCGTTATTTATTCTTCCAACTCTGCATCATCGATCTGCTGAAGCGGGGAGTTTTTCATCCGCAACTCATTCATTGTCACGACCACCATACAGCACTGATTCCGCTGATGATCCGAGCGATGGAGTATCCCGCTTCCGTGCTGTTTACCATTCATAATTTCGACTATCGCGGACATTTTTCTGAAGGAGACCTTTCCCTTCTCTCAAGAGATATTGCAAAAAAAATTCGACAATTTGACCACGCAGAGTGGAGTACTATGGCTCTGGGGCTGGAGTTTGCTGATGCCGTAAATACTGTGAGTCCTACCTATGCCGAAGAATTACTCACCCAACCAGGACTATCCTATGAACTTCACGAAAAACTCAATTCTATTCAAGATAAATTCAGTGGGATTCTGAATGGCGCAGATGAAGTGTACTGGAATCCACTCACCGATCCACATCTATCTCATCATTATTCGGTAAAGGACTTGTCCGGGAAAAAGCAGAACAAGTCAGAATTACAGCAGTATTGCGGTTTTACAGACGATCCGGAAGTTCCACTGGTAGGGTCTATAGGACGATTGGTGGAAAGCAAAGGATATCCTCTGATTCTGTCATCCTTGGAAGCATTGATAGATCGTGGAGTTCAGTTTGTTTTTCTGGGGAGCGGATCACAGGACATTGCACAGGGACTTAAGCAATTTTCAGAAAAATATCCAAAACAGGTTTCGTATCATGGTGAATTCAACGAAAGCCTTGCGCATCTTATCGAGGCAGGGTCGGATATGTTTATGATGCCATCGAAATTTGAACCCTGCGGATTGAACCAGATCTACAGTTTGAAATACGGCACAATCCCCATCGTTCATCACACGGGCGGGTTGGCAGATACGGTTATTGACTGGGACGGAAATTTTGGAACCGGATTTGTTTTCAACACCTATTCAGAGATTGACTTTCTTCATGCCATGATCCGGGCTTTGGACACGTTTTCTGACAAAGACACCTGGTACAAAATTCAAATGAATGCCATGACGCGGGACTTTTCATGGCGCGCTTCCGCAAAAGCCTATCAGCAACTGTATCATCAATTAACCATGGGTAGATAAATATGAATAAACAACAAAAGATTGCCGCCATTATTCTGGGTGGAGGGCGGGGCGAACGATTGTATCCGTTAACCAAGTTACGATCTAAACCGGCGGTTCCCATCGGGGGAAAATATAGGCTCATCGATGTACCCATAAGTAATTGTATAAACTCGCAGATGAACCAGATTTACATTCTAACCCAGTTCAATACCCATTCGCTACACCGACATATTTTTCAGACATATAAATTTGATGTCTTCGATCATGGTAATATCGAGATTCTGGGAGCACAGCAAACCCAGGCAAATACCAACTGGTTTCAGGGCACAGCCGATGCAGTTCGATCATATTGGCCGATTCTTCAAGAGTTGGATGCGGATCATTACATCATCCTTGCGGGCGATCACCTGTACACTATGGATTACCGGGAATTCTTTAATTTTCACTTGAATACCGGTTCAGACCTCACCATTGCTACAAAACCTATGCCCGTGTCTCTCGCAGATCAGTTGGGCATTTTACATGCAAACACTGATCATCAAATCACTTCATTCATGGAAAAACCGCAATCCCGTGATCTATATGAAAAATTTATTGAATCGGAGGACGGTCAGGAGCAGGTACTTTCATCCATGGGGATTTATATTTTTTCAAAATCTGTACTTCAGCAAGCGCTCGGATTTGAGGGCAACGACTTCGGGAAGAATATTATTCCTCAATCCATCGAAAAATTCCGCACATCGGCATTCCGGTTTAACGGATACTGGGAGGACATTGGAACTATCCGTACCTTTTTCGATGCTAGCATTGACATGACTCGACACAACCCGCAATTTTCATTTTATACGCCCGGACGTCCCATCTACACCCACCCTCGATTCTTGCCTGGATCACGAATTGAAAATGCCTTGATCCATCAGTCTATTATTTCAGACGGATGTATGATCGGAAGCGCAAGCATAAAATATTCCATTCTGGGGATTCGTAGCATCATCGGTAATGACGCCAGTCTGGATCAGGTCTATTTCATGGGCGCTGACCTTTATGAGAATGAGAAAGGCCAGGAGCCTTTCATTGGTGTTGGAGAGGGTTCAACGTTGTCCCGTGTGATTGTGGATAAGAATGTTCGTATCGGGAAGGGTGTACGCCTCACCAACTCTGAAAATCGGTCGGACGCAAAAACAGATCTATACACAATCAAAGACGGAATCATCATTATTCCAAAAGGGGTGGTCATTCCTGATGGGATGGTGGTGTGATGGGAATCTGATACAGGTGTGGAATAATTGGAAATGACTCCAAAAACCATCCTCCGTGATGTAAAGGACAAATCCCTGCAGGAATCATTTTTTCGCCAGAATACAGCACTCCACATTTACAGCATTGGCGATCTGGACGATTTCTTTTGGCCGTACACAACTTGGTATGCCTTACAGGATGGAATACAACTTACGGCAGTGATTCTGGTTTACTGTGGTCAGTCTCTACCTGCAGTGTTGGCGATCGGGGATAAAATAGAGCCGTTGTACGCGCTGCTCAATGGGATTGCGTCTGATCTCCCGGATCGTTTTTATGCACATATCAGTCCCGGTGCGGAACAGATAATAAGACCATTGTTTAAGCTGACATCCCACGGATTACATCTGAAAATGGCGCTGTCCACAACTGAAAGGGTCGTGACAACCGACACACGAAATGTGGAACTACTATCCACCCACCATTCAGATGAACTGAAGGCATTTTATCGATCTTCATATCCCGGGAACTGGTTTGATCCCCGAATGCTGGATACCAATCAGTATTATGGTATCCGATTGGATGATCAACTGGTGAGCGTGGCAGGGATCCATGTGTATTCACCCAGCTACAGGGTGGCAGCCTTGGGAAATATCGTAACTCACCCCGAATATCGACGTCAGAGCTTGGGTCTAAAAACCACCGCCCGGGTATGTCAGTCGCTTATCACATCTGTCGATCATATCGGACTCAATGTGAAAGCGGACAATCTCCCGGCCATCAAATGTTATCAGAAACTTGGATTCGAGACTATTGGAGAGTATGGAGAGTTTATGGTGGAAAGGATGTGAATCGATCAGATTTTGTTACATGTGAACAGGTTGACAATATGAATAATATTGTGTAATTTTGTCAACCAAGGAGAAACAAAGAAGATGAAAGATATTTTTTCACAACGATTAAAAAGTGCACGTCTAATGGCAGGGTATTCCCTACAATCTCTTGCGGATGAAATGGAAAATTGTATTACTAAACAAGCCATTCATAAGTACGAAAATGGTTTGATGTTACCCAATAGCGATATCCTCTTAAAACTAGCCAGCATACTTTGTATAAAAGTAGATTATTTTTTCAAAGAAAAAAAAATTGTACTACAAGGAGTTGAGTTTAGAAAACAGAACCGGCTAAGCAAAAAAGCGCTGAATTCTATTAGGGAAAAAACTATTGATTATCTTGAGCGGTATTTGAATATCGAAACTCTATTGAACGCGGAGCTGATATTTGAAAATCCAATAAAAGATTTGATCATCGAAACTGGGCATGACGTTGAAACTGCCTGTGAAGAATTACGTCGGGCTTGGAAATTGGGAGAAAATCCTGTCCCTAATGTGATCGAAATGCTGGAATTCAAAGGGATTAAAATTTTTGAAGTCGATATATCCGCTGAATTCGATGGCATGTCTGCTTGGGTCGACACCGTACCTGTTCTCGCTCTGAGAAAAGACGTAGACATTGTACGCCTTAGATTTACTGCATTACATGAATTGGCACACATCCTTCTCAATTTTTCGACCAAACTAAATGAAAAGGCTGTAGAAAAACTTTGTCATCACTTTGCAGGAGCAGTTTTATTGCCTGCTAAAAGTATTTTCACTGAACTAGGAAAGAACCGTCACCGAATTTCATTAAATGAACTGATCTCTATCAAGGCATATTTTGGCATTTCAATTCAAGCAATTATGGCAAGAGCAAAATCTTTGAACATAATTGGGGATAGTCAATACCGAAATTTCAATATGTTCATACGACAAATGGGGTACCATAAAAATGAACCAGGAAAATATGAGGGTGATGAGAGAACTGATCGCTTTGATAGTCTTGTATATCGTGCAGCTTCTGAGGAAATCATTTCACTTAGTAAAGCTTCATCGCTCCTTAATGTCCGACTTGCTGACCTTCAGAACAATTTTCAGGTCATATGAGTGAATGAAAATTGCCATCCATGATGCAAATATCCTTATTGATCTTTTAAATATTGAGTTATTCACAACAACACTTGATCTAAATTTCCAATTTGTAACTACAGACTTTGTGCTTGGTGAATTAAACTCCGGACAAATTACCAAATTAGATCCAGCCACTCAAACAGATCAATTGTCAATTCATAGTTCAAATCATACAGAGCTTGATGAGATATTTAAGATACTTTCTAATACCAAACAACTCTCTGTTGCAGATTGTTCGGTGTTTTTATTGGCCAGTAAGACAGATGCAGTTCTACTTACTGGAGATAGATATTTAAGAAAATATGCAGAAAATAACAATCTTCTTGTCCACGGGGTTATTTGGATTCTTGATCAACTCATTGACTCTCAATTGATAACAAAGGCATTGGCGATTCAAAAATTAAAACTACTCATCGCTGGAAACGATCGTCTGCCAAAAGGTATTTGTGAGCGGCGCATTATACACTGGTCAAAATAAATTGTGTTTTGTATTCATAGGGATTTTACTATTTTCTGTAATGTCTTATTAATCTTTCTTTCTTCCCCACTCTCATTAATATTGGGAAATGCACTGATTTCGTATTGGCAACACCCCATGCTGACTGAAGTTGATTGGTGATCTTCTCAACAGGATTTTCCCCGTTTTCTCGTTGATAGTGCTGAACCGCTGACCACGTATTTAGAAATCCGATGACCTGTTCAATTGTCCAGTGATAAGTTTGTACAAATGTTGGCACTGACAGCTCATCAAGTGGAAACGGTATGGTTTTATAATTTTCATCAATAAATCGACGCTCCGAATCCCAGCAACTACCTAAAATTTCGCTGTACAAATAACCAATAATTTCATCGATGGTATCGTCAACCTTAAGTAATCCGTAGCCGATCACTGCAAAAAGTCCGTTAGGTTTTATTACTTCATTGACAATGGCGTAAAACACATCAAAATCGAACCAGTGAATCGCCTGTGCCACAGTGATCAGGTCGAAATGATCAAGTGGAAATGTCGCCTGTTCAGCGGATTCCACACGATAAATTATATTGGGACGATGGATAGCATTGGTGATTTGTTTTTCGCTCAAATCCGTTGCAATGACAGAATCAAACTTCTCCGATAGTTTTACAGCGACTTGTCCGTTACCAGTTCCGCAGTCCCAAACATTATCAAATTTTTTAAGGTGCGAATACAGGTATTGAAACACCTCATCTGGATAGTCAGGCCGAAACTTTGAGTAGGCGTTGGCTTGCGTCGAAAAATTATCTTTCATATCACGAATAAATTACTGGAACAGACACGTTTGAATCAATAAATATGGAAGAATCGTTAAATTTGTATGTTACAGGATCTAAGCGAAATCTTCAGTAAGCAATATCACTAACTATTAATCCGTAAAACATTCTGAACAGATGGCAGTTCTAGAATCTCCAGGTATCAGCCAATCAACATATTAACCATGCAGATTACATCCAGAATGTCAACATGACTATCAGAATTACAGTCAGCACAGGCCTCCATTTCCAATTCGGGAATGCTGCCCAGGATGAAGCCAACAACGCTGAAAATATCCAGGATATTCAAAGTGTCGTCGTCATTCACATCCCCACTGAGCTCACAGGTGGAATTATCTAGTTCAGCGAAATAATTGGCAAAGCTGGAAGAAAATTCATAATCATAAAATTCATCCCAGTTGATTGACCAAGTCGTCAGTCCAGGAAATTCCGGATATCCAGCAGGATTATCAAGCACATAGCTACCGCCAAATGAGATACTTTGAATCAGGTAATCCAGTGCTGTGATCACTATTTCAGGTTCAGTATAACCACTCCCTGCGGCCGATGGGCAGGCTGGTAAACCAAACAATACCTGCTCCACTTCAAGTGGTTCAAAAAACATACCGCCATAAACAGAAAATCCTGATAGCAACATATCCGCCATAGCCACATGAAAATCGGCTGTGCTCGGTTGGTAAGAATTACCATCAATAGCCACCATGGAACCGGTATTATAATGCTGAACATGCAGATAGCTGAGCCGGTCACGGAGGGCGTGAATTACGGGCAGATACACTCCCCAGACCGTGCCATAATAACTGAGTCCCCCCTGAACATGTGCAGTTTCAGGTGCTGCTGACAGAATAAATTCTTCTGGAAGCTGATCTGTCAGAGTAATGATGGCGTTAATGAAATTCACAATTGAGGGACTGGTGGGATTATGGAAATCAGTATCTCCTGGCTCCAGATAAAGCGAATTCCCCTCAAGATCAATATCCAATCCATCAAAATTGTAAAGTGAGATCAGGCTTAACATCGAGCTGACAAATTGCTGAACATCCTCTTCATTGTTAAGATGAACAGGACCATTTGCCCCACCGATTGAGATCAGGATCTTCCTACCTGAATCCTGTAATAAGGTAAGATCATTCTGAAAATCCTGTGGATTCGGATAAATAGCAGGATCGAGAATGAAAGACATACTGGAACCAAATGGTGTGCTCGGCTCAGCAAAAGCAATATTTATCACATCAAAATCGACTGGAATTTCAGAAAGCAATAATGGACCGGCACCATTTATAAAATTATGCCAGTACCCTACAAGAAAACGTTGGGGATAATTTCTGGTGCCTTCATTGGCTGTCACGTAGACAAAAGTGATCTGCCCCCATAGATTGGACCACCTTCAAAGTTACACTTTTCCCAGTTTTTGTTAATATTCAATTAATAAAGTTCTTTTGTTTAACCACCACATCCGGTAAGATGACTTCAGGAGCTGGAGGTCGATATCCCAAACTACTGTGAGGACGGAAATGATTGTACTCATGCCGCCAGCGTTTTACGAGGACTTGAGCCTCCAACAAGGTATCAAAGATCTCAACATTTAAAAGCTCATCACGTAATTTCCCGTTGAAAGATTCATTATATCCATTCTCCCAGGGACTACCCGGTGTAATGAATGCGGTATTTACTTGTAATACTCCTAGAAATCCTCTCACATTTTCAGCAATAAACTCAGAACCATTATCACTTCGTATGTATGCGGGTATTCCTCGGCAAGTAAACAAATGAGTAAGCGTCTCTAATACATCTTCCGAGTTTAGTTTACGGGCTACCTTAATTGCCAGACAGTAGCGGGAAAACTCCTCTATCACTGTAAGCATCCTGAACTTTCGGCCATCATTAGTGCGATGCATCACAAAATCATAACTCCAGACATGGTTAGGATACGTTGGTCTTAATCTGACACAGGAACCATCATTAAACCATAACCGACGACGTCTTGGCTGTCTTTGAGGCACTTTTAGTCCTTCCTGTCTCCATAATCTCTCTACCTTCTTATGGTTTACTTGAAATCCCTCATACTTCAATAAAGCGGTGATACGACGATATCCATACCGCCCATATTGAAGGGCAAGTTCAATCATACGTATGATAAGAATCTCCTCAAGTGGGTTGGATACAGGAACATAGTTGTAAGAACTTCGGGATACTCCCAATACTTTACAAGCCCGACGAATGGATATGTTGATCTTTTTACAGATGCTGTCAATCATATGTCTTCGTTTCGCCGGGCTTAATAGTTTTTTGATTCTAAATGCAGTGCCTCACGGAGTATCTGATTATCCAACTCCTTATCCGCAAGCAGCGTTTTCAATCGCACGTTTTGCTTTTCTAGAAACTTCAATCGTTTTGCCTGATCTACCCGCATACCACCGTATTCCTTACGCCAGCGATAATAAGTTTGAATAGTGACTCCGATTTGCCGGACGGCTTCTGCAGTTGTTTTTTCCTGACTAATCAGCACCTCAACTTCTCGGAGTTTTCGGATGATTTGCTCTGAAGTAAAATGTTTCCGAGCCATGTCTTGTTTTTCCTTTCATTTTTCTGTAGGACTAACTTAAAACATGGTACAACTTTTGGGGGCAAGGTCATAAACTTATAATCCTCAACCTCAAGAAATGTGATGAGAGACTCATTAAATGATTCAGGTGCGAACTCTTGTATGGTATCGGATGCGCTTAATTCAACCACTTCAGGTTTGCTGGAAACTGGAGATTCTTTGGTCACTTCTAAAGGCTGCGATTTGGACTTTGTTTTTTTAAAAATAGATGAAAACAGCGATTTTTTAGTTTTGGGAGCTTTTTTATCAATTATATTTTCGATATCAGGAATTGTATCAATTCCATCTTCTGTTTTTTCTAATTCTTTTTCTATCGGTGTGGGTTGGAGAATTCCACCACTCTTCTCTTTCAGAGGCGGAATTTTGGAAACATCATCGGTTTGTACATCAGCAGATTCGCGCAATGTTTCGTCAACTTCTTCTTCAGATTTATCTGTCACATTCGCTTCTTGACCAATTTTCTGCAAGTTTGATGTTTTTTCAGATTTTATATCTGATGAGGGTTCAAGTTCCTGATCTTTTTCCTCATTCTCCTGTTTATCTACTACGGTGCCTCTTTTAAAGAATTCTCTTACAGGTTTCTCTTCTTTTGTAGAGCTCTTATAATCTACATCAATAGCATCAGACTTGGATGGTTTCGCAGTCTCATCTAATTTTTGTGATATGGAGTTCTGAAATAATTGACGTGGGGTTTCTTCAGATTTTTCTTCAGTTTCCGTACCTCTTTTAAAGAATTCAGATAATGGTTTTTCTTTTTTCCCAAACAATGGAGAAGCATCTTTTTTGAGCTCGGCTACTTCAACTGGTCCGTCATCTGTCTGCTCAGACTTTTCGTTTTTATTTGCCTTTCTGCTAGATTTAAGCAGATCATTTATGGACAGATGTGCTTCAGATTGTTCAATAATATTGTCCGTGTCTGTTCCAGTTCCAGTTTCAGTTTCTTTAAATATATCAACAGGTCGTTTATCTTGAATTACTTCTTCATGACTATGTTTTGTTATGCCTAATTTTTTTCTAAGCGCGGTTAGCCCGGGTGATTCTTCAAGTTGTGTTGGTGTCGGAGTAGGTTTGGTTGAATCAGTTTCTTTGAATTCAGGTTCAGACTCGATAGGTACAGACTCGAGAGGTTCCGATTGGATATTCTCCTGGATGGGTTCATCAGATTCAGGAACTGAAAGTTTGGGCTCAAAATTCGGTTTAGATTTTGGTGTGGCTCCAAACCGGTTTGGATCAGGAATTAGTAGTGAAAATTTTGAGGGACTATCTGGAACATTTTCTGGTTCATCCAGAATAATTGGTTCCTTTTTTGGTTTTTCCTTTAAAGGTGCTTCATCCTTCTTTCCGATATCTGATTGCTGAGCACGGAGGATATCTAAAAGCCGATTTGTGGCGAGTTCTCTTTTACCATCACTAGACATCAAACTGCTCGCTCGCCTGCATCCTGGTTAGAACTTTTTCGCTGTTAACTACTTTTTCATTACTGATCAGTAAGTCAATTATTAAATGGTGACAGAATACAACAATCTTTCTTGGATATCCATTTGTATGTTTGAAAACCAAATCCTTGGCTTTGTCTGTAAATAATGGTTGATCCTCCTTATATCCCGCAATTTTCAAGCGGTGATCAATAAATCGGGATGAACTTTCGGAGTCGAGAGGATTCACGGTAAATCCAAATGCTATTCGATCTTTAAAGTTTTCATGGTTTTTCAGCGTCACTTTAAACTCGGGTTGAGCAAAAATGACTACCTGAATTAATTTTACGTTATTGGTTTCAAAATTCAAAAGTGTTCGAATGATCTCAATTTGGTCAGATCTCATTTTTTGACCTTCATCTATGATCAAGACAATGCGCTTATCGAAATTAAAAGTGGAATCAAGTAAAAAATGTTCTATCTGGTTCATCATCTCAACCTGACTGCTGGCTGGTGTTTCAATTCGAAATAGATTTTTTAGAAAAATAAGAAAATCAGTACTGTCTTTCCACGTGGGATCAAGAATTAAAAAAAACTCGTAATTGGAACCGTATTTAAGGAATCGTTCTAATAGTAATCTGGAAAGTGTTGTTTTACCAGTGCCTATATCCCCGATTACAACATGCAATCCCCGATTCAACCTTAAAGATATTTCCATTCTGTTCAGACACTCTCCGTGAGTTTGTGTTGGACAGAAAAACTCCGGGTCAGGCGCCATAGAAAATGGCTCTTTGGTCAACCCAAGGAGCTCGTAGTATTCGATTCTCTGATTTATATGATTATCCATTTAAAATTAACTAGGTATTTTTATCCCAATTTATCTGTTAAAATTATCACCTCACTTGGTAAAAAATCTATTGAATAATTTAGCCTGCAAATGTTATGTTATTAACATAATAATTAAATTATTTTCAATATATTTGAATGATGAATTAGTAATTAAGGTTTTTAATAGTGATGGGCGATCGGGTTTATTTCTAATTATTTATTCAGAGTACAATGAGATATGACCTTTTGAAAAATACCCTATTGTGTACGCCCGAAGGGAATCGAACCCCTATCTAAGGAATCGGAATCCTTTGTTCTATCCGTTGAACCACGGGCGCAAATTGTTTTTGGCAGCTTGGATGGTATTACTGGCAAGCATGGTTATCGTCAGAGGACCAACTCCTCTGGGAACCGGTGATATGGATTTGGCTATTCCAAGAACACTGTCATAATCAACGTCTCCTGTCAATTTATATCCCTTAACGGAGTCATCCTTTACCTGATTTATTCCAACATCAATAATATGTACTCCGGCTTTTACCATATTCCCATTCACAAGGTGCGGTACCCCTGAGGCTACGATTAAAATATCTGCCTGCTTTGTAATATTTTCTAACGATTGTGTTTTTGTGTGACACACTGTGACAGTTGAGTTTCCCATTTTAAATTTCTGGATAAGTAATGCAAACATGGGTTTTCCAACAATGTTACTTCTCCCGAGAATAACAACGTGTTTACCTTCAGTGGTTATGTTGTAAAACTTTAACATCTCAATGATTCCATTTGGAGTACAAGGTACGAATCTCGGTATTCCTTGTAATAGTAGACCCAAATTCATTGGATGAAAACCATCAACATCTTTGTCCGGTGAAACAGTATTGGTAATTAGTTTTTCATTCAAATGAGATGGAAGTGGCAACTGGACAAGAATGCCATGAAATTCGGTTGATTGATTCAGAGATTGGATTAAATTAATTAAATCGGTTTCGGTAACAGTTGTGGGAAATTGAAATGTTTTTGAATAGCAGGAAAGTTCTTTAAATGCTTTTTCTTTATTTCTTACGTACACACGAGATGCAGGATCTTCCCCAACAAGTATCACTGCCAAACTGGGGATTATCCCTTTTGTGGCCAAGGACTGAATGTCTGCTTTTAGTCGCTCCCGAATATGCTGAACAACTGGTTTGCCATATAGAATTGTTGTCTCGGATTGCATAATCTATGCGGACATTGATAATCGATCATCAATGTATTCACGGATAGCTATAATTTTGGATTCTATCCGATTGAGCAATTTTTCTTTCTTCTTTCTCTCTGTAAAAAGTTCATCTGTAATATTCATTGTCGATAATACTAGCGATCTCATTTGTGAAAATCCACCAGGCGAAGATGCATCTATTTCTTTCATCCGTTCATTTATATAATCTGCCACACTTCTAATATAGGATGCATCAGCGCTCGTGCGAAGAGAATATTCCTGACCGCCAATATTGACTTTAACTACGTGATTTGAGTTCATATGAGGACTCCTTATCTTTGAATTGCATCAAACTGCTGCTTTAATTGTTGAAGAATTTTGGTTATTAATTTATCAACAATTTTATCTTTCAATGTCTTATCACTTGATTGAAATTTAAGAGAGTACGCTAGACTTTTTTTAGTACTGCCGAAGGATGGGTCCTCATAATAATCAAAAAGTGTAACCTCTTTCAATAAATTTCCGCCCAGCGAGAATATTGATTTTATGACATCTTCTGATAAAATATTTTTTTCCACTAAAATAGCAATGTCTCTTGTAACAGCAGGAAACAAAGAGGGTGGCTCATACTGCAATTTATTCTTTGCGATCAGTTTTGTCAAGATATCAACGTTTGCCTGGAAAACAAAAACTTGTCCAGCGATGTCATATTCTTTCTTACGAATTGGGGAAAGTTCTCCGAAATTACCGATCTGTGTGTCTCTGGAAAATATGGATGCGGATTTTGACAAGCCTATGACTTCATCTGATTGGAAGGAGATATCATTTAGGCCAATCATTCGCAGAGTTTTTAATATCTCTCCCTTTATTTGAAATAGATCCGGATCTGGTAATTTTCTCCAGTGCAGAACGGAATGGGCATGCCAAACCATTCCTAAATAAAAATGTTCGTCACTTAACCGGATGGATTCCTGATTCATTTCATGAATTGCACCGATCTCGAATAGTTTGAATCCCTTCACTTGTCTTTTTTCATTGTAAGCAACTGCTGAAAGTAATCCTGGAAGGATGGAATTCCGCAATACTGACATTTCATTGCTTAATGGATTTAACAATGAAATTCCCGGTTTATCAGAAAAATGATGGTTTAATTTTTCGAGTAGTAAACTATTGGAGTAATGTTCAGAAAATCCGTTATTAGAAAGGATTTGTCTGATTTTTCCATCCAAATTGTGAAGATCGGGAATGAATGAAAGATAACTCCCCGAAAAACTTTTGGATTCAGGTATGTTGTCATAGCCGAACACTCGTGCTACTTCTTCGATCAGATCCACTTCTCTGATCAAATCATTCCGATAAGTCGGAATAAGACAAATAAGATTCACTCCATCTTTCTCATGAGAAATACTTAACTTATCCAAGATTTGGATTAACGCATCAGGTGTCAACGAAATACCAAGTAAGTTATTGCACTTGTCCAGATTTAGGGAAATTTTGGTTTGAAGTTTTCTATCAGGATAAATATCAATGATCCCTTGAGATATGTGACCACCTGCAAGTTCAACAATCAGTTGAGATAGATAATCCATTGCCGGGATAACGTTTTCTATATCAGTGTCCCGTTCAAACCGTTTGGATGCGTCGGTGGATAGATCGAGCTTCTTTGCACCTTTACGAATGACAATCGGATCGAAGTATGCACTTTCGATCAGAATATTTGTTGTATCTTCCGTAATACCGCTCTGAAGACCGCCCATGATACCAGCTAAGGCTACAGGTAAATCTCCATCGCATATCAGCAGGTGATCTGTGGACAATTCCCGTTCTTTTTCATCAAGCAAAACCATCTTTTCATTTTCCCGGGCAAACCGGATATTGATATGTTTACTCGACAATTTATCCAGATCAAAAGTATGCATGGGATGTCCCATATCCATCAATACGTAGTTCGCAGCATCAACTACATTATTGATACTTTTCTGTCCGATGGATGTTAATTTTTTAACAAGCCATTCCGGTGAGGGACCAATTTTTACACCGTTTATTATTCTTGCTGTATAACGGGGACACCCATCAAGTGCAAGTATATCAATTTTCATTTGTTCGCTAATACCAAGTCCCGATTCTACCACGGATAATTGCTTTTGTTGAATAGGGACACTTTCAAGTATCGCAACTTCCCGGGCTACACCTTGGTGGCTAAAACAGTCACCTCTGTTTGGAGTAATATCCAAATGGAATATTGTGTCGCAATTAAAATCAATGACCTTTTCGATGGAAGTTCCCAAGGGCAGTTGGGTATCAAGAATAAGGATACCTTCATGATCACCATTCAGACGGAGTTCTTTCCCTGAACAGATCATACCTTTGGACTCTACACCACGAAGTTTCGCTTTTTTAATTTTAAAATCGCCGTCAGATAATGTGCCGCCCACTTTGGCAACAGGAACCAGGATATCTTTTTTTACGTTTGGCGCACCGCAAACAATTTGATAATTTTCTTCATCCCCCACATCGACAACACAGACCGATAGGTGTTCAGACTCGGGATGTGGGTTACAATCAATGACTCGTCCTAAAACCACATCTGTAAAGCTAAGCGATTGAGAGTCGTGAGTACATTCAATGCCGAGAAGGGTTAGTCCTTTTTCTATTTCCTCTGAAGGAAGAGAAATTTGACAATATTGTTTTAACCAGTTAAGGGATATTTCCATCAAAACTGCCTTAAAAACCGAATATCGCCTTCGTAGAACATTCGGATATCTTCAATTCCATATCGTTGCATTGCCATCCGTTCTATCCCCATTCCAAAGGCATATCCTGACCAGATATCAGGATCATACCCCACAGATTTGAAGACTTCAGGATCAACCATTCCACAACCCAGAATTTCTAACCATCCGGTATACTTACAGATATTGCACCCATTCTGTGAACAGAAGTAGCAAGATACGTCCATCTCTGCACTGGGTTCAGTAAATGGGAAGTAGCTGGGTCTGAAACGTGTTTTTACATTTTTTCCAAAAAATTCTCGGGCGAAGTAATTCAGCACACCTTTTAAATCAGCCATGCTAACGTTTTTATCCACGTACAAACCTTCGATCTGGTGAAAAAGACAGTAACTTCGAACACTCACATCCTCGTTTCGATAGACTCTCCCTGGAGCAATAACTTTAATAGGAGGATCGTGATTTTCCATCATGTGGATCTGATTATTGGAAGTATGTGTCCTGAGTACTACATCATCGGTCACGTAAAATGTATCCTGCATATCTCTCGCCGGATGATGCTTGAGAATATTCAAAGCTTCAAAGTTATAGAAATCTGTATCAATTTCGGGACCATAAGCGAGAGAAAATCCAAGTTTGGTAAAAATAGTAGTGATCTCTTCAATCACCTTGGTCAGAGGATGGATTGAACCCACCGGGAACGGATCTCCGGAGAGCGTTAGGTCAAGTTGGTCTGCAGCTGTTACATCAGCATTGTCTGAAACAACAGCTGACAAACCATCTAGTTTAATAGTAATGTACTCTTTTAATTCATTGAGAGCTTTTCCGGCTTCAGGTCGGATGTCGGGATCAGCGCTTCCTAATTGAGCGAATAATTCAGCTATCTTTCCTTTTCGGCTGGTATATTTCCGTTTGATTTCCTCAAATGTATCTTTATCTGGCTTTCCATTTAAAACATCTGTATCAAACTGATTTTTAAGCTCATCTATTGAATGAAGAATGGTCATGAATAATCAGCTTTGGCTCACTGTCTTAATAATTTCAGTGAATCCTTCTGGGTCATTCACAGCCATGTAGGCGAGAGTCTTTCGATTCAACAGAATCTCTTTCGCTTTTAATCCGGCAATCAGTTTTGAATAGGTCATCCCGTTCATTCTGGCAGCCGCATTAATCCTGATAATCCATAATCTTCTAAAATCTCTCTTTTTCCGACGTCGGTCTCGATATGCATATTGCAAGGCTTTTTGGATGGCATCTTTTGCTGTCCGAAAATTGGATTTTCGAGTTCCAAAATATCCTTTTGCCTGTTTAATGAGTTTACGATGTCTTCTATGTCTGGGTACTGAACTGTTGGCTCTTGGCATAATTTTCTCCTTATGATCCGATCATCACTTTGGTTCTTTTACTCATAGCCTTACTAATCAGTGTACCTGTTCTTAGACGGCGTTTTCTGTCTTTGCTTTTGCGTGTCAAAAGGTGACGCGCACCGGTATGGCCATGTTTTAACTTACCGGTACCTGTCTTTCTAAACCGTTTTGCAGCGCTTTTTCTTGTTTTTACTTTTGGCATCAGCTTTCCTTTTATTTTGGCGCCATGATCAAGGTCATTCTACGACCTTCCGTTTCAGGCACTTTTTCTACTTTTGCTATCTCTTTCAGGATATCAGCAACTCGTTCCAGGAGGATCCGTCCAACTTCCATTCTGGCCATTTCGCGTCCTCTGAACATGACAGTAAATCGAAGTTTACTCCCTTCTTCAATGAACTTTTGAGCCTTTTTTAATTTGGTTTGGAGGTCGTGATCGCCAATAGACGGTCGCAACCGGATCTCTTTAACCTGTACAACATGCTGTTTTTTCCTATTTTGCTTTATCTTTTTTTGCTTCTCATATCGGAATTTACCGAATTCTAATATTTTACAAACAGGAGGTACGGCATTGGGAGCAATCTCTACAAGATCCAGATTTGCTTCTTCTGCAGCTTGGATGGCTGCTTCCAAAGAAACTATTCCCAATTGTTCACCGGATTCCCCAATCAATCGAACTTGGGGAGATTGTATTTCTTGGTTGACGCGAGTCGCATCACCAGGGATTTTATAATGCTGGATTACTAATATTCCTCCTCGTTTTGTTTTTAATCTCCTGTACCAGGTCGTTCAAAAGATCGGCAACCTTGTACATACCGATATCGCCTTCGTGTCTTCGGCGAACCGATGCGGACCCATCATTTTGTTCTTTTTCTCCCAAAATGAGCATGACAGGGATTTTCTTGAGCTCAGCATCTCGGATTTTTGCTCCGACTTTTTCATTTCGGTCATCCATTTCAACACGGATACCGGCATCAAATAATTTTTGATACACAGATGTGCAATATTCAAAATACTTTTCAGAAACAGGGAGAATGATTACCTGAATCGGAGAAATCCATAATGGAAAGTCTCCTGCAAAATGTTCGATCAGAAATCCTATAAATCGTTCGTGGGTACTTAATGGCGCTCGATGAATGCATAAAGGGGTTTCTTCTTCTCCACGCTCATTTGTATAGGTCAGGCCAAAGCGAGCAGGGATTGCAAAATCCACCTGGTTTGTGGCCAGAGTAAATTCTTTTCCAATTGCACTCCAAACCTGAACGTCAATTTTTGGACCGTAGAATGCAGCCTCGCCTTTAGATTCCACAAAATCAATGTTACCGAAAATGAGCGCTTCCCGAACTGCTGCTTCTGTTTGCTTCCACAATTCAGGTTCATTTACATATTTTTCGCCTAACCCTTCTTCCGAATGTACGCTGAGACGCATTTGAAATTTTTCAATTCCGAAAATATCAAAATAATACGTGTACATTTTGCACACAGCTAAAAATTCATCCTTGAATTGAGAAGGAGTACAATAAATATGTGCATCATTCATCTGCATGCTACGAACTCGCATCAATCCAAATAATTGACCTGATTTTTCATATCTGTAACAGGTTCCATATTCAGCAAGCCGAACAGGAAGATTCCGATAACTTCGTGGTTTACTTCCGTAGATTTTATGATGATGAGGACAATTCATCGGTTTTACATAGTATTTCGTACCATCAATATCCATTGCCGGATACATGTCCTTTTGATAATGTTCCAAGTGCCCGGATTTCTCATACAGTTCACCCTTTGTTAAATGGGGAGTTCTAACCCGAACATATCCTGCATTGCGCTCTGTTTCTTTTGCGAGATTTTCAAGTTCATCCACCATAACGGCACCATTAGGTAGCCATAACGGTAGCCCGGGACCAATCTCATCATCAAAAGTAAAAATCTCAAGTTCTTTGCCTAATTTTCGGTGGTCACGTTTTTTAGCTTCTTCCAGCATCTCGAGGTAAGCAGACAACTCTTTTTTATCAAAAAAAGAAGTGCCATATATCCGCTTCAGCATCTTATTTTTCTCATCACCACGCCAATATGCCCCGGAAACGGACAGCAATTTAAAATGCTTTATTTTTTTAGTAGACGGTACATGAGGACCTCGGCAAAGGTCAATAAAATCTCCTTGCCTGTATGCGCTAATGTGTTCATTCGAATCTATCCTCGCGATGATATCAACTTTATAGTCCTCGCCCATGGATTGGAATAGATCAGATGCATCACTTCGACTAAATATCTGACGTTCAATTTTCAAATCACTTTTCGAGATTTCCTTCATCCGCTCTTCGATTCGGATTAATGATTCTTCATTTAATATTTCTTCGAGGTCGAAATCATAATAAAATTGATTTTTAAGAGCTGGACCAATTGTGATTTTTGCATCGGGGTATAAATCCTTCACGGCTTGAGCCATGAGATGGGCGGTACTATGAAGAAGAATTTCATGAGACTCTTCACTCCGACTCGTGATCAATTCTACATTTGAGTCACTTGTCATTGGAGTTTCTAAGTCAACCAGTACATCATTCACTTTCGCAGCGATGGAATTACGAAGTAATCCTTCACTGATAGAAAGCGCAATATCTGAAGGAGTACTTCCACTTTGTACCACTTTGACCGTTCCATCGGGTAATCTGATTTGTATATTTTCCATATTCTGTGGTCGGTACTGGATTCGAACCAGTGACTTCTACGATGTCACCGTAGCGCTCTAGCCAACTGAGCTAACCGACCAATTTTTGAAAATCAGGGATTATCAAGACGGCAAATTTAGGTTGAATGGTACTAATCTTAGCAAATATATCGAAACCAAAATTTCTTATTTGTGATCCTTTTTGCCATCTTCAGTGGGTTCGTCTGCAGTATCAGAGGATTCTTCTTGCGGTGATAAAATGGTGTAGTATTGATTTGCATCTAACAGGATGGTCTTTGCCAGTTCATAAGTTGAATCATAAGACAATGAAGCCCTGATTCTATCAGAATTCCGACCAGTGACCACACTGGACATTTCCCGATACAATCCATTTTTAATACCTGCACGATTTTCAGGAGAATTAAACGGATTTTTCTTCTTCGAGATAAAATACTGATTCAAATCTTCAAACAATTCTTCTCTCGGTGATTCTTTCCAAAATAACAGCTTTGAAATTAAACCACCACTTTTATGATCTGAATATTTTTCTCTTTTAGAAATTATATCCTTCATTTTATCTAATTCTCTCTCTCCGGGTTCTTTGTATTCAAAGTGATAGTCCTGAAGAAAATTTTCGAAATCCTTTATTATTCCGTTGGTAATTACAACTGGTTCGCGAACTTCATGAGTGGGGATATATGTGGCAGCAAAAGTTAGAAAAACACCCTGTTGCCATAACGCACTAACAAAAGGAGGAATGTCATCTCTTTTTGATTCCACATCTGGTGTAATTCCACCGCCCCCTTTTACTTTTCTTCCACCAATAGTGACAAAAGAGCTGTCTTTTTTGTCAAGACCATCCGTTAAGACACCATTATCCAGGTAATCGAATTTCTGAATTAGTCTCCCGGAAGGTGTATAATATTTTGCTGTAGTCATTTTTAATTTAGTACTATCATTTACAACAAACATACTTTGGACAAGACCTTTCCCAAAGGACTTCTCGCCGACAATTACTGCCCGATCCAAGTCTTGCAACGTCCCCGCAACAATTTCGCTGGCAGAGGCAGAACTTCGATTTATCAATACCGCGAGGGGAACGTCTCGAGAAATTTCGGGATTCCGTCTAGCAAAAAAGGTACGATTTGCGTTTTCAATTCTTCCCCGAGTTTGCAATACTTCGGTATTTTTTTCAACCAGATTGTCAAGGATAGATATTGCATTGCTAAGCAATCCACCGGAATTACTCCTAAGGTCGATCACTATACCATTCAGATTTTCATGGCCGGAAATTTCTTGTATGGCTGCTCTGAAATCCTTTCCTGTGAATCTTGAAAATTTAGTGATACGGATATATCCAATACCGTCTTCATCGACGCCATAATATGGGACATCCTTTATTATAATCTCTCCACGGGTTAGTTCGAAAGTAAGAATCTCTTTAGTTGAAGGACGGAGAATTTTTATTGTTACTATGGAGCCGATTTCTCCTTTGATCAGTTCTGAAGCCTGTTTGGTATTAAAGCCAACTGTGGATGTAGAATCCACATAGATAATTTTATCTCCTGCCAGCAAACCCTCAGAATAGGCAGGACTGTCCTCCATTATCCCGGCAACAATCAGGGTATCCCTACGTGTACTGATTCGAATACCAATACCACCATATTTTCCTTTTGTCACCATATCAAGGGCTTCTTTACGCTCGCCTTCTAATAAAATTGTATACGGATCCAGAGGTTTTAGCATACCCTTTATGGAAGCCTTCATAATATCAGATTCGTCGATCTCATCTACATAATTTTCTTTCAGTATTTGAAATGACTGATCGATTACTTCAAGATTCGTTTCCGTTGACGTTTCCTCTGCAACAATAATGTTCAGATTTATCGATAATAAAACTAAAAAATATAATATTCTATACATGTAATTCTCCAAAGGTGTTGGTAATGATCATCCAGATATTTTCAAATAAATCCAAAGGCGGTTTTGTTCCGTTTAATAATCGGAATCTATCATTTTCTTTCGCCATAGTTCGATAGCCATTGATCACTTTTTTGATAAACTCATCTCCCCCTGATTCCATTCGATCTGTCTCACGCGGGTCTCTTCGATCTATGGATGTTTCTTTATCCACATCTAAAATAAATGTCAATTCAGGGATAATATTCCGAGTTGCATATTGATTCAGTGATTTCAAATAGGGAATATCCAAACCGCGACCATAGCCCTGATAAGCGATAGTACTGTCAATGTATCGGTCACATATCACAAATTTTCCGCTATTCAGTGCAGGCTCTATGACTTCATGAGTGATCTGGGCTCTGGCGGCCATAAAAAGCAGAGATTCTGATTCGCTCCCGAGGCCATGATTTGTTTTATCTAAAAGAATAGATCGAATCATTTCAGAAATAGTTGTGCTTCCCGGTTCCCGGACGGAAATAAACTTGATATTTTTCTCTTCAAATTTGCTGCACAGCATGGAAATCTGTGTGGATTTCCCGGACCCGTCTATTCCCTCAAATGTGATCAATCGATTCACAGGGAATATCCTTCTTTGGCGACAACAATGACAAACTCACCTCTGGGAGTTGAATTTTCAATTTTTTCGCGAATTTCCTGTACAGGTCCAAAAAGGACTTCTTCAAATTTTTTAGTAAGTTCGCGGCACACTGAAATGATTCTGTTTCCCATATACGTATCAATATCCAAAATTGTTTTTAATACCCGGTGCGGTGATTCAAATATAACTACGGTAACTGGTAAAGAAGCCAAGAACTCAAGTTTTGTTTTTCGTCCTTTTTTTCTCGGCAGAAATCCCGTGTAGTAAAATTGATCGGTTGGTAATCCGGATACTGCCAACGCTGCTGTGAGTGAAGAAGGTCCGGGTATTGGGAAGATTGAAAAACCTTCCTTCCTAGCTAAATTAACCAGAACATATCCTGGGTCGCTGATGCACGGAGTACCTGCATCGGTTATCAGAGCGATGTTTTTTCCATTTGCAAGGTCTTTGCACAGAGATTCAGCGCGTGCTCTTTCGTTATGTTCGTGATATGAAACCATTTTAGTTTTGATTTCATAACGCGATAAAAGAATTCGGGAAGTTCGCGTGTCTTCGGCGGCAATAATATCCACCAGTTTTAGAATAGACACTGCCCTATAGGTGATATCCTCAAGGTTTCCGATGGGAGTTGAAACAACATAGAGAATACCAGGCATTTATTTAAGGCATTCCTTCATTGATTTACGGATAATTTCAAAAGTAGTATCAATATCTTCCCTTTTTACATTCAGATGAGGGCGGACTCGAATAGATTTATCTCCACAGGTTAATATCAGCAGACCATTGTCCATCATTCTGCCCCACAGTTCATCTCTTTCTGTGTCAGATGGCAAGTCAAATGCACAGAATAACCCTGCACCTCGAGAATTTGTTACATATGCAGGAAATTCTGTTTCAAGACCTTTCATCTGTTCTTGAATGTACTGTCCCTGAATTCTGGCATTTTCTACAAGATTCTCATCACGAATGATATCCAGAATAATTTTGAATCTCCACATATCCGTAAGGTTTCCACCAAAAGTTGAGTTGATCCGGCTGGATTCGACAAAAACATTTTTTTCTACTTCATCGATTCGGGGACCTGCAAGGATACCACAAACCTGTGTTTTCTTACCAAATGACAGGATATCTGGCTTTACGCCATAGTGTTCGTGAGCCCACATTTTCCCAGTGATTCCCATCCCGGTTTGGACCTCGTCCATGATAAATATGATTTCATTTTCATCACATATCTGTCGAAGTTCGGCAAAAAATTCACGACGGAAATGATTATCTCCTCCCTCGCCCTGAATAGGTTCAATGAGGAGTGCAGCAATGTCATTTGGATTATCATTTATCGCAGATTTTATTTGATTAATAGCTTTGGTTTCAGCTTCCATGACCTGCTTTAACACATCATCATCTATGGGAAAAGATAATTTCGGATTGTCGATTCTGGGCCAATCAAAAGTGGGGAAATACATGGTCTTTCGTGGGTCAGTTGTGTTGGTTAATGACAGCGTATATCCGCTTCTTCCGTGAAATGCCTGTTTAAAGTGGATGACCTGTAACCCAAGTTTCGATCCCAGTCCGGCTTCCATATTTTTCCTGACTTTCCAGTCAAACGCTGTTTTCAGTGCATTTTCGACTGCCAGGGCTCCACCTTCAACAAAAAATGAATGTTTCAGATAATCAGGAATGGCTACTTCGTTAAATGTTGCTACAAATTCAGCGAAATAGACATTATACAAATCACTTAATGTGGGCTTGAGTAGAGCTACTTCACCCAACTCATCCTTATGCTCTCTGATTGTTGGATGATTATATCCCACTGAACCCGATGCGAACATTGAGAACATGTCCAGATATTCTTTACCATTGCGGTGGTCAACAATCCATGATCCATGGCTGGATGCCAAATCCTGAATCAGATCAAACCCGTCCGCTAACATATTCTTACTCAAAACTGTTTTTACATCATTCGCTAATATTTTCATACAGACTCCCGTCAATAGATTGATATGTTTCTAAATAGATATTTTAAAAGGATCGACGGTATTTATCCGATGATCCACATTGGTGAAATTTGAAGTAAACTTATAGTTCGAATTTAATTCCCTGAGCCAGTGGAAGCGTCGTCCCCCAGTTAATTGTATTTGTCTGTCGTCTCATGTACATTTTCCAGGAATCGGATCCTGATTCTCTTCCACCACCTGTATCCTTTTCTCCACCAAAAGCGCCTCCGATTTCTGCGCCGGATGTACCGATATTGATGTTTGCTATTCCACAATCACTTCCCTTGTGGGATAAAAAAGTCTCGGAGTGATGAACATTTGTCGTAAACATAGAGGAAGAAAGTCCTTGAGGTACACCGTTATGAAAATGAATAGCTTCCTCAATAGTATTATATTCAATAATATACAGAATCGGAGCAAAGGTCTCCTCCTGAACAATTCTATAATTATTTTTTGCTTTTACAATGGTGGGTTCAACAAAATAGCCGTTGCCCTCGAGTGATTTGCCACCATAAAGTATAGTGCCACCCTCTCGGTCGACCTCTTCCAGAGCATGGTGAAAATCATCTCTGGCTCCCTGATCAATTAATGGTCCCATTAAAGTATTTGAATCTAAAGGGTCGCCAATTCTGATCTGTTTATAAGCGTTGATTAATCTATCAACCAAGTCGCTTGCAATATCCTTCTGGACTAAAATTCGACGTGTGCTGGTACAACGCTGGCCTGCAGTTCCTACAGCGCCAAAAACAATAGCAGGGATAACCAAACTTATATCGGCAGTTTTATCCACGATGATGGCATTATTCCCACCCAATTCCAAGATGGATTTTCCTAACCGTTCACCGACAACTCCACCAATTCGTTTCCCCATTTTTGTTGATCCGGTTGCTGATATTAACGGTACTCTTGTATCATTGATCAATTTTTCACCAATGGATGAACCACGCCCGATAATCAGATTAAAAATCCCCGGATAACCGTTATCTTCCAAAACACGATTGCAAATATTCTGTATTGCGATGGCGCATAACGGGACTTTGGATGAGGGCTTCCAAACGGTAACATTACCACAGATCGCAGCGATAAATGCATTCCATGACCAAACTGCAACGGGAAAATTAAATGCTGAAATAACTCCGACGATACCAAGGGGATGCCACTGTTCGTACATCCTGTGCTCAGGTCGTTCAGAATGCATGGTTAGTCCATACAATTGCCGTGATAAACCTACCGCAAAGTCGGCGATGTCAATCATTTCCTGAACTTCTCCGTCTCCTTCAGCTTTGATCTTCCCCATTTCCAATGCCACAAGACTTCCCAGATCGTCTTTGTGTGTTCGCAATTCGTCAGCCATTAACCGAACGAGTTGTCCTCGGATAGGCGCTGGTACCATCTGCCATTCTTTAAATATTTCTTGAGATCTTTTGATGGTTTCTTCGTAATCATCTTCTGAACACTGGTAAACTTTTGCAATTAAATCTCCGGTAGTTGGATTAACCGATGATAGTACTCCAGCATCCGTTGTGGAGCTCCACCATTCTGCTCCGATACAAGCACCAAAATTTTCTGATTTAATACCTAACCTATTTAATAGGTCGTTCATGAATTCTCCTTCAATTTATTTACTTCCCAACAACGGGTATAATGATTTTCTGAATTGGCAACCACTTCCAAGTCCGGATGATCAGTTCTGCAACGATCGGTTACCAGTTCACAACGGGGATGAAAATGGCATCCAGATGGGAAATCTGTCGCACTGGGAACCATCCCCTTAATGTTATACAGACTGTCCGGATGTGCCTCTAATTTTGATAAATTGGGTATAGATTTTAATAACCCTACCGTATATGGATGAGAGGGTTGATGAAATATCTGTTTTGCATCTCCCTGTTCCACAATCTCACCTGCATACATAACGATGACTCTGTGAGCAATTTCTGCTATTACACCCAGATCGTGAGTAATCATAATCACAGAAAGATTCATTTCCTTCTGTAACTTTTGGATCAGATCTAGAATTTGCGCTTGTATGGTTACATCTAATGCCGTTGTGGGTTCATCTGCAATCAGGACTGTCGGATTACAAGATAACGCCATGGCAATCATGATTCGCTGCCGCATCCCTCCGGATAATTGATGCGGATATTCTCTTAATCGCAATTGAGGATCCGGGATTCCAACAAGGTCTAACATCTCCAGCGCTTTTTCAGTAGCCTCTGCTTTTGATAAATGCTGATGAAGCTGGATGGCTTCCATGATTTGATTTCCACAGGTGAATACAGGATTCAACGACGTCATGGGTTCTTGAAATATCATCGAGATATTGTTTCCCCGAATCGTTCGTAATTCTTCATCGGGGAGCTTGAGTATATCCCTGTCCTTAAAAAATATCTCACCTCCTGCAAATTGCCCAGGCGGTGTCTGGATTAACCTCATAATGGAAAGAGCAGTTACGGATTTACCGCAACCGCTCTCACCCACAATGCCTAATGTTTCTCCCGGGAATACCTCAAACGACACATCATCAACAGCTTTGGCGAGCCCTTCGTCTGTTTTAAAATATGTCTTGAGATGTTTTACTTGAATTATCGGTTCAGACAACTATTCTTCCAATCCATTTACATGGGTCATTTTTAATAAGTTTGATCATTTACGCAGTCGCTTTGTCCTGCTCTTTTTTCCCTGTGAATGCCCAAACAAATAGCAAGAGGATCATTAATGCCAGTAGCCAAAACGTTGCATTATGGTATTCTCTTCCGCTGTATTCCATTAAATCATTGAATCGACCGATTAGCAGGGAAATTCGTCCCATCACTGCAAAACCGAAAGAAGCTCCAAATGAAATCATCAGAAAGTAAATTCCGATCTTACTTAGTTTGCCAAATACACCAGTATGTTCTTTTGAGAAGAAAAAGTATAACAACCCGGTCAGTGTTCCCACAACCATGATTATACCATTAATAAGAACGATCCAATCTCCAGAGAAGTTTATGGTGGTTGATTTGATTTGCTCCATGACATCTGAATTTAAAAATCCGTAGAATCGTAATCCAGCTGCCATTCCAACGATGTAGGCAATAGCCCATCTCGCCAGCCATCCCACCTTAGGAACCAACCGCATCAGCATAAAAATTCCAAGAATCAGGGGGATGAGATAAATCATGCGAATTTCAGCATGGCCTTCAATCCCATTTTCAGGAAAAATCCCTGAATTGATGGAACCTAGAATATTATAAATTCCATACCACAGCCGATGAAAAAATCCATATTCTGTACCTTCAGTTAGTCTTGGCCATAATCTACCGAAAAGATTCGGTTGCACTTGCGTCCAAAAATAGATTGAAGCCCAGTACCCTGCGGACACACCCACAAAAATATGCTCAGCCGCTTTGTAAAACGGATTATCATCGTATAGATAGGTTAGAATTCCAAGCGTGAGAAATACCGAGAACCATGCACCAATAAGTTCAGTTGTTAACATGTTTGCCTCTCCTATTTCTTCTGTTCGCGTTTACGCTGAACAAAATATGTGATATTTCCAAAAATAATAAACGCCACAATGACGAGATGTGCAAAAGATTGTGCTGCCATCATTCCGGTGGCTTGACCAGGATGATTGACCAATTTCTCATATTCCGCTGCGCCAGGCATTCCAGCAAGGATTCCCTTCACCTGTCCGTTCGCAACATATGGTAATACTTCTGTTACTTGTATTGAAGTACATCCAGATGACATGGGAATATTGTGAGGATCACATGCGTATTGTACCCATTCTTTCGTCCCAGGATATCCTGCTGAAAGACTGAACACGAAATCAAAATCCCTCACATCATTGATACCTTGCATCATGGGGATATTGGAAATCTGATTTCCTCTGGTATCCGTTGTGTACAAGGTACGGATATCTGAAGCAATCCCTTTGACTACCGCTTCATTACCGGGTCTAAAACCCAGGTTCACATAATCCACACCATACTCAAGCTGGAATTCGGTATCGATGGTAGCGAACGCCTCGGTGGACATAAATATACCGTCAGGCCATAATGCAGTGGCATATACCTTAAACCCTTTTTCAAATAATTGTCGTAACAATGCCATTGACATTGGATGTATTTCCGGTTTGGTACTCGGACCATATTCAAACGATATCAGTACTTTGGAATTGGGCTGCAATGCTTCGATGGCATTAAATACATCCTGAGATTGCTGGGTTGGCCGAATTGGAATATCTATCGGATAAACCAACGGAATGAGAACAGAAAGTCCTACTAATACAAAAATATATCTGCGGTCAACTGATCCCAGCTTAATGATAATATCTAAAAATTTCTTCATTATTTTTCCCCCAGAAACGATCGTTCCAGACCGATGATAATTCTAAATGAAGTACCAACAATTCCTAGACCGATGCCGATCATGATTGCTCTGGCTCCTGCTGTGGTTGGAACGTTGAAGATCCACTCTTGTAATACCGGAAAATAAAAGAAAGAAGGTTTCATGGGATCCCAACCGGTAAGATATCCCCCGATTGCGAGCATAATAATACCGATTGCAACAATACCCAATGTGACAGTCTTGTTCTTGACCATCGGAGCAACCATTGCACCCACAGCCAGAACAAAAATAAACCCAACAAACCAGGGACTGATCATTTGACCAACGGGCACTCTCCCCACCATCAATATAATTCCGGCAGATAACAGAAGCGTCGCTTCGAAGTTTCTGATCCTGAATGCCCTGTAAGATGCTGAAGCCACGAAAAACGCAAGCAGAGCAAACATAGTGGCAGATAAAGGAGTGAATATGTAATTGAACATCCACCAAAACAGTGAACCGGAGTTTCCGACTTTCGTTTGTAAGTGTGCACCCCAGGGAACCGTTATTACCTCTGTTTCACCAAAAGAACTGATCGTTTCTATCAGGTCTTCAGCACCACCTTTCGTCAAGAAAACCATGGGGATTTGATAAGTGTCGGCCCCGCCATCTAATGCTGCGATTGCCAATGCTTCAAGGGTATGGGTTTCTTCTGCGATAATCCCAGCAACTTCTGCCCGGTTTTCCGCTGTAACTCCTGCAAGGTTGACCGTATAAGCTCCCCGGTAAATAAATCCGGCGAAAATAGCAAAGAAAAAACCAAGTACTGCAAGTATACTGTATTGCCAGTTTTTTTTCTTTCTGTATATTTTTGTCATCTGGAGCTTAAGCAGGTTCAATGCACCCAGAAAAATCGCAAAAGATGCAATAATATCGTACCATTGTGTTGAATCGTTATCAACAAAATTCTGGACGCTTTCATTTGCGATAAAATGACCGAAGAGCGTTATTAAACCGACAACGATCACAATGAGCAAGGGGATTTGTCTTTTCATCATAATGAGTATCCCTCCTATCTGGATGTGAATAGAGTTAAAATATCAAAATCAATCCAGCCGTTATGATGCAGTCCGCTGGCAATAAATACGATAACCATGCAGATCATCACCAGCAGTTTTACAATATCCTGCCCTTTGATACTGCCAAGGAGTTCCGGGCGTTTGGACAAGTATGCGCTGGCAGTGAAGAATTCTTCACCAATGAGGGTATAATCACAGGCTGTCACAAAGAACGGTATTTGTGAGGGAGATCCGGTACCGGCAATTTGAATCGCACCAATGGAGTTTCCGGTTTCAGCCAAAATGAGTGATTCAGCGTAGAATTTTCCCTGATAAAAACAGGCTGCTGGTTTCTCACGAAGCATGATCCCATTTACACCTGCTGCATATGCAAACTGGTCATCCGTAAGATAGTGCACCATATCATCGTAGTACTGATCGGGTCTTCCCTGCCTCAGGTAGGATTCTTTACATGTCTCACGGGCTGCTTCCATGACAATCGATCTTGAAACCGGTACATTCAGTCCTGCTTCGTATTGGGCGGTCATCTCAGCAACGTACCCCAGAATAATTAATCCAGATACGGTCTCGACTTGGTCCATATCCATAATCCCCGGAACAAACAGAACAGATTTGCCCATTTCCGTTGCTCTCCCTACTGCTTCTTCCAGAGCTGTCAGTCCTGCAATAGGTCGAAGGTAGATCTCTTCGCCTCGCTTGGCTCTGTCTGTGTAGTACAGAATTGTTAGCGATACTAAAATGATGGCTACAAACATCGGTTCGTTCCCCTCACGGAAAATGTACCCTGCTTTCAGTAATTGGAAGTAAATCAGAATGATTACCGCTCCAATTCCGCCCATTATAAGCGCTCTCTTATTCATTTTTTCTCCAATCTTTGAGATTGTTTTCGTTCGGCTTCCATCCTTTCGATCTCTGTAAGGATGAATTCAATATTTTTCCGATCTTCAAGCAATTCAGTGATCCGATAATACGGCTCGGACCGAATAAATGCAGTAATTATCGGGCCAAAAAATACCAATGTCTGACTCCCTAAAAAAGAAACATATTTAACGGACTCAAGAAAAAGGATCGCTGGTACAGACATTCCTCTTTCTACAATTTTGCGACTGAATTTCGTCAAAATTTCTTTGTCTTCGATGATATGTTCAGGCATGAGGATTTTTAATTAGTAATTAATCTGTCAGGATCATTTCTAAATTTGCACGAGGAATAGTATTTACCGTTCCATCTTCAAATTCAATTTCTGCGACACGAACCATTGTTTCCGATTCCATTTTCATCAATTGAGGGGGAAGCGATTTAACCTTCCCAACGCGTCCAAAATGAGGCGCTCGTATGACTCGGACGATAGAACCTTCCGTAGTAGCTACACCGGTTTCATCAAATACCATTCCGTGATCAGAAGATTCAGGAAAAGGAATGAGGACTTCCGGACGGATAACACCTGCCCGGATTTGTGTGGCACCAGTGATGGCTGCAAAATCTCCGTTATGTTCTGAGAGAAGGGAATAAGTTCGATCTGCCATTGAAATTTTTCCAAATCCCTCGGTGATGACCAAGGTGGTTCCGATATCTTCCGAACCGGTGATAGCAACCCCTAATGGATATCCCAATAATTTGGTGATATCCGAATAATTGAATCCACCGACGACTACAGCGGCTACCTTCTTTTGAATGGCCTTTTTATAAGTATCCAGCGAAATGAAAGATCCTCCAACGATAATTTTACCAGCATGAGAATCCAAAATCATATCCTCTGTCAATTCATCGCTGGCATTTTTCGTCAGTATTTCAATAATTCCATGGCTTTCTCCCGCAATTCCTAAAATTCCCTGAATAATGGCTGCAGCAGTTTCAATAACAACACCCTCTTCGGGGATCACCTCTACGACCTTCCCTGAAGTATATGCATCTACCTCAATGGGGATTGGTGGTTCGTTTAAAATAATCTGTCCGGTTATGCCTGAAACATTTCCTAAAGTTCCATCAATTTGGGATTTAATGTGACTTTTAAATAATCCAAAAAAGCCCTTACTTTGAGCAATGATCTGTCCTTTTGAAATAGGTTCGTCTATTTTGACCAGCATACATTCGGGAACAGCATCAGGTTCGACGTTCATCAGAATCGCCGCGTTTACCATGTGTACATTTCCGGGGATGTGAGTCGAGGCCACCACGTGATCCGGTTTAACAATATCCCCAATAGCCAAATTGACTTTTCCCCGTAAGGGTAATTGACGAATTTTTCTTACCGTCGTGTGATGTAAAACTTTTAATCCAGGTGTGTAGGTTCTCGACATCAGGATTGACCCTCCAAATTTGGATATTCAGCGGTGACAGTAGACCATTCCAGTAATTTTTTTATTCTCTCAGTGGAATTTTCAGGCAGGCTGAACGGACGACGACCTCTGCCATCCAACAATATTCCCACTACACCACCACTGATGACGGTATCACGGGATTCGTTTTTTCCCCACCCGATATCCATATTTTTTCCTGGAATCAGTTTTGCTTTACATGGTTTATACTCGACGGGAATTAATTTCATCTCTCCAGCCATTAAACTCCCCTTTTCGGTCTTGCCGTCGCCCAGATCAATTTCATAATCAAGGACTATTTTACCGGTTTTTTGAGGACCAACTGGCGCTAAACAAGTTCCAAGGTGTACGAGACAGTCTCTGTTGAACACCTCTAATGCGGCTTTATCATGGACGGTGGAAAGTACGCCTAATTGCGGCATCATAAATATTGAATCCACTGCCAATTGAGTGACGCCTTCAGGTAAAAATGCATCCACCAGCATACGTGCAGCCTGATGGCGGCGAGGTGCATGAGATAATACGCCCCCGGAGCCTACCAGCAGATTGAGTTCCATTAAATCTACCAATGATTCACCAGATTCAGACTGATCAAAAGCATCAGAAATCGTTCGTTCTTTCTGAATCCCCTTCAATCCGACCGCAAATTCTTTGTGTTGTTTAAATGAAAGTCGCAGAGCTTCACGTGAGATGGCTTGTTCCATTTTCAGATCATCCATATCCTGTGGAATTGTTGTAGGACGAATCATTTTATTGGCGATCCGATTGGTTAGATCTTCTTCGTCTGTGTCAAAGGGAACCCAGCGAATTACATTCGGGACACCCGATTCAGCCAAGACATTGCAAATTGAATAGCTCATCCCCAGATTGGCGCTGACAGTCCGATTAAATTGATTCTGGAATACTGAAAAAACGTCCGTGGTCGCCCCACCGATATCCACCCCTACGACAGTGATATTTTCTACTTTTGCAATTTTCTGAATGATCTCACCAACAGCACCGGGTGTAGGCATGATAGGTGCGTCAGTCCAGCTCATGAGCTTTTTATAGCCAGGTGCTTGTGCCATCACGTGTTCCATGAATAGTTCGTGGATTTCATCCCGGCTGGGTTTTAAATTTTCTTTTTCAAGGGTAGGCCTGATATTATCCACCATTGTCAAATCAGTTTTATCCTGCAATCGTTCTGCAATGGCATCTCTGGCTTTGATATTCCCCGCATAGATCACAGGGAGCTTATACCCAATGCCCAATCGAGGTTTCGGATTAGCCGCTTCGAGGATTTCAGCCAATTCCACCACATGTGAAACCGTTCCACCGTCAATTCCACCAGAAAGCAGGATCATATCCGGGCGAAGCTGGCGAATTCTTCGTACTTTTTCATGGTATAAACGCCCATCGTTGGAAGCCAGAACGTCCATGACGATCGCTCCAGCGCCTAACGCAGCGCGCTGTGCACTTTCACCCGTCATATTTTTTACCACCCCGCCAACCATCATCTGTAATCCGCCACCGGCAGAACTGGTAGAGATGTAAATATCCACACCAATGCCATCTTTAACGGGTGAAATGATCTTTTCGCCGTCAAGTATTTTCCGACCTGATAATTCTTCTAATTCGGTGATTGAATTCAGAACGCCTTTGGTAACATCTTCAAAGGGTGCTTCTACAGTTGTCGGTGCTTCTCCACGGTGAGTCAGTCTGTAAACCCCATCGACCAGCTGAATGAGAATCGCCTTTGTGGTTGTTGAACCACAATCCGTCGCGAGAATCACATTTACTTTATCGGGATTTATGTCTTTTGCCATTAAAATTTCCTGATTTAATAGCGTGAAATTTAGGTGTCATATCGGAAGATATGAAAGTGGTATTCAGACAGTAAAATTAACGAATTTTACATATGTTGATAAGTTGAAGATTTCAAGCTGCATGTTGCAGATTAACTAATATGAGCCCTGACAGGGTTTGGAACCCCGTCAGGACTCATAAAGCTAATATTCAGATCATCAATTAATCCCTAACGCAACGAACTGAATACCCTTCGTTATTAATCAGGTAGTTACGGGTTATATCTGGAATGCCATGATGCAACACCCGGTACCAGTTTCCCCAGCCACCATAAACCGTAGAAGACCAAAAGTAACCGTCGAGACCCATATATACGTAGTTAAGCTGATTGGCGCATCTCCCACCAGGAAGACCGGAAAAGCCGCTCTCATTGGTTGCTCCCAAGTTTGGAGAATTCCATAAACCAGTACCATCTTCAATTGTACCCATGGTTTTCATTTTTCCGCCGGCAACTGATTCTCCACCCAGATAGTCCGTTAACACCGTCCACTCTGCATCCGTGGGTACATGCCAGTCTTCAGGGCAGATATCCCGAGTATCATTAACCGCATACCCGTTGTACAGGTTGCCATATACTTCAGCGCAATCACCTTCACAAGATTCAACATTACCAAGATACCAATCAAATGGGTAAACTGCATAAGCACCTTCGGGATAACCCCACGCTGTGGGTATTTCGTCGCAATTACGGTAGCGGGTGGTCTTCAGGTTTTCAGCCATCCATTCCTGGTTGCCGATAGTGACGGTTTCATAGCTGTTGCCGTCAACATCGAAGCAGGTGTTTGCGCCATATTCACAACTACAATCATTAACAGTTGCATTCGGGTTATAATTCGTAGCAGCAGGAATTGTACATCCAGGAATATTACAACTACAATCATCAATGGTTGCATCTTGGTTATAATTCGTAGCAGCAGGATCAGTACATCCAAGAATATCTCCAGTCCCGCAGTCGTTTAAAATACAATCCACCATATTTACTATGTCTGATACGTTTATTACTCCATTATTATCCCAATCGCATTGGGCGAGAATTGGCGTAATAAATAAAACAGTTACCATTAAAAATTTCTTCATCTTCTTTTCTCCTATTTAACTAATAATAGTTTTTGTGAAATTACATATCGGGACTGGGGCTTGTCGGAATAGACTAATCTCCAACGCAACGGACTGAAAACCCACATTTTTTATTGTGGCTGAACACGTCCACTTCTGATGTGGTGTGATTCAAGTCCCTGCGCCAGGGATTATTAATGTAATCAGTAGAAGACCAGAAGGTACCTTTGCGGCTCATATAGGCGTATTGACCATTATAGTCGCCGAAGTCGCGGTATCCACCACCAAGACCGGTAAAGCCGCTCTCGTTGGTAGCTCCCAAGTTTGGGGATAACCATAAACCAGTACCATCTTCAATGGTACCCGTGGATTTCATTTTTCCACCGGCAATTAGTAATCCGCCCAGACAGTCCGTTAACTCCGTCCACTCTGCATCCGTGGGTACATGCCAGCCTTCAGGGCAGATATCACGGGTATCATCTACCGCATACCAGTTGTACAGATTACCGTACACTTCAGCACAGTCTCCTCCACATGTTGCTAAAGATTCGTCATCATTATCCCACGGATAAACAGCATAGGCACCCGTTGCAGGATTATTTAGGTTTATCCATTCAGAATTAGTGAAGCCTGTGGGAATCGGATCGCCATTTTGGTAATGCGTCACCTTCAGGTTTTCAGCCATCCACTCCTGATCACAAACAGTAATGGAGGTATAAGTGTTGCCATCAATATCAGTTACGGTATCTGCTGATTCACAACTACAATCATCAATGGTTGCATTGGGATTGTAATTAGATGCAGCCGGATCGGTGCAGCCGCAAATTGAAGGTTCCCAGGTGCCATCTAGAATCTCATAGACTGTTCCTACAACATCAACAACATTAAGTTCACTGTCTCCATTATAGTCTCCATTCCAGTCGCATTGGGCTAGGATTGGGGTAACAAATAATACAGTTACCATTAAAAACTTCTTCATTATTAACTCCTATTTAACTAATAATAGTTTTTGTGTTTTTGTGAAATTGGATGCTGACATCCTTAAGAAATAAACACCGCTTGAATATCTCGATGCGTCCCACCGAATTTCATAACTCCCTGCTTGTTGCTCATCATTCATTAACTGCTCCACCATCCTGCCAAGCGCATCATATACCATAATCTGAACGGACCCTTCAACAGAAAGATCATAGTTAATCGTGGTGACGGGATTGAACGGGTTCGGATAACTGGCATTCAGACTGGTCCGTTCCGGTATCAGACTATTGGATGGTACTGAAAATGAATTCGTATTGGCAGTTATTTTTGCCCCATGAGATCCTGCGAGTATCAATTCAGTAAATTCGACAGAGCTTTCTCCTGTGAAACCGGCAACTGGGGTAAAATCAAATGCAATCAATTGTGCGATTTCATCCGGATTTACGACCTCCCCGGACAAACTGAAAAGTAATCCTCTCACAATGCCATTGTCTTTATCCTTGTATTCAAACATGAAATCATTTAGTAAAGATGCAGCACTGTTGAAAGTGAGTTCTTCAGGATGGTATTTTAGGTCAAATTGGATCCCTAAAACATCATCTGCTGAATCGACCATCAGGGTGAGTTCATGATTCCCTGTGACTGATCGTTGAAGCGTTGATGGCTGCAATGACACCGATGCCTGTCTTGTGGAATAACCATTTTCAGATGCAACAGGATTCCACTGTCCTTGTCCTGCAAATGGGATTGACAACATTAAAGCTATCACAAGAATAATTCTCATTACTGACTCCTTTTTTCATTCGTTTAAAAAATATTTTCACCTCATCATCAATAAGGCTTTGCAGTGCTCATTTTCTCAACCTTATGACGTAGCATTATTTCGTTCACAATTACTCAATGATATGGTTCGAGTGGAAGCAAATCCTGGAGGTAAGGATTTAACTTATCAATTATCCTTTATACACCGGATGGAAAGCCCGGTCTGCAAAGGTGTGTTACCATAATGATAAACCTCTGTATGATAATAATACAATTCACGGTGCCAGGCAGTGGTGCTTGCATTCAATGTGGATGTCCAAAAGTATCCGAGATTACCTAAATCGTAATCGAGTCCATTATAGTTTAAGCGTTTCCCTCCGGGGAGACCGGTAAACCCACACAAATTTGTCGCACCACCATTAGGAGCATACCAATAGCCATCGCCACCTTCCACGGTGCCGGTATCTTTTAGCGGACCACCTGCAGCTATTGACCCACCGAGACAATCCACTAATTCCTGCCACTCTGTATCTGATGGAACGTGCCATCCTGCCGGAGCAATACCCCGGGAGTCATTCAGTGTAAACCAATTGTACAATCGTCCGTATGTGCTGGAATTTGCAGGATCGTTATTATAATCCCCATATGCGCCCGTTGTCAGATTCACCCATGTGTAATCCGTAATATTTGGTATGGGATCACCGTTATTGTAATGGGTTGTCGCTAGGTTTTCAACCATCCACTCCTGATCACAAACAGTAACGGAGGTATAAGTGTTGCCATCAATATCGGTTATTGTATCTGCTGATTCACAACTACAATCATCAATGGTTGCATTGGGATTGTAATTAGATGCAGCCGGATCGGTGCAGCCGCAAATTGAAGGTTCCCAGGTGCCATTTAGAATTTCATAGACTGTTCCTACAACATCAACAACGTTAAGTTCACTGTCTCCATTATAGTCTCCATTCCAGTCGCATTGGGCCATCAGAGGTGCAACCACCGCAATAACAATAAAAATAAATTTCTTCATTAAGAATCTCCTTATTTGTTAAATCGATAAAATACCTTAAAACCATGCTGAGTATATTTCACTCGTTATAAACAAAACATGCCTTGGTAGGCATATTTTATATTAATATGGTATTATCTTAAACTAAGTCGCTTAATAGTACGATGCCGGAACGACGAATTCCTATATAATTGATTATAAAAGCTCATAATTTTAAAATATTTTATTTTAAACTCAAGCTTCAACGATCCTTCGATCAAGCAAACGATGATCACAGAGGAGACAACAGAATGAATATTTTTGGAGATATACGTTTCATCTTTAGGGAATTTTCGAAAGTCTTAACTTTCCCTCCTGACGGAGGGTTTCCGATCCCAAGATGGGAATCTTCGGTAGGAATTTTCAACCACTCACTTTGTGAGGTCCACGGTCTCCCGAGAAAGGGGCTGGGGAGTCCAGTACGACCTTCAATTCGTCAATAACCCAACCCAATTTCTTTAAAACCTGTTCATTCGAAAATCTGATAACTTTGTATTCATGTTGATTTAATATTTCTGTTCTAAATTTATCGTAATTTGTTTGGGTCTCATGGATACCACCATCGATTTCTACAATCAGTCTATTTTCGTGACAGTAAAAATCAGCAATAAAAAATCGCCTTTCAAATCCATTTGAAAAGATAATCGGAAATTGTCGATTGAATTTCTTATTCAATACCTTTCGATTACGAATCGCCTGCCAAAAGACTTTTTCAGCAGGAGTAGAATTCTTTCTGAATTCTCTGCATATTTCGATAATGGATTGTCTCATTTTATTTTCACTCTCCCCGTCACTACGTGCCACCCCTCTCTCCCGAGAGAGGGGCTTGGGGTGAGTTCTATTTCACAAATGTCATTATCTGGGTGGCCTGAAAATCTCCTGAGACCATTCTAACCAGATAATCGCCACTACTATAACTTCGTGCATCCCAAACTATTTCATAACTGCCTGCAGGTTGAACTTCATGTTTCAAATCGGATACTTGTTGTCCCAGCGAATCAAATACTATAATTGAAACGTATGAATCCTCGGGTATTCCATAACTGATGATTGTCATTGGATAAAATGGATTTGGATAAGCCGGATGCAATTCAAATGTGTCAGGAATAACCACAATTGATGCATCGATCGTGTTTCCGTACCCGTCAACTACCGAGGCGGAAGTAATTTCAATATTGCCATCATAGTTGATAAGAGATTTACCAACAAGTTGAGATCCATCCATTGATAATGCGGTGAAACTGCTCGGACCATTTTCAAGAATCCATCCATCAGGGAGAAAGGTTTGAGAAATAGAAAAATCGCCGATGGTTTCAAGTTGAACGCCTGCAATTCCACTTTCCATGTTTACGGAAATCTCCTGACCTCTTACGATTATTTGGACATCCTGAATGGGAGAAAAATCAGCCAGAAGATCATCACCCAATATCAAACTAATAACCGCAACAATATCCATGATATTTATCAAACCGTCAGGTACAACGTCCCCAAGTGCTTCCTCATCTGCTGTAGGTTCCATTGTGTCCAGCACAAACGCCACCAAGAGGATCACATCAACTACATCAATATTCCCGTCCATCGTCACATCACCGGGGTATAGACATGATCCATCGCCTGCTTCTGCATCGGGATTATAATTCCAAGCTCCCTCGTCCATACAGCCGAAAACCGGATAGGTGCAGCTGCCGTCATCAATAGTTGCATCCGGGTCGTAATTCAGGGCAATGGGGTCGGTACAGCCCATACATTCATTGTCGTTTTCTGGATTATCGTCGCACACGCCACACTCATCATAGACCGCATACCCGAAGCACACGCCTGCGCAATCCATCTCCGCGCCTATAAGTGTACCTTCAGGCACACACCCTGAACATTCATCCACATATGCCTGACCAAAACAGATACCCTCACAATCGTACACTCCACCAAAATCCCAAGATGAATTCCAATAGGAGCATTCCCAGCCAGTATCTCCCCCGCAGCAGGCACCACATTCGTCCAAATAGTCGTCGCTTCCCCAAATTCCTGAACAATTTCCGTCAAGACAGTCATTTTCTGGATCACTATCACAGTCACCACACATATCTTCAACGGCATCCCCATCACAAATACCTGCGCAGTCCATATCGCTGTTAAATGGATGTCCGGTATTTCCTTCGGAACAGACACCGCATTCATCTGTTGAAGCGATACCATTATAATCACCATTACAATCCGTGAGTGGCTCTGACAATTCCAAACAATCACCGATAATCACTTCCGGAACAGAACGACACCCAGAAATTGTGGAAACAACAGCACCCGACATACATGATTCCACAATTTCATTCTCATCTTGAGGATTTGGGAATGTTTGCGCCAGATCAAATTGGATAGTTACCAGCAATCCCTCATTGGATATCGGTAAAATCTCACCCAAACCGCTTACACGACCGGTCATAGGATCTATCGTTAAATTGGACATTTCTGACACTCCTACTCCCGTCAACACAATACCGTTCACGTTAAATGCGAAGTAGGTAACCGGATTACTTGAACTGTATAATATTTCCACGGTACCCAATCCGGTTCCTTCACCGATGACCACATCCCCAAACTGGAAGACTATGGTTCCATCCGGAGATTCGTCACACGTGTCACCGATACCATCACAGTCAAAATCGGATTGATCGGGATTGTATATCTCAAAACAATTATCTTCTTCATCACAGATTTCATCAGAATCGAAATCATTTAAACAATTACCGAAACAATCAAGATTTAAATCTGCATACCAACAACTGCCGTCATCGGTGGTAGCGTCTGGATCGTAATTACAGGCGGTGGGATCAGTGCAGCCAAAAGATCTTGTCAAAAGCGCATCCGACTGGGCAAAAAGAGAAGTGATTAAAAATATAATCATAAAATTATTCTTCATTGTTATTCTCCTTTGTTTAACGAAAAAACCCGCAGGTGTCCCTACGGGTAAAATTTTGCTCGTTATAGTTTGACTACATAAAATGTGATGTGCATATCTATAACTGGTTAATTATTTTCTATTAATACAACGATAATTTATACATGGTATAGTCACATTTCCATATTTTAATCAGCTTCTCCACACCACTTGACGTTGCTTATCTTTGAAGTCATTCCTACCCCTACTGTCTGGGTTCGTAATCCAGATAATTGTCCAGCGGATTTTCCGGTGTGGTGTTCAGAGAATTAATCCAATCGATAACCGGCTGACGCCAGTGAATGGACGTTTCGTATGGTGTAGGATCCAGATCACTGAAGTTACTATTGGTGGCATAAATGTAATCTGTAAGCAGTACTGAATAGGTTGTATCCATGTCGATGGGCGTACCATCGGCCAACAGATAATCCGGAATTGTTGTCATACCACCCACAACCAAATAGCCGATATTGTCAATCAGCTCCTGCCCGGTGAGTTCTATTTCCACAATAAAATTCTCAAAAGGCAGAATCCCGACCCAAGTTTCAAAGGTGATTTCACCCGCTGGCATGGGTTGACGGATACCGCCACGATTGGTCATTGAAATATCCGCAGGGTATGTTTCCAGCCAGGCATCGGTTATCAGATTGAACATGGCGTTAGAGCTTTGCCCCACTTGTTCATCCAGGTATCCGATGACCTGAGAGAGCTCATTATCCATTTGTTCTTGCCAGTATTCCACAACAGCTGCCACGTCTTCATCCATATACAGTCCTTGATTGTAAGCCGTTGACACCTCAATGCTGTTCACAACATCATACAATGTATTAAACTCAATTTCAGCTTTCGCATAAGAACTCATATTACTGCCGCCCAGTATGATCCCCACACCATCCATCATTTCTGCTGCAGGTTGATGGCAATGACCACCACCGATCAGTGCAATCCCCAATTCATTCAACACCGGAACCAGTGCTTCCATTTCATTCAGGCAAATATGAGAAGTGACCACCAGTAATTCTGCGCCCTGTGCCAAGACTTGGGGCACCACCTCGTTCAGGACACCGACATATTCACTGAAATCGATATTCTCTACATTGTCCGGAAAATTGATATCATCTGCTACTGTGGTGGTGAGTCCAATTATACCCACATTTATGTTATTGACTTCTTTGATCACAAATGCCGTGGCTAATGGTGATAGTTCGCCTGTATCTTCCAATACCATATTGGCGGACAGAAATGGGTAGTCCGCCTGGTTAAGTCTGGATTGCAGACCATCCAGTCCAAAATCAAATTCGTGATTTCCAATGGTTGACGCATCGTAGTGCATCGCATTCATCATATCCACCATAGACTCACCTTGAAACCAAGTTGATATGGCAGGACCGGTCCAGTTGTCACCACCGCTAATAATTAAAAATGGACCATCATCAGTGTAGCCGTCAACCTCCCGCCATTGACCCATCAACTCAGCACCGCCACCTGAACCATTTTCTCGTACCATCCAACCATGTTCATCGTTCGTATATAAAATTGTCAATTCACGATCATAACCACAGCTGCCATCGTCAATCGTCGCTTCGGGGTCAAAGTTCGTCGCATCAGGATCGGTACACCCGTAGATATCTTCTCCTACCCAGCACCCAGTCATAATGCAGTCCACCGTTGATACAATGTCTAATACATCTATGGCGCCATCTTCATTCCAATCGCACTGGGTACCATCCCAACACCCATTCATAATGCAGTCCACCGTTGACACAATGTCTAATACATCAACATCACCATCCTCGTTCCAGTCACACTGAGCGAGGATCGGCGTCATCAATAGTACGATTATAATAAATGACTTTTTCATTTTTTACCCTTTTCGTTTAACGAAAAAACCCGCAGGCGTGCCTACGGGTAAAAATTTACTTGTTCTAAATCGATATTTATAAATGTCATTCTCACGACAATTACCTCTAGACGTTATTCCTTTGTGTGCAGGATAATAGGTCGCAGCCTTTAGCTAGACTTCTTATTGATTGTATCCAGGCGTTCTTCAAGCTGAGAAACCCTTTTCTCAAGATCCTTGATTGGCGAACCCCCACGAAGACGTTCCTTTAGGATTTCTGAAAAATCAAGAACTTGAAATAGAAGAATGATAGCAACTACACCGGCAATTATTCCAACTGTATCCCACATACTTTTGTCCCTTCATTACTACTTTATAATTTTCTTGCGGTCATATAACTGCTGATATCAGTAGTTATCAAATGGCTTAGTCTTAGTATAGTTTTCATTGTTCTCGTACGATCATTTTTGAAGACCACTATGGGCAGATCCGGTGTCTACTGCAATAGTCAGGTAGATTCTTCACAATTTTGATTATTTAGTAAAGCTTCTGAGCTATTATTTTTGTTCTTATTTTGTTTTAGAGTAGCAACTACCAATGCTGAAAAAAAGTTTGCAATCACACCTGAAAAAATTGTATTTATTGTGAATATAAAAATGTAAATCCAATCGGGTGTACTCCCAGATGGAGTCATTTTCAGATAATAATAATATAAAGATGTATCACCAATATTTTCGTAGTTAAGACTCCATAAAATATATCCAATTACCCACCCAATAATATTTATAGATATCCACAGGAATTTTGAATTATTAAAATGTTCCTTTAGGATACGTCCTTGATGTAATAGACTAATAAGTACACATCCAAAAAATACAATGATTGAGAATTCAGCAAATATTGTAACTCCAATAGAAAAAGCTAAACAGGAATAAAACCATTGGATGAAAGTTATATTTGAAATATTTTTAAGAATTAACCATTGGAAATAAGCTAATAGATATGCATACAAGAATAGCTTAATAATAAAAATTAATAAATAACCTAACGGTCCAAAAACAATAAGAAAAGATTCCCCCAGTATCTCAACAATAAATATTCCTATTGTCATTCCCAGTGTCGAAACTAGAACCCATTTTAGATAAAGTGATAAATACTTTCTAAAATTTATCGCCAATTCGATCATATTAATATCATTCAGATATTTTTATTAAAATTCTAACTATTAACTTTCATGAAATATTTAGCATAAAGAGTTTGTTGGCTACGATCAAAGTGGTACATTCAATATCATAAATTAATTTATGCTGTACTTCATATTTCCCCGTCTTCGTAATGCTGCCTGCGACAAGGCAGATCACTTCAAACGTGGATCCAGTGCGTCACGTAATCCCTCGCCTACGAGGTTATAGGTCGTAACTGATATGAAAATCGCCAGTCCCGGGAATACTGCCAGCCACCATGCATATGTCGCACCCCGTGCGACAGAGAGGATAGAGCCCCAACTCACTGTGGTTGCAGATACACCAAATCCCAGAAAACTCAAGCTGGATTCAATGAGAATGGCGGAAGCGATACCAAACGCAGCACTGACCATTACCGGTGCAACTGCATTGGGAAGGACATGCTTGAAAATGGTCCGGATATTGGAATATCCCAACGCAATGGCTGCGGTGACATAATCCTGATTTCGGGTTTTTAAAAATTCAGCGCGAGTGTATCGGGCAATTGAGGTCCATCCGGTGACGCCGATAACCACCATGATCATCCAAATCCCACCTTGCGGATAAAAAGCGACTACCGTGATGATAAGGAAAAATGTGGGAATGGTGATCATGATCTCAATCATCCTCTGAATGATCACATCTATGATCCCTCCCAAATACCCGGCGAGTGCGCCGAGGATAACTCCGATCATGATGGCGATGCTCATGGAGACAAATCCCACAAGTAATGCGATTCGTGTACCATGGATCATGCCGCTGAGCACATCCCTGCCTAATTGATCAGTGCCCAGAATATGTCCATTCACCCCGGGTGGCTTAAACCGTGAGGAAAAATCGAGATTCGAAGGACGGAATGGAACCGGCGCCCAAACAACAGAATCAAATTCCAATTCCTTCCATTCCACATTCAAAAAAAATGGTTGCCATTTGGTTAATTCCATTTTGACAAAATATTCTTTTACCACCGGAGAATAATAATGTCCATCGTATTTGCATAGCAGAGGCTTGTCGTTTGCGAGAAAATCCGCAACAAGCGCTATAGTAAAAAGAAAGATCACCAAATAAAAGCCCAGCAACGCCAGTTTATTCTTCCGGTATTGGTTCTTTACGATTTGAAAATATGTTTTGCCTTTTTCCGGTTTCATCATCGGGCACTCTTTTCAAAAGTAATTCGGGGGTCAACTAACGAATATGCAAGATCTGACAGCAATATACCCACCAACGTCAGAACTGCACTGATGGTGAACACTGCCATCACAATGGGATAATCACGTCCTGTGATCGCTTCAAATCCCAGAGAGCCCATCCCCGGGATGGAAAATATGGTTTCAATAATGATACTCCCACCGATGAGATAAGGTAAGAGTCCTGCCAGAATGGTAATAATGGGGATGATCGAATTTCGTAACGCATGTTTGAAAATCACGGTTCGTTCGCTTAATCCTTTGGCGCGCGCGGTGCGAATATAATCCTGCCGAATGATTTCCAGCATTCCTGTACGCATTTGACGGGATAGATATGCAAAACTACCATAGGTCATCACGAACACGGGCATTGCAATGTGCCAAGCAACATCCTTGAATTTTTCAAAGCTGGACATAGCTTCATAGGTATTGGAATGTAATCCTGCGTACGGAAAGACATCGAAGAAATCACCTCCTCCGAAAAAGATGATCAGCATAATTCCCACCCAAAACGAAGGTAACGAATATAACATAAAAACGATAAATGTGGAAAATCTTTCAAAGATGGTATTGCTTTTGACCGCAGAATATATCCCCAAAGGTATGGCAATCAGATAAGATAATATTACCGAGATGATGCTTAACATCAGTGTGACGGGAACCCGCACCTTTAACTTATCTATTACCGGCTGATTATCCCGAAATGAGTTACCAAAATCCAATCGTAACAAATTGGCTGTCCAGATATGATACTGGCTTTGCGAGCCGTTCCACTGGAATGTCAGCCGACTAAAAAATGATCGGGGATCATCCTCGTCCTGTTCTTCTAAAAGTGTGAAATAAAAAATGGGTTTATCCAGATTCCATTGTTTTCGGATGAGTTGAACGATCTGTTCATTCAGGTCGCTCCCCTTTCCGGTACTCATCTCGCCTCCCTGGCTAACACCAGCCTTTAACTCAGCGGGGTCCCCGGGCGCCATACGAGAAATAGAAAATGATATCACCGTGATGAAGAACAGTGTTGGGAACATCAACAAGATGCGTTTCAGGACATAATCTCTCATACGATTCCGCTAGCTATTATTTGACAGTCTTTACTTTGTATATTCATGAAGCGTAGTTGGCACCCACCATTCAAGGGGATCAAAACCAGGTCTGAAAGGAAACACCTCAACACCACTAATTCGTTTGTGGTACACAAAATTTGACATGGGTACATACAAAAATGTATAAGGTTGTTCCTCATGTAGAATTTCCTGAAACTCCCGGATATACGCTTTTCGTTTGGAGGCGTCAAATTCGGTGCGATTTAATTCAATAAGTTCATCCGCACGATCATTTTTAAAACTAACGGAATTCGATCCCCTGCCAGTAGCTTGAGAGGAATGGAAAATCTGATACGGATCCGTATCGGTGATTGGCATAACCCAACCCAAGATTAATACGTCAAATCCATGATCGCGTGCGTTGTCCAGAAAAACCGCCCATTCCAAGGTTTGAACATCAGCATCAATACCTACTTTTCTCAAATTCTCCGCCATGATGAGACCAACCTGTTTTCGCGTATTATTACCACTGTTGGTGAGGAATGTAAATTTAAATGGAATTCTTTCACCGTTCACCTCTTTGTCCAAAATACCATCTCCATCGGTGTCTTCCCATCCTTCATTTTTTAACATTTCACGGGCTGCTTCAGGATCATATGGATACGGTTCAATATCATCATTATACTCCGGACGCTTAAAATAGACACTTGATTTTGCAATTTGCGCATTCCCATAATACAGCGTTTCCACAATCTGTTTTCGGTCACAAAGATAGGTCATCGCCCTTCTGACCATTTTGTTTTCAAAAAGTGGATTTTCCATATTCCAACCCAGATAAGAATACGAGGGAACATAAAAAAGTTCTTTCTCGTAATTTTCGGTAAACTTACTGGAGTTCGTTTGATTCTGGAATAGTTCCTGCGGAAGGTTTCTGATGGCATCAATCTCGCCGGCTTTAAGTCCGGTTATGGCAGCATCAAAGTCCTTTACCGTTTTATGAACCATTCTTTCTGCATATCCCTGCCCTTCGATACCTGCAGCATATCCCCAATAGTTCGGATCTCTTTCAAGCGTCAGACGGTCATCTGTTACCCACTCTACAAACTTGTATGGTCCGGAACCAACGGGATTCCTCCCCATTTCAGTGCCGTTGAAATATTCAGCAAACTGGAAGGCGGGCGTTGTAGAAAAATCGAAATCCTCTTCATCAACAGTTTTCTGGAGCAAATTCGCGATGTCCTCAAATGTGTAATTATCCATTAACCCATTGGGATCATAAATATGCTTCGGGTAAACCTGTAATTCCCCAATAAACAGATCATGTTTGAAATATGCTTCTGAACAGGTGAATTTTATCGTAAAAGGGTCATTATCAACCAATTCAACGGATTCTAAATTTTGATAATAATTTCGAAGCGGGGCATCATCAGTAAAAGGATTTTTTAAGGCTTTTAAACTGAATATCATATCCTCACCGGTCAGTGCTACACCATCAGAAAAATGAACATCTTTTCTGATTTTATAAATGTATGAGAGGTGGTCTTCGGTCACGGTTGGTTGTCCATCTGCGACCCATGGTACTAATTCAAGTGTATGGTTATCGGTTCTCATCAAGGACTGGAAAATCTTCTGTTCAATATAAGTCGCATCTGCGCCTGAAGATACATATGGATGAATTTTGTCTGCATCACTCAACTCATGAAGAATGATCCAGTCACCAATATGATCATTTGGATTCATCTGGCTTGTGTCAACATTCCACTTATCGGTGGAACCAGTTGCGTCTCCATCCGTTTTTTTTCCACAGGACAGAACTATTAAGCCTGCCATTAAAATGGTCAAAGTCAATCTCATTTAAATCCTTTCAAATTTAATAAATATCAAATGATAAAATGTTTTGCATAGATCACCAGCAATGGAGTGGTAAATGCAAGGGAATCAAATCGATCCAGAATACCGCCGTGACCTCTCAATAAAGAACTGGAATCCTTCACTCCGGCTTCGCGCTTCAGCAAAGATTCTGCAAAGTCACCTAACTGGCCAAATACACCAAATATGAGAGCCAAAACAAGGATATCCTGTATATCCAGCCAACCGTGGAAAAATCCATTGGCTGAGGGATATCCTACAAAGGCAAAATCTGTATAATACAGGACGAGCATTACACCAAATGCGGCAATGACACCGGCGATACTTCCCACCCAGCTTTTATTGGGGCTGACTGCAGGAAGAATTTTTTTTCGTCCATATTTTTTACCAAAAAAGAAAGCTGCTGAATCACAAATCCATACGGATATCATCATGGCGAAAGTCAGCTCAAATCCAATATTATATCCACCTGCTTCGTAATTTCTCAAGAGGATCATACTACCCAACATCACTCCCAACCATATAAATCCAAACAGGATGACTGAAATATTGTTGAAAGGGGTTCGTTTCTTCCTGAACACTTCTACAATCGCCGTTAACACGGTTAATAAGATTAACAGTTCCAGAACCATAGAAATCGAGTAATAATAAATGTAAGATAACAGGATAAATGAGATGGTGAGAAGAACCAACAGAGGTTTGGAATCCGTATTTTTGGATAAAATATTCAATTCCCGGACTCCCAATAACATGACGACGGTTACAAAACCGGCAAAAAGGGGACCTCCAAAAATAACCAGCATAATCAGTGATGGGATACCCAGCACATTTACCAATACGCGCGACTGCTTACTATCTGTCATTATTTATTATCATGAATGGAGGGAAATTTATCATACCTCGGTTCTGGAAACAAACAGGATTGATTGCTTCTTCACGATAGAATTCGATCCTTAAACTGTTCAAAAACAAATACCTGTTTGACAAAAAAAAGGGGCTGGAGTAACTCCAGCCCCTTTCAGGAAGTATTGAGAAATAAGAAACTATTTAACTAACATGACCTTTTTGGTTTTCTCAAAACCTTCAGCGTTCATCTTAACAATATAAATACCACTTGGCAGATCATTTGCTGTCCAGGTGATTTTCTTTACACCAGCAGTCTGGTATGAGTTCACCAATTCAGCAACTTGACGACCCAGCATATCATAAACCATAATTCTAACATTAGAATTAATAGGCAGACCGTATTCAATAGTCGTAGTCGGGTTGAATGGGTTTGGATATGCGTTGCTGAGTGAGTATTCACCAGGAACGAATACCAATTGAGCCTGGATACCGTTTTCGTACCAGTCAGTGACCAATGCGGTTTCAACAACAAACTCGCCGTCCAAATTGATAATCACACTTTCAGTTGTTTCCTGGCCGTTCATGTTGAAAGCAAGGATTGTCGTGCTGTTACTGTGAATTTCCCATCCGGTTGGTAGATTGGTGGATACCAGATTGAAATCACCTTTAAGGGCAATCTGGAATCCTGCAATAGTACCATTTGAGTTAATCATAACGGAACCGTTACCAAAAGAAACGTCAGAGTCTGTCATCATATTTCCACGAGACATATCAGGACCCAATATAATGCCAACATTTATAATAATGTCGAGTACATCAATAACGCTGTCTTCATTGAGGTCGCCAGCCCAGTATTCAAATGTTGAGTATTCATAGCTACCCAAGATTATTCCAACTTGTCGAACCACATCCAGAATATCAATCTGGAAATTACCAGTAACATCACCTAATAAACCTGCCAAAACAGATTCAGGAGAAGAACCTTCAGAGACATTTTCGTTGATATCCGTGGCATGGATCGTATAAACATATTCACCACCATCAGCGACAACATCTACATAACTGGCTTCAGTTGAGTATCCAATCAATTCACCGTTACGATGAATGGAGAAGTAGTTGAAGTCAGCATCAGTCGCGTCATCCCAGATCAGTTGGACGATATCAAGATTGCTGAATCCCATTACACCTGTTGGGATAGCCGGAGCCAGATTGTCGATTGAATATCCGTCCGCTGGATCAGATTCGAAAACTGCACCGCCATCAGAGAAAGCCAATACTTTAAATGTGGTCATGCCATCGCCAACACCAGTGGAGTCAAACAGAGTGGGAGCCACAAAAGCATACCGGTTGGAGCCATCTGCAGGTAAAGTACCTACGTTTGTCCAAGTGTCATCATATGCATCATATCTCTTAACAGCATAAATGTCAATCGGGTCATTGGCGATACCGTCATCCAGGAATTTGTCCCAGATCACTTTCACATTACGACCCTGATCATTGGGTACATCGTCAACAGAAACGATCTGTCCGTCAAGTGCATTATTGATCAATGCCTGAATTGAAACCTGTAACAACGCAACCGCAAATGCCGGGTTATGAATACCATGACTATGATCGTAGTATACTACTTCAAGATTGTATGCTGCCTTTTTTTCTGTTAGGGTAAAAGTGTCATCCATAGTATCATGGGGATCATATCCATCAGTGGTGTCGGCATGAGGAAGCATGCCTGCTAGAGTAGCGTACAATCCATCAACTTCATGCATGAGACCTTCATTCACACCATCACCATCGTGATCTGCAATACCATTATCCCAATACAATTTCTCTTCAAATGATTCGATTTCACCATGACAAGGAGCGCATGATAGAACATTTTCAACACCTGCTTCATCAACCATATGGAACGTATGTCCACCGACGTCATAGATATTACCATCGTCATCAGCAGTACCGTTTGCATTCCACATATGACATGTAACGCATGCATCTTCAGTCGCTGTCAGGTGTGGGGAGGTGGGGAGGTCTTGACCGAATGTGATCACATTTTCACCGGTTAGCATTTCGGTTTGGCAACCATAGTGAGGACCATAGTGGCCTCCGCTGCCTGTTTCACTATATGAATCGGCGTCACGACGTGTTTTATGGCAATTCATGCATAGTTTACCGTTTCCACCATCTGTGATTATTGTCCCGTCCATCAATTCAACATCATCATCAGTTCTAAGCTGGTGAGGATTTTCCAGAGAGTGAGGATCGTGGCACATCGCACATGAAAAAGGTGATGTTGGATGTGAAGTTACAGTTTCACCATCGGTATATTCAATAAATCCTTCTGGTGTGTGACAATAACAACCACCGCTCCAAGATGGACGGCTGGGCGGATTTGAGTGACCTGAATAAGCTAACTGAGATGGGAAAACGTGATGCGTTCCTGAATCGTGGCACCAGGCGCAATTATCGGTGCTTAGGGAAGCCTGCATTCTGAAATCTGAAGTATTGCCAAAGTGGTCACTACCAGGTCCGTGGCATGCTTCGCATTGAATATTCGCCAATTCAAATGCATCAGGATAATCTGCAGCCATCAAATCATATAATCCATCAAATAGATGTCCGTCTGGTGAACCATAGACATCGACAAGTGTTGTGGAATCCGGATAGACAAACCCATGTTCGTCAAAACCATTATTATCTGCATTTAGATCGTAGCCAGTTGTATGACATCCAATACAGTAAGCACCATAGTGATCGCTTAATGTACCGTTCAATCCTCTCACCAGCATATCAGAGTGACCGGTCTCTTCCCATTCTGCAACTTTATCAGAATGGCACATTCCGCAGTTACCGTCGGTCATTCCCATATAATTGGCGGCATGAACGGTCAATGTTGCGGCAGCACCCAAGTCTGCAAATTCGATATAATAAACGCCGGCAACATCAGGCACAAAGATAATTGCCTGTGTACTTGTATCCATATCCATAGAAACGCCAAAACCGGCAGTCGATCCAAATGGTGCCCACTGTACAGTCCAAGTAGGAGTTGTCAAACTACCATCCGTAACTGTTCCTGTCAGGTACATCTGGGTACCAACACCAACATTCTGCATCCCATTGTATGCCAAGTCAAATAAATCTTCCGTATCGGCGTTAACGCCGTTGGGAGAAATACCGTATGTAGCAACGGAAACTGATTGAGTCAAACCGATACTCAGGCTGCAAACCAGAGTAAGAATCCAAATCGTACTTTTTCTCATGTTAAATTCCTTTGTTAGTTATTTATAATTAATGCGACATTAGTCTCTTAATTAAATTTACTCACTTTAGAAAAAACGAAACAATATTTTATCCATAATCTTTCTTATTATTCCCCAACGACACTAATATCACGAAATGATTTTAAATTCTTTATTTATAATTAGTTATACACCAACTACTCAATTTAATCAGATAACTGGTCGAAATAATTCATAATTTTGGATAACTATAAATTATTATTGTGTTAATCAGATAAGAAGATTTGATACTCTTAATTAACTTCTCGTTTGCAGATTATAATAAAAATTGTGCCCGTATATTCTACAGACACATGATTTTTACTTTGTATCTTAATACTAATGGTCAGTCGACTGGTTTAACAAACAGGAGAAGTTTAACATGATAGAGAAATTCATCGGATTTGATCTGGATACATTACATTTTTATACAGAATTATCCCTGAATAATAATCGGGACTGGTTGGAGAGCAATATTTTTTAGGTGCATCAGTTGCGCTGAATAGGTGTTGACAACAGCTGGTGGGCTTCGTCCACTTCAGGGTATTTGTTATCCATGGATGCAGTGACTTTGTAATCCTTTAATGCGGATATTCGATCACCGGATAATTCAAATGCCTTTCCCCGAAGAAGATGAGCGAATCCCAGCAACCAGTCAAATTCCATTTGGTAATTATCTATCATTTGAGAGGTGAATTCAATAACCTGTGGATAGTTTGTCTTTTGAAATGCTGCTAATGCCAAAATATGGTTGTATTTTAATTCACATTCATTTCTCAACAGAATTGGTCCCTGTTGTGTAAACGCTTGCAATTCGGGCAGCATCTCCTCCGTTTCATCCCACTTCCCTGACTTTGCCAACGCTTCTGCTTTCAACAATTTGAACATTGGATTTAAAGGAAATGAATCTGTGAGCGGAGATATCCACTTTATTGCACTGACGTAATCCTTTTCCATGTAGAGATATGCATACACAAGAACGTTGGAAGATTCTATCCAACTGTACTGAGAGGTAGAGGCAGCAATTTCCAGTTTATCTAATCCTGATTGAGTATTGGCATTGATCCCGAATAATTCGGCAATCCATTGAATGCTGACAGGCATTTTACCGGAATAGTATTCCATCAATCCCACAGGCATCTGAATATCCGGTAGATCAGGATCGATATTTTTTGCGATAGTGACATACCGGTAACCACGGTACCCGGAGATGACTACTTCCAACCAATCCTGTTTGGCCAGAGCGATCCTGGCTTTCATTCCGTATGTGGATCCGAGATACAGAGGATATTCTGGATTTTCAGGATATTTCTTCACCATCTCCTCGTACCAGGGAACCAGCGATTCCACCTCTTCCTCAATGACAGAATAGGATTTTTCATATCCGAACTCGGTTTGAGCTTTCAACCATTTTACGGCTAACTCAACAAATGGCCTAACCGGATGTATGGGATCAATTTGTCTGGCAGAATCGAATGCTGCCACTGCTTCATCAAACTGATAATTGTAGAGATGGGTAATCCCGGACATAATTTGAGGTTGAGCAGGAGACAACAGGCTACTTTGAGGAAGCAGAAAAGACAATTGAACGAAGTACAGCCATATCCAACGATACCGGTTCTCCAATATCATCTGGAAATATCTCCTCATTCGGTCAGGATTTTCTTTCGTTTTTCGACAGCAGAGGTAAAATGTGGCGTGTAATCTGATCAAAAGAATCCGAAGTTTTGCACACTTGTGTTTCGTCTTTTGAAACTGGTTTTTTTAAGAATGTTTTTGTGTATTCGTTGAAGAAATCTCCACCACGAATTTCCTTCAATATCTTATCCATCTCAAGTTTCATTGAGTGGGAGATGAGACGTTTTCCACGAGTGTCTCCCCCATATTCAGCTGTTTTACTAATGAACGATTTCATGTCATCCAACCCTGTGGATGAGAACAGATCGACAATCATTTTCACTTCATAAAAGCACACAAGCCAGGCTACTACCGGTTGATATCCTGCATCCACCAATGTGTGAAACGCTGACCGGATCAGGTGAGGTAACCCCCCTGTGAGAACCACCTGTTCTCCAAATAAGTCGGTTTCAGTTTCTTCCCTAAAGGATGATAAAATGGCACCGATGCGCGTTATACCAATCGCTTTTGAATATGACAGGATCAACTCCATCCCCAAATTCAGGGGATCTTGATGGACGGCAATCAGTCCTGGAAGTCCCGATCCTGCAACGAAACGATCCCTCAATAATTTGCCGGGGCCACTGGGTGCACAGAGCAGTACAGTTGTTTGTATGTCAGGATGGATCAGATCGTAATGGACAGCGTATCCGTGACTGAATATTAAAGTAGAATCTTGCTGAAGATTGGGTTCTATCCATAGATGGTAGGTTTCTTTCATTTGATCGTCAGGAATCAATATTATAATCACATCAGCCCAGGCTGTGACTTCAGGAATTGAATCATGCGAAATATCATCGGATTCAACTTTAATACGGGATGGGCTATTATCGCGGAGTCCAATCCTCACATTCACTTCTGAATCTTTCAAATTTAGTGCCTGTGCCCTACCCTGATTACCATACCCGATCACACCCACATTTTTTGTAAGTATGAGGTTTAGTGAAGCATCCTTATCTGTGAACAATTTCACATTCAAACCATCCTCAATACCCATTTATACTACATTTTCATCAGATGGCGGTCTTCTAAATCGAAACGTTGGTTTTATCAGCAAGATCATAACCGGAAGTAAAATAAGGGATCCTGCAAGTGCAACTACCAAAATAATAGTAGCTAGAATACCGAATTCATGATTGGGAACAAATCGTGAGAAGATCAAGACCATAAACCCCAGTGATAAGATGATGGTAGTACTGATAATCGCTTTCCCGGTGGTAAGAAGCGTTTTATTAATCGCTTCCCGGTGATTTCCACTGTGTTTATATTCCTGTCTAAACCGTGAGAGAAAGTGAATCGTGTCATCGACAGCAATCCCCAGAGCTATTGAAAATGTCATAGCAGTGGATGGCCTTAATTTGATGTGTAGGTACCCCATTAATCCGCCGGCGATCATTAGTGGAATAATATTCGGCAGTACCGACATTAGCGCTAACCGGAAAGATTTAAATAGAAAGACCATCGAGATAAAAATGATCACAAATGCCACCATGAAACTAAAAGTCAGATTTTTTACCAAATGACGGTTTGTGTAAAGCGCCAGGATGGTGCTTCCAGTGATGATACAATCCACGTCAGCAGGGAATATCTCTTTGGCGTTCCTCAAAATGGTGTCTCGAATTTCAAAAGCACGATCAGTGGGGATATTTATAATTCTTGCTGACATACGTGCCTTTGAATAATCGCTGGTCCGGAGATGTTTGCCCGGCTCATAATCCACCAGATACGATAAGGCATCATCAGAATCGGATGGGATAACCCGAACTCCTTCGCCGATTTTTTCGTTTAGTATCTGTAGGTGATCGGCAATTGAAACGACATATCCGATTTCAGGCGTAGATAATACTTTCTCCCTCAGCTGATCCAAACCAGTCAAAAATTCAGGTGAGAGAATCCCCCCCCGCTCATGGGTATCCAGAATGATCTCAACAGGGAATGTTCCACCCATGTGAGTTTCCACGAATTTTATATCATCGTATAGCGAATTACCGGGACTCAAATCATCCATAATGGATGCATTATAACTCAGTTGGGTCAGACCGTAGATTGCCAGGATAAATACGATTACCGTCGAACCCAGGATGATCCGTGGATGCCGTTCATTAAAAATGGTCAATTGCTCGGCTGCTTGAAATCTACCTCCCCTTATGAGGCGTTGTATATGAACGTCGTCGGGTACGTCTATAAAATTCAACAGAATGGGAAGAATAATGATTGTCAGGAAAAACATGAGGATCACACCGATCCCCAGTATAAAGCCAAATTCACGGGTGACGGTGATGTTGGTCATGGTGAGTGAGAAAAATCCAACCGCCGTGGTAAAACTGGTGAGAAACAAAGCAGACCCAATCGCTTTTATGACGCTGTCCAGTGCCTTTTTTTTCTCGAATCCCCGATTCAGATTCTCATGATATTTGATCAGGATGTGGATGCAATCCGAGACCCCGATGATCATCAACAAGTTGAATGTGAGATACGACACTACATTCACAGTGATACCCAATAAAGACATAAGTCCAGCAACCCAGATAAGTGCTGCACCAATGGCGACAAACGGAAGCAGAACCCCTTTAATCTGTCTGAAAATAAAGAATAAAACAAAAGTGGTCACAATAAAGGCCAGAGGGAGGAATATCTTTCTCTCACTGATGACAAATTGAATGTACCGGGTGCGGAATATGGGTACACCAGCTTCATGCCATTCCCATCCAGTGGATTTTAAAACCTCGTGAATTTCATTCAGAGCGTTCTCTCTTCGTTCCTGACCTACCACATCATCTTGTAAATTGATAATTAATCCGCCGGTATGTCCATCTCGGGAAACCACCAGATTTGAATAAATTGGATGATTGAGGACGTCATCTCTTTTTCCCTGCCATTCCTCGTCGGATAAATAGGGATCAAAGAACTCTCCGTATTCCAGATTCCCCAGGCTGAGTACACCTTCTACACTTCCCAGAAATTCCAGTTCTTCTGTGATGTCCGTAATGGTCTCAACATGGTCACGAATTAGAGGATCGATCCCGGAATAGGTCAGGAAAAGGATATCATCTTCTCTCGTAAAATCATTTAGAAATTTCAAGTATTCGTCTTTATGCGGATCGTTTTCAGGAAACATCTGCTCGAGGGAAAAATCCACTTCAAGCCGTGTAGGTGATAGAAATGCGATGTACGCAAATATTGCAGTGACAATACCAATTCCCGTGATTACAAATTTCGGGTGTTTGAGCACGATGTGGCTAATTCTGCTGAGCAATTGAACTCCGGGTAAATAAGCTGGTGGTTATAAGTACAATAATAGATGCGCCTGCTGCCGGGAGTATTTCATCAAATGCAAAAGCGCCGTCCGGGAGTAAGTCATGTAAAAACGCCCAATCTTTCCATATAAACGTGACCAGAACACCTGTAATGATGGATGCGATCACTCCCTGTCGGGTAGCGTTTTTCCAGAACAAAGCAGCGATCAATGCAGGAGTCACACCTGCACCATAAATTGTGTATGCATAAAGTGCCCGCTCAAAAAATCCTGCACTGCGTGCAAATCCCAAAGATACAAAATACGCGATGATCCCCAATACCAAAACCGTTAGTCGGTTTAACCTCAGGGCTTGAATCGCTGTTGCTTTTGGATAAATGTATTTCAACCATACATCCTGAACCAATGTGGTGGCAGGAACCAGCAAATATGAATCTGCGGTGGAAATAATGATTCCCACAATCGTTGTGATCATTGTTGCACCCAATAGCGGTGGAAGAAGATTCCGTGCAGCATAAATCATCACATGCCTGCCATTCTCAGCTTCGGGGATCATTGAAGAACTTACCCATGCAGTAAGGATAATCAATAGTTCCACAAGCAGGACACCGAATACAAAAATAATGGTAGCCTTTCGGACTCCTTTTACGCTCTTACCCGCAGAAAACCGCTGGTACATATTTGCATCACCCAGGATCAGAAGAAATGGCGGCAGACAAAAATTGATCAGATCCGTAACACCGAAAACACCCAGGAAATTTAGATGTTCAGCTCTTCCTGTTGAGATAAATGCCTGTTCTATCCCGTCCATTCCCCCCGCTTTAAGCCACAGGACAGGAAGTGAAATGAGGAAGGTAATGATGATCACAATGGAGTTTGCAACATCCGTAAATGCAACACTGAACAAGCCCGCTAAAAGCGTATAGCATACAATAAATACAGCGGATATAATGACGGCGTTTTCTGCCGATAAAAGTGCTGCTCCGGATTGATCAACCAGCACAACCTCCAACACAGACCCACCCGCATTATACTGATATGAAACAATCACCATATAAGCCATAACGAGAGCAATTGTGGCAAGCATTCGAGCTACATTTCCAAATCGGTTGCCGATGATCTCTGGAACCGTAGTCAATTTAAGGGTACGAACTTTTGAAGAAATCTTTACCAGAACCAGAACGCCTAAAATACTGCCCAATGGGATGAGAATTGCAGCGATACCGGTATCAAATGTTTTACCGGCATTTCCAAAAATGGAGCCTGTACCAATCCAAGTGGCGATCATTGTCCCCACCAATACCCATGGTGTGAGTGATCGTCCGGCTAAGGCAAAGTCAGATTGTGTATATACACTTCGTGCTTTTATTGCGCCCACGCCCAATAGAAGCAACAAGTAAACAAATACGATGATGATCAACATTTCATTCAAATTCTTTTACGATTATTGAAGAAAATCTAAACCTATTTCTACCAAAAGGTACGGTGGATTTTACAGGGAAGGCGGATTAATACCTCGTAGAGAATACTATTTATCCAAATGAAATTCTGGTAGTTGGGAAACGTACTTTTTGCCCATTGTGGCTATTCAGAATTCCAAGATAAAAAAAGCCCGCCAAAAGACGGGCTTTTCAGTTCACCCAATAAGGGGAAGTTTATTGAGCAAGAATTTCATTAATAATAAGGATTACATCCAGAACATTGACAATACTATCATCATTCATATCTGCAATATATTGTTCTAATGCTCCTAATGTATTAAGATTGATCACGTCATTTACCACCATAATGATGTCCAGGATGTTTAGCTCTCCGTCCATATTTACATCACCCTTTAACAGAGAAGAGGGTTGACGCGTAGTAATGAACAATGCTGTTTCATCATGCAATTGCATAGCCGCAGTGGGGTACTGATTATTAAACGTGTATTGCAGCCCTATATTCCCGAGATGATTTTCGATCCCGACTGAACAATAACCCCCATGGGTTGTACCACCTCCTGAAGAAGTATTATTGAATTCTTTGTATTGGATCAGAATCTCGTCATCACCCGTTGGTGTGATACTGTTAATGAGAATCACCTGAAACGTCTCGTTACTAGATTGTTCATACGTTTTCATCCCAGACCATTCAATAATCACCTGCTCATTGTTACCATCAATGTACTTGTAAGCTTGACCGCCACCAGAGGTTTTGAGATCATCCCAGAAAGCAGCTATCATGGGCGAAGGTCCCCCTGCACCAGGGAGTTCATAATTTCTGAAAGAGGCCATTTCCGAGTACCCCAAAGCAATCCAGCCATTGGAAGAGACTGTAATTTCGTCATAATCCACACCATAAAAAGTAAAGGTGAAAGGCAAGTCAACATGAGCCGGTTGTTGATTCGTTGGATTCCCATACCCCGAATCGTTCAGACCCAAACTTACACCGTCTCCTCCCAAATCAGGATCAATTTCGACCCAACTGTATGGCATAGCTAAGGAGTATCCCAGATCATCAGAATCATAAATATAATATCCGCGTGGATCAGGACCCAGAGGATCTGTTACGGAAACTTCACCAACCTGAACCTTCAGGAGTTCGGTGCGGTCATATCCGGTACTATTGGTGATATGAACGGACAAAAATAACATGCTCCCGTTAACAATATCATCACTGGTGGTCAGGTGAAAGCCATCCACGGAATAACCAGATTGACCAGTGGACAAACTAGTATAATTGGCCTGATCGTCATCAATGTCGAAATAGTTCCATGGACCGATCTCATCCAATTCTGCGGTGAATTCCCCGGTTGACAAAGCACCCTGATTTGATATTAAAATATCAAAATCAACACTCAAACCGGGCTCTAACATTTGTCCTCCGGAGATGTCATAACTTTGTATTTGGATATAGGATCCGGCAACCAAAACCGGAACTAAATTGGACCAGGAATTTCCATTGTCGTCATTGATTATGGAGATCAGTTCCAAGCTCTCTCCATCAACTGAACTTGTGGAAACGGAGATGATAAATACTAATTCTGAAGACGAACCCACGTTTAGCTGATTAATTACTGAAGTACCAGAAATGATTTCAACAGATCCGGATTGAGTTGATAAGTTACCGGAAAGATTGGAAAGATTTACGTTACCAGTATTTGCTACCGGAATATTGATTTGAATCATTTCTCCCGGGTTCGCCAAGCCATCGTCATTACCTTCAGAATCATATAAAATCAGCTCATCTGTTGCAACAGATAGTTCACTACCCGAACTATTGACTTCAATTGTATTTTGATAGGGTATTCCATTCTTCCTTACCACTGTGATTGTGTATTCGTCAGAAAATGTAGGATCAATTCCAACAATGGTATATCCTTCATCATCAGTAAAACTAGTAATTGAGATATCATTTCCGCTAGTCAGAACAACTCTTGCGGATTCAACAGGGTCACCGGAACCCTCGTCAGATACAATAATTTCGATAAAATCTGAACCTGCAGAGATCATATCAGGATGTACTACAGTTAATGCCTGAGGTCTAAGTGTCCAAAGATGAGCTGCCGGATCGCCCATAAGACTGTTCCAATGTGAAAAAATACTTACATAACTACTTGGATCTGAGGGATATGCATGGAGTAGTGCCAGTTTTCCCATGGCTAGCGCGGCACCAGTGGTTTCCACCTGTTTGGGAAAAATACCCTCGTACATTCCCATTTCTGTTATATTATTAAATAGAGTGTGTGTACCAGAAGTTGCAGTCCCCACTGCGCCGATACCCCCTTTGGGATTACTCACAGTACCTGCTCGTAGAAATAATTCTGATATTGCTTCACCCCAAGAGAACGAACCCGTTGAGCAGGTGAGAAATGTAACAAAAGGCGTCATCCAAACATTTGTTGCATTATTAATATTTCCACCACCAAAACCGCTGACACCGATATACCCACGGTAGTTGAAATAGCCAATCCCTGAGCTCAGTTGCGTTTGCATCCAGTTAGGGTAATTTCCTTGGCCGTAGTTTGTATATATGTTTTCCATTCCCCAGGCAGTCATAACTGTTTCAACATACTGATTTGTTGTAATAGTGGACAGTCCAGATGAAGATGGATCGCCAATCAGAGCAGCGCTCACATACCAGTCATCACCGGTTTCGTCGATGTGACTTGCCTTTTCGTATCCGATAGTTTTAACGGCAATCACAGAAAGATCGGTGCTGTTGTCAGCAGATAATCGGCCGACAAAAACTTCAGGGAGCAGATCGGTCCCATCCAACTGGGTATAAGGCATATCGCCCTCTCCATTATACCACGACCAGGATTCAGTGAATGTTGGGATGCCATACGAACCATCTACATCACCCACCAAGCCCACAAATTCCGGTGGTGGATCATAGTTTTCATACGCATTTGTGATATAAGATTTGATCTGGCTGTTAGAAGATCCTGTCTCGTCAGTTGAGGCAGTATAAACCACGTAACCTCTCTGACGACGCCAGTCCACTAATTGTTGAAACATTGGATGCACAATCGAACCATTGGAGCCACCTCCGCAAATGTACAGGATTGCAGGTTGTTGATATTCTTCTACCCTTGAAGTGGGTTCGTAGTTCAAGATCATGGATTTATATAATGGCTCAAATGCAAGTGACGGCGGCATGAGATGGGACATACCCAGTGATCGAGTACCGGATTCAACAATTGATATTTCAACTTCCTCGAACACCTCCAATTCTTTAGTATCTGCGTGATATCTAAATGGGATAAATTCTAAAAGAGAAACTTCTATCCCTCTCATGACCATCGGTTCGGATAATTTGATAGTTTGTTGTGGATAAATTGTCTCTGCATCAAAAGATAGAATAGTCTGACTATCAGCTTCAACTTGAGTGTCATCAAAAGATATGCCTTTAGTCGGTAAAAGTTCAATGCCGTACAATACTGTGGATTGTTTAATTTCGTATTCTACCTGATATGCGATCCCCGGTTGCAACTGGATAAATGTTGTAAAAATGGGAAGATCAGGGACACCGGCCACCGTGGTTCTACCCGATTTTTCTGCCACCAAACGATGACCACCGGATTCAGTTTCGACGCTATAATTATTGGTAAAATCAATCTTGATTTCATCCGAATGATTCGTATTTAAAGTAAAACTGGTAGATCCTGATCCAAAGACCAGGGCGATCCAAAGGATTGCGAGTATACCAACTAGTAGGAATTTTTTCATATCTTCTCCTGATAACTTTTTATTCAATATTGGTTTTTAAGGTGAGAATCTACAATGCTCTTAAAATCCTGATGACGATAAGTTTGTATCACTATGTAATTAGAGGAGAAAAGGAGACTAATTGATCTTTTTATGAGGTATACTGATTTTTCTATTTTCCTCATCAGAGTTTTGTCTGAATAGGATCAGATTGTTTCCAATAATAGATACAACTAAGCTCCCAGTTTGTTTTGCGATTTCAATGGCAAGTGATTTTTTTTGATCTTTGAAATCTAAAAATTTGATTTTTATGAGCTCATGATCATCTAAAGCATGGTTGGTAAATACCAAGAAACCAGGAGTAATCCCCTGCTTTCCAATATGAACAATGGGTTCAAGTGAATGTGCCAATCCTTTTAAGTAGGATTTCTGAAATGATTCTAAAATGTGGTTCATTTATTTTTTTTTATTATATGGTTTAATATTCAATCCCATCCCAATGATGGGCATATATCCAAATCTGTTGTTAAGTGGGGTAATAACTTCTACACCCAGATTAAATTGGAGTGACAGGATGTCTTTTTGTGTATGCAAAGAGAATCCACCGATCGCCGCAAAACGATGCAGGTCTGTAGATATTGCACTATCAACCGCGTTACTGTTAGACAATCCTTCAACCTGAACCCGGTCATATCCATATCGTAAGATCCAGTTCAGGCGAAAATGTTTATCTGTTCTTAACGTATTAATGTAGGGGATTTCAAAGCCATAAGTTCGAATGAGTGCTTCTGTGTTACCATCAAAATCATCTGAATGGGATTTTATAAAATTGATTCCCGGCGCTATTGCTGATTGCCTGTTTGGATTTGAAGAATGTAATAGTGACTTATAATAAATTCTGCCACCGATACCATTGTATGTACCCCACACCTTTAGCTGCAGATCTGATTTATCATCTATCCCAAATCCCATTTTAAAAGCAGGAACGATCCAACCGGCTAACGCATCACCATTTTTAAAATCAAAATCGTCTTTTGTCAGATACGCAGATGTTTCCAAGTCCGGACCAATACTTAATTCGATACCAGTTCTAATGAATCCCGGTTCAATGGTTTTGGCCGTTTCAAGACACGCAGAATCAATTACAGCACAGGCTGATAAAAGCAGAGCAATTAAAACGGGTAGTATTTTTCTAATTATTTTCAAGAAAGTTAATCCTCAAGATTTTGTTGAGAGGAAGCATTACTTTTATTGTGAGCGTCTGACGCTATTTCAATGATAATCCAATATCATTTATTTTGAATTCTGTCTTAATTTAAGTCTGATTCCCTTCTTTTACGTGCAAGCGTACTGTCTCTTATAC